>FWPV01000061.1_pt1 | contig 392533 bp, 294 predicted proteins | sample 2228371 | NCBI WGS metagenome assembly FWPV01 (sample SAMEA103939776, study PRJEB20133) | metagenome | reverse complement strand
GGCTCAAACTACCGGGTGAACAACGATACGGGCGCGAAAGATCAACTGCGTCCTGATGTTAAATTTGTTAACGGTTATATTTATACCACATGGATGGATAACCGCATCGAAGGACAAACGTATGATATTTTTGCCCGGATCGATCGGTTTTCCAGTACCGCCATCCCGGTCGCAAACAGATTCGAAGGAGTTCCGGTGAAATATGCGCTCTATCCCAACTACCCCAATCCATTCAATCCAACCACCACCATCAGCTATGCCCTGCCCCAAGCAGCCCACGTGCAGGTGCAGATTTTCGATGTGAATGGCAGAGAGGTGAAACGGCTGGTGGATCAGGCGTGCAACGCCGGGGTTCATTCCGTGGTCTGGGACGCTACCGACGAGGCGCAGCAAAAGGTCTCCAGCGGGATTTACATCTGCCGCTTCAGCGCCGGGGAGGTGGTATTGCATCGGAAGTTGGTTTTGGCAAAGTAACGAATGATCCAGGCGCCTGTCGCACGGAATGCGATGGGCGCTTGGCTATGGATAGATTCCATAACAGCCAAAGAATGCGGTTTTGAAACCGCTGAAGTGGTAGGTGAGTCATCTTTTTTGTTTTTTTTATCAGAATGAATCGATGGGGTGCATCTATTTTTTTATCAACGAATGATACTATTAATCCTACATTGTAACTATTATTCCTTTTTCAGCCGTTTCACCCTTATCAATTGATATGGAAAAATGGTAAGAACGGTAATAAAGCCTGGCCCAAGCTCCATGAAGAAAATATTAAAAAGCACCATGGCGGTAAAACCGGTCTTCCAGAGCGGAAGATAATCGGCCATTGGATAGGTCAGGCGGCTCCAATCAATGGGGTTGGTGCTGAACGAGAAAAAAGTGCGCCAGGTTTGTGGCGGAGGCGAATAGGGGATTGTTCCAGAGAGGAACCATCTCAAGCCGATCATCGCGATGGTAAATCCAAAAATACAGAAAATGGTGGCAACGATGAATAGCAGGATGGCGCTGATGGGATTCAATTTATTTTGTGGATGAGAGTAGCCGAGAATGGCTAAGAGCGCCAATATAAATGGGAACATAGCGACCATGACAAACAGAAAGAAGCCCGCCTCGACAAAAAAGACCAGCGGAATCAATCCAATGCCCACTGGAGCCAGGGCTAATAGAAAAGTGGAAGCAAATAGCGGCGTTTTTCGGATCGTGCCGTAACGCTTGATAAGCAGCCTATTCAAGAAATGGAATAGCAAACTGGCAACCCCCGCGATAATCGTATTAATGATCAAATTCCACCGAGCTGGATAGATAAAACTCGTATTCGGTTTTAAGAAAAACCCATAAATGTCCATGCGAGTCTGGATGTACATGAGAAGGCTTGAATTTAAAATTACGAAGAAAAAGAGGAATATCAAAAATGCCACCACCGATTCGCGATAAAACGTATTTCGCTTCAAAAAGAACTGTTGAAAGGACGGCCTGAGCTTGAAAAAAGAAATTGCACAGATGATCAAAAAATCCATGAGCAGCGTCAGTCGGATGATATTGGTATCGGTGATCAAAAACAGTTCAATGATATTCGGGAGAAAGGTGGAACTGATGAGCGAAACGATGATAATGTAGGTCAGCTTTAGAGAGATATATTGCTTGAAATCATCCAGTCGGATCGTTATTTCGGTCATCGTTCGTCACAGAAATAATTCGATGCATCGATTTTGAGGGATCAAGATAAAAAATATTGGTTACAAAATCAAGCATTATGTTTGTGATATTATTCAAATCCCTCATACCCAAAACTTGATAGTGATCATCAGGAATCTGACATCCATCAATTTCAGTGCGATTTTTTCACAGGATAAGTAAGGGAAATTTCGATGAAAAAATGGACGATCTGCTGCCTCGTTTTAAGCAGATTCAGCAGCATTGCCCGGATGCTGAACGGCAATGGCAACGGCTGCTATCAGAATTTAATACGGCTATCCAGTCACCAATGGCGTTGATGGAGCTCTCCCGTATGCTGCAGGAGGATGCGCTGGAAGCGCTGCTGCGCCGAAAGGTGCAGCCGAAATCGTAACTGCGCGCGAAAGCGCCCCTATCCTGATTGCGTATGAGGCGACATAGTAGCGTGCAGTCAGGCGATGGTGCTTCGAAGCCGGCGGTGAAGCGGCTCATCGCGACGGCTCCGGAGCGCAAACCATAAGCGCTCCCAACAGCGTTTCCAGCGGATTCGATCCGGGGGTGCATAGCCCCAACGGATTGTGGCGCCGCCAACCTTCCGAGAAGCGAAATCGTCCCGACAGCGCTCCGACTTCCCGAGCGTGCGATTCCATTGTCTCCAGATATGAGTCGAACCCTTGGCTGCGATCGAGCCATTCCTTCTGGCTGGCGTGCCTGGCAAGCAATTCGCGTTTGAGTGGCATAACTTCCTCGATGTTGACGAAGAAGTCCGGTCGCACCAGGCGTCCAAGTCCGTCGCGGTTGCCGTAAGGTTGCGCATGGTAAAGGGCGACTTCATTGAAGACGGGCGGGCGCGGTGGATCGACCGGCCAGTTGGGCATGGTTCGGCAGAAGGCGGCTGTCACGGCGATGCGGCACGCATTGGTATGGTCTTCCATGTAATCTTCCGGTGAGGGGACAAGAAGAATGTCGGGGGCGACCTCCCGCACCACCGATCCGACGCGTGCCAGCAGCGATTTTTCATAGAAGATTTCAAGGTCGGGGACGAGAGGAGGATGAAAGACCGCACCAAGGTGGCCGGCGGCGGCCTGAGCTTCGCGCAGCCGCACGGCAGCGATTTCCGCCCGGCCAAGACGATCGGATCCGCAACATCCGTCGGCGATATTCATATAATGAATCTCGCAACCAGCTCGGCGTAACAGCGCAAGAGTTCCCCCCATGCCGAACTCGATGTCGTCGGGATGAGCTGCGATGGCAAATACCCGAAGCGTCATCTCAGTGCATCTCGATTCTGCAATCACCAAGACCACCTCGCAAAAAGTTGAATTGGACGTTAGGATGATCGGCCAGAAGCGACATAGGGACGGCTGTGTCAGGGAGCCGCTTCGAGATCATCAATGTCGTCAGCCGCATGCCAAAAGGGTTGTCATGGTGTCCGGGATGCCAGATGGAGACCTTTTCAGCCTTCCATGTCTCGACGGGGCCGACAGTGATTGCCCGGACGGGGATTCGGTGAACGGCCCCGGCGCCGGAGGTGCGCGCATTCTGCATCAAGGTCATCGGGTGAAGATCAACTACGCGCGTGCCCAGTTTGCGATATTCCTCGGGTGGCGGTGGCGCAGCGTCCCAAGGCGCATCGCGGCGCGGCGGATCGTTGAAAGCCCAGTGCTTCACCTCGCCCTGTCCGCCCTGCATGACGACGCAGCGCACCTGCTCCCAACTGCGGGTGTAATCGGCGGAATCAACCGAAGGGAAATGCAGATTCTCTTTAGGCATGGCTAATTCGGGGCGGATGCGGCTGAAACACAGGTCCATGTCGGCCCTGGCAAACCCGAGAGGAAAGTCCATTCCGACTTCTTTGTCGCCCACCACCCATTCGTCCATTCCCCAGAAATGGCAGTGGCGCAGCGACAGGCCGAGTTCGTTGACCAGCCTGGCTACCAGCGGGAGTTGTTCCGTGGGACCGATGGGACCGCAGATGCCGGCCGGGTTCGATTCCGTCGCCTGCTGCCAGGCGGTTATGTATTCCAGCGCCTCGGCCAGATAGAATTCCTGAACGGTGTCATAAAACCGGATGGTGAAGCCTGGCCGCGCGAGTCCTTCGATGTCCTTCGGGGTCAGCCGCGCGGCGTCGTCCAGAAGCTGCGGGTCAAGCGTTGTGTAGTCCCACCAATCGGGGGCGATGGTGCTGTAGGGTCTCATGAGGGACTCCTTTCCTATTGATTTGGTTTGGGGCATTATCAGAGGAGGTTGGCCCGGCGTTTGAGCGCCAGGATGCGACGATACGAGGCGTTGATACGCTCTTCGCTGAGCCGACCCTCCGCAACCAGTTTTCTCAAAATATGCATCGTATGCTCGACAATGTGTTCGTTGTAATGATCCACGTTGCCGTGCAGCAGTATGTCCACTCCGGCGTCCAGGCAAAGGGCTACGGTTTGCTCCGGAGTATAATGGTTCTGGATGGCGCCCATGTTGAGATCATCGGAGATGATGACGCCGTCGAAACCCATTGTCCGGCGCAACAGTCCGTCGAGGATCGCAGAAGACAAGGTAGCGGGGCGTTCGGCATCGAGGGAACGCAGCATGATGTGCCCTGAAAGAACACTGTCCGCCAATCCGCGCTGGATCAATTCCTTGTAAGGAATCAGTTCTTCCTCCGACCAGGTGGTGGTGACATCAACCATCCCCCTGTGCGAGTCGGTGGCTGAACTGCCGTGGCCGGGGAAATGTTTCAGCGCGCAGAGGATATTCCGTTCGTGGTGGGCCTCAATAAAGATCGTGGCGTGCCTGAGAACCGTGGAAGCATCACGGCCGAACGCGCGCCGACGCTTTCCAATCACTGGGTTGTTGGGGTTGCGATCCAGATCAACAACCGGCGCAAGGTTCCAGTTGATCCCGCAATCACGAAGCGTTTCGGCAAGCAGTGCGGCATGGCTGCGAGTGAACGCCGGATCATCGCGTTCGCCGAGTTCACCGGGGGAAAGAAATTTCGGGAAGCCGTATTTTTCCTTCAGCCGGATGACACTGCCTCCCTCGCCATCCAGTGCGACGAGAAGCGGGACGGGGGCGGCAGTTTGCAGATCGGCGATGAGACGCCGGAGCTGGCCGGGCGATTCAATGTTTCCGATGGTGGTTCCCATCGGGCTTTCATTGTCAGTGAGCCAGACGCCGCCGATATGATATCGCTTTAATTGCGCGATGAAATCTGCGCACTGATGCGCCGTTGTGCCGCGAAAACCGACCATGATCATCTGGCCCAGTTTGACGTCAAGCGGAGGGTCTATCATGGGTCAGCCTCCTTTCTCAAAGCCCCAGCCCAGCCAGGTCCACGTTCAGCCGGCGCAGCGTCTGCACCACGTAGGAATCCTTGAACTGAAGGCGATGCACATCGGGATTCGCCATGGTCCAGTGGAGCTCCTTCCAGGCCTTTTCATAGGGAAGTCCCGAGAAATGGACGATGATGCGCGTGGCCCGATCCACCAGTTTCTTGTTGATGGCATCGACCTGGATCATCCAGTTGCCCAGGATGCGCCCCAACTTTCCCATGGTGGCCGTCGAGAGGGTATTGAAGACCAGTTTGACGGCAAGGTGGCGCATCAGATTGCAGCACGTGGGAGGAAGCGCCAGCGGAATGTGAATGGTCTCGCATCCGCGCAGGTGACGGGTTTCGCGACCTAAGGTCACCAGGACGGGGCGCGTAAACGATTGAGCACTGCGCAAGTATGCCTCCTGGAATCGAGGATCCTCCGGTTCCTCGAAGGAAACCCAGATCAACGCGGAGATCGGGCACTCATAACGCGATGGGTCTGGTTCATTACCGATGAGATAGTTGAGAATTTCCGCATTATCAATGACCGGCGGGTTCTGGATGATTTCCGGTTGAGCACCCATGGCGCGATAGTCCTCGACAGTCCATGCAATGCCACGCGGCGGTCGTTTGAGCAGATGCGTCCAGGCTTCTGGAGTCGGCAGCAGCGGATACTTCGCGAATGCCCAGGACACGGGCGCATCCGGCCGCGCGATAGAACGGAATGGCGGCAGCATGAAGGTCGGCGTCCGCTCGGTGGTGTCGGAGAATATGTCGAGCAGATATTTTTCGGCCATATAGGTGACGCGCCCGGCTGCGGCATACACCTCCGCCTCGAGATCAACGAAACGGGCCAGTCCGTCCAGCGCCGCACCGGTTGAGAGCTGATCGATCAATCCCGACACGGCTTGGGCGGCCTGGCGACGGTGAGTTTCGATTCCAGCGGGATGCAGACGCCGGGCCAGGTCAGGATTATCGCGCGCGATCACGCCATAGAACGACTCCTCCATCGCCATACCAAGCACGATCAGGGCCATGGACGTGGCTTGCAGCCGTGTCGAACCAGTCAGCGCCATTGGTCCAGTGGTCAAATCCATGGGGATAATTCGGGGGTCCAGAATGACATCGCGGGAGCGCTGGTAGTTGGCGACTAAGACCTCCTGGGGGTTGTTGAACAGTAAGACCACTTTGCAGCCGGTTTCGGCGGCCTGCTTGGCCGTGCCGATGACCGACGAAACCACCCCGTCCTCCGACATGGCGATCAAAAGGTCATCTGCTACCAACCCTGCATCGACGACCTGCCGGCGCCCGAATGATTGGTAGTCCTCAAAGTATTCGACGGATCGGATGAGGGCGCGGTCGCCGCCGGTCATGATGCTCGTCACCTGGTTGGCGATGGCCCGGTATTTCGCGCCTTGAGAAGGCAGGGCGCGCGCCTGCGTTTCCCAGAAGGTGCGCCAGACGGATTCGAGAATGATGGCGACGCGTCCCGAGGCCCCGCAGCCGGAAAAACAAACTGTTCGACCCGCTTCAATGCAATGGGTCATGATATCCACAAGTAAACTGTATTCTTCCCCTGCGAAGACGCGCTCCAGCACAGGTGGCATATCGCGATCCACCTCAAACAAATTGAGAAGGCCGTCGGGCGTATCCTTTCGCACCCGCGCGCTGAAGCGGGCGGTTTTGGGATGCGGTTGCTCCGTCACCAGCGTGGCAAGCCGGAACTCCTTATCGTTGGCCGCGGCCACAGGGGCCGTTTCGATTGAAAGATTCATCATAAACCTCGGAAATAAAATGGCGAGCCGGTTTGTTCAATCAATGAGTTATTTATCCCGATCGTTTTCAGCACCGACTCATAAATCAGGATTTGTTACTGATTGCGCAGCTTTCTTCAAGCAAAATCGTAACGGGAAAAATCGGATCGTGTAGGAGGGGTTTATCACAAGCGCATGGTCACAAACGCGACTAATGAGTGACCATTTTAACCTGCTCTTCCGCCGGCTCCCCTTCTCTGTCCCCCGCTGCCGCCCTTCTGTTTGTTCCATTGGGCCCAATTGGATGGGAAAATTGATTTTGCTGGGTGTCAAAAAATAGGGGAAATCATCCTCTCTCAGGTGCTGGATGACCAGGCAAATCACCTTTATAAGACCGCAAAGCCAGATCCGGCATCCTCTTCTTTTCTTGTCTAATTATAGCATGGCAGTCTCTAAAAAGCAAGCGAAATTTTCAAAAAGTATGCCTGGCATGGTATCCACCTTGAGGAGGGAGGGTATCTGGCGGTCCAGGAGGACGGGGCAAGGGTTCAAGAGTTGGGAAGGTGGTTTGCTCCCGTGTTCGCGGATGAACTCCCTGGGGTTCTTGTACCCGCGGTATCTGTTTTTCGTCTTGAAGTTGAATTACAGGTCGAAAAGATACATTTGCGCCATCAATCTCATGCATTAGGTTAACGAGTCCGTGAGGAAGAATTAGCAATTGGTCAAGTAGATAAGATTATCGGTGATGTCTATGCGGATAATTCGGGCTGGCTTTCTTTCGGACAGGATTGAGCTTCGTGTTGTGGCGAAATTTTAGATCCCTGCATTACAGGTCAATGTAATCAGATCATAAAAATCAGATATAAATCAAAGGACTCTGGTAATCGTCCGATTAACCAAAAACGATATTATAATTTTATATCCTGGGATAAATTGAACATGATGTCGAGGGTCTATTAGAAAAAGCAAGAGAAAAAGCAAATGATATCATTTTGAAAATGACGGCCATTTTTTTTATCCCATCCAATTTCAAAATCTGCCCTCACTACAAAATCAACTTTCAACTCCGTAATTTCAGCGCCATTCAAACGCTCTCCAATAATTTTGTGTTCAATTTTTAAAGGAATAAAAGTTTGATTTTTAGCTGACTATCCAAACAAGCAATTTGAATAAAGCAATGGCATAAAACTTGAAGAAATTCTTTCACCGAATAAAGCATTTTGAATATCACCGCACTGCACCAGGAGGCAACAGCCATGATAAAATTCATCGTCAAAACCGTGATCGTATTATTGGCATTGCAATCGGCCATGGATTATCTTCGCCAGGAGGAGATCATTGAGGGATCGATCCGCATCAACTATCCGATGTTTAAGCAAAAATTGATCGCTGCTGTTCCGACAAGAAAAATCGTCTCTGGGATGGCTCAGGTCGTCGCGCGGACGGTTCAACACGCGGCAAGTGTAGAATTTGGTCGAGGCGAAAATCTGACATCTAAAACCAGTGCGTTTGAAAAACAACCTGCATATAAAATCGTCTATCATGTTGTTGCAGAGGGTGAGTCCCTGGCAGAGCTGGCGCAACGCTATCAGGTTCATTGGCGGGTGATCCAAAAGGCGAACCAGATGGCGGATGACGAGCCATTATTCGTCGGGCAGGTGTTGAAAATTCCGTCGCGAATCAAAAAGCTCGATAACTATACCATTTAAGGTCAAGGGTGTATCCGTGAGTCGATGTTAAGTTGCCTCTATTCAACGTCGTTTAATCGCATACGGAAGAGATAAGCACTGATGATGAGGGCTTGTGAAGCAGGAGCTGGTCAGTCGTCATACTAATTTTGATTTGAGTTTTCTATCGGAATCATCAATGATCTCTGCCAATAATAGAGTCCACTTTCTTGATCTCCATCCGAAAAGCGCTCCAAAAAAGTCAAACCGCCTAAATTTTTATCTTGCATTTGACCCCATTGTATTGTATATTTAGCACATATTTTATACAATTAGGAGGATATCATGGGCAAGATTATTGCGATTGCCAACCAGAAGGGTGGGGTTGGCAAGACCACGACGGCGGTAAATTTGGCCGCTTGCCTTGCTGTTGCTGAATATCCGGTATTATTGGTCGATATAGATCCTCAGGCGAATTCTACCAGTGGTCTGGGATTCGATGCAAAGCAGATCAAAAAGAGCATCTATCACGTGCTGATCAAGGGGGAGGATATCGAAAAAGTGATCCTCAAGACGGAATTGAAGTATTTGGATCTGCTGCCGTCGAATGTGGATTTGGTTGGAGCGGAGATTGAATTGGTTTCGGCATTATCGCGGGAGAGGATTCTTGAGGGGATTCTGCCCAAGGTGAAAGATCGCTATAAATATATCTTCATCGATTGCCCGCCTTCATTGGGGCTGTTAACGCTAAATGCCATGACCACATCGGATTCGGTGCTGATTCCGATCCAATGCGAATATTATGCGCTGGAGGGGTTGAGTCAATTATTAAATACGATCCGATTGGTTCAAAAGCATCTGAACAGCCGGCTCGAGATCGAGGGAGTCGTTCTAACCATGTATGATGGTCGGCTCAATCTATCGAGACAGGTCGCCGAGGATGTGCGCCGTTTTTTTGATAAGAAGGTCTACAAGACAGTGATCAATCGCAACGTTCGGATTAGTGAAGCACCAAGCTTTGGGAAACCGATTATTTTATATGATGCGGTATCGATGGGAGCTGAGAATTACATGAGCTTAGCGGAGGAATTTATCAGGAATGGCAAGTAAGCGCTTGGGAAGGGGCCTTCGCGCATTAATCCCGGATATCCCAGAGGAGGAGAGCGAAGAGCGCATCAGCTCCATTCGAGAAATTGAGGTCCATAAGATCAAGCCCAATCCATTTCAGCCGCGCGAGAATTTTGATGAGGCTGCGCTTGAGGAACTCAAGAATTCCATTGCGGAGAAGGGGATCATCCAGCCGATCACCGTTCGTCGGGTTGATGACGGCTACGAGTTGATCGCTGGGGAGCGAAGGTTGCGGGCCGTGACCGCGCTCAATTTCGAGAGTGTTCCCGCTTATGTGCTGGAAGTTCACAGCGATGAGGAAATGCTCGAACTGTCGTTGATTGAAAACATCCAGCGAGAGGACCTTAATCCCATCGATATTGCCCGGGCTTATAACAAATTGCTGGTCGATTGCAATTTGACTCAGGAAGCGGTTGCGAAAAGGGTGGGCAAAGAGCGATCGACCGTAGCCAATTTCCTTCGTCTATTAAAGCTCCCCCCGATGATCCAAGAGAGCTTGAGAAATGGCCAACTCGATATGGGGCATGCGCGGGCATTGATCACGATCGAGGACGAGGAGCTTCAGAAAAGCATTTGGGAAAAAATTATCAAGGATCATCTGTCGGTCCGCGATGTCGAACGGCTGGTGAAGCAGACCGCAAAGAAGAAAACCAAGGAAGCTGATCAACCAGTGAAATCGCTCTTTGTCATTGAGATGGAAGAGCGGCTAAGGAACAAATTTGGGACCCAGGTAAAGATTAATCTGAAAAAAAAGGGGGGGAATATTGAAATCGAATTTTATTCAGAAGAAGAGTTGGAGCGGTTGTTAGAAATCCTGCAACAGTGAGATCGGCGCGGTCGGAGCATTCGGATTTTTAAAGCCAATAGATTTATCCATGATTTATGAAGCTGATACTGATCAGCGTAGCAGATGCCGAACGGTGCTGCCTGTTAAAAGAATGAATTTCTTTAACCGAAGCGACCGTGGCAAATTATTTGCAAAGCCGCACAATTAAAAAATATCCAGAGCATACTGTGGAGAGTAACCAGAGCAGCTCAGTAATAGCAGTCGTCCGATGATTTAATTACCCAAAGAAGCGGCACTTCAAATTTAGTTTTCTCGAGGGGATGAGGATTTATCATGAACAAACGTAAACGAGAGAAACAATTATCGATATTGATCATCCCAGATGATGATTCTGATCCGTTGACTTTCAGGTTGAGTTCAAACACCGTGAAAGTGATCCTTGGAGTCGCAATCGTATTGGTGATCCATATTTTTGCTGGTGCTGCATTCTATTATAAATTTGCGGTGACGAATCGATATAGCAAGCGGTTGGAACGCGAGAACATCAATTTAAAGGAGGACAACCGACGGATCAATCAGATGTTCGACACGGTGGAGGAGCTAATCGATTATCATAGTCGAATTCGCACTGCGCTGGGGGTTGATCAGGGATTTGAGATCAGCGATCGAAAGCGGTCGCAGCTTATCAATACATTTCGCCGCAGCATCAATATGATCCCAGCGACCGAAATGAGCAGCGACGATGTTGTGTCCATGGATGGGACGCTGCCGAACAAATCGCGGTTGAACTTCATTACTCGGACGAAGAGGAATTACGGGCAATTTGCCAATAATATACCCAATTTTCTGCCGGTTGAAGGGATGGTGACCACCAATTTTCGTCGGGGCGATGTTAAGCTGCCCAATCATTTGGGGATCGATATTGCCGCCAGTCGGGGAACGGCGGTGCGGGCCGCAGCAGACGGAATCGTGATTTTTGCCAATTGGACCGAAGGCCTAGGGAACTTGATCATCATTTATCATCTCAATGGCTATTTTACCTATTATGGCCATAATCAGATTTTGCTGAAGAAAGAAAATAGTTTTGTGAAGAAGGGAGAGGTCATCGCGCTGGTTGGGAGCTCGGGTCGTAGTACTGCGCCCCATCTTCATTTTGAAATTTGGAAGGATGGGATCCCAGTTGACCCCAAAGAATACCTTTTGACATCACAGAGCAAATAGCTAATAGTTTAGCGGTTGAATGCTGTTGATGCTCAGTCAGATTAGCGAAATAGCTAATGGATCATCCATCAACATCTCCCCCTATTTCCCTACCTTTCGGGCACAGGCTTAAAAATGGGGCGCGACAGCAAATTCCCCTTTATAAGGGGATTTAGCGGGATGTCAAAAGCAGAACTGACTAAATGGTACTATTTTTATTGCTTGAATAATTGAATGCCAAAGCGAAACAGATCACTGAGCGTCCCTGTTGGGCGAATAAAGATGTTTTTTGAGATTCAGGCTAATGATCTTGAGATATTGCCTGGTTCATCTTCTTTTCCAGTGATCTTTTAATCGCCATGGTAACTTTTGTGAACCATACAGGATAAGGAGAGACAGCTTTGAGTAAGAAGGATGAAGATGGAATTGCACGGTCGGGCGATCTGAATACGATTGTGGGAAAGGGATCTTCATTGGAGGGTACCCTGAAGGTTGAGAACAGCGTCCGCGTTGATGGAAGAATAAAAGGGAATCTCACCACGACGGAACTGCTGGTTGTTGGCAAGGAGGGTGAGATTGAAGGGGATATCATCGCAAAGAATGCTATTATCGGTGGCCGGGTTCGCGGCAAAGTGAGCGCTACTGGCAAGGTAGTTTTAGAATCGAAAGCAGTTTTTCAAGGTGAATTGAAAACGGCCAGGCTGGTGATCGATGATGGAGCGATTTTTGATGGTCGCTGTTCAATGCAGCGGGACGGGAAGCTGCCTTTCGAGCCCAAGGTCGGCGAACCCCCAGTTGCACCAGATCTCAAAAAAATGCCACAATGACCAGAATAATCATTAGTCGATGAGATAGCATCCCTACCTCTGAGGTTGCATTTCCAACGCAATTTTCAGAGCAATGAGCTCCATGGATCGCTCTGGCATGAATTGAGCGAGTGAGCGAGGTTCCTTTTCGGCTAATGAATTATCGGTAACGTGGCTTCATGCTGGGAAATCAGACGGCTGAACCAGAGGGAAAGTCGGCGCCCCTGGGGATGGTAGAGCCAATCACCATAATCTGAAATTAATTTATTAAAGATTATTTACGATCTTTATTGTTCTTTAAAATCTGCTACGTTCGTCTCAACAATAAAAACCCTTTCGGTTGCTGATGTCGCTTCTTATCAAAGATGCGATGGCTTGGGATCATTGATCCCAGGATAAGGACTTAGAAAGGGTTTTTTGTTTCAGCATTCCTCCCGAAGTCCTCTTGAATAATTTTTTTAACAAAACTTGTTATTTATTTTTCCGCAGTGACAGCAATAACCGGTATTAATTATAAAATCTTACTATGCTTCAATCTTTCTACAGGTCGCTTGAAATGGACGATTTTCGAAGTCGCGATGGCATCGAAGATTTAATAAATTTCAATTCTACAGGCACAGCATCTTGGATGAATATTTGAAGAATTTGCAAGATTAATCTCTTTAAATTATGATAATAATCTTCTGAGATACCATTGCTTTAGCAATTACAAAAAAATAAAAACTCTTTTATTGACTAAGACGAAAAAATGTGATATAATTGGCGGTTGGCTGCAAGGGATCGCCGACCATAGGATTGCGAACCAAATCGTTAAAAAGAAAACCACTATGAATAGCATTCAAGGCCAAAAATTTTATCGGAAGTTGGGCGTGCTGATCAGCGCAATGCTTATTATGCTCTACATCATGCCGGTAGTAAGCACAGGGACAGCTATGCCCAATCAGCGGCAAAATAGCTTAGCAATCGATTTCGATATGCGATTGAGATTCTATCTCGACCAGAAAACCAAGCGATTCCTTCATCGGATGGCGATTAAGGAGCAGCTTTTGTTGCAGTTGATCCGAGACGTTGCCGAGGAAATTCAAAGTCGAAAAAAGGCTGGCTTGGCGGAAGATGAGGCTGGGTTGGACTTGATCTACAGCAAAGAGGAGCAATTGGTTAAAGAATATGATGCCGAGATTCTCGCGATCAAAAAAATCGTGGGGGAGATAGAGCGGTTGGAACTGACCGTGCAGCAGATGGAAGACCTCAAACTGATCGAAGAGGTGGAACAATTGAAGGATCGGCTGATGGTTATCCTGGATGATCAGAAATTGCTCAAAAAGCCGATGACCCGACAGCAGGCGGCTGATATGATCCAAAGGTATTCAAAGGAGGTGGGGAGCATCCTCAAAATCTACGAACAGATAGATGCTTTTCAAAAACGGGCTTCGGCGATCGGGGATATGGAGATGGTGAAGCAATTAGATCAGCAGAAGCAGCGCATCATGCGCATCTTAGAGGAAAGCCGATTAGCTGGGCCGTCATCGGATAAGGTGGTTGAGAGCTATATCGCTGAGGCAGCCTCGCTGGTCAATATCCTGAGAAAAATGGATGAGCTGGAGCAAAAGATCGCTGCCGATACGTTGCGTGTAACTTATATTGAAGCTGTTCGCAACAATATTATAGCCAATATCGACAACAGGATTCTCGAATTGTTTGGATATGTAAACAATGAGGGCTTTAAAGGCAAAACCATCTCTGATTATTACAATGCCTGGAAAGCCAAGCGGGTCGCCGATTATCAGGCGCGATTTACCAAATATCGCATTATGCGCGAGAAGCTCATCAGCAGTGCCACGGAAGGACAGCGAAAAAGGATGCTGGAACGCGAGGTGAGCCACGCATTGCTCAATTACTCGAATGAAAATTACGAGTTGGCTGAGCTTCAGTTCCAGCAAATTTATTCGGGATACAAAGACTATTTTAAGGATTTGGATGGGATTCTATTCTATCGAAGTGAAGCGAATTTCGCCAATCGTTATTATGATGCAGCACAGGCTGGTTATTTGGCCATCATCAATGATTACCCTCATTCGCAATATCTTGGCCAGTGCCATTTGCGGTTAATGATGATCGCCTATAGCTATGGTTGGCAGAACGAGTTCTTTAAATATTACGATAAGGTTAAAGACCTCATCACGATCGATCGAGAGGATTTGAACAAGGCGAATTACCTGGCTGGTTATCTCTATTTGAAGCAGAATCAATTTGAGTCCGCACGAACAGTTTTGGAGAAAATTAAAGATAATTCACAGTATCATCTGCCGGCTCAGTATTTGCTCGGAATTGTTCTCTCCAATCTTGAAAAATACGCTCAGGCGAAAGAAATATTTGAGCGGATCGCTCAGCAGCGGAGCTACCCCTGGAGCGACTTGAATTATTCGATCTTCCGGAACGAGGCGCTCTTAAAGCTTGGATATTACCATTATCAGCGTGGTGAATACGCGAAAGCGATTTCATATTTTGATCAGGTTTCCAAGGGCCATGAAAATTATGATGCCAGCCTGCTGGGACAGGCATGGGCAAATTTGAAACAGGCTCAGTATGACGCCGCCATCAAAAAGGTCGATGCGCTCTACAACAATTATTTGGTGTCCAATTATACGTATGAAGCGTTGGTGCTATCGGCACATTGCAAGCGAATTCTGAATCGGCCTGATGAAGCGTTGATGGACTTGCAGTACGTATCAAATGCCAGACAGGCGCTGAATCAAGCGCAACAGTACAATGAAGAGCGAAAGCATCTGTTAGCCCAATTGAATGAGCTGGAACTCCTGGAAAAGGAGGTCCTCGAACAGCAGAATCGCAAGCTATATCCACAAGTGTCGCGAATCAGAGATCTGATCAGTGATGCCCTGCTGACATTTCGCTATCGAGGAGCTGGGAGTAGCCGCGCAGTTGAGGAGTACAATGACAAGCGCAAAACCTTGTTAAGGCAGATTGAGGAATTCAATTCGATAATCAATTATGCCAGAGAACAGGGAGACGAAGCCATGCTTGCTGATGCGATTCGGCAGCGGAATCGACTGGTTGCCGTACTGGAACGCTACCAGGAGACTGCTGTACCCTCTGGCGCTGCGAGTCTATTAAACTATCCCCTGGCGAGCAAAGAAGGCGGCGTGATTTATCGGCGCGGGATCATTACGAATTTGATGCGGGATTTGGCGTTCGAGAAGCAACGGATCCAAAAGGACCTGGAGATGATATCGGAATTGGCCGCGCTGGGAAGTGAGAACGCTTCGATCGATGTGATGGTCGATCTGGAAATTCTTGAGGAGGACATGAGAGATTTAAACAACCAGCTCAATCGTTTTCAAGTTTGGCTGGCCGAAAATAATGTGGAATCAATAAAGACCGAGACGGAAAAATGGGCCAATCTTTCTGGATTTGGCATGAGCGACATCAATTTTTCTTCTTACTATGAAAAGCTTCAGCAAATTGGTGGCTATCAAAAGAATCTCACATTGATCGATGAGCTGCTCAAAGAGAAAAAGGAACAATTGGAACAGCGCGTGAAACGATTTGATGATGAGGTAAAGAAAATTGAACAGGAGATAGAGGCGGAGAAAATCCGATTAGAGAAATTGGAAAAAGAGCGGTACTTTCAGGAAGTTTATTTCGAGACCAAAACCAGAGAGATCGAAACAGAAGAACTTGAATATCCATTTTAGGCCTGGGGGATGGGAGTTCAATTATAAGCTGGAAGCATAGGTGGGTTAGGAGTTGACCTGTCAGGGAAGGGCAATGAAAAAAATATTTGTTAGTATGATGATGCTGGTGCTGTGGTGGATGATTGCAACGCAACCGGTATGGTCACAGCAGACGACGGAGCTCGATGCCAGCCGCAAAGCGAAAATCGATTCGCTATTGAATTCTTATTCCATTGAAGACATTCTCAATTATCGAGAATTTTATCAGAAGCAGATTAGCGAATTCAATATTGATAAGATCAAATTGCGGGAGCGTGGGATTGCCCAGGCAGAGAAGTTTATTGCCAATAATCCCCAGAGCAATATGCTGGATCGAGTGATGATTCGGCTGGCTGAATTATATTATGAAGCAGCAGAGGATGACTATTTGCAGCGGATGCAGGAGTACGATCAGCAGATAGAGCAATTCGAAGCGGCCGGAATGGACACCACACTGACAGAGCCCGCAAAAGATTTAACTCGGCCACTGGCACTGTATCAACGAATCATCGATGAATTTCCACACAGCGATCTGGTCGATGATGCGCTGTATAATAAGGCGTTTTTGTTAGAGGAAATTGGCCAGATAGACTCGGCTTTGGCGATATACAAATATGTGATCGAACAGTTCCCAGCGAGTCGTTATGTCCCCGAGTCTCTGATGCGAATTGGCGAGTATTATTTCAATCCGCCCAAAAATGAGATCGATCGAGCGATTGAGTATTATAAAAAAGTTCTCGAGTTCAAAGATAGCCCGAAATTTGATGAAGCGCTGTATCGTCTGGGATGGAGTTATTATCGATTGAATAATTTTCCTGAGGCGGTATCGTATTTCACGCTATTGGCGGATGACATTGAGCGGGCCAAAAAGATCGATCCCCGGCAGCGATATTCCAACCCGACCTTACGAGATGAGTCCCTGGAATATATAGGGATCAGCTTTTTGGATTACGGAGGAACCCAGCGGGCTGTCGAATATCTGAACCGAATTGGCGGGCGGAGCTATGGTGCCGAAATCTTGAAAAAGATCGGCGATGTCTATATGTACGAGAAGGAGCTTTATAATGAAGCGATAGAGGCCTATCATGTTTTGTTGAAGATGTATCCTGATCATGAGGAGGCGCCAGAGATCCAGGAGAAGATCGTCGCTTGTTACCGCTATATGAGGGACGATAAAATGGCTTATGTGGCCCGAGAAAAACTTTTTAATGATTATGGGCCGAGCAGCGCATGGTGGCAGTCTCATGAAAATGAACGGTTGCGAGAGAAGGTTTATCATATCGTCGAGCGAGCGCTGCGGGACAATATCAATCTGTTGTTCCAGCGCGCTGAAGCGAATGACGATGAATATTTGTATCTCCAGGCCGTTAATGATAGTCGCAAATATATCAGCGTTTTTGCCAGTGACAGCAGCGCTCCCATGATCCATTGGAATATGGCGTTGACTCTGGATACCAAATTAAATCAGAAAAACGCTGCATTTGAAGAGTACATGCGAATCAGTGATCTCTACTGGAACACTCGCTATCAAAAGTATGCCGCGGAAAATGCCATTGCGCTCACAAAAGAGATGGTTGAAATGGACACGACAAAAAAGAAGGTGGCAACGGATGTGAGCGCAGCAGATTCTACGGAGCGGGTTCTGGTCGGTGTTCCTGCGTTACAATATCGAAGATTAGAGTTAACCGAGAGCGAAAAGAAGCTCATTCGCGCTTATAACAATTATATCAAAATTTATCCGCATGAGCCAGAAACATTCACCATTTTAGCCAATGCTGGGGCAGTTTTTTATAACAGCAATCAATTCAAAGAGGCCCTGCGCTATTTCAATACGATTATCAAGCATTTCCCCGATCATCCAGAGGTGAACAATATTCGCTATATTGCGCTGGAGAGCTATTTTGGCAAGCAGGATTATAAGAGTGCAGAGATTGTCGCGCGTCGATTGCTTCGTTCTGCGGAGCTCTCGCCGCAATTAGAAAAAAAGGTTCGCACACGTTTAGCCGAGTCTATTTTTCTGGCTGCAGAAGCTTATGCGAATCGAGATGATCATCTGCAGGCGGGAAATGAATACTTGCGCGTGGTGCGCGAAGTGCCCACTGCCGATTTTGCCGATCTCAGTTTATTCAATGCCGGCCTGGAATATGACAAGGCAAAAGAGTTTAGCCGAGCGGTTGAAACTTACAGTTATCTCATTGAGACCCGTCCCAATTCCAACTATGTTCTAAATGCGATGAATAACCTGGCCCTGGATTATGGGGAATTGAATGAGCCCAAGAACGCGGCACTCACTTATGAGAAATTGGCATCGATTGCCAGAGATTCTGTGCAGGCGCATGATGCGCTGTTCAATGCGAGCTATTTTTTCGTTCGCGCCGAGGAATGGGAAGATGCGATCCGGGTCAATCGATCATTTGTAAAGCGGTTCCCCAATTCAAAAGATGCGCCGGATCTGTATTTTGATATCGCCACCTATTATTTGAAACTGGATAAATTGGATGAAGCCAACCAGGTTTATGGTGAGTACGCCGTTCGATATCCAAATTCACCGCGGGTGGTGGAGACCTATTTTCAGCGGGGTGAATATTATCGAGCCAAAAATCAAATTGATCGGGCTATGATTGAATATAACCTTGCTGTGAAGAAAAACGAAGAATTAACCAGAAAAAAGCTCGAACATAATGATTATTACGCAGCCGAGGCGCTCTTTCAATTGACCCGGCTGAAATATGATGAATATGACAAGATAGAATTCCAATTGCCGCAGGCCAGATTAGAAGAGGCAAAAAAACGAAAGAAAGAACTGTTGATGCAAGTTGTAGATGGCTTCACTAAGGTTGCTGCTTACGGGACGGTTCGGCTTTATGAGGCGACCTGGTATATTGGCCGCAGTTATGAGGAGTTTGCCTTGACTTGGGGGAAGCAGGAGATTCCAGCCATGGAGCAAACGCGGCGCATCATTACTCAAAAAGAGATCAATGAGGCCACCGTGGATCTGTATGGCAAAGCTGAGCAATCCTATAAGCAGGCGATACAAATTTTATCGCGGCTGGCCAAGCAATACGAAGCCTCGCTAGTCAGCAATGACGGACTGGCAGGTCCTGCGGAATTCCGAAGCTTTGTTCGGGAGGATAGTACGCTGCATGTTGCTCGCCGTTGGATCGAACGATGCAAAGAGAAGGTATCGGAGGTGATCTATGATGCAGCGGAATTGAATTTTTCCACCGTGGATGCCTTTTTGCAGGCGCCGATTCCTGAGGGACTGAATCATGTTGCAGAAATGGAGTATCGAAGACAGGTGTTGGGCAAGGCCATCACACCGCTGATCTCTGAGATTATTGATGCGCATCGGCGCAATATTCAAGAGGGCTGGAATTTGGGGATCGAAAATCAGTGGATCAAGCTGTCGCGAAAGAAAATCCTCGCAGCCAATAACTTGTTGGCTACTGAATATCAAAAATTAGCCCAGAAATCACTCGATTTATTCGAGGCAAATTTAGAGTCATACAAAAGGGTGATTGACCAAGCAGCACCGAGAGTCGATCCAACAACTTTTTCAGATCAGTTGGCGAATCTGATCGACTTTGGCCGTGCATTCGCAAAGGTCACCGCTGATATGTATCAAAAGACGCTCGAGAAAGCAGCCCAGTTGAGCATTAGCGATCCACTGGTCACCGAGACAAAAGAGAACATGTTGCGTGATCTGTTCTTGATCGCACAACGCACCCAGGAACTGGCCGACTCGATGAGAGCGAACCGCAAAAGATATGAGAGGATGTTCAAGGCGAGTGAGAACCTGAATTATGAGGACGCACTTTTTACATTTGAGGACAATTATATTTCCCTGAAAGAGGCTACTCAAACGCTATTGGAATTGGGGCTTCAGCTATCGCAGCAATTGCAGCTTAATAACGCATGGGTGCCGAGAATAAAGCTGGCCCTTGTACAGGCAAATCCTGAACAGTATGCCGCTTTGATCAACTTATCTGTCAATTCCGATCAAATCGTTAGCGATGAAACCTGGCGAGCTACCCATCGATATGTGGAAGGCTGGGTGAATCCCGATTTTGATTATCGGTCCTGGGATAGGGCGCGCTATGTGACGAAGCAGCCAGACTGGCAACGTAATAAGCTTGCGGCCATCTGGCTGATGGTTGCAGATACCATAGCAACGCAAATTTCAGAGGACTCGTTGAGTCGAGCTGAGCCACGGGGGACTGAGCTTGCAGGTCAAATCGTCTGGAAGCCAAGCCGGCGGGTTTTCTTTAAAAAATCGTTCTCCATTGTTGGGTTGCCAGTTTCGGCCAGCATCAAATTAATGGTGGATGATTCTTATAACTTGTTCTGCAATGGCGAATATATTGCTGCCGTCACAGGCGAGTCGAACTGGCAGACCGAGCATGTGCATCAATTGACAGATAATCTTATCGAAGGGATAAATGAACTGGCCATTGAGGCGACCGATAGTGATGGCACTGCTGGCGGTTTGGTGGCAGTGTTGACCGTCAAATGGCTGCCAGGCTGGGCCGATAAGCAGCAACAGGTTCAGATTGAGGCCAGTGATTATAAGGTTCGACAGAATTTAATCATGGATAAATACATCATCATGCATTGAGGGAGAGAGTTTGATGATACGGCAAATCAAATTGGCTTGTTTGGCTGTGTTGCTGTTAATAAATGTGCACATGTTAGCCGCGCAAAACAAGCGACCGCAACCATCCGATTCGACCAAAACAACCGCGAGCGCAGATACGAGCGCGCTACAGGCGAGATGGTCCGAGAACAGCGAAGAAATAGAATTGTCAGAAATTTCCATTGAAGCGGTGGTGGAGAAGCCTCGCGTGGCGATATTGCCCCGTCGCATGACGCCTGAATTGGGGGAAATGGAGTTTGTGAATCGCTCTTTTGAAAGAGAGTTGAAACAAGCGCCGGACAAGCCGATGATCATGGATAATCGTTTATTGGTGCCGCAGAAGATCGAAGACCTCAAAAAGAAGCTGATTAGCCCGAAAAAACCGAAAAACAAGTGACCAATTTGTGGGGCAAAATTCAATTCGCATGAGCGGCAGAGGTTCATCGTGGCAACAGCAAAATATTTCTGCCCGCAAGGCCAACTAACTGGATCTTCCGTTCATTTGGCTCGGCAGGAAATTAGCTATTCGCTTGCGATCGATGGGTAGGGCGGAACGTCGAATCCAAAGAGGGTAAAGTTAAAAATGTGCGCCGGAGATTCGATCGCTTGTTCGATAGCGTGGGGGCAGAAGCTGTACGAAGCGGCCAGATTGGATTGATATTTGCTGATCCGAATAAAGGACAATTAGAAAAAGGTGGAGAATCTCAGATCTAGTAAAATCGGATGTCAATTTCACATAATTTTAAAATGAATCAATTGATGGAGGTGGCTTAATGGCTGAGGTTTTGAAGAATTTCAGTACCAATTCAACAGGGTGGGGGTTCATGTGGCTGTTATTGCTGGTGGCAGTGTTTGCTGTGGCAATAGCAATTGAGCGTGCCTATTACATCATGGTACGGTCCAATATAAATGCCTCAAAATTTATGGCGGAGATCCGGAAGCTGGTGAAGGCCGGCGATTATCAACAGGCGCTGCTGCTGTGTCAATCGGCGCGTGACAAAGCGCTGGCACAGGTAGTTATGGCAGGATTGCGCAAAGTAAGCGAGAGTGAAACGATTGAGTTTCGGGCGATTCAAAATTCAGTGGACGAAGGAACGCTGGAAGTTATTCCCAAACTTCAGGAGCGAACTGGTTTTTTGTCGGTGCTGGCAAACGTCGCCACGTTGTTGGGGCTAATGGGAACAATTTATGGGCTGATTGCCGCGTTCAAAGCGGTTTCTGCACCCGGAATCGATGCTACGGAGAAATCGCGAATGTTGGCAGCGGGCATCTCTGTGGCGATGAATACGACCTTGGTCGGATTAGCAATTGCCATCCCCACGATTCTCGTCTATTCGTTTCTGCATAATAAAACCGTCAAAATTATCGATGAAATCGATGAACACACCGTGAAACTCATTAACCTAATCACAGGGAATCAATAGATATGGCATTCAGACCATCATATCGAAGATCTATCGAACCTGAAGAAATCGAACTGAATATGACGCCGGTCATGAATTTGATGGTGTGCATGATCCCGTTGTTACTGTCGACGGCGCAGCTAATCAAGATCGGAGTGATCGACTTGAACTTGCCACCCGCTGTTGGGACCAGCGTCAGCCAGTTAGAAGCACCGAAAGAAATTCAAAAAAAGCTCGATCTCGCCATAACGATCACCAATCAAGGGTTCTATATTTCCAGCTCATTGGCGATCCTGAGAAGCTTGGATGGCCAGGGGCCTACAATTCCCCTTCGGCCCGATGGTAAGTACGATTTTGAGGCGCTTTCGAAAAAGCTATTTGAAATCAAAAAACAAGCAATAGGAAGTTTCTCTGATACCGAAAATATCATCATCCAGGCAGAACCAGAGATCAAGTATCAACTGCTGGTCGATACCATGGATGCGGCGCGGTCGATTAAGATCGATGATCGAACCTATACCCTATTTCCTGAAGTATCGCTGGCCTCTGGCGTGATTTAGCCAAGGGAAAAATCGACTCCGCGGTTCTGAGGATTAATCGGATTGAAATGAAAAAAACTAAATAGTCTTGTTTAAAAGATCGCTTTTGCAGTTAGGCGATATGCTGACTGTTTTGGGCGAGGCGTTTCTTGATCTGGAAAATGGCACTTAAGCCGAATCAACATCATACTCGGAGGATTGAATGGCGTTTATTCCGTCCCGAAGAAAGAAGCATGATACCAATCCAGGGAAAATTCGCGTGAATTTGACCTCGATGATGGACATGTTTACCATTATCCTTGTTTTTTTGCTTAAGAACTATTCTACCGAAGGCTTTTTGATTCAGCCTTCCGAATATTTGACGTTACCCAGCTCCACGATTGAAAAATCGCCTGAAGTGGCATTGGATTTGGTGATTTCCAAAGAATGGCTGATGTTGAATCACGAACCGATTGAACGTGTGACGAATATTTTGGCCAGCGACCGGCTGGTGATCGAGCCATTGCAACAAAAATTGCAGATCTATGCCCGTGAGGCGAAAAAAATGGAAGTGGCGTATGGCACCAAGTTCTCTGGGAAGGTGACCATTCAGGGAGACAAGGACATTCCATACCGATTGTTGGTGAAAGTGATGGCGACTTGTGGAAGATCCGATTATCCCAATATGCGCTTGGTGGTCTATAAGAAAGAAAGCTAAGCCGACTTGATCACGATCTAAGATGAGGGGCGAAAGTGAATCAACCGCGCGATGTACGTGAATCTAATAACACCGATTTCCAGCAGGACTGGTCAGTTGCGGTCGCTGGAGGACTATGGCGTCTGCCCAAGGATTATCAACGGAGCCTGATAGCTGCTATTGATAAGCGATATTTCTTCATCTGGCTTGTGAGCTTTATCGTTCATTTTAGCGCCGCAAGCTATTTTGCTGTTCATCCTCCTGAAACAGGCTACAAGCCACATGAGATCGATCGCATACAAAAACAATTTGCTACTTATTTATTAGAACGCGTCCCCCAGCCGATTCCTGCAGAGCCAGAACTCTCTTTAGTCCCTTCTGCTGAAGCTGAAATCAACGGCAAGGTTCTTTCGGGAGCGAAAAAAGGTTCTATGCAAGGATCGGTTTCGGCTGGCCGTGGAACTGGTGGCGCGGGAGCTTATGCAAGCAGCTCGCAGAAGGCTGGGACGGGCACCGGCGCATCTCAGGGGACTGGTGGGATATCATCCAGGGATCAGATCTCTCAGGAGGTAAGTTCGAAGGGGTTGTTGGGGTTGCTCACTGGTTCTGGAAGCAACGCCCGCGGAGATGCGGTGGCAGATGTATTGGGGGATGTCGGCGGCAGTCAGGCGGATCTGGATAACGTTTTGGGCAAGTTGGACGGGCTGAAAACCAGCGGTCGTCCGGGTGCGGCGGCTGCTGCCAATCCCGAGAACAGCAGAATCACCCAGAAAGCGACGCGGTCGGTTGAAACCGAGGGGATTGGTCAGCTCATCGGGGGAAAGGAAAGCATTGCCAGCGCCGAGCTTCAACGCAGCAATAAAATTGTGCTTGAGCAGGTCTCTGAAATCGCCGATGAGCGCGGCGTTAAATCCCAAAGCCGGGATGCCGATCAGGTGTCAGAGGTGGTCAATCGACACAACGCGTCGATTCAGTACTGTTACCAACGCGAGCTCAAGCAGAACCCTGATCTAAAAGGGAAACTTGTTGTGAGATTTACCATTGATCCATCTGGCAGAGTTAAGGATGTGAACATCCTGTCATCGACCTTAAATAGCCCAAACATTGAGCGCTGCGTGATCAGTCGGATCAAACGTTGGGATGATTTTGGCCCGATTGATCCTGCTAAAGGTGATGCCACTTTTCGGCAGGTTTATACATTTGGCTACTGAGCGCATCGGTGATTCGACACAAAAATTCAAGCTTCAAGAGCATCGACCGAGCCATTTGAGATCTGTGGCGAATTTAAGTAGTCAAGCCAATTTCAGAAACCTGCGGTAGCTTAATGATTGACGCCAGAAAGCAGCCCTGGTCTTTCGAAGATAAAGTCAACAGATCAATTCGCTGGATGCGACGAGCAGAGCAAGATACTGGGCTTATATTGAAGAGCAATGTCAAAATCGAAGCCATTGGCAAAATTGCCGATGGCTTTTTTATTAGGCTCCGGTTGAAAAATTTATGCTTTCTTTTAGCCACCAATATATTTCGGGATCAGCGGAGAGACAAAATTGTTATTGATTTTTGTTATGAAATTGACTAAATTCGGCCTCACAAATGAATGAAGGATGGTTAGAAGGCATCTTAGATAATCTTATCAGGAGCAGCATTTGAAATACAAGCGAACTCATACTTGTGGCGAACTGAGAAAAAGGGATGAAAATCTGCAAGTCATTCTTCAGGGCTGGGTTGATCGGCGTCGCGATCATGGCAGCCTGACCTTTATCGATTTGCGAGATATTTACGGCAAGACACAGATCGTATTTGATCCATCGCATAGTGAAGATGCTGCGGTCCGTGCGAGGGAGCTGAAGCCGGAATATGTGATTAGCGCATCTGGTCGTGTGCGCCAACGTCCCGCTGGCATGGTCAATCCGCATTTAGCGACTGGCGAAATTGAGGTGGTGGTAGATGATTATGAGATATTAAATCCATCCAAGACCCCGCCATTTTTGATCGTTGATGATGTAGATGCATCGGAGGAGCTTCGATTTAAATATCGCTATCTCGATCTGAGGCGTCCTGAAATGCAGCGCAGCATGTTGATCCGCCATCGAACGGCCCAATTGGTTCGACAATATCTGGATTCACACGGATTCTTTGAGATCGAAACGCCGTATCTGATGCGAAGCACCCCGGAGGGGGCGCGCGATTATCTCGTGCCCAGCCGCATTCATAAGGGCAAATTCTACGCTCTGCCCCAATCACCTCAGACCTATAAGCAAATTTTGATGGTTGCCGGGTACGATCGCTATTTTCAGATCGTGCGGTGTTTCCGCGATGAAGACCTGCGGGCAGATCGACAGCCGGAATTTACTCAGATCGATCTGGAATTATCCTTTGTCGATGAATCAGATATTTTTCGTCTCGTTGAGGGGCTGATGCAGCACGTTTTTTCTGCTATTTTGAATGTTCAATTGCCCATCCCATTTCCAGTTTTGAGCTTCGATGAAGCCATCGCGCGGTATGGCACCGACAAGCCGGATCTGCGTTTCGATTTATCAATCAAAGATATCAGCCAGTTTGTCGCCAATTGTGATTTTAAAGTTTTTGCGAATGCCATTGCAACTAACGGAATCGTCGCCGGAATCAATCTGAAGGGTCGGTCCAATTATTCACGAAAGCAGCTCGATTTGCTGAATCAATTTGTGATGGATCTGAGCGGCAAAGGGGTATTATTCGCCAAGGTTACTTCGGATGGGTGGGATAGTTCGCTGCGCAAATTTTTAACCGATGCGATGATCGAGCAGATTAATCTCAGCATGGGGGCGAAACCCGGGGATCTGTTGCTGTTTATGGCAGGGGATCGAATGCCAACACTGGATCTATTGGGCCGGTTGCGCTTGAAGCTGGCTGAAGATGAGGGCATGATCGATGAACATAAATTCTGTCCGCTCTGGGTGGTAGATTTTCCGCTGTTAGAATATGACCAGGAAGCTGGTCGATATGTAGCGATGCACCATCCATTTACAACGCCGCGAACGGAGGACTTAGACTTGCTGGATAGCGATCCAGGTCGTGTGCGTGCTCGGGCATACGATTTGGTGATGAATGGGTATGAGATTGCAGGCGGAAGCATCCGAAATTATCGATACGACAGCCAGATGAAGATCTTTTCGCTGCTGAAAATTGATAAAGCCGAGGCTGAAGAAAAATTTGGCTTTCTTTTAGAGGCTTTGCAATATGGCGCACCTCCACACGGCGGGATCGCTTTTGGTTTTGATCGCCTGGTTATGATTCTCGCTGGGAAAAAATCAATTCGCGATGTGATTCCATTTCCCAAGACAACCAGCGCGCTATCCTTAATGGACAATTCACCGTCTGAGGTTTCACCGGAGCAGTTGAAAGAATTGGGATTGAAGATCGATGTCTCATAGTAAGCGGATAACCCATTCAATCGTTCTGCCAGGTTGACTCGTGCAGTCCTGGATTGTTGCCAAATTGACAGGTTGCAGAAAGACCAGTGGGCATGACGCGTATTCTGAAGGGGGGCGATTGTCACTGGTTTAAAAAAAAACAGAGAATCAAATTTTTTACTTGACAATTAATTTTTTTTTTGTTATTATTAATCGACTTAAAAGGTTAAGGTGAATAAATTTTATTCATCCCTGTTTGAAGCTTAATTTTCAATTCGAGTCGGAGGGAGAGGGGTTGTTAGCATAACAGTTGGAGTCATTTTAAACAACTAAATCAACCATACGGAAGGAGGTGTCAACTTGATGAGGAAACTGGCGAGAACAATAGTCGTCGTTGTCTCGGTTATCGGTCTGGTTCTCTCGCTTTCATTGGGAGGTTGTACAAAGCACCCAAACGAGAAGCAGTTGCAAGCCCTGGAGGAGCAGAGAAAAGCAGCGTTGGCGGCTGAGGAGCAACTGGCGAAGTGCCAACAAGGAAAAGCTGATGTCCAGCGAGAATTGGCTGAGAAAAAGCAAAAGCTGGAAGACGCCAAGAGCGAAAAAGAAGTGGTCGCTAATCGGTTAAGCGGAATGTAATTTTAACTAATCATTTTCGGAGGAAAGGTCACAATGAAAAATAAAACCAAAATCGCATCCGCTTTCGCTCTGGTTTTAAGTCTGCTTTTGTTATTCAGTTTTTCTTCCTTTGCTCAAGAGAAGATGACAATGGACGAATACAACGCTAAATTAGCGGAATATCAAAAGCGAGAAGCCAATGCCAAAGCGGATCTTGCTAAATGCAATGCTGATGTGGAAGCTCTCAACCAGCAGATCGCTGAAGTAGATCAGGAAATTGCCAGTGTTTGGAACGAGATCTATGCGCTGCTTGGAACCGATGAGGCAAGCGTGAAGGCCTTCCGGGCTGCGCTAAATGAATTGGAGGGCAGGGTTGATGCACTGGCAGCACTTTCATCTGAGGAGCTATTCAAGCGCCGCGCAGAGATCGATGAGCTTGAAAAGCAGCTCAACGAATTCAAAAAGAATAAAATCGCCTTATTAAGCGAGATGCAGGACAAGTTGGCCACCATTGAAGGAAAAATCGCGCAATTGCGGGCCAATCTGCCAAAGGCTGATTTCGATGAGTACACCGTCGTCAAGGGCGACTATCTGTGGAAAATCGCTGGCAAGCCTGCCATCTACAACGATCCGTATCAATGGATCAGAATCTACACTTATAATCGCGATCAAATCAAAGATCCAGATTTAATTTATCCAAATCAGATTTTCAAAATTCAGCGAAGCGCTGCTGACAATGAATATATCGTGGTGAAGGGAGATTGGCTGGCAAAGATCGCTGGGAAACCAGAAATCTACAATAATCCCACGAAGTGGACCAAGATCTTTGAAGCCAACAAAGATGTAATTAAGGACAAGAATCTCATCTACCCGCATCAGGTATTGATTCTGCCAGACAAATAAAATCTGATTGATTTAGCCGCTGTGACATTGCGAAAGATGTCAACGAAGGATAGCAATTATTATAAATGCTAAGGCATTGAGAAAAGCTCTTGGTTATTGGCGGTCGCGATAACCTAAGAGCTTTTTCTATTTAAGACACGAGTCTTCTGGATGCGTGCTCGATCCCATCGATTGGCTGATGCGAATTGGTGCCAGAACGAAAGCGATGTCATTTAGCTGGATCGTGGCTTTATTTTTAGGGTGCTGTAAAAAACGAGTTATGCCGAGGAGCGAAGCGACAAAGCAATCCTTTGTGCTGAATGATAAGATTCCTCGGTCCGCTACGAATGATAAATTTCACTCTGTTGCACACGCCTGTGGCCTGATTATAGAAATGGAGGGAGAACATGAGTTCTCCTTCTGCTTTACGAGTCATCTTAAAAGTGCAAAGGTGTATTCGGGGGAGCTCAAATATGGACCACTCCACAAAAATTGTAAGGGTGAAAAAATGAGGTTTTCGGTCTAGGACTGATCAGCCTTCATCACCGAAATGATCGATGAGAGCTTTTTTGTTTATGCTAATCAAACAAGTGTTGTATTGAAATTAAATGGAGTCATGATTGCAGGATGTCAATGCCGACCGAGATTCAAAAGAAAATTTCAATCCGTGGTGTCAATCAATTGCAGTTGTTTGGATTTAACGATGTCCATCTCAGAAGGATTGAGCGAAATTTTAGGACCAAACTCATCGCTCGAGGGGACGAGATAACGTTGGTGGGTTCGGAGTCAGAGATTCAAATTGTTGAACAGCTATTTTTAGAAATGATCAAAATCTTAGAGCGAAACCAGCAAATTACCGAAAATGATCTGGTGACGCTGATTGAGGTGCTAAAATCGGGTGAGTCAATCCAAGAAACACCAACCGACCTCTCTTCGGTAGTATTGTACACCAAAGACGGTTTTGTGAAGCCAAAGACTGAAGGTCAGAAACGATATTGGCAAGCGGCAATGAAGAACGATATAGTGTTTGTTATCGGTCCTGCGGGAACGGGAAAGACCTATCTTGCCGTGGCAATCGCCCTGGCACATCTCCGCGATAAGCTGGTTGATAAACTGGTGCTGGCGCGTCCAGCCGTGGAGGCCGGAGAAAGCCTGGGCTTCTTGCCTGGCGACCTGATGGAGAAGGTCGATCCATATTTAAAGCCGCTTTATGACGCCCTATTCGATATGGTCATCCCGGCCAAACTGAAAAAATATATGGAGAATGGGACCATCGAGATCGTTCCGTTGGCCTACATGCGAGGCAGGACGCTGAATCATGCCTTTGTTATTCTCGATGAGGCCCAAAACACCTATCCCAATCAGATGAAAATGTTTTTGACGCGATTGGGGATCAATTCAAAAGCGATTATCACGGGGGATATCACTCAGATCGATCTGCCCAACAAAAAACAATCGGGACTGGTGCAGATTCAGAAGATATTGCAGGGGATTGAAGGGATCGATTACGTTTATTTATCGGATCGGGATGTTGTTCGGCATCGATTGGTCCGCGAAATCATCAAAGCGTATGATCGCTTTGATAATAGTCAGCAAGAATCGGATGAATCCAACGCCTAACGGAGGAAGAGCGTGTTGAAGTATTGGGATCGAATCGCTCGATTAGCAAAGCAGCGGCTGAGGCCTTCAAAAGCTAATAATGGCAACTCCAGATATTTTGAGAAATATTTTAAGACACTGGCGGTGGCGGTCATCGTTGTATTTGCAATTTCGTTGATGTTGCCGCGTGGGAAATCGTACAAATACGGTGATCTCAAGGAGAAAGAAGTATATCTTGGTGAAGAGATCATCGCGCCGTTTACCTTTGCTATTAATAAGACCGAAGAAGAATTAAAGCGCGATCGCCAGCGGGCTGAAGAGCAAGTTCTGCCTGTTTTTAATCAGAATGATACGCTGTGCAAGAACAACCAGCAGCAATTATCGATGTTTTTTGATTCGCTCAAGGTCATTCGAGAAAAAAGCTCAAATGGTGCGGCTGTGATTGCTCGAATTGCCCAACTATTATCTCAATTTTCGATCAGATTTCCTGATGAAAATTTGGTCCAATTTTTACGGGTTTCAAGTCAAGCAGGACTTGCCGAATTTCAGAACCAACTCCTCCGCCTTGCTCGGGATATTTGTTCGGTAGGCATTTTAAATGTCAGCAAACAAGATATCAAACACGTAGATGGCAAAATCTCTATCGTTACCATGAACGAAGAAGTCATAGAAGAAGTGCAATCATTGTATAGCGTTTCAGAGATCGAAACCATTCTACTCGAAAAATTAAGGGCTGCATTTCCGTTTGATGATCTCAAAGTTAGAACCGGATATCAGATCTTAAAGCCGTTCATTGTCCCAAATTTGATCTACGATGGAGAAGAGACGCGCCGCCGGATCATTGAGGCGCGTAATAATGTGCCGATAGCTAAGGGGACTGTCCTGGAGAAAGAGCGGATCATCAATCGCAATGAACGCATTACCAAGGATCATATTGACAAGCTGAACTCATTGGCAATTGAATTGGCAGCGCGGGAATCTGGGGTCAGTTCTTTATTGGCTGCGATTCGCTATATCGGCAAATTATTGATCATCGGAATGGCAATCGCTGTATTTGCGATCTTCCTCAGTTTAAGCAAAAATCGTTTTTTCATCCTGAGCGACCTTAGGCGGGTCATCTTGATTGCTGCGGTGTTTCTGCTGGTCACCTTTTTAACGCATAACATCAATCGATTTTCGCTGTCGCCCTATTTAATTCCCATCACCATCGGCTCGATGCTGCTGACGATATTTTTTGATACAAAGGTCGGTTTCGCAGGGACTGTGGTGTTGAGCTTGATCATCGGGCTGATGCGCGGGGGGGAATTTAACATTGTGGCAGTATCGATCCTGGTTGGAACAATTGGGATATTATCCGTCAAGCGCATCCGAGATCGGAGTTGGTTGTTCAATGCGATCGTCATGATCATCGCGGCCTACCTTGTCTCCATCACGATGGTGGAGATCATTCGTTATTCCAATTTCAAGACCATTGCCAATTACTGGATGTATGGTGCTATCAATGGCTTTATCTCACCGCTAATGGTCTATGGGCTTCAGGTGTTGTTCGAATATTTTTTCGACATCGCGACCGACATGAAGTTGCTGGAACTGTCGGATCTGAACAATCCGTTGTTGAAGAAGTTAGCGATGGAAGCCCCGGGGACCTATCACCACAGTTTGATGGTGGGAAATTTAGCCGAAGCCGCTGCTGATGCCATCGGCGCCAATGCGCTATTGGCGCGAGTGGGCGCTTATTATCATGATGTCGGAAAGATCGAAAAGCGCGAATACTTCATTGAAAACCAGATGCGGTCCAAAAATCCCCATGAAAAGCTGTCGCCAACCATGAGCTGCTTAATCCTGGTGAATCATGTGAAAAAGGGTTTAGAGATTGCCAAGAAATATCGATTGCCCCAGCAGATCCGCGATTTCATTGCCGAGCATCATGGGACGAATATCATTAAATATTTCTACCAGAAAGCATTAGAGCGAAGTGACGGCGATGAGATTCATGAGTCTACCTTTCGCTATCCTGGCCCACGGCCGAGGACCAAGGAGACTGGCATCGTCATGCTGGCCGATGCTGTCGAGGCCGCCTCTCGAACCTTAAAAGATCCGTCTCCAAGTAGAATTCGCAACATGGTAAATGCCATCGTTCAGGAACGGTTTAATGATTCCGAGTTAGATGATTGTCCGGTAACTTTGAAGGAATTGACCAAAATTAAAGAAAGTTTCTCAACGGTTCTATTGGGAACTTTTCATGCCCGAATCGAATATCCAGATCAAGATGAAAAGTTTAATCCCAAGAAACAAAAACAACTGAATCATCGCAATGTCGAAGTATAAAATCAATATCGAAACGATTTGTGCTACCCAAAAAATTCCCAGGCTCAAACTAAGGCGAATCGCGCAGCATGTCCTGGCAGACGAAAACATCGAACGAGCTGCCATCAATATGGTGTTGGTCGATGATGCCTATATGATCCAATTGAATCGGCAATATTTGCAACATGATGAACCGACCGACGTCCTGAGTTTCAATTTAAGCGATGACGCCTTGGGTCAATTAGAGGGCGAAATTTACGCCGATGTCGATCAGATCGCGCGCCAAGCCCAGGACTATGGCGTAAGCTTTGATGAAGAACTGGCGCGAATCATCATTCATGGCATTCTCCATCTGATCGGTTATGATGATCGATCTGACCCAGAGCGACAGAACATGACCAAAAAAGAAGATGATTATTTGATGATATTCAAGCAAAGAGGATAAAAAAGAAAGGATAGTCTTTTTTGGAACCAACGATTATTTTACGGCTTGTCTTATTTCTTTTGTTGATCGGGGGCTCGGCATTTTTTTCTGGTGCCGAGGCAGCATATTTTTCGCTGTCAAGAGAAATGATCGATCGGCTTAAGGAAAGCAACTCCAAGAGCGGGGCAAGGGTTGTCGGCCTACTATCAAAACCAAGGATGTTATTGGTAACAATTCTGGTTGGGAACACGATTGTCAACGTTGGGGCGGCGACCGTTGCTGCGCTGCTAACTGCGGATCTGAGTGCCCATTGGAACTTCCCCGAAAACATCGCCATCATACTTGAAATTATCATGGTGACGTTGGTGCTGGTTATTTTAGGGGAACTGCTTCCCAAAATATTCGCAGTGAAAAATTCATATCAATTTGCAGATACCATCTCTGTTCCCGTTTCGATCCTGCGTTTTATTCTTTACCCGATTGTCAGCATATTGGAGAAATTTCCGCAATTGCTATCAGGGATTCTCGCGACGCGGGTGAACCGGCGCTTGCTCTCTAAAGAGGAGTTGAAAACGCTCATTGAAGTGAGCGAAGAAAAAGGGGCGCTCGAAGAAGATGAGCGCGAGATGATCCATTCGATCTTTGAGTTTTCGAAGACCACGGCAAAAGAGATCATGGTGCCCCGCATCGATATGGTCTGTGTTGAGAAAGAGACTTCGCTGTTGGAGTTGATCGAGATCATCAAGAAAGAGGGGCATACTCGCATTCCGCTTTATGAAGAAAAAGTGGATAATATCCTGGGCATCATTCACGCGAAAGAACTATTGCCGTTCATCAAAGGTGATTCGCACCATGTTGATTTAACAACCTTAGCGAGACCAGCGATGTTCGTTCCAGAGAGCAAGCCCATCGATGAGCTCTTAAAGGATTTTCAGATCGAAAAACAGCACATGGCCATTGTGGTCGATGAATATGGTGGGACCGCCGGTCTGATCACCCTGGAGGATGTGATCGAGGAGATTGTCGGGGAGATCCAGGACGAGTTTGACGCAGAGAAACCGCTGTATAAGAAGATCGATGATACTCATTTTCTGGTGGATGCGAAGATCGATCTGGATGAATTGAACGATGAGCTGGACATGGATTTGCCAGTGGACCAGAGCTATGAAAGCCTGGGGGGCTTTATTTTTGATCTGATTGGTTCCGTCCCCCGAAAGAAGCAGGATATCGAGTACGGCAATTATAAATTCGTTATCGAAAAGATAGAGCGCAATCGCATTGTAGAGGTGCTCATTATCAAAAAAGCGCCGAAAGCAGAGGAAGAGTTCCCTGAAGATTAGCAGATCGATCTTCGTAGCATTCTTTGACAAAGATCTGCAGGCAAGAAAAATAATTCACTGAAGTTTTAGATTCCCTCTGGTGCATGTTGTTTTTGTCCACATCTTGAACTGCTATCTATGCAGTTACAAGCCATTGTTGCTTCAGCCAATCCCCAATTGCTGGGAAAATGCAAGCGAAAAATTCTGGAAAAAATCTTGACAAAGTAGAGAAAATTTATTATTATAAGAAGCGCGTTTCATTGCTGGTTCTATAAGTGGGAGAGTGGAGTAATCAAAGACAAATGGAGGATGTTATGACTAAGATGCGGTTCGACACGCGTGACATTTTGAAATCGCCTCGACATGCAATAAGCCTGCAAAGGATTTGGATCCAATTTTTAGGATTGATCACCGGGTATCTCGGCTATCTCATTTTCACTTATTTGAGCTTTATTGTTGCTGGCGTTGGGCTAGTCAAAGCCTGGAAAAAATATGGCTTGTTGCCCTGTTTGTTCCCAGAATCTCCGAATTGGTACAGTCTGATTGTCTATTTTATTGGATTGATTTGGCTGGTTGCGGTTTATTTGATTGCCGCGACAGCGGTTTCGCGCGCAACTTATAAATTGCTAAAGAACGACACCTTTTATACCTGGCTCGATGCTACGAAATTTGCGCTCAAACGAGCAGGATCAGTAATCCTTTCCCCAGTTGCCATTGTGCTGATGGTGGTGTTCATTCTGGTGGGTGGAGCTATTGTCGGGTTGCTGGGCAAGATCCCCTTTGTCGGAGAATTTGGCATCACACTTTTCACGCTGATATGGTTCTTTGCCTCGCTAATTGTTGTTTTCATGATCATCGTGCTGGCAGTGGCGCTTCTTGAAACGCCTGCCATTATTGCGACGACCGAAGATGACGCATTTGAGGCTGTGTTTCAATCGTTTTCTTTGCTTTGGTCTCAACCGTGGCGCCTCATCTGGTATACGTTCGTTGCAGGAGCACTGTCGCTTTTAGCGCTATTGATCGCTGCCCTGCTATCGAAACAATCCTACGTGGTCATGGACCGGGTTTTTAGCTTCGCCATGGGGGCGAATTTTATTAATGTATCCTCGCACGCGATGTATTTGCTCAATGTTTGGGTCTATCATTCCGTTCTATGGGCGAGGAATTTGCTTGGCGATTTCGTCGGTTGGTTCTACTTCAGCAAGAACTTTATCCCATTGCCACTGCCTCATGGCTATCAGTTTGTTGCTTCCTACATCTTTGCGATCTGGATGCTGATCATTGGATTGGTCGTTGTCTCTTATGGGCTGGCGACTTTCAACGTGGGCAATACGATCGCTTATCTGGTGCTGCGAAAGAAAAAGGACGGGGACAATTTATTGGAGCGCAAGGATTCTGAAGAAGAGACAGAGGAGGAGACAACAGAGCCAGCTCAGGAGCAGCCGAGTTCGGAAGTCCAAACGCCGGCCGAACCGACCGCTGAAACTGCTCCAGAAAAACCAAAGCGAGAGCGAAAAAAGAAATCCAAAGAATCTGAATCGTGATCCAATGGAGTTGTGATCCAATATAATTGTGATGGCATCAATGATGTTAACCGTATATCGGGCTGGCCAGTTGAAAACGTAACGTTTATCGAGATACCACCCTCAAATATCGTGTGAGGGTGGTATTTCTATTTTGATCTCTGATGCCATCTTCGGCTGGCATCGATTGGGGAGCTTGATTTTGAGAAAAAAGCGAGCGCATTAGCCGATTTCTTGCAGGCACCATGTCAGACTGGGCTGATCTGAACAAAATTTAATAGGTGCGCGATCAAGCCAAAAAGCTGGAAATCTCGCGTTGGATGTCGCTATCTGGCTTATCGGTCTCTAATAATTGCCATGATGCGAAATCGGGTTTGCCATCGGAAATGAGCGTGGCTGTCATTTCGATGCCAGAGCGCGTTGGGTGGGTTTTGATGGTCGCATAAGCTCGTACGATGGCAGCGACCAATGCCTCTGACAGGACCAGCGTGCCTGACTGGTCTGTTTTTAGAACCAATCGACAATGCTGATGGTTTTCTGGGATACCGAATAGCAATTGCATCACATTTTGCGACGATAAACGGATGACTTTTTCCATCGCGTGTTCTCCTGACCTGTTGAGTCTTTTGCTGCAGGCTTTTGGGTATCGAAAATTCCAAGGTTAATGCAAGAACCGAAAATGCTATATTGAATTTGAATGAAACGGTGGACAATAATTTCTGAGCCAATTATCTGCCTTCTCAGCGGAGATAGAATGAGACCAGTTGCTATTTTTCATCCGTGGCCTGAATTTCTAAAATGAGCTGGGACAATTGCAAATGACCGCTCTTTGCCTGTGATATAAACGAGATGGCACGGAATTCAAACAATGAAAATGGCTTTTAGTATTGGGTTGACTGAGCAATTTATAGCGCTCATTTTCATGGCAGATTTTCAGGCATAAAAAACATCGGTTATAATACCTATATCAAATAGCAGAAAAGACCCGTGAAAATTGGATGAACTGAATTACGATTAATGTTTTTTACATGGAATAATGTATTCATTTTCATTTTCAGATGCAAGGCCAAAACCGAGCTACTTAGCTCTTTATGAGAGCGGGGAACTGGAAGATCGCGTTCGATTATTAACTGAACGGTTGTCGTCGTGCACGTTATGTCCCCGTCAATGTCGCGTGAATCGTTTGCAGGGAGAAGTTGGCTATTGCCGCGCAGGCGCAAACCTGATGGTTTCGAGCTATTTCCCTCATTTCGGGGAGGAGCGTCCGCTGGTAGGGCGCAGTGGCTCTGGAACGATTTTCCTTACTCATTGCAACCTCCGCTGTAGTTTCTGTCAGAATTACGATATTTCCCATGGGGGAGAAGGAGAAATAGTATCCATTCAACGCTGCGGACAGATGATGGTGGCCTTGCAGTTTCAGGGATGCCACAATATCAATTGGGTGACACCCACACATTATGCACCCCAGTTGGTCGCTGCATTGCTTCACGCCATCCGATTGGGGCTGCAGTTGCCGATCGTCTATAATTGTGGTGGATATGAGTCGCTGGAAGTAATCCAATTGCTGGATGGGATCGTGGACATCTATATGCCTGATGCGAAGTTTTCCTCGCGTCAATATGCGAAACAGTTCGCCAATGCACCAGATTATTTTGATGTACTCAAACCAGTGTTGAAGGAAATGCATCGGCAGGTGGGGGATTTAAGGATCGAAAACGGGATTGCTTATCGCGGGCTGCTCATTCGCCACCTGGTGATGCCCAATGATACGGCTGGTTCAGAGGAAGTGCTGAAATTCATTGCCCAAGAGCTGTCGAGGGACAGCTATGTCAACATCATGGCCCAATATCGGCCGTGCTACCAGGCCGTTGATACGGCTGGCATCGATCGGCGTATTACCATGGAAGAATATGATCGGGCGATTCAACTGGCGAAAAAGTATGGGCTGCATCGGGGCTTTTGATCGGCTTGTGTTATGGTAGCGAATTTCAAGATCGCTTAAAGAGCCTGGTCTTTCAGGCAGTCGTTGAGCTCAACATCGGCCCAATTAGTATGGTTGGGTTAGCCTGGGCATCTGGAGTGCAATTTCAATCATTAGCATTTGCGGGATAACATCCCATCGCGACTGCGATGCTCAGTTGATTTTTTGAGTTGGATAGAAAACGAAAGTCATTTTGATCAGAAAGGGCGGGTACATGTTGCAGCCAATTCTCAGGATGCGAGGTATTACCAAGGAATTCCCTGGGGTTGTGGCGCTCAAATCGGTGGATTTTGATCTGCTGCCGGGCGAGGTCCATGCGCTGGTTGGCGAGAATGGTGCTGGGAAATCGACCTTGATCAAAATATTAAGCGGAGCGGTGCCAAAAAGCGCGGGACAGATTTATCTGAATGGTCAAAGCGTTGAAATCAACAATCCGCTGCATGCCCAATCCATGGGGATTGCGGTCATCTATCAGGAATTGATGTTAGCGCCGACCCTTTCCGCGGCTGAAAATATCCTGTTAGGGAGATTTCCCAGGAAGTGGAAATTGTTCATTGATCGAAAAAAAATGCTTTTAATTGGCCAGGAACTGAGCGCCATGCTGGGGCTGACTGTTGATCTTCGACTGCCCCTGAAAATGCTTACGGTGGCCCAGCAACAGTTGATCGAAGTGGCCAAAGCACTTTCGCTCAATGCCCAGATTATTGTAATGGACGAACCATCGGCCGTACTCACGCCCAGAGAGCTGGAACGATTATTCGAAATCATCGAGAGGCTCAAGCGCCAGGGTAAATCGTTCATCTACATTTCGCATCGGCTTGAAGAAATCTTTCGCATTGCGGATCGGGTGACCGTGCTGAAAGACGGGGTGGTTCAGGATACGCGATCGATCTCTGACGTGACGCGCCAGCAGCTCATCACGATGATGGTTGGCCGTGAGATAGGCGGAGGCGCTCAATCAACGGCTGCACAGACCGAGGACCGAGTTGCCCTGGAAGTGAGGGAGTTGCGCTGCGCATCGCTGAAAGAACCGGTCAGTTTCAAACTCTATGCGGGAGAGATCCTGGGCGTAGCAGGCCTGGTCGGTTCGGGTCGCTCCGAACTGATCAGAGCAATCTTTGGCGCTGAACCAAGGCTATCTGGGGAGATCAGGATTCATGGCAAAGTCGCGGATATTAAATCGCCGGCTGATGCAGTGAAATTTGGTTTGGGGCTGGTCCCGGAAGATCGAAAGGGCCAGGCGCTGTTCCATCAGCTTCCCGTGGTTCAGAACATCACCATTGCCAACCTCACGCCATTGACGCGCTGGGGGCTCATCCGTCGTCAGCTTGAGGCCCGCATCGCTCATACCATGGTGAATAAGCTTCAGATTCGTTTGCGCTCGATCCAGCAGCGGATCGAAGGTTTGAGCGGCGGAAATCAGCAGAAAGCTATTGTGGCGCGCTGGCTGGAGAGCAAAGCCAGAATTATATTGTTCGATGAACCGACGCGTGGCATCGATGTCGCGTCCAAAGCTCAAATTCATCAATTGATGCGCCAATTGGTGGCGCAGGGAGTGTCGATCATCATGATCTCCTCGGAATTGCCAGAAATCCTCGAAATGAGCGACCGCATCCTTGTCTTTCATGATGGCAAAATCACGGGAATGCTCAATCGATCTGATGCCACTGAGGAAAAAATCATGTCCCTGGCAACACAATGAAGCAAAATTGTTTTCGATCAAAAAAAGAGAGAATCGCGATGTTCAAAATCATGGTACTTTTCAGTTTGCTAATGTTGGCTTGCCGGACCACAAAAGCCGAACAATGCAATGTCACTTTCATTGTTACCTTGCAGGATTCAATTGCGACTGATGCTGTTTATATCACTGGCAATATGCCGCAATTAGGAAATTGGCAGCCCAATCGCATAAAAATGGCCCGCGTGGCACCGAACCAGTATGAGATCACCCTTGCGCTCCCCTGCGGCGCTGCCATCGAGTACAAATTCACGCGAGGGAGCTGGGATACCGAAGAAGTGCTCGCAGATGGCACCGTGCCGGGGAATAAGCAGCTAACGGTTAGCCAAGATGTCGCCGTTCGGCATGAGATCGCTAATTGGCGCGATCGTCGCTATCAGGTTGCTGGAGGAATTGTGGGGAAGCTGCATTATCACGATCGTTTTCGCTCTGGACAACTGGATAACGAGCGGACCATAGTTGTCTGGCTACCAGAAAGCTATGATTCAGAACTTTCCAGACGCTACCCCGTGCTGTACATGCATGATGGTCAGAATTTGTTCGATCCCAAGACTTCATTCATCGGGATCGATTGGCAGATGGACGAGACCGCCGATAGTTTGATTCGACAAGGGAAGATCGAAGAGATCATCATCGTCGGCATTTATAATACGGCCGACCGCTTGGAGGAATATGCAGATACCAAAAAGGGTCGCGCCTATATGGATTTTATCGTTAATGACCTGAAGCCATTCATCGACGCGAACTATCGCACCCTAACAGATCGTGAGCACACGGCGGTCATGGGGTCTTCGATGGGCGGTTTGATCTCATTCTATCTGGTATGGCGCTACCCCCATATTTTCAGCAAAGCCGGATGCTTATCGACTTCATTACTGTGGCGGAACGGCGCTTTAATCAAAGAAATTGAAAATTTCGCTGGACAAAAGCCTGAAATAAAGATATATTTAGACAGCAGTGGCAAAGGGGCCGAAGGTCGAATGAAGCCCGACTATTTGAGATTGAAAGATCTCTTGATCCGCAAAGGCTTTGTGGAAGGCAAGGATTTGATGTATTATTTCGATGAACAAGGGGATCATTCCGAGCGCTCTTGGTCCACAAGGGTCTGGCGGCCGCTTGTTTTCCTCTTTGGGATCTAATGCACTTGAGGAATTGCTTGGCGGATTATGTCAGGCCGGCATCTTTCTGATGGAAAAATTAAAACTATAAAATAACCGCGACAGGATAATTTGGTCGCATCATCTAAATTTAATCGTGAGGAAAAAATGAACACAATTTCATCCGAAATCGTTGAGCGGACCTGGCAGGAAATGGCCACCATGTCCCCAATTAATTACCCCAAACTCATCAACCAATTTGCCAAAGAGCAGCCGTTCGTCCTCGGTTATTTGATGGCCGTTGATAACGAGCTATTGAATGAAGATGAACGCGAACTGTTGTTCTACCTTGGCACTGTGGTATGGCGAATGATGTCTCAGGGAGAAAAACCGCTTCCAAAGGTCACTGAGGACATGATCTTTGCTGCTGAGGACGACAATTTTAAAATGCTCCAATTGCTGGAAGGCGAAGATGAGGCGGGTGTTTATGATACAACTGCCAAAATGATTAGCAGCTATAATCAACCCGAAGTGCTTCGGTACGTGGTAGAGGCCCTGATGGAAGAGGACGAGGAAGGGGTTGATATTCGCGAAGCCAATGTCGGGATGATGATGATCTATCTAAAGACGGTGATCGATTGTTTCGACAAGTGAATTTTTAAAGAACAATCCAAGGGCAATTCCTTGGTCTATTTTGAGCTGGCGCAATGATGGTTTGCTTTTATCGAGAAATAGGATTATATCGAATCGATCAAAAAAGAAATAATTGAGGCAGAGATATGGGAAAAACGTTCGCGGAGAAAATATTAGCCAGGAAAGCTGGCCTGCCCAGCGTGGTTCCTGGTCAGATTGTGACAGTTCGTCCAGAGCATTTATTAACGCACGACAATACCTCGGCGATCATTGGCAAAATCGGGGCTGATCTGGAGAAATATGGGGTGGTGGATCCAAGTTTTCCGGTGATCGTTCTGGATCATGTAGTACCAGCCGCTGATGAGAAGACGGCGAGCGGCCACAAAAAGGTCCGGGAGTTTGTGAGGAAATACGGCATTCAGAATTTTTTCGATGCTGGAGAGGGCATCTGTCATCAGGTGGTGATCGAAAAGGGATTTGCTGTGCCGGGTACGATTGTTGTTGGCAGCGATTCGCACACCTGTTCCTACGGTGCGCTGGGCGTTTTTTCCACTGGCATCGATCGCACCGAAGCCGCGGCCTTAATGTTGACCGGGGAAACCTGGTTGAAAGTGCCCCAGAGCATCAAGATTAATTTATCGGGCAAATTCAATCCAATGGTGACAGCGAAGGATCTGGTATTGCAGATCATCGGCGATATTGGAGCGGATGGCGCCGATTATTGTTCGGTGGAATTTCATGGGGATATTCAAAATTTGACCATTGATGATCGCATCACCATTGCGAATATGGGCGTGGAAATGGGTGCCAAAAATGCCGTTTTCCCGGTGGATGAATGGGCTGAACGGTATCTTGAGTCGATCGGCGTAAAGCGGGGGACCTACGAGAAAATTTGGGCGGATCCAGATGCCAGCTATATGAGAGAATTGCACTACGATCTTTCCCAATTGGAGCCAGTGGTTGCCAAGCCGCATACAGTGGACAACGTGGTGAAAATCGGCGAGGTGGAGGGTATTCCCATCGATCAATGCCTGCTCGGCACATGCACCGATGGCCGTATCAGTGATCTGGCGATTGCGGCTGAGATATTGAAGGGGAAGATGGTTGCTCCGAATGTGCGGCTGCTGGTTCTGCCTGCCTCGCGGACCGTATTTCAGGAGGCATTACGCCTGGGATATATCGAGACGTTGAGCCTGGCTGGAGCCATCTTTCTGCCTACCGGATGCGGTCCTTGTTTGGGTGCGCATCAGGGGGTATTGGCACCAGGCGAGAAATGCTTGAGCACCTCCAACCGCAATTTCAAAGGCCGAATGGGCTGTAAAGAGGCGGAGATTTATCTGGCCAGCCCGGCGACGGTGGCAGCTTCGGCAATCAGCGGCAAAATAACTGATCCCAGAAAATTTCTCAAATTTAGTTAAGGAAGCTGATAATAATCCGATAGCATAAAAAAAGTAGTACTATTTTTACAGTAAACTATCTAAATAGCGAGGTCAAATTAGCATCTTGAGGATAATGGAATGACTCAAAATCCCAACATCTGGCATTATGGCGACGATATCAATACTGACATGCTGTTCCCCGGTAAATACACCTACACCTGCAGCACGGCTGAGGAGATCAAACCCCATCTGTTGGAAGACCTGGATCCCAATTTTGCGAAGCAGGTGAAGCCGGGGGATTTAATTTTCGCTGGCAAAAATTTTGGCTGCGGCAGTTCCCGCGAGCAGCCGGCGTTGGGGCTGAAAGCAGTGGGCATTCAGGCGGTGGTGGCGAAGAGCTTTGCTCGAATTTTTTATCGGGCAGCGATCAATCAAGGATTGTTACTGATCGAATGTCCTGCTGCTGTTGAGGCCTATCGCGATGGCGATCCGGTCGAATTGGATCTGGCTAATAGCGCGATCATCGTTGCTGGCAAATCTTTCTCGTTCCCCTCGCTTCCTCCAGAAATTCTGGCCATCCGGGATGCTGGGGGATTACTGGAATATACACGGCAAAAGCTGGCCGGAGTTCGGGCGTAAGCTATTTGCTTTTTGCTCGATGAATCTTGAGGAATCAAAATATCCTGGCAGAACCACCATCGCTCGATTTAATCGATTTGGACAAGATCGAGGATGCGGTCATTCCGAACGAAGCGAGGGATCGCTTAATCAAATAGGCGCAGATTGCTTCGTCGCTTCGCTCCTCACAATGACTCGATATTCGCTATTTTGTTGAGATCTGCCTGTTCAAAACCTGAAATTCGAGCGGAGGCCTTTTGCTTGTTGAATCTCGATGAATCAAAAAATCCTGGCGGTAAATCGATCATTCTATTTAAAGGATCCTGTCAATGAAAAGATTTGCAGTCCTCCTAATTTTTTTGATCCTTGCTCATAGTATTTTATTCGGGCAGGACTATGTCAACATCACCTTCCGTCATTATCCCACCAGCCAAAACGTGGTCCGTGCGTTTGTCCCTGGTACCTTCAATAATTGGGGGCCGAATTCCAACGGTCGTATTGCCGTCAATGCGCCCTCTTTGATGAACTATGTCGATTCCCTTGGCTGCTACGTGAAGACCATCCGATTGAGGGCGGGCGATACGCATAATTACAAGTTCCACGAGCATCTCAACGCCGATGGTTCGCTGTGGCAGTGGCATACGGATCCATTGAATCCGCTGATCAACTACAGCGATAACAACAATTCGATCCTGGTGGTGAAAAAAGCCATGATCTTTGAAATAGCGCCGAAAAACGACGCGGTGATAACCCGAGCCGCCCCTGTCATTTCGGCTGGGGTCTTCGTGGCTGAGGGAGATAGCATTTTGTTAGACCAATCCGAAATCTGGCTGGACAATTCGTATTTGAGCAGTTTTACCGGGCATGTGATCCCTAACATTTCCATTCTGATTTATCAGCTTCCAGCCTTGAAAAATGGCAGCCATCAGGTCCGGCTCGTCCTCAAAAGCAAAAAAGGGCAGGTTGCAGACGAGTCGATCACGTTCACAGTGGTGGCCGGGGATGTGTTCTTTTACACCCCATCGACCGACAGCGTCTGGGCCAACTACCGCACTATCCGCTGGCGCGTGAACATGGCCGGCAATAAGTTGCAATCGCTGACCTTGAAGCAACTTCGAAGCTATCCCATCAGCCTGCCGGCTGAGGTCGAGAAGGATTATGAATATCGTGTCACCCTGTCATACGGCGAGAATCGCTATGTTGTATCGGTGACCGATACCGCTGGCCGGGTGACGGAGTCCGATACGTTGAAGTTGATCCTCCCTATGCCACAGATACCGCAACCACAGATCGTTTTCCAATTAAGCGCGGACAAAAGCCAGCTCAAGATGATCGGCAAGGGGAACGATCCCCAGAACAGCGCCCTGAGCTTCTCGTGGAGCAATCAACCCACCAATCCCACTCCGCTGCCTGGCATAGATGGACAAACCAGCGAGGAAATATCGATTTCGCCCCCGAAAATTCCCGGCGACTATTCCATCAAATTAACCGTGACAGATGCGGACGGCTACTCCAACACCACGGTCAATTTCTTTACAGTTCAGTCCGATTGCTCGATCATTATTCCAACGCAGAGTACTGTGGCCAGTTGGGTGGCCAATGCCCGCATTTATTGCATGTTCATCAAATCGTACACCAGCGCTGGCACAATTGCCGCTGCCAGGGATCATCTGGACCACATCAAAAATATGGGGTTCAACGTCATCTGGGTGCTCCCGGTGATGGACGTGGAGGGAGTCGTGGATCAGTGGACCAACATCGGCTACAATATTGTCGATTTTTATCGGATCGAGCCAGCTTATGGCAGCAGCCAGGATTTCAAATCCTTTGTCCAGCGCGCCCATGAGCTGGGGCTCCGCGTGATCCTCGATGTGACGCCCAACCATAGCAGCCGCTCCCATCCTATTGCCCTGGATGTTCGGACCAAGAAGCTATATAGCCGCTATTATGATTTTTATCAGCACAAAATCATTCCCCATAACGATAATGGGTTGGGGCAATCGGTTTCCAACGATGGGATCGTGTATTATTCTGGGTTCTCCGATGCGCTGCTCAATTGGGACTGGTCCGATGCTGAGGCGCGGCAATACATGATCGATGTCTATACGTATTGGCTCAGAGAATACGCTATCGATGGTTTTCGGTTCGATGTCTATTGGGGGCCGCATCGCCGATACGGTAAGGCGGCATTCGATCAGCCGTTGCGTGCTGCACTGCGCGCGGCCAAAGCCGATATCATGTTGCTGGGCGAGACCAACGGCACTGGCACTGGCTCCGAGGTCCAATATGCGGATCAGAGCGGCGGCATGGACCTGGGTTACGATTGGATTTTAAAGGATGCCGTCTGGAATTTCCCCAGCATCACCAATTTGAACGACAAGCTGTATAACGGGGGCTATCGGCCTGGCCCAAACTCATTCTTCTTGCGCTTTCTGGAGAACCAGGACGAGGATCGGGTGGCCTATCGTTACAATAGCATCGAAAAGACGATTCCCGTATCCACCGCGATTTTTATGGCGACTGGCATTCCGCTGCTGTATCAGGGGCAGGAGGTCGGCATGGGATATGGCATGGCCGGCAGTCGTGATTTTCGCGTCCGCTCGACCGTGAACTGGCAGAATCCGGCAGCAAGTGTGCTGGCCCCGCACTACCAGAAATTAGCGCAAATCCGCGCGCAATTCCCCGCCTTCCGCAGGCAGATGGAGGATCGCAATGGCGATCGGCGCATCGACAGCGGCGATCCCAGCACTCAGCCCGTGCTATACAAAAGCGATGGGATTTACGCCTTCGGTCGTCCCTATGTTGATCAAAACGGACTGGTGGTGATGAATTTCACCAATCAACCCAAACAATTTGATCTGGCGCTGGGTTTGTCCACATGGGCCGAGTTCAGCCATGGTTTTGATGCAAACCAAAATTATTATGTGAACGATCTGTATCACCAGACCTCCCAGGTAAAAGCTGGCGCCGATCTGGATCGATTGAATATCGAGCTGGGTCCTTATCAGGTGGCGATCTATACCATCAGCACCCAGGAACAGCGGGTGGTTCTCCCAGCGCTCACGGTGTCTGTTGATCGAGCTGCCGATCAAACAGTATCCCGCTTTGCGCTGGAGCAGAATTATCCCAATCCGTTCAACAGCACCACGGCCATTCGCTATTGCCTGACCGAGTCGCGGCCAACGCCCACATCAGTCAAAATCTTGAATCTTCTCGGCCAGGAAGTTAGAACATTGATCGATCAGCCCCAGTCGGCAGGGGAGTATCAGGTGGTCTGGGATGGATTGGACAATTCAGGGCGACCGGTCGCCAGTGGGGTTTATTTATATGCCATAGAGTCAGGAAAGTTTAGCGCGCTCAAAAAGATGGTGTTGATCAAATAGATTGCAGCGTCACCATTTCAAAAATCTTAAGGCTTTCAGATGGCGCACCCACAAGCCTTTGGAAGGAAATCACGGTGCATCCTCCGCTGCTGTTTTATCATTTGTGGCAAGAAATACCCTCTCCAAAGGCTGGTGGCTTGCGGATTCTATGATCACGGTCAGTCAACAGTGGCAGTTTTATCATCTGTGGGAAAAAAGCATAGGAGCCAACATGTGCCGAATGCTCATTGCCCTGGGCAATTTCAATATTGAAGCGCTGATTCACGATTTCATCCTCATGGCTGCAGACCAGAACGAGCGCCACGAGAATAACATCGATGGTCCATACAAACACGGCGATGGCTGGGGCACGGCCTATCTCGAGAACGGTCAGCTAAAAATTTTCCGTTCGACCCAGCCGGTTTACGAAGACGATCGGATTAATCAATTCAAAAATTCGAAATCGAACCTGGTGATCCTCCACGCGCGCAAGGCCTCGAAAGGAAGAGTGGATATCCGTAACGTTCACCCATTTGAATGCCAGCTCCATGGCCATCGCTATTTATTTTTCCACAACGGCACCATCCATGACCCGCTGCCATTTGACAGCGATTTCACCCCGAAAAGCGACACCGATTCGGAGCGGCTGTTCTATTATCTCCTCAGCGGCAGCCATGGCCAGTTGTCATCCGATCATTTGAAAGCGAAATTGACCCAGCTCAAAAACTACACTGCTGCCAATTTTATCTTAACGGATGGCGAAACGAATTTTGCCGGGAATTGGTACTCGGAAAACCCGAATTACTACACGATGAAACTGCTGCGAAAACCAGAGCTGGTCATCGTTGCTTCGGAGGTTTTGCCGCATTACAGAGCTGAGAACTGGATCAAATTGGAGAATCGGGATGTAGTACTGATTCCATCTCGAACTGATGGCATCAGTTCAACTGCAACAATGCATTAAGCAGTTTTGATGTCTTTTCGCGCGTTTCGTTGGGATATCTTCAAAGATGAATTTTCCTTTAAGAATTTCAAAGTCAAATTGAATTGGGCTTAGCCATGAAACCTATCCGATTGTTTCTTTCCTCGCCTAACGATGTAGAGAACGAACGTCAGAAAGTTCGCCCCATCGTCGACCAGATCAATCGCATGCTCGGGGATATCTATCAGGTTCGGCTTGATGTAATCGAATGGAAAACCCATGTGACGCCCGATATGGGGCGCGCCCAAGATGTAATTAATCGCCAAATCCGCGACTACGATATTTTTGTCGGTGTGATGTGGAAGCGGTTTGGCACGCCTACTGGAAAAGCTGACTCTGGCACTGAAGAGGAATTCAATATTGCCTATGAAAACTGGCAGCAATTTGGTCGGCCGCGAATCATGTTCTATTTCAGCCAGGCGCCGGCCACGCCCCAGAATCTGGAAGAAATCGAACAATGGGGCAGGGTTTTAAAATTTAAGTCAAAATTGCAGCAGCAAGGCCTGGTGTGGGAGTACCGATCGCCTGAGGAATTCGGGGACCTGTTGCGTGAGCATCTGGCAAGAGTGCTGCAGGAATGGTTCCAGCCGAAGGAGCAGCATCGCCCAGTTACCGATTTCACCCGCTACCTTAAATCGCTCAAAGAGGATACCATGTACATCGACATTAAGGGGCTGGTAACTGGCGAGGGCAAGGTCCACCAATTTCGAATTGATCAACTGTATATCCCGCTAAAAACGACCAGCGCTGGATTGTTGGACCAGCGAATGTCTGGGAGAAAAATGCCATCTGTAGAAATGCCGGCGCGCGAGGTGGATCTGCAAGAAACCCTGCGTTATCCCCGGCTGATTATCAAAGGCGATCCCGGTGCTGGGAAAACGACTTTTTTGCGGCTGGTGACGTTCACCTTGTGCCAGAAGTGGTTAGCCGAGATGCCAGAATCTGGCAGCACCAAAATTCTCTGGGGCGATCCTGCGCCGCTGCCCATTTTCGTTCGGCTGGGTCGCCTGACTGATTACCTCCGAGCTTGCCAGAAAAATGATCCCAAACGTGCTGCGGGACCGTTGTCGGCTGGCAGTCCCGAATGCCTGCTGCGCTTTCTGGAGGATCAAAGCGCTGAATTCAATTGGGGGCTGACGGCCGAGGATTTCCGGCGTGAGCTCACCGCTGGTCATTGTTTGATCCTGCTCGATGGACTGGACGAAGCCCCTGATGAGCGAACCCGGGAGACCGTGAGCGACCTGGCTCAGAATCTGTTGAAAGCCTATCCCAATTGCCGGGTGGTGTTGACCAGCCGACCGGCCGCATTGGTGGGCGAAGTGTTTCCAACTGGATTTGAGCTGGTGGAGATTGCGCCACTGGACGATACTGCTATGCAATCCTTTCTTTCTCAATGGTGCAGAGCACTGTATGCTGATGCGCCGGAGCGAATGCAGAAATACCAGCGTGAGCTCGCTGAGGCCCTGCAAGCCAAGCCGGAGATTCGGCGCATGGCTCAGACCCCCGTGATGCTTACAGCGCTGGCCGTGGTCCACTGGAACGAAAATCGCCTGCCCGAACAGCGGGCTGAACTGTACGAATCCATCATCACCTGGCTGGTGCGTTCCCGAAAGGATCGCCCTGGACGGCTCAAAGCTGATCGCTGCCGCAAGCTGCTGCAGAAATTGGCGCTGGCAATGTTCACCCATCCCCGAGGCCGGCTGCGCCAGATCGGCCCTGGCGATGCCGCCGAGATTTTAGCGCCTGAATTTGAGAAAGATCGCCACCACAGCGCGCGCGAGCGGGCTGAATATTTCCTTCGCGATGAAATGGTCGATAGCGGTATTATCGTGGAGCGCGGCAAACGCCTGGAATTCTGGCACCTCAGTTTTCAGGAATATTTGGCCGCCTTCGAAATCGCTGGCAAAGAAGATAAAGAACAGACCGCAATTCTGTTCGAACAGGAACGACTCTATCGCAGCGAGTGGCGCGAGCTGGTGCTGCTATTGGCCGGCGTGCTCTATAAACAGGGCGAGGCCAAGATCAATCATCTGATCGATGAAATTATTGATCGCTGCCCGAAACCAGACCATCATAAAAATTTGCCGCAAATTGCCCGCACCGTGGCCCTATTGGGCAGTATGGTGCGCGACCTCTCGCCCTACGAATTTCAGCCCACCAATCCCGATTATGAGAAAATAACCCAAAGCGTGATGGGCATTTTTGAGCACAAGACATTTCGCCAGATCCCGGTTCAGATCCGCATCGAAGCGGCTGATGCCCTGGCAAAGGTGGGTGATCCACGATTGGAGCCCACTCCCATGATCCTCATCCCCGGCGGCAGATTCTGGATGGGCGCCCAGAACAGTGACCGCCGGGAGAGAAACTATGATCCTGATGCTGGTATAATAATTTTCTATGAATCCCCTGTCCATGAAGTTGCGCTTTCGCCATTTCGCATCAGCAAATATCCGGTCACGGTGGGTCAGTACCAGCGCTTCATAGAGGACGGCGGGTATGAAAATAAAAAATATTGGGTCCATGGCGGATTTGGTCAATTTAAAGAACCCGATAGATGGGAGGAGCAGATGCAATATCCATCGCGACCCGTGGTCTATGTCAGTTGGTACGAGGCGGCAGCTTACTGCTGTTGGGCGAACGGCCGATTGCCCACCGAGGCGGAATGGGAACGTGCCGCGCGAGGTCCAGGACAGGATTACCGCAAATATCCCTGGGGTGATAGGAAGCCAGACACTGAAACCGCCAATTTTGTTGACAGCAACATCGGCCATGCCACGCCAGTTGGCGTATTTCCGGAAAGCTGTTCTCCCGAAGTCGTTATAGATATGGCTGGCAATGTGTGGGAGTGGTGCTGGGATTGGTTCTCTGAGGAATATTATACTTGGTGCTCGCGACAGGGCGTCGTTAGCAATCCAAGAGGGCCAGAACGAGGCGATGGCCGCGTGGTGCGCGGGGGTTCCTTCAGCATCGTCAGGGACTGGCTCCGCTGCGCCTATCGTAGCTGGGACAATCCTCATGATCGTTACGTTGATGTGGGTTTTCGTGTGGTTTGCGGCGCTTAGTCTTGATCCTCTGTTTATCTGATAATTTGTTAATCTGAATGCGGAACTGATGCCATCGCTTAAAGCGATGGCATCAGTTCAACGAAATATTTCGCCGTTTAAAAAGGAAAAGGGGCTTTTCTCTTACAAAGTTGTCGTGCCATAGAAACGAAAGCGAGACATATTGTGGGACTTTGTCGTGCCGAATGCTGTATGCCCTGCTTTCGGTTGGAAGCGATCTGGCCCGAATGAAAATCTTGTGGAATGGCCTGGGAGGGGAAAGAACCACCTGCCGGGGTTGCCTCATGGAGCGAATATGAATTTATCACTGGTCATCGTCATTGCCACAGCCGTTTATATTCTGGATGTCCTTGTCCTGGTGTGGATCAGCGTGCGATTTGTCGGGCTGGATACGGTTCCGAAACGCGATATGCTTGCCCTGGCTACCGCGATTATCCTGCTCTCCTGGCTCGCTGGGACCGCGCTTTATCATGTGCCAATGGTTCTGAAGCCGTTTATCTTGCTTTTAGGCCTGGGGTTGATCGTTTCTTTTTTTGTGTCAATCTTGGAGGCGCAAGCCATCAAAGCTTTGGCTGCTGGCGTGTTTTACTTGTTATGCCAGGCAGTACTGTTTCTCACATTGGTTCGGCAATTGTGGTCGGAGAATTTTTTGCAAATGCTCAGATATCTTTTATTCCATTCAAATTGAGCGGATCACAAAGGAGTCGATCTTTTATTCAGCTCCCAGATCTCTTGTCCGCCATTGGTCAGTCATAACGAATAATAGCTCTGTTTGAACCATGAATCTCTTCATTACGGGTCGCCCCGGGGTGGGCAAGACCACGCTCATCCGAAGCGTTATTGCGAAGCTGGGCCGCTCCTGCGAGGGGTTCTATACCCGGGAAATCCGTAACCAATCAACCGGCCGGGTGGGCTTTGAGATTGTCACATTGGATGGCAAAACGGCGCTGCTGGCCCATATCGCTCGCAGGACGACCCATCGAGTAGGCAAGTACTTTGTCCAAATAGAGAATATCGATCGAATCATTGTCCCATGTCTGGAAGCGGCCATTGCCAGGGCCGAGGTCATCGTTATCGACGAGATCGGCAAGATGGAGCTATTTTCGGATCGGTTTCAGCAGGTTGTTTTGGCCGCGCTCGATGCACCTGGGCACGTGCTGGGAACGATAGCTTTGGCGGATCTGCCATTTATCCAGGCAATAAAAGCCCGGCCCGATGTCGATATCATTGAGCTGAGCCGAGAAAACTACAACCAGGTATTTCGCGATATAGTGGCCCGATTCAAACCGCTTCCTTCCCCCCTTTGAATAGGGGCCAGGGGGGATGTCAATCAGGACAAACCTGAGAAGCGAATGTTGAAATTTGGCTCTTTTGTATGAGTGAATCCATAATAAAAAGCTTCAGACCACGAATTTCTCGAATGAACACGAATTGAGTTTTTGGATCTCATCAAAAATTGAATTTGTGACATTCGTGCAATTCGTGGTTTTTAGGGTGAACTCAATAATCATTCTGCCATGAAGGCGCTCAGAAGAATAGTTCTGCGCTGAGCGGCAGGAGGATTGATGACAGGACTATTTGTAGCAGGATAATTGAGAGCAGGATGCCCAATGAATTCCCCCCTTTGAAGGGGGGCCAGGGGGGATGTCAAATAGAGTATACTGTAGATTGAATAATGAAATCTGGTTCTGTTCTACAAATCATTCTGTTAAAAATCATCCTGCCATAATAGCAGGATAATTGATAGCAGGATGATTTTAATTATTCTGCTATGCAAGCAACGGCTGCTTTAAATTCTGGTTGCTGTGCTATTGCGGGAATTGTAGAGCTCATCTGCCTGGGAAAAAAATAGAGTGATTTTTGATGTTCGAGTTTGATGAAAACGGCATTCGGATCAGCGAATCCAAGTTATATCTGGATGCGGCAAAGCGAGTGGGGCTGTCGTTCGTATCCCACGCCCATACCGACCATGCCAGGCGGCATCAGCAGGTGCTGGCTACCCCGGCGACGCTGAGCTTGATGGGCTTGCGGCAGCGGAAAATCAATGGTCTGGCAGTGGAGTATCATCAGCATTTGTCCATCGAAGGCTGTCACATCGAGCTGCTGCCAGCCGGGCACATGTTAGGCTCAGCCCAGATTTTAATCGAAAAAGACGGCAAGAAGCTGATTTACACGGGTGATTTCAAGCCGGGCAAAAACCGAGCAGCCGAAGCGCTGGAGGTGCGGCAAGCTGACATTTTGATCATGGAAAGCACGTTTGGCGCGCCGCAATTTGTTTTCCCTAAAGAATGGGAGATTATCGAACGGCTGGCGAAATTTATCGAAAAATGCTTCCAGAGCGGAATCGTTCCCGTGGTGATGGGATATGCGCTGGGAAAATCGCAGGAAGCGCTGAAAATTTTGAGTGATCTGGATTACCATGTGAGTATACATCCCTCACTGGGACCAATCGTTCAGGTCTATGAGCAGCACGGCATCCAGTTCAAAAATTATCAAATTTACCAGGGGGAAGATCTGCGCGAGCGGGTGTTGCTCATTCCGCCTCATCTGGCCAATAGCGAATCAGTGACCAGAATCTGGCGCGCCCGAAAACTGATTTTAACTGGCTGGGCGATCGATCCCGAGGCGAAGTACCGCTATAACGCCGACGAGGCGCTGGCGCTGAGCGATCACGCCGATTTCAATCAGCTCATCCAATTTGTCCAACAGGTGCAACCAGAAAAGGTATTTGTCACCCATGGCTTTGACAGCTTTGTGCATTATTTGAGACGGGAAGGGTTTGATGCAGATCTGCTGCGGCCCACAGCGCAGCTTTCGCTGTTTTAGTTGGCCTCCATTCATTGCTGGATGGTGCCAGTATACTTCTCGGGCCAACGATATCTCAGCACTAAAAATACTCATAGCGCATCGTCAATGCTCGCTCCATCCCTTTCAGAGATTATCGATCTGAAATCTTAGCGAAAAATGGATTCGACTTTGAAAATAGAGTCCACTTTTGACTCATAGCCCTCTATTTTCCCAATTCCCAAAATTCCCAGTTACCCAATTACCCATTCATCCAATTGCCCCATTTCTGTTCCCGAAACCCACTACCTATGCCCCAGACACCATTTCCAGAGAGGCACGATCGGGATGCCATCGATTTCATCTTCCTGATCAAATGTGAGGAAAATTCCCTCTCTGGCGCCTGTTGCCTCCATAGCCTTTTTCAATCCCAATTGTTCGCGCGACAGATTTTCTTCAGTCAGCGGGAAACAGACTTGATACACCCCGCTGATTTGATGGTTTTGTTTGGTGACGAAATCACATTCAGATTGATTTTTGAAATAAAAGACTTCATTCCCCTGGCGCAAGAGCTGCAAAAAAACGATATTTTCCAGCAGGCGTTCCGCAAGTCTGCTGCCCAATTCTCGACTCAGGAGCGAGGCATTCGAGCCTGTGATAAAGATTTTTTTCCCTCGATCTTGAAGCGGTCGCACGAAGCGTTCCCATTGGGGAATATTTTGTATCTCATCGAAAAATTAGTATCGGCATTCACCAAATTCTTCATGAACTACAGCGTCCAATTTATCGAAATCACTGAGCACAAAGCTGGCGGCTCGGGCGTCTTCAAAATTGAAGTAAAATGTATCCAATTTTTTCATAATTTGCCGCAGCGTCTGATCACACTGAGGATAGCGATATGATGGCTGTTAAGATTGATCTGATTCAGCAGCTCTCTTTCAACACCAACATCCGTCAGATTCAATTCGAGTCTTTGTAGCTTGGCAACATCACGAAGGGTTTCTTTTAGCATCATAATTCGAGCTGTTCATTGGTAATGAAAAATAATTTTCACTTGCAATGAACAATTTAAAGGAATTCTCAGATGAAATGAAATAGAAAATTTCATGTTTGTTCTCCACCGTTGCAATTCGACCGGAATTTTATAGCTTTTTTCATTATGAAGAGAAGGGAGAAGTTCGAGATCGCTGCGGGAATGATCTGATTGTGCTTTGAAGTGGGGAGAAATTGAACTCACCCCCTGGCCCCCTCTCTTGGGAAGAGAGGGGGGATTTTTTATTGGTTGCATTACGAGCGTGATTTTTAAGCTTCCCCTTCTCTTCCGAAGGGAAGAAAGAAGGTGAGAGTTCGAGATGGCGTCTGCAATGATTTAATTTTGCTTTGAAGAAGGGAGAACGTGAACTCACCCCCTGGCCCCCTCTCTTGGGAAGAGAGGGGGAATTTTTTATCGATTGCATTACGAGCGTGATTTTAAAGCCCCCTTCCTTTTCGAAAAGAAGGGGGTAAGGGGGATGAGTTCGCGATTGAGTCTGCAATGATTTGGTTTTGCCTTGAAGAAGGGAGAACGTGAACTCACCCCCTGGCCCCCTCTCTTGGGAAGAGAAGGGGAATTTTTGCGGCTATTGTGATATCAATAGATTCAGATACGATTTGATGGGACGGGTATTCGACAAGGGAGTTGCCTGAAGAAATAAAAAATGGTTGACAATCGGTTGCCGATTTGCTATCTTTCGATCCAAGGGGGTTTCGGGGTCCTTTTTGAGCCCGATAGTCCCCAAAAACCTGGAAGCGCTAAGAGCAGACCGATGAGTGGTTCTAATTTTCATCGTGGCTTGCGCAAGTTGGAGAGCCAAACGGGCAAAATGGAAAGATGAATTTGACACATGAACATCGAAAATTACATCGCTCCCGAGGCAATTGAGTTCATTCGCCATGCAATCGCGGAGGCGGATGGGAATGAGGTCTTTTTTGTCGGCAAGACCAATGATCTGTTGGTGGTGGAGCAGGTCTCAGTGGTGGCGCGTGGGAACGAGGGTGCCGTTCCGGTGGTTCGGGATATTGCCGTGCGAAGCGATGTGGTGATTCACAACCACCCTTCTGGCGAGCTGACGCCGTCGTCGAACGACATGGCCATTGCCCACGAATTAGCCCGGGATGAAGTGGCCAGTTACATTGTCAATAACGCGGTTGACAGCATTTATGTGGTGATCGAGCCGTTTCGCAAGGAAGCCGAAGTAGCGCTTGATGGGCAAAAAATGGTCGACCTGCTGTCGCCAGGGGGCGTTGTCTCCAAAAAATTGGCTGGCTATGAGCACCGGCCCCAGCAATTGGCGATGATCAATAAGGTGGCCGAGGCATTCAACAATAAAAAGATCGCACTGATCGAAGCTGGCACTGGGGTCGGTAAATCGCTTGCCTACTTGATCCCAGCCATTCATTGGGCGACAGAAAACAAAGAGCGATGCGTTGTATCGACCAATACGATCAATTTGCAGGAGCAATTGATTAAAAAGGATATTCCGTTTCTGAAGAAGGCTTTAGGGATTGAGTTTGAATCGGTGTTAGTGAAGGGGCGCGGCAATTACATTTGCCTCCGCAAGATCAAATTGTTAGAGACAGGGCAGCAGGAACTGATCGAACCAGAGCAGCGCCAGGAGTTACAATTGATCATCGAGTGGTCGAAGGTGACGCAGGATGGAAGCCGTTCCGATTTGAATTTTGTGCCCAGCAGTGCAGTATGGGAGGAGGTCTGTTCGGAAAGTGATAGTTGCTTGCGCTCGCGTTGTGAATTTTTTCAGCAATGCTTTGTCACCCGGGCCAGGCGCCAGGCGAATCGGGCGCATATCTTAGTGGTGAATCATCATTTGTTGTTTGCGGATCTGGCGATCCAGGCCTCGGGAGCGGACGTGGCGGTATTGCCTCGGTATCACCATATCGTATTTGATGAGGCGCATAATATCGAAGATGTGGCGACCGATTATTTCGGTGCTGGCATTACGCGGACTGGTATTGCCCGCATCGTCAGGCGACTCTATGGTCAAATCGAAAACAAACCAGCCGGTTTGCTTACGCTGTTTGTCAAAAAATTAGCGGCAGAATATAACAAGCATCGGATCGCGGCGTTTAAAGCTGCCATCGATCGGATAGAAATGGAGCTTATCCCTCGATGCGATACGATCTTGCAGTTCAATGATGAGGTGATGACTGCCCTGGGAAGATTGGTGGAGGAGCAGAATGAAAATTGGCAATCCGAGGCCAAGCTGCGCATCAATCCGAAAATCCGGCAATTGGATATCTGGCAGTCCGAGTTAGTGCCTCAGTTTAAAAATTTTGTGGACCTTCTCAGGCTTTTTTGCCGCGATCTCTCCAGCATCATCGAGAAGATCGAGGGCGCGGAAGCGGAATTGGAAACCGAGTTGATTTACACGATCATTGACCTGAAAACACAGAACGGCCGATTGCGGGAGGTGATAGAGGTCATCGAGCATATCATTTTAAGTGACGATGATCAGCATGTGCGCTGGGCAGAGACGCAGAAGCGCCGATTTTCGAAGGATATCGTTCGCTTGAAGATTGCACCGCTGGAGATCGCCGAGTCGATGAACGAATTGGTCTATAAGAACTATAAGACTATCGTCATGACCTCTGCCACCCTTACTATCGCTGGCACGCCAGGGAAGAGTGAATTTTCGTATTTGGCGCGACAATTGGGGCTTAACCTGGTGGAACGATCGCGCGTAATCACGGCGAAGATCCCAGGATCATTCGATTACAAGCGCCAGGTGATCCTGGCCATCCCATTGGATATCCCCAATCCAGATGCTCGCGAATTTGCCGAGGTCATTTCCGATGCCATCCTGGAGGCGCTGAAAATCTCCGAAGGGCGTGCGTTCGTGCTGTTTACCTCGTACGGAATGCTCCATATTGTGCATCAAAAGTTGGAGCCTGCGTTGATGAATTTGGGGATCACCGTGCTCAAACAGGGGCAAAAGAACCGACACGAACTGCTGGAACAGTTCAAAAGGGACAAGACATCGGTCTTGTTCGGGACAGATAGCTTCTGGCAGGGTGTTGATGTTGAGGGTGATGCGTTGGAAAACGTAATTATCACCAAATTGCCGTTCAAAGTGCCGTCTGAGCCCATTATCGAAGCGAGGGTTGAGGCGATCGAGCGGCGAGGGGGCAATGCGTTTTTGGAATACTCACTGCCCCAGGCGGTGATCAAATTGAAACAGGGCTTCGGTCGACTGATCCGCAAAAAAACCGATATCGGTTCGGTGTTTATTTTTGATAAGCGGATCGTCGAGAAATACTATGGCAAAATGTTCCTTCAATCCCTTCCTGAATGTCAACGCGCGCAAGGAAAACTCAGCGACGTGCTCGAACAGGTGCGACAGTTCTTCGCCAGCCATCGGGGATAAGCCCGGTCTGCTGAATTTCATTTCAATCGTTCAAAAGCACACATGGCTGGCATGCAATCAATTGGATCTCGTCAATTATTTTCCCCCCAAAAATGTCAAGAAATAAATTGTGCGCAGTAATTCCCCTCACCCTTGTCACCTAAATTTTCTTGGTAACTAACATGACCCAAGACTGCCAGAACCTTATTCGCTTGTCAGGAGTCATGCGCAAATCAAAAATAAGCGAATAAGGTTCAGCACTGGTGGATTGTAATCGGTTACTAAGAGCTTTTACTTTAAAAATCCCTTGCTATCCAGATATGCCTCACAACGGGTGATGATGCCGGCATCGTTGCCGTGTTCATCGAATTGGAGGGTCAGATAGGGTTTCTGACACGCTTCGCGGATGTAATGCTTGATATAAGAGTCGGGGCCGCATTTGAAATTGGTGATATAGATCAGGTGGAAGTCGGGGTACTGGCTGCTCCAGCGCGCGGCTTGAAGGATTTTTCGGCCATAGTTCCAGTACATGTTGGGATTGAGGTCGGAAATGTCGATATGATCGACATCCAGAAAATCAAGGGGGATGACATTGACGCCATAATTCAATCGGAGTTTATTTGGCACATTGAGGTTGACGATTTTATCATAGATGTTGTAAGGCCGACCCAACAGGATTATCGCTTTTTCGCGCTGTTCCAGAAGGATCGCAATTGCGGTTCGGCCTGCCTGTTTGAGTTGTGCATGGAATTGCCGCCATGCCTGGTACGCTAATTCGATGGCCTGATCGCTGTTTTTCTGGCTGACGCCGAGCTGTCTGGCCAGTTCGCGATATTGGCGTTTGACCTCATCCATGCCCTGGCGATAGCGAATATTGGGCGAAAGAATGCGATCTCTGATAGCCTGAAACGCCGGAGTCGACCGGATCACAAAGCAAAGGGTTTGGCCCCAGGGGCAGAAAAACGAATTGGTTTCAGTCCAATTAGTTTCAGCATCCACGATATTGGGGATAAAAATAAAATCGGCCCCTTTTTCGATGAGATTTTGGATATGGCCGTGAGCCACCGTGATGGGAAAGCAGGGCTCCGCCACACGGGCCTCCACGCCCTTGATGACGATGCCGCGATTGGTTTCATCCGAGAGGATGATCCTGAAGCCGAGGGCTTCGAAGTACGTTCGCCAGAACGGGAATTGATCGTACCAATATAGACTGCGAGGGATGCCGATGCCGGGCGAGCCTGCGGAGATCAAATTGCTTTCACCGAACAAATAGGTCTCGCGAAGCTTGATCAGGTCATCGATCACAGGTTGACGCGGCAGCCGCACTGCTTTGCGATAGCGCTCTGCACATTTATCCCCCCAATAGGTCTTATTTCCCTGAACGGTGAACTCCTGAATGTCGCAAAAGTTAGTACAGCCCTGGCAACTGAACGAGCGGAGCCGGTACTCCACCTGATCCAGATTGTAACCGCGGAAGCTCGTGGTTTGTCCGGTGCGCTGAATTTTCTCCCGAGCCAGTAACGCTACACCAATGGCACCCAACAGGCCGTTGAACGGGGGGACGATGATCTCTTTATTTAGCACCGTTGCAAAAGCGGCCGCTACTGCGTCATTATAAGCAGTGCCTCCCTGGAAATAGATCACATTGCCGATCTTTCTGCCGCGAACCACCCGGTTGAGATAATTGGAGACGATGGAATAGGCCAGGCCGGCCACGATATCCTTCTTCTCTGCGCCCTGTTGTAAAAACGGAACGATCTCTTTTTCCATGAACACGGTGCATCGTTCGCCCAATCGAATGGGATGGTCCGATTGGAACGCCAGTTGGGCAAATTCCTGCTGGATATTGATCCCCAATTTTTCTGCCTGCTCCTCTAAAAACGAACCAGTGCCAGCCGCGCAGGCCTCGTTCATGGTGAAGTCCACCACCACGCCATCTTCGATCGAAATGAACTTGGAGTCCTGGCCACCAATATCGAAGATGGTATCGACCATCTTATCGGTGTAATTGCGGCTGATATGCATCGCGCCAGTCTTATGGGCTGTGATTTCATCTTTGATAATATCCGCATTGACCAATTGACCGATCAGTTCGCGTCCTGACCCGGTTGTCCCCACGGCTTTTATCGAGATCCGATTTCCCAGCTCGCGTTCGATTTCCAGTAAACCTTGCTTGACGACCTCGATGGGCCTGGCCATTGTCTTGGTATAGATGCCTTTGATCAAATTCCCCTGGTCGTCGATAACAGCCAGCTTGGTGGTCACAGAGCCGATATCGATCCCCAGAAAGGCAGGAATGATTGGATCCGCATCTGAAAGTTCTCTCATGCTCACGAGATCGCGCAGCAAAAGCAAATTGGTTCTTTTTAGCGGCGCCAATCGATCGAACTGTTTTGGCAGGACTTTCAGCCGATCCAGCGATTGCAAGATTTGATGACAGTCCTGGTAAGCGGGATGGTCGAACGACATCAAGGCAGCGCCGATGGCTCCCATCCAGTGATGAAGGCGCGGGACGATCAAGCTGGTTTCATTGAGCTGAAGGATGTGCCGCAACGCTTGCACAATACCCAGATTGGCCGCCACGCCCCCGATGAAGGCGACTGGTGGGACAATTGGCTTCCCTTTGATGATGGTCCCTTTAAAATTTCTCACAACAGCCTCGCAGAGGCCTTTGAGAATTTCTGGCGGCTGGAAGCCCTTCTGTTGGGCATGGATCATGTCGGATTTGGCGAATACCGAGCATCGGCCAGCAATATTGGCTGGTTTGCCAGCCTGCATGACAACATCACCAACAGATTCAATTGTAAATAGCAGTCGGGATGCCTGTTGATCTAAAAAGGACCCGGTACCAGCAGCGCAATCGCCATTGACCTCATAATCCAGGATCGACGCACCCTGAGATCGGGGCTCGAGCCGAAGGTACTTCGAGCTATCGCCGCCCATTTCCAGCACGGTTCGCACTTCTGGATGCAATGAGCCAACAGCCGAGGCAATGGCCAAAAATTCATTCATCAATGGGAACTGAAGTCGTTGCGCAATCAATTTGCCAGTGATCCCTGTAACGGCCAAAACAATGCTCAGATATGGAGGGAGGTTTTCGATGACAGGACGGAGAAGCGCGATGGTGGCAGCGAGAGGCTCGCCATACAAGCGTCGATAACGTGATAGGGCCATGAGATAAGAACCCGGTGACTGCTCCAGCGACCACAGCTCAGGCTCGAACAGGTCGCAGCATCGTTGCTGCAATTCCAAGATCACTTGCCGATGCAGGGCTGGAACGATCAGCGCCATCTTGATGCTCACGGAACCGATGTCCAGGCCGATCCAGATTCGATTCTGCTCGTCAGACAAGTCGTATTACCTCCTCAATAAAACAAAAAGGAAACCGGTGATCACTGATTTCCTTTTTCATCATTTTTTGGTTTTGCCCTATTGCTCAGGCGATCGCGAGAAAATCCAGCAGCGATTCTCCAGATTTCAACATGATGGGACAGATATAGAGTTCTCCCTTGGGCGTTGGTTGCGCGGTAACCAGCAGCGCGCTGATGGGGTGTTCCACACACAGCTCGCGCAGGAATTGAACGTAGCGATTGTCGCCGCTGCCCCGGCCCAATAGTCGCTTTTGAACCTCGAAGAAGTCCTTTTCCGTTTTGGCCTCTCGTTGCAGCGCCATCGCCTGATGATAATTCTCGACGAACTCACGGTACCGCTCTTCCCCGCCTGACAGCCGAATCGCCAACTGCTTCAACAATATTCGTTTTGCCCTGCTGCTGGGGAGGGCATTGATGATCTTGTCCGCAATGGCACGATCATCAATTAGAAAATGGATGCAGAACTCCAGCAGCTCTTTCACTAAGGTGAGCTCCACATATTTGGCATACTTCCGGGCGTCCTCGATCGCTTCAAAATGAAGATGCGGGCCCAGGAGCTGAAACTGTTGGCCAAATGGGTTCTTCAATTTAGCGGCTGGATAAATGATTTCCACAGCCTCACGGATCTTTTCCTCAATGGCTCCGTCGCTATCGCCAGCCGTCACTTCTTTCGATCGCAACAATTGTATAGCTCGTTCCAGTAGCTCATTGACTTTTTTATCCAATTCCTTGACGGCTTTGAAGAATGAATGCGCGTCTCGATAATGCCCAAATGCAAACGCGCGTTCCCCCAATTCGATCAGCAACTGGTTTGGCAGCGGGGATAGCTGCGCTCGGATCTGATCCCCAAACCGCTTGATGATCATCTGATAGATCTGATCGAGCTCCTCCTGCTGTTGCGGCGAAAGCCGATCGATATTCAGCCAATTTCTTGCTGCAAATTTGCGCAGCGCCGCGATGTCTCCTTTCTTCACGGAGAGATAGGCCTGGGAATTCGGATTCATGAGCTGATGCGGAATCGCATAGTCCCCATAAAGATAGGAGAAGCTCAGCAAATGAAAGATCAGATCATAGGTATCTAGAATGCTATTATAGTCTTTTTTCAATGATTGGACTCCTTGAAAATCTCTTTATCGACCAAAGCGACGCCAAATATAGCATAAGATATGTTAAGAATCAAGGGAAAAATTTATTTCGCGCAATATTCAACCCGCATCACCTCGCGTCAATGCTGATCATCTATCTGGATAGAATACTACGGCGAGACTCGCAATGTGCTCCTGGCCTTCAAGATTTGTCAACAGGACGATTTCGGTCGGAAACATGGGTCAGAGAAGAGCTGGTCTTTGTCAAAGAATCAGGATCGGCTTTCCAGATCGAAACATGTGATAAGCGTCGCCATTCGGAGTTCGCCAATGGAATGAGCAGTTAGAGCGATAAAGGGCTCTTTTTGCCTCATGGTTTGCTTCGAATATTGCCAATTGAAACCGTTCGAACGTTCGATCTTAAGAGATCAGTGCAGATGATCTGCGTTAACAAAATGTATTGCAGCCACATAGAAAAGTTCTTGACATTTTGAATTTTTTTTATTTTATTCAAGTGACCAAATCAATTGAGTTCGCCACAGCAATTGTCAGTGGTTTCGCGATTGACTGGGAAATTGACTTTTTCGAGGAGCGCGGCGATGGGTTTCATAACGGAACAACAACAAGGGGTGACGATCATCAAGATCGCGCATGAGCGATTGGATTCGATGATCGCGCCTCAACTCAAGTCCGAAATCCTGTTTCTTTCGAACGATGGGGTCGATAAGGTTCTCATCGATCTCTCTGATGTCCAATATGCTGATAGTTCGGGTTTGGGCGCTTTTCTGTTCGGTATCAGGCAGATGAAACGGATCGATGGCCAATTAAAGCTTTATGCTGCTAACGACAGGATCATGAATTTAATTAGAATTGCCCGGCTGGAGAATGTGCTCATTAACTATCAGAACCGAGAAGAGGCACTCCAAAGTTTCAGCAACGATCGACAATGAACATATTGCGCATTATAGATTCTTTGTTGGAGGTTTAGGTATGACATCAAGAACTGGCTTCATAACCGTGTTTGTCACGATGTTGCTGGCGAGCGCGAGCTTTTGTCAGGAAGAGGTCCTCCGCTCGATTGAGGAGGCAAAAGGTTTCTATCTCGCCAAACAGATTTCGCAGGCAGCTAAATCGCTCAGTACGGCGCTGGATTTGGTCAACAAAGAAATCATCGCCCAGGTGGAGTCTATTTTTCCGGAGCCGCTCAATAATTGGCGCCGAGATTTGCCGCTCAGCCGCATCACACTGACCGCCTATACCACCAGTGTCGTATCGAAATGTCGCTACTACAAACAGGGGGGCGGTCAATCTGTCGAAATCGAAATCCAGACCAATGCGCCCAGAATTGCCAATATCAAGATGGCGTTCGCCAATCCAGCCATGGTCAAACAACTGGGCGACGGTGCGCGAATCGTCTCCCTCGGTTATCACAGCGCCATTGAACGCTACGATGGGGTAGATCGCTTTGCAGAACTGATGTTGGCCCCGACTCCTACCGTGCTGATTACCATTCGGGGGTACGAGATGAACAATACTGACGTGGTGACCAAATTCGCTGAAAAATTCAATTGGAAATTGGTGGAACAATTATTCCCATAAGCTGGGCATGGTCCTTTTCGGAGAATGGTACGCTTTAGTCATGGCCTCGGATCACTATCGTCCCAATCAATGCCAGTTGTGGTAAATAAAGAGTCGGGCTGGTTTCGGCGTGGGTTTGCTGGGTATCATCAACCGACAGATGGCTTGATTTCAAGGGTATTTCGGTGCTAAGGTGATCGTTGGCGAACTCAGAATAAAGATAAATGAAATTGTCATGCCTGCGCATGCAGGCATCTGTTTTTTCGAAGACATTGGAATTGGGATAGCAAAGCCGTCCTGGCTGCGAATGAGTAGCGATGAAAAGCTTGGTTGCATTCAATTCGATTTGATGTCTTGAAATGAATTCATTGATGTATCAGGAAAATGGCGATCAATAAAATTATCATTCTCCCTGAGGATTTGACCAATAAAATTGCCGCTGGCGAAGTGGTGGATCGTCCCGCTGCCATTGTCAAAGAATTGGTTGAAAATTCCATCGATGCTGGTGCTGATGAGATTACGGTGATTCTGAAAAACGGTGGCAAGACCTTGATCCAGGTTGTGGATAATGGCACTGGGATGAGCCGCGAGGATGCCATTTTAGCGATCCAGCGACATACCACCAGCAAAATCCACAGCTATGACGATCTTCATAATATTCGGACACTGGGATTTCGCGGAGAAGCGCTGGCCAGTATTGCTTCTGTCTCCCGCATGGAGCTCTCGACGGTATTGAATCAAGAGAATTCGGGGACGCGCATCAAGATCGAAGGCGGAGTGGTTGAGGACATCGGCGCCTGCGCTGGCACTCGTGGCACCAGAGTTGCGGTGAAGAACTTGTTCTACAATACCCCTGCCCGGCGAAAATTCCTCAAAAGCGATGAGACCGAATATCGCTATGTTTTAGGCGTCATGCAGCGCTTTACCCTGGCGTACTTCCAGATCAATTTCAGACTTTACCACAACGATCAGTTGATCTACGATCTCAAGCCAACAGAACCCGGCCAGCGTTTGATCGAAGTTTTGGGCAGCCGCTATAAAGATAAACTGGTGACTGTGGACGAGCAGGGCACGATGATGCAAATATGGGGCTTTCTGGGCAATCAAGACTGTACAAGAAAGTCACGCGGCGATCAATTTTTGTTCTTGAATGGCCGCTTTATCGTCAATCGCGCCTTGAACCATGCGGTGGTGTCCGCCTATGGTACCATCATCCCTCATGGCAGCTTTCCGCTGTACGTGCTATTTTTAGAGATCGACCCGCGTCGGGTCGATGTCAATGTCCATCCCTCTAAAATGGAAGTGAAGTTTGCTGATGAACGCCTGGTATATGATCTGCTCCGGGCAGCAGTGAAACGCGCGCTGGCCTCGCAGCAGATTATCCCCTCCCTGTCGGTCCAACAGCCAGGTCCATCGCGGGCGATCCCGGCTGGTATCGATCAATTGTATCCGAGGCAGACGGCCATTCCCCTATACGAAACCCAGCCACCAGCAGAGCCGCGCTTCGATGTTTCGGCATCCGCACCGACCCAGGCGCCAAAGCCAGGGTTTATTTCGATGGCGCGAAAAGAGCCGAAATATGAGCGCACCAATGTGTGGCAGATTCATAATCAGTATATCATCTGTGAGATCAAGAGTGGGCTGATCGTTATCGACCAGCATGTCGCCCATGAACGGATCCTTTATGAACAGGCGCTAAAAAATTTCGAGCAAAAGCAACCCGCTTCCCAGCAACTGCTATTCCCTCAGGTCATCAATCTAACTCCAGACGAGTTTTCATATTTGACGGAAATACTGCCTTTTCTGGAGCGGATCGGTTTTGTCATCAAAGGCTTTGGAGGCAACAGCGTGGTGCTCGAGGCAGTCCCCTCTGGTTTAAAAATCGGCCATCCAGAAACCGCATTGAACGAGATCATCGATGAATTCAAAGCCAATCGTGGCAATAGCCTGGATATCCGAGATAACGTCGCAAAGTCGTTTGCCTGTCGGATGGCGATCAAGAAGGGCGACCCGCTCAGCCGGGAGGAGATGAACCAACTCATCGATCGCTTGTTTGCCACGCAAAGCCCCTATTTTTGTCCTCATGGCCGGCCAGTGATCGTCACGCTGTCGCTTGAGGAATTGGATAAACGATTTGGAAGAATTTAAATGGCTCAGACGATCGCCTTGACCTATGGGCCAATTTAGACCGTGCGTTTGCAGCTCAGCAAAACATGCTATTCCGCAGGAGGCTCAGGTTAAATTTAATCGAATTTCGAACCATGAAGCAAAAAGTGCTCATCATTGTCGGCCCCACGGCCGTGGGAAAGACCAGCCTCTCTCTGGCGCTGGCTGAACGATGGAGCAATGCCGAAATCGTTTCTGCTGATTCCCGACAGGTCTATCGCTATCTCGATATTGGCACGGCCAAGCCAACCCCGCAACAACTGGCAAAAGTTCCCCATCACTTTATCAGCATTATCAATCCGGATGAATATTACAGCGCTGGCCGGTACGGTCGCGAGGCACGGCAACGAATCGAAGCCTTGCTCTCTTCAAAAAAAATTCCGATTGTAGTGGGAGGGTCAGGGCTTTACGTCCGTGCCCTGGTGGATGGTTTTTTTGAGCGACAAATTTACGATCAAAATGTCAAGGCGCGACTGAAACAGGAGATCAAAGAGAAAGGCCTGGCTGCGCTCTATCAGCGCCTCGAACAGGTCGATCCCACCGGCGCGGCCAAAATTCATCCCCATGACCATCATCGTATCGTCCGCGCCCTGGAAGTTTATGAGCTTGCAGGTGAGCCATTGTCAAGCTTCCAGGCTCAGACCAGTCAGAAAGCCGCTTTCGAGCCAATTTTGGTTGGGCTCACGCGAGAGCGTGGTCGACTCTTTCAGATCATCGAACAACGGGTCGACGTCATGCTACAACAAGGCCTTGTCGATGAGGTCCGTCAGTTGAAAGCGCTGGGCTATCATTCCCAATTGAACAGCTTACAGACCGTGGGTTATCGGGAGGTTTTTTTATACCTCGATCATCATATCGATTTCGAGACTATGGTGAAGCTGATTAAGCAGCGCAGCCGCAATTACGCGAAACGGCAATTGACCTGGTTTCGAAAGGACCAGCGCATCTATTGGCTGGATGTGGATCAGTTTCAGGACTGGAGCGACGTCTGCGATGCGGTAGAGCAGTTGATTTCAGAAGCTGAGCCTCGAAAGGGGAATTAAAATAGATCGGATCGAGATAGTTCAAATAGCGCGAGAGGAAGCAACCAGGAAAAGGAGGTCATTCAGAACGAATCAGGCAACATCTCATCGAAAAAATGCCGCTAATTTTATGAATGATCATCCCAACCCTGGGATGCGAAGTTCGGTCAGGATTCCTGATCTACCATGATGAGTATGGATCACAATTTTTCTGCTTGATTTGAACTGTGCCAGCTAATTGTCGATGATCTCCTCTAAATTGCCATTGACATCCAGCCCTGCTGGATCGCCTGTGCCGCGGTAAAGCAATCGATGTCCATGGTTGGTGCGCTGATGTAATTCGATCGTTACTGAAGAGCTCAGGGTCTCGGAGACGCGCTGCGACATGTGATTGGCATAAGGTGCGTGTAATAGACCGCCACCCGTTCGGATCGCGGTGATGGCAAGGGTAAAATTGCGGTCGCTCACCTGAAATTGCACCTGGCTGTTGCTCAGTTTCAAATCATGCAATTTGGCGCCGGTATATGTGGCAAAGCGGTACAATCGATCTTTGAACCAAACACCGATGATGAATCCCCGAAAAGATCGGGCAATCCAGGGGATATTTGCCACCGAGGCCATCAGGCTGATCCCTGGTTGATCGAAATGATTGGATTGCAGCCAGATATAGGCGCTGGGGAAGGATCTGCCCCAATCTTTTTCAATATAGCCCCTGCCATGGTCGAAAGAAATAGGCGTATTATTGATGGTCAGCGATCCGGCGAGGTGATGATCGAAGCTCAAGACGCCGTGGAAGCATTCCATGAAAGGGACAAAGGCATACCAGCCCATTGCCCCAGGCGACCAAATCCTCACGGGCCAGGGGCGCAGCGGGCCAAAGTCTACGCGACCAACCACGGTCCGCTGGCTCGTGCTAATGTCGAGCTGGCAATACTGCCTGGTGAAGCGATTATTCGCTATTTTGATATCCAGTTTATTGACTGCGGCATAGAATTGGTCGATTGGAAAGCGAATGTAATCGGATTGATGGGTTTGGCCGTCGAGGATTTGGATGAAGCTATGGGGATCGCTCCCCAATGAGATACCGGGAATAAACGCGTAAATATGCTGACGGGAACGGTCCACCAATTTAAAGAACCAGCCCTCGAAAAAATTGCCCTGACGTGCCGTTCGGCCATGATAACCAGCAGGGCGCCATATTTGAAGATAATGTGCCATTGCAATTCCGCTTGAGAATCCATAACAAAACTTTTTGCGGCCTGATAAGTTTAACAGAAAAATAACAAAAATTTTTTTGGAATGCAATAGACAATTTTAGGTGAAAGCAATGGCATCTCAGCATCCGAATATATTTCAAATGGCCCGAGCACCGTTCCTGTCATCGATTTTTTCTCCATTGATTGCGGGAACGCTGCTTGCGATCGGTATCAATGAGAGGATGAATGTTTTGGGCTTTTTGTTCGTCTTAATCATTGGAATCGGGCTGCATGTGGCCACCAATGTATATAATGACATCTATGATACCAAGCAGGGCACAGATCGGGTGAACGTGCACCGCAATCCATTCAGCGGCGGATCTGGTATTTTGGTGCGGTATCCAGAGATGATGTCCCGCATGTATTGGCTGGCTCGGATTGGGCTGATCGCGGCCCTGATGGGCACAATCGCAATGACGCTGGTCATTGATCGCGAGCACTGGCCCTATTTATGGGGTTTATATTTGTTGGCAGCCTTTTTTAGCAAATTTTATACGGCTGCGCCGATCAAATTGGCCTCTCGAGGGTTAGGAGAAGTGGCGGTTTGGTTCGCCTTTGGGCCGATGGCCATCCTGATTGCAGCCGTTAGCCAGAACTTAAACTTTCATCCGTTCATTGTTCTGGCAATGCCCATTACGGGCATCAGCACGCTGTCGATTTTGCTATTGGGCCAGATGATCGATCGCGATGCGGATCAGGCGGCTGGTAAATGGGGTGTTGCTGTGCGTTTGGGCAATCGTACAACCAGTTTGATCTATGTGCTGGTACAATTGTTATTGATGGTCAACGTCGCGCTATTGGCATACAAATTAAAGCCGGCCGGCTGGATAATTTTGATCGCTTGGCTGCCCTATGTGATCATTTTGCCCAGAATCGCGATGATCTTGAAAAATCATTATGACGAACCGAACGAATTGAAGGCTGCAGCGCAGTTAAATGTACAGCTCCATTTGCTGTTTTCACTTTTGCTGAGCTTGTCCATCGGCGCAACGTTGATTATCGGTTAAGCCGAATTGGGTATTTCCGGTTTAGCCGCCTGTCGCGCAGGAGCATAGCGGGTGCATCTCTTTCATTCGTTCAAATAGTCAAACAAAACTGAGCCGCTGATTTGATGATCGAACGGACAGGCCGGTTAAATTTTGGGCGATGAGCAAGGACCAGGACTTTAATATCAAGGGTTCAATGATTGATCTCCTTATAACGAAAGAAAGATGAGTTCACTTTAAACACCCGGAATGGAACGAATTTCACAAATTCAAGATTTGATAACTCGCAAAAAATAAATTCGTGTTCACCCGTGAAATTCGAGATTTGAACCTTTTTAGAGTGTGCTCAAAGATATAATGGCGAATATCAAGTCATTGCGAGGAGTGAAGCGACGGAGCAATCCGTTGCTGTTAAAAAGATTCCTTCGCTTCGCTCGGAATGACCACATCCCCAACATTGCAGAAATCTAAAAAAGATCGAAAAACAAGGAGAGAATAAGAATCCGAATCCGTTTTTCTGAATCAAAATATTGCAATCGTATAAATGGCTAAATAATGCCGATGTGACAACAAAAAATTTTCAACAAGGGCTTTCTTCTAACTGGAAAAGTTCAAAATGGCAATTATCTTTCATACATTAAAATAGCGTGACAGCATTTTATTCATATCTTTCATTTGAATTCAGGGTGTGATAATGAAAACGAATCGATTATTTTCAATTTTGTTTCTATCGTTATTGATTCTGACCAGCGTTGCATACGGTCAGAAATTTGGCCGGAATAAGGTCCAATATGAAAATAAAAATTGGGAATTCATTCAGAGTACCCATTTTGACATCTACTATTATCAAGGAGGCCGCCGGCTGGCAGAGTTTACGGCGAACGTTGCCGAATCTTCTTATGTCTCGCTGAGACAGTTGTTCAATTATCAATTGATCGATCGCATTCCGATCATCGTCTATCGATCGCATAATGATTTCACCGAGACGAATACCTCCCCCGAAGTGGTGGAGGAATCGGTCGGTGGTTTCACCGAATTTCTCAAGAACCGTATTGTCATTCCATTCGATGGCTCCTATGAGCAATTTCGCCATGTGATTCATCACGAGCTGACCCACGCGGTGATGTTGCAGTTTTTATATGGAGCTGGCCCCGGCTCAATTATTCAGGGGGTATCGCGATCGGCGCCGCCCCTGTGGTTTATCGAAGGGCTGGCCGAGTACTGTTCGATCGGCTGGGATACGGATTCCGACATGTTCGTTCGGGATGCGACATTGGCTGGATATTTACCCCCGATCCAGTTTCTGCGCGCCTATCTTGCTTATAAAGGGGGGCAGGCAGTGCTCAATTATATCGAGGAGACGTACGGTCGACAGAAAGTGACGGAGTTATTGCAGCGCATTCGAACGACGCGAAACTTCGAGCGTGCCTGGCGGAACGCTTTGAATGAGAACCTGGACGAATCCAGCAAAAAATGGCAGCGTTACATGCGTAAGAAATACTGGCCTGAAATCGCCAATCGAAAGCAACCTTATGATTATGCGCAGGCGTTGACAGACCATACGGATTGGAAGAATTTTGTGAACAATAGTCCTGCCGTTTCGCCGACTGGTGATCGGGTGGCGTTTCTGACTGATCGGACCGGCTATTTCGATATATATGTGGTTTCTGCAACGGACAGGAAGCAATTGCAGAAGCTGGTTTCGGGCCAGCGAAAAGCGGATCTCGAAGAATTGCAATGGCTGCGCCCTGGTATGAGTTGGTCGAATGATGGCAAATATTTGGCCTTTACTGCCCGTTCTGCCGGAGAAGATGCCCTGAACATTCTCGATGTGCAGCGAAGGCGAATCGTCAACTCGTATAAATTCGGAATGGATGGGGTATTTGCCCCAGCCTGGTCCCCAGTGTCCAATGAAATCGCATTTGTGGGTGTTAAAGGATGCTGTTCTGATATTTATGTTTTTAATATTGACACCAGGGAATTGCGCCAGATCACCAATGATATTTTCAGCGACTCGCAGCCAGCCTGGTCACCCGATGGCACCATGCTGGCGTTCGTCTCCGATCGCAAAGAAAATGTAGAGCCGGCTGAATTATTAAAGGACATCCGAATTGAAGACCATGATTATCGGACGACCGATATCTATCTGGTGAAAGCAAATGGCGCTGGCCTCCGCCGCTTGACCAATTATGAGCTGGACGAACGCTCGCCCCAATGGACCCCGGACGGCAAATATCTGTTATTCATCTCAGACCATAGTGGGATTTCCAATATTTACTACATGGACATGGAGACCGAAGAGGTCAAAGCGCTAACCGATATCATCAACGGCGTACTACAACTCTCCATCGGCCAGAAAAGCTCGCGGCTGGCGTTCACCGCTTTTTCCAATGGTGGCTATGATATTTTCCTCTGGGCAGATCCAATGGGATCGATCCAGGAACAGACTGCTGATCCCAAACCCACCGCTTATATGCTGAAGCGCAGCCAACCCAGTCGCGCTGTACAGCCCGAAACAACCTCAAATGAGGGCGATAAGATCGAAACCACGGTGAAAAGCAGCCAGGATTTTTCCCGCTATGTGTTTGGCTCCAATTTTCGCCGGGGAATTGTTGATGAAGTGAGCGGACCCAAACGAGAAGTGAAGCTAACTGCCGATGTGTTCAAAGAGCCGAGTGGAAAATTTCGGACCAATCCTTATAAGGTGAAATTCGGCCTGGATTACATTGACGTCAACGCTGGCTATGACCCCATTTTGGGCGTCTATGGCCTTACCCAGCTCTATTTGAGCGACGTTCTGGGCGATCATCAAATTGTCCTGGGCGCCAATGTGATTCGCGATTTGAACAACAGCGATTTTCTGTTGGGGTATGGGAATTTTAAGAACCGAACCGATTGGTCACTGGTCAGCTATCAGTTCGTCAACTATTTTTTGACTGAAGTAGGCACGGTTCGTTTTCTGCGGCGTGGTTTGGCAGCAAGCGCCTCCTACCCGTTCTCGCGCTTTCATCGGGTGGATGTCGGCCTGGAATACTTTAACATCCGGCAGGAGTTCCTGTCCTACTTCTTCCTGCAACCGTTTAGCTACTCGGTGGTCATGCCGACTATTGCCTACAATACGGATAACACCATCTGGCGCTATATCGGCCCTAACAGGGGAAATCGGAATTATATCGGCCTCGTTGCAAGCCCCAAACTCGGCAGCGACGGCAAGCAATTTGTAACCACCAGTGTCGATTTTCGGCGCTACTACTCCATCGGAAACGATTACACATTCGCGCTGCGTTTCTCCGGTGGAGCCAGTTTCGGCAAGAACCCAACCCTGTTCATCATGGGCGGTGTTGAAAACTGGCTCAACTACAAATTCTACCAGGATATTGGATTGACCGATATCTCGGATTATTTCCTGTCAGAATGGATGATGCCCCTCCGCGGTGCCGAATTATATGAGTTGGTCGGAACGCGGGCCGCTATGGTGAACGCGGAATTTCGCTTCCCATTCGTCGAGTATTTCATCACCAAATTTCCATTTCGATTTGGCCTGTCCAACATCCTGGGGTCGTTCTTCCTGGATGCGGGATCAGCCTGGAGCAACGATCGCGCATGGCGGTTTACTTCAACCAAACCCAATGGAGATCGCTATGTACGGGATATCGTCACGGGATTTGGATACGGCATCCGGGCTAACTTGTATTTTGTGCTGTTGCGATTTGATGCCGCCTGGAGAACCGATTTTGATCGCGTTTCAAAACCACTCTATTATTGGTCAATTGGCTTAGACTTTTAATCAGTGCTCGAATGAAAACTGTCTTTTTTGTGCTCGCTCCGAGCTTCTCCTGAGAGGATAAGGAAAATAGAATGCCTTAGCGCTTGTTTGAATAAAGGCCAGGGGGAAATATGAAATGGCAAAATCCGAAATTATCGCTCTGAATAAAAAATTTATGTTTTCGTTCAGCCACGAATTAGGCGCACCATCGCATAAATTTTCATGCAACTATTTTATGAAGACCTGATCAAAGAGGAGATTATGAGTAGGCTAATGAAAAAATATCTAATGTGTTTTGGCATATTGGTTGTCTTGCTGCCTGCTTTAGGATTGGCTCAGGATGATGAAAGGCTTTTGCCCCGATTTGACTTTGAAATCGTCACTTTTCCAAGCCAGGGATTTCAACAACCGGAAACGTATGTTTACGTGTGGGTCCGCAATACCCATCTTCAGTACGTGACCAGTGACTCGGGCTTTACTGCTCGATATCAGATCAATATCGGTGTGAGGAATCTCAGGGGTAGATCGATCTTGACCGAGGACAGAAATTTCTCTGTATTCGAGCGGAGCTATGCCACAACCATCGATCCAAAGGTGCAGCGCGTGCATCGCTTTTATTTGGAATTGCCGGCTGATGAATATCAGTTCCAGATTCGATTGCTCGATCGAAATTCGAACCGGCTGCGCTTGCAGGATCGCCGCAAAACTGTCCGAGCATTCAGACGAAATCAGATCGAAATTAGCGATGTGCTGTTCATCAGCGAAGCGGATACGAATGCGATTCCAGAACAGAGCGTGATCCCGTCGTTTCGAATACCTATTCAGGAGAGAATATTTATTTTCGCCGAAATCATCAGTCCATTGAATAAACGGGAGATCAAAGTTGAATCCGTGCTGAGACAAAAAGATGGGCCTGAGGGGTTTACCTTCTCGCAAGAGATTGTTCCGCAGCAGGAGATCACTAAGGTGTTTTTACAGATCAACAAAGAGAGCATGATGCAGGGAGAAAACCAACTGCTGCTGCGCGCTTCTGGCGACGGGCAAATCAAAACTGTGCGAAAGGATCTTCGCTTTGTCGCTGGCATGCAGACGTTCGAAGGGTTGCCGGTGAATGACTTGATCGGGCCATTGATTTATGTAACGGATGCGGATGACTGGAAAAAGCTCGTGTCAGCGCCCGAAGGAAAAAAAGACAGCGTATTTCGAGCCTTTTGGGATCAGCGCAATCCCAGTCCCGGTGCCCCGAACAATCCCTTGTTCGATGAGTTCTATCGTCGGGTTGAATTCGCCAATCGCATGTTCAGCCACACACGTCGGGAAGGATGGCGGACCGATCGCGGCCGCGTTTACATCGTCTTTGGCCCTCCTGACCGCGTAGAGCGAACCACGCCGTCCCAATACTATCAAGGCGAATATGAGGTCTGGTATTATGATGATTTGAGAGAGAAATTTGTCTTTTATGATGAGTATGGCTTCGGAGATTATCGATTGGTCTCTGGTAATATCCGACCGTCCTATTAATTTTTCGCTGGGGGCTTCGCGAGCAATGAAATGCGCAGACCCAATCGGCAGCACTTTGATGTATTGCGTGGAATAAAATAGCGGGCTGGTCAATGAAATTCATTCATTGTTCTGATACCCACCTCGGTTATTCAGAATACTACAAAATTGACCCAGACAGCGGTCTGAATCAGCGGGAGCAGGATTTTTATCGCGCTTGGGGCTGCCTGATCGATGCGATCCTGGCCCAAAAGCCCGATTTTGTGATCCATGCCGGGGATCTGTTTCATACCACTCGTCCCAGCAATCGGGCGATAGCCGTTGCGTTGGAGGGCATTCAGCGCATTAGCGATACTGGGATTCCGCTTATTATGATTTCTGGAAATCATTCTACCCCAAAAATTCGGACCACCGGGTCGATCTTTGAATCGATTGCTTTGTTCCCCAACGTTTATGCTGCTTTTCGAAGCGGCTATCAAAACTTTCGGCTGCCGCAATGCGAAATCCATTGTATCCCGCACTGCTCGCTCACAGAACAACTTCAGGCGGCTTTTCGTGAAATCAAGCCCAGTCGGAAAAAGGATTATCAGATTCTGGTGACTCATGGCGCATGGGCGGGGCAAAAGGCTTTTTCCATGGGCGAATTTAATGAGCAGCGTTTGCCCGATCTCGAACAAGTGACTGATGTCCGCTTTGATTACATCGCGCTGGGTCATTACCACAAGCACATCCAAATAAAGCCTAATGTCATCTATTCTGGCTCCACAGAGCGGACCAGCTTCAATGAAGTCGGCAACCCCACAGGCTACGTGCTGGTTGACACGGACGCAAACCAGATCCAATATTGTGAGCTTTCCTCTCGCCCCATGATCAAATTAGAGCCAATAGATTGCCGCGAGTTGACCACGGTTGAAATCCATGCTGAATTGGCGAAACGCTCTACTGATGAACTGAAAGATGCCCTGGTGAGCCTGACGCTGGTCAATGTCCCTCATCAGACGCTGATTAAACTCGATAGCCGCGAAATTGATGAGGTTTTTCCCCAGGTGTTCTATTTGAACAAGTCCATTTCCCAATGGGTCGAAGACGCCAGGACAACAAAACTCGCCAGCGAGCTTGGTACAGTGCCAGCAGAATTTGAGCGCTACATCGATATGGTGATCGATAGCGAGCTCGATCGCGAGCGCCTGAAGCGCTTGGGCTTGGAATATCTGACCAGAGAGGCATGATCTATTACTGCTGAAACCTGGGACAGAATAAATAAGCCCTAACGCGACAAGCTTGAAATGGCGATTTCGCAGTAAGGATTTTAGAACCTGCTGCCATGCTAACGCAAAAAACCATCCCAGTTCCTGCGCCGGCCGTTAATGAATGAGCTTAGGGTCGGTCATAATCCAGGCATTGTCTTCTGAATACTTCTGATGAGGTCACATGCGATGGTCCAACACCCCAAGGTTGCCGATATCGGAGAATTTGGTCTGATTGCGCGGCTTCAACAACTTATCCCAGCAAATGCATCGGCCGAGGTCATCGCCGGGATCGGAGATGACACTGCGGTCATCCGATTGGATGATCATCGGGTAATGCTGGTAACCTGTGATATTCAAGTTGAAGGGCAGCATTTCCGTTCGAATCATCTTTCGCGCTATCAGTTAGGTCGCAGAGCCATGGCCGTGAACCTCAGCGATATCGCTGCCATGGGCGGCCAACCGCGTTATGCTTTGATATCCCTGGCTTTCTCCCAATCGCTGCCGCTTTGTGAATTTGACGATCTCTATCGCGGAATGGGCGACCAATTGGCAGAATATTCCGCCTGCATCATTGGCGGAAATCTTGCTCAATCGGATCGCGGATTGATCATCGACATCACCCTCATTGGGACGGCCGAGATGGGGCAATTTCTGCTCCGATCTGGCGCCAGACCGAATGATCGCATCGTGGTCACCGGACAATTGGGTGCCTCCGCAGCCGGCCTGGCAATTCTCGAACGCTACGGCACCGATTACCCCAAAGAATTTGCCAGCCTGGTTCAAAAGCATCTGCAGCCGACGCCCCGTATCTGCGCTGGTCAGATGCTGGCGCAATGTGGTTTTGCCACAGCTATGATCGATATCAGCGACGGTCTCGCCAGCGATCTACATCATATCCTCTCCGCAAGCCAGGTCGGGGCTGAAATCTATCAGAAGCAAATCCCATTGACTCCAGAGCTCCATCGCGCGTGCGAATTGGTTCATCGTCCAGTCTGGGAGGTGGTGCTTCATGGTGGCGAAGATTATGAACTATTGGTGACTATCAAGCCAGAGACGCCCGATGAAATCATCAAAAGCATATCCCAGCAATGTAACACTCCTATTTTCGAGATCGGCCGCATCCTTGAACCTGATGCTGGCTGCTCATTGATCGATTCGCAGCGGAATAAAATTTCGATTCATCCCAGGGGATGGGATCACTTTCGCGCCCGGCAGGCTCGAGAGAACTGAATTTCGTTTGGGCGACCAAATCGTTGCTGGAACAATTCGATTGCTGCGATTGGTAATTCCCAATTGACAAAATTAGAGTCCTCTCGCATAGACCTCAGACGATCATGGATTTTTCAGGATATCTTGTCTGCGTAGTCGAGTTGTTAATTTTGCTTTTTGAATGAGCGTTCCAATCGACTGGAGAAATTAACGACAAATAGATTGTATTAATTTTTTGTCATCCCACTATATGTTGTGCTGGCCGAAAGTTATCCACATTCGAGCCGTGCGAATCATCCCTTCTGACGAAAAGAAAGTCCTATCGATAAGTCCCAATCAACCCTCTGAAAATTGATGAATTAACTGGTAGAAAATTGCACCAAGTTTCATTTAGTACAAGGGCGCTTTGGGCTTTCAACAGATACGCACAAGTTGTCCACAGGTTATTCACATCGGGTTGTGGACAGTCGTCCATGCCTTTTCTCAGGCAAAATAACGAAAACGTTATTCACAGCGTCATGAAGCAGTGAGAGCTCCTGTCAGGACTTTTTCGGCATCAGAATATGCTGGAAAGCGAAAAATCATTCAATTCGATTTCGAGGCTGCGCTCGTTCTCCCAATGAACCAGTCTGGTTTTTTGATCCAATGGTAATCTCTGAATTGATAGATTGAGCAGCCCTGATTACGAAATATCCAGAACAGGCCAGAATGCCTATAAATGCTGGCAGCTCTGTTCATGCTTATGCCAAATGACGCTTCCACTGGAGATTCCTGCATGCTCAGGAATGGCGGGGGATATCGGAATCTGATTTTTAAAGCTCAAACCAGCTAAGCTGCCGTATCCCACATCCAAAAAAATGCTTGAATTTGTGATTTATATTTTGTATTATTTGCAGGCAAACAGAAGCCAATGGCATCAAAGTTTCTTTCAACTTCATAGCTGGCAGAAAGGAAATAAATTGGATACTGGCAAAACTTGCTTTTCGATGCGAATCCAACTGAGAGATCAACTGATCATCGGTCTGTTAATGGTCTTAGGGATGCTCAATTGTGGAGGAAGTAGGGTGGAGAAACAATTTGCTGAGTTCATTACTACACATGTAGCGAAAATTGAGCCGCTAATGAAAGACTGGAATCTGAGTTACTGGCAGGCTTCGCTGACTGGGTCGAAAGAAGATTTCGATCGGGCTGCGGAATATGAGTTGAAGATCCGCACCATCTATTCAGACACCACCGATTTTATCTATCTGAAAGGCCTAAAACAGGCTCAGTCGATTCGGGATCCATTATTGAAGCGCCAGTTGGATGTCCTGTATCATGCGTATTTAGGCAATCAAATTCCCGTGGATCTTTTGAAAAAGATCGTGGCTCAGAAAAACGCGGTCGAAAACAAGTTCACTGTATTTCGGGGAAAAATTGGCAACCGGGTGGTGACCGATAATGAGATCAGCGATATTCTGAGATACGAGACGGATTCTGCCAAGCGTCGAGATGCCTGGTTGGCCAGCAAGCAGGTTGGACAGGTCGTTGCATCGGACATTATCGAATTGGTCAAGCTTCGCAATGAAGCGGCCAGAAAATTGGGATTCGAGAATTTCTATCTCATGTCTTTGGAACTGTCTGAACAGCAACTGGATCAACTGACGAAAATTTTCGATGAGCTATGGGCGTTGACGGAACAGCCATTCAGGAGGCTTAAGGCCGATCTGGATAGCGTCCTGGCCAGAAATTACGGCATTGAACCCCAGGAACTAATGCCGTGGCACTATCACGATCCGTTTTTTCAGGAAGGACCAATGGTCGATGCTGTGAATCTGGATCGATATTATGAAGCTCAGGACGTTCGAGCATTGGCTGAAAAATTTTTCGCCAGCATCGATCTGCCAGTCGATGATATTTTAGCCAGAAGCGACCTCTATGAGCGGCCTGGCAAAAATCCCCATGCTTTTTGTACCAGCATTGATCGGGAAGAGGATGTTCGGGTCCTGGCAAATATCAAAAACAATAAGAAATGGATGGAGACCATGCTCCATGAGCTGGGCCATGCGGTGTATGACAAATACATCGATAAGCAGCTTCCGTTTTTGCTTCGCGAGCCAGCCCATATTTTTGCCACTGAAGCCATCGCCATGTTGTTCGGAAGATTGTCCCGCAATGGCTATTGGTTGCGCGATATGATCGCACTTCCAGATGAGGTGGCGGAACAAATAGCCTCTTCAGCCACAAGGAGTCTGCGGCTGCGCCAATTGATTTTTGCGCGATGGTGTCAGGTGATGTTCCGCTTTGAGCAAGCTCTATATCAGGACCCGGATCAAGATTTGAATAGCCTGTGGTGGGAATTGGTGGAAAAATACCAATTGGTGAGAAAGCCGGCTGGTCGTAACGCCCCCGACTGGGCGGCAAAAATACATTTCACCATTGCCCCGGTGTATTATCATAACTATATGCTCGGTGAGCTTCTGGCTTCGCAATTCCATAACTATTTGGTGACCCAGGTCCTGAAATTTAAGCCCAATCAGCCCGTCTCCTATGTCAATCGTCCCGTAATTGGCGAATACTTGCGGCGCTTTGTATTTTTTCTGGGCGCGCGCTATCCATGGAATGAGATGGTCGTTCGGACGACTGGTGCGCCACTCTCCCCCAGTTACTTTGTGGATCAGTTCATCGCGGAGTAAGCCTGCGCATTTCGATTGCGGCGGGATGCGTTGATCGGCTTGCGCTTCGCCTCATGGTTGCATCCGGCAGCGGTTTCCCTCGAACTCCATCGTTTTGGGAGATGTTTCGGCAGTAGGGTTAAACAAAATTTGCAGGCGCGATCATTTTGGGTGGAAGTGTCGGATCGGGTTTGTCATCAGAATCTCTATCGCTAAAGCTGGAAAAATCCATTTTAACCCGTTCGGCAATGAATAAGTAACCTCGCTAATGGGCGCAGGGGGACGTGTCGGGAGCATGAACATTTCCAAATCTGGCTGGCAAGAAGGGATGAATCCCGTTGGGCTAAAGATTAAAGCCTGAAATATGTCTGATCGCTCGCTGTTGGCTATTTGGCAGAGGTCGGACCAAAATGAGAAAGGAGGGTGAACCGTTATCGCGTTCTTTGTCAATCATTGTCAGCATGCAGGCAGCACTTGTGTTGCACTCAACTTCTGTTTCCACTGTTCAGTGCTGTGAACAGCCATTTCGCTATCGTCTCCAATCCCCTTAATCACTATTTCTAAGGAGTGCAGATATGATCTTAACATTGGACAGCAATATGAAGCGAACGATCTTTATCATTATCGCTGCGATCATCAGCTTGATATTCGCTTTGGCAGGATTTATCTATTTGCCGGACATAAAACAGCATTTTGTTGTCGCCTATTTGATTGTGATCGAAATTTTGGTTGTGCTGACCTTTTTTGCCTATCGCAATTCCACCAGTGGTCGAATGATTTATGTGAAGAAGCTTAAAAATCCTCGGCTTCAGGAGAACGCCTTTTCGTTCGCGAGTCTGCTGTTAAAGGAGTTCGATTACATTCGCGATACGGCGTCCCAGGCCATGAACGACCGGCATAAGATGGTCAATTATTTCATCATCATTACTGGAGTGTTTCTTTCGGCGATCGCCAGTCGCTTCTTTAGTACTGCTGATATTTTTGGGGATGCGAAGTACATTTCGATCATGATTGCGGGTGCGATCATCATCAATTTTGTCGGCTGGATCTATTTCATGCATATTATTCGGCTCCGCCAGGCCTGGCACGATAGTGCATCCGCGATGAATCAGATCAAAGAATTTTTCATCGTCAACGGCCGCATTCCTGATGAGCTGGCTCGTTCGGCGTTGTTATGGGATATCAAGACCATTCCCTCGCCTGGGAAAAAAGGGAATGTTTTTTACTACTCTGCTGTGCTGATTAGTTTTATCTCCGCAGTCGTCCTATTGTTCGCCAGTTGGCTGCTTTCGCCTGAGGCAAAAGTCAATAGCATTGGTTTGTTTTCGTGCCTGTTGGCGCTGTATCATTTTCTATTTCAGATGCTATGTTACTCACTGTTTTTAGACTATAAGCCGATTAAATGATATGAAAGTAAAAGTAAAAAAGGTCGAACGCATCCTGGATGATTTTTTTAAGGTCGATCGAGCTATCCTGCAATTTGAGAAATTCGATGGCTCCATGAGCCAGGAGATCGTTCGATTAAATTTTGATCGGGGTGATTCCGTTGGTGCTATTATATATCATGCTACCAATCGAAGCTTAATATTCGTCCGGCAGTTTCGCTATCCAATATTCACCAAAGATCCAGACAATGCCTGGTCGCTTGAGATTGTCGCAGGAGTTATCGATGCGCAAGATTCGCCCGAGGAGGCCATGCTGCGGGAGATCAGGGAGGAGATCGGTTATCAGGTGAATCAATTGAAGCCGTTGTTCAGCTTTTACGCTACGCCTGGAGGGAGCAACGAAAAGGTGTTTCTGTTTTTCGCCACGGTGACCGATCAGGATCGGCTTGAGGCAGGAGGCGGCCTTGTCGAAGAAGGAGAGAATCTTCAGATCCTTGAAATCCCGGTGAAAACCACGTTCGAAATGCTCAATAGTGGGGAGTTTTACGACGCCAAAACCATCATTGCCTTGCAATGGCTGAAAAATCGGCAACGACTGCTGAAATGATGATGCTGGCCGATCCCGGTCCTATTGTTGTCCTTGGTGAGGGCAGGATGAGGATTCAGCTAGTGTTATGGCAAACGACAACAGAGGAGGATGCAAATGGACAAGACAATTCGACCAGCAAAGGCAATCACGGGCGAAATCGCAGTCCCTGGGGACAAATCGATCTCGCATCGAAGCTTATTATTGGGCGCAATTGCCCAGGGAAAGACCACGGTTCAGAATCTTTCGAGCGCTGCGGACGTGACCAGTACGCGCGCATGTTTGGAGCAGTTGGGTGTCCCCATTATCACAACGGAGCATGGATTAGAGATTCTCGGGAGCGGGCTTTACGGCCTAAGAGCAGCCAAGCGGCCGCTGGATTGCGGCAACTCGGGGACGACCATGCGGCTGTTATCCGGCATTCTGGCTGCCCAGCCGTTCGCCTCGCAACTGGTGGGGGATGAGTCGCTCAGCCGGCGTCCAATGAATCGCATTATCGAACCGCTCCGCAAAATGGGCGCGATCATCGAGAGCCAGCCAGGCGGACTGGCACCGCTGACTATCCAGGGCAATCGTTTAACGGCCATTACTTATCGTAGCCCTATCGCCAGTGCGCAGGTCAAATCCTGCATTTTGTTGGCCGGCCTGTATGCCGAGGGAAAAACCACGGTGATCGAACCGCACTTATCCCGCGACCACACCGAACGGATGTTGACCAATTTTGGTGTTTCCATCGAAAAGGATGGGCTGGCTGTCTCGATCACCGGCCAGCAGACATTGCGCGCCTGCGACATCGTTGTCCCTGGCGATTTCTCATCGGCGGCTTTCTTTATTGCCGCGGCCTTGCTTGTTCCAAACAGCCATTTGATCATCAGAAACATGTGCCTTAATCCCACGCGAACAGGGTTGCTTGAGGTCCTCAAGGAAATGGGCGCGCCGGTTCAGGTTCGCCAGCAGCACCAGCGTTCGGTTGAGCCTGTCGGCGATGTGACCATCACCGCTGCTCCGCTGCGCGGCACCACGATCCGCCCGGAGCGCATCCCCAGTTTGATCGATGAGGTGCCCATTCTGGCGGTCATTGCCACTCAAGCTCACGGGATCACCCAGTTGACCGGGGCAGCCGAGTTGCGCGTCAAAGAATCGGATCGGCTTAAAGCGATTGTGAACAACTTGCGCGCGATGGGCGCAGACATCGCCGAGCTTCCCGATGGCTTTATGGTAAATGGCCCTCAAAAATTGCATGGGACTCAACTTGACAGCTTCGGCGATCATCGAATTGCCATGGCGTTCAGCATCGCTGGCCTCATTGCTGCTGGCGAAACGGTGATCAGGCAAAGTGATTGTGTGGAAATTTCCCTGCCGAATTTCTTTGATACATTGCAGGAGATAGCGATTGAGTAGGTCGAGTTGGAAATTTTGTGTCATCGGCGATCCCATCGCTCATTCGCTTTCGCCGCTCATGCAGCGCTTCTTTTTAGATAAATTTGGGATCGATGGCAGCTATGAGGCCCATCGGGTATCAGTCGGAACGCTTGAGCATGACTTGCGAAATCTGGTGGCCAGTGGCGTGGTTGGGATTAATGTTACCACTCCCCACAAGCAGGCGATCGTGTCATTCATGGATCGACTTACCCCAGAGGCGGAGGCCATTGGCAGCGTGAACACCGTGAAAGTGGTCGATGGGCAATTGATCGGTCACAATACAGATGCCATTGGTTTTGAGGATAGCTTGCGCTGGCGTGGTTATTCGATCCCAGGCCAGCGAGCTGTTCTATTCGGCACTGGTGGCGCTGCGCGCGCTGTGGTCATGGCATTGATCCGCAGCCGATGCCAGGAAATTGCTATCATCGGTCGCCACCGAGAAAAAGGCGAGCGCTTGATACAGGATTTTTTGTCGCAAGCGAACAAGACAAGGCTGATCGCGCTTGAATTGTCCGATAAGAATGCTGTGTGCCAAGCGATTGGCGCTGCCCAATTGCTGGTGAATGCCACCACTGTCGGCTTAGGAAATGCCAAGGATCAATCGGTTTTGCCCGATTCAGTGACTTTGCAGCCTGGCTTGCTTGTATACGATTTGATCTATCGGCCTTTTCGGACGCGATTGATCCAGCAGGCTGAGCAAGCTGGCCTCCGCTGGATGAATGGTCTTGAGATGCTCATCTTGCAAGGGATTGCATCGCTGCGCTATTGGACCGATCGGCCGCTGGCCATGGATGAAGACAGCTATGAAGAGGTAAAAAATTTGTTGAGGAGGGAAATATGTCAGGAATAGTTTGGCGCACTGCCGGGGAATCCCACGGTCGAGGTCTGATTGGCATCATCGAGGGCATCCCGGCCGGTTTATCCATTTCAGAGCAGGCCATTCAATACGAACTTCAGCGGCGTCAGAAAGGGTACGGACGCGGGCTGCGGGCCAAGCAGATCGAAAAGGATCATGCCGAGTTTGTCTCAGGAATTCGCTTCGGGCAAACCCTGGGAAGTCCCATTGCCATTTTCATCGAGAATAAAGATTGGGTGAATTGGACAGAGGAGATGGCACTGTTCGGAACTCCGCCGGCGGACTTAGAGATGGTCACGGTCCCCCGACCTGGCCACGCTGACCTGGCCGGCAGTTTGAAGTTTCATCACCGGGATATTCGGAATGTGATCGAACGCGCCAGTGCTCGGGAAACCGCCATGCGGGTGGCGCTCGGCGCCGTGGCAAAACAATTGCTGGCATATTTTCATATTCGAATCTTCAGTGAAGTTTTTCAAACCGGAAAAGTCATTTTACCTCGACCGCTCCACAAACATTATCGAGAGCTTTCTGACAAAGATTTAGAGAAATATCTTCAACAGATCGAATATTCTTCCGTTCATTGCGGTGATGAAAAAGTCGCGCAGCAGATGATGGAGGCTATCGACACTGCAAGAGAACGCGGGGATACGCTTGGCGGTCGATTGGCGGTGGTGGCGCTTCAGGTTCCTGCTGGGTTGGGAAATTATGCCCAGTGGAACTTGCGGCTGGATGGATTGCTGGCTCAGGCAGTGATGAGCATCCCGGGAATTAAGACTGTGGAGATCGGCGATGGGCAGGAATTGGCCGATAAATACGGCTCTGCCGTGCATGATGAAATCTACTGGGATCAAAAAATGACCAAATACGTCAGAACAACCAACCACGCAGGCGGCATCGAGGGCGGTGTTTCCAACGGAGAAGCCATCATCTTGACCGCAACCATGAAGCCGATCCCCACGCTGATGAAACCATTGCAATCGGTCGACATCACCCAGAAAACACCGAACCGACGCTACAAAAAACGAAGCGATATTTGTTCCCTACCTTCGGTTGCGGTGATCGCCGAGGCTATGGTCGCGTTGGTCCTGGCAGATCAGCTTTGCCAAAAATTCGGCGGGGACTCTATCGGCGAAATGAAAGATAACATGGAAAACGTCCTTTATGAGCGACAACTGGATATCCTGCAAACTTTTAGCCTGGGCGATTGGCGATTGGGGCTAACAGATTGATGGCAGCTATCGAACCTGCTGCTATTATTTTGCAACGCAGAACGAGATCGTATCTCCTCAACTTCACGACTGGTGCTGCGATCAGTTGGAAATTGATGATCAATGGGAAGGAATATTCCATTTATTTTCGGCAGCACCGGAAGTGAACTCAACCAAATGCCAAAAATAACGGCTCAAAATGAAATTTGCATGCCTCTCTGCCATTGCCGCACGTCGTTCGATCCTGCTCAATAAATTCTGGTTATACCGGTTCTCGCAGGTATGAGCGTCAATCCTGGTGATTATTCCTGATTGAATTTTATATTTCTTTACCCCGGGCAAGATGCAATTGATAGACATCTGTGGGGAGGACTGCCTGATACAAGACGATCAAATAGAAGCGTGATTGGCGGTGGTTGTTGACAGAACTGGGTCTAAATGGCAAGATTAATAATGATCCAGGTAGCTGCAACATTAACCACCAGTGGACTTTCGTTGCGCGCTCCTTTCTGAGGAGAGAGATGAATCGGTTCTTTGCTGTGTTTCGAACAGCAAGGGTCTATATGAAATGCAGGAATTTTTCATGATTGATTTTGAGCTGTCAAAATAAAATGCCTGGAGGGGTGGACTTTTTGGAGATGCACATCTATCTACTCGGCTTCATGGGCGCTGGGAAAACGACAGTGGGGAGGCTGTTGGCGGATCAATTGGGGCGTCCGTTTGTGGACTTAGACGACGTGGTTGTGCAGCGGGCGGCGTTATCTATCCCACAGATTTTTGAGCGATTCGGCGAGGCCTTTTTCAGGCAGCTCGAAAGCGAGGCTTTGCGCTATCTGGCACAGCAAGCTGGCAAGGTTGTTGCAACTGGTGGCGGCGTTATTTTGAGCGAACAAAATCGAGAGATTTTGAAAACGAGCGGATTCAGCATTTATCTTGAGTGGCCGACTGATTTGCTCATGCAGCGACTGCTTGCAGACACCAATCGTCCCTTGTTAGCCGCTGTCCCAGAAGATCAGTTGCTGTCGCATATCGAAACAATGCTACGGCAGCGTCAGCACTTTTATGAACAAGCTGACTTGATTATACACGGGCAGCGGCACACAGACCCAGACGATATCGTTACGCTCATCATCAAGAATCTGCCGTCGAATTTTTAGATAGGAGTCAAAATTCGAATGCGTATCTTAACGGTGAACCTTGGGCATCGAAGTTATCCCATTTTTATCGAGACCGACAGCTTCAACAATGCAGCGAAAGAACTTGTGCGACATTTCGAGGCAGCCAGATTTGTGGTGATTACCGATGAGAATGTGAGTGTGCACTATCTGAAACCGTTGCAGCAGGCATTGGCATCGAATGGTGCGAATTGCTTGAGCTATCAGATCGCCTCAGGGGAAACATCGAAATCGTTGACCGTTGCAGGGCAGATCTATACCTGGCTCTTGGCCAACCAAATCCATCGGGATGATGTGATCATCGCCTTGGGCGGTGGCGTCGTCGGCGATTTGGCGGGCTTTGTGGCTGCGACCTATCTTCGTGGTCTGCGATTTGTGCAAATTCCAACTACGCTCCTGGCCCAGGTGGATAGCAGCGTCGGCGGGAAGGTCGGGGTGAATCATCCATTGGCGAAAAATAGCATCGGTGCATTCTATCAGCCTCAGATGGTCTGGATCGATCCAGCGACGCTGAAAACGCTGCCAATCAGAGAGATCTATAATGGGCTGGCAGAGGTCATCAAGTACGGCCTGATTCTCGATAGCGAGTTATTCGATTTTCTCGATGCCAATTGGGGGAAAATCCTGACCCTCGAGCAACAGGATTACCTGAGCCACATTATTCGGACGTGCTGTCGCCTGAAAGCGAATGTCGTTGAGCAGGATGAGCGGGAAAGCGACTATCGTCGGATCTTGAATTTCGGCCACACCATTGGGCATGCCCTGGAAAAATTGACCGATTACAGCTATTTCAGGCACGGTGAGGCCATTGCTTGGGGAATGCTGGCGGCCATCGCTATATCTCAACGACTATTGGCGCTGCCATCCGATCAGGCAAGGCGTGCGAATGATTTGATCAATCGCATCGAAAGGCCGAAACTGCCTCAGGACCTCAGCCTGGAACCGATCCTTGATGCCATCCAGGGGGACAAGAAGATGACTTCGGCGGGATTGAAATTCGTCTTGATCAAGGTCATCGGCAATTGTCGCGTAGAGCTCATCGATCAAAAATCGCTGGTCGAAGGGATCCATGCGATTTTTTCGCTCAAGGGATAAACCAAAAGATTTTGAACGAAAACTCTCTTTCTCGATCTGAGCTTGGCCTGCTCCTTAGAGGGAATTGCAAAAAGAGGTCTCCCACCAGCCTTTGAGGAGATGAGACCAGGAGATAATGGTTGAAATAGCAAACTTTAATTGTCGCGGCGGCTAAAAATTATGATGTTTTCGTATGGTCATTGATTAAATTTTGCTGAAGAATATCAAAGCTAGGCTATACTGTCATGCTGTCATGCCTGTCTGCCAGCGTTCGGACGGGCATTGCTATTCTTACTTGACCAAAACGGCGATGTCAATAAGAATCCTTGCGTTCACAGCAAAGAGGCTATTTCTTGAATCCGTTTTTTTCGAGCAGAATCGAGCTGTTGGTGGCGATCTCGAGGGCGTTCTGATCTTTCCATTTGATCGTTTTGCACCAATTATTCGATCGATCCTGTGCTCGACAGCTTGCATTCTACTGCGAACGAAATGCTCGGTCGAAAGTAATAGGAGAACTGGCAAACAATCTTGGAGAAACGATGCTTCATATATTGATAATCCATGGGCCCAACCTCAATCTTTTAGGCGAACGGCAACCAGAGATTTACGGCGCGACCACACTGGATCAGCTCAATCAGATGTTATTGCAGCTGGCAGCGCAGTTGAAGGCAGAACTAAAGCTGTTTCAGAGCAACAGTGAAGGAAAAATTATCGATTTCATCCATGAGCATCGGCATTGGGCTAACGGCATTGTCATCAATCCTGGAGCGCTTACTCATTACAGTTATAGCTTGAGGGATGCCATCGCTGCGGTGAACAAGCCAACCGTGGAAGTGCATCTCTCCGATATTCACAAGCGGGAGCCGTTTCGCCGTATCTCGGTGATTCAAGAGGTCTGCATAGCACAGATCGCTGGTCGCGGGATTCGAAGTTATTTCGACGGGCTTGAACTATTGGTAAAGCATCTGAGCGAGGCAGCGAACAATGAGCAAATATGAGATCTGTTTTCAGGGCGAGCATTATGCGTTTAGCGAGTTGGCTGCAAAGAAGTTTTTAGGCGAATCAGCTATATGTCATCCGCGCGAGACATTCGAGCAGGTGTTTCAATCCGTAAAAGCGAAAAATCCCACACTGGGAATCGTGCCCATCGAAAACACCCTATCGGGCAGTATCCACCAAAATTACGATCTTTTGCTGGAGAACAGCGTACGGATCGTGGGCGAGGTCAATCTTCGCATTGAATTGAATCTTATCGCTGCGCCAGGGATGTCGATTTCCCAACTCAAAACCGTGTATTCCCATCCCGCGGCCATTGGACAATGTCGCAATTTCTGGAAGCGCTATTCCCATATTGAAATCGTCCCCACTTACGATACTGCTGGCAGTGTCAAAATTATTGCAGAGCGAGGCCTAAAAGATGCTGCCGCCATTGCCAGCCATCAGGCGGCTGAAGATTATGGCATGAATATTCTATTGCGTGAAATCGAGGATTATCCAGAAAATTACACTCGATTCTTGATTATTTCCACGGAGGATTTTCATTTTGGGGAGCCCAACAAGACCTCGATCGTGTTTGCCACGCGACATATTCCTGGGGCATTGTTCAAAAGCCTGAGCGTTTTTTTCCTGCGCGATTTGAATCTGCTGAAAATCGAATCTCGGCCCCTTCGCGGCAAGCCATGGCAGTATATTTTTTATCTGGATTTTGAAGGGTCGCTGGCACAGCAAACTTGCCAAAATGCCCTGCGCCATTTAGAAGAGATCACAGAATTCATCAAGGTCCTCGGATCATACCCCGCTGCAATTGAACGAGCTCCCGAGACTGTGACGGCTCGTTGACCAACGCCATCCGCTTATCTCTTGCAGGAATTTCTGGAAGAATGCTAATCCGCTGGCACGGTATATCAGCGTTTGACGCTGACGACCAGCCCATCCCGGAGCGGCACGATCATGGTGACAAGATCTGCCCGGCTAAAAGAAAGCTGATTGAACTTTTTGACGCCCTGGGTATAAATATCGCCAACGGGATCGATGACCTTGCCATCCCATAAACCGTTATCGGTGATGAAAAGTCCACCGCTTCGCAACCGCGGGATGGCGATATCCAGCGTTTCGGGATATTGCTCTTTGTCCACGTCATTGAAGATAATGTCAAACGGGCCGTCGTATCGTCGCAGGATATCCTGCGCCATTCCCACATGAAATTCGATCTTGTGCTCGATGCCCAGTCGCTTAAAATAGGCCATTGCGCGCTCGCGATTCTCCGGGTCACCGTCGGTGCAGATGATCTTGCCATCTTCAGGCATCCCCGTGGCAAACCATACAGCAGAATAGCCATAGCCCGATCCCATCTCAAAAACGCGCTTCGCCCGAGTCACAAGCGCCATCTGCCGCAAAAATTGCCCGCACAGTGGGCCAATCAATGGGAAATCCCTCTCGATCCCATATTGATACATCTCCTCCAATACCTCATTTTGCTTTGGCAGCAAATCGAAAATATATTTCTCCAACTTCGGATTGACGATTTCCATGCTCCATACTCCTTGCAATTCGATTCGAGCGATTCGTTGTTCATCATATACTAACGGGCGATGAAGTAAGCTATTTACCGAAGAAAACAGAAAAAGTTTCCTGCGAGCACTTCCACTGGATGGATAGCGTGCACTGCTTTGAGGCAAGGTGTTTAAGTATTGATAGCTCCCCTGGCGATTCCCAGCGCAGCGCGCATTATTTTTTCCTGAATTTCTAATCTCGAATTATCGAAAACAGAAAACTGATGCTGATTAAATTACATCTAAATTTCTAAATTGAACTATGCGATTGCCCAGCGCTTTCTTCAATTTTGTCCAAGAACTGGGTTATTCCAGAATACTATTCCGCAAATTATGGATTGCGGTTAGACCGCGCTGGGACGATTGAAAATGCATACTCTTTGGCCACGGAATTCACCGAATGACACGAGGTTAGAAAAATAAAAAGAGCTCTTAGTGCCTTTTCGTGTGTTACATGGGGCAATTTTTGATGATGATTTTCTCGGGTATTATCTCATTGTTCAAGAAACGCTTTTAGGCGTGAACGAACATTCGAAATTTTGAGATACTTTTTGTTCAAATAAAAATTTCAGTGGCAGTTCTGCCTCTGGGACATGATTTTTTAGCCACAGAAAAGGAACTGCCATGGAAGAGGACGTTAAAAGATCAAACAAAATTTTAAAAATGAAACTTGAAGATGAGACATAAATACAGCTTGTCCACAGAAGAAAAGAGTTGCAACTAAATCTTCTAAGATGAGAGACGGATCGAACTCGAGCAAAGCTTATGGCTTCCTGCCATATTTTTTCTCGTACAGTTCCTTGGCCTGTTCCACCCATCGCTCTCGGATGATACGATCGGAAAACGATCCAAAGGTGGCGCCCAATTTTTTAATGACGTCGGGCTTCAGAGCTGCCACCTGTTTAAAGGTGTATATCCCAAAAGCATTCAATTTCTTCTCTAAAAATGGCCCGACGCCCAGAATCTCTTTCAGGTCATCGGCTTCTTCCGGACTCGCGGGGGGAATTTCAGATGGTAATTCGGGCAAAATTTCCTCGCGACAGGCTTCCTCCAACTCCTGTTTATAGAGCTCGAGATCGCTCTCACATTGCGCTAAGCTCTTTTTCAAACGTTGCACTATCCGTCCCCAGAACAACCATCCGAGGAACAATCCGAATAGAACAGCAATAATCAGCCAGACCAGAATTTGCCAGGCAAGATAGATCATTTTTAATGCTCCTTAGAATTGAAATAGTTGTTATTTTCCGCCTCAATGTCCCATGCGAGTGATCAGAGGTTATGCCCAAAACAAATGACACGGAACATCGTTTGGTGATTATTTCGATCTGAACTCTACGCGCCGGTTCCGCTGCCGACCAAGTTCGGTGCTATTGCTGGCTACGGGCTTTGTCTCGCCATAAGCTTTGATGGACAGGCGCTCTGGCGCAACGCCGCGTTCTAACAAATAAAGCCGAACAGCAATTGCCCTGGCGCGACTCAATCGCCAATTGTACTCATCTGAACCGATATTGTCGCTGTGGCCTTCAAGTTCGAAACGCGTATCGGGAAATTGGTTGAGCCACTCCAGAATCTGGTCGAGAAGTTCCTGAGCTTGCCGCGTCAAGCGGGAACTGCCAAACTCAAAATAGATTGGGTTTTTGGCGAGAAAATTCATCAGGTCTTCTACCGAGGGTTCGCCTGGCTTCGTTTGCTGCACTTCGAGATCGTTTTGCAGAGGCAATGGTCCGAGCGCCGATCTGAATTCTGTTCCAAGTTTCTCCTTTAACTCATTGGTAGCCACTTTTCCTGTTAGCACAAATTTATCGTGGCTGATCGAGAAACCTGGCGTGTCTATTCCCTTCAAGTTCAAAAACGCACGGAACGCGGGTTCGAAAAAATCGGGCAGCTCAGCGGCAGGATCAATTGCTACTATGCTGGAGGCCTTGCCAGCTCCATAGGCCTGCTCTGCAAGCTGAAAGAAACGGTTGGCCAAAGCGTGATCGGGCAATAATCCTTTCAAAATGAATTTCCCATCCTGAGAGAATCCCTGAAGGATGGCAAAGACAGCAGCTTTCCTATCAGTGACTTCCAGGTTATTTCGAACAATGCGGACTCCCCAGACCTTTGATGCCAGCATTTCGGCTTCTTGGGCGAGTGCAGAGGATGGAATCGTTCCAGAGAGCGTGGCATCGCGACCATCCATTGAGACCGAGACGGAATTAAATTCTGGTCGATTGAATGCCAGCGCAATTCGATGCGCCAGGTCGCGCTCAATAGGCTCTCGACAAAGCAGCAACGTGAGCGCCCAAATCACAAACAGCCCACCCAGCAAAATAGAGAACTTCGCAGCTTTCGACATTTTTCCGACCTCCATGTTGAACAGTTCAGGCAGATAGGGCGAAGCAATGGACTTGCAGGCCATTCTCATCTAAATGGCGCAGATGAAGCCTGGCTGAGTGCTCAAGATTGCCTCGGTTTGGCAATGATCTCCCTGATTTCCAGATCGAAGTAATTGTTCATGTGCGCTGGCTTCAACACGATGGCGGAATCGGCGCCTTTGCTCGTCCCACCAATAGCCACCACTTCTTGATCGGTAGGGATGAGCCCCGCATCTGCCGCCATGACCGATATTTCCACGCAAACCTTGATCCCCTGCCCAAATTGCCTCAGCGTATACGCAATAATCTCGGTATGGCTGATCCCTTTGAACTTATTGGTGATCGACCGACCCACGCCACTGAGTGCATGGGAGCCGATGAACACATGGACGCCTTTGCGCTTTAATTCACTTCGCATTTCGTCCGAAAATCTTTGCTCATCGCCACCCCAAAAGCCATAATGCTCGCCAACACAAACGATGGATACATTGAGATCTTTTAGTGCCTCCCAGACCTTTAGGGCCGTCGCTCCAGTGGTCGAAGCGACCACAACGTGATGAATATTTAGTTCCTCGATCCGCTTTTTGGCAGCCTGGATAACAAGGTCGGTATTTTGAATGCCAGGCTTTTCAAAGTAGCAAATCTGTTTGATCAGCATAATCCGTCGCATCCCAGAAGTTGAAGTAAGCCCATGAGCCTATGGCTCCCTAATCATGATATTTTTGAATTCCACCCGTGATCCATGTCCTAAGAATCCGATATGTCCTTTCTTGCGCTTTAGACCAGGATGAGCCCGGCCATCCATTGGTCGTTTGATCGTGTCCAGATTGACATCTACAATGGTCTCACCGTTCAAAATGACGGTAATTTGCCGTCCCCGAGCGATCACCTCTTGAAAATTCCATTCCCCCACTGGCTTTTGGAACCCTCGCTTAGCTGGAACCACCCCATAAATCGAACCGTGGTACTGATACGGTTTCAGATCTCGGTACTGTTCGGCTGAGTCATCGAGGATCTGGAGTTCCATGCCCACATAGGCGGCGTCGCCCTTGAGCGGGGCACGAATACCAAGTCCATTGTTAGCGCCAGGGGTAAGTTTGAATTCGAACCGAAAAATGAAATCGCCGAATTGCTCTTTGGTGAATAAATTTCCGCCCCCGTCTTCTGGACAGATGATCTTGCCATCTTCAATGAAATAGCTGTCGGTAGCGCCGGTCCAGCCATCGAAATCTTTTCCGTTGAACAATGGCCGCCAGTCATGCTTTCGAGGGATTTCTTTAATGAAAATATTTCGGAAATACAGCGGGGTGTTGTGCGCTTGCAGCTCAATTTGTCCGTTCGGATAGATCGGTTTATTTCGCTCCCAATAATTTTCCATCACGACATTATCCACCACTAACTCACCGTTCAAATAAACCGTCACGCGCTCATCGATCATTTTAATATGAAACGTATTCCATTCACCGATGGGCTTATCGGCGCATTTCAGCGGCTTATTGGGATGCTTCTGATTATTGTACAATCCGCCTGAGCCCTCGGGCCATTGCCCAGGGTCCCAAATTTGGACCTGGGGACAACCTCGCAAATAAATGCCGCTATCCCCGTTCTTTTGAATTTTCCAATCCACCAATAATTCGAAATCCCCATAATCCTTTGCTGTGCAGATATGATGAAAGCCCACTCCATCGAAACAAAGAACGCCGTCTTGAACGCTCCAATGCGCACGCATGATCGAATCTGCTATTGCTTGCTCCTTTGCCAGTTCCTCGGGCGACATCTGGCTGCGTTTCACTGGATCGCCGACCAGACCCTTCCAGCCTGTCAAGTCTTTGCCATTGAAAAGCGAGATAAAACCTTTTGGAGGTTGCTGGATAATTGGGTAATTGGGCAATTGAGCACCCGAGGGATTTTGGAATAGATCGAATCGCAGAGGGGTGACCAAAAAAAATATGATAGAAATCAGGCTGGGTGTTAGCGTTTTTATTGACATGGTGATCTCCACTTTTGAATTGAACGAAGCAATCAGTGCGATCCATTTGCAGCGCCGCTATTTTGGCAATTTCTGATCATTGCGAGGCGGTTTTTGCCACGGCAATCTTTTACATAGTTATCCATAAGTAAAAAGATCGCTTCGTCGCTTCGCTCTTCGCAATAACGGATATCTTTCAAGCATTGGGAAGCGGGTAGACAGCCTGTCAATAGATCGCACTTTATGGATCACAAGCTGCGTCACATAACGGTGCAGTAGTTCTATTTTAAATGACGAATTCGAATATTCCGATACCACAACTCTTCGCCATGATGTTGCAGGGCGATGTGGCCTTCACTGGCCTGGGCAAAGCCTGGAAAATCTTTGAACTTGCTTTCTGCGATCAAGCTTCGCAATGCCTCGCTGCCCAATTCATACTCTAAAATTTTAGCCCCGTTCAACCAATGCTCGACATGATTCCCCTTGGCGATTACTTTCGCTTTATTATATTCGCCAACAGGCAAAAGCACCTTATTCGTCGGTGCGATTAAGGCATACAACGATCCAGCCGATGTTTTTGGATCCAGGCCATCATGGTGAAGATCATCATCCAGCACCTGCATCTCAGGCGCCGATTGCCAGACCGCAGGATAATCTTCGGTCACGCGATAGAAAATGCCGCTGTTCCCGCCAGGCGACACCCGCCATTCAACTTCCAGCTCGAAATCTTTAAATTTTTCTTTCGTGATAATATCACAGACATCGCCACCCACGATGGTTTTCAACGAGCCGTTTTCAATTTGCCAGCCACCAGTGGGAAAATCAGCGCGCTGAAAACCGCGCCAGGCATCGGTCGAAGTACCATCGAAGAGAACAATCCAATCCGATTTCTTTTCGCAGGCAGAATAAAAAAGGAACAAGGCAAGAAACAGGCTAAAAAGGATGGGTATTTTAAAAATTTTTCGCATTAATTATTCCTCCTGCTCATGCGTGATACTCTTAATGTACTCTACCCCCTTCAAAATAGAAGGTGAAGGGTTTATGGCTTCGGCTTCGTTCTCATGTTCCACCACCAGATAGCCCTGGTAGTCCTGCAACGTTAGCTCCGCCAGAATATCGTGGATGTTGGCAACGCCCTGACCGAACGGGACATCATAAGCTTCTCGAACGCCGAATTCATTCAAATCTTTCAAATGGGTGCTCAAAATTCTTCCCTTCAACAGGCGCAGCGCTTCCACAGGAACAACGCCCGAGCGCAGCCAATGACCCGTATCAGCGCAGGAGCCGATCCGCTTGTCCAGATTTTTGACCTGCTCCAGCAATGTCTGCGGCAGGGCATATCTCGATGGCTGGGGATGATTGTGCACTGCGACTTTGATGTCGTATTGCTTTACCAATTTTTCGACCAACGGAAAAGCGCCGAATTCAGGCTCGGTCATGATCGTCGTAATGCCCATTTTTTTGGCAAAATCGAATACTTTGGTCATGCTGGCCTCATCTCGGCCCAGGTCCACCACGCCATAATTGACCAGCGTGATTCCCATTTCATTCAATTTATTTTTCACCATTTCAAGCTGCTCATCATTAAGATTGTGGTCGAAGCGAACATCAGGGAAATCGCTGCTGAGTGGTTGTCCTGGATAGGCTTCCAGATATTTGATGCCCAAATCTTTGACCTTTTCCAGCGTCTCAAAAAAGGTGAATTTGCGAAACGTCCAGCACTGGACGGCAATGGGGAAGGGTTTGATTTTGACGGTTTGATAATCAGCCTTTGCTTGCTCGATCTTTGATTCGGTTTGATCTTTCTTGGTGCAAGAAAGGAGAAGAATCACCACGAAGACAATGGAAAGGCATGGTTTCATCTTTCACCTCTATGTTTTTTGGTGGAGTGATGGAGTTATGGAGTGGTATGATGATAGTAAAGACCTTGTTGAATTGGAACTCGAGTATTAATCTGAAACATCCTCCTCAATCCCCTTTCGAGAGAGGACTTTTTTATTTCCCCCTTTTAAGCCTGTACCCGCCAAAGTAGAGGAGTAAGGGGAGATGTTAATTCTTCCAACACTCCAATAATCCATCATTCAGACAAAAAAGATGGAGTCCACTTTGGAAATGGATTCCATCTTTTCTCACTCTTAATTTTATTTCCTCGGATTCCACTCGCCTTTGGCCACAGCCGGGACAAAGGTATCCAGCCCTGGCGGTGGAAACGGAATCGTTTTTTCCTGTTCCGCGCTCATGTAGGCAGTCATTAATAGCTCGGTGACATTGACGCCGTCGGCGAAATTTTCCATGGGGCGTTTGCCCGCCAGGAAGGATTGGACCATGTGCCGGTTCTCAGCCTCGTAACCGTACTCTGCCTCTTCACTGCTGACGATGGGCATCAAGCCCATTTCGGCGTTCTGCTTTTCTACCAGATCCTCGCCAGCAGCCCCTTTGACATTGCGGCTAAAAAAGACCTTTAAGCCGGAGTCCAGCGTATTGATTTGCAGGGCGTATTCTGGACCTAAAAGTTCCATGGTGAGCCTCAACCCTGCACCGACATAGCACCAGGAGGTGGTTGTCTCGACGACTAATTTGTTGCCCTTTTCGTCTTTGTATTCGACCAGCGAACGGGCGAAATCTTCGGCAGGCCGCTTATCGTAGTCCAATTTTCCTTTGCTATTTTTGGAGAGAATTTTGACATAATGCGGATCCTGCCATTTGAGGCAATTGGTGTAGGCTGTTACTTTGAGTGGCGTAAGCGTATTTCGATCCGCGCCTGGCGGAGTCAGCATGAAGCGAGCCGCTTCCACCGAATGGCACATCATGTCGTTCAAGACGCCGCCGCCCTGCAGTGATCCCTCCCAGAACCAGGGCATGTGGGGACCGCTGTGCTCTTCCGCAGCTCGCGCCAGATAGGGTCGGCCTGTGGTGGCCGCGCCGCGCGCCCAGACGATCTCCTTTCCGCGAACAACTGTCGGCGAAAAGCACTGATTCTCTAAATAGCCGTCCAATAGACCCGCTTTTTGGACAAGTTCTAACATCTTCTTCGCCTCTGCCACATTTCTGCCCAAAGGCTTCTCGCAGCACACACCGATCAACTCACCCTTGCCGGTTTGCACGGCATGCGCAATCTCTTCCATCACTTCGATGCGGGTGAAATTGGGCGAGCAAATCCAGATGGCGTTGATATTGGGATCAGCCACCATGTCGGTGATCGTTTTATAGGGCTTCGCTTCACCGACATTCAATTTTCTGGCAAGGGCAGCAGCTTCCTCAGCGGTTTTATCATTAGGTGCTCCGACAATGCCCAGCACATCCGCATCACGGACGCCGACGAATGAGCGAATATGAAATTTTCCGACAAAGCCGCCACCGACAAATCCGATGCCTAAAGGTTTTTTGGCCATATTTGAACCTCCCTGAAAATTATGAATCTTTCTCCCACAGAATTGGAACACCACAGAAATGAAATCAGGAAATTCCGCGAGACATCATTTCTGTCGGAGATTTTTTTTGCACAGGACCTTATCAAAGCAATTCTGGGAATTTCCAAAAACGATACAAATTCCCAATTACCCAATTGCCAAATTACCCAATTACCTGTTTTTCACTTTTTCATCCCTAAAAAACAGCATAAGAATCACCGCACACAAAATAGTAAATATTGTTGGCATGATGAAAACTTTCGTCCAGTTGGTTGGCCTTTCAATAGCGAATAATTTATGAATCCATGGCGAAAAATTGCTCGCGATAATATTCCCAAAACCAAGAATTCCAAAAGCAATTAAACTCTGGGCTGAAGCATGGATATCGAATGGGGAGACTATTTCAATTCTTTCATCACAATTCATGAATGATTCTTTTAAAAAAGGAAGCAAGGATTCAGCGCTAATGGTCTGAATAGAAAGGAAGTTTTTCTTGAGATTTAATAGATGGAATCTCATATTAGTAAGTCAAAACAAAAGGCGATGAGACCGTTTGATCGGTCATCGCCTATTTTTGTTCACCATCAATTTTTATATAGCAATTTTCTCGGTTCTTAAAAAAAACTCTACGCCTCGATTGGAAAAGAAGAAATCTCTCATTAGTTTCATTTCTACCACCTTATCCCGTGCAAGATTATTGTGCAGAAACATGCCGCAAATCGGTTTTCCAATTTCTGGATAAAAGAGTTAGCTATAGCATTGCCTAAACTATCTCATTTTATTTTGCTGAAGTCGAATCATCAAAATCTAAGCACAATTACAATAGAAACTCAAGAAGAATTCTTTAGCTCCGTTTTATTGAAAGCAAAAAGACCAATGGCTAATCAAAACAAATTCCTCATTCCTTGACTGCTGCCGCCAGTTATTCTTTCGAACTCGCCTCAATCATAATTCTAACGCCTCAATTGCGCCAGAATATCTTGAAATAACTGGCGATTAATTTCTGAATGGAATGGCACGTGATTTCAGGTGGCTCTATCTGCTCTAAAGGACTCAGTAACTGCCTTCAGCATAATTTGATATTTTATGGCACATCAAGTTATTAGCGCTTCTTAAAGTTCCTCATCCTCGATGCCAACGAGTCCTGTTTCAACCATTGGTGCTAATTGTAATTCGATAAAAGTATCCTGATTCAAGACGCTCGTTTGCTCATCCGCATCGATTGGTAAACCTGGTTAAGTAAACCAAATCCCTTATCGAAGCTCAATAAGCCTGTTTGAAACGAAATTCATCACGATATGATCGGTATGGCATCAGTCATATAACTTACTAGAGCAAGCGTTCGCGCCATTTTTGAGGATCGCGGGAATTATGGAGCACACAGTAAATAGTTACAGTATCATTCTCAAATTCATAGAATACTGAGTATGGAAACCGGCGTACGAGCGCCCGTCGATAGTTCTCGTAAATCGTTGCATACATCTCGGGAATACGACAAATGCCCTGGATACAAGCATCAACACAGCTCAAAAATTCTTCTCCCAGGCCCCTGCGTCGCTGCTCATACAAGGTGTATGCTGTACTGATATCTTGTTCCACCTCCGGAGCAACAATTAATTTAACGCTCATAACGACTGCGAATCCTTCGTTTGACTTCTTCCCAGGATAGTCCAGAGGCTGGATTGTTCATGAGGTTAGCTTTACGACGAGCCAACTCTTGCTTTTGCCACTCAAAAATAGGCACTACTTCGAGAGATGCTGCCAGATCATCCCAGAGATCTTCTACCAATTGAAGCTTCTCCGATGGACTCAAATCAAATACCGAGGTAAAATTTGAATTCATTTCGATCATATTTTTAACATGGCTTAATATCTCATTTTGAGCCAATATAATCAAATATGCTTAATTTGTCAAGCGAATATTTTGCAAATTTGGGGATGACTGATTCCATCCCAACTTCATCAGGATGGAATCAGCTCGATGTTTAACCTTTATGATTATGGTCATCAATTACCTGTTTTTCACTTTTTCATCCCTAAAAAACAACATAAAAATAACCGCACATAAAATGGTCAACACTGTTGGCACGATGAAAACCGCGGTCCAGTTGGTGATTGTTTTGCTGCCAAGTTCCGTCAGAACCTCTTTGGTAAATACCCTTTGAATCCACCCCGAAAAATTGCTTCCCACAAAATTACCAAATCCGAGAATCACGATGGCGATCAAGCTCTGGGCTGAGGCGCGGATGTCGGTTGGGGCGACTTTGTCCACATAGATATATGCCGCGACAAAGAAGAACACGTAACAGAAACCGTGCAGCGCTAATGAAGCAATCACCAGCCAGGATGGATAGCCGATGGAAAAGATGATATAGCGAATCGGCCAGGCCAAGATACCGAACACCATAGTCTTTCGGATGCCGTATTTTTCGATCACAATAGGCAATAAGAACGCCATGACGAAGATCTCAGCGACTTGGGCGATGACCATCACGCCAGAAACCGCGGACTTTGCCACGCCAATTTTGTCCGATGTCAAAAATGGCGAGGTCAGCACGTAATAGAATTGCAGCTCAGTTGCCACCACGAAAGAGATAATGGCAAAAATCAGGAAATTGGTGTCTTTGAGCATTTTGATGGCTTCCAGAAATGCCCATGGCTTGGCAGCTTCTTTCTTTGGTGGCGTGTGCGGAAGTTTGAATGACAGCAAGCCCATGATGATGGAAAAGACACCTGCCAGAAATAGCGTATCGCCCTGCAGCGCAATTGCGGGAGTCGATTTGGCCCATGTGCGCCAGCCCATCAAAATCAGTCCTGCTGCGATCCAGCCGATGGTGCCCCAGACTCGGATGGCACCGAATTCCTTTTCCGAGCTTTTCAAATTGATGAAAGCGATGGAATTGGTCAATGCCAGTGTTGGGGCGTAGAATACGCAATAGATGAACATCAGCCAGGCCAATGCTGCATATTCAGTTATATAGGACATTGCGATCAGTAAACCACCGCCGATCAATTGCAAAAACATGAGCACGTATTGGGTGGGAAAATAGCGGTCGGCCAGTTGTCCACCGATAAATGGAGAAATGATGGTTGCCAATGGCAGTAAGCTATAAATAAAGCCGACCTGCGTTCCCGTCAATTCCAGTCCACCAAGCTCTTTGCTTCGCATTAAATATTCAGACAGCACGGGCGCCCACGCGCCCCAGATAGCGTATTGGAGAAACATCATGAAACTGAGCTGAATTTTGGCAGCAGCGATCGATTTCGGATTGTTTAAATTTTCAGCCATAGGTTGACCTTTCGTTTGTTAATCTCACGCTAAGCCGCAAAGATGCTTGGCGGCTTTGCGTCTCTACGGTTAAAATTTAATTTCCAAACAACAAAAATCAAAATTCAAATAATTCTCAATAGATCAATTTTCATAGCTCCAAACATTCTTGCTCATTGCAGTGCATGTTCGAATTTTGAAAATTTGGAATTGAATATTATTTGATATTTGAAGCTTGGGATTTGAAATTTTTCTATCAAACAATTTTCCTCGCCACAGGATCCCATTCGACCTTTCGTCCTAACAAATACGATTGCGTTGCCATGTGGCAGGTAATGGCTTCCTGGAATCCCTGTTCGATATCGCATTTGGGTTGGCCGCCATTGCGGATGCAATCCAGCCAGTCTTTGATATGCAGAAAAGAGGTATCCACCCGCTTGCCTTCGCGGTAGGTATAGAGTAAGCCGCGGCTGGCGAAATATTTCTGGGTAGCTGAGGTAATGGCATCAATGCCCTTGGCCCCAGGGGTGAAAGTGAACAACGGTAGGGACGTGTCGATGGTTCCCTCATTGATTTTGTCGCGATAACGCGTGGATTCTCGATCGACATACACCTCTAAATCCCAGCCTACGCGCAGAGAGGCGTCATGTCCCATGATCAGCTTGCCGCGCTCCTGATTGCTTGCCAAAGTGGCGCTATAAATTAGCGTGAGGTCCCGATCTGGATATTCGAATACAACATTGAAAACATCAGGGACATCCCGCATTTCGGTCATTTTATATTTGTCCTTTTGTGGCCAGGACTGGTTGAAGTAATAAATTCCACCAGACGCCACCGCCGATTTGGGGATGCCCAGTTCAAGAATTTGATTGATGGCATCGAATTCATGGGAGAGCAGATCGCCTGATAATCCTGTCCCGTAATCGAACCAGCAGCGCCAGCGGAAAAAGCGCTCTAAACTGAACGGGACTTTGTGCGGAGCAGGCCCTTGAAATAATTCCCAATCAATGGTCTCGGGGCTACCTTTTTCATGGATATCATAATACCAGGCGCCATCGGGTGAATTTCGGTTGGTTGTCGTTTCGACCAGGGTGATCTTGCCCAGAATATTTTTCCTGATGATCTCTTTGGCTCGCTCGTAGCTTTCTAATTGGCGATTCTGGTGACCCAATTGGAAAACGATGTTGGAGTTCTTCACGGCCGCATACATCCTGTGGGTCTCTTCTTCGGTTCGCGTCATGCACTTTTCGCAGTAAACATGCTTGCCAGCAGCCACGGCATCGATAACCATCTGGGCATGCCAGTGGTCTGGTGTAGCGATAATGACAGCGTCCACATCCGGGCTATTCAGCAAATCTTGATAATGACGAAATCGCTTTGCCCCAGGCACGGGAGTCGATGCGCCTCCCGGTCGCAGCTCATTTTTAGCAGCGGCCAATCCCCGTTCTGCCCGAACGTCAAACACATCGCAGACGGCGGTAAGCACCACGTTGAGATCGTCCTGATTCAGCCAGTCGCGCAACACAGTGTGCAACTTGTTCTCCTGAGCTTTTTTCCGTTGTTCCTCGATCCAATCCGGATGAGCAAAACCGGCCGCCCGAATCAGGCTCTCGCCCCGGCCTCCATTTCCGATAATACCCAGGCGAATGGTTTCACTGGGCTTGCCAGTGATCACAGCCGGCGCCGAAGGCTTGGCAGTTGTCGGCACTTCAGGCTCTGCGGCTGGTTTAATGCCCAGTTCCTCTAAAATGGCTTGCTTTTTAACACTATCTTTGGATCTTTTGACCAGGAATGCATAAATAAACCCGCCGAAGATCGGCAGGGTAGCCAATCCCTTCAAAATATCTCTTCGTTTCACTCCGGTCTTTTTGGTTGCACTAAAATCTATTTGTTGTCTTTCATTTTCTTGACTCATTGTCTCGACCTCCTCGATAATCAAAATCTCAATACGAAATCCTAATTAACATCCCCCGAAACTACAACTGTGGTGATCTGATCGCAAGGGTTGCGCGCTAAGTAATACTCATTTTTTGAAGAACAATGCGTCGAAACCAATCTTTTTTCCGGTTGGGAAAGCTGCAAGAACCAGTAGTGCAGCAGCCTCGATCAGGGTTTTGTTGATAATAAGATAGCTTCCCTCGCTCGGTGTTGAATAGCTCAATCCGACCAACGGCGGTGTTGCAAGGTAATAGAGCAGCAACAGGACCACCCCGGCTATTGTAGCTACATTGGTGAGTATCCCAGCAATCAATCCAATGCCGATCGCTACCAGTCCCCATTCATTTAAAAAATCAACGATCTTCAACGCAGTAGGATTTGCAACAATTGACTGAAACCATCCCGAAAAAATCCATTTCGATTCCATCAGATAGCTGGCGGAAGACCAGTAAGGATTGATAAGCTTGGAAATGCCTTCGTAAAGCAGGTGCCAGCCGATCATCATTCGTAAGATCACCAGGGCGGTCAATTGGAAGGTTGAATAATTTGTGAGCTTGTCTTTGGGCATCGTTTTTTCCTCCCGTGTGCTGAATTGATTTTCAATTTAAGCGGATTAATACAGTCGACTGAAGTTGATTATTGTTACGGATTGCGGTTTAGATAAAGAGAGCTTGAATTCAAAATGAATAAAAAGAGGCAGACAGCGAGATAGCGACTTTTATGTGTTGAGGTCACTTCGAACCCTTGATATCAACAAGACATTTTTCTGAGCAGAGGATCTTTAATGAACTTGCGATAATATATACAAATTGGGCAAATATGTCAAGCGAAAATTTTAAAGCCATGCCATCATTTTTAAATCGCTTTAATATTTGCTTTCATGTTTCAGAATTTTTTCATATATTGCTTCGGAAATATTTCTGTCAGAATTGAATCATTTGTATTTTAACTGCGGTGAAATTGAGGGGAGTCGCTGTTGCTAATGAGCCAATAAGTGGGCGATATTTGGCCAGAACACTGGCTCATCAAAACGGTACGGGGATTCATTAATGAAAATTAACGAAACTTGTATTATAAAGAGACAGTGTTACACCATTGATAAAATTCTGATGATTCTAAAAGCTGTGAATCTTGCAATAGGTGCTGATTTTCGGTGGAAAAAAGAACTTGATTAAAATATGAAGGCGGCATAATATTTGTAGCAATTTAGTAGTATCAAGGAGCGCTTGAAGCGCAATTGCCTACAAAAGACATGACCCTGGATTCTGCATCATTGCCTGTCAGCGTTGGTCGATTCAACACGATCATTCAATAAGATCATAATTTGGCGAGGTAGAACAAGATGAAATGGCATTCGTTGTCATGGTTAGTGATTTTTGTTTTTATCATTGCGGGTTCAGTTTACGCGGGTCAATTGACCTCGGTAACTGCAATACCATCAGATAATAGGGCTGGGGCCTTTACGATTTATACCTTTTCATTCAAAACCTCGAGCACAGGGAATGGGACGACGGTGGGCCTCCCGGCGAATGGGAAAATCCTCATCCATTTTCCTGCAGGATTCAATGTTACCGAGGCGGAGATCGCCAGTGCCACCGATCCGCTTTTGCTCAACGGTGGGCTGGTGGCCAGTGGGAGCGGCAGCGTGATCACGGTCTCTCGGGATTCAACTGGTGCTGACATCCCAGGCGAAACAACTGTAGGGATCAAAGTGGCAATCATCCGAAACGATACATTGGCTGCCTCGAACTATTCTGTCACAATTGAAACACAGCAAAAGGACGGCACGATTATCGATACAGGAACGTCCGCAACATTTCCCATTACTCACAACGCCCTTGCCACGTTCAAATTTGACCCGATCACCAATCAAACTGCTGGAAGCGCTTTTACGATTCGGATCACTGCCAAAGATTTATACAATAACACAGTCCTTTCTTTCAATGACATTGTCGCTCTTTCAGACCTCACCGGTTCAATCGTCCCCGATACCACCACAAATTTTATCTCTGGCGTCTGGAACGGCTCGGTGCTAATTACCCGGACCTACCCAAACAATAAAATTACTGCCACGGGGCAAAACAAATCTGGCAGTTCCGCCGTATTCGCGGTCAATCCAGGGAGTTTGCATCATTTCGCGTTTGATACGATTACCAGCCCACAAACGGCCGGTACAGCCTTCACCATTACCATCACGGCCGAAGATCTATACAACAATATAGTGACCACATTTACTGGCCCAGCGACGCTCTCCGACAACACTGGCAGCATTGCACCAACCATCACTGGTGCGTTTATCAATGGAAGATGGTCTGGAAACGTAACGATTACAAGTAAACGGAAGGATGTGCGGATTACGGTTTCAGCCAGTAGCATCTCCAGCCAGTCGCAATCGTTCAATGTTCAGGCTGGCAGCCTGGATCACTTTGAGATCACCCCCATCGCTAACCAAACCGCAGGCATGCCTTTTCTAATTGAGGTCACGGCAAAGGATCAGTACAATAACCAGGTGGAGCAATTCGATGAGACGGTGAATATCAGTGATGACACTGGAACACTAACGCCGACGGTGAGCGGAAACTTTGTGGACGGCTTTTGGGCGGGAAATGTGACCATTACTCAGATTAAGACCAACAACATCATTCGGGTCCAGCGAACAGCGAACGGAACGCAATCGGGTTCTTCCAACGGTTTTGATGTGAGTTTCAATAATCTCGACCATTTCGATTTTTACCCGATTGGAAACCCTCAAGTCGCAGGCGTCACCTTTCCGATCAGGGTCGTTGCAAAGGATGCCTATGGGAACACTGTGAGCAACTTCACAGGTGTGACTGCTGGGCTGAGCGATTTGACCGGTACCATCAGTCCGAACACCACCACGCCGTTCAATCAGGGAGAATGGACCGGAAATGTGATGATCACCAAAAGCTGGGCCTCCAACCGCATTTCGATCACCTATGGGAGCAAGAGCGGCACTTCGAACGAGTTCAATGTCAATGCGCATGATCTCGATCATTTCCAGTTTGAACCGATCTCAAGCCCTCATATCGCCGGGCAGTATTTTAATGTCACGATTACCGCAGTGGATATTTTCGGCAATCGGGTCACCAATTTTACCAACACAGCGACATTGAGTGATGTAACTGGAACTATCTTTCCTGCTTCGACAGGAAATTTCACTTCTGGTCGATGGTCTGGCAATGTGCGGATTACGAAAAGCCAGAACGATGTGACGATCACAGCGACGCGGGCGAATATCACGGGCCAATCAAATCCATTTAATATCGAACCCGCCGGCCTGGATCATTTTTCGATCGCTACGATCGGTACCAAAGCTGCTGGGGTACCATTCGCTATCACAGTGACCGCAAAGGATGTCTATGAAAACCGAGTCACTGCTTTTAGCGGAACCGTTTCGATCCAGGATTTAACTGGCACCATTGCTCCGAACAGCAGCGGCGCCTTTGACCTGGGTCAGTGGAGCGGTGACGTGACGATCACCCAGGTGATGACTGGGGATAGAATCACGGTCACTAATTCGGCAGGATCGCAAACCGGCATCTCAAACAACTTCGATGTCATTGCGGGCAACATCGATCATTTCGAGATATCGAATATTACCAGCCCGAAAACCGCTGGGGTCCCATTTGCAATAACCATTACGGCCAAGGACGCAAACAATGCCACCGTAACCAGCTACACGGGTACGGCCAACCTGAGCGATCTCTCTGGGACGATAAACCCGATCGTCACCACTAATTTCGTGAACGGTGTCTGGACCGGGAATGTTACGATTACCAAAAGCTTCACCAACAACAAAATCACCGCTTCGGGTGCTGGTAAATCGGGCAATTCGAATTTGTTCAATGTTCAATCGAACTCATTAACCCATTTCAGTTTCGGAACGATCACGAGTCCTAAGACCGCAGGCCAACCGTTCCCAATCACTATTGTGGCCCGAGATAATTATGAGAACATCGTCACTTCCTTCACCGGGACTGTCCAGCTTTCGGATAACACTGGCAGTTTATCCCCAACCAGCACGGGATCGTTCAGCAATGGCGAATGGACTGGCAATGTCACCATCACCAAGGCGCAGAATGATGTGGAGATTTCAACGACACAGGGAAGCGCGACCGGTACCTCGAACAAGTTCAATATCCAAGCGGCGGCTTTGAATCATTTCAGTCTCAATAATATCAGCAGCCAGCAGTCCAATGTCCCGTTCACGATCACGGTAACAGCCCGGGATCAGTACAACAATATTGCCACGCAGTTCGCGGCAAAGGTGACGATTTCGGACAAGACCAATACGATTAGTCCCACGGTCAGCGATAATTTCAGCAACGGGCAATGGTCGGGCAATGTGACGATCACTCAGGCTTATAGCAATAATGCTATTACTGTGACGCGGCAGGGAGGAACAGAGACCGGGACGTCGAACAATTTTGATGTGACTGCCAGTGCGGTGGATCATTTTGTGATTTTACCTATTGGCAATCAAATCGCTGGACAGCCCTTCAGTATCACCGTTCGGGCAGAAGATGCGGCCAATAACTTGGTGACCAGCTTCAATGGGACGGCTTCGCTCAGCGATCAAACCAGTTCAATCTCACCAAAAACGACCGGAAGCTTTAGCGCCGGGCAATGGACTGGCAGTGTGACCATCACCAAAAGCCGGACCGGCAACACGATTACTGTGAGCAGTGCCGGCAAAACTGGGACATCGAACGCCTTTAATGTCGACCCGGCAGCGCTGGATCATTTCCGCCTCTCCTCGATCAGTAGCCCTCAGGTTGCTGGCACCCCATTTTCGATTACCATCACGGCAGAGGATGTTTATAATAATAAAGCCACAAGCTTCACCGGAACGGTCAATTTGAGCGATAATAGTGGCAGCATTACGCCTGCGGTTACTGGGGCTTTTTCGGCAGGCGAATGGACCGGCAATGTCACGATTACCAAGTCGATAACGGATAATGTGATCCAGGTGACTGGTTTGGGCAAGAGCGGGCAATCGAACGGCTTTAATGTCGTCGCGGCCAACCTGCATCATTTTGTGCTGGGAACTATTACCACCCAATCGGCTGGGTCGCCTTTTGCGATCAGCGTAACGGCTCAGGACAATTACGGCAACACGGCCACCCAGTTCACCGGCAAGGTCAACATCTCTGATAAAACCAATACCATTAGCCCGACAGCCAGCGGAAATTTTACGAATGGACAATGGGTCGGCAATGTGGTGATCGCTCAGGCGTATGCCAATAATGTTATTACTGTGGTACGGCAGGGTGGAAGTGAGACCGGGAGCTCGAATAGCTTCGACGTGATTTCCAGTTCGGTCGATCATTTTGTGATTTCGAGCATCGGCAATCAGGTGGCAGGACAGCCGTTTAGCATCAGCATCCGTGCCGAGGATAGCAACAATAACCTTGTGACCAATTTCACTGGGGTCGCCTCGCTGAGCGATCTCACGAATTCTATCAATCCTACTACTACGGGGAGTTTTTCAGGAGGACAATGGTCGGGAAGCGTCACCATCACCAAAAGCCGCACTGGCAATACCATCACTGTGACCAGCAGCGGAAAGGCCGGGACCTCCAATTCATTCAATGTCACTCCTGCAAGTCTCGACCATTTCCGGGTATCTACCATCGGCAGTCCGCAGGTCGCTGGACAGCCTTTTACCATTACGATTACTGCTGAAGACGTGTACGAGAACAAAGTTACATCATTTATTAACACGGTCAATCTCAGTGAGAGCACGAACTCCATCACTCCAACGGTGACCACCAATTTTTCCAGCGGTGAGTGGACTGGTCCAGTAACGATCACCAAGAGCTATACGGATAATATCATCAATGTGTCTGGCTCTGGCAAAAATGGGCAATCGAACAAATTCAATATCAATCCCGCCAGTCTCCACCATTTCGTGATTGGAACGATCGCCACGCAGGCGGCTGGTGTTCCGTTTGCGATCACCGTTACTGCCCAGGACAATTACGGCAATACGGCGACACAATTCACAGGCAAAGTCAACATTTCTGATAAGACCAATACGATTAGTCCCACGGAGAGCGGCAATTTCAGCAATGGTCGCTGGATCGGCAATGTGATGATCTCCCAGGCCAATAGCAATGATGTGATCACCGTGGTTCGCCAGGGGGGGAGTGAAACTGGTAGTTCCAATGGCTTTGACGTCATTTCCAGCACCATCGATCATTTTGTGATCAGCACCATAGGCAACCAGGTCGCTGGGCAACCGTTCTCTATTACGATTCGCGCCGAAGATAAAAACAATAATCTGGTGACCAGTTTTACAGGCACGGCCACACTTTCTGATTTGACCAGCACAATTAACCCGACTACAACCACCAATTTCAGCTCAGGGCAATGGTCGGGCAATGTGACGATCACCAAGAGTCGAACTGGAAACACCATCACGGCCACCAGCAGTGGCAAGGCTGGGACGTCCAATCCGTTTAACGTCTCCCCGGCTGAGCTTGATCATTTTCGTTTTCAGTCAATCCCCAGTCCCCAGGTGGCTGGAAGCCCATTTTCGATTACCATCTATGCAGAGGACGCGTATGGGAACCAGGTGACATCATTTGTTTCCACGGCCAATTTGTCTGATCCGACTAACACGATTTCTCCTGCGGTGACGACCAATTTTTCCAGCGGCAGTTGGACTGGCAATGTGACCATTACCAGAAGCCAGACAGATGTGAGGATCACCGCATCGCAGAGCGGCAAAAGCGGGCAATCGAATATTTTTAACGTGAATCCTGGCGCATTGGCCAGTTTGCAGATCAGCAATATCAGCACACAGGCCGCCGGTGAGCCGTTTGCCATCACGGTGACCGCGCTGGACGCTTATAGCAATATCGCCACTCAATTCACTGGCACCGTGAACATCTCAGATTTGACTAATACGATCACTCCGACTATTAGCGGGAACTTCAGTGCTGGGAAATGGACCGGGAATGTCACCATCACGCAGGTTCGGCAGAACAATCGCATTACCGTAACCAACACCGGAGGGTCACAAACCGGGCAATCCAATTTGTTCAATGTGATTGCCAGTTCGGTGGATCATTTTGTCATCGATAATATCACCAGCCCCAAAACCGCCGGTGTTCCGTTTCAAATCATAATTACCGCAAAGGACAAAGATAATAATACGGTCACAGGATTTACAGGAACTGCCTCGCTCTCGGATTTGACTGGAACGGTCAGCCCAACGACGACTGGAAATTTTGTTAATGGCGTCTGGCAAGATAATGTCACCATTACCAGGAGCTGGACCAACAATCGGATCACCGTTACGAGCAGCGGCAAGGCTGGGCAGTCGAATGCCTTCAACGTGGTCCACAATGTGCTCGATCACTTTGAATTCGCGAATATCACCAGCCCTAAAACCGCCGGCGTATCATTCCCAATTACGATCAAGGCCAAGGATATCTACAACAACGTTGTCACCAGCTATAATTCATCTGTCGTTCTCACCGACAATACGGGGACGATCAATCCAACGAGCACCACGAATTTCACGAGTGGCGAATGGACTGGCAATGTGCGGATCACCAAGAAACAGAACGATGTCTATATTGTGGCCAGCGGCTCTGGAAAGATTGGCCAGTCGAATTTCTTCAATGTGATCCCCAATAACCCAGTGCTCTTAAAGATCCGTGATGCGGCTGGCGGCAGTGGGGGTGAAGTCGGGGCATTGAATATGTCATTGGATGATAAGATTACGCTGTACGCTGCCGGGTACGATGCCTACAATAATTATGTCCGCGATATTATTTCGAACTGGCGAGCGAGCGGGACGCTGGACCAGCCATCACCTACAATCGGGCGGTTTACCGTGTTCGATCCGAGGACGCCAGGCACTTCAGGCAAAATCCACGCAGATTCAACTGGGATGCAGCCTGATTCGACTGGGACGATTACGGTGGGCAGCATTGCCTATGTCAAGATCAGGACGGCGCCAGATGGGGCGGGTATCGAGCTGGGAAATACAACGATCACCGCAGATCAAAATCTGGTGCTTTATTGCGCTGGCTATGATGCGGGCAGAAACTACATCGGCGATGTGAGCGTCCAATGGCGGTCTATTGGGACGCTCATGCCAGCGGTCAACGATACAGGCAAGTCGATCAATTTCCAGCCCACCAAGGCTCTGGCTTCGGGACGGATCATTGCGGATCATCCCACAGCGATTGATGATTCGACGGGAATCATAACGATCGTGCCAGGCGCACCTGTGGGAGAAATCCAGCTATCGGCCAATCCATTGGTTATCCCAGCCAATGGCACAAGCACCTCAATGATCAGTTCTGAGAAAATAAAGGATGCGGATGGAAATACCATTGCCAAAAATACGCAGTTCACAGTGACCACAACGCTCGGGACAATTACCACCACGGATGTGAACCCGCTAATTCAAGGTGTTCAGGTGGCGGCTGATGATTCGGGCAAGATCCAATTTACGTTGCGATCGGCCAATGCTGGAGGCACGGCTTATGTCAATGTCAGTAGCGTTAACGGCAGCGCCGTGGGCAATGTGGTGGTTACCATGAGTAATCTGAATATCGTCTCGGTCTCCAGCAGCAAATCCGCAGTTTCACGCGGGCAAACAAATGTGCCGGTGGATGTCGTGATTCAAAACCTGGGAACGACGACGGTGACCAATCTGACGGCTGGACTGTTTTTCAAAGGGCCTGCTCCTTTGTTCGAGAACCGAAACGCGGATTTCCCCAGTGTGGTTCGGACCGATGGTATAACCAGCATTCCTGGTGGCGCCAATCGCACTTTGACATTTAACGTCTCGGTGAGCGGCACAGCGAAAACGGATTCTGTGACGGTCGACGCGTGGATTTCGGGTCAGATCAGCAGTGTGACAGTGACCGATACGTTTGCGGTTACCAAGCACAAGTGGGCAGTCCAGACGCCGCCGCAGCTTCGCATCACCCGGGTTAGTTCATTGCTGAACGAAGTAGCGCAAGGCCGAGCCAGTATCAATGTCTCCATGCGGGTCGTGAATCAAGGGCAAGCGAACGCCAATGTTAGCAACACGGCTTTGAATTTTTGGTCCATCAATTTTGGGAAGGATGTGACCAATGAGTATCAGGTCGTTCCCGTGGCCAATAATCCGACCACCGTTCCTGGAAACGCAGTGCCCCAGGTGTTCAATTATCTGATCAATGTGAGCACGGGTGCTACTTTTGGCGAGGTGCGGATCGATGGGCGACTGACTGGCAGCGATGCCAATTCCGGCACAAGCGTGGTCGTCAATGCTGCGGATACCACCCACAGTTGGCAGGTTAAGCCGGCCCCACTGGTTGGGATCAAGCAGTTTTCACCGTCTCAATTGGTGGTCACCAAAAATCAAACCACGCCATGGCAACTAATTATGGTGATCGAGAATAAAGGCGGCACTGTGGTCAAGCTGGATAGCACCACTGTGACTTTCTTTTTGGTGGGGAATAATATCAGCTCGCAATACACGGTTGTGAAACCGACCACATTTCAAAAATCTGGGACAAATTTGCTCGCCCCAGGCGGAATCGATACACTGAAATTCATCGTCACGCGAACTGGTTCGAGCGTGGGACAGGTGGTGATTGCTGGCCGGCCTTTCATCAGAGATCTGGATTCGAATAATCCCATCCCCCCCCTCGAAACTTACGCTGGCATCACAGTGCAAGAGCCGGCAGCGCTGCGGATCACCAATCTGATTCCGTCTCAGAACAGTGTGACGCGCAATCAGGGACAGGATTGGACTGTCAAGGTGGCTCTGATCAATGAAGGAGGCTCGGACATCGCTATGGTATTGCAACCGACGAAGAGCTTCTTGACGTTCAGCGTGGCTAATGACTTCGTGATCAAATATCCGACAGCCCTCAATAGCGGTCGGCTGACTCTTGCGGGAGGTGCAGTCGATACTTTGACATATATTATCGATGGGACAACAATGACCACTGGTAGCTGTTTGATTTCGGCTCGAGTGACTGGAATTCAGAGCACCAGCGGCGATACCACCGTTGCCACTTTTCAGCGGACTACGCCTGTGATCATCGAACAGCCGGCTCGCATCAAGATCGTCTCGCTGATCAATCAGGCGCCGAATGCGCCATTCGTCAACCGTGGGCAGGTGTTCCCGTTAGTTGTGACGCTGGAGAACAATGGCCAGGACGAGATCAGAGAGGCAACGGTGACGATGACCTCCAGCCGTGCATCGATCCCAGGCGGTCTCAGCAAAGTGTTTACCGATATTCCAGGTAATGGGGGACGAAAGGAACAGGTGTTTAGCATCAAAGCTGATTCGTCTGCGGCAGCGACTGAGATTTTCCAGGTGAAGATAGCCGCAGTTGAAGCGCAGAACACCAAAGAGCCTGCCGCAGTGATCTATGAGCTGGCTGCCGATTCTACCGAGAGCGTCGTGATCCAGAACCCAGCCACGCTGCAGATCACAAATATTATTTCGCCTGATTCCATCCGTGCCTCCCAGATCGAACCGTGGAAAATCGCGCTGGTAGTTCGGAACACTGGGATGGCGGCTGCGACGATCCAAACGCCAGGACCGGAAAATATTTTGATCAAAGTGAATAATATCGATCATCGGGATTATATTATCTCACCTCCGACCGCTTTACAAGGAGGCGGGCTCACTCTATCTGGTGGTCGAACCGACACACTTATTTACACAGTGACCATTTCGCCCATCAACGCTGGACCGGCCAGCATTGAGGCGGTCGTGTCGGCCAATGATCGCAATAATCAGAGACTGCTTATTGCCCCAGGCCGAAAGGACTTCTTCATTCGTTCCTCTGCGGCTGTGCAATTATTGCGGACCGAGCCGATCTGCAACCAATACGATGGCGCCAGGGGCTTGGTGAACCGAGGACAAAATTTCAAAGTCAAGGTTACCGTGCAAAACCTGGGGCGTAAAAAGGTCAAGGATGTGATAGTGGAGCTCACCAAGAGCGGGGGATCGATCATCCTCCAGCCTCGGCTTTCGATCTCATCGATCGATTACAATGAGACGCAGCCCGCTGAATTCGATATCATCGCGAATCCCAATCAGACTGACCTCAACGAAGTGTTCACTTCAAAGATCATCTCGGCAGTTGAGTTTGATACAGGACTTCCGGCTGATATCGATAATACTGCCAACAATAAAGCGCGCATTGCGGTTTACGATTCGGCGAAGCTGGCGCTGAGCGCCTGGTCAACCGATAGCATATTCACCACTAATCAGAGCTTTCCGGTCAAAGCGATGGTGAGAAATTTGGGAGTCATGCCAGCCGATGTCGATAGCAGTGGCGTGCTGCGGATCTCTGTGCCCAAAGATTATCGAATTATCGTCGGCAGCGATAGCATTCCCAATAGTCACATCCAGTCATTTATTACGAACCAGGAGATCGAGTGGACCATTTTCACTCCAGAATATGCTTCCGGGCCAGATAAGATTATTATCACGATCGATATTGCGCCGAAAGATAAGAACATCGAGCAGCGCGCACTGGTGGTGCAGCGCAGCGATACGATAGTGGTTCGCACCTTGGCGACCAATATCCTCTATAAGACGATGATCGCAGAACCTTCTGGGGCAACGGATCGGGTTGTTTCCACTTATCAGACATTCAAAGTAAAATCTGAGATTCAATTTTCAGACAATCTGAAAGATGTCACCGCGACGCTCATTTTACCCGATGGTGAGCCAGCCTATAATTTTCACTCCATCATCAATCCGACCCAGTCGGTGCAAAAAGGAGTTCCTGTTTATTGGAGCATCGATGCACCGGCAGTTCCGGATGCGGATTTTCGATTGTTCCAGATTCGGATTACTGCCAAGGAGCGTGGTATGCCGAAGGTATATTGGGATTCACTCCGGGTGAAGACCGTAGCTCGGGCCAAGCTGAAATTTGTGCGAGGCATTGCCTATCCCGAAGCGGCCAAGAATGGCAAACTGCGAGTTGGCCGACCGTTTGGGATTAAGGTCGAGATCAAAAACTATGGCGTGGCCGGGGTCACTGGTACTGGGGAATTGGAGCTCAATCTGGGCTCGACCGGCTGTCGGCTGGCCGATACAACTGAGACCCTGGTGAAAAGATTTGTTGTCGATAGCGCGCTCACCTGGAACCTGATTGCGCCAGACGTACCGACTTCCAGTTCGCCCATTATCATCAAATATCTCAAGAAGCCGAACGATGAAAATACGAATTTGCCGGCGTTCGATGACGATAGTACGTTCACCCGGCTGGATGTCACCACTGTGAGCGGTGGTAGCATCGATGTCGCGCTGAAATTGCTGGGACCTGCTGGCGCATTGGATGGCGTCATCTCTACCCAGCAGATCATCCGGGTCGAGGCCAATGTGACTGCTACCGGGGTGGATAGCCTGCGGGCGCGGCTGTTGCCTGGCAACTTCTCGTTTGACACTGATATCAAGCCAACCCAATCGTTCCGTCCCGGGGAATCGGTGCAATGGCGTTTGAATGCGCCGGTGGACGCCAGGTCACGAGCGGATATCCAGGTTTATGCCTGGGGCTATGACCGGCAAGACGAAACCGTTCTGATCCAAAGCGATACGGTCAGTTTGTCGTTCGCGGTGATTCGCCGGGCTGAGGCAGAGGTAATCGCCGGCATCGTCTCGCCCATCGGGGCCACTGATGGAAAAGTATCGGTCGGCCAGAAGTTCACTGTCCGAGCCCACCTGGAAAATTACGGCGATGCCAGTTTTACCAACGATCCGTATTATCTCGAACTGGTGCTCCCGGCTGGTTATACTACCCAGGACCCAGTCCGACAGTCGACCACCGGGCATCGGGAGGTGGAATGGCTCATTGAAGCGCCAGCTCAGCCGACCCCTGCTGCGACCATAGAGGTCCGAGTTCCAGCAACGCTGGGACCCAAAGATGAAAACTCTGATCAGGAAGTCCATTTCTGGCAGGAGAAGCGGCGCAGTTTCTTTGCCATCGAGACCATTCAAAAAACCGTGATCATTTCGACCATCGACATCAATCGCACGCCCAACACCGTGGTAAAAGGCCAACAGCAGGTTCCGATGATGGGAATTCGCATCTTCAACCAGCAGGAGGATGAATTCTCCAATAATGTGATCTTGAAAGGTTTCAATATCACGATCAAGGATCGACTGGGCAATGTCATCGAAAATCCAGCCCAGGTGATCTCCAGAATCGCCGTCACCGATTATCATGATCACGATCGCATCTATGGTCAGGTGACCAGCTTCAATAATGGGGCCACCATCCCATTGGTTCTGGCCCAACCCGATACGGTCTACCCTGGCCGCGCCGATTCCATTGACGTCATCATCGATATTGCCGGCGAGCCAACCATCAACAGCGTGTGTTTCACCATCGATGGCGATAGCAACATCTTTGTTCAGGAGGCTCTGACCTTCAATCGGCCGCAGCTCAAAAATCTGCTCGATCAATCGGGTACGAATTTGAAGTTGTCGTCGGATTTTTGCCTGATCAAGGCGGACAATCTGAAAGAATATTTCACCAATTATCCCAACCCATTTGGCAGCCCTAATCGGCCGACCACGACGATCGCCTATTATTTGACCGAGGATACGGATGTGGACATCAAAATTTACACGCTGGTGGGAGAGCTGGTCTGGTCGCGAAGCTATCGGGCGACCGATCCGCAGGGGCGAAAAGGACCTCACGATGGCGATGTGATCTGGGATGCCACCAACGATAAAGGTTATCGGGTATTGAATGGCGTTTATATCATTTACATCAAGACCGGTAATGGGGAGACAGCAATGACCAAAGCCGCGGTGATCAAATAGCGCTTCGCATGGCGATTAGATCACAAAGGCCAAATTTGGTTCGGGACAAATTTTTTTGTCGATGCATCGCATGGCAAATATAGTTTAAATCCTTTGCCGAAATGTGCTGCCTCAGCCGGCAAAGGCAGATTGAGCAAATTTCCCTTGCGATTCAACAGAAAAATCATTAAATATAGGCTCGGTGATATGCGATCGCTGCTGCCCATTTGGCGACGATGCCAAAGCGTATGGCGAAGCAGCCAATTGACACCGGGCTTTTTTTTGCCCCAGCATCATGTGCCAATAAAAAACAAGTTTATTGACTGGGCCCCTGGCTGTTCCAGGACAATAAGGGCAGTGATACCACCCTGCTCTAGAGTGGCGAAGGCTGACCGGGACGCGGCAAAGAGGTAGAAAGCAACGGTACGCGACCATCTGGCTCAGGATAACGAGTTAGATGTTTTCCCTCAGTCACAAATTAACCATTTTTGCCGTTATCTGGGCCTGGGAATAGAGATCAGAAACAAAACCAACTAACGCTGGGTATAACTGAAAAAAATGATTGAATCAAGCGCATGACCTTTTTAAATCCGACATTATTGATTGGTTTGATCGCCGGCGCGATCCCCATCATCATCCATTTGATTACCCGGCAACGGGCTCGAGTCGTGCCCTTTAGCACGCTTCGTTTTCTCAAGGAACTGAGGACACAGCAAATCCGCAGGCTCAAAATTAAGCAGATCCTGTTGTTGCTCATGAGGACCCTGGCGCTATTGTTGCTGGCTTTTGCTTTTGCCCGTCCCACGCTGACAGGGCGGTTGGGGACAGGTCTGCATTCCTCGGCCCAGACCAGTGCGGTCCTGATCCTGGACAACAGTCTCAGCATGAGCGCCGAATCCAATGGCCAGCAATTATTCGATCTGGCGCGCCAGCGCCTGGCCGAGTTGGGACAAATATTTCAGTCTGGGGATGAGATTTATGGTATCTTTGCGGCCCATGGCAGCCCGGCCATCTTCGAAGGTCCCAAGTATGATTTCAAAACCGTGGCGAAAATCATTCAGAAGGCCAAGGTGAGTTATAGTAGCACCGACATCCTTGCCGCATTGCAACAGGCGAAAGCGATCCTGGGACAAAGTCGAAATATCAACAAAGAAATTTACCTTATCTCCGACTTTCAGGAGACCGCGTTCCGAAACAGCGATCAGGTGAAGCAACCGCTATTTGATGATCAGAGCATCAAATTATTTTTCATTCCCATCACAGCCGCCTCATTGAGCAATCTTGTGATCACCGAGGTGCGGCTGGTCAATCAGATCGTTGAGGCGGGGAGACCAGCAGAGCTTGAGGTGCGGGTGAAAAACACCGGGAATCGAACCGAGCGAGAAAGGCTGATTCAGGTATTTTTGGATGACAAGCGATCGGGGCAGGCCAGCGTCAGCCTCGAGCCTGGACAATCCCAGGTGGCACGCTTGCGCATAGTGCCACAGCGCACTGGGGTGCTCGCTGGTTCAGTTTTGTTGGAAGATGATGATCTGTTCGCTGATAACCGGCGCTATTTTACCCTATTTGTGCCCGATCAAATCTCGGTGCTGGTGTTGGTCCAGCAGCCCAGTGACGCGCGGTTTTTGCAGTTGGCGCTGAACCCGGACCTGAGCCGTGCCACGCCGCTAAAGGTAGATATTCTTCCGGCGAATAAAATCGAGTTTGGCACGCTGAAAAGTTACCAGGTTGTCGCGCTGGTGAATCTTCCCCGCGTGGAAGGCACATTGCTCAGCGCCCTGACCGATCATGTCCAGGCTGGCGGTGGTTTGATGGTGATTTTGGGCAATGACGTCGATCTGCGAAATTATAATGCCAATTTGAATCAAAAATTGGGATTGCCGGTCTTTTCTGAGACCATTGGAACAGTGGGGAGTCGCACATCGTTTGTGACCATCAGAAACATCGATTTCAGTCATCCGATTTTCTCGGGAGTGTTTGAGCAACCGCCTCAGGAAGTGGAGTCGCCTCAATTCTATTTCGCTTTAAAAATGAAATTGAATCCCAGCCATCAGAGCATCATTGAATTCAGCACTGGCGATCCGTTCTTGGTGGAGTCCAATTTCGGATCTGGGAGAATGATGGTATTCGCATCAGCGCTTGATCCGAATTGGTCCGATCTGTACTTGAAAGGTCTTTTTGTACCGCTGATGAATCGCGCGGTGATGTATTTATCGGGTAATGCCAATGCGGCCAATCAATCCAATTTGGTCGATCAACCGTTAAGCGCGGAGATCAGCGGGGTGATGAATGCGACTGATTTGAGGATCGAGACCCCGGATGGAAAATCGGTACAGGTGATTCCTCAATTGGGGGATGGGACTTTCAAAATCAGCTTTAAAGAGACCAGACAACCGGGAATTTACACGCTCTATGGTGAGGATCGGCTATTGGCGAGATGGCCGGTGAATCCAGATCCAGCCGAATCTAATCTCGCGACAGTCGATCGAGGGCAATTGGGGCAAATGATCGGCGAAAAGACGTTTGTGATGGTTCAAAACCAGGAGGCGATTTTCAGCGCGATTCAGAACAGTCGCTATGGCCAGGAGCTATGGCGCTATTTTGTGGCAGCCGCCTTGCTGGTGTTAGTGATCGAAATGCTGATCGCACGGGTTGGAAAGAAGGCCAGTGAGCCAACCGTCGTGCTGGAAGCTAAGACGTAATTCAGCGCAGCAAGGATGCTTCATACGAATAATTTTATTGCAAGGAGGGGATGTCGAATCCAGTTGGAGCAACAAAAAAAAGAACAGGCGATTTTGATCGGGGTAGTTCGGCAGGGGCAGGATCGGGCGCTTGTGGAAGAATATCTGGACGAGCTGGCATTGTTGGCCGATACTGCTGGTGCCGTGGTAAAGGAGCGAATCATTCAAGAGAAAAATAGTATTGAGCCCGCCTATTACATTGGCCGCGGCAAGGTGGAATACCTGGCGCAGCGGGTAATGGATTTGAATGCGGATGTCGTCATATTTGATGATGATCTTTCTCCTGCCCAGACACGAAATTTAGAGCGCGAATGCAACACCAAAGTCATCGATCGCAGTGCGCTCATCCTGGATATTTTTGCTCGTCGCGCCAAAACGCGCGAGGCCAAAACGCAGGTTGAGCTGGCTCAGTTGCAATATCTGTTACCCCGTTTGACACGGCGCTGGACCCATTTATCGCGACAGGTGGGAGGTGTTGGCATTGGATTGCGCGGGCCTGGCGAAACCCAGCTCGAGGTCGACCGGCGAGCGATCCGCAAACGCATCGCGCATCTCACTAAAGAGCTGGAGCAGATCGAACGGCAGCGCGATCAGCGTCGTCAGCGGCGCAGCGACCTCTATAATGTCGCATTAATGGGCTACACCAACGTCGGCAAAAGCACTTTGATGAACGCGCTGACCGGCTCCAGCGTATTTGTCGAAGACCGATTGTTCGCAACGCTGGATGCTACGGTTCGGCTCATGGAACATGCCGGAGATCAAAAGATCCTGCTCATTGATACCGTGGGTTTTGTGCGAAAATTGCCGCATCAATTGATCGCCTCATTCAAAAGCACGCTGGAAGAAAGCCGTGAGGCGGATCTGTTGATCCATTTGGTGGATTGCAGCCATCCCCATTTCCGCGACCAGATGAGTGTCATCCAATCGGTCATGACAGAGCTGGAACTCGATGATCGGCCAGTGCTCACTGTGTTCAATAAGATCGATCTGGTTCAAGATAAATCGCTGCTGGGAGAGCTGAAGCAGGAGTTCGAGGGCTGTTTTTTGATATCTGCCCAGCGCGGATTGTTCATCGATGAGCTGAGAAATGCGATCATCCGTCACGCCACAGCCAATAATATCACGGCGCGCATTCGCATCGATTCGTTCCAACAGAAGCTGTTGGCCTCAATCTATCAATGGGCCCATGTGCTGAAAGCTGATTATTGCGATGGCTATGTGGAATTAAGCATTCGGTTTTCCCCTGCGATGAGCAATAAGCTGGAGCGATTAGTTGCCCAGGGCGTGGTCGTTCAAATGGGGCTGGAATCCGTGCTTGAATCGCAGCATTGAGTTCAAACATGTCACTAAAAATCCTCATTATTGATGATGATCCTCGGATTGCCGAATCCTTATCCGATTTCTTGGGTGATATGGGTCATCAGACCCGATCGTGCGGCGATGGTGAATCTGGCTTAAAGATCGCCATGGAGGAATATTTTGATCTGATCTTCCTGGATGTGCGCTTGCCGCTGATGGATGGGCTTCAGGTGCTGGAGAAGCTGAAGAAAGCGCGGCCAGACCAGCGGATTATTATGATTAGCGGCCATGGCGAACTGGAGATCGCGGTCAAGGCCACCAAATTGGGAGCCGATAATTTTTTGGAGAAGCCGCTCAATCCGGATAAGTTGATGCTCGAAGTAAAGAACGTCGAGCGCCAGCAACGCTTATTGCGCGAAATGGCGGCGCTTCGCCAATTGGTGGATGCCGATTATGAGCTCGTGGGAAACTCACCGGCGATGCAGCGATTGCGACAAGAGATCGATCGGGCTGCTCCATCCGAGGGCCGGATCTTGATCTATGGCGAAAATGGCACTGGCAAAGAATTAGTGGCGCGCGCCATCCATCAGAGAAGCCTGCGGCATCATAAGCCGTTCATTAAGGTGAATTGCGCTGCGATCCCCAGAGAATTGATCGAGAGCGAATTGTTTGGCTATGAGAAAGGTGCGTTCACCGGTGCCAGCAAAAGGAAGATCGGATTGCTCGAAGAAGCCGATGGGGGAACGCTACTGCTGGACGAAGTCGGAGATCTATCAGCAGAATCCCAGGCTAAGCTCTTGCGAGTATTGCAAGAGAACGAATTTGTCCGCGTGGGCGGCACGCAACCTGTCCGTTTCGATGTGCGGATTATTTCTGCTACCAACAAGGACCTGCAACAGCAGATCCAGCAGGGCACTTTTAGAGAGGATCTGTTTTTTCGGCTTAACGTGATTCCGATCCGTGTCCCTGCTTTGCGAGAGCGTCCCCAGGATATTCCGATCCTGGTTCGACATTTTATTTCTCTCTATTGCATGAAAAACGGCAAACGGCCGATCCGGATAAACGATGCGGCTTTCGAACCGTTGATGAATTATCACTGGCGGGGCAACGTGCGGGAGCTTAAAAATTTCATCGAACGCATGCTGATCATGAGCGATAGCGAGGAGATCGGGCTTGAGGAAGTGCTTCGGTTTATGCCCGAAGATTTTGCGCGACAGTTTGCCCCCTTGACAAGACATGATGCTCCCGGTTTGGAGCAGAGATCGCTTCGGGAACGGATCGAATTATTCGAGCGCCAATTGCTTCAACGTGAATACATCGCTGCCCAGGGGAACGTGGCGCTTATGGCGCGCCGACTGCAAACAGATCGTCCGAACCTGTTGCGTAAACTCAAAAAGCTCGGCATCAAGTAAGCCCAGAATTTGATTGTTGGGTGTGACTGCAAGTTGGTTTATGGTCGGAGGAAATCGAAATTCGTTCCGCAATTACCTTTGAACCTGTTTCACCTGGAATGATAATGGAACGGGGCCAGAAGGATCGCAGGCCAGGTGGCCAAATTTGCAGTGGCTGTCGCGACTTGAATCCTGTCGATTGTATCGGAAAAAAATCACGTCTCGAGCGGGTGTCTACGAATACAAGCCTGCGCGCTCGATGTCAAAATGCTAATCAGAAAATTAATCGGAATGTTGCTATGCGAAGAAAGCTCTTTTTGATCGGGCATATCATGCTATTCATGCTGATTTCTCCCGGCATCGCCCAACAGCAAAGATCGAATGACCGAATTCGAGGCACCAATACCCAATATGAGCCAGGCGATTGGACCAGTTATTCGTGGAACCGCTGGGTGAGTTCGCTGGCAGAAGGGCGCGAGTATGTTTATTTTGGCACCACCGGAGGCGTATTGCGCTATGACTTTTTTGCCAATCGATGGGAGTCTCCCTGGACGACCAGCGATGGTCTGGCCGATAATTTTGTGCGCGTTGTGGCGTACGATTTCAATACAGATTACCTCTGGTGCGCGACTCCCCTCGGCGTGAGCGTCTATCGCACCAATTTTCGGCGTTGGGAAAACTTCTTCAATGATGAATTGGGCCTGGCTGGTGATGACGAAATTATTTCCATTGGGTTCAATGATCGGTTCATCTGGCTGGAATCGAAACGCGGCCAGTTTTTTGAAAGCCAGAATCAACAGGGCTATTTTATGCGGGTGAGCCCAACCGATATTCCAATGCAAAACATCGTCTGGTATGGCCTTCGTGGCAACAATCTGAAGAACCTGCCGAACTTCATGATGCATGAAGGCTATTTTTTTGATCCATCTGGCTATATTCGGGACTACCGCTTGAACAACTATCCGGTGACCAGTTTTCTAAATAGCCGATGGGGCATGATGTGGGTCGGTTCCTGGGGGGCTGGCGCGGGCAAAGCCGATTATCGAATTCAGATCTTAGAGATGATCCCTTATGGATTGTTCATCAAAAACGTCAATGCCCTGGAGATCGATGGCGAAGGGAATATCTGGGCTGGAGGGATTGGGATTTACAATGAAGAGAGCGGCATTACTTGTTGGAATCGCCGCCTCAATCGCTGGATCAACTATCAAGCCCGATATAACAATCGGCTTTATAGCGATCAGGTGACCTCGATTGCCTTCGATGATACATGCGTCTGGTTCGGCACGCAACATGGCCTGGCTTGTTTTGTTCCCAAGAAGAATGAATGGCGCAGCTTTGATGTCAGCTCAGGCCTGGGCGATAACTATGTGTTCGATGTAGAGGTGGATGAAGAGAACGTGTGGATCGGCACTGCGAATGGTCTCTCTCGGATTATCAAAGATTCATTGAACACCAAAAAATTTCGCATCCAGCAGGTTGCCCGGCCGGATCTGCTCTGGAAGAAGGTCTATGCCATCGAGTTGATGCAAAATCTCGTCTGGCTGGGCACGGAATATGGCGCCTATGTTTACGATGCGGCGAGCGATAGCGGCGGCTTCGAAAGCGATCCCAATGGTCCGATGAACGATGCCGTGTTGGCGATCGGTTGTTTTGAGGATAAGGAAGTGTGGTTCGGCCTTGCGGACGGGGTAGAAGTGTTCTATATGGAATCGAAAACCTGGGCAGGCGCGCCCGAACGCCGCTTCCTGGATGCCACATCGGTCAATTATATCGCCGTGGATAAAGCTTCGGCCTGGCTCGCCACCAATAGCGGTGTGCTGAAATATGATAAGGCCAACAAACGATGGGTGCGATTCACCACAGCGGATGGGCTATTGAGCAATCAGGTAAACTGCATCTTGCTGGAGGGCGATTATGTTTGGTTTGGGACTCCAGAGGGCATGACCCGTTTCTATTGGAACGCGCCATATCGCATCGACTGAGCCCATCCTATGATAATTAATGCTATCGATGAGCACCATTATTGTTCGCTTGGATGAATTGGCCGCTTCCTGACTATCGCATGAAAGACCAATTGCATTCAAACCCCACCATTCAATTGTTCGCTCGCCTGAAACTCAATTTCTTGATGCGATTCTCTTGCCCCAAAATGAGCCGTTTGATATTGCTCCGATGGGTGAACACGATCAGCAGCGCCATGAAAATCGCAAAATAGAACAGCTCAGTGGAAATGTGGGCATCGAAAAATCGATTGAGGATGGCGATCACGATGGGCAGGGAGATGGCGGCGCTCATCGAAGCCACCGACACGTATCGGCCGCTCAACAGCACCACGGCAAAGATGATTAAACACACTAATCCGGCAACGGGATAAAGCGAAAACAGCATTCCCGCAGCGGTACCAACTCCTTTCCCCCCTCTGAATCCAGCAAAAATTGTCCAGATATGGCCCAGTACCGCTGAGACGCCAGCAATGATCTGCACCAGATTGTCGCTGAGCGGAATGGGGTCGATTCGCAACTTCGAGATCAGCAGCGTGGCCAGCACGCCTTTCCCCACATCGACCAGAATGACGATGATGCCAACCTTCCAGCCCAATACCCGAATGGCATTAGTTGCCCCGGCGTTTCCGCTCCCGTAATCGCGAATATCAATGCCGCGGGTCAACTTCGACATGATGATACTGGTCGGAATCGAGCCTGCAAGATAGCTGAGCAGGATAATAACGATCATCGATAGCATGGCTTTGTTCTCTGTGTTTGTTATTCTCTCGTTCGCCTGATATAACAGCACTATCCTTAATTTGACAATTGTTGAACCTTATTCTTCATAGCCAATCACAGCAAACCCAACGGTTCCCGGCCCAGAATGAACTCCAAGCACTGGCGCCGCATCAACGATCGGGATACTCTCCTTCAGATTGAATCGCTTGGTCAATTGATGAACGTACCAGGTCGCTTTCGCATAGGCATTGGCGTGCGCCACTACGAATTTCACCCGTTTGAATTTGCGGAGGAACCGGCTGGCCATTGTGAGGGTCTTGTTCATGGCCATTTTCTCACCTATAGCCTTGCCAGCCAGAACCACGCGCCCCTCTCGATCGAACGTGACGATCGGTTTCAGCCCCAATAGGGTCCCTATCAATCCCTTCGGTTTGCTCATGCGACCGCCTCTGACCAGATATTTCAGCGTCGGCAACATGATAAAAATCCGGATATTCTCGATGGCATGTTGCACTCGAGATTTGACCTGGTCCAACGTCAGCCCCTCTTCGATCGCTGCGACCGCTTCCATCACCACTAAGCCCAATGCTGCTGAAATTCCCTTCCCATCAATGCAGGTGATCTTCTCTGGATCAACCATTTTCGCCGCGCGCTCGATGGTCTGAAACGATCCGCTCACCACTTTGGGCAAATGGATCGACAGTATGGCGTCGTATTGAGGCACGACCTGCTGATAAACTTTCAGTACATCTGCCAGGGCCGGCTGCGAGCTGGTGGGATGATGCGGCGAGGTGAGCAGCTTATCGTAAAACTCCATCGGAGTGATGTTCACCTTGTCCAGATAGCTTTCATCCCCAAAACTGATTTTCATCGGAATCACATGAATATGATGTTTTGTGATGAAATCATAGGGCAGATCGCACGAAGAATCAGTCACGATGCCGATCCGTGTGGCTGGAGCAGTCGAGTAAATATCCTGGTGCTGCTTGATCATATCATCGACTTTTTTCGCTGAGATCTGGCCATGAGCTGAGATGATTTCAAAGACCGAATCCGGGGAATTGGTGTGAATATGAACGCGCACATGATTTTTGCTGCCAGCAACGATCAATGAATCGCCCAGCGGCATGAGCGCCTTTCTCAGCTCAAGATGGTCGATCTGTTCCGCCGAAACCATCGCTTCGGTACAAAAACGAAAGCTGATGTTGGAATCCACTGCGCCTGGAATTGGGGGTGCTGCATCGAGTTCCCGAGCAGGCTGGACCATAGCGGCCTTTTCGATCTTGCCTTGCTCGATGAAATGGACGATACCTTCCAGAAAGTGAACAAAGCCCTGTGCACCGGCATCTACGACACCGGCCTTGCGCAATACGTCCAATTTTTTGGGAGTTTCCGCCAAAGATAGCCGCGCCCGCTTCAGCCCGTGCTTCAGCAAAATGACGAAATCCTCTGTTCGCGAAGCGGCTTTTTCGATGTAATCGGCCCAGTCGTCGATCACGGTTAAAATCGTACCATCGCGAGGCTCGGAGAGCGCTTCATAAGCGGCTTTTTTCGCCCGCTGCACCGCCGCAGCAAACGCCTGTGTGGTTAACCTCCATTTGTCTTTCACGGCCTCGGCAAAACCATAGAAAAATTGCGCCAGAATCGCTCCTGAATTACCCTGGGCCCCCATCAATGCGGACTCGGCCATCTGGCTGCTTACCACAGCAATGGATTTGTCCGTTCGTTCCGCCAATCGTCCCGAAATGTGGTTCATGGTCCGAACCATATTCGTCCCAGTATCCCCGTCCGGTACCGGAAAAACATTGATCTTGTTCAAATAGGCCTGCATTTTGGCCAATTGCCGGGTACTGGCAAAAATCGCGTTGCGAAGCCGACGACCATCGAGATAGCGAATTTGGCTATGCTTGGTGATTTTGTTTTGTTTCATAAATATGAATTGTCCTTCCTGTTATTTTCTGTTTTGATCATTCCACAGTGGCGATACAAATTTTTAGATCAGCCAATGGCAGACCATGATGAACATTGAACCAGAACGCGTTGCAACCGCGCATCATCCAGCGCAAATGATCTGCTCGGTCACTCATTCGTTTCGTAAGATCATCTGCCATGTTGTTTGGTTCGGATCAATTGTAAATGCCTTCAGCTTTGATTCTATCCGAAAAGATCCACAGATCTCTCATCTCCATAGATCCCATTAGCTAAATTACCGTCGAGGCCGTGAGGATTTAAAGCCCTTGATGCTGCCCGTTCATGGATTGATGCCAATGTCACTATTCTGTTGGATGTGCCGCGATGAAAAAAGATACAAAATCTCTACTTGATAATATGCCGTACGATGAAGCGCCAATGATAATAAAGCGAAGATGAAATGAAATTTCCAGGATCGCGCGGAGGTAGAAGATAGAATCTCTGAGTCTTGTTGGCGAACGTTGGGTCATTAAAATCAGGTCTATTACAGGCGTCAAAAGTGATGTCTTTTCCGAAATCTTGAACGCTATTTCATCATAATAAATTTGATAATACTCATTGCTCCTAACATAGGGTTGCACTTCTGATTCATCCAACCCATCGGCGAGCATCTTATAAAATGTTTAAACCAAATTCCTGTTATGGCGGCCCTAATGTAAAAAATATGCTTCTAAAAGTCAAGCTTTTTGCTGTGCTGATTCAAAATTTTTATTACTATTGAGAAGAATGGCGGTCCGATTGTGAAGCAAATTCCCCGATCATTAGCTAATTTGGCTACAACGATTTCTTCTGACCAGGCATAATTGCAAAATTAGGATTCATGGTTCAGGGGCGCCATTTCAATATGAATAATGCGCTCAAAAATTGCTGACGAGCCAGAGAAATGCTCTATTCTTTGGCTCGTTCAATAATAAAGTTGGTGGTGATTTTTTATTCTCGAAAACGTTCAACAAAAGTCGGCTGTTCGCCGGCCATTTTGAGAAATACATCTAATGGGACTACTGCGAATTCGGGTCCCAAGCGGCTCAAAATGGATTTGACCCGTTGAACTGTGCTGTATTGCCGAACATGCATCAGGAGAAAATAGGGGCGTTGCTTATTGAGGATTGCCAGTTCCTTTAGATCGGCGATTACCATTTCATCGCTCGCCTCTGGGGCCATATAATAATCGTAAGAGATCAATGGTCGCCCATCTCTCACCGTGAAGGTATGCGATTGCACGTACCCATTGACAAATCCGATTGCGTCGGGCATACCGTTATAGAATGCATCGACCACTTCCCTCGTGAGATCCGAATTGCCTTCCACCATAACGCCCTCAGAGTAATCCATGATTTCGAACACATTGAGATCCAATTTTTTCATCAAATCATAGGCCAGCGACACCATTCGGGGCAGATGCTGCTTGGGCACTGCTTTGGGATAGACATATCCAGGCCCACCCAGGCAACCGATGAAATAATCATTGGCAGTGGATTGAGAATAGAAATATTCTAGCATCGCAGGAGCCAGCCAGGAATAGTTCATAGAAACCTCCCAGGCGTAAGGGATTTCGCCGCGGCCAGGTTGATTCCAGGCGCCCAGGCCAATGCCATCGGTCTGAATGCAACTGATGTAGACTTTTTTCTTCGGCTGATATTTTTTGCCGGGGATAATGTGATGATTGTTTTTGAACGCAAAGCCAGGTGTTGCCGGCACCTGGGAGCTGAAGCTCATGTTCGGCAGGGTGTGCAGTCCTTCAACTCGCAATGCATATCTCGAGGTCAATCGCACCCATTCCTCTTCCAGATCTTTTTTATAAGAATGCCACCCAAATGCAAAGCCAAATGGCTTCATTTCAGCTAGCAATTCATTGGTCAATTCATATTCCTCGGGAATGGTTTGATTGGCACAAAGGTCATTGAAGAACATCTTCTTGTGCATGCCCCAATCTGCCACGCCAGGCTTCATGATATTGCCATGCTCGCCGCCCAGCCAGACGATATATTCCTTGTTGCATCGTTCCCAATATTGATCTTTGGCCCAACGGTAAATTTCGGCGTCGGATTGGCCGCTAAATTGACCTCTGAAATCCGCTACGGGACGTAAGCCGATTTTTTCGACAAGGGGGATTAGATCCTCGCTCACCACAACAGCCTGCTCCAGTCCTGCAACGGTAAAAGCAACGATCAGCGAGGTGCGCACCGACTTGTCCCAAATGACATAGCCTTTGACGTGATGCCGGAACGTATTGAGCGCCTGCTCGACCGAGCGCAGCTCTTTGAAGCTGAAATATCGCTCGTTTTTCAGAAACTCGAAGAAGCCAGGGGTATAACGAAAGTCCCAGGTTTCAGGGTAGATGAAATACAGATTGGGGCCGGTGCTATTGGCCAGCCCTTGGAGCGAAATGAGCAGCGCTTGTTGCGGCAGTTTGCCGTCAATCGCCCAATCATCCTCGAGTCGCATGTAGTAAGCCTGCCGGCTGCCAGCGCGCTTTAGAATATAAGAGAGCTGGTCGCCATGTGTTCGGGAATGCCGGGTCACTGTGTACTGGATTAATTGCTCTGGAATGGAAATGGCGTAAGTATGGGTGGCGACGAGCTCGGTTTCGCCCTGCGAACTTGCGATGGGCACGCGTTCATTCATCGTGAGCACTGTACTATCGGCGTTCCAAAGAGCAGACATCATGCGCCGGCTATTGCTGCGGTTCATGATCCCTAAAAATACATTGGTGGGAGCCACTTGGTGCTGTTGCGACCATAGCGTCATCCTCCCATTGGGTGTCAGTCGGACAGTATCGACAAATGCATCCCTGGCACGGGTTCCCCATTTCTGGATTATGGCGATTTGGTCTCGTTCCATTTTGAATTCAATGAACAATGAGCGATAGAGCGGTATAACCGTGCTTTTTTGAGGGACCAGTTCCCAAGAACCATTAAAGTGCAGATAGGCTTGCCCGAGCACAGAAGTCGCAAACGTGCAGAAGCAGAACAAAAGAATCATAGCTTTTTTCATTCAGAATCTCCATAATAAAAATGAGTAGCGATTGAAACAAAGGGAATTGATTTTGAGAATGCATCGCTTAACATTATCGTCTTCAAATGGACCACGATTGATTTGACCAAAAATAGAAGGGCAATTCGGAGAGTTATTCAGATCAATAGCAATTATCGAAACGGATTTTCTATCCATGCTTAGCTGAAGGTCCCTAACGCAATATTGCAATCTAGGCGGTCATTGCCAGGAGCGAAGCGACCGAAGCAATCTATTAAAAAGAGTTCGCTTGGCTTCACTTAGAATGACATTGTGTTGTAACGGCAATCGAGAATCATTCTGCCAGTTTGTCGCAAAATAGCAAAACCAGGCCATTTGTCATGTCTGGGCACATAAGCTGATCGATTCTTGCTTGCACTGGAATGACAACTTTGAATTCTGTTTCGATTGTTATAACAAAAACCAATTATAAGCTGAAAGCTCGATCTCCTGATTTTAACTGGAGGATGCGCGGGGCTAATTTACAAGATTGTTGGTACAAAATCAAGCCAAAAATCTTTTTGGTAAAATTTGTTCTGGCAACAGATTTGAGGGATAAGCATGAAAAAGTATCTATCAGGCGGTTTCTCAGTCCTGGAGCAGCGAATTTTTGAGGGCATCAATTTGTTCAGTGAAAAAGTTGAGGCCATTCTTGACAAAATTTTCCACCGTGCCGAATGACTCGATAATCTGTTCTTGGGCTGCCATCAAATATTCGGTTCTGGCCTCGAACAGTGGGAGAAATTTGTTTGGAGCGATGTCGAAAAAGTGCAGTATCCTGATCCAACGTTGGATATTGGGATCGGATTTGAGCCCCTGATCATTGGTTTTGAGATAGTCCTCTAGGGCGGTTTCTTCGGGCACTCCAAGCAGCAAATGGATGAGCCAACAGGCAAAGCCGGTGCGATCTTTGCCGCCAACACAATGAATCAGAACTGGCAGATTGGAGGGCTCAGCCAGCAACCTCAAAATTTGGGCAAATTCTTTCCGGAAATGAGTGACGTATTCTCGATAAATTGCCCGCATTAACTCATGAAAATCGATCTTTCGTGCTCTTCCGAAGAGCACCGAACCCAACTGCAGCAAAAATCCTGATTCATTGTGCTTCGAGCTTTTAATTGGGATATGGACAGAGACGATCTGGCCGGGGAGGCGTTCTGGCCATTTTTGTCGTTCTCGATGGGTTCTCAGATCGATGACAGTTTTGATCCCCAGCGCCAGTAAATGTTGTTGATCATGATCTGTGGCATTCGAAAGGCTGCCACTGCGAAACAACAGCCCTGTCTTCATGGTCTGGCCATCGCGGGTTCGATAGCCTCCGAAGTCTCGAAAATTAAGAATGGCTTCCATGAGCTGCCTCAGCAATTGAGTTGATCTTGCAGATAATGGCGGTAATATCGTCCTGGTGAACCTGCGGATACACAAAGCGAGTCACGGCTTGCTCCAACTGTTCCATGATCTCTCGAGCGCTCTGATGGCGATGCTGGTGGATCAGCTCAAGGACTCGTTCCTCGCCGAATTCAGTTTCATCGGACGCTTGGGCCTCGGTAATGCCGTCTGTAATGAAAAAGGCGATCTCGCCATCGGTGATGGGGATTGCTGGGCTGGTGGTGAATTGGTGATCCCGAATAATTCCCAGCGGAATTCCATTGCTTTCGAGCATTCGGCGCACTTTGCCGGTACTATCGATCAAATATCCTGGCAAATGTCCGGCACTGGCATAGTCCAAATACGATCGATCCGCACTGATCCGCGCGAGGATCAAAGTGACATAGCGTTCTTCATCAAGATCCAAAGCCAATTGCTGATTCAGGCGGGTTAATAGCTCTCCCGGGTCTGAGGTCATCGTCGCAAAGGCGCGCAAGCAGGCGCGCGTTTGGGTCATGATGAGCGCCGCCGAGACGCCATGTCCGCTCACGTCCCCAATGACCATCGCGAAACTACCGTCTTTCATGGGAATGAAATCGAAATAGTCACCATTGGTTTCCACTGCTGAATAGGTGGCCCCCGCGATGTCGAAACCGGGCAACGTTGCTTGAACCCGATAATAGCGCTGCTGCAATTCTCGCGCGATGCGCAATTGGAATTCCTGCTCTTGCTTTTCTCTAAGCTCGGTAATGTCTTTGAGCACGGAGACAAAATGGGTAATATTGCCAGCTTCATCCTTCATTGGGGTTATGGTCTGTTCGCTCCAATAAAGTTGCCCATTTTTCTTGCGATTGATGATCGTGCTGCGATAGGGTTTGCCTGCGAGGATCGTTTTCCATAGGTTTTGATAGAACGCTTCATCGTGCTGACCCGATTGCAATAGCTTGGGCGTTCGACCTAACACCTCGTTGAGCGGATAACCAGTGGTGGCTTCAAAGGCTGGATTTACATATTCAATGAAACCTTTCTTGTTGGTAATCATCACACTATCTGCCGTTTGTTGGACCGCATTCGAGAGCATTTTGAGTGATTCGATGTTCCTTTTTTGTTCCGTGATGTCTTCGAGATGAAGCATGATCAGGTCCGGGGGAATAAATACATAGCTGAACACCATATCTTTCGATTCTTGTGCCGTTCTAAGTCGATAGGAGTTCATCTCGCGATTCACCCGCTTTTTGGTCTGGTAGCAACGGAAGAAATCCTCCTGGATTTGGGGTTCATCCTTAAAAATGTCGCGCATTTTTCTGTTCAAATAATTCTGGATCTTGCCTTTGGTATAGTTTTTCGCCGCATAATTGAAGTCAACCAGCAAAAAATCGTCATCCTGGTGCTGCCAGACATAAGTGGGAATCGGAAATCCCTTGAATTGCGCAATGACCCGCAGCTCGCTTTGCTGTTGCTGCGCCACCGCGCGTTTGATTGAAGTGACATCCCGAAGGATTGCTGTCGCGCCGATGATCGTTCCGCTATTATCTCGCATCGGGTTGGCCGAAACCTCGATAAAAATCCCTTCTGGACGCTGGGGGTTTTGAATGAATATCAGTTCATTGGTAATGGTTTCCCCCTGCAATGCACGCACCAACGGCAACTGCGCTGAAGGGTAAAGCGTGATCCTGTCGGCATAGTAAGTACCATAGATGGACGACCACTCCGCGGCTAATGCATCTACCAATCCGATCCCCAAAATGCTCTCAGCCATTGAGTTGAAATAAACAAATCTACCGCTATTATCCGCTATAATCAGTCCCTCGACCAGGCTATTCATGATCGATTGCAACGTTTCATTATCCCGAATCAGCCTGTCGATTGATTGGTGCCTTTGACAATCGCTGCTTTTATTAAAAAGTGGTATGAGGTCTTTCATTATTTTTTTCCTAAAAAAATGCTTGGCCGGCCATAGATCATCGCAATTTGATCAAATAGGGTAACTCAAATCTCGCGGCCTATGAGTGAACATCGAAATTGAGAGAAGGGAAATGGATCGACCAACGCGAATTGAGTTGTTTGCTGAAAACCGGCACCGTCGTTCAATTTCAGCCTAATTATGCCGAATCGAATGAACATGCATCTCATGTTGACGATAAAAATCATTTATCGGGATCAATCACGCTTTTTATTCCAACTATCAAATTTTTGATGGCTGCATCGCGGGATAGAGCCCTGTACCAAATTTATGAATTCATCTTAATCGGACGCCTCGTAGATGATATTTGCGTGGCGCTGAATCAATAAAATGATATCATGGGGCAAAATCGAAACAGCGAGATGCTTCATCGTTATGTCGGTTTTTCCAGGCCTCAAAATCGTTGGTTAATTAAACCGCTCAAAGCTGAGAATGATCCATTCCCAACGAATAAATTATTTGGACATAAGCTATCTTTTTGATACCATCCCAGCCCTTTCCTGCGAAGAGAGGGACATAAGATGTTGTTCTTCTCTTTTTATGAGAAGGGGACAGGGAATGATGTCTGTAATAGCAGCGCCTGAGATTATCGCCCCGCTTGCAAAATTTGATGTTTTCCTTCACCCGCTAATTAAATGCCTGTCCGCTATCTGACGAACGGGCAGGACCATACGGATCATTTCTCACATTATGCAATCAGACCAAATATTCAGCTATATAATCCAAGATGAATGAAGGAAAAATCAGGACGGAAAATTTGAGCTCTGGATCAAAGAAATGTGATGACTGGAGCCATTGATATTGAAAGGCACGGATCTCTGATAGAAGAGACATTTAATCGTTTGAGATCGCCTTTTCATTCAACGGTTGAGATTGGTTTGAGGGGCAGAAAAAGATGCCAGCGCAAAAAGTAACCTCGTTCACCGAAACAGCTCGAACAGCCAAAAGCGCTTTTTAGGGGGCATTAAATCCGACTTGATTTTTTCGATGGCTGCTAAAGCAGCGCGATAGCCACATGCATAAAGCCCGTCGGCTTGATGGAAATCATGAGGATTAAAGCCCGTCAAATCTGGGGCAATGGTCGTGTCGCCACCTGGAGCGTGGATAGCGATTTGCTCGATCACCAACTGGAACGAGTTCATCAACACCTGAATGATATTCTCTGGCGGTTTGCCGTTGGAAATGCCTGGCATTAGCTTGATCGCAATGACATAATCGGCGCCCATCTGCCGGACTACATTGGTGGGCAAAAAATTGAGCACGCCACCATCGACCAGCACCTCACTGCCGCGGACCAATGGTGTGAATACCCCGGGGATGGTGCAACTGGCGCGCACAGCTTCCGATACTGGTCCGCTGCGAAAAACTACCTCCTTGCCAGAAGTGAGATCCACGGCCACCGCAGCAAACGGTCGTTTCAGGTGAGAAATATCGATCCTCCCGAGCTGGGCATCGATAAATCGTTCCAACAATTTGCTATTCAGCAATCCCATCTTCGGGATGGTCAGTTTACTGATTTTTCCCCAGCTTAATGACTTGACCATTTGAAACATTTTGTCGCTGCTATATCCTGCTGCCAAAAATGCCCCGACCAGCGAGCCAGCACTCGTGCCAGCGATCATATCGATCGGGATATGATGTTCTTCAAGAACCTTAATCGCTCCCAAATGGGCAATGCCAAGCACCGCTCCCCCGCTCAGCGCCAGCCCAATCTTCTTGTACCGCATACTCATGAGTCTATCTCATCCTATTCAGCAAAATTGCGTTCTCAGTGATGTGGAGTGATTTAAACAGCGGCGAAGGAATTTTTTGGATATGGATCCCAAGCCATCCTCATCTTCTCGTCCCAGAATGCAGCGCGACAAATCGCGCGATCGACCGATCATAGGTCCGTTCGATATGATCGGGAAAGAAGCAAGCGGGCAATTCCCCGGCGCGACGATGGTAAGCCAGACATTCACAACAATACCCTTTGCGACTGCATGGCTCGTAGCTACAGTTACATCGTTTCAGATTCTGCTGATAGTTTTTGCACTCCATAGATTCCCCATTTCAATTAAGCTAAATTTCTAAGCTGAACTATGCCGATTGAAAATGCAACTCTTTACCCACGGAATAAACCGAGTGACATGAAATTCGGAAAATGAAAAGAGCTTTTACTGTCTTCATCGTATGTTTCGTGGGGCAATTAACGATAATCATTTTCATCTTAAAATTGCGGACATCATTTCATGCTCCAAGAAATGCTTTTTTGCACGAACGCGTAGTCGAAATTCTGAGATGCTTTTTTCTCAAATGAAAATTTCTGTGGTAATTCTGCTTCAGAGGCACGATTTTTTTGCCACGGAAAACGAAGATTGCGCGCCTTTATTGTCTTACCCATCATTGAATCTACATCAGCAATTTTGGTGCAAACGCGACTCCTCAGGCGGAAGTGCCGCATAATATTTCGGCTGATCTATTTAAACCATGCTACAGGGAAGCATATAAAACTTTAATAGTGGACGATCTCACTTAATTTCAACTGAAGCACGACAGATTCAATAAACTCCATTCGATTGTCGGGCTCTGGATTGATAATCGTTTTTCAACAAAATTGACCCAATCGTTATGTTCATTTAATAAACAAATGTCTGAATAGCATGCGGCAAAATAATCGTAGTTACCGCATTCAAACCAATATATAATTTATAAGCTATTTTCTGATCACTTTGATTCATCACGATGGTCGCCATTTTCCCATCCGTATTCATGAATGAGGTACTTAACAAATGACTTCGGCTACTAACAGTACTCACCCGTTTAGCATTGGGACGAATGAATTTTGAAAAATGGCCGATGTAATAATAGGTAGGCGTATAGATTAACGTACCATCTTGGGTGTTGGCATGGATTGGGGCAAAGCAGAAATTATTGACATGATTGGGCCCACCGTTTTCATCCAGCAAAATATTCCAATCAGTCCAGCCAACTGTACCCCGGTTAAAATCATTGATCATGGATTTGCCGTATCGCTCGGCATTGGGCCAATATTGATACTTCTGAGGATCAAAACCTCCCACACAACCTTCTGTGAATAATAATTTCTTATCTGGATATGATTCGGCGACATGGCTGATATTGTCATACAACTGTTCACCGCCCGCCCAGTCCTCATACCAGTGAAAACCAATTCCCCAGGCGTATTTGCTGGCTTCTGGGTCATCAAAAATTGTATTTACCCGGTGGCAAATCAAATCCCTGTTATGATCCCAGACAATTATTTTTTTGTCTCCCAGACCTTCCTGCCTCATGATTGGACCTAAATAATTTTTCAAAAAGTCTCGCTCTTCCGTAGCCGTATAAATACAGGATTCCCATGTCTGCGTTGCCATGGGTTCATTCTGAATCGTAATTCCCCAAATGGGTATGCCCTCATTTTCATAGGCTTTGATAAATTTTGTGTAATAGAGCGCCCATGATTGATAATACTCCGGCAATAATTTTCCCCCATGGAGCATATCTTTATTGTCTTTCATAAATGCCGGAGGGCTCCAGGGACTGGCGAATATCAGCAGTTCGCCTCCTGCGGCTGCAATCGCTTTTTTAATCAACGGTATCCGAAACTGTTGGTCATGGGCAATGCTGAAAGTTTTAAGTTCTTTATCTTCATCCGATAGGTATGTATAACTTGCGCTGCTAAAATCACAACTGTGGATCGAAGTACGGGCTAAGGTATAGCCAATTCCTTCGGTTCGATCATAATAAGCTTTTAGCAATTCATCCTGCTTTTCCGCTGGCAATTTTGCAAATACTTCTGCCGCAGCATCCGTAATAGCTCCACCAATTCCTAAAAAAGTTTGAAAGGTTTTTTGGGGATTGACAAAAACGGAAACTTCCGTTTCTAAGGGTTGTTCAGCCGGTTCAAATAACTTTTTATCAGTAAGGCTTAATCGAAGGTTGGTGCGATCGGCCGTGGTATAAACCAAAACTTCCCTTCCCTCAATGGAAAAATTTTGTTTAGCAGGGTGATTTTCGTTTCTCTCAGTACATGCTAAAAAGATTAGCATGAAACCTAAAATTATGATTGCTCTTTTCCCCATCTGTTCTTCTCCACTTTTGCGATTTGCAATACTAAACCTTATTTGAATGGCAAACATTATGCTATTTGACCAGCACTATTTTTCGTGTTTTTTGAAACGCTTCACATTTCAACACCACAATGTATGTCCCTGCTGTCACTGGAGCTCCCTGATCGTTGATTCCATGCCACTCAATTTGATGGTTCCCTGCTGGAAGATTCGTATCGATCAGCGATGCTATTTTCCCCCCAAGGATGTTGTAAATTTCGATCTGGATATGCGATTGGCGCGGGATGGAAAATCGGATCATGGTACTGGAATTGAACGGATTGGGATAGTTCTGAAAAAGCTGGTAGCCAATAGCATCTTTCAACTCAGAGATTGATTTATCAACCGCAACTGTGCTGCTCAAGCCGAAATAATTGATGATGCGCTGCATAACGCTATTACGATCCGACTCTGCATAAATAGTTTCGAATGGAAAGCCGAAATAGACCAACTTGCCAATTTTGTTGCTCGTGCCAAATTTCCCCTCGTATTGAATCCCAGCAATATAAGAAGTCCCATCATATTTCAAACACATTTGGCTGCCTCCCACTGGATCGATGCAATCGGGATAATCCACGTTGTATGTGCCATGCGTCCCATCATCGAATTTTAAACCCGATAGCCCCTCAAAGATCGATCCAGTCACGCCACTGAATTGATAAACATTGGCATCATCGGCAACGTATCGCGCTTTCAAATAATTTTGATAAAAGGATCGGCCGTTGTTATAATAGTCCAGATCCCAGCCGATTTCCGCACCAGAGACGAACAATTTGCCTCCGTTTTCCAGATAGCTTTTCACCGCAGCCTGCTCCTGGCTGTCAAAAGTTCGATCGGCAGTTGATTCCTCGCCCAGAATCCAAATGACCATCGCATAGTTTTTCAGATCCACACGATTCTGACCAACCGCTTCATTACAACAGGAATCGAAATTCAGGTTCAAGTTGCTCAACGCTTTGCTGTAATAAACAACATAATTTTTCAAATTGAGGTCAGATGACATGCGGTCGAAGCCGTTAACGATAAGTATCGCTGACTTTTGCGCTGCCACGCGAGCTCCCAGGACTTCACTCATAATGCCCAGTTCACCCGAATCATTGACGCCAGCAACCCGAAAATAATAGGTCTGCCCTTCGGTCAAATTTTCAAACGTCCGCGATAACTGATCCATCTCTCCCATGCTGGTGAAAGCGATCCCATTAGTGCTGAAAAAGAGCTGGTATCGGCTTACTCGATCGACAGCATCCCAGCTTAAGCGGATAGCGCGATTGCCCAGGTTTTCCACCCGCACGTTTGGCGCGGCGATCATCAATTGGTTGAAACGCAATGGCGTGTAGTTGCCCCAATCGACTACGCGATAGACGCATCTGGTCGCGCTACCAGAAGCTTCATACACGATGGGGCGACCATCGGCGGCGCGTTGTTCGAACAATCGAACATGGTTGGCGGGGATATTCAAAATATCTCCTGCTAACATGTCGGTCCGGGGGATTTCGGTGGAAAAACTGGGCAGGGTTCGGGTGCTCTGTCGCGAGATCTCCCAGCACCGAGAGACAAACGCCGAACAATCGATGCCTGTCGCCCACCAGGGCGTGCCGCCAGCCGCATTATAATGAGCGAGATGGGAACCAGCTCCATCTCCCCTCGCGATCCGTGCCAGGAATGTTGGAACATCATCATTGCCACCGTACGAATAGGCTTCTCCAATATACCAACCCACTGAAAAATCACATGGCTGGTTGCCATAATGGAGATATTCAGGATGGTTGATGTTAGCGGCAGAGCAGTACCATTGCACTTCAACATATTCCTTCGCATTGGCGATGATTCTCTCTCGCGTGATTTGAGCCGAAGAAAGCCCAATTCCAAAAATCAATATGAACAAAATGATTGATAGCTTAATTTTCATGATTTCTATACCAACTTCATAAATCCAACCATATAAAATTTCGAACCGCGAAATTCGCCAATTAAACCCATTTCGCGAATAACTTAATTAGCGCAATTGGTAAAATTGGTGAGATTCGTGGTCCCCAAAAATACGAAGATCAAGATCGCTGTTAAACTCATCTTCGTCATCCCGCTCCTAATTCTCAAGCTGCCAGCGTATCACTGAAAATCGTTCCGATTCGATTTTTAAGAAATAAATATTGCCTTCTTGATCGATGGTAATCGGCTTGAACGGAGCGACGATATTGTTATTTTGAATTGAAACGGTGGTGATGATATTTCCCTTGCTATCCAATTTGTCGACTGCAAAATAGGCATCGCCGCTGGGGGCAAAAAGTTCTTTGCGGAGATAAATATTGCCGCTTCGATCGGTGTCCAGAAAGACCAGTGAGCCCAGTTCGTCCTGACTGGTAACGGTTATCGTTTGCTTTTGTCCCGTTCGACTATTTTCGATGAACAGATAGCCGTGATGTTCATCAAGCCATTGAGTATAAAATCGCCGATCAGGAACCTGTCCGCTTAATCCAGGGGAAAGGGGCAGCAATGGCTTTGATAATGACTGATCGGATAAATTGTGCTGGGTCTGCTCGATGGTCTGAACGAACAGCTTTTGATTCGAAATCCTCAAGCCATCCAGAAAACCGATATCGCGGCCAATAGTTAGCTTCTTAATCAGTTTGCCCCCTTGATCGTATTGCTCCATGAGATAATCATAGGGTGCCAACACAACGATCTGTCCATTGAAAAATTGAATATCAAACGCCTGGCAGGTGATGCTAAATTTTCTCAGCCATTTTCCAGACGATGAATAAAGCTGCACTCGTTTATTCACCAGATCGAGAATGGCGATATTGCCGTTGGTATCAACAGAAAGTGATTGCGGACAATTGCCTTCGGCTTGCAGTAATAAGCCGAATTCGCCATCAGCCTGGCCCCAGTTGGCGGAGATGAGGGTTTGGGAGCGATAGTCACCAGAAAATCCTGCGGCAGTGAAAAAAAGCATTAGTATAAAAATAGCTATGGATAAATAGGTTTTCATTTTAATTTCCTTGCTTATCCCCGTGCTTTGAGGACAAATTTCCAATCCATCCTACACCCGGGGAAACCATTTAATTAGAATCTCTTTAAAATTTTTAAAGGATTGATCCTGACATTTTTGTAAGCTAACTTTTTGAGCGATGGATTGATAAATAGATGACGAGCGCGGGATTCGCTTCTCTCTCAAAGATGACTCTAAGGCTTCTTTCGGCCGATTCGGTTTGATAGCATTTTTCTGCCAGAGATTTTTTTCAACAAGCCAATTTTTCAATGACAGATAATCATCCCATCCTAAAGCGTTAGCCGTATGCAGAGACTCTGTCCAGGCCCAGGCTTCTAATTCTGGCTCAAAAATAATTACCTCAGCTCGATTCTGCCAGCCATTTCTTTCAAGCTGGGATCTTAATTCCATAGCCAGCTGATCCGATGAAATGTTTTCCTGCCCACTCCCCTCGTGATCAAAACAAACCAGGGCATGAGAATAAAGTTTCACAAAAGGCCTTAAAAAATTAATGGCCGTGCGATACACGCCAGGATCACGTTCAGGGTGCACGAAAATTTCAAACGATATTGGTCGAATATTTAGCGATTCAGCCCGAGAGAGCAAAACAGTCATTCCATATTTCACATTTTTATCGGGTGCCAAAATAATCAGATCTTTTATATTGAATTCACTCATTGCAGCACTCCAGCAGCATGCAATGTCGCCAGATCAACATCCCTTTTCCACTCTTTTAATTTCGGATGATTTTCCCCGTTAATAATATCGACTGCTCCAGAAGCTGTTTTGGAGAAGCATAAAATTTGCCTGGGTTCGGCTAACCTTAAAATAGCTGGAGAATGGGTTGCCAGCAAAATTTGATTATCGTAAACCGAAGAAAGCGACTGAAAGATGCTCTCGATAGCCATGGGATGCAGTCCGTTTTCAGGCTCTTCGATCATGTAGATGCGATTTTTTTCGGGCAAGTAAGCAATGATGGTTTGTGCTAACAATCTCAGCGTACCATCGGAAATAACCCATGAAGGTAGATTCAAATTGTTTTTGTGCTGGATATTCAAATAGAGAAAACGATCTTCAGGTCTTTCTCGGGTTTCAATTTCCTCGATTTCAGGTAATGCGGTTTGAACATGTCTTATCCAGCGGGTAAATGAATCAGGATGTTCATTCTTTAAATATTGAACCACCTTTGGCAAATTTGATCCATCGGTTTGAAACGATACTGGCAAATCAGATCGACAGGGCCAGCGCATCACGCTACTATTTAACTGAATGAATTGGATTCCTTCCATCAGATAGCTTTTGACCCATAAAGCAACTGGAAATCGGTCTTCATCTTCAGGAATGCCAGCCAGCGAAGTTTTTAATGGACCAATTTTATAAATGATATTCCATTTCGTTGTTTCGGACTTGAAATAATCATTCCCCTGGGCACTTTTTGATATAACCTTTCGTCGGCCAGCGGGAGTCTTTTTGCGTGGCCAGACAAGATACTCAGGTTCTCTTGGTTCCATTGGAAAAAGAGATCCTTGCCTGGTACGGTAGGCACTATCGCTCTCAACATTTTCTTTTACCAGCCATAAATTTTCTCCGCTAATGGTGATTCCTTTTTCATGATCGAGCTGCAAAGCGATTTCATATTGCGCCAATGAAAAATCTCTATCTTTTAGTTTCGCTCTAATGTCATCTGGAATGACGAGTTCGAGTGTAATTTCAAACTTATTGCCCGCCTGTTTCCACAACAGCTCATCAAACCGAGATGTGCGTTTCTCTATCGCTTTTTGCAGGTTTTTTTCGTTAAGAATGTCTTTAATCAAATTAATGGCATCCAGGAAGGTACTTTTTCCGCTGGCATTAGGGCCAATCAGGATGAGAAAATTTGATAGCTTCACATCAATATACTTGAGAGCTCGATAATGGAGCACTTTGATTCGGCGAATCATTTTTTCACTCCTGTTTATTACTACTTAGTCAGATTTAATTTTAACATCCTCCTAAATCCCCCTAAAAGGGGGGCCTAGCTATCGTTCCCCCCTTTGAAGGGGGGACAGGGGGGATGTTGATGGGTTCTAAAGCACCTATTTCGCTAATCTGACTAAGCAGTATTAAAAATCATCTTTAAAATCTACCATGATAATACAAATTTTTCATTTAATAAGCAAGCATGATTTTTATGATCGTGATATCATCAATTTTTATTTTAAGCACTTTAACCATCTCTGATTGAAATTAAAATTTATCTTGACAAGCCCCTTTTTTGTTTTTATATTGAAGTGAATAAAAAAAATCAAAGGTAAGGAGCAATAGAAAATGACAACTCTAACTGTAAAAGTTCCTTCGTGGTTAAAAAAAGAGCAAGCTCAAGAAGAATTTATAAAAAGCTTAATGGGAAAAGCATTGCTAAAAATGGAATTTTTTCGAAGCAAAATGAAGCCTTTTGAGATCAAATATAAACTTACTTTTCCCGATTTTCAGAAACGGATTGAAGCCTCTTCAAAAGAAAATTTTGAAGAATGGGACGATTTTATCGAATGGGAAGCGAATTACACCGCCTTTGCAAAATGGGAGGAACGCTATTTGGAGTTGAAGCAATGGTTCAAGAAATAATTGAAGCCATTTCACGATGTCGATTTGTTAAATTCTATCAGATAATTGACTACATCGAAGAAGAGACGGTCGAGTTTATTCATTTAAGAGCAGAGCTTACAGATGGAACAATTCTATATGTCAGAGAATCTATTTCTTTGGGCAAAGGCAAATATTCATATCACTGGCAGAAAAGTGATGGAAGCCTTATTATGAGATGGGATAATGCGCCGCACCATCAGAATATATCGACATTTCCTTATCATCTTCATGATGGTGATAATATTGTTCCATCAGAACGAGTCTTTATTAATGAAGTTTTAGCTGAGATTTCTAATCGGCTCGTTAAAAAATAGAGAATATCTTGTAACCCCTTGGTGAATCAAAAATAAAATAATCTATTTCGCCATCTCCAATTCAACTTTTCAAACTATATTTTTCACCATTTAATCTTAATCACAAATTCCTCTTGACAACCTGCTAAATTATCTTTATATTCTCCGCTTTTATTCTACAAGCTTTGACTTTTAAGGCTCAGACCAATATGAAATATGAAAGTGGAATTTATTTCGATAAATTGCCCCAGGAAGTGGACGCAGAACTGTCTCGGCTTGGCATACAAAGCTCCAATGTCAGGGTTGCCATTCGCAGCGATCTGGATTTAAATGGGGCTTTTCGGCCAAGCTGGCTGATTATGACCAGTGAATCCATTTTATCCGTAACGCCAGGTGCCGCAGATGCAGCGCATACCGTTGGTCCGTATGCGATCAGTTCCCTTCAAAAGGCGCGCGTTTTCAAAGGCGTTGGCAGCAGTTTTCTCCAGGTGAGAATGCAGAATTTTTTTATCAATGTGATTCGGTTCAGTAATGCCAGGCGGGAGGAATTCAACCGCGCCAGAATCTATCTGGAAGATCTGATCGAAAAACAGGCCGCGCCATTGGATATTTTTAAGAAGCGCAATCCCTGGTTCTGCGAAAAATGCGGGTTGGCGCTGCCATCGCAGCAGGCCGAATGCCTCCGCTGCGCCAGTCAGGGGGGCTTGCTGAAACGGACGCTTCGGATGATGAAGCCCTATCGCTTATTTGTGGTGCTCCTATTGGTGATGATGCTCTGTGGGGTGGCGCTGGATCTTGTCCCGCCTTATTTAACTCGAATTCTGGTGGACGATGTTTTAACAACCAAACACCATACCAACTGGCTATTCTGGTTGGTGCTGGCACTCGCCGGTGCCGCTCTGTTTCGAGCGCTGCTAAATATTCTCATCGGTCGAACCAGCACGACCGTTGGCACGCGCATTACTTATGAGTTACGCCGCCAATTGCAACAGAAGCTAATTCAGCTTTCTGTGGATTTTTATGATCGCACGCCAGTGGGGACATTGATAACCCGCTTATTGCACGACGTGGATTATTTTCACGGTTTCGTTCAGCAAGTGGCGTCGGGATTTCTGGTCAACATATTTTTGATCGTCGGCATTGGCTTTATGCTGTTTAGCTTAAATGTCAAATTGGCCCTGTTCGTGCTGATCCCCGTGCCGTTCGTCATCGCAGGCACCTGGTTTTTCTGGCATACCATTTATCCGCGCTACTACCGCTATTGGGATAGCCAATCGAAGCTGGCTTCGCTGGTCAATGGCGTGCTGTCGGGCATTCGCACCGTGAAAGCCTTTGCTCAGGAAAAGCGCGAGCACCAGCGTTTTGATGGTGTGGCGGGTTATTTGAGGGATTCGCGGCGCGCGGTAGACCGCGGCTCGACTACTTTCTTCCCCATTTTTGGTTATGCCTTCGGCCTCGGCGGATTGATCATCTGGTACGCGGGCGGCAAAAATGTGCTGAGCGGCCAGATCACCCTGGGAACGCTGATGGCGTTTCTCGGCTATTTGGGCATGTTTTATGGCCCTATTTCCGCGCTCACCATGTTTTCCAACTGGCTCACGGGATTTTTAACCGCTGGTCAACGCATTTTTGAGATTCTTGACTCCGATGTTGCGCTGAAACAGCCCCAAAATCCGATTCCTGTCAAAAAAATGCGCGGTCGAATTGAGTTTAAAAATGTCACGTTTGGTTATGACCCTTACGACCCAGTTTTGACGGATATCTCGTTTGTGATCGAGCCAGGCCAGTTAGTTGGCATTGTCGGAAAAAGCGGCTCCGGTAAAACTACGCTGGTTAATCTGATCTGCCGCTTCTATGATCCACAGCAAGGCCAGATTTTAATCGATGGGGTCGATGTGCGCGACATGTCCAATCAGGAGCTGCGCCAGCATGTGGGATTGGTGTTACAAGAGCCCTTTCTATTTCGGGCGACGATTGCGGAGAATATCGCTTACGGAGCGCCGCACGCTACCCCAAAAGAGATTATCGATGCAGCCAAAGCCGCCAATGCCCATAAGTTCATTCTCCGGCAGGCCAGTGGCTACGATACACGATTGGGAGAACGCGGCGCAGGGCTCTCTGGCGGCGAGCGGCAGCGGATCAGCATCGCTCGGGCGCTGCTCTGTGATCCAACAATTTTAATTTTAGATGAAGCGACTTCCTCGGTCGACACCGAATCAGAGGAGCAAATTCAAGAGGCTTTAGCAGTGCTCACCAAAGGTCGCACGACCATTGCCATTGCGCATCGGCTGTCAACATTGCGAGGGGCAGATATTATCTATGTAATCGACGATGGCAAGATCGTCGAATACGGCAGCCATGAAGAACTTATGGCCAAGCAGGGTATGTATTATAAGCTGGTCATGATCCAGACGCGATTGACTAAATTGGAAGAATGATTTTTTTCGATACAGAGTTCACTGTGAGACCGATAGGAAAATTGGTAACTGGGTGATTGGGGAATTAGGTAATTAGTATCTAAAAAGTTAACTTCTTGCCCAAAGAGCAAAAATATTTTGACCGCGAATTCCACTAATTTTCCAAATTACGCGAATTAATTATTAGCGAAATCGATTTAATTCGTGTAATTAGCGGTCCGGCATCTTTTTGGCTCTGGCTCGTCCAGGTTGGATAATTAGTATCTAAAAAGTTCAGTTCTTGCCCAAAGAGCAAAAACTTTTTTCCCACAGAAATGAAATCCCACAGAATTAAAAAAGAAATTCATTTCTGTGGGATGCCAATTCTGTGGGAGGAATTTTTATTGTGTCCAATCTTTTAAAGGAGCAACATGGAATTAGAACAAAATAAAGAACGTTATCATTTGAGAGACGTCGGCGTCCGCTATTTGACGCCAGAAAATTGTCATCTCTATATCGGCACGCTGGGCTCGCTGCATTGCATTGTCGATGATAAAGAAGCTTACGCCAATGTTTACTGTCTGATGACATTTCCGATCAGTCATCCTTATCAGTACATTTCGGTCAATTATTCAGACAATGAAGGCAAGGAGCAAGAGATCGGCGTGATCGAAACGCTGGAAAATTTTCCCGAGGAAATTCAAAATTTGGTCAGGCAAAGTCTGGGTCAGCATTATTTCGAGCAGACTATCCGCCGCATTTATGATTCCCGCTGGGAATACGGCTTGATCTTTTTTGATGTGGAGACCGACAGCGGCCGCAAAGAGTTCAGCATGCGCTGGCAGCATGATAAAGCGCTGGAGTACGGCCGCAACGGCAAAGTCTTACTGGATACGTTTAACAATCGTTATGTCATTCCATCCGTACCCGATCTCCCTCCAGCGGATCGGAATCGGCTGTTGAGATTTATTTATTGGTGAAATAAAAGATGCTATTGCAACATTGGATTTCATTGGTTATCATCGTGCTGACGCTAACAGGAGTGGCCATAGGTCGCTACCCTGTGCTGCGGATGAACCGCGCCACTATCGTGCTGGTCGGCTCGACCCTGCTGATTATCGCGGGAGCAATTTCACTCGACCAGGCCTATCAAGCCATTGACATGAACACCATTGTGCTACTGTTTTCGATGATGGTTTTGAATATCAATTTGCGATTGGCTGGCTTTTTTGGGCTGGTGGTCAATCGCGTAGCGAGAGTTGCTAAAAACACCCGCCAATTGCTGTTTCTCGTGATTATGACATCAGGGATTTTGTCTGCCCTATTTTTGAACGATACTATTGTGATCATGTTCACTCCTCTGGTGTTGGAAGTCACCGCTGCCTTTAAGCGCAATCCCATTCCCTATTTGATGGGACTGGCAACCGCCGCTAATGTTGGTTCTACCGCCACCATTATCGGCAATCCCCAGAATATGTTGATTGGCATGTCATCTGGAATTTCGTTCGTCTCGTTTGCATTATATTTGATTCCCGTGGCGCTGGCTGGTTTGCTGGTGGTTTATCTGGTGATCATCGTCGTCTATCGGAAAGAATTCAATGGTCCAAAATTGAATTATCAATTGGCAGCGCAGCCCAGAATATTTAAGCCGTTGCTCATCAAAAGCACCATTGCCCTGACGCTCATGTTGATTGCCTTTATCGCTGGCGCAAAAATTCCACTGGCGGCGCTGGCTGCGGCATCGATATTGTTAGTCACGCGGCGCATCAAACCCAAACGAGTATTTGTCGAGCTGGACTGGGCCTTGTTGGTGTTCTTTTCTGGGTTGTTCATCGTGACCCATGCCATCGAAACCAGCGGGCTGGGAGTCTATTTGTTCGACCAGGCTCGTCCGATCATTCACCAGGGATTGGCGCCGCTGGCAGTGGTTTCAGCGCTGTTGAGCAATCTCATTTCCAACGTCCCAGCGGTCCTCTTATTTCGACCCCTGATGAGCGCCATCACCGACCCCAAAATCGCCTGGCTCACTTTAGCCATGGCCACGACTTTTGCTGGCAATTTGACCCTGCTCGGATCGGTCGCCAATCTCATCGTGGCTGAATCGGCTAAATCCAGGGGCGTTCATCTCTCGTTTGCTGAATATTTAAAAGCGGGATTGCCGATCACCATCATAACGTTGTTGATAGGAATATTTTGGTTCAGCTATCTTTCTTGAGTCAACAAAAATTGCCTTGACTGGATTGAATTTTGTTGTTATATTTCATCAAACGCGAGATGAATTTTTTTATTATGAATAAATAGAAAATGGAATACGACCTCAACAAGCTCAAACAGGTGTTGGCTGATTCGCCAGAGGTGGCCGCCGCTTATCTATTTGGCTCTGCCGCGAAAAATGAACCTGTGGTCAATGATCTGGATATTCTTATCTTGCTTTACCCAGATGCAAATGAAGATCATGCTTATTTTGAGCTATCTTATCGGATCGGTCAATCCCAGCATCTCAATGCCGATAAAGTGGACGTGGTTTTCTTTGATCTGGACAGGGTTGATCCTGAAGTGCTATATGAGGCGGTGAAACATGGGATTCTGCTAAAGAATAATTCGCCTGAGCTTTTAACCGATAAAATTGAAGAGTTGTCTAATTATTTTCTTGAAAATGAATCACTCATTAAGCAGGCGAATAAATTGAGACACGAATTCATCAAAAAGAACACTCAACATGACGCCAGAAGAATTGAAAATTATCTTCACAAAATTTCATCTGAGACAAATGCAATTAATGCCGAGCTGCAGCCGGACAATGATACAATAACTCGATCAACGACCATTTTAAGCAGCTACAAATATTCTATGATCGTGATTATCGAAACCATTGTCCAGTTGCTTCAATATATTCTGGCTATAAGATTTAATAGCTATGTCAGCCAATACAAAAAAATTGTTCCTATTTCAAAAAGGCATAAAATAATTTCTTCAGAGCTATCAAACAAATTGGAGCACTTGATTGAATTACGGAACATGCTAATTCATCATTACTCGAAAGTGGACGATGTAATTTTTCTAAAGAATCTTCGTGATGGAATCAAGGACTTTCAATCCTTTATGATCGAAATGAATAACATCATAGCTTCTTTAGATGAGGAGAAGAAAAGGTAAATGAAAGCCCTGATCTTAAGCGAGATTGTCGATCTAACGAAAAATAAAAATCCACTTGAAATCGTCGAGCTTCCCAAGCCCACTCCAAACGAGAAAGAAATTCTCATCAAAGTCTCCACCTGCGGCGTCTGCCACACTGAATTAGATGAAATCGAGGGTCGAACGCCCCCATCATTTTTCCCGATGGTGCTGGGGCATCAGGTGGTCGGGAGGATCGTTGAGACTGGCAAGGATGCTACCAAACACAAAATCGGAGATCGGGTCGGCGTAGCCTGGATTTTTTCAGCCTGCGGCCAATGTGAATTTTGTCGCTCAGGCAATGAAAATCTTTGTCCCGATTTCAAAGCCACGGGGCGAGATGCTTTTGGCGGCTATGCCGAGTATATGACCGTTCCTGAAGATTTTGTATTTCCAATCCCCGAAATATTTTCCGATTCGGAAGCGGCACCCTTGCTCTGCGCTGGGGCAATCGGCTATCGATCGTTGCGATTGACCGGGATGAAAGATGGCGATACTCTGGGATTGACTGGCTTCGGCGCTTCCGCCCATCTGGTTTTGATGATGGCGAAGCACAAATTCCCCCATTCGAAAGTCTTTGTCTTTGCTCGAAGCAAGCAGGAGCAGGCGTTTGCCCTTGAGCTCGGCGCTGACTGGGCTGGTGACACGGAAGCTGAACCACCCGATCAACTCAATTGCATCATCGACACCACACCTGTTTGGAAGCCAATTGTCGAGGCGATGAGAAACCTCAAGCCCGGCGGCCGATTGGTGATCAATGCTATTCGCAAAGAGGAGATCGATAAAGAATATCTTTTGAAATTCGATTATCCAGCTCACTTGTGGATGGAAAAGGAGATCAAGAGTGTTGCTAATGTCGCGCGGCGGGATGTGAGTGAATTTTTAAATCTGGCGGCTGAAATCCCAATCAAGCCTGAAATTCAGGAATATGCCTTCGAAGATGCAAACCAAGCCCTGGTGGAGTTGAAGGAGCGGAAAATTCGCGGGGCAAAGGTCATAATAATCTAAAAAATTGCTTGACAATTTGATAAAATTTTATTATGATAGCGAAAACCACTGAACACATCGAACCCACCTAACAAAGGAGGGAAGGAATGTCGACTGGAAGAGGAACCGTCAATAAAGTAATTCTCTTGGGCCGATTGGGAAAAGATCCTGATTTGCGGTACACGCCAAGTGGCGCAGCAGTAGCGACTTTTAGTTTGGCCACCAACCTGGTCTGGAAGGATCAAGATGGTAATCAGAAAGAACTGACCGAATGGCATCGTATTGTTGCCTGGAGAAAGCTTGCCGAGATTGCCAGCAATTACCTCAAAAAGGGGAGCCTTGTCTACATCGAGGGTCGGCTTCAAACCAGGTCATGGAACGACAAGAACAACGTGACCCGCTATACGACGGAAGTGGTTGCCGATAACTTGACCATGGTAGGTCCTAAAATGGAGCGACCAGGCGAGCCGGCAGAGATTCCGCCTCCGATCGACGAGTTTATTCCTGGTGAGCCCGAAGGAATTCCTCCTGCACCATCAGAAGATGATCTACCTTTCTAAAAAATCTGCAGCAACTTATTTTCGATCTTGCGAATCCGAGAATCCAATATTCTCGGATTTTTTTTATTAAAGTTGTTGCCTTTGAAAATAAATTTCATATATTATACTCATATCAAAAACAAAACGTCATCATAAACCGATCGCTCACTTAAAAGAGAGGCCTGTTCGTCCCCATGAAAATCGAACAATTGGTTCAACAAGCGTTAATAGCTCGGGAACGTGCCACGGCGCCATTTTCTAATTTTAGGGTGGGGGCGATTCTTTTGACCGCTCAAGATCGAATTTATACTGGCTGCAACATTGAAATCAGCTCTTTTGGACTGACCATTTGTGCGGAGCGTGTCGCCATTTTCAAAGCAGTATCGGAAGGGGAAAAGGCGTTCAAAGCCATATTCATTGCATCGGATTCAGAACGATTCACTCCACCATGTGGGGCCTGTCGCCAGGTTTTATGGGAACTGGCTGGGAACATCGAGGTGTATATGATCAATCGGTTGGGCGAATTCGAGATAAGCTCTGTGGAGAAGCTGTTGCCATTTGGCTTCGACAGCACTTTTTTAACGCAAATCCGATCTATGGGGGAGCGAGCGGCTGACTGACCATCCTCAATGGAAGCGATATTTTTTACTCGAATTCAATTTTTCGAGGCTTTTGGGCTCAAAAATAATTTTGAATAGTATCGTTGCAGAGATGAAACCGCACATCTTAATCGGGATTGCCGGGGGATCTGGTTCGGGGAAGACCCTGGTCGCGCGGCGCATTGTTGAAGAGCTGGGATCGGATAAGGTGATCATTATCCAGCAAGATTCCTATTATCGGGATCTAAGCCATTTGAGCCTGGAACAACGGGCCAGGCAAAACTTCGATCACCCCGATGCCTTTGATCATCAATTTTTAATCGCGCAATTGAAGGACCTTCTGGCAGGGAAGGCAATTGACCAGCCCATTTATGATTACACAATCCACTCACGAAAAAAAGAGACGCGCCGGATTGGCGAGCATGTGATCATCGTGCTGGAAGGGATATTGATTCTCCATGAACCCGAGCTCAGGGATCTGATGGATATTAAGGTCTATGTGGATACTGATGATGATGTTCGATTGATCCGGCGGATTCGGCGCGATGTGACCGAGCGAGGAAGAAGTCTGGAGTCGATTCTGGAACAGTATGAAAACAGCGTTCGGCCAATGCATCTGCAATTTGTCGAGCCGACGAAGCGATATGCCGATATCATCATTCCTGAAGGCGGATATAATCTGGTGGCAATTGATTTATTGAAGACAAAAATTCAAGCGTTATTGGCGGAGCGAGGCTATTGAGTGCGATGGGGAGCAAACGATGGAGCACATCGGCCGCATGTTTGGATGATAAATGGATCAATCGTTGAGGAAGCTGCATGTTAGAGGTCATCACCGGGGCCATGGAGGCTGGCAAAACGTGGTTGCTTTATAAGCGAATTAGTGACGCTAAATTGATGGGCAAAAAAGTTCAGGTCTTTGCTTTTCCTGTGCATAACGAACAGATTGTCTCGCGGATCGGCTTTTCAAGTGAAGCCATCACGGTTCCCACGGTGGCAGAAATTGAGTCGGCATTGCATCCAGATACCGAGACAATCGCGATCGACGATGCGCAACTATTTGATGAAGAGGACCTGATCAATTTTTGTAATAAGTATCGAAAGACGATGGAGATCATCATCGCCGGGGTCCATTTGAACTGCTTCAATGAGAATTTCGGCGCTATGGTAGAGCTCATGGGCCGTGCTGAGAAAGTAGTGGTCCTGCTTGCTGTGTGTGAAAAATGCAAGCAACAAACCGCATTGATCTCTCAGCGCTATCGCGATCGCGAGCATACGATCCCCATCACTAAAGAGGACCCGAGGATCGAGCTGCGCAAGGAGTTCTATGCCCCGGTGTGCTGGAACTGCTATCGGCCGCCGCAATGATGGCGTGACCAAAACGCTGCTCGATCGATCAAATCGATAAGTGGTGATCAGGTAGCTTCATCAATTGTTTACTGGATCATGCCGATATGACATCCAAACCGTCGCAGATGGGATACTTCGAGCAGGCGCGATTTCAATCGCACTGGAGCTGTGCGATCGGAGCAAATTAAGGCCTTTCTGGTTTCACAAAGTATTGGCCTCCTCGATGACAGGGCAAGGGGGGGATTCATTTATTTGGTTAGGCGAGATACAGATTTGAGGAACGATCAGCTGACAGCAACGAACGGACATAAATTGAGAATCAAGTAGGAGCGAATGATGTGGGTACAAAAATTGACCGCCTTTTTCGGTATTTTCGTTTTATTGGGAATCGCCTGGCTTCTCTCCAATAACAAAAAGAGAATCAATTTCCGCGTCGTCATTTGGGGGTTATTATTGCAGCTCATTTTTGCGATCCTCATTTTAAAGACAACCCCGGGGCAGATGGTTTTCTTTTTTGCGCGGGCATTCATCGCAAAGCTGTTAAGCTTTACGGATGCCGGCGCATCGTTTTTATTCGGCAATCTCTATCGCGGAGATGCCGGGATCATCGAGCAAATCGGTGGAGCAGGCCCGATGCAGCTTCGCGATGGTGTTACTGGACAATTCGTCGATGTGGGGATTATCTTTGCCTTTCATATTTTGCCAACCATCATTTTTTTCGCCTCGCTCATGAGCGTTCTCTATCATCTTGGGGTGATGCAGAAAATTGTGCAGTTCATGGCGTGGATTATGGCGAAATCCATGGGAACCAGCGGTGCGGAATCGCTTTCGGCCGCGGGCAATATTTTTGTGGGACAGACCGAGGCACCGCTCTTGGTTAAGCCATACGTGCCAGAGATGACCCACTCGGAACTCATGGCCATTATGGTGGGAGGATTTGCAACGATCGCTGGGGGGGTGATGGCCGCCTATGTGCGATTTGGTGTCGATGCCGGGCATCTGATGGCTGCCAGCGTGATGTCGGCCCCAGCGGCACTGGTCATGGCAAAGATCATCTACCCTGAAACTGGACAACCCAAGACGCGCGGCATGGTGAAATTGCCAAAGGAACGCGTAACGGCCAACGTAATTGACGCTGCAGCCTCCGGGGCGGCCGATGGATTACGCCTGGCGTTGAACGTCGGGGCCATGCTTATGGCTTTCATCGCCCTAATCGCCATGATCAATTTCGGCCTGGGAAAGATCGATGATGTCATCAATTTCATCACGTTTCATCACACGCAGTTCGATTGGGACCTCAGCTTGAAGAAAATCCTGGGCGTGATCTTTTCGCCGGTCGCTTTTTTTCTGGGCGTCAGCCCAAAGGATATCCTTCATTTTGGCAATTTGTTGGGCACGAAGATTTCCATCAATGAATTAATCGCTTACATCGACCTGGTCAATCTCAAAGGGGTGATCTCCGAGCGTTCTTATATTATCGCCACCTACGCGCTTTGTGGCTTCGCGAATTTCAGTTCAATCGCGATACAAATCGGTGGCATCGGTGGGATCGCCCCGGAACGCCGCAGCGATCTGGCGAAGATTGGATTGAAAGCGATGATCGGCGGAGCATTGGCTTCATGGCTCACCGCCACGATCGCTGGAATCCTCATTTAATAATTCACCATTGAAATCTTCGCTCCGTGCTGATTTGCTTTGAAATGAATTTTGCCGATTTGTTTGTTCTCCTTCGTTTTGCCCAAAAAGAAGATCGAATTAAAGGTGCAGCAGATCAGGGCAATCGAATTTCCAATTCGGCGAATCACCCCAAGACGCGGGTTTTGATATCATTTTTTATCAAATACAAGGGTAAAATGGAATCACAACAGCTACAAGAAGCCCTGGAATTCATTCGCCAAAGAATGCAAATCACGCCATCGGCCGCTATCATCCTGGGATCGGGATTGGGCGGCTTTGGGGATGAGCTGGCTAACAAAACCATTATTGATTGTCGTGAAATCCCCCATTATCCAGTGCCACGGGTGGCGGGACACGCTGGAACATGGATTTTGGGTTGGTTGGAAAAAACTCCGATCGTGGCGTTAAAGGGCCGGGTTCATACCTATGAAGGTTATTCTGCGCGCCAGGTAACCTATCCGATTCGCCTGCTGGCCCGACTGGGCATTCAGCGACTGGTGGTCACCAATGCGGCCGGAGCGATCAATCCTGATTTCGCCCCGGGCGATTTGATGCTCATTACTGATCATATCAATTTCTTATTTACCAGTCCGCTCATCGGCGAGAACCAGTTGCCGGCAGAGCAGCGGTTTATCGATCTCTCCCAAGCGTATGATCGAAGGTTCATTCAAGGGGCATTGGAAGTTTCGCAACGACTCGGCATTCCGTTGCGGCGCGGGGTTTTGATCTGTTTTCAGGGGCCAAGTTATGAGACGCCCGCAGAAGTTCGAATGGCGCGGATTATGGGCGCAGATGCAGGGACGATGTCCACGGTGCCAGAGGTTATTGCCGCCCGGCAGCAGAATATGCGCGTAATGGGCATCTCGTGCATCACCAATTTGGCAGCAGGCCTGTCCGACAAAAAATTGAGCCACGAGGAGGTCACTCGAACAGCAGATGCCATCAAAGATAAATTTGTTCTGCTAATGAAGGAGATTATGAAGCAACTCCCCCATTGGTGAACATCCATCTCGATGTTTGTGATGATGTTTGTTTGGATGATCGCATGTATGAAGAGAATCTGGCAAGGCGATTGATAATTGGGACAATTCAACCACCTCCATTTCGGCCAAGTGCTTTATGAAGATGTGCCAATAGCATTTTATTGCCAATCAACCTGATGAAATGGGCATTTTGAATGGGAACTTAACGGCAGTGGGCGCGAAACATGCGTCCCCTGTTAGTGATGATGGAAATCTGAAGGCGTCCGATGAAACCAACGAGAGCCAGACAACGCATTCGGGTCCCCGATAAGATTGCGCTTTTTTATTTGAAATTGTATAAGGCATATTTGCTGTTCAGGCGATGTTTGTTGGATATGCAGTTGCGCTGGAGGCGAAAACGGTCGCTTTATGTGGTGAAGCTTTATCTCAGCGCGCTGTTCTCCTGGCGTCGGCGAATGGAATTGCTGGAGTATCGACAGAAATATCAGCAGGTGATCGCATCCTGCCAGGGCCGGCTCCGCCGTCTCGAAGATGTCGCTCCATCCCGTCTGGCAGAGCTGTATGAAATTTGGGGACGTAATCTGCGCAATATGAATCGTTTTGATGAAGCGCTGGATATGCTGCTTTTCACCAAAGATCAATTGAAATCGAAGTCGCCTTCACTTTGGTATGAGCTGGGATTGCTGTACTTCATCAAAAAGGATTATCCAGCAGCGCGGCGCGCCCTGGAGACCGCGATCCATCTGGGCTACGATACGGTGTCGCTTCGGATTCATCTGGGCAAAGTCTATTATCAGATGGGAATGCTGAGTCGCGCCGAGGAATGCTTCAAACGGGTGTTGCGGATCTACCCGCGCGAAGGAAGCCTGTATTTCTTGCTGGGGATCGTTTACAAGAGCAATGTAGAATACCATCTCGCCATCGAGGCGTTCAAAAATGCGATCCGATATGGTAGCGATCAAAAAGAGGAACATCTGGGGTTGGCGGAGATCTATACGCGACTGGGCTACTGGCATGAGGCGATTCAGGAGTACAAGCAGATCCTGCGGTTTGAATCGGACAATTTTATCGCCCATTATTTCTTGGGATGGATCTACGAGATTCAAGGCCGGGAAGACGAGGCCATTCAGGAATACCTCATCGCGAACAAGATCGATCCCAATGACGAGGATACCAAGCAAAAACTGATTCGGCTGCTGGCATCACCTGTAATGGAAGAACAATGTTAGGAGTATCAGTGAATGCAATTGGATAAAATCATCAAAGCGGCGCGTGGCGATCACCCCGTGTCCCTTGTGCTAAAAAATGTCAATTTGATCAACGTGGTTTCTGGGGAAATCTACCCTACCAATATAGCGATAGAGGATCAGTTGATCGTCGGGATAGATAATGACTATGAAGCGCAACAGGTGCTGGATCTTTCGGGCCTGTATGCCGCGCCTGGCTTTATCGATGGTCATGTCCATATTGAAAGCTCAATGGTGACCATCCCGCAATTTGCCCGTGCGGTAGTTCCTCTCGGAACGACCTCTGTGATCGCCGATCCCCATGAGATTGCCAATGTGTTCGGTTATGAGGGCATTCGGTTCATGATGGAATCGGCCAAGTATAATCCCCTGAATGTATTTTTTACGCTCCCTTCCTGCGTGCCATCGACCAAATTGGAGACCGCTGGCTCGCAATTGCGCGCATTCGATATTTTCCCGTTTCTCCGAGAGAAGTGGGTGGTCGGATTGGGTGAGATGATGAATTTCCCCGGCGTTATCCAGGGAGATGAAGAGGTGCTGGATAAAATCAAAATCTCCTCTGAAAAACGAATCGATGGTCATGCGCCTGGCGTGACCGGGAAGCACCTGAGCGCTTATATTGCCGCTGGCATCACATCCGACCATGAGTCCACCACGCCTGAGGAGGCGCTGGAAAAGCTGCGCATGGGCATGTATGTGATGATTCGCGAAGGCACTGGCACAAAGAATCTGCGCGATCTGTTGAAAATGGTGACCCCGGAGAACAGCCGTCGCTGCATCTTTTGTACCGATGACCGGCATCCGCATGATATTCTGGAAGAAGGGCATATCAATTTTATGATCAAAACGGCCATGGCTTATGGTATCGACCCCATCTCGGTGATTCGAATGGCCACATTGAATCCTGCTGAGTATTATAACCTGCGCAAATTGGGGTTCCTGTCCCCAGGATGTTTCGCGGATATCGTTATCATCGAGGACCTCAAGGAAGTTAAGATCAAAATGGTGTTCAAAAATGGGCAGTTGGTCGCTGAAAACGGCCGGATGTTACAGGAATCGCGTTTCAAGCCAGAGGTCAAGGTCCGGGGATCGGTCAATATCAAATGGCTGGAGGGCCATGAGTTCCAGATCCCGGCCAAGAGCCAACGCTGTCGCGTCATCGGTTTGATCAAAGATCAAATTGTCACCCAATCATTGGAGGAAACGCCTAAAATTGTCGACGGTTATGTCGTTTCCGATCCTGATCGAGACCTGCTGCGTTGCTACGTGATCGAACGGCATAATGCCTCGGGCAATATTGGCAAGGGGCTGGTCAAAGGTTTTGGTTTGAAAAAAGGCGCGATCGCCGCTTCGATCAGCCACGATTCCCACAACATTGTCGTGGTGGGCGTCAATGATGAAGATATTTTCAAAGCAGTAACTCAAATCAACAAAATGGGCGGCGGCCTTTCTGTCACCTGTGATGGGAAGGTCCTCGACGCGTTAGAATTGCCAATTGCCGGGCTGATGTCCACTGAGCCCTTGGAGATCGTCAATGCTCGACTGCACAGGCTGAATCATCACACCAAAGCATTAGGTTGCACCCTAACAGATCCATTTATGGCTATTTCTTTCCTGGCGCTTCCAGTTATCCCAAAATTAAAAATTACCGATCTGGGATTGGTCGATGTCGATCAATTCGACTTTGTCGACCTGTTCATTTGATGAATGTGGGTGATGGTTTTCGCCCAAATATCGCTCTATCGCTTTATCTGATCCGCGATATTTGCCGATTCATGCTGTCGGCTATCCCCAATCAGGTTCATTGATGAATGTGAATTGGTGCATCGGTTCATCGGCAAATTTGGTTAGATGTCGATCTAAGAACATTCTAAGTAAGCCAGAGAGTCGTATCTGCGCAGGCAGGCATCTCACTATCTGAATGTTTGATTTCGATTCCTGCTTTCGCAGGAATTATTCATTCTCAATCATTGCAGCAAAGAACGAACTATCCCGAGATCATCGAAACATTTGGTCAGGCAAACCATATTCGCCCAAATGAAATCAGAATTGAACTGTTCATCATAAAACAATTTAGTCGGCCTCAAAACCGTGTGATCGCATCGAAGCGTGGCCGTTGCATTCAATCAAGTTTCAGCAGGATTTGGATGATCCAAAGAATGCAGCCATTGCACGAATGGAGCGATCGCAATCTTGATGTTGAATGGATATTGCGCTGAGTTTTTCAATTCAATTTGGGGGAGACACTTTCATTAAATATGGCTCGACATTCTGTCTTGCGAAAGGAGAATCATGCCGGGAGATTTTGTTGTGGTCTTAGTTACCGCTGGCAATCGTCAAGAGGCGGAACTAATAGGCAGGGCATTAGTTGAAAAAAAGTTGGCAGCCTGCTGTAATATTGTCGGACCGATTGCATCGATTTTTTATTGGGAAGGCAAGCTTTGTGAAGAACAAGAACTGCTGCTCGTGATTAAATCGGTGAAAGAGCGATTCGATGAGATCGTCACCACGGTGAAACAATTGCACAGTTACACCACGCCAGAGATCATTGCACTGCCGATTGTGGCTGGTGCTTCTGATTATTTGAACTGGGTGGCTGCAGAGACAAAATAGTAATCGTGGGAAAAATTTGTCAATGATGAGATCGCCGACTCTTGTGGTCGCAGTGGACGATAGCGATTTTTATCCCGGTCGCGATCGGATGAGGCGCGCAATGGGATTAAATAAGCCTTGCCTGATGTCTAATGGATAGCGATGGCGGCCTGGCAGTTCTTGGCGGATGAGATGAACAATCTTGAGCCCGCTTCGCCCAAACTGCGAAATAAATTTATGGCTGTGGGAAATATCTGAATGGAATGGACAATACTTGGCTGTGGGACTGGAATCCCTTTGCTGGATCGCGGTGCTCCAGGGCATTTATTGAAAATCAATGATGAACCAGTTCTGTTCGATAGTGGCTCTGGCACGCTGCTTCGGATGCTGCAACTGGGTGTCGATTATAAACGGTTGAATTACGTTTTCTATACCCATCACCATTCGGATCACACTGCCGATCTTATTCCGCTGATTCAGGCGATGCGCACAACGCCAGGTTATCAGCGGATTGACAAATTGCATCTGCATGGCCCGTTGGGGTTTGATGAGTTCCTGCAGACGCTCAGTATGGCATTCGGTTCATGGCTGATTTCGCCTAATTTTCCACTGGAAATCCGAGAGCTCAGCCGGAATCGTTTGCAAATTGCCGAATGGAGCATTCAAACCATTCCAGTAAAGCATAGTCAATCCGCCATTGCCTATCGAATCGAGAACGGTGCTGGCCGATCCATCGTTTACGCTGGCGATACAGATTATTGTGATGAGATCATCGAACTTGCCCATCGAGCGGATATATTGATACTGGAGTGTTCGTTCCCCGATGACCAGAAGGTCACGGGGCATTTGACGCCCAGTCTGGCAGCGGAAATTGCCAGCAGAGCCAATTGTCAGCATCTGGTGCTAACGCATCTTTATCCGCCGGTCGAGCCACTGGAGGCAGAAATTCATCAACGCTGTCATCGCATCTTTTCGGGCAAAATTTCAATTGCCAGAGATCTTATGAAAATAACAATTGAGCCTTAGGTGTTGGTCTTCCATCGCGACATATTTCGAAAGCATTTGATCAAAATAGCGTTCGTCATTTCTATTTTGCTGCATTTGCTGGGCTTTTTGAGCTACCGGCTGATCGGTCTTGTCCCGCTGGTTCCGATCAGGATCAGCGAGCTTCTCAAGCATCGTGAGGAGAACGAACGTCGCATGGTGTTTGAATTGGTGGAGACCCCGGAATCAGCGCGGAGCCAGCATCCCCCCAAAGAGGCACAATTGCTCTCAGATAAAAATACGGTGGCGCGCGATCAATATGCGCGTCAGGATAAGCCCGATGGGGCGCCCTATTCAGAAGGGGATCTGGATATCAAACAATGGCCTGAGGCAACGGATCAAATGGCTGCTGCACCAGCACAGCCGCAGCGCGAGCAAACGCCACAGCAACCGCAACAAGATCCGCTGGTGGCTACTGCACGAAATTATTATGAATATCCCAAATTCAGTCGCCAGGAACTATTGAAAAAAGATCCTTCGGTTGGCGAGCCCCAACCCAGCGAGCGCGCGCCAGCTCGACCACTCTATGACAATCGGAAATTTAGTGTTGAGGATTTAGGCGGTTTCAGTTTCAACACCTATGCCTGGGACTTTGCGCCGTATATGTTAGAGATGAAGCGTAAAGTGGAACGAAACGTTTTTCCGCCGCCTGCCTTCACCAGAATGGGACTGATCAGTGGTGAAACCGTGTTGCGGTTCAAAGTGATGCCAAATGGCGAGGTGAAAGACCTGGTGGTGCTGCAATATACTGGTCATGAATCGTTGAAGGAGACCAGTGTGAATGCCATCAAAAATTCATCGCCATTTCGTCCTTTGCCGGCTGATTTTCCAGAAAACTATCTTGAAGTGACTGCCGCATTTACTTATTATGTGAGACGATGATTGTTTTTGTCGATACGATTTCGAGATTGAGGAATTAATCGGATGCACGAAGCTTTGATGTTCTTAGAACGAGGCGGGATCGTCATGATTCCGCTATTGCTATGTTCAATTATCGTTGTCGCGATTGCCATTGAGCGGGCAATTGTCTTGCGAACCAAAAAGGTGCTTGTCCCAGAAATCATCAGCGTGATCGAGACCATTAAGCAGCCAGAGGACATTCATCTCGCTCTATCCATCTGTCAGAAGAACGAGGGAGCATTTGCCCACATCGTTCGTCTGGGCCTGGAAAATCGCGATCTAACAGCCGATGAACTCAAAGAATTGATTACGGATCAGGGCCGACAAGAGGTCCGATCGCTGGAAAAGGGATTGGTGATCATCGAAACAATCGCCGGGATCGCCCCGCTATTGGGGCTATTGGGAACCGTGACCGGCATGATCAAAGTTTTTACCGTCATCTCCCAGCAGGGCCTGGGACAAACACAGGCGCTCTCGGGCGGGATTTCTGAAGCATTAATCACCACTGTGGTCGGCCTCTCGATCGGCATCCCGTCCCTGGTGCTCTATAATTATTTCACCAATAAGGCTGAGAACCTCATCCTCGATATCGAGAAATTCACTTCTCAGTTGCTCAGAAAACTATCTCGATTCCAGGCCCGGTCCGCTGAAAGCGAATCAACTCGATAATGCTGCTGCTTGCGGTATAATTCGGCAATGGGCCGCTCACCGGTCAGACGCCGGTTGCGCAACCGCGGCTCCGCTTTCTGCTGCCATCAATTAGAAGCCATTGGGCAGCTCAGGCAGGGAGTTTTCTCATCGTGGCAATTCCTGGGGATCTGAGAATCCGGGATCAAAAAATGAATATGAAGCGGTAATATGCAATTTCACGAGAAAAAAAGGCGCAAAGTGATCATCAACATCACCTCGTTGATCGATGTGATGTTCCTGTTGCTGATATTTTTCATGGTCTCATCGACCTTCATTGAACAACCTGGCATGAAATTGGAGTTGCCGGAGTCAAAGAGCGCGACGATCGAGCAGATCAAAGAGTTGGTCCTTGAGATCACTGCCGACCAGGGGATGGTTCTAAATCAGGCGCCAGTGACTTTGGAGGATCTTGAGTCGAAAATAAAAGAGCTCTTTCCCAATCTTGCCGAAAAGTCGCTGGTCTTGAAGGCCGATCGGAGCGTGCCTCATGGCACTGTGGTCAAAGTGATGGATATCGCGAAATTGAGTGGTATTGAAAAGCTGGTCATCGCCACGCGCGGGGTCAACGAATAAATAGAGGTAACGCCCATTGCGGCGGGCAATCCATTTTTTAGAATTGTTGGACACGAAAACAGAACTAACACAGAAAAAAGCCATTTTTGAGCTTCATTTCTGTGTCAGTTCCCATTTTGTGTCCCAAAAAATTTATCCCTTGAAGTTCTGAAATGAACTCATCGGTCATTAAAATATTTTTTTGGAACAGGGGTCACCGAACGATGCATTAGAAATTATCATCCAATGAACTCGGTGTTTTTCTGGGGTCACTGTGTCCAAAAGCATCTTGAATTAAACAACGATCAATGCGTTTGGAATAAATTCGATCTAAAAAATCAGGTTCAATCTTGTGTCATCTCCATTTTTCAGCAATTGACTTGATCAGATCATCATCGATTTCGCCCGATCGAACATCCCGGTTCCCCAGTTCATGCTCAGTTTACTTCCCCTTATTTTGCCTCTTCATCGCATAATATTCAATCACGCGATCCAATATGCCATCCAAATCGACGCTGGGTTGGAAACCAATCAGGTTTTTGATTTTGGATACGTCAGGAACCCGAATCAACATATCCTCGAAGCCCTGCTCGTACGCTTCATCATAGGGCACATATTTGATGACCGAGTCGGAATTGGTCTTTTGGATAACCTTCATGGCCAGGTCTTTGATCCGCACTGGTTCAGTAGAGCCGATATTAAAGATTTCGCCAACTGCTTTCGGGTGATTGGCCAGCGCAATCATGGCATCGACCACATCGGTGACGTAGGTGAAACAGCGGACCATATTACCATCGTTATAGACGGTGATGGGCCTGCCATCCAGGGCTTGCTCCACGAAACGCGGAATCACCATCCCATAGCGACCAGTCTGCCTCGGCCCGACAGTATTGAACAGCCGAACAATAACGACCTCCAGGTTTTTCTCTTTGTGATAGGCCAAAGCCAGAAATTCATCAATGGCCTTGGAACAGGAATAGCTCCAACGATTTTTAGTGGTTGGCCCCAATACTCGATCGTCGTTCTCTTTAAACGGTACCTGCGTGCTTTTTCCGTAGATTTCTGAAGTGGATGTGATGACCACTTTTTTGAGATAGCGACTGGCCAGCTTCAGCACCATGTCTGTGCCCAAAATATTTGTCTGAATCACCTCTACCGGCTTGCTCACGATCAACTCCACCCCTACGGCTGCCGCGAGATGATAGATAATGTCACATTCGCTCACCAGACGGTCCATCACTGTCTCGTTCAAAATACTCTCTACTGCAATGCTAAATCTGGGGCTCTTGATGAAATTCGACAAATTTTCTAATTGGCCTGTGGATAAATCGTCGATCACAGAAACGACCTCCCCACGCCGTAACAGCTCTTCAGCCAGATGCGATCCAATAAAACCAGCTCCCCCAGTAATCAGTACTTTCATATCCCTTCTCCAAATTAGCTGTTTACGACTATCTTGAATTGTGAGTTAGAAAAGCTTTATGATTAGCGATCTCATAGAAAGAATTACAAAAATCTTGAAGCCCTTCCCTCCCTAACCTTTGGACTTATCCGATACCCTTCACAGTAAGGTGAGAATGAAGTGGAAGATTTTCGTTCAATCCTGCGATCATCGAAATTTGATTTTTGTCCGAATTGTTGAACATGGCCGAGGTTAACTCGGCTTTTATATGATCTGTTCTATTTCATCGCATAATTACCAGTTTTTCGATCTGCTCTATCTGCTGTTCGCCAGAGCGAGCGATCACTTTATACAAATATACCCCATTCGCCAGATGATCCTGGTCCTGATCCCTTCCGTCCCAATAAAGATGGTGGAATCCGGCCTCGAGGAAATGATATTCGAGGGTCCGGATCAACCTCCCAGCCACGGTGAAGATTTTGATGGTCACCTTATCGGCTGGTTGGGTCAATCGAAATGTGAATTCCGTCGCATCCCGAAACGGGTTGGGATAATTGAACACGTGGAGCAATCGGAACTCACTGGTGACCAGAAAGTCATCGCGATGGTAACTGAGATTGTTCCGCGCATCCTTGACAAACACCTCCAATCGGTGTTCGCCATCAGATAATGATGGAGTAAAACGGATCTGTGCACGTAATCTTGGCTCGCTTGATTGATGGACTGGGATAACCGTCAAAATATGCTCGTTTCCAGCAAAGCTTATCCGGCGGCTGTCTAACAATATAGTTATACGGGACGTATCGCCATCCACGAGCAAGCGGGCGTTATCATAAATATTGATCAAAATGATCGGCTGGCCAGCCACATAGTCCCCAGACACGAGCCGTTTTCCATCATAGGTCACGACGATCTCGGGTTTGGCGCTGTCGGGCACTACGTAGATCGGCTTTGCATAGTAATTGTTCGTCTCTGATAATTCGTTCAGCTCATTGTCAGGATCGACCTCGATGATGATCTGAGCATTGCCCATCCAGCCAGATGTTTCCCAGTTCTGCTCGATGACCCGAAAGCTATCGATCGGGATCTGAGTCAAAATTGGCTCCTCGCCCAGCCTTACGGGACCGCTTTCAACGGTATGAAGTGAGAAACGAATCCTCACCGAATCGACAATTTTCATGCCAACGTTATAAACACTCAGCCTCATTTTTAGGGGCTCGCCCTCAAGGACCGTGTCCGCGCTGAATGATACCACCTGATAATTGATCGCTGGATCGGAAACTGGCTCATAAGAGACCGCCCAGTCTTGTAGCATAGGCGTTTGCAATCCGCTATGATCAGCTAAATTAGCCCGAAGTTTTAGCAGAGGATATTTTTGGGCATCGATCCCTGACAAATCTTCCTGATTGAAATTCGTCAAGCCCGTCAGGAGTGTATCCCATTGAGACAATTTTTTATCAAAGCCAAACACATCCAGCGAGATGTGAGAGCTCGGTGACTGGATGACCTGATTCCAGGTAGCGCGATGCCAGCGATTTGCTGGACCGATCGGCGTGGACGTCACGGTTCCTTGCTGATGGAAGCAAATGAGCGTGTCTCGCACGGTTGCAATTCCCTGAGTCGCAGGAACATGCTGTTCCTCCACCGTGCCGATGGGCGCTCCTTTGATGCCGATGGTGGCCCAGGAATCCCGGAATCGCACCTGGCGACACAACTTGCTGCCGATGCTTTCCAACGCTTGATAGGCTTTTTCGGTCATATTCAAGCTGCCATCATCTTTAATGGCGATCAAAACATAGATCCCATTTTCCAGGCCATTTATAAAATATGCCAGAGCATTGGCTTCCTGCTGAGACGCCCAGGTATCGAATGATCGATAGGTGACTATCTGTCCAGTATTGGGCTTCATCACAACGAGATTATGCCCGCGATGCTGCTCAGCGACCGGGACATTATTTACGGTAATTCGAGCGTAATCGCCGTCGGCGTAGCCAGCCGATTCAACCTGCAAAATGAAGGATCGAGCTTCCAGTTGCAGCCCCTGTCGGGAAAGCTGAATATGATCGAAATGGTTCTGAATGAACTGATCCAAATGTGATTGTCTCCAAGTGTTCTCGACATTGCCGGATCGCGTCATAAAAGAGGAGGAAACCCAATTGCCGACCTCGGTGTCTTCGTTGACCCGAGAGCGCCAGAAGTAAGTCTGGCCATCTGACAGTTCTGTAATGGCCCACTGAGTTACAATGGTTCCTTCGCGTATTGCTGGGGAAGTAATCAGCGCCGGACTATTGAAAAACGCCGCCGTGTCCAGCTCAAATTGATAGTAGCGCGCTGGATTATCAGTAGGACCCGCTGGATTATTAACTTGCAAGATCACATTTTTGGGGGGGATAACCTGAAACTCAAACGGCCTTGAAATAGTAATTTTTGAAGAGTAAACAAAAATGGGAAATTCATGGACATTATTGTCTTCGGCCACTTCGTCAATTTCATTATCAGCATCCAGGACGACTCGAATGATGTGCTGACCCGCCTGATCTTTGAGATTCCATTGGAATCCGACTGAATCGATCAGGCCAATCTGCGGCACTGGCAGCTTGCCAGCGATTAGCCGAGACTGGTTATCTTTCAGATCGTAAAGATCAATTTTAAAACTGTCCTTTGTGGCCAGTCCCCAGTTTTGAATTTTTAAGTTTAACGTTGCGAAAGAATCCGCCTCTGAAGGGTTGCGAGGCACAACATTAACATCGTTTGGTCCCAGGGTCAAATCCGGCTTTTCTGGCAATGTCAGGTTGCTGATGGGGTCGCCAAGGAGGGAGTATTGATTAATGACATTGACATTATAGAAAGAACTACCATAGCTTTCCCACAATTTAATTTTAGCGAAAGTGGTCGCTTCACCTAATAAATGAATAGTATCGACTAATGCTCCACGAAATAGATTTTTCAGCAGAACATTATCCTGAAAGACGTATCCCCATCCGGTGGTTCCCCAGAAGCCAATCGCACCCTTATCTTTAACCACCAGAAAATGCTCGCCGAAGCTATTGGCGTCTGGCTCGGCGAATCTGCCTGTGTGACAGGTCATGCTGGTAATGAATGGATATTTATCTTTGTTGGTCAATTCTTCGATATCAGGATGGTTGAACATTAAATCCCAAGTTCGGCTGCCAGCGTGGCCCAAAAAATTCACCCACATCATCCCACGATTGATAGCATCCAATACCTCCTGCTTTTTTTCACCTTCAAAATAACCTTCAGTGGTCTTATTGATCTGAAAGACCTGACAACTGGCTGGAGGGGGCGCGACTAAATTGTTGATAATCGCGTTGGACTGATTCATGAAGGTTCGTTGCTCGCTTTTATTGAAACCGCCAGTAATAAATAGAATGTTTTTCTTCCAGCTTCCAGTTGCGGTGTTTTCATAAGCGATAATTTTATCCACGACAATCTCGGCTTGTTCCTCGGTTTCCACCGGAATTCTTCCCACCAGCATTTCGGGGAGAACATCACTTTCACCATCGAAACAGACCAACCTATTATCGCTTACTGGATTTCCATAAGATGGCACGTAATTTATTTTTGCCGCTTCGCCCAGATTCCTCTTGATATCCCAACTGGCATCGCCAAAAAAAATTACGTAGCAGGGCGCTGGTGCTTCCCAATGATAAAACGCATATTGCAAAAAATCTTTGATCGCCAGTGGATTTAGCAAGCCAAAATTAAACTCATCATAAATTTCATAGACGTCAACAACTTCAACCCGAAGTCCATGATGATAGCGATGAAACTCAGCCAGACGCTGTGCAGCGTTCTTAAAATTGGGGTGGGTGATGATAATCAAGTCGGCTCCACGAGCCGATGATTTTAAATTAATAAAAGTATCCACCACCGCGTATGCGGGAGTTTTAAGCCCAGCTTTTGAAACTATAGCAAAAATACGGTTAGATGCCAGGGAATCGTTAAAGCTAACATAGAAATCATGTCCCTCGCCAGGTACAATGAGCGTATCCTGCACTATTGCTACACCGCTTCCTGCTGGCGAGATTTTCTCAATGGCGCTACCTGGTGCAGCTCCCTTTTTCCCAATCATTGCCCAAGAGTCGCGATTTTGAACACTTCTGGCAAGCTGGCTACCCAACGATTCCAGCGCCAGATATGCATTTTCGGTCATCTTGGCGCTTCCTTCATCTCTGATCGCTGCCAGCACGATGCGACCCGTCGGCAGATTTTGAATATAATGGGCCATGTTATCGGCCTCGGAGGACGACGAATAAGTGTCAAAATGGCGGATATCCATTACCTGGCCACTGATCTCGTTTAGGACTGCTAAGTTGTGCCCCCGATAACCTTCCTGAACGATCGCTTGGCCATTAACACTGACCCGTGCAAAATTGCCGTCATTGAAACCGGCAGAAAAAACCTCAACAATCATTCGACGGCCTGCAGCGATTGTTAGGTTTTCAATCACGAGGTTATTCGTCAGGTCAAAAACCTCGATTTGACTGTCGCTGAATCCCCAGATGGAAACTTGATGCACATCAGGTTTTGTATTTAATAGGTCGAACCTGAGATAATCATGCTCGGCTACCAATTGTCGTGGATAAGTTACCTCGATCCAATCCAACAAGAACTGATCGATCTTTGCACCCGTATCGCCCACCGACTGGATCACCAATTTATTTTGACCTTCTTTTAGTGCGGTAACGGCGGTTTCAAAAAGATATTCCTCTACATTGGTGAAATACAAATCACCAACCATAGTGTCGTTCAGCGTAAACCGAACATGATGATTGGGCCATACTGGATCGATCGTCGTTCCTTTTAACTTGATTTTCAATGAGCAGGGAGCATTGTATTTCGCCAGATTGGTAATATAAAAATTGATGATTTCGCTTTCTCCAGGAAAGAAGAATCGCCACACCCAGCCTTCGCCTCGAATTGGCTCGGTGTTGTGGATTTCAAAATCATTAACCCCGTGGTGATAGACTTTTTCTTCTTCTAAATGATGAGTCTTCAAATAATGGTCAACCCGGCTCGAATTACCCAGGATGTTTGATTTCTTGTGCATTCTCAACCCAGAGTTTCCGCCCCAGGTCAACCAGTAAATATTATCATCAGTATAAGGATCAAAATAGCTGGTATCACCAACATTGGGCTGACCATAAAATGCAAGGAAGTCGGTCTGATTAAACTGTCCATCATCCTCCCCTAGTACGAAGAGATGTTGTTCTACTCCTTTGTTGTAAATTTTGATTGTTCTGGGATCAATGGCACTCAAATCGACACCGATGCTATCCAGGTAGCTGAAATCCAATCGATAAATGCCTTCTTCTTTGACAACCAATTTGTAAAAGGTCGCATTGGGGTTATACCATTCTGGTTTTTGATGTTCCAGCAAAAATGATATATTGGCCGCTGATTCATGCCGTTGCCACTGGCGCGCGATGGGATAATTTTGCAAGGTCTTGTTAAGGAGAAGCTCATAAGAGCCAGTTTCAATAGGCGGGCTGAATTTATGCATCGTTGATTGAGTAGACTGATTTCGATTGAACAGGATCGCCACTTTGAGCCGCTTAACTTTTTTCAACTCTTGTGTAACGGGATTATATTGCAGGGGATGAAATTCTACCCGTGCGACATGGTGATGACGAAGCCGACATAGGGAGCTGATCTCGACTAAGTTTTTAGGATAAAAGCAATTTTGCGAATAGCAGGTTTCGTCGCGCCAATGTCGCTCTATCAAACCTGGCTCATTATTTTCTTGAGAAAAGGCATAAGTTGGTGCGGGGCAAATGTTCTTTGGTCCCAGGTCGGAAAGCTGGGATTCTAAAATTTGAATGGTGGGGGAAACAGCTTCTGGAATGGCAATCAACACGGCCTTTATCGGCAGCCAGGGTTTTCCAGGCTCAATGATCCGATCATATCCATCGATAACTGGAAGATCGAATTTCTCACCCTCCCATGAAAGTTCCTCAAAATCCACTTCAAAAGGATTCAACTCAAAAATGATGTGGCGATCATTGCTTTCAAGAATGGTGGCTGGTGGGTTATCCACGCCAGCTACTTTAGCCTGGATCGATAAGAAGAGGGCTGAACTAATCAAGACAATAAATTTAAAAAGACGATGAACCTTGATCCGCATACGATATGAAATAATAGTTGTAACATTTGAAAAGCACGTCTTAAATGATCAAAGCAAAATCGTGAAACTGGAATCCATATAACGTCAGGGAAATGAATTCTCATGATTTTTCCCGTGCAATTCTATTTCTGGATCCTCCAAATTTTATTCCATTTAAGAGGCCACTCAAAAAGGGCTCTAACCGTCTACCTATTAGCGAAATGCGGAATCCAACAGGCAGATTGCGCCATTGGCGGTTTTTAGAATGCACTTATTTCATAATCCGGCACCAAATTAGCCTTGATTAGCGGGAGTTTTTATTGCGAGATATTTAGCAAAACCCAGTTTTTTTAATCCCAGCAAGGTTGAGCCAACAACGGGCACAAGCAATAGCAAAGACTCCTTTTGCTCCAGGACACAGATGACCAGAGCGATTGCGCCCCAGGAATAGCTAATGCCATATAATATTAATACAGCATTGCGATGGCTAATTCCCAATTGCAGCAACCGATGGTGAATGTGCTCTTTATCAGCCTGAAATAGATGCGTACGCTTTCTGATGCGTCGGACGATTGCCATCACTGTATCGATAATTGGGATGCCCAGAACGATCATAGGAATATAAATGGCAACTGCCTCGTTCTCTCGAAAAGTACCATTGATTGAAAAGCAGGCGAGGAGAAAACCAATGAGCAGACTTCCCGAATCACCCAAAAAGATTTTAGCGGGATTAAAATTATAAACTAAGAAGCCGCCTATCGCTCCCGCCAAAATAGCGGCTGGAAACGCTGACATAATGTTGCCGAACAATAAGGAAATAAAAATCATAATCCAGGTCGCGCCAAAGCTGATCCCAGCGGCCAATCCATCCAATCCATCGATCAAATTGATAGCGTTAGTAATTCCAACGATCCAGAGCAGGGTGAACGGAATGCTGAAAATCCCCAAGGAAATTGGAACGCCGAACGGATTTGCGATCGCAGTGACCTTATAGCCAAAAAGAATAACAATCACAGCAGAAATGAATTGCACCATAAATTTCTGGTTGGAATTGGCGCCTTTGATATCATCATAAATACCCAGCGCCAAAATAAAGCTGCTCGCTAAGAGAAACACTAATGTCTCATGGCGCAGTGCGGCAAATTTTTCATCGCTGAACAGCATAAGCAGAGTTGTGCCAAGCACAAATGCAATAAAGACCGCGACGCCTCCTAATTGTGGCATCAATTCTTTATGAATCGTGCGGTGATTCGGTCGGGCCACCGCATTCAATCGAAAGGCTAATTTTCTGATCAACGGTGTCAGTGCAATAGAAACAGAAAACGCCAGCAAACACGTGCCAAGAAGTAATCCCATGATCTGCTCCTATTCTTTGTGAATTAGACTGTTACTACGATAAATCCACAGAGTTTATAAGTGTTCATGCTAAGCCGCTAGAACGCTCCAGGATAGAAAAATTGGAGAACCGCTTAATTTCAGCTCGATTAAAGCCAGTTGGCTTTGCTGCTTAGCATGATGAAATTAGATTTTTCATGAGTAAGGTATCATATAACTGGTTAATCTTACCAATGGTTGTTTGGATGCTAAAGTTCTCCCTCACCCTCTGGTAGCCTTTTAAACCCATTTTTTGAGCTAAAGTTCGATTCATTAATAAATATAAAACTTTTTCCCCGACCATTTGCGGATTTTTGGCGGGCACCAAAAAGCCTGTTTCGCCATCGACAACCAGCTCATTATTGCCCTTGATGTTGGTCGCTACCACGGGTTTGCCACTGGCCATTGCCTCTAAAATGGAAACCGACAAACCTTCCCAGAGCGACGTCAGGACGAAGACATCTAGTAGTTTTAGCAGTGCTTTTACATCCTGGCGCCAGCCCAGAAACAGGACATGGTCACTGATGTTAAGCTCCTGGCTCAATTTTACCAGCTTATCTTTCAGGTGACCATCGCCGATCACCAGGAATTTCGCATCGGGAATTGTGTTTACCACCACCGGAATCGAGCGGATGAAATCCTGCGGCGCTTTCTGCTCCCAGAGCCTAGCTACCATGCCAACGATCCCGCCACGCTTCACGATGCCGACCAGATCGGCAGGAACAGGCAGAGGTTCGGTAACATTGAATTGAGAGAGGTCGATCCCATTGGGAATCGTAATCATCTTTTCAGCGCTGGTCAGCTTCATTTTTAAAGCCATTTTTCTGTCGTACTGATTGACAAAAATAATCCGATCGGTCACCAGCCCCGCTATTCGTTCCATCAAACCGATCATGAAAGTTGATAGCCTGGATGAATACTCATGAAAAGCAAACCCCTGGACAGTGTGCACCACACATCGAACGCCGGCAGCTCTGGCAGCAAGCCTGCCGATGAAGCCCGATTTCGAGGAATGAGTATGCACCAAAAGAAAGCGATTTTTTTTGATCAACCTGAATAGTTTAATAAAGGCAAAGACGTCAAACAGCGGATTTATTTCTCGTCTCAATTCAGGCAAAATAATAATATTAATATTCAGTCGTGCCGCTGCCTCGGTTAATTCGCCCTCGGCATTGCATAAAATGGTGATGGCGTATTTATTTCGATCCAGGCGTTCCAGAATATCCAGCATGGCCTTCTGCACGCCGCTCATAATCGGCAGCACCTGGATATGCAGAATCTTAATTTTTTTCATTGCAGTTGCTGATATAAATTGAGTGTCTGTTGAGCCGCAATCTCCCAGGAAAATTTTTTATGTCGTTCCAGGCCTTTTTGAATAAGGTTTGCTCTCAAGGAATCATCCGTGGCGATTTTTTCGATTGCCAGGCAGATTTCAGCCACCTGGTAAGGATTCACCAACAGTGCCGCATCACCAGCGACCTCCTGGCAGGACGACATATTCGAGGTGATCACTGGCGTGCCACAGGCCATCGCCTCTAGAATCGGGATGCCAAAGCCCTCGTATAGCGAAACGAACAGGAATGCGACTGCACCGTTGTAAAACAACGGGAGTTCGTCATCAGCCACATAGCCTAAAAATCGGACCCTACCTGTCAGGTTTAATTGCTGGCTTCTTGCCTCTGGCTCAACATAGTCGTTGTAGCTTTTGCCGATGATGATGAATTCAAATTCCCTGCCTACCTGCTGCAAAAATCGATCGAATGCCTCAATCTGCCTAACCAGATTTTTATGGGGGCGCCGCTCGCCAATGAACAGAAAATAAGGCCTGGTCAAATTCCACTTTTGTTTAAAATTGTCGATCCGCTTGTTGTCTTCAAGGCGTTCAAAATTTGGTTCGCAGGCTTCATAAATTGTCGTCACTTTTGAGCTGGCGGATCCGTTCAAATGGAAATAATCGACCAGATCTTTTTTGGTGCTATCGGAAACGGCGATGATCTTTTGGGCCACTCCGATTCCCAGGCGCATGATCTGGTGGGTATACCATTTTTTTAAAGCTTCAGCGCCCCGAAAAACGCCTCGATGCAGCAAATAGGTCAAATCGTGCACGGTGAAAACTGCAGGATATCGCCTGGCCACTGCAATCGGCAGATCGAAATGTGGATAATGGTACACATCGATCCGCTCGTCGGCGAGAAATTGGCGCAACTGCAATTGCTGTTGCACCGTCACGCCTGGGATAGGGCATTTTTTATAAACAAAGCGATCGTTATTTCCATCGAACACAGGGTGGGTCGGCGATAACTGTGCATCCACCAGGATGAGATAGTCATTCTGGTTATCGATCTTTTTAAGGGCGTTGATGATGTTGTAGGTATATCGCCCCAGGCCTGTTTGTTTGTTGATGATAGGCCTGGCATCGATGCAAATCCTCATTCCGACCTCTGATTTCGGACTTCCCGAAGATGGGACTACTTCGGGATGACATTATTATTTTAAAATTCGTTGGATTCATCTATCCGTTGGGTATTGAAATAATAATCTTAATCTCCCCACCGATAGATGCAGCCAACGGATAATTTCTTTGAATTAAGACGCTGTCAAAAATCACTGCTGGGTTTGAAAACGTTTAAGTCAAAAATCTAAAATCCTGACGGATTAATCCGCATTCACTTTGCCAATTGTCATGAAATGGAATTCAAGCGTTTGCCCTTTGCCAAAACTAACAGAAATTATGAAATGGTGTAATTGGTGTAAAAAAAATCCGTTGGGTTTTTCTATCCGTTGGGCAATTTGATTCCGCCTACGGATCAAAACATCAATTGAAAATTTTTTGCCATCAATTTTAGATAGACGATTGGCTGTTGATCCCTGCGGATGAACGCCAGCCAAAATCTTAACCCCAGCCCCATGGCATAAATGAAGTGAGCGATAATTGCTCGGTGTCTGCCATAAAATTTCTCGATCAAAAAGCAGTTATTTTTGATGCTGTGGATCAAGATTTGATCGAGGTTTTTTTTGGTGCTCTGACTTTTCAAATGGATCGCCTGCAACGATGGCACTACCCCGCAGCGCCAACCGTGCTGTTGCGCCCGATAGCAGAGTTCCATATCCTCGCCATAGATATAAAAATTTTCGTCCAGCAGTCCGATTGCATCCAGCACACTGCGGCGGACAAACAGACAGGCGCCTGTCACGTAATCCAGCGGATAGAAATGGACATTGCTTGCTGCGCCAAGCTGGCGTTTGATCCGATGAAATAAGGGCGAATCCAGAAACAGAACCTGCTGCTTGAACAATTCCCAATTGGAGATAAATTTGCCACCCGACGCCTGGGGCGTACCATCGGGAAAGATCAAACTGACGCCGACGATACCCACGTCAGCATGGTTGTTCAAAAATCGTTCCACCTGGTCGAAAATTTGGGTTGATTTCAGTTCGGCATCGGAATTTAACAATAAAATAATTTCCCCCCGACTCATCCGAATACCGAGATTGGTAGCTCTGGCAAATCCTATATTTTCCCGATTCTCGATTAACTGAACCTCGGGGAATTCGTTTTTGACCATGGCCACGCTGTGGTCGCTAGAAGCATTGTCCACCACAATAATTTCGTAGCGGCCAGTGGGATTGGTTCTGGGAATGGACTTCAAACAATTCCGCAGCAGCTCCGCCGTGTTCCAGTTCACAATGATGATCGAGAATAACGTTTTTTCCATCAGCTTACCAATTATTTTTAACCACGAATGACACGAATGGCACGAATTCATATTAGTGAAATTCGTGAAATTCGTAGTTTAAATTTTTTGGGTCTAATTGATGTTTTTCAATTGCCTCACTTCAGCTATATCATCCAGAAAAATCTGTTCCATCTTCCTGGCGCATTTTTCCCAGGTGAACTGTTTGATATAATCATAGCCAGCCAGGGAAATTCGCTTCAGCTCTTCGGGATGCTCCAGCAAATAAATAATGTGATCCGCCATGGCCCGAATATCCCTCGGCTCGAACACCAGCGCCGTCTCCCCTGCAATGGCATAATCGGGAATGCCGCCAACATTGCTGGCTACCACGGCGCACTGGCAGGCCATGGCTTCCATGGGCGGCAATTGGCAGCCCTCCAACCAACTTGCCGAAACAAAAATATCGCACGAGCAATAGAGCCGCCGCAGCGCTTCACCCATCGGCTTCAAATGAAATTCTGCTTCGCTGGGCAAGCCAGTTGCTGCTGTGGTGCCGAACACGACCAATTGAAAATCGGGATGGCGCTGCCGCACCAACTCGATAGCTTGCAGCGCATCAGCGAAGCCCTTGATCTCTAGATCGTGATACAGCAGCAGCACACGGGGCGGGTGGTTGAATTGCTTGTCATCGTTGAAAAAATCTGTCAGATTGACCCCGTTGGTGATGAGCTCAGCCTGGGCATCGCCGAATTTTTCCTGCATCAATTTTTTTAACCATGATGCGATAACGATCTTTTTCAACGGCAGTCGATAGCTGGCATCGATGCGATCTTTTGGCCCCTGCCAGATTTCATAGCTCTGGACGAAATAAAATTTTCGCCCTTTGCTGGCAGGTAATTTCGCCACCGAATGCGCCGTGGGCCAGGCCGTTGCCACCACGATGTCAGCCTTGGGCAAAAAATAACTGGAAACCCAGGGCACCCGTTTCAATTTGGCTCTCAAAGGAAACCAATGTATTCGATTGCCCCGAATCAAATTGGCGATGAGGCCACGAAGCTGCCACCAGCGATCTTTCAAGGTAAATTTCTTTGCGCCAAAATAATAGGGCAGCAAGGGGTAAATGACGGTCACTTCATGCCCCAGATCTGTCAACTGATTGGCGTATTCCAGCACCACTTTGATCCCACCCGTGAGGGATTTGAACGGGATGATGAAATTAATTTTCAAAAAATTTTGGGACATGGGGTTAATCCGTCAGGATTTTAAATTAAACCTAAAATTCTAAAATAAAATCGTCATTCATTAACTGGCTTTATTTGGACACAGAGCACACCAAGCAAACACGGAGATCACTGAGTTAAAGAATTCTAATTTCTTCCGCCGTGAACTCAGTGGTTCTTTGGGATCTCTGTGTCACTTCGCATCTTTAGGTATTAATTGCCAGTTTTCGATAAATTCAATTTAGAAATCAAGGTTAAATTTCGATCCCTTCCATTCTCGACTTGACCAATAGCAATCCAATCAACACAAACATCGGCCCTGTCACCCGTCCGACCGTAAATAAACTTTCCATCATCGAGCCGACCAAAAATCCTGTGAGCGCCGTGAGCGTGGTGTACGCCAGCCATCGTAGCTCGTCGCTGGCAGGCTGTTTCAATACTTTGTAAGCATGTTTGTAGATCATCACGATCAATATGACAAAGGGAATAAAACCCAGAACGCCCGATTCGATTAGCAGTCGCAGATAAATATTGTGAGCGTGCTGAATATAATCCACATTACCATATTCAGAACGATAGTTCAGCTCACGAAAATGATAGGTGTGGAATCCTTTGCCCAGCAACGAATGCTGCTTGATCTGGTCCAGCGAGGCCTCCCATTGAGCCAATCGCTCGCTGATATTTTTCTTGAAATAGAATTGTCCGCCTTTGACCAGATAGGTCTGCTGGGACCAGCGCAAAAATACAGGTGTAAAGATGACAGCAGCGATGATGGCAAAGGCCAGGGACATCATTAGCAATCGCTGGCGCTGGTTCTTTCGGATCAGCATCAAAAAAATAAGCATCACGACCAGTGCGACCAGCCCGCCTCTGGAAAATGTGTAAAAAAAAGCATAGAACGTGGGCAAAAGGCACAGCAGGGAAAGTCGCTTGAGCTTCCTGTTGCCCGATAAATAAAGGTTCAACAGGATCGACAAAATGACCAGCAGATAAGCGCCGTAGTCGTTGGAAAAAAATCCAAACGTCGAGGCGGTGCGATAGTAGGCCTTGCCCGATTCCGTGATCAGCGCCCTGGCGATAGTAATTGCACCAGTCAGTTGCTGATAAATGGCGGAAACTACCGTGATCATGGCCGCCAGGATCAGTAGCCCAAGAATCAGCTTGATCTCCTTATCGCTGTGGATCAATTCGAGGATCAAAAAAATGATCAGAAAATACTCGGCCCAGAGAAAAAAGAACAGCCAGCACTTGGCGTAATCGGCAAAGGGTAGCTCGCCAAAAGCTTTGCCTAAACTGATGGCGGTGAACGCCACCAGCAGGAAGATCGGCCGATTCAATTTTGAGTTGGGGACTGTCAATCGGCCCTGATACAATTTGCGGATCGCCAGCGATACAATGAGAAAGAACATCAGAATTTCGTTGACAGAGATGGAAAAGCTCTCTCCACCCACTCCAAAGAGGGGGATGTAGCGATTCAGCGGCAGATTAAAAATCAACAGATAAAGTCCCACTCTGGGATATTTCAAAATGATGATAAAGGCCGCTGCGGCCAGCAGCAGCGCCAGCAAATAGGTGATAGATAAAAAGCTGTTATGGCTAACAACCATCAACGAAACGATCACGCCAATCGCCAGAAGCGATAGTCGATCCAGATCAAGGTGGTTTTTTATTTTTAATGCCAGTGTTGTCATCTCAGCGGATTTCTATTTGATTGAAACGTTGATTTTTCGACAGGATGAATTGGATGGACAGTAGGGATAAGTTCTTATCCAGCTTATCCTGTGCAACCTGTCAATATCCTGTTCATCCTGTCGATATCTTTCCTATATCGCCAGGGCGATAATTCTGCCTAAAATGGGATAACGGCTGATGGTTCTGGCGAACAAGCTGCGATCTTCTTCATCCCAATAGCCTGATCGTTTGAGCAGATAGATGAACGATGGGAAAAAGATCAGACTATCGAAAAAAAGCAAAGCGACAAATTCAAGGCGATTATCAAATATCCTGTATCTATTAATCGAAAACGTGGTCCAATATAAGCCAATGCCTGGTACCAAAGCAATCACCAGCGGTTTAAAAAATATCCGCCGAAAAAAAATCATCAGGGGGATGGCATACAGGCGATGAAACTTCATAATAAAATAGATCGAGCCGATGGCAACCGCAATGGGCGCCGAAAGCACCACTCCCACGAAGCCATAAAATTTGACCAGTACAATGCCCAGCGCAATATTCAAAATCAAGCAGATCACCGCATACTCGGTTTCGTAGGCAGGCTTGCCGATGCCCCGCACGATCATCACCCCGACCCCTGTCATCAGGTTGATGAAAATCCCAATGGTCAATAGCCGAGCAACCAGCACCGATTGCGCATGTCCATGCCCCATCCAGGCGCTGATGAGCAGGTCGGCGAAAATGATGGTGAAAATCAGAATCGGAAAGGTGATGCTCGCCAGATATTTGTTGCCTCGTTCATAGAGCTTCAGAATGGCTGCTGCTTCCCCCTTTGCCTCCAGCTCCGAAACCGCTGGCACCAGGGCGGATAGAATCAATCCCACGATCATGCGGCAGAATAGGGCGATTTTCTGGCCGATCTCATAAGCTGTCACAGCCGCCAGATTCAGAAAATAGCCGATGATGGTTTTATCAGTCTGCAGATTGATCAGTCCTGCGATGTTGCTGATCTGCATTTTGACGCCGTAGGAGAGGATCTCTTTTATCTTGCTGAAATCCAGATAGGTTATTTTGAACGCCAGCTTGCTGAACAATTGTTTGGAAAAATAGATCGACGCCAGGCTAACGAGCACAATCTTGAGGCCATGATTGATGATCAAACCCTTTAAGCCCCAGCCATTTTCGAGAACAATGAAAACACCAATGAAGTTGATGATCGAAGCGATGATCTCGATGGCATTAGTAATCTCCATGCGCTGCAGTCCTTTGATGATGGCCTGGAAAACGCCGAAAGTATTGTAGTAGCCAAAAATAATGGCAGCGCCCATAAAGACAAAATTGGCTTCGCTCAGCATCGAGTCGGGGATGTTAAAGAAAACGACCAGTTGGTCTTTCAATAAAAAGCAGATGGTGATCAATAACGATGAAAAAATGACCATTAGAAAGAAGCCCGCCACGGCCACCCGATTAAAGCTGACATCGTCCTTTTTGGTAGCATATTCCGAAAAATATTTGACGAAGGCAGCGCCTGTGCCAAAATCCAGAGCCGTGAACAAACCAAAGATGACCGAGACCAGCGCCCAGATGCCGAAGCGTTCAGCGCCCAATCGGATTAGAAGATACGGAATGATGACAAGCTGGATGCCCGTGGTAAAAACATTGCCAATGGTGTTGAAGACAGTGTTGCGAAATATTTTATCTGAGATTTTTTGCATTGCATTTGTTGACCGCTAATTGCGCTAATAGGATTTCAGCCGTGAGGCGTTTATATTAAAATAGTTGACCATAGAAATGGAACAACCACAGAAATTTTTCGACCGCTAATTGCGCCAATTTTCCGAATTGCGCTAATTGAATCAGCGGGAGTTCAGCCGAGAGGCGTTTATATTAAAATAGTTGACCATAGAAATGGAACAACCATAGAAATTTTTCGACCGCTAATTGCGCCAATTTTCCGAATTGCGCTAATTGAATCAAAGAGATTTCAGCCGTGAGGCTTTTATTTTCCAATCTACCTGATTTGATAAAAGGCCGACGCCTGAACTCCAACGATACCCTAATAATTCACTCCCAGTGAACAGGTAATTCCATGCCCTTTCCTATTGCCACGCTGTCCGCTTTTGTTGATCGTATTTTTTGCCATCGAAAACTGATACCCCGCCTGAAAATAGCATCCCTCAAACAGTTCGTACGAAAAATTCAGGCCATAGGAATTGGCTTGCTCCTGAATCCCCGCCAGAAATTTAGCCTCTAAATCATCGCCATAGTGATGCGGCTGATCCACATCGCCGCCGACATTCTGATCCCCTCCATTTGCCCCATGCCGCCAGAAAGTCGAAAACAGCGCTAATTTCGCCCATTTCGAAAAGCGATAATTGGCTTCCCAAAATAGCTCGTCCGAATTTGGGCCGATGGAATGCCCCAGCAAAGAGGAATAATGCGTGTAGCTCAACGAATTCTCATGGGAGTACACATACGGCCGAATGCGAGTGTACTCGACTCTCAAGTCCAGATTGTCGATACGTAACGGATCGACACAAAAAGCGCCGAGCGAATAGCCCAATTTATTGCCGTACCAATCCGTTCCTAATTTGGTCGTTGTGATATCGTCGATGAGCAGTTCGCCATAAAATTTAAGATTTTTAAGCGCCGTGCATTTGAAATCCAATCCCATCATCATATTATCGGGGCTGCCGAGGTAGTGCTCGGCGCTGCGAAAGAACATCACGGGATTGAGATAAGCTGGCTCAAAACTTCGGCCTTTGAAGACCACCGTTTCTGATAAGCCAAGACCCAGCCAGTGCCACGGCAAAAATTCCAGTCGATGGGCGGCGAAATATTTCTTCGGCTGCAAAATGTCCTGCTCGTGCTCCTCATAATCGATCAACTGGGCGTAGAGACTGGTGAATTGGAATTTTCTAAAAATGAACTCCAGCTTGAGCTGATCGTACGACGTGGCGTAATCGGACAGGATCAAGCTGCCTGTGCGGCCGTTGCCCCACAAGTTGCTGAATTTGCCAAATGTCACTTGGAAATTTTTGAAGCCCAGCTTCAAATAGGCGACCGTCTCATCGTGATAGATATAATCGGGTGATGTGGCACGGACGAAGCCTAATCGAGGCAGGGTGTAGTTGCCCAGCTTATATCTTTGGGTGCCCCATTCTTTGGTATCCCGCACATCGATGAAAAAGCCGAGGTAATTATCCCAATTTCCCCAGAGGCGGAGGCCGTTGCTGTTTTGAAACAGCCGTTCGGTTCGGCTCGAAGCATCGTTGTTGTCAAAATTACGCTGCCGATAAATAATGGGATCGAAAAAAAGTTGAAACTGCTCTTCCTGCCAGCTCACGAAATTTCGATCATTTTGGTAAATAAAATCTGGCAGAATTTTTTGAATATATTTATTGGTTCGAATCCGCTGAATTCGGGTCTGATGTGGAATTAAATGTTCGACTAATCCAGCCAGTTCCTCCTTAAACTCTATGTTGAGAAAATTTAATTGCTCCTGTTCGACTTTATTTAGCCGATCGATTTTTGAATGAGCGATTGTCAGGTAGCGGGCGATCTCCATTCGGGATAATGGCCTGGAAGCAGTCAAAGTGCCCTGCACCACCTGTTTGGTTTCCAGCCGTTCCAGGTAATCGTAGACCCAATGGTTCAGGGGCACGTAGGTGGATTGCGAAAATAAATTTCCTATCGACAGGGTTAAACACACCAATATCCAGATGGATTGTTTTTTAATCAAGCAAGCGCTCATAATCGACTCAAGGCGAACTGCTTTTTGGGTTAGATCCGTGCGAGAGTTCAAAACCTTCGCGAGAGTCAATCTGGTTTATAACAATCAATTGATCAGTTACAGTTCACGATTAAAGGATTGGTTCAAAATCTCTACCAACTTTTCGCTTGCAGTGCCATCGCCATAATGGCTTTGCTGAGGACCAGTAGGGAGAAAGTCGTTTATCGCTGATAGAATTTTCTGTACATCAGTGCCGACCAGGCAGTTCCAGCCATCGCTGACGGTTTCAACCCATTCGGTTTCATTGCGGAGGGTAATACAGGGCACCCGAAAGAAGTAAGCCTCTTTCTGCACGCCGCCCGAGTCGGTCAATATTTTCGCCGCATCTTTTTCCAGCACCATCATATCTATGTAACTGACTGGCTCGATCAGCAGCACGTTATTCGATTGTTCCAGCTTCTGGTACAGGTGGTATTGCTTTAAAAATTTCACCGTGCGGGGATGAACTGGAAATACGATCCGTTTTTGGGATTTACAGACAGCGGTGACGATGTTGTTCAGATGGTCGAACGAATCGGTATTTTCCGCTCGATGGAGCGTCAGCAACAAATAATTCTTTGGCTCGATCTTCAGCCGCTCTAAAATCCCACTTTTTTGCTCAGCAATTGGGGCGAACTGCAGCGCTGCATCGTACATCACGTCACCGATGTTGAAAACGCCATTGGTAATTCCCTCGTCAGCCAGGTTTTTCACGGCCGTAGCAGTGGGACAAAAGAGCAGGTCCGCCACCTTGTCCGCAACGATGCGATTGATCTCCTCAGGCATGGTCCGATTGAAGCTGCGCAACCCCGCTTCCACATGGGCGAGTTTGATATGCAATTTGCTGGCTGCAATCGCCCCCGCCAAAGTGGAATTGGTGTCGCCGTAAACCAGCACCAGGTCGGGCGTTTCTTGTTGCAAGTATTGCTCCACACCGATCATGATCGCAGCCGTTTGTCGGGCATGGCTATCCGAACCAATCCCAAGATTGATATCGGGGCGGGGAATGCCCAATTCTTCAAAGAACACTTTGGACATGTTGTCGTCGTAGTGCTGTCCCGTGTGCAGCAAGAATTCCTGATGTTGTTTTCTGAGTGCTTTCGATACTGGCGCTGCTTTGATGAACTGTGGCCTGGCGCCGACGATGGAGACAATTTTCATAGCTTTCTCTATAATTAAGTTGGACTACACCTCCGAGGTGTAGTCCAATAGGCTACTGTCCAACTTTATAGAGCAGTTTCAAAATTTCCAAACTACAAAAAACAAAACACAAACAAATTCAAAGCCTCAATTTTTAATGACCAAAAGTCAGGTTGATTTTCTTGTTTTTGATTTGATAAATTGCTTATTGAAATTTATCCGCCAGTGGTCGGACAGGTTTGGAATTTGAATTTTTGAAATTGAAATTTGTTTGGGATTTGTCAATTGGGATTTGGAATTTCAATTAAACCTATCCCTGAATTTCAAATGTTAATTTTAATGAAACACGATTTTCCCCTTTTGAATTTGAATTTTTGAAATTGAAATTTGTTTGTAATTTGGAGTTTGGGATTTGGAATTTCACCTAATCCCATCCCTGATTCTTCATTTAATTATGGATAGTTATCAAATTTCGTCTTCATTGATTTCAGCCATTTTCATCAAGTGCTTCAGAAGTCCAATTTTTAGAGTTTTGTTCCCATGTACAGGAACAGAAATGCGGGCAGGGTTGCCAGGCTTCGTATAGACATGGTGACTCCCTTTGATGCTTTTTAATGACCATCCCTGTTCTTCAAGAATTCTGGCAAATTCTTTTCCCGATATCTGTTTCAAACCGCAATCTCCAGGATTTTTTGTTTGTCCGTAGCCTTGAAAACGTCGATGTCAACAGATAAGCAAGCTTCTACCGCTTCATAAATGTTATGAAGCAACTCTTCGAAAGTGTCACCTTGCGTGGCGCAACCAGGAATGGCAGGCACTTCAGCCCAATACCCACCTTCTTCGGCTTCGTGAACGATGACTTTTAATTTCATGGCAGCAATTCTCCAATCTATTGAAATTTACCTCCATGCATCCCTTGATGGGTTGATAGTGGCTAAATAAAAATTTTAAGCACCCCCAAATTATATTTATTTAAACGTCAACTGCTAATCCATAATAACCAAAGCAGATGTGGATTTTGAAAATTAGAGATTGAATTTTATCCGCCAGTGGTCGGACAGGTTTGGAATTTGAGTTTTTGAAATTGAAATTTGTTTGGGATTTGTCATTTGAGATTTGGAATTTCACCTAATCCCATCCCTGATTTTCCAGCAACTGCTCCTCTGGCGTATCGCGAAAATATTTGGCGGGAACGCCAACCACCACCTGTCTGGCGGGGACATCTCTGGTGACTACTGAACCCGCACCAACCACTGCATCTTCGCCAATCGTAATCCCAGGCAAAATCACGGCTCTGCCGCCGATGCGCCCACCTTTTTTCACCGTGACGCCTTTGAAATGCTTGAACCGTTCTTCGGTTCTGCCCAGGTAATTATCGTTGGTCGTGGTCACCATGGGAGCGATGAAGCAATAATCGCCGATCTCCGAATAGGCGGTAATGTAGCAGCCCGTTTCCAGCTTGCACTTTTTGCCCACCGTGCAGAAATTTTCGACAGTAACACCACGGCCAACAATGGTGTATTCGCCAATCGAGACATTTTCCCGAATGGCGGCTGTATCGGCGATCAAAATATGATCTGCAATTTTGCTGCCAGCATAGATCACCACGCCAGCGCCGATCATGCAATGACTTCCAATCACCGCAGGCGGCACTGGCTCTGCTTTGAAAATGCTCCGTTTCGCCCGCATCGGCTGTTTTCCGATCACCGTATTGTCATCGATTCGCACCTGATCGCCGATTACCGTGCCCTCATGAATCACCACATGATTACCAATCGTACATTCTTTCCCAATGTTGACGTTTTTTTGAATGACCACAAAGCTTCCTAATGTCGTACCTTCTCCAATAACCGCTGTTTCATCAATCCTATTGTTCATGCAATTACCTTTCAATTAGTGAATTACTTTTTTCTTGAATTGGATATTCTGGATCTACTAAAATACTCCCGACAAATTTGCACAAGCTGGTTGTATAATTGCTCTTCATCCGAGATGCACCATTCCTTCTGGAATTCCTCGTCCCAGAAATAGATTTTTTCATCGTCCCAGCCATAAAGCGCCTTATTTTCCGTTGGCCTCATAGCAATCGATTCTAATTTAGCGAGTGGCTTTGCACTGATATTTTTTCGCCACGCGATCAAACGATCGAACACTTCATCCCAATTATTTGAGTTAGCCAGAAATGGCCGAATCACTTTTAAAAATTCAATTCGCTTTTCGCTGGTTCTCAAATGATCGAGATTTAAATCGGGCAAAAATTTTTTTATGTCTTCAAAGGGGTAGGCGATCAGATCAGGAAACGAAGCGTATTCGAGAATTCGTGTCAGTTTAAATTTATCCGAAAGATTCTGTTCGCCGTCCCAGAAATATTTATGAAACCTGTTTTGCATAATCGAGCATTTTTTTGATTAGATTTTCAACAAAATTTTCAAAATCAATTAAAGAAACCTCGCTTCTGGTCAGCACACTGCCTTCTAAATCTTGATCAGCAAAAGCCAGGACAGCGCCCTCGTAATCCAGCGGGACAATTTTGTACTCTGACCACTTAGCCACTTGCTCAAAATCTAGTTCTTGCAATAGGAAATAAAGGTCAAAAAAATCTTTGGCTGTTTTTCGGGCATAGATGGTCGTTATTTTGTTGGCAGCTATATTCTCTTTTGAATCAATATAAATTTCTTTTGTCTTTTTGCGCTCACCAATTGTTTTAAAATTCTCAAATATAAACTCGATTTTTAAGTTGACATCTTCTCTGTAAACGAACAGCCGTTTAAAATATTCTCCATCAACAGCTAATTCAGTTTTAAATTGTTCACCGATTCTATTGATGATCTCTCTAAAAGAGATATCAAATTCCTCTTTCGGAAATTGAAAGCCATCGTAAAAAAAATCTAAGTCTTCAGAATAACGATGGTGATAATAAAATCGAGAAAGACAGGTGCCTCCGCTCAGGTAGAATCGCTCGGTTTGAATGAGAGTAAAAAATTCATCCTGAAGTGGATACAAGATCTCCTCATAAAAACGAATCTCTTGGAGAGTTGCTTTTTTAAAATTGTTCTCAAACATCAAGTTCAGTCCGGTCGATTATTTTAATTTATAGTTGCATTTTGTCTTTTAAGTCATTACAAATCCGAATTGATTTTTTAATAATACATGATGAACAACTATAAATTTACTGCTATCCCTCCCTGCTTCATCGACTCCTGTGCTGCATTCAACGTTACCACCACTTGAAATCCGTTAGCCTGGTTGCTCATTCGTTTTAGTTATGTAGCCTGACGAAGACAAATACTTCTCGACCTCAGCAATAAAAATTTTGGCACTATCGATAGTTTCTTGGGCAGTGGTTTGATCAATTATGATAACTTCACCATAGTCGCTATCCTGCGTCGATCAAAAGCCAGGTGAAGTGATTTTGATAATTCTTTGGGAATTTTACCAGTTTTGACAAATTCTTTGTCAAAGAGACCTATAGCTCCACTATGCTTAGAAGTTCCCAGACGTTCGGTTGCAAGGAGGGCTAGCAATGCATAAAACATGGCATAATGGGCTCGATTCACCGTTCCTCTCAGCGATTTCTCTTTCAACAAAATTTCAGCCTCTTTTAGCGTCTCATAGGCTTGCTCCATTCGATACCTTCATGAGTATCCGAAATTGGTCTTTAGTCATAGTGCAATACCTTCAGCTTCGATTTTCAACGTGATTGGACTTACACCTAAAGAACGATGAATGAGTTGATCGTGCGTCGCAACGAAGGCAGAGATCACACGATCCATCTCGAATCCAACTTCCCAGGCAATCTCAGAAATTCGCTTTCGCTTTTCAGTATAAATTGAATCGTCCTCGATATAAATATCTAAATCAGATTCTGGCGTTGAATCCCCTCTAGCGCGAGAACCGTAGACGCGAAAATCATTTAATGAAAATGTTTTCTCCAGTCGCCTTTTTAGTTCTAGGGCAATGTTTCGATCAATTCTGACAACATATCTTGCCTTTTTTGCTTTACATTGAATAAACAAGTTATAAGCGCACTGGCACTCCCCCCTGCTTCAGCGACTCCTGTGCAGCATTCAACACCCGAACGACGCGCAGCCCATCTTCGCCATCGGATCTCGGGGGGGTATTATTCAAAATGCAATCGATAAAATGCTGGCATTCAACCTTTAGCGGCTCTACGTTTTTGACCGTTGGGATCAGAATATCGCCGATCCTTAACGTCAAATATTCTCCGAATCCAGTATAGTTGCCAGTGAAATGAACACCTTTATCATAGATTCTGATCTTCTCGGAGGCCTCCATATCATCGATGACTGCCATCTTTTGTGAGCCGACAACCGTTACTTTTCTGATTTTATGAGGATCCAGCCAGCTTACATGAATGTGCGCCATCTTGCCATCGGCGAAATGAAGCGTGGTGAATACCACATCTTCGATCCCTGGCTGGATAAAGGATTGACCGGTGCTCACGACACGAACAGGTTCCTGATTCATAAACATCAAAATAATCGAAATGTCATGGGGGGCAAAACTCCACAGAGAATTCTCAGTCTGGCGAATGATCCCCAAATTAACCCTCGAAGTGTAGATATAATAGACTTCCCCTAACTCTCCTGCATCGATCATGGCCTTCACCTTTTCGAAGGCTGGATGATATTCCAGGATATGCCCTACCATTAGAAAACGGCGTTGTTGCTTTGCCAAACGATTGAGTTCCTCGCCATGGGAAAGTTCTAATACCATGGGCTTTTCGACAAACACGTGTTTACCCCGTAACAGGAACTGTTTTGCTAATTCATAATGCGCTTCGGGTGGTGTGGCAATGATCACAGCATCAAAATCGTCGCGATCAAAAAGCTGCTTCACTTCGGTCGTCACCTCGGTCCCGGGGTAATCAAACGCGATACGCGAAATCACTTTCTGATTGCTATCGCAGACAACGGTTACCTTAACCTGTGGAATACCATAAAAATTTCTCAGCAAATTCTTCCCCCAATTTCCAACCCCCACCTGAGCTAATCGGATTTTATTTGTGGTTTCGATGACTTGTTCCTCCTCATGGCTATGGTTTTGATTTTCGCAACATAGTTTCTGATTTGCCCCCAATCCCTTTTTAGATCTTGTATGATTGAACTGGTTTGCTGATATCGTTCTGTTTGTTCCCTCAGTCGTTCAAAGTACTCGGCCACAAAAGCCCAAAACATACTGAAGATCAATGCCAGAAAAGAACCGACCAGAACCAAAAGTTTTCTTTTGGGCTTGGAGCTGATTTCTGGTGGAATTGCTTCATCCAGCACTTGGATGGTAGGCGTATCTCTGGCTTCTTGAATTTTGGCCTGATAATATTGCTGATTCAGCAATTCCCAAACAGTTTCTTGCACTTTCACTTCGCGCATCAGATTGGCCAATTCCAGGCCGACTTCAGGGATATTGGCAAAAGGAATATAAAACTCCTTCTGATCCTGAACGTCTGCTTTTCCTTTGCCATACTGAAGATAATTATATTGTCGCTCCAGTTCTTCTATTTCCTTCTTTAGCTGAACCACATAGACATTGTTGGGTTTCATGGTTTGAAGGGCGACCCCCAGCTCAACATTTTTAGCTAAGATTTTGCCTTTAAGTTCTGCAGCTTTTTCAATGGCCGCTTTGGTTTGCTCCTCCAAGGAAATCGCTTTATATTTCTCTTGAAATTTTACAAGCTCTGCCGAAGCTGCTTTCAATTTTTCTTCGGTTATTTTGAGTTGGTTCTCAATATAGATCCGAGAATTTTTCGCTCGCGAACTGATCTTTTCTTTGTTTATTTTATCTAATGCCTCGACCAGCGCATTGGCAACATCAGGTGCTAAGTAGCGATCGTTCAGTTCCACCGAGAGCGTGATGATGCCTTCTTGGGAGGCCTTTACGCTCATTTTTGAGAGCAATTTTTTTCGCCCTTTTTCAAAGCTTTTCAGATTTAAAATTTGAAGCAAAGTCTTTTTCTGTGCCTTTTTTGAATTCTTCGGATACCGAAATTCCTGGGATAAAACCAAATCCAAAACCGAGCGGCTTTTTAATATTTCCACATAAAGGTCTGAGGTCGTCTTGGTTTCGTTGAATATCAAATTCGATAATGGTGAATTATAAAGCGCACTGAATAAATCAATAGGCTGAGCTTCTTCAGGCGGCAGAATCGTTGTCACCGCCGTATACGTTCTCGGCAGCACAATGCTGATCAGCGCAATGGCAATAGCAACAACAATGACGTTCCTGAAGATCATTTTGCGGTGTTTGTGCAACACCATCACATAATCCCACAGATCGATTTCAGTGGCATTTTGCTCTGTCAACATGTATTTAACGCCCCTAAATAATTATCGTTTGATGACATTGTCTACAATAAGATAGATCGTAGCGAGTTGGGCGAGGATGGTGATCGTTTGATTGAATAGGCCCCACCAATTTCGATCTGGTTTTCTGGGGACCCAAATGATATCGCCCGCTTCGAGATTTTTTACCTTCTCATCTTCCAGGATAGCGCCATTGATTTTGATGACCTTGGTTCCGCTCGCCTTGGCATCCCACGCAAGGCCACCAGCCTGCTGCAAGTAATATTTGATCTTTTTGTTCGGTTTATAGACCACTCCACCTGGTTTTGCCACACGACCGGTGACATACACCACGCGAGGAGCACGTGGAACATTTATGATATCCCCGTCCTCCAAAATTGGGTCATCAGATCGATTCTTTAGCACACAGACCTTATAGAAATCCACAACAACCGTTGTAATGTCCTGTGCGTTTTGTTTCATGACGAGATATTGATATTCGTTTTTCGACATTTGATCTGGGGTTAATTTCATGAGCCGCTCAAATTCACTATCTGGCATGGTTTTCACACTCGGCCGAATCAGCGAGGCGTCTCGGATTAGCGCTTTTTCGGTGAATCCACCCGCTTTATCGATGATTTCGCTCAAACGTGTGCTGTCTTTGGTAATTGCATAAATCCCCGGGAAATTCACTTCTCCGCGGACCTCTACTGTTGGCCCCACTTCCCATTCCGGTATCCGTCTGATGAACACCCGGTCATCCTCTTCCAACAAAATATTATCCTCACAAGTAGGATCGATCATGACGCGTTGGAGTGGAATTTTCTTGAATCGAGTGGGCATCTTAGGGTCGATTTTGGCAACCTCACATTCGAGGATATAGGCGCTACGGGTCAAATTGCCGGCTTTTAAAATGAGATCCAATAAATGCAGATTTTCCTCGAAGGGATATTGACCGGGCTGTTTTACATCGCCATGAATATGGACGTATTTCGGATGGGTTTGATCAAGAATTGAGTAAACCTTCACCTGGTCTTCATTTTTTAAAACGATATTTGAAGCACAACTGTCATTCATCTGGATATCACGATAATTCACGTAAAAGACAGTTCGATCCCCGCTCGGCAATAATCGACTGATCTCAATCTTGTCGAGATAAGCCAGGTCGGTAAATCCTCCAGCCAAATAGATGAGGTCAGACAACCGCTCATTCGCCCCAGATTTCAATTCAAATTGAGCTGGACGCTTCACCTCACCGCGAATACTGACCATTGATTCAACCAGGGGTACCACAATTCGATCGTATTGTTGAAGAAATACTTCGTTGTGCAATTTCCCGGTAAGCAGAAATTGATAGAAATCGACTGTCGCAATCAGTTGATCCTCTCGATAGACCTGAATATTGCGCAACGATCCATTTGGGGTCGGCCCCCCTGCCGCTAACATGGCATCCAGAACTGTGTTTAGCGAACTTAAATAATATTTTCCAGGACGAATGATGTCGCCTGCGACCAATACTGGGATGCGCTTCGGCTCAATTAACATTAAGCTGAGAGAGAAATTGTCATAAAATTTCGCTAATTGTTTCTCTAACAACTTGCTTACCTGGTCGATATTCATATCTGCAACGAACAACACGCCCACGGTGGGAATGTAGATCTTTCCTTCGACATTCACCACTACGTCGAAGCTCTGCTGGAATTTCCCCAATAAATGAATGCCCAATCGATCCCCTGGCCCAAGGAGATAATTCGGAGGAAACATCATACCCCCGGCAAGCAAATTTTTAATCGTTTCTTCCCCAGACAAAAATAGGTTGTAGCCAAATTTGGTGAGTTCAGAATTACTAACGCCAGAGCTCGCTGGCGGTAAGGCGTGAATGGCTTGAATTGCGGCGCGAGTGGGAAGCGACTCTTGCGGCCGAGCGATGCTGAGCAAACCACTGATACATAATAACAGTAAAGTTTTGGTCGAAAAATTTATCATCTTGTCCATAATCGCTTTTTAGATAATAGCCCACTTGTCATGCTTAATATTGATATCTTGGTCTGACAAACATCAATGAATTTCATTTTTAATTGAATCAGATTATAGCAAGAATTTAGAAAATAAATTATTATTAGTCAATAAAATTTTCTGAAATATTGTCCCGTTTGATCATGAATCTGGGCAAAATAAAACAGGATCAGACAAGTTTATAAGACTTACCCGATCCTGTTGCCTTTTACAAGCTATGAAACAAAGATTAAATCAACTTCATCAAGCTCAATTTAACCTATTGATTTGCGATGGCTATCAAATACCATCCACCCTTAATTTTGAAACAGCTTGTAGCAGATCAAGATGGAAAATAAAAGATTTTTTAGCTTGATTGGAATGAAATAATGTTTATTCGATTTTATTTAATCAAGATCATTTTTCTCACATGGTGATAAACAATGGAGCTACCATTGCGATTTTGGCCATTTTGATTGCTTCTGATGATCAATCTCGAGAAGTAAGTTCCGGTGGGCACTGGCTCTCCGTTTTCATGCCGACCATCCCAGCGGAAGATGTAATGACCAGCAGATTTATGTCCATGTGCCAGCGTTCTAATGGTTTGACCTAATAGATTGTAGATGGCCAATTCAACCTGTCCTTCCTGGGGAAGCTGAATTCGAATTTCTGTGCCGGCATTAAAGGGATTCGGGTAATTCTGATACAATAAGAACATATTCGCTGGTCCTAACGACAATGGATCTTCCATATTTTCAGGGTTACCCGGCCGATTTGCATTTTTGTTTTCGATGAGTATCACATACATGCTTTCCACCCCTTGCGCACCAGGGGCAAGGTTGCCGCCCACAGTGATGATCCCTGGTTCACATTCACGTTCCCACAAATCCAACTTGGTGGCATATTCTGACACGCCCACGTATTTACCGATCCGATAGAAATCGTTTACCAGCCAATCAGGATAATTCATTGCGCGGCTATCGTAAGCAATATAGATCTTTGCGGCCTCTCTTAACTGGAACGATAGAAAATTACTTTCAATTTTGTCCCTATCGTCATTCGCGGTTTTGATCCACAAATACCCTTTCATGTTCTCTGGAATGCTTTTGATCGTATAGTTGCGATCCACATAATACCGATCACCAACGTCCAGATAGGCTAACTCATAATTTTCCTTTGATAACCCCAAAACAATCGCGCCGTCCATCACTTCGAATTTATATTGAATCGTGGTATTTGAAGCAATCCGATTCCGATTTGGAGAGCCATCCCTGATTTCATTGACGGTCAACACATAATTGACATTCGGCTGATGTTCTGACGTCGTCAGATGTACGATTTTCAGATTGTTGTCTAATATCGCACCTATTACCTGAACGCCACCACTAATCGCGTAATTCTGAGCGCGTTCAGCAGATTGACGGTCGAGCGCCTCATTAAACGTCAGCTTAAGATAGGTGGCGTAAACGACAGTGACATTTTCGAGACGGGGAGGCTCTCGATCCTGGTAAACATAAACATATTGAATTTGCGCATTATCTGCAATCGTATTGGCATTGGGTGAAAGATCTTTTATATTTTTGACCCTGAGCGTGTAAGTCTCACCCGTTTGATGAGCTGACGTTGTCAGATGCACGGTTCGCTTGTTCGTATCGAGTTTCGCCTCGACTACGGTTATGCCTTTATCAATCAGAAAATTATTTTTATTTTCCGCGCTCTCTCGATCGATCATCTCTGAGAAACTAACATCTACATGATACTCGTCCAGGGCAACCGCATGGACGATAGTGGGCGGGGTATGATCATCTGGATAATAAGCATAGCGATAGCTGCTATTCGATTTAATCACATTTGGCGGCTGTGCCAGATCTTTAATGTTGTTCACGGTAAGCTCATAGATCATATTGGCAACATGAGCCGTAGTGGATAGGTGAACCGTCGTCTGATTGATATCAAGAATCGCCACTAAAACTTTTACACCGTTATTGATCTGATAATTATCGATCTTTTCTGCAGAGCTTTGTTCGATCTTCTCGGAAAAGAGCACGTCTACCAAATTTTCATTTCGAATGATGACGGAATAAATATCCGGTGGTGTCGTGTCAATCGCGATATATTGATAGCTAATGGTGCTATTGGGCTGAATGTAATTGGGAGTTGAGGCCAAATCACAAATATTGTTAACCGTTAATGTATAGTTGGTATTTGGCTGATGGGCGCTGGTTGTGAGATGAACGAGCTTCCCGTTTTGATCCAATTTTGCTTGCAGAATAGAAATACCATTATCGATGCGATAATTGTTGATATTTTCAGCCGTTGTTTTATTGACCGCCTCACTAAATGTAACATCGACATGGCTGGCATCAAGCACCTGGACGCCAGTTATGGTTGGAGGCACTGAGTCCTCAGGGATCATTTGATAGCTGATCCGGCTATTTGGCTCAATCACGTTGCCAGCAAGGTCTTTGACATGATTTACTGTAATAGTATAAGAGCCGGCAGCATGCGGTGAAGTGGTGACGATCACTGAGGTTTGATTCGCCCGAAGTGCTATTGAATTGATGGACACACCACCAGTGATTTGATAATTTGAAACCGTTTCCGCTGATATTTTTTCCACGGGTTCGCTATAAACGAGCTCTAATTCTGTGGCACTTTTCAGGCTGGCAGAAATGATCTCTGGTGGGGTAATATCGTTGATCGGAACCGTGTAGCTTACCTCAACGGAGAAGTCGCTTTCATTATAAGCGGTATCGTATGCGGTTACCGCGAAAAAGTATTTCAATCCCTCGGCAAGATTAGCAATCGTATATGTGGTTGAATTACCGACATCCTTCACATTGGTGTAGTTCCTTGAGGATGTTCCCCAATAAACCTTATATCCTAAAAGATCCGGCTCACTGTTGGGATCCCAACTAACGATGACACCCCCAGCGAAAACAACCGAAACAATGCCGAACACAAAGATGAACGTTGCAATTAACCCCATGCGAGCGATCTGGCCATTTCTCATGATGACTATCTCTACTTTTCATTTTAAATTTCATAATTAATCCCTCACATAAAGTTAATTAGTTATCTTGCCCATCTATTTTATGTCAAAATGCAATGATCATACCAGGATATTTGATGGCATAACTTGAATTAAACGAGAGAGGTAAAAGCGATTGATCTTTTTGAATGGTGTTACAAATCTAAGATTTCGAATTCAGAATTGAAAAAAGATCTATCCAGCTTGAGTGCTTCCTCTGCCCTTGACTTCAGTAGACGTAATCTGTGATTGTTAGGCTGAGCTTTTGCCATCAGCGGGAGTCATCGCATCTATTGCGATACGAGTTTAGACAATGAGTAAACCAATGTAATTTGACTTGTATAAAAAAGCCCTCTTGATTTGACGAGAGGGCTGCTCAGAAAGCCGGGTTTTGGCAAACAGCTATACGTTTTTCTTCCAACTCGGATGAGTAATGTTGTGATATTTAACTTTATAATTCAATGATCTTGGTGAGATGCCCAGGAGCTTAGCAGCGTCTTTTTGCACCCACCGGCTGATTTCCAGGGCTTGTAAAATTGCCTCGCGCTCCAGTTCCTCTAATTTTAATGTGTTGAACCCCCAATTTTCCCCCATATTTTTTCGACGATCGCGACCGCCCGCTGCGAAATAATCTTTGCCGGTAAGAGCAAGGTCATCTGCAGTAATCATTTGTCCTTCATCAACAACCAGGACAGCGCGTTCGACCAGATTTTTTAGCTCTCGGATATTACCTGGCCAATGGTGGTTTTTTAATAGCCGCATGGTATCCTCGGTGAAACCACGGGTGTGTTTTCGAAGTTCGCATGAAAATTTTCGTCTAAAAAATTCAGCGATCAATGGAATATCCTCGCGGCGATCGCGCAGCGGCGGCACGTTGATGGTGACGACGTTCAAGCGATAGTATAAATCGTCCCGAAAGTTGCCCTGTTCAATTTCCTTTAACAATTCTTTATTGGTGGCGGTAATGACCCGTACATCCACACTGATGGTTTTGTTCCCTCCAACCCTCGTAAACTCTTGATCCTGTAGTACCCGCAAAATTTTAGCCTGCGTGGAAAGCGTCATATCGCCAATTTCGTCCAAAAACAGGGTTCCCCCATGCGCCTGTTCAAATTTTCCAATGCGGGTTTGATAAGCGCCAGTAAACGCGCCTCGCTCATGTCCAAAAAGTTCGCTCTCTAATAGATTTTCTGGTAATGCGGCGCAATTTACTTTAACAAATGCTTTATCAGATCGAAGGCTGATGAATTGAATGAGGCTGGCTATCAATTCCTTGCCAGTTCCCGTTTCCCCCTGAATCAGAATGGTTGCATTGCTTTTGGCTACTTTTTTGATCAGCTTGAGGATATCTTTGATTTGAGGACTCCGGCTGACCAATGGATAATAATAATCAAATCCAAAATTTTTCCCCCAACTCCGCGCTAATTCTTCCGGAGCCTCTAAATTTGGTTCGTCCCAGTTGAAATCCAGTTCTTCAGCTAAGCTATTCATACTGGCTCCACAAACTTCTCGTATTTTCTATTAGCCTTTACCAATTAAAAATGACAACCCCAACCAAGTTTAGGCTGTGAAATCCCATGCTGTCGTGCAAAAAAACTTCGTTGGGGTTGTTTGTTCAGATGCTTGCCCAAAGATGCCTAACCAAATATTTTATCGGTGATGCTAAAAAAATACTTTGCTCTTTTGTCCGAACTCAATCTTAAAAATCACAAATATTGTGCCAAAAGCAATATGCCAAATTTCTTTATGCACTATCTATCTGATTTATCATTTGGTAATATGAAATCATATTATAGTCACCATTATTTCAAATGGTTATAGCTGCATTTGAGAAAAGTTAAACATCATTGCAATCATTAGCAGCAGCCATCCAATGATGGGACAGCAAAATTTGGTTGCGCATTATTTGATCAGCCTCTGAACTAAAATCACTCACCCTATCTGACCATGGGACTAACTTGTCAGAATCACTCTATTTACTCTTTTCTGTAATTCCTGAGCTGAAAAATTTTCGTCCATCAGCAAAAGCTGTCGGTCTTGCAGATAATGAAATAACCTCAGCACGCGCGGCTTTTCTAAACCAGCCAGCTCGAGCAGGTTGCTATTGTCAAAAATGTTCATCGCTCCGCCATCATAAAGTATCTCCCCCTGATTCAGAATAATAATTCGATGAACCAATTGAAAAACTAAATCTAGATGATGGGTGATTAATACGATCGTCTTGCCGTTTGAGTGGAGTTGATTCAGCAATCGCACGATAGTCCTTGCCCCTAACGGATCGAGTCCGGCGGTTGGTTCATCTAACACCAGCATTTCAGGATCCATCGCCAGAATCCCTGCGATAGCGACACGTCGCTTTTCTCCCTGGCTTAATTGATGGGGCGAGCGCTGTTGAATCTGCTCCTCTGCAAGTCCAACCAGGTCAAGCGAGCTGATGACACGACGTTGCACTTCCTCTCGAGAAAGGCCCTGCATTATGGGCGCAAATGCAATATCTTGAAACACGGTTTGCTCGAACAATTGGCTTTCTGGAAATTGAAACACCAAGCCGATTCGCTGGCGCAGCTCCGCCATCGGATAACCTTTCGCCCAAATATCATAGCCATCGACATAAATGCTCCCAGAATGAGGCCGAAGCAAGCCGGTAAAATGCTGGAGAAGGGTTGTTTTTCCAGATCCTGAAGGACCAACAATGGCGATAAATTCACCATCTGTGATCTCCAAATTGATGTCCTTTAATACTTCAATTTGATCTGGCAATTGGGAATTATAATGAAACGAGACATGTTTAAAGCAAATTTTCATCAGTTTTATTTTCAGCTATGATGATACTTTTCGAATTCAATAATTGCAAAGCGGTCGGTCATGCTGGCAACATGATCGGCAATAATTCTTAAAGATAAACTGTTCTTGGCTCCCATCGAAGGAACCCAATCGGGTGCATGCCTTGTCTCAATATCGCTCACCTTTTTAAAAATATAATTGGAAAGACGGCTGGGATCCTCTAAGTATTTTTTTACAAGTGTTCGGATAATGTTTTTATTTGTGTGATTGATGTCGTGACCTTTGCCTTTAAAGATAATCTCTTTGTAGATGAAATCATTGAGCTGCAACTGGAGCTGATCTACCTGCGGGCTGAAACGAACGATTTCTTCATCAAAGCTATGGTATCGCTTCTTTCTCGCATAGAATGAACTGATTTGATCGAGCGTGGTCTGTATAATATCATCGATTAAAAAATTGATCAAATAATTGATCAATTTATTCCGATAGGTGTACCGGTCTTTGAGAAATAGGTCCTGGAGATTAAATTTTTTTTCTACTTCTCGGATGATATCTAACTCGATTACTTGTTCGAGCTCAGCCAGCCCAGCGCGAACCCCATCTTCCAGATCATGGGTTCGCTGCGCAATTTCATCGCAAATTGCCACCAACTGACCTTCCAGGGTCGAGGCCATATCTTGCTCAAAGTGAAGGCCATCGAAGTAAAAATCAGGATAAGAATACTGGTCTCGGAGCAAACGAGTATGCTTCAGAATTCCTTCTCGAACAGGAGCTGTCAAGTTCAGGCCGTCGAACTCGTACTTTTTCTCCAGTTGATCGACCACTCGGACACTCTGATAGTTATGTTTGAACCCACCGATATTTTCCCCTTTTAAAGCGCCGTTAAGATGATCGCGACCCGAAAGGATATCATGGAGAACAACCTCTCCAATATGACCGAACGGCGTATGTCCCAGATCGTGGCCCAGGGCAATAGCCTCGGTCAATTCCTCATTGAGTCCCAGAGCTTTGGCCAGCGTCCGCGCGAGCTGTGAGACCTCGAAGGTATGCGTTATCCGCGTTCGATAGTGATCGCCTTCGCTGATGAGGAACACCTGCTGTTTGTGTTTCAAGCGTCTGAACGAACGAGAATGAACAATGCGATCGCGATCACGTTGGAAGGCAGTGCGATATGGATGCTCTTTCTCCTCGTATCTTCGGGTGCGATGCGCATGCTCTGATTTCGCGGCATACGGTGCCAGGACCTCGTGTTCCAGGCGTTCGTAAAATTGTCTATCTCTCAATTTGAATTGCATGGGATAAAAATTAAATTTGGTAAAACAGAAATGTTATGAGATGGGCTTAGCTTCGGATAACAGTGCTCGAATTTGGCTATCCAATTCTTTGCCGATTGAGTCAGAAAAACCAATATGCGTATAACGAATTTTCCCCGCTGGATCGATGACGATGTGAGTGGGGACTCCAATTACCTGATACAATCTTTTGATCGATATAGCATTGGGAAATAATGTGAACTGAAAGGGCTGTTCCACAATGAACCGATCAATAGCGGCTGGAGGTTCGACGGAAAGAGCCCAGAAAACAATTTGATCATTGTTGCGATGCATCTCCACAAGATGATTCAATTGCGGGATTTCCTGTTGGCAGGCGATGCTCCAGCTATCCCAGAAGGTCAGGACGATGATCTTGCCGAGCTGGTCGAAAAGGCGGTGTTGGCGGCCACTCATATCCTTTGCGATAAAATCTGGAGCGACTTTTGCGGAAGAGCGCTGTTCTTGATTGATTGCCACTGTCAAAAACTCTTCGAAACCTGAAATGTTGCCATGAGTCGCTCGATAGATCTGCTTTAGCTGCTGAATCGCCTCATCCTGATTTGGATCAAATGAGACCGCTTTAATGTAAGCCTGCTGAGCGCTGTCTATTCGGCCAAGTTGCAGAAAAAGCTCTCCAATTTTGGTCCATTCAAAAGCTGGAAATGGGGTGCCAAGCCCCAAAGCCTGTTGCCGATATCGAATCGCCGCCTGAAAATTTCGCTGCATGGATTCTAAGTTCGCCTGGGTCGATAAGATTTGGCATTGATTCATGATCAATTGATTTGCTCGTTCTTCTGGTGGTTCCCAGGGATGAGATTGGAAATAATTCTCTGATGTATTTAACAATTGTGCTTGTTGGATACAATCACGTGCGCGATCCAAATTTTGTTTTCGGATATGCAGATTGGCTAAATTGAGCCAGATCGGGATTTCTTCTGGTACCAATTCAGTATACTTCGAGAAATAGTAGATCGCATGATCATCCATCTGGATATTTTGAAAAAATAACCCCAACTGATAATAGGCTGCTTTCAGATAATTGGGATCCTTGGCCTGCTGAACAAATCGCATCAGTCGTTCAATGAACTGTTGAGGCGATTGCTCTGAATCTATCAGAATCATGCCATAGTCAATTGCATCTTTGTGCGGAATGGTATCGCCCATGGCCAGCAGTTTTTGGCCGTAGGCAATTGCGGCTTTTGGATCATTCAATAATTTCCAATTGCACTCGAACGCCAGTGCCAGGAGATCGGGAGATGGGGTGCTATGTTGCAACAGGCTGTCCAGTTGCGCCCTGATCACTGCATTTTCCGATTGGGGGGAAAATGATTTTTTTTGCCGCAAATTCCAGAGATCGAGCCAACATTGGTAGTTATCAGTATACAGCGAAAGCTCGGCCTGAAACGCTTGATAAGCTTCATCCTCCTTAGAAGTCAAGCTAAGCGGCCGTTTTTGACTTAGAATAATTCCCAATCGATGATACGAATTCTTGGGGATATGATTGGTGCTATCAAGCAGAATGATGTTCCATCCGTAGCCATCATGATCTTCGAGGCGATCCAGAGCGTCTTCGAACTTTATGCGCAGCAGCAGGGTGCGGGGCTCACAGCCGATATCTGCTTGCCAATTTTTTCCTCGAGGCGACATGGGAATTCGGGAGGTTTTTACGTGATGAGCGCTTACGCATTGACATATCATATATACTTGCGAATCTTTTTGATCGGCGGCGGTGAGCCGTTCAGGAGAGAAGGTGATCTTTACGGTTTGACCAGCTTTCGGCTGTTTTGGTTGCCAGGTGACGATATCCGCAGGTTGCTTTGAACAGCAGAACATCAATATCAATCCAAGACATAGCACGATCGTGCCTCGTAGCATCGGTTTTCCTCCCTCAATGTTTCGCTTACTGGATTTTGTGCGGAATTCTTTGATGTCTTTCAAAGAAATAAATGTATTCAAATCCAATTTGTTTCAACAGCGCTACGGTTTCTTGAAAATAGCTACCGACATCATTTGGTTGATGCGCATCAGAGCCCAAGGTGACTGGAATATCCAGCGCCCGAGCCTTTTTGAGGATGTTTAAATTTGGAAACGGCTCTTCGACATTTTTGGTACGAAAGCCAGAGGTATTAATTTCTAAACAAAGATCGTGCTGCTTTATTTGCTCCAAAACTTGGCCAGCACGTTCCATTGACTCATCTGACATATTCCCCCAAAATCTCCGAGGCAAATCGAAATGACCGATAATGTCAAACCAGCCTGTGGCAATCGCTTTTTCGAGCTGATTAAAATATTGATCAAATAACTGCCTGGTATCGGCAGATGATAGCTCATTTAAATAGCGCAGTTGATCGTTTGAATTGTCTCGGAGATAATGAACGCTACCGATCACATAGTCGAAATTGTTTTCCGCGACCAAATTTCCCAGGAATTCAGCGGCCGTTTCGATATAGTCCAACTCAATCCCGGTCCTGATAGCAATCTGAGGGAACTGCTGCCTCAGATCATCAATGATTTCCAGATAGCTGGATATTTCATCTGTCAACATACGATAGGGATTATTGAAATCCGCTGGCAATGGGTTATGGTCGGCGAAACCCATTTCGGACAGGCCGACAGCGATCGCTCGTTTGACATAAGCCTTCATCGCACCATTGGCGTGATTGCAGAGCGAGGTGTGAATGTGATAGTCCGCCAATTGCCTACTCATGTTCTAATCCTTGATCATTTAAAAGTTTCCTCAATTCTTGATATTTATTGGGAGGGATTTTGTCAGCAACCGATTTCAAATTGAGTAAAATTTGTCCGTGCAATTTATAAAAAAGCCCATACTGGGGAAAATCGGCCTCTAATATGTTGAGATGATTTTGAATTGTGTGAACATCCCCGCGCGATATGGGACCAGTGAGTGCCGTCTCAATGCCCTGCAAAGTCAAATTGCCCAAAGTCGTCTCTAACAGCGGTTTCAGCAATTTCAAGATTTCAGATTCTGACAGCCCGAATGAGGCGAAAAGCTCTATTGCTGGGATGAGAAGCGATGCCAAATAATTCGATGCAATGCAACAGGCAGCGTGGTAGTGCACTTTTTTTTCTTTTGGTATAAGCAACCAGTCTGATCGAAGCGATTTGAGAATTTCAATTGCCTTTTGAACCGCTTCAGCGTCACCTTCCAGGCCAAAAAAAATATTCGAAAGCCGGTGCCAGTCATCTGCTTTGCCAGAGAAGGTCTGAATTGGATGAAAGCTGGCGCAATGAACTCCAACCTGCTGCAATGGCGCCAGTACCTCGCTGCTAAGTGCCCCAGAACAGTGAAAAGCATATCTGGGCAATTTCTCAGCGGGCCTTAGCCGGGCGAGATCGGCAGCTACTGGGGCGATTTCGTCATCTGGAACGCAGAGAAAGACGACATCCACTGGCTCGGGCAAAGGAAGCGCTTCTATGCATGCCTTCGCCTTCACAATTCGGGCAATGGATTGAGCGAATGATAATTTTGGATCAACCAGAACCTTTATCTGATGGTTGTGATTGTACAGTGCTTGCGCCAGGGCTGAACCCAGACGTCCAACGCCAATGATGGCAATTGTATCAAACTGCGGCTGCATCTCTGATTGAAAAAGATTGATGAGTCTACTTTACAAAGGTCGGGTATCACCGAATTATTTGATGGCGAAAGATTGCTGTGTATCTTTATCCGAAATAATCATGACGTGCCGAACAACTTTGCTCGTTCGTTTGTGAAGTTACAGACATCTTGAGATTCGCAGCGATAATTTGACAATAAGGTCTTCGGGTCAAAACTTTTGATTATGATCCTTTCTTAGCACAACGCTCAGCAATCAAAAGCTGCCCTATAAATCGTTAAGTCGAATGGACAGGCTGCTCTGGCGTTCAAAATGGTCAATGGGTAAACAAAAAATTAGGGTCTCCTGACACCAAAAATAGAATAGCTTTTGGTCGCTTTTGCGTTCTAGCCTGGCTCCCAGAGGCGAATCAAATAACCTCGCTGCTCATACTCGTCGATAGGCAATGTAGCAAATTTATAGACAAAATCAAAGTAAAATCTCGTTCACAAATTTAGCCAGCTTAAAGAAAATGAATGCAGAGGGGGGAAAAAAATCGATTATTGAATTTCAGAAATGAAATTCATGGCCAGATTGACTGGAAATTGGTCTGAAGGAACGGGCGAGAGTAGAGCACCATCAAGATTATGTGGGAAGGAAGTCCAAAACCAGGCCAAAAGAATATCAGATGTATGCTGGAGCCGTTACTTTCTCTAAGCCGATTTCCAGCATGGCGAACAATTCATCTGGTGTCAAGCCATCCTGCGGATAGCTTGCCAGACGGATATCTAACTGGAAACTGCTCCGAAATCGCTCCAGTTGCTGTTGGATTTTCTCGGCAATAATTTTCGCGAGCTTGATATGCGTGTTGGGCAACATGACCAGAAAACAATGTTGTGCGTCATTGTAGCTAAGGATATCCTGTGATCTTAGATGTTGGACAATGATATAGAGGATGCCTTTGAATATTTTGAAAATCATCTCATTTTTGATCCGTTGCGTCAGTTGGTTTAGATTTTGAACGCCGACCGACATAATGGTCATATCGCAATGCTCGATTTCAGAATACCGAATCTCTTTCGTGACCCGTTCCATAAAACTGTTCGGTTGAACGTAACGAACATTGGTCTCTCTGAGCACTCGTTGGATAACATTGTTACTTCCAAAATAGAGGTGGCCAGTTGCGATGCTGGGACGACCCATCGCAATTTTAGGCGGTTGTTCAGTGAGCACTTTGGGTTGGCTAACCGTTTTAGTTGCGCCCGCAGCAGGGGCAGCCCCATTTTGGGCGAATTGATAGCGGTAGATCTTTTGTTTAACGATTTTCTCAGGTCCAAATTTTTCATCGCAGTTTATGCAGTGACAGCGAATCTGCGGGGCCTTTAAGGCCATGCCGCAATCATTGCACAAAAACGACCGCGGCGCTTGCCCTTCAGATTTTTTCTGTTCCACATTAATCGAACCGCAAAGCGGACAGATATAGGTCAACGAAATATTGTAATGGTAGCAGAGCGGACAGAGATCGATGATATCCACCAGACTGCGCTCGAGCAGCTTTCGATCCGCCCAATCTTCCAGCAAATCGCGCTCTTTGCCGTAAATCGGAATGTCAGACACCAGCCGGATATCCTGATAAACGTAGCCATATAAGCTTTTCTTGTCCAATTGAGGCTCAATCCACTCCTTCTTTCGTGCGTTTAGTATTTCTTTTAATTGGTGGAAAAGCAGATCTTCATTAAATGGCTGAGCCTTTTTAGAACTCAAATGCTGAAGATAGTTTTTCATCTTTAAGAGGAGTTCTTCCTTGCGGAACGGCTTGTAGATATAATCCAAAACCCCCTCGCGCAAAAGCTGAATTTTGCTATTGATGTTTTGATGCGAAGTCAGCACAACAACGGGAATGGTCGAGCAGTAATGATCATGCTTCATCTGCTTAAAAATTTGAAAGCCGTTTTGGTTTGGAATCAACAGGTCAAGTATGACAATGTCCGGCCGACTCTGTTTTAATTTTTGGCAGATATCGGTGGCATCCGACTCGGTGATGACCTGGTAATTCTCTTTTTCAAATAAGATCTTGAGCAGCTTTAAAAAGGTCAAGTCGTCATCAATGATGAAGATTTTTTTCTTAAGCATCTCTGTCGCCTGTCAACAATTTTCGGTGATGAATAAACTACATGATGCATTTTATGATTGACAAATTCACTGCCAAATGATCGATTAGCGTCTACGGCTAAAGCAGAAAGTTTAATGTTTTTCGACCATACAACTGTTGTTCCTCGAGCGAAGATTTTTTTGCTCTTAAAGAACGAGAGCTACAAAGCCTCTTCGCCGTTAGACAATATTGATCACGAGGTCTACTCATTTACTTTCGTTTGATTGCGAATTACATTTTAGAAATTGCAACCATTGTGCCAACTCCATTTCATGGTTTTAGGCTCAAATAATCATAGCATTACTTTGATTGAATGATCTACTAATTATTATTCTGTGAATTATCCTCTGAAATTTGACAATATTACTGGCTGGTCTGTACTAATTTAAAACAATGCAACAGGCGATTAAGACTCATTTTTGTCCACTGAACCCCTTTCCAATTTACATCGATTGCTGATGATGCGGTATGGCCGGGTCCAATGGAATCGGCTTTAATTCGCTCGGGAAAAAGATGGGTACTCGGTGACTTCTAAGAATCAGATGTCGGCCTTCAAATCGAATCAAGCGTTTTTCAACAATCTGGGCGAATTGTAGTTGATCGTCCAACAGCGTTGGCATCTCGCCCCAAGTATCGCCAGAACTGGATGACATCAATTATGAATTTGCATCACGAATTGCCTTTGAGAATTCATAAAAACTCATTTCGATTCTCTCTGTCCACCTCGGAACGAGTATCCTTAAATATGAAGCTTAGGATTTGATGTGCCTTCGTTCTGGCGTCAAAATATTTGGGATGGCATGAACAAAAAAGAAGGAGAGAAAAATCGCTTCTCTCCTTCTCAGTAAAAAATTAGTTACGCATGAACACCTTTTCCCTCCAGAACAATCAGGCGTTATGCCTGGTTATTGTTCAGGTTGTTCCGTTACGGTGGTGTCGCTGACTGCAGCGCTCGTGTCAACGGTGGCTTCCTCTGCTTGCTCCACTTGTTGTTGTGCCTCCGGAGCTGGTTCTTGTTTCTTAGAACAACCAGTAATAACGGCGAGGGGAATCGTCAAACACAAAATCAGGGTCCATACCAGCAAGAATCGTTTCACTAATTTTTCACCTCCTTTGCTATTTTTTGAGGGTATTTACACTAATTGCCAGCCCAAAATCCTAACTCTGCAACCGGGTGCGAATGAAGCAGATGTTGGTTCAGTTTCAAAGATAAGCAGCAGCAAGGCAAAGCTCAATTTTCTTTCTCATTAATGACTCAAAGGAATTAGATGAATGAACCTGACCAATAGCGCCTTTTCCTTATAAACCCGGTTGGTCGTTTCTACAAAGCTCTTGAATTTAGGTTTTAATTTAGCAAAATGTTTGATTTTGTCAAGCGAAAAATTGATTTTTTTTTCAGCGAAAATCGCCGGTCAAATTAAAGGCAGCCCAAAAGCTTGGGTGGACATTGATTTGCGTCCGAACCAGTGCGATTGCGTTTTGCAGTGCTTTTGCCTTCGGTTCGCCTTCTTTTAAATAGCGGAAGAACCGTTTGATCAATACTGCGGTGGCCAAATCATCCACCTTCCATAAGCTGGAGAGCAACGATGCGCTCCCAGCATAGATGAAGCTACGGGTTAATCCGATGATCTCATCACCGGCGCTGATGGTTGCCAGCCCAGTTTCGCAGGCACTCATTGTCACCAGATAGGCGTTAAGTTCCAGTTGAAAAATCTCATGAGCGGTCAACCGACCATCGTTCGTGGCATCTGGTGCAAGTCGGAGGCAAGAGAACAATGGATTGATGGCATCGAATTCGCCGTGACAGGAGAGCACAATGATATTGGGCAGATGACAGACCTGCTTGAATTTGGTTTCGGTGGCTTGTTGATTCAAATAAGATTTGATGTCAGAAAAGAACAGGCCGATGCTTTCGATCTCTTTTTCTGCAAAGGGCAATTCCAACTGGGGATTGTTCAGGTCTGGATTCCCAAATGCTAAAATAGATGGCTGCCAGGCATTATTCGCATAAAATGGCTCGCCCTTGTCGATACAGATTTTGAGCAAAGACGCACTGGGCGATAATGATAGAGAATATCGATCGATGAGATGGCGCTCTTGTTGATCCATAAGCGCTGCAAATGGCAAGTAATGGAGAATGCCGTGGGGAACGATGACAAGATGGCTTTGATTCTTCAATTCTTTTTCAAATGGGGCGATTAATAAATCATACAAACGGCGCGACACCTGGACAATAGATTTTTGTTGCTCTATTGCGGCACGAAGTGAATCGACAGCAGCGACGAGCTGGTAGCTTGGGAGGCTTCGCTGCCAGGAGATTATCCGGCGACCAATAATTGCCCAGGCATAAAAATTTGATTCGGTATAAAAGTATTCCAACAGCGCAGCGTATTCGGGAAGCGCTTGAGAAATCGCAGCGAGATCGGGTGGCTCTACCGAGACCAGCTCAGCCAATTCTGCATTTTGAGATTTCAATTCGATCAGAAATTCCTGATACTGCTTTTTGAGGCTCTGCAATTTTTGATTTAAAAGAGCGATGTTCGCCTCATCGGTTTGGGTGATATGTTCGCCCTTGATCAATAATCCAGCCAATTCGTTTTGGATGCGGTAAATATCATTTTCCAGTTGCTTGCCCTGATTCAATTTTTCGGGTCGAACTTTGCCGCTGAACTGGATGTCCCGATTAGCCAAAAGATCGATGAAGTTCCTGGATTTTGCCCGTTCAACGATTTCGAACGCCTTGTCCTGACGCCCCATTTGCAGGTACATATTGATGAGATCGTGATAGACGATCAGCTTGTCATCGATGAAGCCGGATTTGTACTCCTCGACCTTAATTTGGGATCGCATGGTCTCGATGATTTTCAAGGCATCTAAATAGGACTCGATGCTTTTGTCCCAATTTTTATTTTCATAATGGAGCTGGCCGATCAGGCGTCTGGCGCGCCATTCCACTTCTGGGATGAACAATGCCTGGGCCTGCTGCGCGGCAAGGTTTAATGTGTCGAGGGCAGCCGCCATGTTTTCAAGGAACAAATGGGTTCGGCCTATCTCGTAAAGACAATGGGCCTGGTTCCGACCATCCAGTATCTCCTGACTGATCCGCAGTGCTTTATGAAAGTAATCTAATGCCTTGTCCGTCAGGCCTTGTTGCAAGTAAATGCTCCCCATATCGCGATAACCATAGCTGAGCCCGCGTCGGGAGTTGATCGCTTCATCCAAAGCAATGGCTTGCTGAAACTGCTCCATTGCCTCAATCCAGCGATTTTGAGCGCGGTAGATCAATCCCAGATTCTTATGGATATTGGCCATATCCTGGCGATCGTCAATCCGCGTGGCAAGCTCCAGGGCTTGTTGTTGTTTTAAGATCGCCTCTTCCAGATTGCCCAGGCTCATCAGGATCAGACCTTCGGTGACAAGCGCAACCGCTTGCAGTTTCAAATTGTTCGAGGAACGGAAAAATTGTTCTGCCTGCTTCTCCAGGCGAAGCGCTGGTTCATAATTACCGATCTTCCAATAGATATTTGCCAGCAGATGCTGCGATAGAGCGATCTTGGTGGAATCGCCAAGCCGTATCGCCAGTTCCAATGCTCGCTTTTGGAAGTTTTGGGCGGTCTCGTAATTGGCCAATTGCTCATGGCTATAGCCGAGATTTTGCAGCACCTCCAGCATGCCTGCTTCGTCCCCGATAGCCTGAAAAATTTCGAGCGCCTGTTGTTGATTCTCGATCGCTCGGGAATAATTGTCCAAATTCATCAGATACACCCGCCCCCGATCTTTCAAAACATTGGCCACATTGACGCTATCGCCCAACTCGCGATAAAGCGCCAGTGCGCTGGAGAAATTTTCCACCGCCTTGTCGAATTTCCCGCCCCGCTCATAAACCAATCCCAGGTTGCGGTAAGCTGTTGCCATCTGGGGTGTCAGATCGTGTCGCTGAACGATGTCCAGATATTTGTTCTGATATGCGATAGCATTGTCGTATTCTTTGTTTTCGGTGTATAGCATGACCAGGTAAGCATAAGCCTCGGCAATTCGCGCCGTGTCTTGATCGGCCAATGCGGATTGCAGGGCCTCGAGCTGATAGGTGATCGCCTTAGCATATTGGCCGGCACTGGCAGCAGTTTCAATGAGATATTGGTATAGATTTTCGATTGCCTGGCGATTGCCCTGTCGCCGCGCCATGCTGAGCGCCAGCTCATAACTGGCGATGGCATTGTCCCATTTCCTATTTTCGACATCGCGGTTGCCGCTGAGCACCGTGGCCACAAAACGATCCTCGGCAAATTTCAGCTCTTGCTGCTCATTCATCCCTTCATAGCCAATCAATTGAAAACCAGCATACGCCGAAGCATCGAAACCAGCCTGATGCATGCGCTGCTGGGCGCGAGCAAAAGCCTCGGCCACGGGATAGTCCAATAGCAAATTGAAAAAATACTCCCAAAATTTGCTCTGCTGGTTCGGCCACAGCGAAACAATCACGGTAGGTGCCCCGGCATAGAACAACGCTCTGGTGACCACAGAATGGGTGAGCGATAGCGTGCTATCCAAGCCATCTAAGACGACCAGGGATGAACGCAAATCATAGCTATATAACTCCCGAATTTCGATCGCAGGCTGCACATTTGGCAAAGAGATCTCCAGCGAAGAAAGCAACGGATCCGCTGGTTTGGGAACGAGCCGGGTGTTGAGATAGAGCAGTTCGGCCGATTGCAGTTGATCTTTGAGTTCGTTCTTTCTCTCGATCAGTCTAGGACGTTTGGTCGACAGATTTCTGACGCTGTACCCCGCATCCCTTATTGGTTCGATAAGAGTATTCTCAGCCAGGGTCAGTTCGTAGTTCCGAATTTTGCGCTTTTCATAGCAATAGTAATAGCTCGAAAGCGATGGGGCAGTCAGCACGATCTTTGCACGAGGCCATTGTATTGGACCAAAGTTGATCAAGTATCCCAACGGGAGCTCTGCAATCGCCCCATCAGGGATGATGACAATTTTCTGGAACCGAGAAAGTTGTGGCTCAATGGCCTGGAACAGCAGGTTCCACAGCGTGCTATCTGCTGGCGCTGTGGGAAGACCCCGAGAGAGGGCACTGCGGTAGGATTGAATGTGCAGATTAAGAATAGCTGGCGAAATTGGATTGAAGCTCAAATCGATCGCATCCGCCGTGATCGTCCAGATGAATAATCGATCATTGCTCAAGAAATAATCAATGAACAGCGTATTTGGATCCAAAGTGCTCTGCAACTGTTCCAGACGCACGCCCTCGATCTGAATTAACGCGGCCAATTCTGGGTCTTCGGCTTTAATTTGTTGCAGCAGCGTTTCGTATTCGTTTTGCAACTGAAGCTTTTGTTTGGTCCAATTGAGAAGTTCTGTCGGGGCAGTGTTTCGTTGTTCGCGAGCGTATCGGATCTTTGCATCGAGGCTGCTGATTTCGGAGCTCAAAAAACGGGCATTGCCCAGAAAGATCTTGTGGCGTTCTTTTTTCAATTCAAGGCGATGACTGCCGATTAAGTCCAGATAGTGTTTGGAACGATACTGTTCTGTCAATTGCAGGCTGGCCTTAGGATTGGACTGTCGGATATGATATTCAATAGCGGTTTGATACAGCCAGCGGATCTGCTGGGCATGTAGGGAAGAGAAACGATATCGTATTGCAGAAAACGGAAGTTGCTGTAAGGTGGTAATTGCTTCGTTCAGATAATATTCCGCGTCGTATGGATCTGGCCATTCGCCTTTTGGATCCCAGTGAATATGAATATATGCCAGCAGACCATCGATGCGCCAGAGCCAGGAAGTGAATTGATGCCGCAATGCCAGCTCCCGGCCACGATAAAGATAGTCGATCGCTAATTGGATATCCCCGGCATCGAGCGCCAGATGACCGAGATTATGGAGCAATACGACCTGCTCTTCTTTGAAATTATGGATCTGGGCGATTTTTAGCCCGGTTTGAAAACAGCTATCCGCAATTGCCAGATCTTCGAGGTGGATAAAGTGTTCCTGGATCGACGCCACAGGATCTGAGGCAAGCGAATCTGGGGATGTGGCGCGTTTCAAAAAGTACAATGTTCCAAGCGCATTGTAGATTTGAACCTGCTCACGAGTCAGGCCGACGAATTCTCTTTGATAGAGCGAAAGCGCAAAATCGAGATGCCTGATGCTGGTATGGAGGTACTGGGCTGGGTGAGCCGCCATCTCCGGGATATTTATCGGTGTCGGAGAAGATGAAGCGCTGGCGGATAGCTTATTCACAATTATGCTGATGCCAGCAAGATTGATGATATTGATGAGCATGCCGGGGACGTGTTGCTGTTTTTGGCAGATCGATAGGGATCGATCGAAATAGTCCCAACTGGCCTGGTAATTCCGATCAAGATAGTGAAGGTAGCCGATATTATTCAGAAAGATGGCTTCTGCAATGCGATCCTTTCGCTTTCGATATATTTCAATCCGCTTATTCAAAAACTGGATTGCCTCCGGAATCGATCGTTGCTGGAGCGCGGCCTGTCCCAGGATCGAATACAACAGCGCACGTTCCTCATCGGTGGTAAATCCCTGGGCCGCCGTTGACGCTCCCACCCCAATTCGTCCCAGCTTCCAGACAGGGATTTCAATTCCCAAAATACCGATCTTAATCCATTGCGGTTGCTCTTTGATCTCATCGACTTTGCCGCTGGCGATGAGTTGCAGGGCACGTTGCGCATAGCGGATCGCTTCGTCCTCGACATTGAGCATCTGATAGTTATAGGCGATGCTGCGATAAGCGGTTGCCTGCTGATTGTACCGCTGCTTCTTCCGATCTTCCTCGGCAGCAATCTTGAAATACTCAGCGGATTGATCGTATTCACCCGCCAATTGATAGAGCAGTGCCAGTCGCTTGATATTCAGAAGCCAATTTTCGTAATCCTGAGCCCTGTCGCGATTGCTTTTCTGATCAGCCAATTCCCGATAGAGGCTGATGGCGCGCTTCAGATAGATCGGTCCCAGCCTGAAATCCTCCACGACCAGGGCGCAATGGCCGATACGTTTATAGACATCGGCAGCCAGCCGTTTATTTGCGAAAGTGGAATCGTACTTTAACTTGATCCCATAATACTTGTATGCTTGTTCGAAGCCGAATTCGCCCAGATTATAATAATTATTGGCCAAATTCAGCGCCAATTCGGCTTCCAAAACAGGGTTCTCGTGTTCATCATTGATGGCAATTGCCGTGGTGAGCGCATCGATGGCACGCTCGAAGTATTGGGCCGGGGATGGTTCTCTATAGAAGGTGATCCAATAAAGCAGAGAGCGAATTGGCGCAGTGACCGTTTCGAGCATGCGGACGAAAAAGCTTCGTTGCTTAGCTCGCAGCGCGCTATCGTGTTTTTCCAGCGCTTCATAATTGAAACTTAAGGTGAGGTATGCCTGGAGCAATCGATAATTCTGAGACATGGCCTGAAGGATCAGGGAATTGGACTTCTCCATGCTGATGACATCGAGATGCTCGATGTTTTTGGTGCGATCACTGAGCTCGGTGGCTTTGTAAGAATAGCATAACCCAAGGATATAAGTGATGACCTCATCGCTTGGTTGCCTGAGCTGCAATCGCTCATAATGCTCGATGGCTTGATCGATCCTGCCGGCGGCATACATAGTGCTCACATAGCCACGATGCGCCTCCACGTTGCGAGGAAAAAAGGTAATGGCATCGCGAAAGCGACTATTGGCAGCCCAGATCTCGCCTTGCATCTGCAATTGTTTCCCGGTCCTGAGGTAAATCTCCAGCAAACGCTCTTTCGCCTGGACAACGTACAAACCACTCTGAACATCTCGAAAATCAGTAACGATATTTTTATATCGCTGAATGGCTTTGATGTCCTCGCCCCTCAAATCCTCAATTTTCGCCAGCAGAAGCTCTGCCAAGACCAGTTCGGTTCGCTGGTCCTGATAGTTTTTTTGAAGGATAGCCAATTCGGCAATCGCGGCATCATAATCCCCACGATGAAAGAATAGCTCGGCGATCTTCAATTGGGCGCGCGCTGCCAATCGACGATGATGACCGTAATGAACAATGATGTTACGATAGTTGGACAGCGCAGCAAAGAAATCAATATCTTTTTCCAGGGCTAAGATGTGATTGAGCGCAGAATCGGCCCAGGCATGCTCGGTGGGATAGTTCTCAATCACTTTTGTATATGCGCGAACGATCTCCTCGGTTTGGCCGAATCGAGTATAGATATCGCCGATCAGCAATTGTGCCAGCGCTCCCTTTTCGGTATCATCGGGAAAAAGGGCCATTAATTGATCGAATGTTCGTAGTGCTTCTGAATATCTTTGGGCTAAATAGAGTATCTCGCCCTTGAACAGCAAGATTTCGGCCATGATGGGCTTTTGGGCGTGAAATTTTCCTTCGAGCGATCCAAGCCAGCGTAACTGGGCATCTACATCCATATTGGCAAAGGATAATTCGAACAGCCGCAGTTGGGCACGGCCAGCCAATTCGTCCGAAAGATGATGATGAGCCAGCACCTCATTAAAGTAGGCTGTTGCAATTTCAGTTTGTCCCATGATCATATAGGTGCGGCCCAATTCATATAATGCATACGCCACCCAGAGGGTCTGCTCTGGAAAAAAGTCGATCACCCGCTGAAAGGCCAGCAGGCGATAGAGATTTCGCTCTGATTGAGTGAACTCAGCCCCGGGACGAAACAGCAAGTCATTGGGAGGCAATGGAAAGAAATTGGCGGCGAACTGGTATTGCAGAAAGCCATCATCCTGTCGCGGAATCACTCCCTCATCAGGGATCTGCCAGATATCTGCATTACCGCTTCGATGCGAAATGAAATAGAGCTGAGAATTGCGACCGGCAACAGGGTAATAATCAAGGTGGATGTTGGGGATCAACTGAACCTCTTGCCAGGGAGCAAGGGGCGCTAAAAAAGCGCTTGAGGCGATTTGGCTGGTATCGCTGACTGTCACGCGGCCAGTGGTAGTATCTGGCGAGATTGCCTTCCAGAGGCTGGGATGATCATCTGGGGTGATGCGGCCATCATGGTTGGTATCCTGGTCATAACGATTGAAAAAGATCTCGTTTTTTACCGGGCTCCAACAGGGGAAGACGTCATCGGAGTGACCAGCGGTTACCGGGACAATTTTCGTCACTGTCGGTGGGCTGGAGCTTAGATTGAGCTCTGCATAACAAATTTGGCTGACTGACTGGGAGCCGAGATCGGAAGTGACAAAGGCAATTTGATTCCCCTTTGGGGACCAGGTGGGGTGCTTTCCCCCGGTCTTGGTCAATTGAACTACAGCCTTATTTCTGACAAGATAAAGATAGATGTTGGGCAGACCATCACGATCGGAACAAAATGCGATGTATTTGCCATCGGGTGAGAAGGCCGGACTGATGTCTGTTCCCAGATAGTGGGTTAACTTCCTGGGCTGACCAATCACCAAAAAACTTTCGCCCCGTTTTCTGAGTCGCACCTGCCACAGGTCGCCCTGAGCATCTTCCCGATAGGAGACGAATACGATTTTTTTCCCATCGGGTGACCAGGTGGGCATGATGTCATCCGCCCGATCGAAAGTCACTTGAACGGCTGGGCCCCCTGCTACTGGTTTCAGCCAGATGTCCATGTTGCCGCTCCGGCGCGAGGCAAACGCCACCCATCGACCATCGGGAGATAGCGCTGGATAGGCATCCATCTCGGGATGCGTGGTGATCTGATGGTAGGCGCGAGCAGGATCGAACGCTTCTCGCCTGATGGCTTTGGTTGTCACTTGACTGTGCGCAGCGGGACCGATGGTTAGCATCATCGCCCAGATCACACACACCCAAATGAAATTGCAGCGCCATTTAGTGGCGATCCGATCCAATCGAAATGTTCCCTCTCCATTTTTTAGCTTGCTGATCATGAGAGCCAATAGCGGTATAGTCGTGAATTCCGAAACGGGATTGGTGGCAAATTGAAAGGCTTCCCCCAATATTCGATCATCGAAGCGGCTATTGCCCTTTTTTCACCCAGGTCCCATCATCCCGCTGAATCCAGGTGCCTGGCTCTGAACTATCCTGGTTCATCTTCGAGAAGATCCTGGCAACATTTTCGTTGCCCGCTTTTGCTGCCGATTCGTTCAACAGCATGATGCGCTCCATAATGATCTGCCGGTAGTTATTTTCGCTCTCGATGATTTTGGTCACCCGGTTTTTCAATTCAGGATCAGCTTCCAGCCTGGCAGGATTGCGAATCTCCAACAAGCCCATATTGTTTTCGCCCACCAAACCCGCTTTCTTGAATTCGTCGACATCGTCTTTATTGAATTTTCTCCCTTGAATGGCCTCGATCACCTTTTTCTTCTCCCGAGGGATGGCAGGCTGCTGGCCCGGGCTGGCCGATCGCACCGACGCTAATGTCCAGGCGTCCTGCTCGATCTGCTGGTAGGTCCCAATCACCTGGTTTTCCAGTGCCGTTTTCTCCCCAGTCACAGTAACCTCCGGGGCCTTTACACTGCAATTCCATTGCAGTGTGAACAATAACATCAATACTAAACCCCATCCCAATAGATGCATGATTGATTTTTTCATGGCTGATGTCCACCTCCAATTTGATTTGCTCGTGTGAATCGTGTCAAAATTCCAAAAATCTTCGATCAAATTGCCTTTTAAGGCGTTGTTGCTGGCGAGATCAAATAATGGGCTGAATGAATCGTAAACGCGCTGATAAAATTTTACCCGAATCATTGAAAGAAATAGGTACTATGCAAATTGATCCCACCTGCTGGGACGATATACCTCGCAATAATGGGTAAATCTCATCGCATCATGGAATATCGCATAGCAAAAACAAATTTCCCTCATTCTCTAACCAGATGGAAGGCTGCTACCCAGGTCCTCACTGCATAGTTCAGCCATGCAAACTGCCTTAGGTTATACAGTCCTGGCAATTCGGGGGCGACGTTATCATAGATTGAGAAACCAGGTCTTTCACATCGGTCCAACGAAAGATTGCTATGGCAGTGATGATCATTTGCCGGGTATAGCTGAGCCGATCCGTTTAAAAAGCACACCAATTGCTTTCCGAACCATAGCAATTGGTGCTTCACGCAGGGCCTTGTTATCAACGATCTGCAGGTTCAGCGATCCCCAAAAAGCATTTCCAAATTCGGCGCTATTGAGCATCTTTATAGATCGCGCGAGCAATTGCCCTATTGAACGATCTCAACAAAGGTTGCACCTTTCCAGCCGTTCAATTGTCCTTGCGCCGCTCGATAAGCGCCCGGATCGGTCGGGTAAGGCCAGCGATCAATGAAACGATGAGCATGATCGGCTGCTCAATTTTATCCTGCACCATCTTTTCGAACTCATTGATGCGGGTAGCAATTTGCTTGAGCTCATCGACTCCCTTTTCGACCTTGCTCACCTGCTGCTGGATCGATTGCGTGATGCGTTTGACATCATTGAAGATAATCGTCAGGTCGTGGGAGATCGGTCCAATATGCTGACGAGCTGTGTCGAGAAATTTCTCAGCTTCCTTTGCCGTCCGTCTGATCTGGGCCAAAGCGATCAACAATCCAATGACAAATACGACAATGAAAAAGGCGATAACAGCCACGCTGATTTCTATTATCATGTTGCGACCTTCCTGCCAAATATTGGATCAATCCATGCCGAGGTGACGGCACCAGGCATGGATCGACGGGTTATTTTCGTTTTTCCTTTTCAGCTTTCTTTTCAACTTCGGCCACCACGGCTTCGCCCTTGCTGGTCACTTTTTCCACCCATTTTTTGCCTTCTTCAATGATCTCCGCCGCTTTTGCCTTCGCCTCTTCCAATTTTTGCTCAGCATCTTGCTTCAATTGTTCCGCCTTCTTCAGTCCCTCACTCCACCATTCATCGGTCTTTTCCTTTGCCTCGGAGTAGAGCAATTCGGCGTCCTTTTTCAGTTCCGATGACTTTCGCTTGATATCCTCACGCAGCTCACGGCCACTTTTCGGGGCAAAAAGCAATGCCAATCCGGCGCCGATCAACCCGCCTGCCAATAGCCCTTTAAAAAACGAATCCCATGAGGTTCTTTTGTCTTCGTCCATATCAGTCTCCTTCCCATAGTTTAATGTAATTCAATTAAGTTTGTTTGTTCTCCATGGCTAATAGTAGCCAAAAATAGGGGAGAAATGAGCAATGTCCCACTTATGGATGATGAATGAGGTGCCGCCTGGTAGATCACCCAGACAACGCACAGCTCACAAAATCCGCTTGATTCAACGTGCGGATGAGGCGTGCAGTTTCAATAAATCCGTTGATTCTAACAAAAAACTGGCTTCAATCTACAATAAAATTCTCATAAAGTCAAGAAGTTTTCTGTCCCGCAAATAAAAAGCGCTTGCAAAAGGCTTGTTAAATTATTACATTCAGGACAGATTTGTTGTTGTCAAGAAGGAATCTGGAAAGCGAGAGGGTGAGGCAAGCGATGCTAAGTTCAGCAATGGGAAGCAAGGGCAGCCTGGGCATTCTGGTGAGCGGTGGGCCAGCCCCCGGCATTAATGGGGTGATCGCTGCGGCGACCATCGAAGCCAGAAACGCTGGGTTGAATGTCATTGGCATCATGGACGGTTTCGAGTGGTTGCAAAGGGGCGATATCGAACACACTTTGGAGCTCGAGATCAAAGATGTGTCCCGAATTCATTTCACTGGCGGCTCGATATTACGCACGTCACGTGCCAATCCGACAAAAAATGAAACGCTCCTGCACAACACTTTGGACGCGATCGATCGCTTAGGTCTGAACTATTTGATCACCATTGGCGGGGATGATACGGCAGGTTCGGCCTATCAGATCGCTAAACACGCCCGGGGACGATTGCGGATTGCTCATGTTCCCAAAACGATCGACAACGATCTGCCATTGCCTAAAAATCTGCCCAGCATCGGATATGAAACAGCCCGGCATATTGGTGTAAAACTGGTGGAAAATATCATGGAGGACTCCCGGACCACCAACCGCTGGTATATCGTGGTCACGATGGGGCTAAAGACCGGTCATTTGGCGCTGGGCATTTGCAAGGCGGCAGGAGCCACGCTGGCCATCATCGGGGAGGAGCTGCATTCGGAAAAAATTAGTGTTCGCAGTGTCTGCGATATGTTAGAAGGGGCGATGATCAAGCGCAAAGCCATGGGCCGGTCTGATGGTGTGGTGCTCATTGCCGAGGGCATCGCTGCGCGTTTCAGCGAACAAGAGCTACGAAGCCTCCCCGATATTACGCTGCAATACGATGATTACGGCAACATTCACCTGTCGGAGATCGATCTGGGCAAAATCATCAAGACCGAAATCGAGCGGCGATTGGCATTGCGAGGCGAAAAAATGCGCCTCATTGAAATGAATATTGGCTATACCTTGCGCTGCGCACCGCCGATCCCATTCGATTGTGAATATGCCCGTGATATGGGATATGCCGCGGTCCATTTTCTAATTGACCCCCAGTTCGATCATCAAAGCTGCGCAATGATCTGCGTCGATGCCGGCAAACTGGTTCCCATTGAGCTGGATTATCTGATCGATCCCATCACGGATCGGATTCGATTGCGCTATGTGGACACTCAGACGGATTCTTTTGCAGTGGCCCAGAAATACATGATCAAGCTCAATAAGAGCGATTTTGAAGAGCCAAATCAACTATTTGCGCTGGCCAAAGCTGCTAACATGACGCCTGAGGCGTTTCGAAAAAAATTTGAATACCTGGTCGCTTAATTGGTGCCTGGAATATCTTTTAGATTACCTTCGCGATTCCAATTTGATCAATGCCTGGAAAAAATATGATGCTTTTAATTGCTAATCGAGTGGTTATTCTTTTGAAAGGATTTTGAGGTAGAAATGAAAAAACAGAGACTCCTGATCGGACTTGTAATCGCTGCAACCTTGATTGTTGGATTGTCAAATGCAATGGCACAACAGCCTTTTGAGGTCCCAGATACGGTCAAGAAAATTGTTCAGCAACTGGAACAAAAGTATCAGCCAGACCCGCGCATTTCGCGGTTCGATGTGAAAGTCCGCTGGTCTGGGGATAGATTGGTGATTTCGGGGGAGACCATTTCAGCTGAGGGCAAGGACGAGCTGTTCCAGCGGCTGAGGACCGAGACGCCCTATCAGTTTCTGGATAGCCTGATCACGTTGCCCGATTCATCGTTGAACCACGCCCATTATGGGATCGTGCGCATCAGTGTGGCGCAGTTGCGCCGACATCCTGATGAACCGCACGAAATCGTGGACCAGGCCTTGATGGGCAGTGAGGTCCGCGTGCTGAAGATCCAAAACCGATACTGGGCGTTTTGCCAGCTCGATGATCAATATCTGGGATGGATGACCATCAGTTCCCTGGTGACGGGTGATCAAGACTTCATCCAGCGATGGCGGCAGCAGGATAAGCTGATTGTGACATCCAACTACGGACAGATCTGGCAGGAGCCTTCAGATAAATGTGTGCGCTCGGTGAGCGATGTGGTGCGGGGAAACCTCTTGATCCATCGAGGGAAAAAGCGCGGCTGGTATCATGTTGAATTGCCCGATGGCCGAAGCGGTTATATCCGGGCTGTTCTGGTGACCCCGGCCACCGCATTCTTCGATGGATTGAAACGTCGCTCGGTGAACGATATCATTACCACAGCCTATCAATTTCTCGGCCTTCCGTATCTTTGGGGTGGCCGCTCCACCAAAGGGTTCGATTGCTCCGGCTTCACCCAGACCGTATTCAAATTAAACGGGATCGAGCTCCCGCGTGATGCCAATATGCAGGTGAAGATCGGACATGCCGTTGCCCTGGACGATTCGCTCGCTAACTTGAAGCCTGGGGATTTGCTATTTTTCGGTCGGGATGTCGATCATATCATCCATGTGGGAATCTATATCGGCAACTCGTTGTTCATTCACTCGGATGGTATGGTCAGAATCAACAGCTTCAATCCAAAGGACGAAAATTATAGCGCCGATAGACGGCGCGGTTTGCAGGCGGCGCGTCGGGTGATGGGCTAAGCGGACCTAGTTGCTAGACAGTCCACTATCACCGCTGCGGATTCAATCCTGCGCGCGAGCGCGATCGTTTTGAAACGAAGATCATGCTAACCTCTAACAGCCGGATCGGGCGTGGGCAGTGCTTTGTTACAATCGCCTTATGGTGAATAAGATGTCATGTTCGGCATTCAGAAACGACCAGCGGGGATGAAATAATCGGGCAAAAATGTTCAACCCGAGCCGGACCTCAGAGGAACAAGCAAAGGCTGGGCTTTCAGAGATGGAAGCCAGTAACCGGTATTTTTCGCTCGCTCGATGTTTCAGGTGTGAATGAATAACTAATGGTCATTGGCTGAACGGAGGCTGGGGATAGGCCGTTTTTATTAGGCTTCCCACGCTATAATGATTTTTGAATTGAGGAGGGTGAGCAATATGTCCATGAGTCGAAAGCAATTTTTAAGCGCAACTGGCCAGGCGCTGATGAGCCTGGGGATGTTGAATTTTGGCTTGATGCAGTTTGGAAGGAAGAAAAAAACAAAAGCAACCACAGGAGGTGCGATGTTAGAATATAAAGTGAAACAATTGAATTTAACCCATACGTGGACCATTTCTCGCAATTCTGCTGATGTGAAGAACAATGTGTTTGTCCGATACCAGCGGAACGGTGTGTTTGGCATCGGTGAAGCTGCACCGAACATACGCTATAACGAAACCCCGGAGAGCACCATCGAAGTGATTCAAAAAGCGATTCCCGTGGTCGAGCAATTCGATCCCTGGCATTTTGTCGACATGGGGTACGCCATTCGGGCCTTGGTTGAGGAGCAAACTGCGGCCAAATGTGCCATCGATATCGCTGTGATGGATTGGGTGGGCAAAAGCCTGGGCGTCCCGTTGTATCGTTACTTCGGCCTCGATAAATCCAAAACACCGATTACGACCTTCAGTATCGGCATCGATACTCCGGAGGTGATGCAGCAAAAGATCCGAGAGGCCGAGCAATTTCCGATTTTGAAGATCAAAGTTGGCCGGGATAATGATGAGGAAATTCTCAATGCGGTGCGCGCAGTGACTGATAAACCGCTCCGGGTGGATGCGAATGAGGGCTGGAAAACCAAAGAAGAGGCGTTGGAAAAGATCCACTGGCTCGAAAAGATGGGCGTGGAGTTTATCGAGCAACCATTGCCGGCGGCCATGCTGGAGGAGACCCGCTGGTTGAGAGAGCGCGTCACCATCCCCATTATTGCCGATGAGGCCGTGAAAAAAGCAGCGGACATCCCCCAATTAGCCACGGCCTACGATGGCATCAATATCAAGTTGATGAAGAGCGGTGGCATTCAGGAAGCGTTGCGGATGATCTGGATGGCGCGCTCGCTGGGCATGAAGATCATGCTCGGCTGCATGATCGAAAGCAGTTGTGCCATTGCTGCTGCGGCCCATATCAGCCCGTTGGTCGATTACGCCGACCTCGATGGCAATCTGTTGATCTCGAACGATCCGTTCCGCGCCGTCATTGTCGATCGCGGAAAGCTGATCCTTCCTGATAAGCCCGGGTTAGGGCTTGAAGGAGAGTTCTGATATCATGGCTGTCATCAGGCGTCTGGCGTGGCAGCTTTTCCCAGCATGGATAAAACAATATCCGCGTCAGGCGCCGACTTGCTGGGGTTCATCCAGTAGCTTATTGTACGCACTTCACCAGCATCATTCATAGTCTTGGATGAGGCGGTAGAGTCCCGCTCAAACTTTGTTTGCTCAGCCCCCATGAAACAATTGTGATGGTTTGATCAGCCTGATAGCGGACATTTTTTCGCTATCAGATCGGCTGTTGCTGGTCAACAGAATCAGTGACAAATGGGATCATTAACTCCCTTCCGATATTGTATGTTCGAAAAAAAATCCTTGACATTGTAAGAAAAAATGCTATTTTTACCTAAAAAGCGATCAGGCCAACTGAATTGATGAAACAATTGGAAATCTGATTCCCGCCGTTGACAATCACGCAGCCAGCCGACAGAAGTTTTGGTTTCATCGTTCCATCGATCAGAGATTTGGCCATGCACGAGATCGTTTCTAATTATGATATTGTAATCACCCTCAATCTCATCATCCTTCGATCAGCACCAAAACGGTTTAAAGTGCTTCAATAGCGATCAGACAGACGAAAAAGGAGCGCTGCTATGGAAAAGTTCTCGAAGACGGTAAAGCTCAAAGATGATACTACTGTTTTATTGCGGTTGATGGTCGAATCGGACTTGGATCAATTATGCAAGTTCTATCGCACCATTCCTGAGTCGGACCGACTGTTTCTGAGGATTGATGTGACCGATCGAAGTAATGTGGAGCGCCGGTTCGGCCGATTGAATTACGACTATGTTTACCCGATTCTGGCATTGGTGGAGGATCGGATCATTGGCATCGCCACATTGTTCCGCGCTGAATTTGGTTGGAAGCGCAATCTGGGGGAGGTGCGCGTGCTGATCGCCCCAGAGTTTCAGCGAAAGGGATTGGCGACAATTTTCATCCGGGAATTGTTCTTTCATGCATTGAAGGCTAAAATCTACAAGTTGCAGGCCGAGATGGTGGATAATCAAGAATCGGCGATCGCGGCGTTCGAGCGATTGGGGTTTCGGGAGGAGGCCCGGCTCAAAAAGCACGTGACTGATATTCGCGGCCGCCGCCGAGATCTGGTCATCATGACATTAGATATCGAGGATTTCTGGTACCTTATTGAAGATTTTGTCGAGAGTCGCGATTTTCGAATCCATTGATCGCGGCCAGGTGGTCCCATGATCCGAAAATTGCTCTGCTTTCGATGCGTTGAAGCCCGAGCAAACCGAAAATTAAATAATGGCTGAATCAACTATCATAATTTCAGCCAGGCCGGCCTTATCCAAATAGGAAAAGCGGGACTTCTTATCCCCATCTGCTCCACTCGAGGATCGGGGATGGTCAGAAAAAAGATCTTTCGTTCGGATGCTAAAGAGTGCTTGAACGATGACTACAAATTTTTCATAATGCTGGCACGGGGAGCTGAGCAAAGCACTCGCTCGCTTCGAGAGATTGGTGACGCTTGCTCCTCCGCCAGTGAGAGGATCGGAATAAGATCAAACCCGGTAACTTTGGATTACTCGGTCAGACACGAAATATCTGCAAAAAGAAATCAATGGCAAGCTTTAGCCGTCGCCAATGCCAGGGAATCCGTTGTTTGATTCCCCAATAATACCGCGCTGCGACAAAAACGAGAAAGGAGATGAGTCATGGTCCAACGGCCTAATATCGTTCGGGGTATACCGCTACTATTGGTGCGCGCCCTCCCAACAATTTACTACTATGGGCGATTTGCTGGTGCAGCACCAAAAATGGAGGCGAAAAGCTACTTTGAGCAGTACGTTCATTATCTGGTAGAAGCCATTGAGCTGATGGCCAGGAATCTGGAAGACCCCTCGCTTTCAGATGCGGCCAGGCAAGCAGGTCAGCTTGCCACAATCGCGCCGAGCCAGATTGAGGCCGGCCTGTTCCAGCTCTCTCGAACCCTATCGGGCATTTTTTCAGCCAAAAAGGAGTTGACCCGAGAGAAATACGAGAGCCCAGGTGGCGCAAAGGAACAGCTTGCGAAATTGTTTTGTTCTTCGGTTCCGAGACCGCGTATTGCTGTGGTGGATACCAATAATGAACTGGAATGGGTCGAAAAATTGTGCGCCACCCTCAAAGAAAGCTGCCATTACGAGGTAGAGAAAACCTATCCCAGCTCAGAGCGCTACGCTGATGATATTTTGCGCTGCGATTTCGTCCTGTTCGCCTCGGCAGCGCCGCAGCGGATTCATGAAGATGTTCTGACATTGAAAAATTACCAGCGGCCAGGGCTGGTTTTGGGGCAACTCACCAAAGATGCAAAACTGGATCAACAGACCATTCGTAACGGCGCCTGGTTGCGTAGTCGCGGATATGATGTGATCTTCAAGCTGTTCTCGCCACTGCGACTGTTCACCTCGATCGATAAAATTTATGTCCGGTTTATCACGCAGTATCAATAAAGCACAGGGCAATTCTATCAGCCAATCTTGAGACGACAAATGGAGTCGATGGGTGACGAGAACCCATCCAATTGCGAATCACTGAATCTGGAGGGAGTAATTTTATGACCATTGCTAAGGTTATCTGTATTGTCGCCACGGTTCTTGGCTTGCTCATTATCATGTTCCCTGCGCTGCTTCCGATGAGTGGAACGATTTCTTCGGTCATCTCAGCAGCCAGTGCAATTCTGGTGGCTTTGGGTTCCTACTTTTTCGCTTACCTCGGGCAGGGTGACAAAATCGAAAAGTTGGAGAAAAAGTACCAGCACAATATCTCGGCTTTAGAAGCACAGCTTGCAGAATCAGGCGTTGATTTTTTTATCAAACAATATGCAGAAGATCTGGTGGAAATTCGACTGATCCAGGATACTTTGAATGATATTTGGAAGTATACTCAGGATGATCCCATCAATGACGAGGCGATCAAGCAGGCATTATTGGGCATTCGCAGGCTGCATTTCAAGGGGTTTCACTCGAAAGCCGGGGAATTGCTTTATGCTGGAGGGCATGTGGATTTACTAAATCGATTTTTAGGCCATCTGGAATCGATCCTCCAGTCGCATCGTGAGATCCCTGATTCCTTGAGAGAGGAAATTCAACAATTGCGAGAAATCCAGGAAACTGGGAGAAAACGACTGATGAAACCTTAAGACTTCAATGAGAAACTGAAATTCGATTTGTACCCTAAGAGTAGCAGGGGAGCTTTTTATATCCCTCTTATCCCAGGAGAGGGCTGGGGGAGGTCGAGATAGAGGTTCTTCGTTCAAAGGGCTCCTGCGTATGCATGGATCTCCAATGAAATTGCCATTTAGGACAACCAGAAATCGGGGTACCTGGATACGCAGGTATTTTTCCAGGGGCATTGCATTCATTACAACCATGTCGCATATCATATCAGGGAGGAACTCTGTCATCGAGGCCCTGGAGGCAGGCCGGGCGATCAATAAAATCTTTTTGGCCAGTGGTGCCAGATCGAGCATCGAAGTGAAAATCGTTCAACTGGCACGGCAGCGGGGCATTCCGGTTCGGGAAGTGGATCGGAGGAAGTTGCAGGAGCTGGCAGGCCACGACAATACGCAGGGCGTGGTGGCGATTTTGCTGGAGGTTGGCTACAGCACTGTGGAAGCGATTTTCGAGCGAGCGGAGCAGCGCCAGGAGGCGCCGTTGATCGCTGTGTTGGATGAGATCCAGGACCCTCATAATTTGGGCGCCATCATTCGCTCGGCAGAGGCGTTTGGCTTTCATGGCGTGGTAATCCCCAAGGATCGCTCGGCCGGGCTTAGCGACACCGTTGCGAAAACCTCGGCCGGGGCCGTCGCCCACCTGCCGATTGTACGAGTCACTAACCTGGCCCAGTGGTTGGAGGGCATTAAGCGCCAGGAGATTTGGGTTGTTGGCGCCGATCAGCAGGCCGAGATCAGCTTGTTTCAAGCGGATTTGAACCGCGCGCTGGCTGTTGTCATCGGCAGCGAAGGCAAGGGCCTGCGCCGACTTGTGAGGGAACATTGCGATTTCCTGGTTCGCATTCCCATGGTGGGGCAGATAAATTCGCTGAACGCTTCTGTGGCCGCTGCGCTCATTTTTTGTGAGGCAAGAAAACAGCGCGGAGCTAACCATTAATTATATTCCTGCCTCAGACGATCCCTCTCAATCGCTCGATCTCCTCGGCCAGCGCTGATCTCCCATCAAATGTCCCTGGGTCGGCACTGAACGTCGGGTTCAATTTTTTGACGAACGCTAAACTCTGATTGAAATCGCCCAGTGCAAAATAGCAGGCTGCTATGACCAGATAGAGATCCTTGTAACCAAGGCTGCGGTCATGGGCGAACAGGTAAATCGAGCTCAGGCTGAGCGTTTTATTGGCACTGGAGATCGCTGAATTGTATTGCTTTTGCGCATAATAGACAAATGCCAGTCCAGCATGGGCATCAGCCAGGTTGGCATCGAGCGAGATCGCCTCATTGAAATTCCTCACTGCCGCAGCCAGATTGGTCAGTCGGGCATAGCACCAGCCCGCTCCACAATAGGCCTCGGCTGAAGTTTCGTTCTGAGAGATCGCCTGCTCAAATTTCTGCAATCCCGCCGAATAATTGCCAGCTTCAAACTGTTCCCAACCGCTATTGATCAATTCAGTGACTTTTCCATCGGAAACATTGGTCCCGTTCTGAATATCACAACCGAGCACGCTCCCCAGACAGACAAGGGCTATAATAATCTTTATTGATCGCATAGATATATTCTCCTTCCCACTATTTCAGCAAGACCATTTTACGATGGTCTGAATATTTCCCTGCCTCAATTGCATAGATATAAAGTCCGCTGGCCACTGGCTGCCCATGCAGATTAGTACCGTCCCAAATTTGCTCATGATAGCCAGCCTGCTGCAATCCATCGAACAGCAAAGTGACCAGTTCCCCATGAAGATTAAAAATCTTCAGTCGCACATGGAGATTCTCTGGCAATAAATAGGAGATGGTCGTGCGATTGTTAAAAGGATTGGGGTAATTCTGATATAATTCAAATTTCTCGGGGACAGTCGGATTGGGAGACATTTCGGGATCGTAGAAAAGTCGGAACACCCCTAATCGGTTTACTTTCGCAGACACGATATTGTGATTGGGGTTGACTGTGCAATTCAGACGGTGCCACGCGTTATCTTTCAATTGATAGATCGAAAGCCGCGATTCATCCCAACCGCCGACTGCCAGATCCTCATATTGGAGGCTGATTGTAGCGGGTTCGGCAAAGGAATAGTCGCTGGGCCCAAATCGATAGGCAGGACCAATCGCATTCATTTCATTGTCAGCGGCAAGGTCGTTCAGCGGAACGATGGTGAAATAGCCGTCTCTCGTAAGGCTGTTCTGGGCAACGCTCAGGCTGGCCTGATCAAAGTGAAAACTGCCAAGCATGCCTGCTCTCAACAGCTTGACGCCAAAATATTCGGTCAGAGTGGTACTGGATTGCCCAGCAACGGTGGCAGTAATTTTGAGCGTTGCTGTGCCACTGGTCGCAAATTGATGTTCCCCCTTGAATGTCCTTGGTGCAATGGCGGTCATGTTGATGGTGCTGATTGGAGCGCTGCCGACCTGGATAGTGGCCGACGGATTAGCGACCAGGTCGTATTTCGAGATCAAATAGAAATCGATGTATTGGGTTAAAGCGGGATTCTGAAAGATAGAGACGGTGAACTGTTTTTCTGCCAGTTGACCGGTGATGAATTGAAAACTGGATCGCGCATCGATTTTGCCGTAGCCCCATTTATTGTTGGGAACGGTCATCGTGTTAAAATCGGTCCGGGGGCTGGCGAGGATCGCTTGCCGAACTTGCTCGGGCGAGAGCTGGGGATTTTTTTGCAGCATCAGCGCGACGAGTCCAGAAACATGCGGTGCGGCAAAGCTGGTGCCCTTGGAGACGGCATGTTTACCATCCTGACAGATGTAGCCATTGGGCAGGCTGCTATTGCCGGTTTTGAAGATCGAAAATTCGCTGGAAGGGCTCGCGTCGGTCGAATAGCTGGCAGCGATCATCTCGCCCGGAGCGCAGATTTCTGGTTTGGTTCGGCCATCGCGGGTCGGGCCCGGGCTGGAAAAGCTCGAGGCCTGACCCAACACCAGGCTCGGAAAGCCCACTGAATTCCCGTCAAGATCGATCCAACTCCGCTTGGTGATATAGCTGCCAACGGTAATGGCATGAAAGGCTGTTCCTGGTGTCCCCAGAATCATTGTGGGATCAATATTCGAGGTCAGCTTCGCATCTTCCATCGAAGCCCCGGCCAACCAGAGATCGAACCGTCCGGCAGAGCCCATCACTGTGATCTTCCATTCCCCTGATTTCGGCGGCTTGTTCGCATCGAAATCATAGATCTGGATCAAGATCTGCTTGTCTCCATTGAGGCTGCTGGGCCCGGATTTGGCATTGGAAATATAGATCGTGCCCTCCTCGGTCTGAAAGGCCCCTTCGCGGCCGCTGGAGATCGGACCATGCATGGTTCCGCCAGGAGTGATAATTTTCACCGAATAATTATAGATCGCTTTATACCAGCCCTCGAACACGATATAATCATTGATATTGCCCGACTGGGCGGTATAGGTTGGCACCATAAACTTTGTTTCGATCTCGGTAACTCCAGCACCGAACGTCCCACTGGCATGGATGTTTTGATCAGCCTCATTCCCGGCAGAGACGACCACTGCTTTGCAGCGTCCGTTAGCAGTTGTGAGCAAATTGTCAATGGCTTGCTCGCTCAGGTCTTTGCCGTCGTGCGGCCCCTGGCTGCCGCCAAAGCTCAAATTGATCACATAAGGACGGTTGAGAGCTCTCGCGACGCTATCAATGAAGGAGATGCCATTTAGATAATCGGCAGTATCGAAATTAAAACCACCTGGTTCACGGGTGGCCTTCACGATGACCAGATCGGCTTCTGGCGCAACTCCCACATAGGTTCCAGCCGGAATGCGATTACCAAAGGCGCGGCCATTGCCTGCCGCTGTGCCAGCAACGTGCGTCCCATGGCCAACCAGATCTTTGTGATTGATCTGACCCACACCGTTGAGCGCATTGTTGATCTGCGTCTCCGTGTGCAGCGTCGTGCCCCATTTAAACGGACCATCCAAACGACCGTCGCCATTTACATCGCCAGGATCACTGAAATCCAAAATGGCAATGATGCGCGTAGACCCGTCGGGCTTGTGAAAATCGTGATGCCGCCAATCGATACCAGTATCGATAATTCCAATGATCACGCCCTTGCCAGTGACAGCATGTTTGTTCCGAACCTCCGGGATGCCGATCTCCGGCATACTGACGTCATTATGAAGTTTTACCACCCGCGGCGCCTGCAAGTAGTGAATCTGGGGATGGCTCGCCAGGGTTTCAATTCGTTCCAGAGGCACCAAGGCCGTGACGATGTCCCCGAATTGGGACTGGACCGAAATCCCTAATTTGCTCAGCGCCACAGCATCCAGGTCAGTTTTGATCAACAAATTAAATTGACGTGCGGAAAAAATCGAAAATCGACCTGTGGTTTGTCGATAAATCAATGCACTGGTCTCGGGCTGTTCCAGCATCAACGCGATGTAGGGGTCGATTTTGGCGGAATGAGGTGAAGAGAACTCATTCGACCACCCAGCGACTGTGGAGCAAATTATCCCGATCGCGACCAGGCAGGTAAGCACGCGATTGGTCATATTCACACTCCTCAAAATTTCTGAATTTGCCCGGATGAATCCGGAGGTTGAATTTTAAGCTGTCGAGATCCCTGAATAGATTCAACAAAGCGCATTTTCGCCAAGTCATAAAGGGAGCGAGCTGGCAATTTGGCCGTGTAAATCTGACCAATGTTCGCCATGATTTCAATGCCCTGCTTCTTGAGCACCTCACGATGAAGATCGGTCAGCGGCTCAAATGACTTGAACACAACGGAGATCGTTTGATCCAATTGACGCTGCTCGTGCAACGCTTTTACCTGCAACCGAAGATCCGCATCGACTTTTTGTTCAACTTCCGGATCGCGACAGGATTGAACAGCGATGAGCAGAACCAGTAGCAGCGCCATTCCATAAGAAAGGGGGGTATTCACTTTTGGGCACCTCCAAAAAGGTTGAGATTGTAGGCTACATGATAGCTCGACCATAGGTCTTAATTCGCTTCACAACAACTTAAACAAATTTCTGGGAACGAAAGATTCAAATCTGTTGAAGGAATATGGGTGAACGCGAGATTGAGCAATTTTTCGATAGCCAGACAACCAAAGAACAATTTGTCTTCAACAAGATACTTTAGAGCGCTTTTGAGTACCAGCATTGACAATATAGAAATACTTTTATCAAATTCAAAGAGAAATTTAAATGATCCCCGTTTTTGGGCAGGCAAAGCCATTTTGAGCAACAAAGAAATTTATTGTCATTGCCAGGAGCATCTGAATGATTGAGCACGCGTGTGAGCCAGGTTTAAAAACCAGTCGAGGGTTAAATTGGATCAAATAGAAGCTGAAATCGGCAGGATAAACAAGCTACCATGCGACAGAGATTTTCCAGCGCTGATCAAAAGGGCCATTGAGGATCACATAGCCCTTTTCTTTGCCCCAGCGATAGATCGCGGCGAGGTCTTTCGCCACTTGAACGGTGGCCTGTTCGACAAGTTCGTTCTTTCCTTGTTGAAACAGTCGCGCCATTTTCATCGGATCTACGGATCGTTTTATTCCCAGCGTGCCGAACAACAGATCATTCAGCTCAATCTTGCGGCCGATTTTTCGGCTGATGTAATCCAGTAAATCGAGCCGATGGAGTCGGCTCACATCGATATTCCGATAGCCAGATAGAAGCGGAAAAATGAACTTGTCCAGGTGATACCCGACGATTCGATGCGCCGAAGCAATAGCATCGAGGCAGGCCATGATTTCGGACTCGGAATAAACCGAGATCCGATCCGTTGGATGTTCTACCAGGGCCACATAAGAGATTCCCATGTGCGAGATATTTTTCTTGCCGCCCACTTCTTCATAAGTTCGTCGGGGCTGCGCTTCGATGATGTAAACAGCACCCTTGTGTTGCTGGGCAGCCCCAATCACCTCGCTGCGATTCATCATACCTTCTTCTGATAAATCCGATAAGTTTTGTAGATCTTTGCCCCGATATTTTGGAGCGCGGTGTTCATTGGTTCGTTGTTCTCTAAGATCCAGGAAAATTCACCCCAATCATACCCCTTGGCAATCCCACGACGATAGGTCTCCAGGTAAAAGACCGAATCAATCCCTTTGCCACGATACTCTGGAATGACGCCCATAATGATAACCCGAATGCGGTTGATTTTTCGGCTATGATAGAGCAATTTGAAAATTCCGAAAGGAAATAACCGACCGTTCAGCTTGATCAACGCTTGATTGATATCGGGGACCGCTAACGAAAAGCCGACTGGCTTGCCATCTACCTCTGCAAAAAATACGATATCAGGGTCGATGATGGGCTTCAATTCCTCGGCAATATAATCGATCTCACGATCCGTTAATGGCACGAACCCCCAATTTTTTTCCCAGGCGTGATTATAGACAAATTTGACCCGCTCAATTTCCTCTTCCAGTTTCTTTTTGTTGATGGTTCGAAAAGTGACCTGGCTGCGGCATTTGATGCGCTCCACCACGCGGACCACGCGGTCCGAAATGGGCGTGTTCTTATCCATGCAGTACGCCCAAAGGTCCATGGCCTTAGTAAAACCATACCGTTCGAGGAACTCCTTATAGTAAGGGGGATTGTGAGCCATCATAATGACTGGAGGCGTATCGAAGCCATCGACCAGCAGGCCGCAGACTTCGTTCTGGGAGTAATTTTCGGGGCCGCGGAGATAATCAAGCTTGTTTTCCCGAGCCCAGGCCATAACCCGATCCAGCAGTGCCTGGGCGACCGGGTAATCGGGAATGGTCTCAAAAAAGCCGAAAAAGCCGACATTTTCATGATGTACTTCATTGTGACGGTTGTTCAAAATTGCCACGATAGACCCGACAGCTTCCTTGCCGCGCCGCGCGAGAAAGAACTCCGCACTGGAATGCTCAAAGAACGGATGCTTCTTTTTATCGAAGGTCGCTTTTTGCTGGCTGATCAGCGGCGGAACCCAGTGCGGATCGTCCCTGTAGATTTTCCAGGGAAGCTCGATGAAATCCTTCATATCCCGTTTTGATGTGACCGGATAAACCGCAATTTGATCTGATGTCATTTTTCTCCCTCACAATATTAGTTGGTTGTGACCATGAGCTAGCTGCCATGATGCAACCTGTCATGCTGAATTCGGAACCGAAGGAATCATGATCAAGAAAAAATGGCGGGCCATCTACGCCCCCGCCATTTTTTCATTGGGATTTTTGGTACGCGATGTATCGCAAGCTGCGAACGTCGGGGTGGCTGATAACACAAAACTATCCAGCAATCACCCCGCTTAGTTTTCCGACTTTATAGAAGGTCTCTAAAACATAATCCAGTTCGGCATCGGTATGGGTGGCCATGTAACTGGTTCGGATTAATTGTCGACCAGGTTCCACTGCCGGACTGATGACGGGATTGGCGAAGATGCCGTGTTCGTATAACAATTTCCAGAAATAGAAGGTCTTCATATCGTCGCCGATGATGATGGGGATAATCGGGGTTTCTGAGAGCCCGGTATCGTATCCCATTTCGGTGAGCCCTTGCTTCATTTTTCGAGTATTTTTCCAGAGCCGCTCCAGGCGCTCGGGCTCGGCGATGAGGATGTCCACGGCTTTGCTCACCGTAGCCACGGCAGATGGCGGCATGCTGGCGGAAAAAATGAATGACCGCGCATGATGTTTGATATAATCGATCACCTTGCGCTCGCCCGCAATGAATCCGCCGATCGAAGCAAAGGATTTGCTGAAGGTCCCCATGATGAGATCAATATCATCGGTCATGCCGAAATGCTCACCAGTGCCTCGCCCGGTTTTGCCCAGTACCCCACACGAGTGGGCATCGTCCACCATAATGCGCGCATTGTATTTCTTGGCAGCCTTAACCATTTCAGGAAGCTTCACTATGTCGCCTTCCATGCTGAAAACACCATCGGTGACGATCAAATGGCCGCTCGAATCGCTGCCGTTTTTGCTCAATTGTCGCTCCAGATCATCCATATCGTTGTGCCGATAGCGGACCACCTTACCAAAGGTGAGGCGACAACCATCGATGATGCTGGCGTGGTTGGCGCGGTCACTGAAGATGATGTCGTCCTTGCCGACAATTGCAGAGATGGTGCCTTGATTGGTTTGGAAGCCAGTAGAGAAAACCAGAGCCGATTCTTTGCCAACAAAGTTGGCCAATTTTTCCTCCAGCTCTTCATGGAGCGTCAAGGTCCCATTGAGATAACGCGAGCCAGTACATCCTGAGCCAAATCTCTCCAAGGCATCGATCGCTGCCTGCTTGACGCGTGGGTCTTGCGTTAAACCAAGATAGTTATTTGAGCCGATCATTACAAACTGGCGACCGTCAATGGTGACGCTGGATCCGGCCCCAGATTGGATGGCTTTGAAGTAAGGATAATACCCCTGAGCTCTGGCTTCATCCGCTCGGGTAAACTTATAGCACTTCTCGAATAGGTCCAATTCCTCTCTCCTTATGCAGTTTGTCCGACAAAATCAATTTTTGACCCCAAATATATAAATGATTTTTAAATTTGTCAAACAAAATTTTATGGATGACCGAAATTTACTGCCTTCGCTTCGCTCGAATGAAAGCCCAAGAAATTGATGCCGACAAATCATCTTTATCAATTCAAAAATTTTGAACTGTTCGTCCAGATAATGGTCAGCAATCAATACCTCGCTAATCGATTTTCAATTCGCAGGGAACAAACGGCGTGATGCCGATTTTAATGCGTTAGCACCATTAGGTCTCAAGTATCGATCAAATTCAACCTGAATCAATGTTGGGGGGCAAGATTGACTGGCATCCGAATAAAAGGATGTTAATCCATTTTGAGAGCCGATGGGAATTTTATCTGTCAGGGTGATTGTCAATTAAAAAATAGAGATGCCATGGGGTGGTATCATCCTGTCTTTATCATTTTGCGGCAAAAGGAAACACTGATTCTGTTTGAGGCGATAGAATTGCAAGCAAGATCCTCTGTATCTTTTAGCCGGGGATGGTAGCGTATTTCGTCACAATATAAGCGGGGAGCGAAATGATAGCATTAGTTACTGGGGCAAACGGTTTTATTGGGAGCCATTTAGTAGAGCGCTTGCTACAGCAGGGGTATCGGGTGAGATGCCTGGTTCGAAAGACCAGCAATTTAAGATGGATTCAAGGATTGCCGATCGAACTAATTTATGGTGTTCTTGATGATGTGGCGACATTGGTTCCTGCAGTAAGAGGTGTCGATTACGTGTTCCATCTCAGTGGAGCGCTTCGTGCGATCACCGAAGCTGAATTTTATCAGGTGAACCAATTCGGAACGCGAAATCTCCTTGAGGCCTGCCGTCAAAGCGCTCCGAATCTTAAGCGATTCGTCTATGTCTCAACGCAGGCAGCGGCTGGTCCCAGTGCAACTGGGGAACCGATAACGGAAGAGGATGAGCCGCGTCCGATCTCGTTATACGGCAAAAGCAAACTCAGGGGGGAGCAAGAGGTGCTCCAGTTTCAAAAATATTTGCCAGTAACTATCGTTCGGCCACCTGCGGTGTATGGCCCCCGTGATGATGATCTCTTGATGCTATTCAAATACATCAAATTTGGCATTAAACCGCTCGTCGGGTCTGGCGATCGCCTTGTTAGCATCATCTATGTTGGCGATCTGGTTCGAGGGATTCAGCTTGCTGGCGAGCAGGGAGAAGCAGAGAATCAAGTTTATTTTCTCGCTAACCCTGCTCCGTGCACATGGCTGGAACTGGAGAACACCATTGCCTGCGCCATGGGAAAAAAGGCCATCACCGTTCGAATGCCCACAGCAATACTGGATGGGATTGCCTGGCTAAGCGAGGGATTTGCCAGATTATTGCATCGACCTGCCATTCTAAACCGCGATAAATCCCAGGAGATGAAACACCGCTTTTGGGTGGTCGATGCTTCGAAAGCTGGACGACAACTCGGCTTTGTCGCTTCAACTCCATTAGGGGATGGTCTGAAAGAGACCTATCTTTGGTATCGACAGCAGGGATGGCTGTAAAATGAATTTCATCGCCGATGTCATGCTGGGACGATTGGCCAAATGGCTTCGCATCCTCGGATATGACACAATTTATGATCCTCAAGCCTCCGATGACGACCTGTTTTTTCGGGCACATCAGGAAAAACGCATCCTTCTGACCCGCGATTCCGATCTGGCAGGACGGATGAATCCGAAATTCTGCCTGTTCATCACAGAAGCTGAAGTGCGCGGACAAATGAAGCAGGTCATCGATCATTTTCATCTCGATACTGAAACGTTCATTTTTACCCGTTGCACCATTTGCAATGCGCCAGTCAGCCGATTGGCAAAGGAACTGATGGTCGGCCGCGTCCCAGAATTTGTCCATCGTTCGACCGACGAATTTTATTATTGTCAACACTGTGATAAGATTTATTGGCCTGGAAGCCACATCAAACACGTTCGAGAACTATTGGCGAATTTAACAAAGGAAAAACGCCATGATTGATCCCAAGCAATTGGAAGAAGAACAGCGCAAGCTCCGCTTGTTGAGAACGATCGTCGATCTCGCCGCTGCTGTTTTGCGGCAGGGCAACCTGACCACCCCAGAAGCCATCGATCTGATTCAGGCCACCCGAAAACGCGTGCTGGAACTGTTCCCAGGAAAAGAAGATGCCTACGATTTGATTTATCGGCCCCGGTTCGAGCGCATCATCCAAGAGCGACTTCATGAGAATTAGGGACGAACGATCAAGTGGATTTTGGCCGAAGAGCTATTTACCTGGCTCCCAGAAGCAATCGAATAGACCATCGCGTTTTATTCAGATCGTCTTGAAACCATGCAGGAACAAAAAAGCCGACAGCGATAGGCTGTCGGCTTATTGATTTCAGTGCAAAGTGCCACTATTTCCCCAATGCCTCGCTGAGCCCGGGAATTTGATCTGCTCCATTGGGCACTTGAATGGAAGATCCTTTGAAATCGTTGCCGATCGGCTGAGCTCTGCCACCGAGATGTTGGGCCAGGAACTGTTCTGCGACCGCATTGAACGATAGCCGATTCTCTGGCCTGGCAAAGCCATGACCTTCATCGGAATAGAGCACATAGGTCACTGGGATGTTTTTCTCCTGCATAGCCCTAACGATCTGATCCGACTCGCTCTGTTTCACGCGAGGATCATTCGCACCCTGTCCGATCAGGAGCGGCTTGACGATCCGATCCACATAGGTCAGCGGCGAGCGGGAATCGAGGAATTGCCTCCCCGCTTCGGTCCGTGGATCTCCAACGCGGGTGGCCCACATGTCCATCATCGGCTTCCAATACGGTGGTATTGTTTCCAGCAGGGTGCGCAAATTTGATGGCCCCACAATATCCACGCCGCAGGTGAAGACGTCTGGAGTGAAGGTCAAGCCGACCAGCGTGGCATAACCACCGTAACTTCCCCCCATAATAGCGACTTTATTTTTATCTGCGATGCCTTCTTCGATGGCCCAATTGACGGCATCAATCAAATCATCGTGCATCTTGCCTGCCCATTCGAGGTTCGAGGCATTAATGAAATCCTTGCCGAAACCGGTCGAGCCGCGATAATTCACGCTCAGCACTGCATAGCCTCGATTCGCCAGCCATTGATGATATGGATTGTATCCCCAGGAGTCGCGCGCCCAAGGCCCACCATGGACAAAAAGCACCATTGGCAACGGGGCATCAGGACGGGCGTTGTTATCTGGGTCTGTCCAATAGGGCAGAGTCAAATAACTGACCAAATTGAGCCCATCGCGCGAGGGAATGATCACTGGATGGATTTTCGACAGCTTTACTGCCTCCAGGTCCCGGCGATTGCTGAATAAAAATTTTGCCTTTTTTCGATTTCGATCATAAAGATAGTAACGGATCGGCCCGTTATCGATCACATAAGAGACGGTCCAGCGCTGGTCGTCCAGAGTCCGGGCAGTGATATTGAAATCGCCATCAGTCACCGTTTTGAGGTAATCGAGATCGATTTGAATTTTAGGATCCAGCACCTTCCATTCGGTCCTTAAATACTCAACGGCCACGGCCTCAATTTCCTTGTCAACAGGATGCATCATAATGCTGCTGATATCCGCCTTTGGGTCTTCAGCAATGACCTTTTTTTCGTTCGTTACCAAATCGACAGCGGTTAACGCGGCGGTATTCCGACCCCGACTATCGATCATGTAGAGAATGTTCCCGGTTTTATCGAACGTAACCAGACCCGTCGTTAGCATGTCCTCCATGGGGATCTTATCGAACGATTTCCATCCGCCCTGACCATCTGGAACAAACAATTCGTTGCCACCATCAGGGGTCATGCGAGAAGCAAAGCGAATCTGAAAATCGTCATCAGTCTCAAAGCCGAGAAAACCATCGTTCTGCTGGATGAGCTGCATAGCCCCAGTCAAGATATTGAGTCGATAGATATCGTGGAATTGGGGATCACGATTATTCAGGCCAATGAGGATTTCATCAGCAAATTTATGGCTGACATGTTGCACCTGAGCTCTGGGGCGAAGCAGTTTGCCGTTTGGCAGGGTCAGCGGTTTGCCATCCGGGCCTGGGATCTCCTCGAATGGCGTGAGGTTTTTATCCTCTTTCGTCATGATATTGACCGCATGCACCTGCCAATTCTCATCCCCAGCCAGATCCTGCAAATAAAGGATGTGGTCATTGGTATAAGCCCAGAAATAGATTCTGATGCCGCGCAAGGTATCCTTCGTCACTGCGTAAGCCTTCGTTGGCGCGTCGGATGGCGCGACCCAGACGTTGAGGACATTGTTAACCGGGGCAAGAAAGCTGATATATTTTCCATCAGGACTGATCTTGAGCGAAGACTTCTCAGGATTGCCAAATAACAGGTCTCTCGATATGAGTTGAGGCTCTTTGCCGCCTGGTTGACAGCTTATCAGTAATACGATGAAAAAAAGGCTGATGAATAATAGAAGAAATGATTTTCTCATTTTTTCCCTCCTCCAATTTGATTATTGCTATTAGCGCCCACAATTATTTTTAAGCATCGGGCGCAGGGATTAGAATTTTCTTTAATGGGCCTACTGTGCTCAATAAAATGCACTAATTCAGTTTTTGTTTTTCAATTTTTGTGTCATTCCATGTATTTCTTGGGCAAAATGATTATATTGTCAATCGTCATGGTTCATTAGAAATTTAGCTTCAAGCTTAATCAAAAAGCTCTTTTGGCTGAATTCAACCCAGCAAGCAAATAAAAGTGACATCAAAAATATGCCTTTTCGCGTTGAATGAAATTGCCAATAATTTTATAAGCGATTATATCCTCGGGCTTGAAATATCCAACACGCTGAAACAGCCTTATCTCAGAATTTTATTTTCGCGATTTGTTGACGGTCTTGCTACGGAACGCAAAGCTGATAGTTTCACATTGTTTTCGTGCTTTGTGTCGAAGTTTCATCATTAAACTTTCGCAATTCCTTAGTTCGGGTCCGTGCTTGCATTCATGAGCCCATTTCGAGATGGCTGCGATCGTGCGGCAATGAGAGGCCACCAAGGTGTGCATTTTTTATGATGCATACATTCATTTCAAAAGAAATGCTCAGAGACGTTATAATTTCTTGCCCAGTACCACGGTCTTTTTTAGCGATTTAACGACTCCGCGCTGGTAATGAATCGCTTCAAGATAGACGATATAGATCCCCATCCGGCAGAGATGCCCTTGATCGTCGCGGCCATCCCAGATGATCGAGCTGGTCGTTCCAGAAGGCTGGTTATTTACCAGAAAGCGGACCAAGCGACCACGAATATCGAAGATCCTGACGTGAATTCGTGCGAGATTAAATGGCAACTGATAGGTGATAATGGTAACATCATCCCGGCCGTCGCCATCAGGCGAAAAGGGATCGGGGTAGATTGTCAAAGCGGCGTCAGGAGGGAGCACTTCGACAAAAATGCTATTGGGTTGGCCTGGCGTACCACCTTGACCAATAGCAACGCATGAACTCCAATTACTGCTGTCTTGCGAAGCAAGTAATGGATTGATCCTTTCCAATGAAATGCCTTTATCTCCACCCCAGCTCCTGCGATAGCTAACTGCGTCAATAATATTTTTGTTGGCATCATAAATGAAAACCTGATCCGCGTCATCGTTCAACCGGGGTAGCGACTTCAGGACGATCAATGGGCTTTGCTTCAGATCGAAACGATCGAGCAAGGAAGAATCGGCACTAATGACCAGAAATGATTTTGGGGCAACAGGAAAAAATCTGGTGGTCAGCATGGTCTTCGTTGAACTGTCTGCATCTGATATACTCCAGAATTGGATATCCTCGGTCTTCTCCGTGGGGTTGAACAGCTCAACCCATTCTGGTTGCCCAGGTAGCGGCGAGTACATGATCTCATTGATGACCAGATCCCCTGGGCTAAAGCCGACAGACAAGATGGCAGTCGCACTGTTGTTCGTCGCTCTGCTGTCCTGCTCAGCAACTAAAATGGCGCGGCATGCAAAACACCCCCCGGTCGCTGGAACAAATGAAAGAGAAGCAATGGTTTTTTGTTTTGGAGCTAATGGCTGAGATACATCGATGAATTCATCGATGCGCTCGTCCTCTTGAAAAAAATCATCATGATTCAAATCGACATAGCAAAAGAGTTGGAAATGAGCAACCACATTTCGCCCAACATTGACGATCTCCGCGATGATGGCAACGATCTCATTGACACAGGGTTTTTCTGGGACAAACCGAACGCTAGCCAGCTCCAGATCAAAAGCGACTGGGGCAAGGCTGTTTTCCGCTCCAGGAGTAGCGCCATCATTATGCTGACTGAGATCCCAATTGGAGGCTTCATTGGAATCGCCAGCAGGATCTTTGCGCTCTAAGGAGATCCCAGGGGCATTTCCCCATGCGGGCTGATATGAAACTTGATCGATAACTGTACCGATCGGGTCGTAAAGCACGACCGTGTCCCCATTATTATTCAAAGCTGGCCACCCCGGCATTGGAATGATCACTGGGGAAACCATTTGGGGGTAATAATGGTTTATACTACCGTTCTCAGCTACAACTGCAAATGCTTTGCTCTCGATCAAAAGCTTTGATTCGGAAAGAAGAAATCTCTGATTCGTATTGGCATCGGAAAATCGCCAATCCTTAAGGTTGATCGGGTGGTCTGTTGGGTTGAAAATTTCAAACCATTCTGGCTGCTGAACCGCAGGTCGGTACATTATTTCATTGATAATGATTTGCTGGGGGCGAAAACCAATTTTCACTGTCGTCGTGGCCCAGTTATCAGCTTCATCTTGATCCAATGAAAATTCTCCATGAACAAAGAAACGATGGGTTCCGCTCGACAGCGAATCAAAGGTAAGGCTTGTTTGATATGATTCATTTGTTTTGAGTGATGTTGGAATTGTCTTTCGCTCGCTTAATTGTTCATCTGGCGTTGCGGATGAATCGTCATTTAAATCCTCAAAAAAAGTCAGGGCAATTCCTGAAGCATTCTGATAACCGAGGTTGATAACCGAAGCAATCAGGATAATTGGTTGGTCCGGCTGTGCTTCATTGGGGGCGGCCAGCAACGTAACTTTGATATTGTAGTCAAGCTGAGACACACTGTTGGGAGCGCCAGGCGTGCCATGAAGCACCTTGCTGTTCGCCCAATTTTCTGGGGAATCCGGCCCAGCTAAATTGATTTTTTCATCTGAATAGCCTGGTTGATTATCGATCGAATAGATATAATAAGCCACAGTATCGTCGCTGCTTGAGATGAGGATAATGGGTTTGGCAACCGTATTTGTTAAGCCGTTCGATCCAAAAGCAGCATCGTCAATGGTGAGGATGAGTGCCTCAGATGGAATGAGCTGATCGTAGCGGGTTGAATTGCCAAAATAGCCAGAATCAAGAATAAGGCCGAATTGCCTCGGCAACAATCGAAGCCCCTGTTGTACTGGCATGATGCGATCGACATCCGAGCCATCGCTGATTTTCCAGCCAGCCAGATCCACGGTATCCGAATAGCTGAAATTAAATATTTCGATGAACTCGTCATAATAATCAGCGCCTACGGGATCAAACATGACCTCTGAGAGTACAACCTGGCTGAAGGCTTGATAAGAACCGATAGACATCATGACTGCGATAAGAACAAAAATCTGCCGTATTCGAGCTTGCATAGTTATTTGCTTTGGCATCAATTTTAGCAGGCCATTTTTGGTGTTGGAATTTAACTGAAAACGTCCGCTGCGAGGCAAAAGCTGGAAATCCTGTGAATAGCAGTAATTTGAACTCATGATCAGACGCTGTAAATTATAAAGATTTTTTTTCTCAGAAGCAATGAAAATTTTGTGAACGGTTCATCAAGGGAATAATCTAATTGGCGCATCACCCAGCAGAAATTTCTATTGACTTTTAGTTGAAAAAAAACTATATTGTGCATTCAATGGTAAAAACTGGCAATTGAATCATCTGGAGGTATTGTTTTAAATGGAACATCAGAGCAGAAGTTTATTGTACCGGTTTATTTTCATCGCAGCTTTAATTATTCTTGCCCTCTGGCAATTATACCCCACCTATAATGGTTCGCGGTTGAATAAGAAGCAGATGAAAAACTTTGCCAAGGTTCAGGAGATAACGAATCTTGAGGTCAAGGACATCAAAACAGCGCTGCTTCGAAAGAACCTTGAGTCGGTCATGTTAAGCTCTTTAAAAGATCCTTCTCGCAGTGCTGAAGCCCGCGATCTTGCGAAGAAAATTGTCGCGCTGGATGATCAGATCGCCAACAATGAGAAGAAGACCATCAAGCGAGGATTGGACCTGCAGGGTGGAACGTTCTTGGTCTATGAGATGGATTTTGTGAATTTTTTGAGCAATCCGAATGTGGCGAGAAACCCTGACCGACAGTTGATCGATCTGCTAAAAGAAGTGGACTATCAATCCAAGCATGAGAACAAGGATTTTTTTGATGTTTTACCCGATAAATTTGAAGAAAAAGGCATCCCATTGACGCGGTATTTTGGCAAGAAAGGAGAATCAGATTCAAAGATCATATCGAATTTACGCAGTGATTCAGAAAATGCCATTGATCGCGCGCTGGAGGTGCTGAGGAATCGAATAGACCAGTTCGGCGTATCAGAACCGTCGATCACCAAGCAGGGGAGTCGCAGGATCATAGTCGAGTTGGCGGGCATTTTAGACCCGGAACGGGCTAAAGGCATAATTGGAAAAACCGCCCAGTTAGAATTTAAGCTGGTCAGAGAGCCCGAGCAAACTCGCTCGATCATTTATAAGATAGACAACATTGTTAAAAAGCGGCGTCAGGGGCTGAGAGATACAACCGGTGTGGCCCTGGATACAGCAGCCGTTACCGCAAGCCAGGATACAACTCAACCCCGACAGAAAGTGAGAGATGAAAAAGAAGTAAATTTAGATGAGCTGTTCGGCAAAAGTCCAGAGACCATTGACGAAAGCGCAGGCGATACAACTTTATCAGTCGATAAAGACCTTTTTGCAGGCAATCCTTTCATTGCTCTGTTCGCTCAGATTCCCAATCGGCGGGAATTAGCAGTCCCTAAGCAGAACATGAAGGCCATTGATGTTATTCTCAATTATCCAGAAGTTCAGGATGCTATTCCCGATGATTCGGAATTTTTATGGAGCAAAGACCCGGAGCGGGTTGGAGACAAGGAATACTATTTTCTTTATTATGTGAAGAAAGCTCCTGAGATCACAGGTGATTACATCGAAGATGCCCGGGTAAGTGTAGCTGGGGAGAGCGCTGGCCGATCGAGAACGCGAGTGGGGGAGTCGGAGGTATTATTGTCGTTCAATCCCCGGGGGGCGAAAGATTTTGCGCGGATCACCGGGGCGAATGTCGGCAAATTTCTGGCAATTGTGTTGGATAATAAAGTTGCCTCGGCTCCGCAAATCCGAGAACGAATTCCCAATGGTCAATCCAGTATTACTGGCATGCGAGGGGTAAATGAAGCCAAGGATCTGGTCGTGGTATTGAAAGCTGGGGCCCTGCCCGCCAGATTGGAGGGGATTGAGGAACGAACTGTTGGCCCATCTTTAGGGCAAGATTCGATCCAAAAGGGCCAATGGTCCGGATTAATTGGAGCAGTGATCGTTTTTATCTTCATGATTATTTATTATCGGCTATCTGGCGTCATAGCTGATTTCGCCGTAGTGCTGAATATTACTTTTGTATTGGCGATTCTGGCGGCCTTTCATGCAACTCTCACACTCCCTGGTATTGCTGGCATTATCCTGATGGTCGGTATGTCCGTGGATGCAAATGTGCTCATTTATGAAAGAATCAGGGAGGAACTCCGGTCTGGCAAGACCATTCGCGCGGCGATTGATGTTGGATATAAACGCGCCTTTGTGACAATCTTAGACTCTAACCTGACAACATTATTGACTGCATTGGTGCTTTATCAGTTTGGAACAGGTCCAATCCAAGGGTTCGCAGTAACGCTGATGATCGGATTGGTCGCAAATATGTTCACCGCGATATTTGTGACCCGGTTTATCTTTGATTTTATCACCACCAAATTTAGAGTAAAGCAACTAAGTATCTAAGCGTTGATGATAATCCTCAAAAATCAGGCAGTGGTAGATTGATAAAAAATCTGATTGAGGTGAGACATAAAAAAAATGCAAAGGATGAAAACATGCGGATTATTAAAGAGACAAATATCAATTTTATGGGCATGACGCGGACAGCGATTATTGGTTCATTGATCCTCATTTCTATTGGAATCGTTTCGCTAATAATTAAAGGCGGGCCACGATACGGGATTGATTTTACGGGTGGAATTTCGCTGGGATTAAAATTTGAGAAACCCGTAAGTGTCGGAGAGGTTCGATCGATCTTATCGGGAATCGGATTTGGGAATAGCGAGATCAAAGCGTTTGCCACCGGCAATGAAATTCTTATTCGCTTGCAACAACAAGAAGATATGGATTTGACCTCCAATAAAATTATCGAGGAATTGCGGAGCAAGATGCCAAACAATCCATTTGAAATTCGATCAAAAGATACAGTGGGACCGAGAATCGGGAGCGAGCTGAGAAATGATGCGATCAAAGCGATCATCATCTCGCTGATTTTAATTTTGATTTATATTAGCTGGCGATTCGAATTTCGATTTGCAGTCGGTGCTGTCGCTGCACTGTTTCATGATGTCCTCATCACCTTGGGCTTGTTTTCGATTTTAAATTACGAAATATCCCTCTCTGTCGTTGCTGCATTTCTTACCCTGGTTGGATATTCGCTCAACGATACGATTGTTGTGTTCGACCGCATCCGAGAAAATTTAAAAGTCATGCGACGCGAATCTTCACTAACCATTTTCAATAAAAGCATCAATCAAACTTTGAGTCGCACCATCCTTACCGCCTTGACAACGCTTTTCGTGGTGACAGTCTTGTTTTTCTTCGGCGGGGAAGTGATTCACGGCTTCTCATTCGCTTTACTGGTCGGTATTATTGTTGGAACCTACTCGTCCGTATTTATTGCAAGTCCCATCGCTTACGCTTGGTATGCCAAATCTGAAGCGAGGGCTGGATTAGCTGTTCGTTAAGAAATCATGATCCTGTGGTGTTCATGGAGCATCTCAGTGTTGATCTTCTATCACATTAACCGACTTGGAGGGAACGATTATGACTTTAAAACAAAAGGAAGTAAACGATGTAGTGGTGCTGGAGCTATCTGGGAAAGTGATGGGAGGACCTGACGCCAACGTTCTGAGTGAGAAATTGCATCAATTAGTTGATCAAAATAAAACTAAGGTGGTGGCTGATCTCGGCAAAGTCAGTTGGATGAATAGTTCTGGTCTTGGTATTTTGATCGGCGGGCTGACCACGATGCGCAATAACAATGGCGATTTGAAGCTTGCTAATGTGACTGAGAGGATTAAAAGTTTGTTGATCATTACCAAACTCATTACTATATTCGAGACGTTCGATTCTGTTGATGCTGCAGTAGCAAGTTTTAAATAATTTGTGTTGATCGATCAAATTATTGTTGAGCTATTGAGGCATTCCAGATTGTAGATTTGTTTTCCTAGGAAAAAATTGATTTAGAACTCGAAGGATTCTCTGATCAGAAATGAAACTCCGAGCGGACCATCGTTTCGGAGTTTTTTATGAAATTTTGAGAGGCTGGTATGTCTGTAACCGTCGTCGTTGGTGGGCAATGGGGAGATGAGGGAAAAGGCAAAATAGTCGATTTGCTTAGTAGCCGTGCAGAAATCGTCGCTCGATATCAGGGCGGTGCGAATGCTGGCCATTCCATTGTTTTGAAAGACGAACGGTATGTGCTTCACCTGATTCCCAGTGGCATTCTCCATCCCCACACTATCTGTGTTATTGGGAACGGGGTTGTATTAGACCCAGAAGTGCTCTTCCAAGAGATCGATTTCTTGGCCTCTAAAGGGATCAATGTAGCAGGACGGCTGCTGATTAGCCATCGAGCACATCTGATTATGCCGTACCACAAATTGCTCGATCAGGCCCAGGAAGATCAATCGGCGCTCGAAAAGATTGGCACAACTGGACGAGGCATTGGACCCGCTTATGTTGACAAGGTGAATCGTTTCGGAATACGGATCGTCGATCTGTTGGACCAAGACACCTTAATCCATAAGATTCAATTGAACATCGCTCAAAAGAACCAGATCCTCGAAAAGATCTACCAGCGAGAACGGCTCGATGCTGAGATGATCATGCAGCAGTATCTCTCGTTCGACAAGAAAATGGATAGTTTTATCACGGATACATCGATTTTCTTGGATGATGCGATTCGCAATAATAAGAAGATTTTAGTTGAAGGGGCGCAAGGGACATTTCTCGATATCGACTTTGGCACATATCCGTACGTGACCTCATCCAGTCCCATTGCTGGCGGTGCATGTATTGGGCTTGGGATCGGGCCGACGCGGATAAATAAAGTGATTGGTATTGTAAAAGCCTACACGACCCGGGTTGGTCATGGTCCGTTTCCGACTGAATTTCCGGAACAAATGTCCCAGCAAATGCGCGAATTGGGAGAGGAATTCGGCGCCACGACCGGTCGCCCGCGCCGTTGCGGCTGGTTTGATGCCGTGATGGCAAAATACGCAACTCGGATTAATGGATTTGATTGTCTCGCACTCACCAAACTTGACGTACTCGATACGCTCGACGAGATACAAATTTGCGTTGCCTACCAATTGGGGCAAAAGAGAATTACCAATTTTCCTGCTGACGTGAAAACCTTAGAGCAATGCGTTCCCGAATATATCAGCATTCCAGGGTGGTGTATATCTACCAGAAATGTAAGAGCCTACCACGATCTTCCTGCCAATGCAAAACGATATATTGAATTGTTAGAATCCATAACAGGTGTTCCCATCGGCATCATTTCGGTTGGACCAGATCGAGAGCAAACCATTTTTAAACACGAGATTTCCATCTAAATTCTGGTGAGTGGTAGCTCAACTGCGCTTGCAATTTTGCCGATTAGACGATCAAAAGCCGTTTCATTGCGTTCATAATTAACAAAATGCTGAGTAATCTGAACCAAATCAGCGCAAAATAGCGAGAATAAAAGATCGCGATAGTATAAAACGGCAAGATCGAAATATTCAAACTTAATGTCGAAATAATAACATTGAAAAATTCGTTTTACTTTTTATATTTAACGCTCAAAATTAGCACTCATTTTTAATGAGTGCTAATAAATAAGCCTAATTGAAAGAATAATAAAAAATAAATGGAATGAAACTGAGAACCTAAAATTGTGGAAGGAGGCGCGTCTATGAAGATTAGACCCCTTGCCGATCGAGTCGTTGTAAAACCGATTGAACCCGAGGAAAAGAAACAAGGCGGGATTATTATTCCAGACACTGCTAAGGAGAAACCCCAACAGGGAAAAATAATTGCTGTTGGTCCAGGAAAGATTTCTGATAGCGGAGAGAAGCTGCCAATGGAAGTTAAAGTCGGCGATATTGTGCTCTATGGTAAATATTCTGGGACTGAGGTGACAATTGATAATGAAGACTATTTAATCATGCGAGAGAGTGATATTCTTGCTGTTTTATAAGCCGTGAGGTCACGGAAACTTACGAATGAAAACGTGGAGGATTTGTAGATATGGCCAAGATTATAAATTTTGATGTGGAAGCCCGGGCGAAATTAAAAACTGGCCTGGATATTTTAGCCGATACCGTCAAAGCGACATTGGGGCCAAGAGGTAGGAACGTCGTGTTAGAGAAAAAATTTGGTGCCCCGACAATCACTAAGGACGGTGTGACCGTTGCCAAAGAGATCGAACTTGAAGATCCCATTGAAAACATGGGTGCACAGATGGTAAAAGAGGTTGCCTCGAAGACCAGCGATATTGCTGGCGATGGGACGACGACGGCAACCGTATTAGCGCAGGCAATTTTCCGTGAAGGCGTGAAGAATGTGACTGCGGGCTCAAACCCGATGCATTTGAAACGAGGAATTGAGCTGGCAGTTCAAAAAGTGGTTGAAGAGATTAAGAAAATGAGCAAGGCCCTGCCTGGCAAAAAGGAAATTGCTCAGGTCGGAAGCATTTCCGCGAACAACGATCGTGCTATTGGCGATCTGATTGCTGACGCCATGGAGAAGGTCGGCAAAGATGGCGTGATTACGGTCGAAGAAGCAAAGACCATGGAGACCACGCTGGATGTCGTTGAGGGTATGCAGTTCGATCGAGGATATTTATCCCCCTATTTCGTGACCAATGTGGATACAATGGAAGCGATTTTAGAGGACCCATTCATCTTAATTCACGATAAGAAGATTTCAGTCATGAAAGACATGCTGCCCATCCTCGAGAAAACCGCGCAGATGGGCAAACCGCTGTTAGTGATTGCGGAAGACGTTGAGGGTGAGGCTCTTGCCACATTGGTCGTCAATAAAATCCGCGGCACTTTGAAGGTCGCAGCAGTAAAAGCGCCTGGATTCGGTGACCGTCGTAAAGCGATGTTAGAAGATATCGCCATCCTTACTGGTGGAAGAGTGATCTCTGAGGAAACGGGCTTCAAGTTAGAGAACGTAACTATCTCTGACCTGGGCCGAGCCAAACGAGTCACCATCGATAAGGACAATACCACCATTGTTGAGGGTGCTGGCAAAACCGAGGATATTAAAGCGAGGATCAATCAAATCAAAAAGCAAATCGAGACCACCACATCCGACTACGATCGCGAGAAGTTGCAGGAGCGATTAGCGAAATTGGCTGGTGGCGTTGCGGTTCTAAAGGTTGGAGCAGCCACCGAAGTTGAGATGAAAGAGAAGAAAGCGCGGGTGGAAGATGCGCTTCATGCGACTCGCGCGGCAGTTGAAGAAGGGATTGTTCCTGGTGGTGGTGTCGTCTACATTCGCGCCATGAAAGCTCTTGACGATTTGAACGTTGAGGGCGATATGAAGGTCGGCGTCAACATTGTGAAACGAGCGCTGGAGGAACCGATTCGTCAAATCGCCGAGAATGCTGGATGGGAAGGCTCTATTGTAGTTCAGAAAGTGAAAGAAGGCAAAGGTGCCTTTGGTTTTAACGCCGAAACTGAGCAATTTGAAGATCTGATGGAAGCCGGCGTAATCGATCCCACCAAGGTTTCTCGGATTGCATTGGAGAACGCCGCGAGCATCGCTGGTCTGTTGCTGATGACTGAAGCGACCGTGGCGGAAAAGCCCGAAAAAGAAAAGACTCCGGCAATGCCTCCTGGTGGCGGCATGGGCGGCATGTATTAATCTGATAAAAAGCCCCGATAGAACCTCTATCGGGGCTTTTTTTTAGCTTGACAAAATTGAATTCTTTTAATATATTTGGGGTGTTTAAATTTAACACAGCTAATTTGAATCTGAGTGTTATCGCCAGCTCATGCGTGAAATTTACTTGGGGTTGGGCTCAAATTTGGGAGACCGGTTGCTCAACTTAATGAACTGTTTGAATCTGTTGCAGGCAAGCGGACAAATCAGTATCGTGCAATTTTCCCCAATTTATGAAACCGAACCGGTTGGGGTGGTTGATCAACCATGGTTTCTCAATATGGCTATTGAGATTGAAACTGAGCTCGAACCATTCGGGTTGCTTCAGTTAACGCAGTCGACGGAGAAGCAAATCGGGAGGATCAGAACGCATCGATGGGGCCCCAGAGTAATCGATATCGATATTTTGTTTTTTGGGAGAACCATTTTGAGGCAACCCATGCTACACCTCCCACATCGGATGCTTCAGCATCGGAAGTTTGTGCTTCTGCCGCTCAAAGACATCGCTCCCGGGTTCATTCATCCAGAGCTAAACGAAGACATTGATCAATTGCTTGCGGTTTGCCAGGACACCAGCCAGATCAGCTTATTTATGGCTGCAAATGAACTAACTGGTATTCTGAATAATGGAAAAGCTGAAAGTTGACTATATCGCTATCGAAGGGGTGATTGGGGTTGGTAAGACGACGCTCACCAACAAACTTGCAGAACGCTTTGATGGTAAGGCAATTTATGAGGAGGTTGAGGAAAACCCATTTTTAGCCGATTTCTATGAAGACCCCAAGAGATTTGCCTTCCAGACGCAAATCTTCTTCTTGTTGAGCCGATATCGACAGCAGCAGGAAATTCCGCAACGAGAGCTTTTTCATCAGGTGTTTATTGCTGATTATTCGTTTTATAAAGATCGCATTTTTGCTCATTTGAATTTGGATGATCGCGAACTGGTCCTGTACGAAAAGATCGCAACGTTATTGGAGCGAGACATCCCGAAGCCGGATTTATTGGTCTATTTGAAATCGACGCCAGATCGCCTCATGCAAAATATCAAAAAACGCGGGCGCAGCTTTGAGCGAGATATAAGCTTTGAATACATCCAATCGCTCCATAAAGCCTATAATGCATTTTTTAATCATTATCATGAAACCCCGCTATTGATCATCAATACCGCAAGCATGGATTTTGTGAATAATCCAGATGATTTTGAGAAGATTGTGGCTTTGGTGACTGGCGATATTAAAGGAACATTTATTTATAATTCATAAGGCAATGGTAAGAAGATCATGTTTAGATTAATCCTCCTGGCATTTTTGATCTACCTGGCGCTGAAGCTAATTAAAAGTCTTTTAGCGCCGCCAAGAAACGACATTGAGGTCAAAGGGACGCCGACAACCAAAAAGCCGCTGGACTTGTCTGACGCCGACATAGAAGATGCCAAGTTTGAAGATATCAAAGAAGATTGAACGATACGGCAAATGGGACTGTTAAATGATTTTCGATCTGGAGGGGCACGAATGATGGATAATGGATGATTTTGTCCAGGTCAAGTGAGGAGAGGAAAATGAGTGTGAAGCGAGGCAAGGAGATTTCAGACAAAAGTCGATTGCTCAAGAAGCTCAGGGTCTATCAGGAGGAACATCAGCGATTAACAGTTCTATTTAACATTACTCGAAATATTTCGACAGAGCTCAAACTTGATAATTTGTTGCTCATCATCATGGATGAGGTGAGGAAGGCGCTCAAGGCCGATCGTTGTACCGTTTTTCTATTAGATCGAGAGAAAAACGAGCTCTGGTCCAAGGTGGCTCATGGGGAACGGGATATCCGCTTTCCCACCACCCTGGGGATCGCTGGGTATGTCGCCAGGACCGGTGATGTGCTCAATATCCCTGATGCGTATTCCGATCCCCGGTTTAATCAGGCTGTTGATAAGAAGACCGGCTATTATACCCAGAATATCCTCACATTCCCGATGCGAAACAAGCTCGGGGAAATTATCGGGGTTTTTCAGGTTCTCAATAAATTTGATGGACCTTTCACCAAGCAGGATGAGCAGCTCTTAGATACCATTTCGGTGATTGCAGCTACCCAGATCGAAAATGCGCAACTGTATGAGGAGCAGCGAAAGACATGGGATAGTTTTGTGCGGACGTTGGCCAGCACCATCGATGCGCGCGATCCATTGACAGCAGGACATTCCAACCGAATTGCTCTATATTCAGATGAATTGGCGAAAATACTCAACCTGTCTGCCAAGCATCGAGAGCTGATTCGCTATGCTGCTTTGCTCCATGATTACGGCAAAATTGCCATTCGGGAAGCGGTTCTGTGCAAAAACGGAAGCCTGACCATTGACGAGTATTGCCATATTCAAGAACATGCGGCTTTCACGAAAAGCATTCTTGAGAAAATAAATTTTAGTCGGGATTTTAAAGATGTGCCGCGGATTGCGGCCTATCATCATGAAAAAATGGACGGCTCCGGCTATCCTGATGGTCTGGTCGGCGATCAAATACCGATTGAATCGCGGATTCTGGCAGTAGCTGATGTGTTTGATGCTCTGACATCTAAGCGGCATTATCGAGACCGCATGGACTTTGAGAATGTGATGGATATTCTGGAGAGAAACACAGGCTCTCATTTTGATCGCAATCTAATTGAAGCTTTCAAGAAGATAAAAATCGATCGATTGTTAGAGATTTTGGAATCGGAATATTTGGATCATTTGGATCCAAAAGATTTAAAGTTCTTAATGTTGTTCGATCTGAGGCATTTGTTGGAAATTGTTCGGCATGGCCCATTGAGTTCAGAGGAAAGAAAGGTTGTTGAATTGTTTTACAAATACTATTATCGAAGCTATCTCAAAGATGTCGATAGCTATGAAGCAATTGAGACTCACCTGAGTTGGGCTACGGTTTAGATGAGCCGCTTAATCAACTTTTGTGCGACGATCTTATTGGTTATTGGGGTGGGATGTTCAGCAGGGCTGGCGCAATCGATTCTGTTGCAAGATGTTGTCCGATCCACCGATTCCCCCAGCGATGACGATACCCTTAAAACCGCCGCAAAATCTCCGACCGGGGCAATGATTCGCTCATTGCTAATTCCGGGATGGGGGCAATTTTACAATAAAAAATACTTCAAAGCCGTGTTAGTTTTCGGCGCTGAGGTCGGATTGCTGGCCAATTCGATTTATTTAAATCAGCAATACAAAGCCAGCCGGACCATCGCGGAGCGGGAATTTTATATTAACAATCGCAATCTCTCGAATTGGTGGTTGGTCGGAACCATCTTGTTCAGCATGGCCGATGCGTTCGTCGATGCACATCTCTCCAATTTCGATGAAAGTCCTGATCTATCATCGAATATTTTACTGCCTTTCGGCGACAGAAAAGATATAGCTATATTATTATCCGTCCGCATTAACTTTTAGTCATCTGATCAATGGTGCAGGAGGAGCTTGTGGCAAATTTGGACACTTCGCGAGGAAGCTGGAGTTCGAAAATCGGTTTTGTTGTGGCGGCGGCTGGCTCGGCTATCGGTCTGGGTAACATCTGGCGCTTTCCTTATGTGGCTGGGCAAAATGGCGGAGCGATCTTCGTGATCATTTATATTTTTTTTGTCGTGCTAATCGGTTTACCGGTGATGATCTCGGAATTGGCCATTGGACGCAACACGACCAAAAACCCTGTCGGCGCGTTTAAAATGTTGTTCCCCAACAGCCTCTGGAAGGTGATCGGTGGCCTGGGAGTGATAACTGGGATCGGGATCTTGTCATTCTATGCTGTCATTGCTGGCTATACTGTCGGTTATTTCATTAAAATCGTTCTGGGCGATTTCGCTCGAATTGAATCGGCTGCGCAGGCCGGGGAGATTTTTGCTTCGTTTACGGCCAATCCGTTCATTTCGATCGGCTTGCTATTTCTGTTCGTGCTCCTTACGGTGCTGGTGGTCATGGGCGGCGTATCGGCTGGGATTGAGCGATGGTCCAAGATCCTGATGCCAATTTTATTGCTGCTCCTTATTTTGCTGGCAATTCGGTCTATAACCTTGCCAGGAGCTGAGCAGGGATTAATTTTCTATCTCAAGCCAGATTTTTCGAAATTCACGCTAACGACTTTGACTTGGGCGTTGGGACAGGCGTTGTTCTCGCTGAGCCTGGGAATGGGCACTATGATCACCTATGGTAGTTATATTTCCAAGAAGGACAATTTGGTAACCTCTGCGGGTTATGTTTGTTTTTTCGATACGCTCATTGCTATTTTGGCAGGGTTGGTGATGTTTCCTGCACTGTTCGCGATGGGCATGGATCCAGCAGGGGGGCCCAAGCTCGTGTTCGTTGTGCTTCCATCTATTTTCGCCAAAATGCCAGGGGGGATGATCTTCGGTGCTGGAATATTCTTGCTCTTGGCTGTCGCTGCGTTGACGTCAACGATCTCTCTGTTGGAAGTCCCAGTGGCATATTTCGTTGATGAACATGGTTGGAAAAGAAAAAAAGCGGTCATACTCATGGGATCGGTCACCTTTTTGATGGGGATCCCCTCAGCGCTGGCGCTGGGAGCCAATCATTTTCTGACCAATTTTATCAAAGAAAATTTCGGATTTTTAGATTTCATGAACGCCCTGTTCGGAAATTATTCGCTCTCTATCGGCGCATTTTTCATCGCCATTTTTGCTGGATATCAATGGGGGACCAAGGCAGTAGCCAACGAAGTCGAGCAGCAAGGAAATATTTTTTTCCTGCGCCGCTTGTGGATATTTTCAATCCGGTTCATTTGTCCGCTCGCGATTTTCGTCATTCTGGCATATATTGCCTGGACCGGGAATTATTTTTAATCGAGGAATAGCTCATGGATCGACAGCAAGCCTATGAATTAGCTAGATCGAAATTTTCCAATCAAAATTTGTTCAAGCATGTGCTGGCAGTGGAAGCGGTCATGCGCGGATTGGCAGCGCATTTCGGTGAGGATCAGGAGCGCTGGGGCCTGGCTGGCTTATTGCACGACCTGGATTATGAACAAACTATGAATGATCCAGATCGACATACTTTGGTCACTGAAGAGATCCTTCGACCTTATCACCTGCATCCAGAGATTATCGAGGCGATTAAATGTCACAACGACAAAGCCCCTCGGACCAAGTTAATTGGGAAGGCGATTTATGCAGCGGATCCTGTGACTGGATTGATCGTCGCTGCTGCCCTGATGCACCCTGAAAAAAAATTAAAATCGATCGATGTCGAGTTTGTTTTAAGAAGATTCAAAGAGAAACGGTTCGCTGCTGGTGCGAATCGGGACCAGATCAAAACCTGTGAGGATATGGGGTTGTCCCTGGAACAATTTTTAGGGATCGCGCTGGCTGCCATGCAAGGCATCGATTAACAATTGGGATTGTAATCATGATGCGAAATAACAGATCAGTGCTGATTTTTTTGTTAAGCTTGATTGGGCTTTTGTCCGGAAAAGCGATGGCCCAGGCAACCTTTGCGGTTTCAAGCCGGCCAGCTTTGGAGCGGACGGTTCTCGAGACGCCGGTATTTGGTCAACAGCCGTTTCGAGTCACGCTTTCGGACCCCTGGTTTGGCCGGGACAAAGTGCATCATTTTTTGACCAGCGCTTTTTTGAGCGGCGTAGGCTATTATGCGCTGCGCGACGAGCAGCGCTATGGGGTTCGCTCTTCCCAGGTTGGCAGCCTCATGTTTTCAATTTCTTTGGGGCTGGCAAAAGAGGTTCGCGATGGGTTGAAGCCTCACAATGCCTTTAGCGTCAAGGACCTGGTGGCTGACATCTTGGGGGCTGTTGTGGGCTTAGCCATTGTTGCTGATTAAAGAACTTCTAAGGGGAGGTTGGGATTAATATTATTATGAGCAATTTTTATTCGATAGATGATAAACCAAGAGCAGAATGTGCTGTTGTTGGGGTGTATGGTCATCCAAAGGCTGCCTATTTCACCTATTTAGGGCTGTATGCCCTTCAACACCGTGGTCAGGAAAGTTCTGGAATTGTCTCCAGCGAGGGGGACAAATTTTATAAGCATGTGGATATGGGACTGGTGGCGGATGTATTTTCGAATATTAAGAATCTCGATAAGTTAAAAGGGAATGCGGCCATTGGTCACAATCGCTATTCGACAACCGGATCGACACAGCCGATCAATGCCCAGCCATTGGTGGTGAGCTCGAAATATGGGCCATTGGCGATTTCGCACAATGGAAATTTCGTCAACGCTGCCGAGCTGCATGAGAAGCTGGTGAATGAGGGGGCTATCTTTCAGACCACGACCGATACGGAGATCGTGTTACATTTGATCGCGCGGTCCAAGAAAACGGGGATGATCGAACGGATCAAGGAAGCGCTCAATCAGATCAACGGGGCATATTCGCTGGCGATTTTGACCAACGAGGCGATGATTGCGGTGAAAGATCCGCGCTCGTTTCGACCGCTTTGCATCGGCAGCAAGGACGGGGCATTTGTCATCGCTTCGGAATCGTGTGCGCTCGATATTATGGACGCAGAATTGATTCGTGAGGTTGAACCTGGGGAGATTGTCATCTTCGATCAACATGGGATGCGAAGCGAATGGTTAGATGAAAAGGCCGAACGGAAGGCCTGTATTTTCGAGTTTATCTATTTTTCGCGTCCGGATAGCCGTATCTTTGGTGAGAAAGTGGATAAGGCCCGGCGTCGCCTTGGCAAGGCTTTGGCGTTGGAAAATCCAGTCGACGCGGATCGCATCATCTCCGTGCCAGATTCCAGCAATACGGCTGCCTTGGGATATGCGCAGGAATCAAACATGAGGTTCGAGATCGGGCTAATCCGCAATCATTATATCGGTCGAACTTTTATTCATCCAGTGCAATCGATGCGCGATTTCAATGTGAGGATCAAGTTCAATCCGGTGCAGGGGATTTTGAAGGATAAGCGAATCATCATTGTCGAAGATTCCATTGTGCGCGGAACTACATTAAAGCTCCTGGCGCGCATGATCCGAAAAGCCGGTGCCAAAGAGATCCACGTGCGGGTTAGCTCTCCGCCAATCAAATTCCCCTGCTATTACGGGATGGATTTCCCAACTAAAGAAGAGCTCATCGCCAATAATATGTCGGTGGAACAGATACGCGAGTTTTTAGAGGTGGATTCGCTGACCTATTTATCCATGGATGGATTATTGAACTCCGTTCCCCATGAGAACGGCGGCTATTGCACTGCCTGCTTCAGCGGTGACTATCCGATCGTTCCAAATGGAAAGGTCGAAAAATTGAAGCTTGAGAACGGAATCGTATTAGAATAGCTCTATCGTCGCGCTTGTGTCCCAATGGACTGCCTGATCAGGTTTTTGGCAGGCTGGATCAAACTGAAGCGAACAAATCGTACCCGATGTCCATAAACCCAACAGCAGATGTCTCATGAAATACCTGGACTACATCTTTGTGCTTAGACCCACGCTGTTTTTCCCGGTTTGGACTGTGTTTTTGGCTGGCTATCATGCGAGCGTTCAGTTCGACCCAGGCCTGCGCGCTCCGCTCCATCCGTTCCCGATTGCCATGCTATTAGTTTTGTTGATGGGAGCGGTGTTCATTTTTAATCAGCTCACGGATATCGAGACCGATCGGCGCAACCAGAAATTGTTCTTCATTGCCGATGGGATCATCGACAAAAAGAATGCCAGCATTGAGGCGATTGGCCTGACCTTCTGCGGTATTGGGATTGCGTTCCTGCTGGATTTGAAATTGGGGATCATGTTTGGGCTGGTATTCCTGTTCACAGCGGTGCTGTATAGTTTTCGTCCGTTTAGCTGGAAGGACCGTCCGCTTCTGGGAATCGTAACTAATTTTTTGGGTGGCTGGTCGGTTGCAAGCTGCGGTTGGATGGCGGCTGGTTCGTCGGGGTGGAAATTTGCGTTGCATGGCGTGCCTTATGCCGTGGGTCTGGTGGCAGTGTTTCTGTTGACCACTCTTCCCGATGTACCAGGAGATAGTGCTGCTGGTAAAATCACCTTTGGGGTGAAATACGGGATTAAAAAGACCACGCGGGTGGCATTGGCCTTTGAATTGTTGGCAGTAATTTCTGCTGGGTTGTTGAAAGATTATATTCTGTTTATTCCAGCGATGATGGCTTTGCCGCTATTCATCTGGGCAGCCTGTCAGCAAAGGATGGACGCGATCCTTCGAGCCATTAAGTTTACCGTATTGTTCGCATCATTGGCAGTGGTTGTGAAATATCCCTGGTATCTCTTGATGATTTTGGTGACGTTCTTTTTCTCTAAATGGTATTATCGTAGACGATTCGATTTAGATTATCCCAGTTTTGCAGCATAGAGCGGTAATTGCCTGCGAATGGAAGCGACGATGATTCTATCTACTTTCTGGTGGATAAGAATGAACCCTTTTTAGCTGAATTCAGTTTTCGCAATAGAAGCTAATTGAATCCATTGAGCTGGCAGTAGAAGCTTAAAAAGCTAAAAGTCCGTCAAATAATGGAGCAGAAGATGGTTGTTACCAAAGCTGATCTGTGCGATTTTTGTGGGACCTGTGTATCGGTTTGTCCCGTCGATGTGATCGAGCTGTTTGAGGCTCGATTGGTTATTGATCATGATGGATGCACCAGATGCTTGAATTGCATCAAGGTGTGCCCAATGAACGCATTGGAGTTACTGGATGACAAGTGATTATGATGTTGTGGTCGTAGGTGCTGGTCCGGCTGGTTCGACAGCCGCCAGAGTCGCGGCAGAGAATGGTGCCAGGGTGCTTGTCTTGGAGAAGGATCGGGAGATCGGCATCCCAGTTCGATGCGGTGAGGCAGTGGGGGACAAGGGACTCCGTCGTGTCCTGCAACCGCGCCCCGAGTGGATCGCTAATCCCATTGAGGCCGTGCGATTAATCGCTCCAGATGAGACGGTTGTCACTGTACATCATGATGATATTGGCTATATTCTGGATCGAAAGCGGTTCGATTATGATTTGGCAATGATGGCCGCCCAGCGAGGCGCAAAGATCGTCACCAAAGCTTACGTTTACGGGTTGTTATCAGAAAACGGGATGGTGACTGGTGTAAAGGTGCTCCACTTAGGCAACCATTATCGAAGTCGAGCGAAAGTTGTCATCGGCGCCGATGGCGTGGAATCGCGTGTGGGACGTTGGGCTGGTTTAAAAACCGCAGTGCGATTAAAGGATATGGAAAGCTGTGTACAAATGACGGTCTCCAATATCACGCTCGACCGGCGCTATTGCGATTTCTATTTCGCCACCTCGCTGGCTCCTGGTGGATACTTATGGGTATTCCCCAAAAACGAACATCTGGCCAATATTGGATTGGGAGTGTCTGGCGAATACGCCGCCAAGAAAGCTCCTCTTTACTATTTGCAGCAATTTATCGAGCGCAAGTTCCCGCAGGCCGCAATCCTGACTACGGTGGCTGGCGGTGTCCCCTGCGCCCCGTTCATGGACAAGATCGTTACTCCTGGGCTGATGTTGGTGGGCGATGCGGCACATCAGGCGAATCCGTTGACTGGCGGTGGCATTGTGCAGAGCATTATAGCGGCAGAAATCGCTGGTCGGGTGGCTGCGCTTGCCAGCAAAGAGAACGATCCCAGCGAGGAGCGGCTCAACGAATATGCCAGAGCCTGGGAGAAGGAAAACGGAAGTAATCATCGCCGCGCATATCGTCTGAAGGAAGCAGTTTACAAGCTGACCGATGATGATTTGAATCGCACCGCTGCAGCGATGGCGCAAAAGCCGCCCGAAAAGCAGACCATTCTCAATATTTTTAAGACCGCGCTCATCCAACATCCAAAATTGTTGCCGGATATTGTTAAGATGTTCATGGAGTAGTTGATTTGATACCCAGCGAGGACAAAACACAACCTACAATTCTGGAATAGTATCTTGGTATAACCGAAGTTTTGTATAAAAGTGCATAAAGCGCTGGGCAATAGCATATTGTGAGTATGGTGAGGAACAAGCATGATTGGCAAGCTAACACAGAAATTATTCAAGACGCGCGAAGGAATTATTGGCAAATTAGCAGCAAGCCTGAAGTTGCATCAGGAAGTTGATCAAGATTTATTTGATGAATTGGAAGAGATTTTGATCGCTGGCGATATCGGTGTCAATACGGCGCTCCAGTTGATAGAGAGCGTACGGCAGCAGACCAAGGAATTGGGGATCAAAAAAAGCGACAATATCATGCGGTTTTTGAAGAGCGCCATGTTGAAGGCCTTCGAAGGCAATGGACACCAACCCGTTCCGAAAATCGATGACAGTTATTTTCAGCCGCAGCAGCGACCGTTCGTGATCATGGTTGTTGGGGTGAATGGTACGGGCAAGACGACCACGATCGGGAAGCTGGCCTGGCAATTCAAAAATCACGGCAATAAAGTGTTGATCGCCGCTGCGGATACGTTTCGGGCGGCCGCCGCCGATCAATTGGATATTTGGGCCGAGCGAGCCAATGTGGATATCATCAAAAATCAACCTGGAGCGGATCCTGCGTCGATCGCTTATGATTCGCTCCAAGCTGCCCTCAGCCGCAAGCTCGATGTGTTGATTATCGATACGGCTGGCCGATTGCATACCAAGTCGAATCTGATGGAGGAGCTAAAAAAAATCCGGCGAGTTTTAGGCAAATTGCAGCCTTCTGCCCCTGAAGAAACGCTGCTGGTGCTCGATGCCACTACGGGACAGAACGGGTTGAACCAGGCGCGGCAATTTACCGAGGCGGTAGGGGTGACTGGCATCGTTCTGACAAAGTTGGATGGCACAGCTAAGGGCGGGATTGTGCTGGCTATTCGGCGGGAGTTGGGATTGCCAGTGAAGTTCATTGGTGTTGGTGAAAAAATCGATGATTTAGAGCCATTCGATCATACTGCTTTTGTTGAGGCGCTGTTTCAATGAAACTCTGCATGATCACGCTGGGATGCCCCAAAAACCTTGTTGATTCGGAATACTTGCTCGGCGCACTGGGCAACCATCAGGTCCAATTGGTTCCTCAAGCCGATCAGGCAGATGTGGTGATCATCAATACTTGTGGTTTTATTCTGCCAGCCCGCGAGGAAGCGATTGAAACCATTTTAGAAGCTGTGCAGTTAAAGGCCAGCGGCAAAGTAAGGGAGCTCTATGTCACAGGGTGTTTACCGCAACGATATCGGGATGAATTGCAACGAGCGATCCCAGAGGTTGATGCGTTCTTTGATCAATATGATTTTAGCCAAATCGGTCACCAATTGGCGCAGCGATGGCGGCTGTCGCCAGCAGGTCGAACTAAGCCGCGGGTCCTACAGACTCCCAATCATTACGCCTATTTGAAAATCGCCGAGGGATGCGATAATCGCTGTCGCTACTGTACAATCCCTGCCATCAAAGGCGGTTATCGCGATCGGCCACTTGTGTCACTGGTTGAGGAAGCCCAGCAATTAGCGGAACTGGGCGTTAAAGAGCTGATATTGGTGGCACAGGATACTACGTATTATGGCTGGAAACAGGGTCAGCCAGGGCTGTTAGGTCAATTGATCCATGCGATCTCCGAACTGGAACAAATCCAATGGATCCGATTGCTCTATACCCATCCTGGCAGAATGAACGATTCTATTTTTCGATTGTATAATAAATGCCCCAAGCTTTGTCGTTACATTGAAATGCCAATTCAGCATATTTCGGATAACGTGTTGCGCGCCATGGGGCGTCTCGGCTCTGGGGATGAGATCCGTCGCGTGATCGATCGCCTGCGCTGCGAGGTCCCGGGAATCGCCATTCGAACGACGGTCATGGTCGGTTATCCCGGAGAAACCGAAGCAGATTTTGCCTTGCTGCGGCAATTTATAGAGGATGTCCAGTTCGAACGCCTGGGCGTATTTCAATACTATGCCGAAGATGGAACTCCGGCCGCCAAACTTCCGGATCAAATCGATCCTGAGGTGAAACAGGAGCGCTATGAGGAGATCATGGAACTTCAGGCTGAGATTTCTGCACAGAAGAATTATCGGTTGTTGGGTCGAACCCTCCCTGTCATCATTGATGAGCGCGATGAGCTAACTGGAGAATACCTGGGCCGCACGCAATGGGATAGCCCGCAAATCGATAATACGGTGCATATCGCTGATGATCTGGAGGTCGGTCAAATCTATTCCGTCAGGATTGAACGGACCACTGAATATGACCTTTGGGGGCGCGCTGTTAATATGATGCATTAATTTTTGTCTTTGAATCTCCAGAGGCAGGGAGGTAAGCCATGAGACATTTTATCATCTCACTGTTGGCCGTGCTGATGGCCTTTTGCTGTGGATTTTATCCCGCGAAACTATTGGCGCAGGCAGAAATGGTCCCTTATCATCTTTATGAGCTTCCAACATTTCATTATGATTTAGTGAATATCGCTTCGCCAGATCCGCAATTGAGTCGGCTACAATTATTCTTAAAGATCGCTTTTGATGAACTGCAATTTACGATGACCGACACCAATTTTTATGCCAGCTATGAGATCGCTGCTGTGCTATACGATAAAGCTGGAAATCAAATTGATGGCAAGACGCAGCAGGAAGAGGTGAACGCTGCCACCTTCGATCTGACCAATTCGCGGCGCGCATATAGCATTTCATATTTGAAATTCGATGTCGAGCCCGGGACCTATAAGCTAACCATCAGCCTGACAGATCAAGAGACGAAGCAGAAACGGGCAGTGAAGGATGTGATCAAATTGAGAGACTTCGGTGGTAACAAATTGATGATCAGCGATGTTGCGCTGGTGCGAAATATCCAATATGATTCGCTTGGAGTGAAGTCGTTTCAGCCAGATATAGCCGATTGTATCAAAGAGTTGACCGATCCGTTGTTCGTCTATTTTGAAATTTACAGCAAAGATGAGCGTGACGACCAGTTTGAAATTACCTATCGGGTGAAAAATACCAAGCGAAAAGAGGTGTTAAGAGGCAGCTATTTGCGTCGGAAAGACGACCTTCGGACCATGGAATCATTTGCACTCCCGATCTCCGAATTGTCTCAAGGGAAATATGTGTTGCATGTCGCGGTTAAGGCCAACTCCGGCGAGGTAGAGACGGAGAAGCCGATTTTTATCCGCTGGGCCAATATGCCTGCTACTGTTTCGGATATTGATCTGGCGATCCGACAATTAAAGTATATTGCTGACAAAAAGGAATTCGACAAGCTCAATAAAGCCGATGCAGATGAAAAATTGAGACGGTTCGAGCAGTTCTGGCGAGAACACGATCCTACCCCAGGCACAGAGGCCAATGAGGCGATGGATGAGTTCTATCGTCGCGTGCAATATAGCAACGAAAATTTCTCCGTGTTCCGAGAAGGATGGAAGACCGATATGGGGATGATCTATATCATCTTCGGTCCTCCCAGCGATGTGGAACGCCACCCGTTCGATCTGGAGTACAAGCCGCATGAGATCTGGTATTACAATGATATCAACAAGCATTTTGTATTCATGGATCAAACTGGTTTCGGTGAATACCGGTTATTAACCATCGGCTGGGAAGCCTGGCGCAATCTGGTGAAAAATCCATGGTGATATATTGATTTGTACCCGAGACCTGGCTCTGGTGGTGCAAGGGCAAATTGGCCGAGCACATAGAACTCGGAAAGGGCGAAAAACAAAATATTCTCGATTTGCTCAATTTCGGAACCAATCATGATCGAATGTTGTTGACGCCAAGAATCGCTCATCTGGCAACCATGTCACAAGGGGGAGTCAGCATCGACTGAACGTTAGACAGCGCGGGGGAAATAGCGTTTTCGAGGACCGAGCCTGATTCATCATAGAAACATGTGATAAAGATGCAGCCACCCGAAAAAAATTTGAGCGAAAACATGGCTAATTTAGCCATATTGATTTTGACGAGATTCGAATTGGCGCAATCAGAAAGATTCACGGAATAGTCGAATTTGAGAGTGCATTGATATACTCAATTCAATTTAACCTGGGGAAGATTTGGACACAGTATCACGCCTTAAACCATATCAGCTTACGAGCAAGAGCACGATTGGGGTCGTTTCTCCTGCCAGCCGTCCGGGCGATGAAGGGACATATCGCCAGGGAATTGCCTATCTTGTCCAGCGCGGCTATCGGGTCGTGGAAGCGGCGCATGTGCTGGATCAGCGGGGCTATTTAGCTGGGAATGATAGGGCCCGCGCCGATGACTTGAACGCGATGTTTCGCGATCCGACCATTGATGCGATCATTTGTTCCCGTGGTGGGTATGGTACCGCGCGGCTGCTCTCTTATTTAGATTATGATGCCCTGCGTCGCCATCCCAAGATCTTCGTCGGCTATAGCGATATTACTGCGTTGAATCTGGCGATCTGGCAGCAGACGCGGTTGGTTACTTTTTCTGGTTCCATGGTCGCTGTGGAAATGGGCAAAGGGATCGCATCGTTTACTGAGCAACATTTCTGGCGTGCATTGACCAGCACCGATGCGATCGGATGGCTTCGCAATCCTGATGACAGCTCGATTCAGATTTATCGTCCTGGTAAAGCGTCAGGGGTGCTTTTAGGGGGCTGCTTATCGTTGATTAATGTCTTGTTGGGGACTCCTTATTGTCCAGATTTCAAGGGCGCGATTTTGTTCATCGAGGACATCGATGAAGAGCCCTATCGCGTCGATCGCTACTTAGCCCAGTTGAAATTAGCTGGGATCCTCGATCAGGTGGCAGGGATCGTGGTGGGACAATTTACCGAATGCGATCCGCGCGATCCAGAAAAGCCCAGCTTGACGTTGGCCGAAATTTTTGATGATTATCTGGCGCCGTTGAATATACCGATTATCACCAATTTCGCCTATGGGCATGGTCCGATCAAGCATATCATGCCGATCGGCGTAACGGCTGTGCTGGACACAGAACAGGGGGGCTTAATGATACCAGAAAGTGCAGTAGTGACCAAAATCAATATTTAGGAAAATGCCATGTCACGACTTCAGCTTGGCGTGTTGGCATCCGGGCGAGGTTCTAATTTTCAGGCGATCCTGCAGCATATCCAGCAAGGGAAACTGGATGCCTCTGTTCAGGTGGTGGTGAGCAACAAATCTTCGGCTGGCGTATTAGAAATTGCTCGAAACCATGGTATTGCCGCTATTTTCGTCTCAGCCAAGCAATATCCCGATCAAGAGCAATATGACCAGCAAATACTAAGCATATTTGAGCAGTATCAGGTTAATTTTGTGGTGCTGGCTGGCTATTTGAAAATGCTCAGCCCAAAATTTGTCCAGACATATCGAAATCGAATCCTCAATATTCATCCCGCCTTGCTCCCCTCTTTCGGCGGAAAAGGAATGTATGGGATTCATGTGCATGAGGCTGTGCTGAATTACGGCTGCAAGGTCTCTGGCGTCACGGTTCATTTGGTCGATGAAAATTACGACACGGGCCCCCCCGTATTGCAGCGATGCGTGCCCGTTGAAGATGATGATACTCCAGAGACGTTGGCAGCTCGGGTTTTGAAAGTGGAGCATGAAATTTATTCAGAAGCGCTTCAGCTTTTCGCCCAAGATCGCATCGAAATCGTTGGTCGTCGCGTGAAGATCAGGCCCGCTCCGAAGAACACGGATTAGCTTTGCGAAGCAATAGCGCTCACTGGCGAAAGGCGATTGCGACCATCGATGTCTGTTCAGTTTAGCAAGAGCTATCACTTTTAATCTGCGAAACCGAAAATGATAATAGGATCCAAAACGCGGGTACATTTGCTGCGAGGATTGTTGAACATCTTCGCGTGGTTGCTGCTCATTCCGATCTCATTATCAGCGCAACGGCCTGATGATCTGGTCAATATCAAAGAGCTTGATTCCACGATCATGGTCGACCTCAAGTATGCAACTGCTGATAATTTTTTGCAGGACACCCTTTATTCCGCAAACATCTGCTTGCTGCGTCGGGCAGTGGCAGAGCGATTGGTAAAAGTTCATCGGCAATTGCAAGCTGAGGGATTGGGATTGAAGATCTGGGATGGCTATCGACCGTTGTCGGTCCAGAAAAAGATGTGGCAAAAATTGCCCGACCCGCGGTATGTGGCGGATCCCAGCCGTGGATCAAATCATAATCGTGGGGCGGCTGTGGATGTCACCCTGGTCGATCGTCATGGCAATGAACTGGAGATGCCGACAAAATTCGATGATTTCAGTCCGGCTGCAGGGAGCGATTATCCGCACGTGTCTGAAATCGCCAGGAAAAATCGGGCTCTGCTGCATCGCTCTATGCGCGCGCAGGGCTTTCGACCAACTTCTTCAGAATGGTGGCATTTTAATGCCCATGATTGTAAAAAGTACCCGATTTTGGATGTCCCATTAGAGCAATTCTCACGACCCAATCGATGAGAATGAGGCTATTGTCTATAAAAAAGGAATGAAATGACATGTCGAAGATCAAGCAAGCCCTGATCAGTGTTCACGATAAAACTGGAATAGTTGAATTTGCCAGGTCGTTGCAGCAGATGCAGATCGATATCATCTCTACTGGCGGCACAGCCAGATTGCTGCAACAAAATGGGATCGAATGCCAATCGGTTTCATCGATTACTGGAATGCCGGAGATGCTCGATGGTCGCGTGAAAACATTGCACCCATTCATTCACGGGGCGATCCTGGCCCGACGGAATAATCCTGACCACGTGCGTCAGCTTCAGGCGCAGGGCATCTCGCCCATCGATATGGTGGTGGTCAATCTCTATCCGTTTGAACAGGTGATTCGCGGATCCGATGCCACCCTGGAACAGGCGATTGAAAACATCGATATCGGTGGTCCTACCATGATCCGTGCTGCGGCTAAGAATTATGCCGATGTAGCGGTCGTTACTTCACCGACCCAATATGCCACAATCGTCGAGGAATTAACAGCCAATAGCGGTGAACTGAGCCTAGCTACCCGGCAGCGCCTGGCTATCGAAGCATTTGCGCTGACACATCAATATGACGGCACGATTATGCGATATCTGCAGAACGCTTTCACCCAGGATCAATATCCACAGCGATTGACTTTGAGTCTGGAGAAGATCAGTGAGCTTCGCTATGGCGAGAACCCGCATCAGACTGCTGCATTCTATCGCGATTTGAATGCGAATCACTCAGGAATAACCGACCTGCAGCAGCTTCATGGCAAGGAACTGAGTTTCAACAATATCATGGATCTCGATGCCGCGGTGAAGATTGTGCAAAGCTTCGAGCAGCCCTGTGCAGTCATTGTAAAGCACAACAATCCGTGTGGCATTGCCGTCGGGACCAATTGTTTCGAAGCTTTCGGCAAGGCCTTTGCCACCGATCCAGTTTCGGCATTCGGCGGGATTTTCGGGTTCAATCGGCCAGTGGACCTTCAAACCGCTTCCAAATTATCCGAAATATTCATTGAAGTCATCATCGCGCCAGATTATGATGCCGATGCTTTTGAATTATTAGCCAAGAAGAAGAACCTCCGATTGCTGAAGCTCGATATTTCGCCAGTGTTTGCCAAAGATTTTGATCTCAAGCGAGTCTCCGGGGGAATGTTGGTTCAAAGCCCAGATAATAAAACGATCGATGATCTATCTCTGCAGGTGGTCAGCAAGCGCGCTCCAACTGAGACTGAGTGGGCAGGTTTGAAATTTGCCTGGAAGGTTGTAAAATGGGTGAAGTCCAATGCGGTGGTATTTTGCCTCCCCGATCGAACCATTGGCATAGGCGCTGGCCAGATGTCGCGTGTCGATTCATCGTTGTTGGCGGTGGAAAAGGCGCGCCGAAGCGGCCTCTCATTGCAAGGGACAGTGGTAGCCTCCGATGCCTTTTTCCCATTTCGCGATGGCGTGGACGCAGCGGCCGAAGCTGGCGCCACGGCCATCATCCAGCCTGGAGGCTCAGTCCGGGATGCCGAAGTCATCGCAGCGGCCAACGAACATGGCATGGCGATGGTATTTACAGGGATCCGGCATTTTAGACATTAGCAGCATAATCGTTCAAAATCAGGTCCAAACATCCGATTTCGTTTTTATAGCGGAGCGATATCAATATCCCAAACACATTCTCGCAAGGAAAATTGAACGCGAATTCTTATTACATCAGGTTTTTTCGATGAACGGGAACCATGAACAGTTACTCAGTTAGAGGCACATTTCGCCAGGAGAAACATCAGAGGAGTTGATATGCCTTTTTCATTTTTATCTTCCTACTTTTCAAATGACATTGCCATCGATCTTGGGACGGCAAATACTTTGGTCTATGTTAAAGGTCGCGGTGTGATGGTGAACGAGCCTTCGATCGTAGCCATCAAAAAATCCAACCAGGATATTGTCGCCTATGGAAGCGCGGCCAAAGATATGGTGGGTCGCACCCCTGGAGAGATTGTGACAGTTCGGCCATTGAAGGACGGTGTGATTGCGGACTTCGAATTGGCAGAACGAATGATCCGCTATTTTATTCGCCGAGTGAAAATCAATCGATTTATTCGACCTCGCATTGTGGTAGCCATACCGTCTGGGATCACGGATGTAGAAAAGCGAGCGGTTCGAGATTCGGCGGAGCACGTAGGCGCCCGAGAGGTGTATTTAATCGACGAGCCCATGGCGGCCGCAATCGGCGTTGGCCTGCCGATCCATGAACCAGTCGGCAGTATGGTGGTTGATATCGGCGGCGGTACCACCGAAATCGCGGTCATCGCACTATCCGGCATCGTCAACGACACTTCGATTCGGATTGCCGGGGATGAGATGACCGAGGCAATTGTGCAGTATTTCAAGCGCAAATATAATCTGTTGATCGGCGAGAACACGGCGGAAATGATCAAATGCACCATCGGCTCGGCTGCACCGTATCAGGAAAAAACCTCGCTCACCGTTAAGGGTCGTGATCTGGTGGCCGGCATACCAAAGACCGTCGAAATTACTTCAGAAGAGGTGCAAGAAGCGCTGTCCGAACCAGTCGCCTCCATTGTCGAAGCAGTGAAGCTCTGCCTGGAGCAGACGCCTCCTGAATTGAGCGCTGATATCTTGGATCGTGGCATCATCCTTACTGGCGGCGGCTCAATGCTGAAGGGATTGGATGAACGTCTGCGGCAGGAGACCAATCTGCCGATTATCGTCGCCGAAGATCCGCTGACCTGCGTTGTTCGAGGCGCTGGGAAAATCCTTGATGATTTGGAACATTATCACAAAGTGCTAACCAAGCCAAGAAAAGAGTATGTGGCTTAGTCGGTAACACTGAGACGCACAATTGCGACCGTTCGGTCGCTTGAACAAAATATCAAATCCAGCGAGCAAACATGGCACGTTATCGGGATTTTTCTGATTATCGAGATTATGCCTTGCATGCCGTTCTCGTGCTTCTATCGCTGATTTTGCTTGCGACCAATCAGAATAAACAGATCGAATCGTTCAAGCTCTGGATGGTTGGTCTTATCAGCGAATTTCAGAAGCAATGGTGTTCGGTACGCGAATATATGGATTTAAAACAAAAAAACGAACAATTGCTATTAGAGAATACCCGGCTGTCACTCGAAAATACTCAAATGGCCGAGATCAAGTTAGAAAATGAACGGCTCAGGGAGCTCATTGCTTTTAAAGCTCGCACCTCCTGGCGATTGATCCCGGCGCGGATTCTCGCGAAGGGGCAGAGAGGTCCAATAACTGCTTTTATCCTCAATGTTGGAACGCGCCAGGGAGCGACTAAAAATATGCCCCTCGTATCTGGAGATGGGCTGGTTGGTAAGATCTATCAAGTCGGCCCGGATCAATCCATTGGACATATTTTGTTGGACCGAAACTTTCGTGTTAGTGCCAAAATTCAACGCAGTCGCGTGGATGGAATCGTCAGTTGGGAAGGGGGGGAGCACTGCCGATTGAACGACATCCCCAAACGAGCAGATGTCCAGCTTGGCGACTCCGTGATCACTTCGGGATATAGTGAATTTTTTCCGCCCGGTATCCTGATCGGTACTATTGTCAATATTAACGATTCTCCGCGAGCGCTTTATCTCCAAATTGAATTGAAACCATCAGTAGATTTTCAAAAATTAGAAGAAGTTTTTGTGATCGCAGAGCCGGCTAACGACTAATCATGAACTCTGCTCGGTGGCTTAGGATGGCGTGGCTAAATGAAGCTTTAGTAAGGAACTCGTTCTGCGATCAAGTGGATATTCGGAGCAAATTTTCGATTGAGCAAAAAGAAACTGCGGAGAAAATCTTAACACTCACAAGATTGACAAAAGCCTCGATCGGGAGTTCCATCTGCCAGTTGAAAAAAGTTCAAGTATTAGATGGGTTCAAATGTCACCTTCCCAGCGGGCCGATATGAAACATGAGTCATCGGATGAATGTCATCGAACGACCATAGGCGCAGATTAACGACGGTGCTTAATGCTCTTTAGAAAATTTTTAAAAATATTTTGATCATATACAGTTCGATATAACGAATCCATAGCCAGGCAGCATTCATGCAATTATTGAAATACATCGTTATTTTGGTATTATTGTTGATCGCTGAGATTAATCTCATGCAACTGATCGCGATTAAAGATGTCACTCCGGATCTGGTATTGATTTTTGTGATTATCATTAGCCTGAGAGAGAATAGAAACCGAGCTGGGATGATAGGTTTTTTTGCTGGGCTAGCTCAAGATGTGATGCTGACCCATTTTTTTGGCCTTTCTGCATTAGCAAAAACGATCGTTGGTTTTTGGGGATCGTTTTTTCAACGACCGAACAAGAAATATAATTTGCCCTCTTATCTCATTGCTGTAGTTACGTTGGTATTCACCCACGAAATAATTTTTGGCTTCATATATAACCTTTCCCTTCATCTGGGTTTTTTTAAAACATTAAGCAGTTTTATCATCCCGAGGGGGCTTTATACCAGTTGTTTCGCGCTCATGGTCTATTTGCTGTTCAGGGCGCGGCTCTGGAAAACCGAAGAACGATTTGATTGATTGGTTTGAGAAGCTATGCAACCGTTCATGACGCTCACCAAAAAGCAGGTTCTCTATTCAGCTTTTGTGGTGATAATTTTTGTGATGTTGATTGCGAGATTTTTTTATTTGCAAATCTACAAACAAGAGCAATATTTTAAAGCTTCCGAGCGCAACCGGATCCGCGAGATCACGGTCGAGCCCAACCGTGGGTTGATGTTCGATCGACATGGTGAAGTATTGGTCGATAACTATCCATCTTATTCCGCTTATGCCATTCCTTTTGAAGTGAAAAAGGCCGATAGCGTGCTCAATCTGGCAGCCAAAATATTAGAAATGCAACCCACTGAGATTCGCACCATTATCGGCAGGGAACGAAGCGGCCAGTTTGTCCCAGTCAAATTGAAAAGACAAATCGATTTCAAAACGATTACCCAGATCGAAGAGCAACGTTTAGACCTGCCAGGGATCCTTTATCAGAATGAACCACGACGTTACTATCCCTCCGGGATTCGCGCTCCGCATCTTTTTGGCTATTTGGGTGAAGTAACCAAAAACGAATTGAATCAACCCGAATACAAAAATTTTCGACTTGGGGATATCATCGGGAAAAAAGGATTGGAGCGTTACTATGATTCAGAGCTCAGGGGATTGCGCGGCTATCAATATATTGAGGTCGATGCCTATGGCAGGGAAATTAAGGCGCTAAAAGATAAACCAGAGATCTTGCCTGTACCAGGCAGAAATTTGCATTTAACCATCGATGCCTCATTACAGCGGATGTTAGAAGCGCGAATGGATTCGTTAAAGGGTGGTGCTGTTGTTGTAGATTGCCGCACTGGAGGCGTTCTAGCCTTGGTAAGCAAGCCTGATTACGACCCAGAGATTTTCACGAAACCAGTTCCAATCGAAGTTTGGCGTTCCTTGATAAACGATCCCAAGAAGCCCCTTTACGATCGCATGGTGCAAAGCCTTTATCCCCCTGGCTCGACTTACAAGCTGGTGCTCGTGGCGGCGGCCTTGGAAACTGGCAGCATCAAACCCAATTGGAAGGCGTTCTGCCCTGGTTATACCTGGATGGGCCGACGTCGATTTGACTGTTGGAATATCAATGGTCATGGAGAATCGGACTTGCTCCAGGCGATTGAGCAATCTTGTAATGTTTATTTTTATAAATTGGGGCTAAAGGTCGGGCTGGATAATTGGGCTCAGTACTCCCGGATCTTCTTGTTTGATAAGCCGACAGGTATCGATTTGATTGATGAGAAGGTTGGCTTGGTACCTGATCGGGCGTATTTGGATCGGCAATTTGGCGTTAACCAATGGCCCAAAGGGATCATCTTTAACCTTGCGATCGGCCAGGGAGATCTTTTAGTCAGCCCATTGCAAATGGCTCGTTTGGCCATGATCATTGCCAATGAAGGAGTTTATCGGCAGTTTCATATTGTAGATTATCTCGAAGATCCGCTAACCAAGACGAAAAAATTCGTGCAGGTAGATTCCACGCGGATCACCGAGGTTTCGAACGAAACTTTTAAAATTATCAAACAAGGGATGTACCGTGTATGCCAGGGAGATCGAGGAACTGGTCGGGCTGCTTGCTACCGCGACATCACTGTTGCTGGAAAAACAGGCACAGCTCAAAATCCGCATGGTGAGGATCATGCCTGGTTTATCGGTTTTGCTCCAAGCGAAGCCCCTCAAATTGCCTTTTGTATATTAGTTGAAAACGGCGGTTCGGGCGGCAGGGTTGCTGCACCAATCGCTCGCGAGATCATTAAAAATTATTTTTACCGGGCGAAATCAAATGATGACAAAATTTGAGGACATCAAGATTTCCAATGCCGATTATGCCTTTTTTATAGCAGTAATTTTGCTCTGTCTAATTGGCCTGGTGGCCATTTATAGCGCCTCGTACCAGGCAGAATCTCCTGCTCTGAAAGATAATTTTGCCAAGCAGTTCGTTTGGTTGGCGATCGGCATTGTGCTGATGTTTATCATTATTATCCTCCCCACTCGCTTCTTTTGGGCATCAGCCTATTGGTTATATTTTTTGACCATATTTTTCCTCATTCTCACGCTTATTCTCAACCGTGGAAATATCGCGCGCTGGTTAATGATCGGCTCTTTTCGTTTTCAGCCAGCCGAGCTGGCAAAACTGAGTGTCGTCATTTTCCTGGCCAGATACCTTGCCGAAGAAAAACGCGACCTCAACCGCTTTAAAGATATTTTTGTCGCTTTTACCATTGTGCTATTGCCGACCGCATTGATTATCAATCAGCCAGACCTCGGAACATCATTAGTATTTTTGGCAATTGTGCTGCCAATATTATTTTGGGCCGGTTTGCCCAGTTTCTATTTGTTTATTATCCTCACCCCTTTCATCACCATGATTTCATCATTTAATTTTTACACCTATTTTTTGGCGATGGTTCTCATTATCGTGGTATTGTTGTTGTTCAAACGAAAGATCATGTTATCGAGTCTTGTTGTGATCGTCAATATCGTTATGGGGATAGTCACCCCAATACTGTGGAGTCATTTGCGAGAGTATCAGCGACATCGAATCCTCACCTTTTTGGGATTGGAAATGGATCCAAAGGGATTGAGCTACCAGGTGATTCAATCTAAGGTCGCCATCGGATCAGGTGGATTTTGGGGGAAGGGGATACTGAAAGGCACACAAACGCAGCTTCGATTTCTGCCAGAACAACACACCGATTTTGTGTTTTCAGTGATCGGAGAGGAGCTTGGTTTTATTGGAAGCACAATTGTTTTAATATTGTTTCTCTTTATCCTATTGCGAGCAATCTATATTGCTGCAAGGGTGAGAAATAAATTTTCTGGGCTGATGGTTATCGGGGCAACGGCAGTTTTGGGCTTTCACATCATCATCAACATCGGTATGACGGTGGGAATGATGCCAGTTACCGGTTTGCCACTTCCATTCCTAAGCTATGGAGGCTCCTTTTTGTTGACTGCCTTGTGCTTTGTCGGCATTATCATTAATGCCTCGATCCGAAGATTCAGATATTAGGCAATGAGACTTGCAAATTCAAGGCCAACAGCAGCAGATCGGATAAAACCGAGCGATTTGCGATGGCAAAATGCTATTTTCTGCGGCTGGTTTACCAAATCGATGAAAGCAATGTTGCAAAAAGCTTACTTATGAGACATAATTAGTGATATAATTTCCAAAAATAAAAAAATTGCTTGACTTTTTAGATAAAGTTTGATAAATTTTTATAAATAATTTCTACAAACACCTTCACTTATAAAAAGGAGAATAATCTTGATCACGAAAATATCCTCTCTCGGTCTTATTGCTCTTGTGGTCTTGTTGTTCTCATCAACGATTGCGTCGGCGGGCGGCGAGCAAACGAATTTTGGTATCGGCTTAAAAGGCGGAATCAATCGATTGGAAGGTGATTGGCGGAATCCTTCCTATAAGCCAGCGATCTACGGTCAGTTGATTTATAATCTATTCGATTATCTGGCGATTTGCGCCGAAGGCGGATATGCAAAAGTCGGGACCAAGGATAATACAGCCATTGAAACCATCCTGATCCCCTATGAAGGCCATTTAATGTTCTCCTTCTACCCACTGGGTTGGGTTAATCCTTATGTGATCCTTGGCGGCGGAGGAGTTTTTTGGAACTACACTGAAAACGGGCAGACCAAAGTCGATCCAATTACTGGTAAGTATTTTAAAGGCTATGATTCTTTTCTTAAGAGCGGCGGCGGTCTCGAAATCTCACTCAATCGCGCTCGGACCTTTTATTTCAATGTTGGTGCCACCTATCGATTATCGTTCACCGACTGGTTAGATCTCAAAAAGTCGGGAGATGAGAATGATGGCGTTATCGATGTCTATGGTGGTCTTACATTCTATTTTCGGACCAATGCACGAGGCGATCGGGATAATGACGGTGTCCCTGACGAGTTAGATCTAAAACCTGATATAAAAGAAGATCCAGATGGCTATATGGATCATGATGGCAAACCAGAAGGTATCCCTCCGATTACCATCCCGAGAAGTTCTGCATCTGATGATGAAATAGATCGTCAGCCTCCAGTGGTAATTCATTCGCCAGTTCGGCGTGTTGAAAGTGGAAAAGACATTCGAATTCGTGCCGATATTTATGAAGATAGAAAGCTGAAGGTCACATCGATCTTGTATCGACCTGTGGGTTCTGATCAATGGAAAGTAGGTCAACTTTTGAACGTCGGGGGAACCCTCTATGAGGGCGTCATTCCTGGAAGAAGCGTTCAAAAACAAGGGGTGGAATACTGTGTCATTGCCGTAGATGAAGCGATCAGTGGAATTGGTTACAGTGGACTACCGAAGATTCCAAATCGAGTGGAGGTATTGGGACACCCCAAATTTTGGCGGATCATAGCTGGATCGGCGGCCTTGATTGGTTGGGGGGCATCCGGATATTACATCTTAAAAAAACAAAAGTAATTTAAAATTTTTTTGAGGGGAACAATATGAAATCAATACATTCGGCAGGCATCATAGTCACCCTTAGTATTGTGGTTCTGATCCTGTTCGGTTGCGGGACCACTAAACAAGGAGGCGCCCCACAAGCTCAGCCAGAGGGATCAGAATTAGAGCAGATTCTTGGTACCGCTGAGGAGCGGCGACAGCAAGAGGAAACCGATGAGGCAGAGGTGCTTCGGTTGCTTGGGATTACGAAAGAAAAGACCGAACCAGTAACACCCGCGCAGCCCACAGGCTTTGATGATCAATTAAGAAAGGATATTGCGGAGCTTGAGCGCAGATTAGCGGAAAAGGATGCCGAAATCTCCCGGCTCAGGTCCGATTTGACAGCTAAGGAAGAGAGACTTACTAAGGTCGAATCAAGCATCTCGAGCCAGCCTCAGGTTTCGACGACAACAACTTTCACAGGTAATCTTCGAGAAGATTACCAAAACGCCTTATCAGAATATTACAATCGCAATTACAAATTGGCGATCCAGTTGTTCGAGGAATTGTTAGCGCGGTACCCGAACACTTCGCTTTCTGATAATTGTCGCTATTGGATTGGAGAATGCTATTACGCGCTTGGCAATTTTAATCAAGCGATCATCGAATTTACTAAGGTGTTCTCGTTCGCGAATTCGAACAAATTGGACGACGCTCAGCTCAAATTAGGACTTTGCTACTTGAGGTTGGGCGATCGTGAACGTGCACGACAGGAATTTGAGCGGCTAATTAGTGACTATCCTAATAGCGAATATGTACCCAAGGCTCAACAATACTTGTCGAGATTATAACCAATGGATCAGTCGTCATCTATCTAAAATAGGTCGAAAGGTATGAGGCCGAGATCCTTTCGACCTTTTATTTATGGTCCTATTCCTAAAAACCGCTTCGTATGTTATTGCTTCGGTTCGCGAGATCAGGATCATGTATCATGAGGCGAATAAGGCAGCCAAGTTATCATATTATTTCGGCTAAGCCGTATTGTGAAACTATGGAACTTGATGTGCATAAGAATGATGACGTAGAAAAATTCGATGGCATAGAAATGTTTAATTCATTATTAAGCTAAGCTATTTTCCACACATATTGTAGGCAATTATGCAAGGAATATTCAAGATTCTTTATGCTGCTGCTGAAATTGCTCCGTTCGTGAAGGCCACCACTATGGCAGAGACGGCTAACTCGCTATCTAAAGCACTAAAGGATTTTGGACATGATATAAGGCTATTTATTCCCAAATATAGCGTCATCAACGATCGAAAATATACGATCCGCGAAGTCATTCGATTAAAGGCGATCAAGGTAACGATAGGGGAGAAAACAAGCTATGTGGACGTTAAATCAGCATTTCTCCCTAACTCAAAAGTCCAGGTATATTTTGTCGAGAACAGAGATTTTTTCGATCGCCCCGATCCATTTATTGATCCTGAGACCTGTCAACCTTATTCTGATGATGCTGAGCGATATGGTTTTTTTTGTAATGCGATCTTTGCGATACTGACGAGATTACATTGGCAACCCGATATCATTCATTGTAATGATTGGCATACAGCACTCATTCCCTGTCTCTTAAAAAATATTTATCAAGATGATCCGTTTTATTCAAAAATTAAGACGCTACTGACAGTTCATGACCTTTCAGCGCAAGGCATCTTTGATGCTGATGTTTTGCCGTTTATCGGCTTCCCAAAAGAAAGTTTCGGTCCCAATAGCCAATTTGAACACCAGGGAAAGGTTAATTTGCTGAAAGCGGGGTTGATCTGCGCCGATTTCATAAGCACCACCAGCAAAAATTACGCGAAACAAATTCAAACCTCGATGGAAGCAAGTTACGGTCTTCGCGATGTGTTCTCTACTCGATCGAGAAATATCATTGGGATCACTAACGGGGTTAATTACTCTGTCTGGAATCCCGAGACCGATGCACTTATTCCTTATCAGTATTCGAAAAAAGATCTTAGCGGAAAAGAGAAAAACAAGCAGCATTTACTGGCTATTTTGGGGCTCCCGTACAATCAGGATTTGCCTCTTATTGCCATTCCATTAGGTCATTTATCCCCAACTGCTCAGTCGGTATTCGAGGTGGCTCTAAACGAACTGGTGCGGCTCGATACGCAGTTCATCCTCTATGGAGAAGTAAATGCCGGTTTTCAGAAAACATTGCAATCATTGCTGAAAAAAAATCATCAGAAGATCGCCTGGAAAACGCATTCGGATGAAGCTTTTGAGCATTTGATTGCTGCGGGTTGCGACCTGTTTTTTAACCCATGCAATATTGAACCGTGTGGCTCTGGCTATTTGTATTGTTTGAAATATGGCACCGTTCCAATCGTTCATACATTAGCTGGGCTGATGGATGTGATCAGAACCTACGATGTCATTTCAAATAAAGGCAACTGTTTTAATTTCCCTGAATATTCAGCGATAGCGATGCTTCAAGCAGTCGAAACGGCAATAAAGATATTCAGAGACAAGGCCGTTTGGAGTAAGCTGGTCGAACGGAACATGCGATTAAATTTTTCATGGGAGTCAGCAGCAGAAAATTATCAAAAGCTCTATGAAATGCTGATGAAATAAAAATATGTCGCGCTAAAAAGGCCAAAATCATAGTGAATTTTTACATTGTTTAAATTGACTAACTGCTTAGAAAATCTTCTACTTAATTTGTTTCATATTGTGACATTGTTTCCATTCAGTACACGAATATCCATTTTAATCCCCGAAGCAAACATAAAGCTTGCTTGATTAATTGGTAGATAACCCTCCTTTTTGGGGCTGCTGTGGATGGCATTCAATTTGCAAGAGTAAAATAACAAGTAATGCCATTTAAAATGAAACGGGAGGAATGTTATCGAATTTTGAATTGGAATGCTTAAAAATTGGACAATTGGTAAATGCAGGGAATAGAACTTGCCCTTAACAAAATCGGCACAAGGGGGGACATTGCGCTTCTACGCATTAAAGGCTATATCGATACGACCACGTCGAGCGAGGTTTCAGCAAAATTAAATGAAATCATGAATAGCGGCTGCTATCAACTGATCGTTGATATGGGGGGAGTCAATTATGTCAGCAGCGCTGGATGGGGCGTTTTTGTGGGGGAGATCAGGAACATCCGGGAGAACGGAGGCGATTTAAAGATTGTTCAAATGACGCCCGATGTATTTGAAGTATTTGAAATGCTCGAATTCAACAGGATTCTCGATTATTATGAGACCATAGAGGAAGCGGTCAACGATTTTGATATCAGCATTGGTCTCGACATCACCAAGAGCGTGCAATTTCGCCAGCCTGAAATCTCAGCCGACGCTGTCGCGGTGTCCATTCCATCGCCAAAATCAATCGCAAGGGCTACCAGTCAAAAAGGCGGACAAAAAACGCCATCGAGAATGCTCTTTTCTAAGCCTAAAGTAGATGAAGCAACGTTACCGCTGGTTGAAAAAATTAAGATTTTGGTCATTGAGAATCCAAATGACGGCGCGTGGGAGATCAAAAAGAAACTAAACACCCAGCGGTTTGGTAATGTTTCGGTCGGCTATTTTAAAATTCGTGATATTCTCAAAAAATATAACCTGGAAACGAAGGAAAAAAGGTATCGATTCTATCGCTCACGGTAAATAAACTTTCGCTGAGTGGTGGTGGAAAACCGGGTTGAGATCGCCATTTGTTGTGAGGCCCCTGCATCTGCAATCGCAAATTTTACAGGGGCTTTATTTTGTCTTTTCTCTAAAACACATCCAAATTTCGAGGTGAAAGAATGAAGAATTATCCGACAAATTGTTTAAAAGGGATTTGGGGGATCATTGTGGTTGTTCTGTGGATGCTATGGAGTTTCCCAATCGAAGCCATGCAGAAAAAAGGTACTGTCAACGAATTCAGCCCTGGAGACGCTGTCAGAATCTCGGTCATTGAATTGGGCCGAGGGATAGATCGAAGCCCCCTGAATATCAGTGGGGATTATACGATCAATAGCGCCGGCTATATTATGTTGCCGATTATTGGGAACGTAAAAGCGGTAGGCAATGATCGGAATAGTCTGGCTAAGAATCTGGTGGAACTTTATAGCCCATACTTGAAAGAGCCATATATTACAACCACCCCATTGATCAGAATCACGCTGATGGGGGCATTTAATAAACCCGGGTCGTATCGGGTCAGTCCCGAAAGTTCGCTCTGGCAATTGATCGAATTGGCTGGCGGCCCCAAAGAGGATTGTGATCTTAATAGCATTCGCGTTGAGCGTGGTGGAAAGGTGTTAATGAAAAATATGCTCGAGCAGTTTGAAAGAGGACATTCGCTTGAGGACATCGGGGTTCGATCGGGCGACCAGATCATTGCGAAAGGACGATCAAGTTTTGGGTTTCGGGATATCATGAATTATAGCTATTTTATCATGACCGCCGTTTCCATGTATTTCAGCATTAAAAATTATAATCGTTAATCAATGCGTCTAGTGAGGAGTTACATTCATGGCTGATATGAATGAGTTGTTTTTCGAGAGCGATTCCAGCGAAGAGTCGAGTATCGATCTGAAACGTTATATTCAGGTCATCCTAAAACGAAAATGGTTGATCCTTGCCATCGTATTCGGGATATCGATTCCGTGGTTATTATATTTGAAGAGTCTGCCTCCCACTTATGAGGCATCATGTCAAATTCGGTTTCGTAACCTTGAGCGAGAGGGTGAGGCAGTGATCAGCGAAGATCGGATTACTGAACTGAAAAGCCGTTCTTTTGCTGAGCGAGTGGTAGCCCAGTTAGGATTAACCTTATCGATGGAGAAGGGCAAGAGCAACGTCCATAGACGAAAATTATTCGAAGAGTTCACTTCGACCAAGAACCCAGAGGCAGGGGATTATGTGTTTCGCTGGCAGGATGACGGGACCTATAAGATCATGCGGAAACTCGATGACCGAGAAATTTTGATCGATGAGGGCGCTTTATTGCAGGCACAGATGGCACCACGAAGCACCAATGCTGGGTTCACCTTTCGTTTAACATCAGATTTTTCTGATTTACCTCATGAGATCAATTTTAAAATTGTCCAGTTCCGGCGGGCCGTTGAATCCTTTCAGAACCGGACCGAAATCACGGTATGGGGGGGGAACATCCTGAAATTAACGATGACGGATCATGATCCAGTTTTAGCCTCCCAGATGGTCAATCGTTTGGCGGATATTTATGTATTAGAGAGTCGATCATTGAAAAAGAAAAGTGCCGATGCCAAGAAAAACATTATAAAAGAGCGGCTGGAGCATGCCAGGGAGGAATTTGAGCAAGCGAGAGAGGAATTGCGTGCGTTCAAGAGCACCCATTTTGTCAGTCTTGACACCGAGACCCGGGCGCAGATGGATGAAAAAACTCGCATCGAAGGCGAGCTTCGCACTTATCAGAACGCCCGAGATGCAGTACGAACGCTTTTGGAGAAAATTAATAGTATTGGAAATACCGTTGAAAACCAGAAAGACCTTAAATATGTTTATAGCCAATTGACCAACCTGCCCACCTTCGAAACCAATCCTCGAATGGGATTTTTGAAAGAGGAGCTTGCCGATTTAGAGCGGCAGTATGATGAAGGTGTTAGGACCTACACTGAGCGACATGAAACAGTAATTGCAATTAGCCAAAAAATTGCGCAGAGCCGAAATAAGGTGAAACAGGAGGCAGAAAGCCACCTTGACAATTTAAATTTAAAAATCGGTCAGCTCTCCAGTCGCTTGGCGGCGCTCGAATTTAAACTGAAACAGCAGCTCCCCACCGACCAATTGCGGTTGCAAGAGTTGGAGGATCAGTACAAGGCTAAAATGGAGCTTTATAACCAATTATATTCTCAATTTCAATTGGCCGAGTTGCAGGAGGTGGCGGAAACCGAAAATGTCGATATTTTAGACCCAGCCCTGGTACCAGATTTCCCTGTCAACCGCGACAAAAAGAAAAAGGCGGCAATGGGCATCCTGTTCAGTTTCGCTTTGGGCGTTGGTGTAGCACTAGCACTGGATTTTTTCGACAAAAGCATTAAGACAATAGATGACGTGAAGAAGTTTCTCAAACTGGAAGTTCTTGGAGCGATTCCCAGCATCGATTTTAAAGACCTGAACGATTATCAGGATTCTGAGAAAATCAAGCAAATTGATCAGCAATTGGTTACTTATGACTATTCTCCGACGCCCATTGGAGAAGCCTATCGTTCGTTACGGACCAACCTCGTGTTTTCGAAGCAAACGGGACGAATTCATTCGTTTGTTATTACCAGCACAGCGCCAGGGGATGGAAAGTCGTTTACGGCGGCTAATGTTGCGATTTCGATGGCCCAGCATAAGAGCAATACACTGATTATCGATGCAGATTTGCGGCGCGGGGTGTTGCATAATACTTTTGGTGTACCCAAAGAGCCCGGATTGACCAATTATTTAACCGGCATGGTGAGTTTTCAGCATATTATCAACGAAACCTTAACCCCCAATTTATCCATGATCAGTTGTGGCTCACTGTTGCCGAATCCATCGGAACTGTTGGGTTCTCCGCAGATGAAGCGCTTTTTGGATGAGGCGAAGCGAAAATTCGACATCATTATTTTTGACAGCCCGCCATTGAATGCTGCGACTGACGCCATCGTGATCGGGACCCAGGTGGATGCGGTTGTGTTGGTGATCCGTGCTGGCATTACCGACCGAAATCTGGCTAAACAGAAATTGGAGATGTTCAAAAATGTCCCGGTGCGATTACTGGGTGTGGTTCTGAATGGCACCCAGGCTGAATTCGGCCATGATGGATATAGTTATTATCACTACTAAAGGAATAGGGCAGATTATGTACTATTTTGTGACCGGCGGAGCTGGTTTTATTGGTTCGCATCTCATCGAACGGCTATTGGCTGAAAATCACCATGTCTGGTGTCTCGATAATTTCAACGACTATTACTCGCCAACGATTAAATGGAGAAATCTTGAATTGGTGCGATCGCACCCCAATTTCAGATTAACCCAGGGAGACATCCTGGATGAAGAACTGCTCAGAAATATTTTTCAAAACCAGGCGTTTGATGGTATAGTTCATCTGGCCGCTCGAGCGGGCGTGCGACCTTCGGTTCAGCAGCCCAAGCTTTATGAAGAGGTAAATGTGAGGGGCACACTCAACCTCCTGGAGATCGCCCGAATATTTGGGGTTCAAAAATTTGTTATGGCATCATCTTCATCGGTCTATGGCAATAATCGCAAAGTCCCCTTTTCAGAGGATGATCCGGTGGACCAGCCCATTTCCCCTTATGCAGCGACCAAAAAAGCGGCGGAACTGATCGGTTTTACTTATAGCAAGCTATATAGCCTGTCCGTAACTTGCCTTAGGTTTTTTACAGTGTATGGGCCAAGACAGCGACCGGATATGGCAATTCATAAATTTACCCGATTGATCGACTCTGATGAAGAAATTCCTATTTATGGGGATGGGACCGCGCAACGCGACTTCACGTTCATCTCCGATATCATCGATGGGGTGATGCGCTCGATCGAGCGATGCCAGGGATATCATATCTATAACCTGGGTGACTCTCGGGTCGTGTCGTTGATGCAGTTGATCAATCTCATCGAACATCATCTGGGCAAGAAGGCGCGGATCAAATGGTTGCCTGCGCAACCCGGTGATGTTCCCATCACCTATGCGGATATCCACAAAGCAAGCGAAGATCTCGGCTATCATCCGCTTGTGCCCATTGAAGACGGCATTGCAGCTTTTATCAAGTGGTTTCGTGAACACAGTAACCATCTCAAAACGAGTGGTTGCTGAAAAGTAGCGCAGGATCGCTTATTTTTCGGGGAGTGGGATGGTTAAGGAGAAAGAGGCATTTATTATCAACCTCATGAAATTTACTGACGCAACGGTTGTCCTGATATCGTTTGTGTTAGCCTATTTCATCGATGACTTTTTTAGAAGCATCTATGATTTTCATGAAATGGCCTATGCCATCGCTCCCACGCTGGAAGGATTGATCTATTTTTCAAAGATGAATTGGCCTTTGACGGTCTCAATCATTCCTGTGTGGCTGATATGCCTTTCTGCTCTGGATGCTTACAAAGATTTTCGAACTCGCTTGTTCAAAAAAGAATTGCTCATCATCCTTAAGGCGGCGTTATTCTCCGTTATTGTATTTGGAAGTATCTTTTTCATTTTACAGATGCAGTTCACCAGCCGACTCTACATTGGGATATTTACGTTAACAACAAGCGTGTGCCTGACTATCGAAAAGCGATTGTTCTCGCTATTGCTAGATCGCATGCACCAGAGCGGATTTAATCAGGTCAATCTATTGATCGTCGGCACCGGTCGGCGGGCTCAGGAATTTATTCGTGCGGTTAAAAGTCACGCCAACTGGGGGCTTCGGATCGTAGGGTTGATCGATGATGAGCATGGTTTGTACGGCAAAGAGATTGAGGGGTATCGCGTCTTGGGCCGAATTCAGGATATTCCTTTTATTTTACATCGCAAGGTGATCGATCGAGTAATTTTTGTCGTGCCACGGCTCTGGTTACATCGTTTGGATGACGTGATCCTTGCCTGTGAGCGGGAGGGAATTTCCACCTCTATTTCAATGGATCTGTATGATCTTCGGATTGCCAAGATGCGGCAGACCAATTTCAATAACTTCCCGTTGCTCGAATTCGAAACCTTCACCGCAAAGGAGTGGCAGCTCTTTATTAAGCGATTGATGGACATTGTCCTGTCCCTGTTCTTTTTGATTATCACCTCGCCGATCTATTTGATTACGGCCATTGCCATTAAATTAACCTCCAAGGGACCAGTGTTCTTTCAACAGATCCGCTGTGGATTGAATGGGCGAAAATTCGTGCTGTACAAGTTTCGTTCGATGATCGTCGGGGCCGAGATGAAGAAGAAATTAATTGAGAAAATGAATGAAATGGATGGCCCTGTTTTTAAGATTCGTCATGATCCACGCATTACCAAGGTCGGTCGAATTATTCGAAAATTCAGTATTGATGAGCTGCCGCAATTCATTAACGTGCTGAAGGGGGATATGAGCATCGTCGGGCCGCGGCCACCGTTGCCCGTTGAAGTTGAAATGTACGAGCTTTGGCAACGTCGAAGGCTCAGTTTGAAACCCGGGATTACCTGCATCTGGCAGGTAAGCGGCCGCAACAATGTGAACTTCGATCGCTGGATGGAGATGGATCTCGAATATATCGATAACTGGTCGTTGTGGCTGGATATCAAAATCCTGCTTAAAACGGTTTGGGTCGTAATAACTGGCTATGGCGCAAGTTGATCATTTTTGGATCGAGCTACAATGCCCAAACACAGCTTGTTCGGGAACTCACTTCAAAAAGTGCAGGTTGGCAGAGAACCATCGCTCATCCGCATCGAGCGGCCATTGCGGCAATTGATTCATCAATGCGTAGCGTTCGATGGGAAGCGGACAGGGCGCCAGATTGCTGGTCTATTTAGCCAGTTCACCAGTTTGAATGTCGTTGCAATCGATCAATCCATATCTATTGTGTCAGGACAATTGAATAAATGCGTTGACGAATTCGATTATTCATAAAGGAGACGTGACGTGGTGGGGCAAGTAAATCGTTTGTTAATTGATTATCAAAAGCCGGTCTGGCAAGACCAAGTGAAAATCCATCTTCCAGCTTCGTCCTTCAAAATTCATACAGCGATCCTCCCGGGTAATGCGTGGCTAAAATTGATTAAAATAGGATAGGACTACAACTATGAAAGTGCTAATGATCGCGCCGCAACCTTTTTTTCAGCCCCGCGGAACGCCAATCAGCGTATTACATCGGATTCATGCGTTATCCCAATTGGGGCATCAAATTGACCTGGTGACATACCATCTGGGACAAACAATTCCATTCAAAAATGTCACCTATTATCGCATTGCGAAAATTCCGTTCATCAACAAAATTAAAGTTGGACCTTCAAAGGCAAAGATCCTGGTTGACTTCTTTGTCATTCTCAAAACCCTAAGTCGGTTGATGAAGGTCAATTACGATGTCATTCATTCTCATGAAGAAGCTGGTTTTTTTGGGTCATGGCTGGCCCGTAAATTCGGCATCATGCATTTATATGACATGCATTCTTCGCTGCCACAGCAGTTAACTAATTTCAAATTTACCCGATTGGGGGTACTGATCAAGCTATTTGAGCGCTTGGAACGAAAAACCATCGAACGATCGGACGCCCTGATCACCATTTGTCCCGAATTGTTCAATTATGTTGAGCAGCTTTTTCCTGGCAAGAGGCAAATGCTCATAGAAAATGTGGCGGATAATAGCACCATTTTTGGTGAAGAGCCCGGCCCGGAATTAGATCTGCGTCAGCAATATCAGCTCAATGCGAAGACAATCATTCTGTATGCGGGCACCTTCGAGCCCTACCAGGGCCTGGATTTGTTGATTGAGGCGAGCCAGGCCGTAGTCGCAAACGACAAGAATGTGAAATTTGTTTTAGTTGGTGGCAACCCAAACCAGGTGGCGAATTACCAGCGGAAGGTAAAACAGCACAATTTAACTGAATATTTCGTGTTTACAGGACAGGTTGCGCCGAATCTGGTGCCTAAATTTTTAGATGTTGCCGATATTTTGGTCACTCCGCGAATCGAGGGCAACAATACCCCGCTGAAGATCTATTCTTATTTGCGTGCAGGAAAGCCGATTGTGGCCACTAACCACATCACCCATACGCAGGTGCTGAATGATCAGGTGGCAGTGCTAACGGACTGCAATGCGGATGCGTTCGCAGAAGGGGTTATTCGGGTGCTGGGAGATGAATCATTGCGACAATCGCTATCTGAAAATGCCAGGGCATTGGCTCAGGAAAAATACAGCTATGAAGTTTATCTTCAAAAAACGCGTAGCCTGTATCATTTTTTAGAACAGAAAAAGAAGCTCATCAGGGAGATCAAATAAATGTGCGGTATCTGTGGTATGGTGTTGAGCGATCCTGCCCGATCAGTCGATCAGCATATAATCCAAAAAATGTGCGATGTCATCATCCATCGTGGGCCAGATGATGAGGGCAGTTATGTTGCCGGCAATGTTGGCCTGGGGATGCGTCGCCTGAGCATCATTGATCTGAATACGGGTAAGCAACCAATTTCGAATGAGGACGATACGCTCTGGATTGTATTCAATGGTGAGATTTACAATTTTCAGTCGATCCGAGATGAGTTGGAACGCGCGGGTCACCGATTTAAGACGCGAACTGATACAGAAACGATCCTTCACGCTTACGAACAATATGGGGAGGCTTGTGTTCAGCGTCTGAATGGGATGTTCGCGTTTGCGATTTGGGATCACCGCGATCAATCTTTATTTTTAGCGCGCGATCGGCTCGGGAAAAAACCGCTGTATTATCTGCATGATAAAGATCGCTTGATATTTGGGTCTGAAATCAAGTCGATTTTGCAGGCAGAGGACATTCCCCGACGAATCGATCTGGAGGCGCTGGACCACTTTCTTACTTTCGAATATATCCCGGCGCCTCTCAGCATTTTTCAGGATATCAGAAAACTGCCGCCAGCGCATACATTGCGGTTCCGACGAGGCGATATTCGGGTGCGAAGTTATTGGGAGATGGAGCTAAGGAGCAATGGCGCACAGCCAGACGAGCTCAAAACGCAATTGCGCGAACTGCTTCAAGATGCGGTGCGGCTTCGTTTGGTGAGCGATGTGCCGCTCGGGGCGTTCTTAAGCGGCGGCATCGATTCCAGCACGATTGTCGCGCTTATGGCCCAAGTCATGAAAGAGCCAGTAAAAACTTTTTCGATCGGTTTCGAGGATTCAACTTATAATGAACTAAATTACGCGCGCATCATCGCCGAAAAATTCAAAACCGAGCATCATGAATTCATCATCAAACCCGATGCAGTCGAACTTTCGGACACATTGCTGAAATATCTCGATGAACCCTTTGGCGACTTTTCGATTTTTCCGACCTATCTGGTCTCAAAAATGGCGCGCCAGTATGTCACCGTGGTGCTTTCCGGGGATGGAGGTGACGAGCTGTTCGCTGGATATGACACATACATTGCCGATAAGATCGCAAGGAAATACTATCAACAACTGCCGGGTCTGGTTCGTCACAGATTGATCCCAAATTTGCTGGACCTCGTTCCGCCCTCTTCGAAGAAAAAGGGTCTCATCAATCGGGCTAAGCGATTTGTTGAAGGGATGAAGCTCCCAGAGCAATTAGAGCATGCCCGGTGGATGATTTTCCTGCAGGAAGCTGAAAAGGAGCAGCTTTATAGCAGCGACATCAAAAGCGGGATGGTGACAATAGATCCTTACAAATTTATTAAGCATTATTTCTCCAATGTCGCTCGGAATGGTACGGATGCGATCAATCGGCAAATGTATGTTGATGTTAAAACATATCTGGTGGATGATATTTTGGTGAAGGTAGATCGCATGAGCATGGCGACGTCGCTGGAAGCGCGGGCGCCATTCCTGGATTATCGTTTTGTGGAATTGGCGGCCACCATTCCTGGCGAGCTAAAATTGCAGGGCAAGAAGACCAAAGTCATTTTGAAGCAGGCGATGGAAGATCTTTTGCCGGCTGAAATCTTGTATCGTGGCAAAGAGGGCTTCAGCATTCCCATTAAAAATTGGTTGAAAAAGGAATTGAAGCCGTTGATGATGGACACGCTGGCGCCAGATAAACTAAAGCGCGAGGGATTTTTCAATTCCGATTATGTGCAGAAGCTGATCAAGGAGCATTTAAACGGAACCGAAAACCACAGCCATCGGCTCTGGGCGTTGATTATTTTCGGCAGGTGGTATGATCTTTATATGAGCTAAAAATGGAACGCGGATGACGCGGATTACACTGATGAACACGGATGACACTTGAAACGCTTTTTGCTCCAAATTTATCAAAGCAAAGCCAATGGCGGAAAGCTAACGGCTAAACGTCAGCAAAAAATCCGCGCAAATCCGTTTAATCCGTGTCATCCGCGTTCTATGATTAAATTAAAATATAGAGGCTTAGTATGAAACGAGATTTGTATGAATTGAGCAAGCATGAGTATGATGTATTGATCATTGGTGCAGGAATTTATGGTGTCAACGCTGCCTGGGATGCGACGCTGCGCGGGTTGAAAGTGGCGTTGATCGATAAAGGCGATTTCGGCAGCGCAACTTCTTCGAATAGCTTGAAGACTATTCATGGCGGCATTCGTTATTTGCAGAATTTGGATTTTAAGCGCATGCGGGAATCAATTCATGAACGGATGGTTCTCATGAAGATCGCTCCGCATCTGGTTTATCCGTTGCGCGTGGTGATGCCTACATACAGCTATAAAATGAAAAGCCGCCCCGCGATGATGATCGCAACTTTGCTGAATGACATTGTCGGGTTCGATCGCAATCAACTGGACGATCCAGCTAAATACATGCCTGCCAGCTTTACGGTTCCCAAAAAAGAAGTGCAGGACTATATTCCAGGCTATACCAAATACAATCTGAACGGCGCCGCGATCTGGTACGATTGCCAGTGTTACAATACCGAGCGGCTGCTGCTATCGTTCGTAATTTCGGCAGTAGAAAGGGGCGCTCGAGTGGCCAATTATGTCAAGGCGACAGGATTTTTAAAGGATGGAAATAAAGTTACTGGCGTTAAAGTGCAGGATGCTTTGACAGGTGATAAATTTGATATTCGAGCGAAGATGGTGATCAACAATGCGGGGCCCTGGGTGGATGATGTGCTGCTGAATCTGAACGGCAAATTGCCCGATCGGAGATTCAAGCTCTCGACAGCTATGAACCTGATCGTCAATCGTAAGCTGCTGGATAATGCAGCGGGGTTATCCGGGCCGTATCAATATGTCCATCCTGATGGTTCGGTTTACAAAGCGCATCGAATTTTATTTTTTGCCCCCTGGCGGGATTACACCATCATCGGCACCAATCACCTAGTTTATACCGGAAAGCAGGAAGACTACAAAGTGACCGAGGCCGAAATTCAGGATTTCCTCGCTGCGGTCAATCAGGCCTATCCTGGCGTTAACATCAAACGGGAAGAGGTGACGTTTTTCCACGGCGGCTTTTTGCCGATGGCGCAGCAGAATCCTAAAACGGGCGAGGTCGGTCTAGAAAAGCATTATAAGATAATCGATCATCGGCAGGACTTCGGCGTGGAGGGCCTGATCTCCGTGGTCGGTGTGAAATACACCACGGCCAGGGATGTGGCGCAGAAGACCATCGATCTGGCATTCAAAAAGCTGGGCCAGAAAGTGCCGAAATGTCAGACCGAAGAGACGCCATTGTACGGCGGCAACATCGAACGATTCAAGGATTTTGTCGATCAGGCAGTTCAAAGCCAGCCTTATGGTTTGGATGAAAAGGTGATGAGGCATCTCAGCTACAACTATGGCACGGCTTACAATGAAATTTTGAATTATGGGGCACAGGATAAAAAATGGGTGGAGTTGCTGCCCGATTCCAATGAGGTTTTGAAGGCTGAAGTGCTGCATGCTGTCAAAGAAGAGATGGCACTGAAATTGTCTGATGTCGTGCTCCGCCGAACCGACCTTGGCACGGCCATGAATCCTGGCGAGGCGGCTCTGAAAGAAGCGGCAAAAATTATGGCAGCGGAATTGGGCTGGGATGAAGGTCGAATGAAGCGAGAGATTGAAGAGGTGGTGCAAATTTACCAGCCTGCTTAATGGATTGACGAGGTAATTGGGTGATTAGGTAATTAGGTAATTAGGCGATTGGCTGATCAGGAAAATGGACAATCGTTCGTTCATTAAAAGAACTACTAAATACCCACCCTGGACGAGCCAGCACAAAAAAGACCTTGAGCCGCCAATTCCGCGAATTAAACCAATTTCGCTAATTTCTAATTCGCGTAATAAGAGTAACTAGCGGAATTCTTGGTCAAAATATTTTTGCCCATTGGACAAGAATTTTATTGGTTAGGGACTAAATACCTAACTACTCGAATTTCCCAGTTACCCAATTACCTAATAACCCAGTTACCTAATTATAAAAAGAATGGAAAGGAAAATAAATGAACAGGAAGGTTTTAGTAACAGGCGCCACGGGTTTTACAGGTGGATATTTATGCGAAGGATTAGTCGAGCGTGGCTACCAGGTCAGGGCGTTGTCTTTGCCCAATCAGAATATTTCGAAATTGGAGCAATTGGGCGTTCAAGTTATAATTGGTGATTTGACGAAAAAAGAGACATTGGCCCCAGCGGTGGAAGGCATTGATACAGTATATCATATTGCTGCTGTATATCGAGAGCAGAACGTTCCTAATAAGGTATTTTTCGATGTAAATGTAGGGGGCACGAAAAATCTATTGGAAGTATCGCTTGCGGCCGGAGTGCGGCGATTTGTGCATTGCAGCACAGTGGGGGTACAGGGCGAGATCAAAAATCCCCCTGCCACGGAGACAGCGCCGTACAATCCTGGCGATGTTTATCAGCGCTCCAAAGTCGAGGGCGAGAAACTGGCGCTGCAATTTTTCAAAGACCACAAAGACAAAATCGAGGGTGTGGTTTTTCGACCAGTGGGAATTTACGGCCCTGGTGATATGCGCTTTTTGAAGATCTTCAAATTTGTCAACAGCGGCAAATTCATGATGATCGGCAATGGCAAGGTACTCTATCATCTCACATTTGTGAAAGACCTGGTGGATGGCATTATTTTGTGTGGCGAGAAGAAAGAAGCTGTGGGTGAGATTTTTACTTTGGGTGGCAACGAATATCTGACGTTGAATGAATTCGTTAAATTATTAGCCGACGTCCTGGGCGTAAAGCCGCCGACACGCCGCATCCCTGTCTGGCCTGTCTGGACGGCAGGATTAATATGCGAGATATTGTGCTATCCATTCCGTATTCAGCCGCCGATCTATCGCCGTCGGGTGGATTTTTTCATCAAAGATCGGGCATTCGATATTTCCAAAGCGAAGCGTCTGTTGGGCTACAATCCCAAAGTCGACCTGCGCACGGGACTTAAATTAACGGCGGATTGGTATCGTTCTCAAAATCTATTATAAAAAGATATAGAACGCGGATAACACGGATGACGCGGATTGTCGCGGATTTTTTTTATGTGAAATGTGAAACAGCAAAGAGATGGCCTCAAAAAAAATCCGTGTAAATCCGTGCAATCCGCGTGATCCGCGTTCTATGAGAATTTTATTAAAAGGAAAAACATGAAACAAGAAACTATCGAAATCCAAAAAGAACTCTTCGATCAAAAAAAGTCGGCCCTGAAAAAATATCAAGAACTCATCATCGGGCAAAAGGGGCTCTGGAAGCTGATCAAATATGAGTTTATCATGACATTTTTCAGCTCGATTCCTGGCGCCTTGGGGCTGGTGCTCCGCATGAAGCTCTATCCGAAATTGCTGGGCAAAGTCGGACGAAATGTAACCTTTGGACAGAACGTGGTGCTCAGGCATCCGCATAAAATCGAGATCGGCGATAACGTGGTGATCGATGACAATGTGGTACTGGATGCCAAGGGACAGGATAACCAGGGCATCAAAATCGGTAGCGGCGCATTCATCGGCCGCAATACGATTTTTAATTGCAAGAACGGCGACATCATCCTGGGTGAGAACGCCAATTTTGGTTTCAACTGCCAGATTTTTTCGGCTAATAAGGTCGAGTTCGGCAAGAATGCCCTCATTGCCGCATATTCCTATTTCATTGGTGGCACGCATAATTTCGATGATGTTAATAAATCCCCATTGGAGCAAGGCCGACATGCCATCGGGATTAGCATTGGTGATAACATCTGGGTCGGTGCAGGCGTCTGCGTCCAGGATGGCGTAACCATCGGGCGGGATTGCATCATCGGCACGGGAGCGGTGGTCAATTCCAATATTCCTGATTATTCGATTGCGGTGGGAATTCCTGCTCGGGTGATTAAAAATAGAAGAGATCAGTCTGGTAACAGGCGAAGAAGAAATCCCAAATCCCAAAAGACAAATTCCAAATAAATTCCAAATTCAAATTATGAGATCAATCTAAAAACCGCGAATTGCACGAATTTCACAAATTCAATATTTGATAACATTCAAAAAATAAATTCGTGTTCATTCGTGAAATTCGTAGTTTGAAGCTTTTTATAGTCGACTCAATTATCAGTAACCAAAACTGGAAACGCTGGTTTGGACTTTGAATTTTTAGAATTGAAATTTATGTGGGATTTGTGATTTGGGATTTGGAATTTTTTAATGTAACCGAAAGAGAGAAAAAAATGCAAAGGAGAATGCTTTACATCAGCGTTTACGACCCTCACGTCCCCTACACAGGTGCTGGTGTCCGTGGCGGGGAATTTGTAACCAATCTGGCCAGGCGATTTCACGTCGATCTAGTCTATCTTGAAGGCTCGGGACATCCTGGCGATGCGTTGTTGGAGGATAAATTTGAGTGGCGGGTGCAGGGCGTGGATTCAAAAATCAAGCTGCCATTTTCCATGCGCAGCTATTTTATCTTCAGCAAGCAGATACTATTAGAAGCTGAGCACTTAATGATGCAGAAGAAGCATGATGTGGTTCTGGCCGATTACGGTCTGAGCGCCATTTACGGATTGAAGCTTCAGAAAAAATACGATGTCCCGTTTGTATATTGCTCCCACAACATCGAATATCGTCAATACCTCGGCAAGGCCAGGCAGGATAAGCGCCGCTATCTGTTTGTGCCGTATGTGTATTGGTACGAGAAGAAGGCAGTGAAGAAATGCGATCTGCTGGTGCCGATCTCCGAGCAGGATGCCGATTTTTACACCCGCTGGAAGAGTCGGGACAAAATGCATGTCGTTCCTCAATGTTTTAATGAAAAGATCTTCAATCCATATTACGATCCGCCGAACAATGATCCCAAGATCGTGCTGTTTTATGGCAATTACAATATCTCCACCAATCGGGATGCGGTGTATGCGGCACGGGACAAGGTGGTGGATCGGGTAGTCGCCCAATATCCCAATGTCAAATTTCAATTCATCGGCGCCAATCCGCCCAAGGATATCGTTCACCCCAACATGGAATTTCTAGGATTTGTGGAGCATCTGGAGGACAATCTGAAACACTGCGATCTGATGATCTCGCCGATCTTGCAAGGCTGGGGCATGCCGACCAAGATCATCGAATCCCTGGCCTGCGGCAAGCCCATCATCGCCACCGAAGCCGCCGCTCGAGCCGTGCCGAAAAAATACCGCACGCTGAAGGTGGTGGACATCGAACATTTCGCCGATGCCATCGTCGAGGCTTTGAAAGCCAACAAGCCTGTCGATGCCAGTGATTTTGAATTATTGAAACAGGAATATACCTGGGCGGGGGCGCTGGATCGTTTGGCAGATCGGATTGAAGGGATTTTGAAATAGGTAATTTGGTAATTAGGTAACCGGGTAATTGGGGGATAGGTTTTCAGTTTGGATTGAGTGAGTTAATTTTTATAGAAGGCAAAATTATTGAAATTAGAAAAATTCGTGAAATTAGCGGTCTTGGATTAGCTTTATTGATTCGGCGGGAAATCCATCTTCCTGATGCTCTTGATAATTTTATCAGCATCTTTTTTGGAAACGATTCTTAAAACATAAATAATATCTTTATCGATACCATAAAACAATCTGACAGAATCATTTTCTAAATCGATGCGAAGTCTGTAACAGGGGAATTTGATACCCTGAATTTTTTTGATTCTTTTCTTATGAGGAAAAGGGGCGGATTCGAGGATGAGAGATTCTTCGAGAATTGTTCCTTGAGCCTGAAGTGAAAATCCTTTGAGGTCTTTAACTGCTCTGGTGGTAAATTCGACTTCAAATTTCATTGGCAATTTCGCTTAATAAGGTTCGGGCATTGACTGTTTCACCAGAGGCATATTCCTGTTTGGCAATTTCAAATTCATTTTCCAAATTAAAATGTTTGGCAAGAATGTAGTCGTCCAATGCTTCATCATCGATTTTGACCAACAGCGCACAAGGACGACCATTCTGGGTGATTACAATATCATCATTTTCATTCGCCATTTGGATATATTTTGAAGGCGACCGAGTTAATTCTTTGATATTGACAAATTCCATGTTCAGCCTCTTTGAAAAGATCGTTAGTGATTACTTGAGTACAATATAAATAACAAATCAGAAATGATCAAGTAAAATTTTTTTTACTAAAAAAATCCGTTGGCTTCATCTATCCGTTGGGCAAAAACTAAAGACCAATCAATGCAAGATAAACAATACAACATCGTCAAAAACATCATCTACTCTGGCGTCTCGACAGCCACCACTTTTTTCCTGTTCATCCTGCTGGCGTTTGTCGGCAGGCTGCTGGGTAAAGAGGAGTACGGCGTTTTTACCACGGCGCTGAGCATCGCTACCATCTTCGAGATGTTCACCGACTTCGGGCTGCGAGACCTGAGCGTGCGCAATGTGTCCAGGGATAAAAGCCTGACCGAGCCGTACATCGGCAACCTGCTGGTCTGGAAAATCCTGATCTGGTTTCCCATCTTCGCCGCCATGATGATCATCATCAACTTCATGGGCTACGACAGCCAGACCAGATTGGTGATTTACATCCTGACATTTTCAGCGTTCCTGAAAAATATCAAATACACGTTTCGCATCTTTTTTCAGGCGCACGACATGTTCGGCTGGGACACGATTTTAGTGATCTTCGAGCGCACCGCCCTGCTGGTGCTGGGACTGGCGGCATTATTCTATTGGAAATCGCTGCTGCCGTTTGCCGTCTGTTTCACCGCCATTCGCTTGTTCGATTTTTTGTTTTTGCTGGTGATCCTGCGCTGGAAGATCGCCCCCATCAGGCTGAAATATAATCTGGCGATGATGAAGAAATTGCAGCTCGAGGCATTGCCGCTGGGACTGTTTTTCGTGATCCTCACCGTCTTCGCCTATGTCGATACCGTGATGCTGTCGCTGATGCGCAATTTCAGCGAGGTGGGGCTGTACAACGCCGCCTTTCGCATTTACGAAGGCGTGACCATTATCCCCACGGTTTTCTGGCTGGTGATTCTGCCCCGCCTGTCCGAGCTGTACACCACCAATCCAGGCCATCATCAGCGGCTGGCGACCAAATCGGTCAAATACATGTTCATCGGCGGATTGCCCGTATTGACCTACGGCATCCTGTTTTCGGATTTTTTCATCAATTTCTTTTTCAAAGGCGAATTTGCGCCTGCCGTAGTCACGTTGCAGATTCTGTTTCTCGGCATCGCCTTTGAGTACCCCAACTGGATCGTGAACTCGACACTGATCTCCATGAACCGCCAGCGAGTGCTTATGTTTCTCGGCCTGGGTGGGCTTGGCAGCAAAATTGTTTTGAACCTCATCCTGATCCCGCTGTACGGCTACAACGGCTCGGCCGTAGCAACGGTCATCGCCGAATTTTTGATTTTCAGCGGAGCGATCGTTTATTTATATCGGCATCAGATCAAGTTGCCCGTGCTGAACTTAGCAGTGAAGCCATTGCTCGCATCGGCAGTTGTTTTTATCGCCTTCAAATATCTCAGCGCCATCCCGCTGATCCCCCTTGCGCTGATGACAGGATTGATTTATGTGATGCTGATTCTGGCACTGAAGACATTCGATCGGGAAGAGATGGGGATTATTTTGGATGGAGCAAAGTCGATGTTTCAGAAGTGATTTTAAACATAGAACACTGATGACGCGGATTACACAGATTCACGCGGATATTTTTAAACGTGAAACGCCAAGGGTGAAATGTGAAAGGTAAAAATCCTTGATTTCCTTCCTTATAGATTTGCTTTTGACGTTTCAAGTCTCATAAAAAAGAATCCGTGAAAACCCGCGTCATCAGTGTCATCCGCGTTCCATAATTTTTTTAAGGAGTGACTATGATTTTTGGAATAATCAAACACGATAAACATGCCAAAGTCTCTGCAGAACTATTGAACAAAATGTCCAACTATCCCGATGGCAAATTCAGTCAAACGGAAATCTATCTGGATAATGAAATCGGTTTTGGCAGCCAGCCGCTGCCGACGGTGCCAGAGGAAGATGGCAAGCCAGTCACCAATCAGGACAAGTCTCTCACCGCTGTTTTCCAGGGGCAACTGTACAATCGCAAAGAGTTGGCAAGAGAATGCGGCTGTGAAAATGACGTCCCTGCCAACGTGATTTTGAAGCTCTATCAAAAATTTGGTGATGGCTTTGTCGCAAAGCTGAACGGCAAATTTGCCTTTGCCATTTATGATCGAAAGAATGGGCGAACCATCCTGGGCCGAGATCGGGTGGGAATCGAGCCGCTATTCTATTATCAATCGGCCGACCATCTGATTTTCAGCACCAGCCTGGCAGCGATTGTCAACCATCCCGATGTGGGCAAGGAGATCGACTATCGGGCGCTGGTGCAGTTCCTGCTGTTCTGCTACAATCCTGCCCTGTTCACCTTTTTCAAGGACGTCCACAAGTTGCGGCCAGGGCATCTGCTGACCGTGACAAATGGCAAGTCCGAGCTGAAGCGCTACTGGCAGCTCTCCTTTGCGAATCAGGATCAGACCGATGAAAACGAAGTGGCTGAACGCCTGCTCAGTCTGATGCGTCAGGTCGTCAAAGAACAGTTCGATCCCACCCTTAGCCGAGGTGTGTTCCTCAGCGGCGGCATGGATTCCAGCACCATGGTGGCCCTCACCAGCGAACATGCGGCGGGCCAGCTCAGCACCTTTTCGTTCCGCTGCCGTGGCGAATCGTTCGACGAATCCCATTACGCCAAAATCATGGCCGATCATTATGGCACCCGCCATCACCTGGTCGAGTACCAGCCCGATCATGTCAATCTCATGAAAGAGATCGTCAAGCTGCAGGACGAGCCGTTTTGTGACCTGGGTATTAATATTGCAACCTACCTGCTTGGTCGAGAGGCGCAGTCCGAGGTCGCTGCCATTTTCACAGGCGATGGCGGCGATGAGCTTTACGGCGGGCATCCTGTCTATGAAGCCGATAAGATGGCGCAGAAGGCCGATAAAGTGCCAGCATTGTTGCTCAAGCCCGTGCTGTATGCCGCATCGCACCTGCCCGATTCGGATAAGAAGAAGAATTTTGTCGTCAAAGCCAAACGGTTTGCCCTGAGCTATGCCTTTCCCAGCGAGCTGTTCTCCCATCGCTGGCGGATTTATTACACGCCCCAGGAGCTGAAGGCGCTGATGACGCCTGATCTGTGGGCGAAGGTACAGGATTATAATCCTTACGAAGATATCTATCAATTCAACCGTGAAGCCGACGGCACGGATCAGTTGAGCCGTTCCCTGTACAGCGATTACCAGACCGTGGTGGGATTCTACCTCCGAAGGATCGGGCTGCTCAAGCACTTCGGCATCGATGCCCGCTTCCCACTGCTGGATCATCGCCTGATCGAGTATTGCGCCCGAATTCCAGCGGATTTGAAGATCAAAGGCAGCTCCGATACCAAATATATTTTCAAAAAAGCCATGGAAAACGTGCTGCCCCACGACATCGTCTATCGCAAGGACAAGCTGGGCCACAGCATCCCCATGAAAAACTGGATGCGGGAGAATGCTGTAGTGAAACAGTTCATCAGTGATCAGTTATCCGAATCGGCCATCAAACGACGAGGGCTGTTCAATCCTGCGTTTATCAAAGGCTTGATGGATCAGCACCAGAGCAAGAAGGCAAATTTCTCGCATCGGCTGTGGGCGTTGGCGGTGTTGGAGCTGTGGTTGGGGGAGAAGGTGACTATGAAATGATGTGAGTTTTTTAATATCAGAGTCGTTTAAAAATGTTTTTTGAATCTTTAACTTCCAATTTTAGAAAGGAGTCATGTCATGGATAAATTAAAATGCAATGAATTTGAAGATCTGGAAGAAGAACAAACGTTAGAGTTAACAAATAAGGGGAGGAGAGTTTACTCTGATAAACCTGATAGAAGTATCTTTGAATTGTATCGTCAATATAAAAAAGGAAATTTAGAACTACAGCCTGAATTTCAAAGGCTTCAAGTTTGGGATAACAAAAAATACAGCCGATTAATTGAATCCGTATTATTAGAAGTTCCGATACCTGTTATTTATTTAAGTGAGGATTGGGATAATAAGTATTTAGTAATTGATGGCCAGCAGAGGTTAAAAGCTTTCATAAATTTTATAGAAAATAATTTAAGGCTAAGTGGATTAACTATATTATCTGAACTTAATGGCAAAAAATATCAACAAATACCAGAAAGCCTTCAAAATAAATTTGAAAGTTCTACAATCCGAATAATTGAAATTAGAAAAGAATCACATCCAGATGTAAAGTTTGAAATCTTTGAACGACTAAATACAGGCTCCGTCCAATTAAATGCACAGGAACTAAGAAACTGTATTTATCGAGGTCGATACAATGAATTATTAAAGGAGTTAACCCAAGATAAAGATTTTCAATTTTTATTAGGGTTGCATGTCCCTCACCCTCGAATGAAAGATATAGAATTAATATTGAGATTTTTTGCTTTTTATCACAAAGGCTACCTTCAATATAGTCCTTCTATGAAGCGATTTTTAAATAAAGAAATGGAACAACATAGGAATTTAAATGAAACTGAAGCCAGAGAAATCAGAAAGGTTTTTTATAAAAGTATTAGAATGTCAAAAATAGTTTTTGGTGATAAGGCTTTCAAACGTTTTATAATTGGATCAGGTAGAAATCCGAATGGTCATTGGGAAGCTAATAAAATAAATAAAGCCTTATTCGATATTGTCATGTTCGGATTCACAGTGTTTGAAGAAAATCAAATAATATCCAGAAGCGATCAGATAAGAGAAGAATTACTTTGGTTGATGACCCATGACGATGATTTTATTGATTCAATAGAGCACACTACAGAGAAAAGGGAAAAAATTTTAACTCGTTTTAATAGATGGCTTTCTGCACTTAATAAAATAGTGGCAACAACTGAAACTGAACTAAGGTCATTTTCCTTGCAGTATAAAAAACAGATGTGGGAATTTAATCCGATATGTGATATTTGCAAACAAGAGATTCATGAATTTGATGATGCAGAAATTAATGATTTTGAACCCTATTGGCGTGGTAATAAATCAATTCCTTCAAATGCGCTCCTTGCTCATAGGTACTGCAATAGATTTAGGAATCAATTTGCTCCTTTTCCAGAACTAAAAAAACCCACTCCAAAAGGCCAACGACCTTTAACTCGAAAACGTGGCGGGATTCCAGTAAAGGACTTTTATTTACCAATATTAAAAGCCTTGGAAAAGAATGGTGGAAAAGCAACAGAAAGCAAAGTTTTTGAGATTATTGAAAGGGAAATGAGAAATCAATTTAACCATATAGACCGTGAACTTCTTCAAGACGGTTATACACCAAGATGGAAGAAAAATGTTGCTTGGGCAAGATACAACATGGTAAAAAAGGACGAATTTTTATTATCAAATTCTCCCAGAGGGGTATGGGAAATTTCAGAGAGAGGAAGAGCATTTCTTAAATTAAAATCAGGCCTACCAAAATAGCAGATAATTCTTTCTTGATGTTAAAATTAATAGTGTAGGTTATATTTTTTAATCAGCCTGAGGATAAATCCATCAGGCTAAGAAATGGAAGCATCCCCCAGTCGGCTGAGCCTCTCGTCCAGGACAATTTATCGTTCTTGCATATCTGAGCCTGTCCGTCAGATGACGGACAGGTGAATTCAAAGGCATCAATCCAGACGAGGAAGCCCCGTAGGGGCAAAATGTTTATAGAAAAAATGGCACCACCAAAAAAAGAGTGCCGTAGGCACGAAATGTCATATTGCACCGCTGGTGTTCAATATTATTTGGGATTTGGTTTGGCTATAAACATTCTGTCCCGCTGGGACAGCGCCTGAGGATAAATCCATCAGGTTAAGAAATGGAAGCATCCTAAACGATGCTATTGGGCAGGCATATTTATCGTTCTTGCAAATCTGAGCCTGTCGGTTGACCGATAGGTGGGAGTGGTGCTTTATAAATTTGTTATTGATAATAGCTCGATATTTTTTATATTTTCAAAATGCCTGGTATTCAATGAAGCTAACGGGAGAGAATTTGTTATTGCCGTAGCAGCGATAAGCAGATCAGCCAGCTCGATTAATTTGTTTCGTTCTTTTAAATGGTGATAAATTTTAACCGCTTCATCGATACAAAATTCATCTATCGGTAGAATTTCAATATCCTTGATTAGCGTTCGGTAATCGTTCCATTGCCTTTCAGTTTTCAGCCCGATTTTTATTTCAAAAATGGTTATTGTTGAAAGACAAAAACGATATTTGCCTGATAATTGATAGAGAATCGATTTAGACTTTTTCTCTTTACGAAAAAATTCGATGATGATACTGGAGTCTAAAAGAACTGTTCTGGTTTCCATGTGTTGATATATTCCCTGGCTTTGTATATTTCATCAATTTCAGAATCAGACCAGACCGATGTCGTCAATAGCTCATTTCTCCATTGCTCGTGTTTTTCTTTATCGTTGTGGTTGGTGGCTCTTGAATCTTCTTTGATCAATTCCAAAATTGCTTTTTTCTTGACAATGGGGAGTTCTTTTAGATGATGAATGATTTGTTCGGTTAAGATGTCGCTCATTTTAATATCCCGAAATTTAATTCACAATAATAAATTTTGTTCTGTCTATTATAACAAAAATTAAGTATATTGTCAATAAATTTTTTATATTAAAACATGATCCAAACAAACAGCAACAACCCCATCAAAGACCTGCTCGGTTTTTTCGCAGGCTTGAAAAAAAAAGATTATCCAGAATTTCTTTATAAAAAGAAAAGCTTATCTGAGATTCCTGTGTTCTGCTATCATTTTATTTCGACAGCGGAGTTCGAAGCCCATTTGCAGCATCTGGCTCGAAATGGCTATGCTACGCTTTCGGCGGATGAATTTTATCATGCTAAACGGAACGGAACGAGCGCTCCCATTCGCTCTGCCGTGTTGACATTTGATGATGGGGACATAGGTTTTTATGAGATTGTTTTTCCGTTGCTCAAAAAATACGGGATGAAGGCGATCAACTTTATCATCCCTGGCTGGGTTGGCAAAGAAGGCATGCTGACATGGGAGCAGATTCGGGGGATGCACGAGAGCGGGCTTGCCGATTTTCAATCCCATTCCATGCATCATCCAGCGATTTTTACGTCACCTAAAATTGTCGACTTTTATCGCCCTGGGATGAATGGATATAAGAACTGGAACCTGCCTGTTTTTCAGTCCCAGGGAAAAGATCGATTTGGTGAGATGCCGCCACTGGGCAGTCCCATTTTTGAATTTGATTCGAGGTTTTCCGAGCATCCACGTTTTCTCCCTGATGAAAAAGTTCACCAGGCCTGTCAGCAATTTGTGGAGGAAAATGGCGGCACAGCATTTTTCGCAGATAAATCATGGCGGGGAAAATTGTTAAATCGGTTGAACGATTATCAGCAAAATGGTGTCATCGCAGGTAGATTTGAAAGTTCTGAAGAGCAAGTGGCGGCAATTCGAGCGGAGCTTGTGGAATCGAAGCAGGCGATCGAGGCAAAGCTGCCAGGGAAAAAAGTGCAGCATTTCGCCTGTCCCTGGAACATCACATCGGCAGTGACGCAGAAACTGCTGGCAGAAGTCGGCTACAAAACCTCATTTGTTGGCATCAAAACTGCACCGCAGGCAGATGATTTACCTGAGGATTTTTTAACAGTGAAACGGATGAGCGGGGATTTTGTGCTGTGCTTGCCTGGATCGGGAAGGCAGTCGTTTGTGAGGGTGATTTTAGCGAAGATGCTTAGACGGATCAGCAAAGGGGCAACTTATTGATTCAGACCGCTAATTACGCCAATTAAACGCCAATTCACGCGAATTATTTTTTGAGAAAAAGCAAAGTATGAATTAGTCGTTGCAAACGAAACGCCAGATGGCGGTGAGCCAGGCAATCTTTTCAAGTGATCAGTGATAAATAAATGAGATTGCTTCGGCAAAGAGCGCCTCGCAATAGCTGCATATCAATGCAATTAAAAGTGCAACAGAAAAATTAGCGAAATTCGAAAAATTAGCGCAATTAGCGGTCAAAGGGAATTTGAATGTTAAGTGGGAATGGTAATGGCAAATAAAGAGAAGGTACCAGTCGTTATCCTGAGCTGGAATAGAAGAGATATGCTGCTGGATTGCCTGCGATCCATTTTAGAATGAAAGACAATGCCCAACAGAATGAAAGACAATGCCCAACTGATAGAAACAACCCAACGGATACGAGATTTGAAGATAAAATCCGTTGGGTTGTTTCAATCCGTTGGAGAAAATAATTATGGAAATGATATGAGCGATCATAAAAAAGTATCAGTCGTTATCCTGAACTGGAACCGAAAAGAGATGCTCTTGGATTGCCTGCGATCCATCAAGGAATTGGAGTATCCGATTTATGAGATTATCGTGGTGGATAATGCCTCGACGGATGGCTCAGCCCAGGCAGTTCGGGAAATTTATCCTGATGTGGTGTTGATCGAAAATGATAAAAATTATGGAGCGATTGGAGGCAAAAATATCGGCCTGCGCCGGGCGCTGCAATCGGATGTGGAATATATTTACATGCAGGATAACGACATTGTAGCTGCCAAAGATGCGTTGACCAAACTGGTCGAAGTGGCCGAGGCTGATCCCACTGTCGGCATGGTGGGCGTGATGATGTACGATTACAGCAAGCCCGATACGATCCTTTCGGCTGGCGGAATTATCGACTGGACGCAAAATATCTCCCGTGGCCGAGGCGATAATCAGAAAGATGTGGGGCAGTTCAATAAAATCGAGCCAGTGGATTATCTCTGGGGCGGGGCTATATTGATTCGCAAGCGCGTGCTCGAACAGGTCGGTTTATTTGATGAAGATTATGTCGGTTATTGGTTTGAGGATACGGATTTGAGCGTCCGTGTAGCAAAGGCGGGTTTTAAGGTTTTGTTCAATCCATTTGCTAAAGTGTGGCACAAGCCACATGCCACGGTGGAGCAATATTCGTATCGAAAAAAATATCTGGCGGCCCGAAATGCGATTCGATTTATGAAAAAGCATGCCAAACCCTGGCACTGGGGGAAGTATCTTATTTTTGCAGTGGGCAGTCTGCCGTTCATGTACCTGCGGGATGTTCTATCGGGCAAAAATTTGGGCGGCGCTCGGGGCAAGGCCAAAGGCATCTGGGATGGAATCTGGAACAATGATGAGGCAGTTGAAGCGGTTTTGAAAAGCAGCTTTGGAAATTCCAAATCATAAATCTCAAGTCTCAAATCAATTTCAATGCCAAAATCTCAAATTGCAAATACTTTTTTTAAGTATTGGGATTTAACAATTCCGATTTATTTTGAATTTGGAGAGAGTTATTTGGAGTTTTGGCTATTGATCAACAAATAATAAATTCGGAATAATGAATAATTATGAATAAAGAAAAAAAATATGCCTACCCCCATTGGTCATTCGTTGTTAGCAGCAGCCATTTTTTCGGGCGTCAATCGAAAGAAATTTAAACTGAGTTGGTTCGATTGTCTGGTCTGTTTGTTCATCGGTATCTTCCCTGATTTCGATTTTATCCCAGGGCTGATCCTGGGCACTCCCTCTCGTTTCCATCATGGCTTTAGTCACAGCCTTCTATTTGGCATAATTATTGGAACAACAGCAGGGCTATTTATTGGGTGGCTGAAAAAGCAAAATTGGTGGCGCTACGCGATATTGTTTACTGCCATTTATTTCAGCCATCTATTGGCTGATTTTTTGGGAGTGGATACCCGGTTTCCCTATGGTGAACAGTTGTTCTGGCCGTTCTGGCAGGGATATGTGATCTCTCCAGTCCCCATATTTTTAGACGTTTATCGGTCATCAAAAAGCAGTGAGTTTTTTATTAGCTTGTTCAACTTTCATAATCTCAAGGCAGTGATGATTGAAGTTTTGATCGGAATTCCACTATTGCGTTTTGGCTATTTCAAAAATGTAAAACGAGGGAAATGAGCATCGGTGACTGATGAAGAATGAACAAAATGGAACAGGAGTTCAAAAATGATACAATTGAAACAATTGGCGATGGTGATCATTTTCCTCGGGGGAATTTGGAATGGTTTATTGGCTCAATTTGATGGTCCAACGATTGATGCGCGTCAGCGTGCTTATATCGAAGATGATGGACGATATTGGCTGGATCGATATGGCTCGGACAAGGGCTGCTATCGGCAATGTATCTTCGCCTGGTTAGAAAACAACAATCACAGGAATGATGACAAGATCGTTGAGGAGATCAATTTGCTAATGAGCCCAGGCGATCCTGATGATCGCTGGGAAAACGGCTGGATCGTTCAATCGCACCCGGCCAAAGTCGTTCTCTTGCGCGTGTTGTTGGGATACAAGCATGTATTGGATGGTATTAATCCTCAGCTTGCAAAAACAATAAAGGATTTCTATTCGGAGCGAATTAAGAAGCAGGATTTTTTTCACGCTAACCCCAATGGTCAGGTGCGGGGCAATGTGGCAATGTACCTTTTTGCTGAACATTATGAGCCTGATATTGAGGTCACGTACCCGAATAACTGGGATGATAATAATATCTATCCAGTGTTCACTTATGAGGGGAGAACATATCGAAATGGCAACAAATATCGCGTGATTGAACTCTGCGGTGATTGGCTGCAATGGACGTTTGATGACTGGACAAGTCAATATTGTAGGAACCAGGAGTTCGCTTCGGTCAATTACACCCGGATGTTCATCGATGCGTTGACGCTGTTATACGATTTCGCGTTGGATCAAAAGATGAAACGCAAGGCGAAAATGACGCTGGATTTCTTGCTGCTGGATGCTGTCTTGAATTACAGCGCGAATCATTGGGGTGGTCCGCATAAGCGAATGTATCTCCAGACCTACTGGGATGGATATGACTCGTTTTACTGGCAGTTTTTTTGGGGTCTGCGGAGGCCAGCAGGTGACAACCGAACCTTGGCGGATGTTTTTGTGACGAGCTATCGACCAGCGCCAGTGATCGAGGACATTGGTATTTTGAGCGATGAGAGCGACGATTACTATCATATCACTCGATTTTCTAATTTGGCGTTCAATTCCATAGAGCATGGATCATATTGTTATGTGACAAAATATTACAATATGGGGACTGGTTTCAATTGGCAACTGAATATCTATTCTGAGGATGGCTCTGGCGCACTCCAGGGCAAGCCGTTCATGATATGGATCAATGAGAAGCCCTATTCGAATCCGAATGATCCTTTTTCGCGTCCCCCAGAATCTTCAGAATATTATGATGGCGGGGATGGCGGCTATCAGCATCGCAATGCAATGCTGGTAATGCCAAATGGTAAACCCTACCTGCATATTTCGATCGGCAATAATCGTTTCGATGAACAATTGCAGGAAGATGGTTGGCAATTTTTCCGCGAAGGAAAGGTCGCTGTTGCTATTAAAATGAATAATTCTTGCGCAGGTTTGGAAGTTGCTACGCTCGGAGTAGACTATAATTCGTTTGCAGAATTTCGGTCAGCAATTAAGAGCAATGCACGGCTGGAGGTCAATCGGTTCACCACCAGCAAGGGGATTGTCATCACTCCTGGTTATGTTGACGGAACCCACCCATTTCCCAGACTGGAGGCCACCGATCATCGAAATAACAAAATAGTCCAATGGAATAATCGCGTTATGACTGTCCGCAAACATGGTCGGACGGTGGTATATGACTTTAGCAATTGGCGCTATTACGATGACCAATTTCCACTGGACGGAGATCCTCCAGTTGCCCCGACCGGAGTGAATGTGAGAGCAGGTAACTGAAAAACTGCCAAAGCTGATTTGGACTCCGATTTGTGAGGCCAGAACAAAGAAAAAACAAGGTAGTCATGGTGATTTTTTTCGCAAGCAGCGTAACCGGGTTAGAGCATGAAGTCGAATATTGAGATATCATTAGTCATTCCGCTTTATAACGAAGAAGAAAATGTGAGATTGCTCCATAGCAAAATTCGGGATGTTCTGGATGGCTTGGGCAAGCCGTATGAGATCATTTTTGTAGATGATGGTAGTCGGGATCGGACTTTTGAGCATTTAAAAGCGCTGCATCAGGAAAATCCGAGGGTGAAGATTATCAAATTCAGGGGCAATTTTGGACAGTCCGCAGCGATGGCCGCAGGGTTTGAGGCTGCAAGAGGTGAATATGTCTTTGCAATGGATGGTGATCTTCAGAACGATCCCAAGGATATTCCACGATTGCTCGAAAAGCTGCATGAGGGTTACGATGTGGTGAGCGGTTGGCGGAAGAATCGGAAAGATAAGCTGGTCATTCGAAAGATCCCCTCGAGAATCGCCAATAAGCTGATTTGTATGGTGACAGGCGTGCGATTGCACGACACTGGCTGCTCCTTGAAAGTGTTCCGTTCCGAGATCATCAAACGAATTAATCTGTACGGCGAATTGCATCGCTTTATTCCAGCATTGGCGAAAATTGAGGGCGCCAAGATTACCGAAATGGTAGTGGAGCATCATGCAAGGAAATTTGGCAAATCAAAGTACAATATCACCCGCACATTTCGAGTTATTGTGGATCTCATGGCGATGAACCTGTTCATCCGATATCTTAAAACGCCATTGCGCTTCTTCGGCAAAATTGGATTATGGTTCATTGGATTCGGGTTCATTTCGGTCTTGTGGATGTTATATCGGATTTATTTATTCAATAAGCCGTTAATCGACATTAATGTTCTGCTGATTTCATTGTTTTTGTTTGTGGCCACTGGGGTTCAATTTTTTGTGTGGGGGCTGCTGGCGGATCTGATCGTGAAAACAGGCAAACGAAAGAGCGTTTATCTAACAGAAACTCCCTTTAACGGAAAAGGCAACCCTGAGCCGACGGCATAAAGGGGATCTTATCCAAAATGAAATTGAAATTAGTTTTGATGATTGATTGAAGTAAACAGGAAGAAAAGAGTGATATGAGCCAGTACGAAAAGGTAATAAGTCTTCCAGAGGATAAATTGAAGCATGCAGAACCATTAGCACAAAAAACAGATACGGTTTCATCCGCTCTGGCGCTATCGGTCATTGTTTCCTTCTATAATTTGGAGCCGGATGTTGATAGATATTTCAGAGATTTGAAAGACACATTAGATCAGCTTGGGGAAAACTACGAGATCATTCTCATCGATGACAATAGCGAAGATGGCACCTATCCAAAGCTATTGAGAATTGCTCAGGAGTACCGCCATGTCAAATTGATCAAGATGCGGTCACGATTCGGCGAGGCCTCTGCCTTCGAAGCTGGTTTTAAATTATCCATGGGCCAAAAGATCATATTTTATACCACTCGGGTCCGGCCCGATGTCAGGGATCTGCCGAAGCTTCTGGCGAAATTAGATCAGGGATATGATCTTGTTATTGGCTGGCGCCATCCCAGACAGGATAGTCTGCTGAATCGCGTCATCTCCCGCTGCTTCAATTTGATCACCAAGATGATCTCGAAATTGCCGTTAAATGACATCAACAGTGGCATTCTGGTGATGTATCGGGATGTGCTCGAACATATTCAAATCTATGGTGGCCTGAACCAGTTTATTCCTATTTTGGCCAAGAAACAGGGCTATCGGATCACGGAAGAGAAAATCGCCCAGTTGCCAGGTCAATTCCGGCAATCGAAATCGTTCAGTGAATACCTGCAACGCAGCCTGGATATTTTAACAGTCATTTTCCTCACCAAGTACTCAAAAAAGCCAATACACTTTTTGGGGTTCGTTGGCGGAGTGCTGACCGTTTTTGGTGGGATCATCGACCTATATTTATTCTTCTATCGAATATTGGGCTATGGATCTATTGCTGGACGACCGCTGTTGTTGTTGGGGGCATTATCGCTGGTCATTGGTATTCAGATGATTGCGATGGGCTTAATTGGTGAAATGATCATTTTCACTCATGCGGGAGATATCAAGGAGTACAACATCGAAACCATTATTGAATAGCAGTTGAGCGTCAACATCACTGTTCATGAGATTCAGTGACAAGCAGATCAGACCAGCATTCTAATCGAATACCATTTTTACAAAACGAGGCTGGTTTTTCTGACGAGATATGTCGGCTCCATGGCAAATATAAGCCGATGTGGGAGGAGTCGATGCATGGTTCGATGAGAAAATTAGAATGACAGATAAAAATGAAGAAACTTATTGTACAAATTCCCTGTTTCAATGAAGAAAAAACGTTGCCGATCACGCTTCAACAGATTCCACGGAAAATTAAAGGGGTTGATGTCGTTGAGATTTTGGTGATCGACGACGGCAGCACTGACAATACCGTTGCTGTGGCCAAAGCCCATGGTGTTGATCATATCGTAAAGTTCACCAACAACAAGGGCCTGGCCGAGGGATTTTTAGCAGGTCTGGATGCCAGCCTGCGCTTGGGGGCGGATATTATCGTTAATACCGATGGGGATAACCAGTATAATGGCGCAGATATTGAAAAATTAATCGAACCCATTCTAAATGGGAAAGCCGATATTGTGGTAGGCGATCGGCAGGTGGACAATATCCCGCATTTTAGCCCTTTGAAAAAGAGGCTGCAGCATCTCGGAAGCTGGGTGGTGCGTCAGGTCTCGGGAACCGATGTTCCAGACACCACCAGCGGATTTCGGGCGTTCAGTCGCGAGGCTGCCCTGAAGATCAATGTCGTCTCGAAGTTTTCATATACGTTGGAGACCATTATTCAAGCTGGCAAAAAGAACATTGCCATCGGCCATGTGCCAGTTGGGACGAATCAAAAGTTGCGCGAATCGCGGCTGTTCAAGAGCATGTTCAGCTACATCAAACGCTCGCTCTCCACGATCATCCGAATTTATATGATGTATGAGCCGATCAAAACTTTTTTCCTGATCGGAGGTACAATATTCTCAGGCGGATTAATCCTGTCACTGCGGTTCCTATATTTTTATTTGTTCACCCCGTACGGTGGTCAGGGGCATATCCAATCTTTAATTTTGGCCGCGGTATTGTTCATTGTCGGATTTCAGGTAATGGTCATCGGCTTGCTGTCCGATCTCATTGCTGACAATCGAAGATTATTAGAGGATACCCTCTATCGCGTCAAGAAATTAGAATTAAAAGGTAGCGAGGTGATCGGTGGGAAATAGCTATCGAGGAGCGTGAAATGCGATTGGATCCCTGGCGAGAAATCGCCTGCGGCTGATGCCCGTTGGGTCGTCGGACAAGAGTTTTAAGTTGATATATCCCCACCATGCAATTGACGAATAAGAGGTCCATGTCGCCCAGGAACGATGAATTCAATTAACCATACCGCATGGATAGATTCCCCTCATTCTTTTTGGCATACGCTTCGATGGCGATCTGAACGATCAAAATTTGTGGCAATGGTGATGTTATTGCGCTGCTCGAAGGGATTTTCGGAGTGTTCGAGAATTATTTTCCCAGAGATCTGGAAGAACAGGAGCATTTAATGAATTGGCAGAACGAAAAGGTTTTAGTTACTGGAGGCGCGGGATTCATCGGCAGTCATCTGACTGAAAAACTGGTGGAACTCGGCGCCAGAGTCAAAGTTTTGGTTCATTATAACTCGCAAAATCACTGGGGGAATCTGGAGTATCTCCCCAAGCATGTTTTGGATCAAGTGGAGATTTTCCTGGGCGATGTGCAGGATCCATATTCGGTGCAGAAGGCAGTGGCTGGATGTTCAATAGTTTTTCATCTTGCTTCTTTGATTGCAATCCCATATTCTTATGTGGCGCCAGCGTCCTATGTCGAAACCAATGTCAAAGGATCACTCAATGTCTTGGAAGCCTGTTTGCGAGCAGATGTGAAGCGGGTCGTGCATACCTCCACCAGCGAGACCTACGGGACAGCGCTATATACGCCGATCGATGAGGCACATCCATTGCAAGGTCAATCGCCCTATTCTGCCAGCAAAATAGGCGCTGATAAGATCGCCGAAGCCTATTATCGTTCGTTCGATCTCCCGGTGTCTACTTTGCGGCCATTCAATACCTTTGGGCCACGCCAATCAGCCCGTGCAGTCATCCCTACGATTATATCTCAAGCGCTGACCTCCAAGACGGTGGAATTAGGGGCACTTGATCCAGTCCGAGATTTAACTTATGTAAAAGATACCGTGATGGGCTTCATCAAAATCGTTGAATCCGATAAAACCATCGGAGAGGTCGTCAATATAGGTAATGGCAAGGGCATTACCATTGGTGAGCTTGCAAAACGTATCGTTTCGCTTATTGGCAAAGACATTGAGATCCGAACCAATGAGAAGCGATTGCGGCCGGAAAAAAGCGAGGTGATGAAATTAATCTGCAATAACTCAAAAGCTGAGGCATTAATGAAGTGGCGGCCAGTCTATTCGCTTGACGATGGGTTGAAAGAGACAATTGATTTCATTCGTGCCAATCTCTCTCATTACAAACCCGAGATCTACAATATCTGACTTGATGCTTTGTGGCGTTTTCGGACCCCACGAGAATAGTTAGATTTCCCACCGGAGCGAAGATTCGATGTGACTGGTGCTTTGGCTTCCAAAATACCTGATTTGAGAATTTGGTTCTGACGAAATATGAAGTTTCATTAGAGGAGCATGTAATGCAGGCGATTATTTTAGCGGGGGGGAAAGGAACCAGGCTACGGCCTTACACTACGATATTTCCGAAGCCGTTGATGCCCATCAACGACATGCCCATTCTTGAGGTTGTGATCCGGCAATTGAAAAAAGCAGGCTTTAATCGAATTACCATGGCTGTCGGCCATCTGGCCGAATTGATTGAAGCCTATTTCGGCAATGGTTCTAAATGGGGGATGCAAATTTCATATTCCAGGGAAGATCTGCCGTTAGGAACCGCTGGTCCGCTGGCGCTCTTAAACGATCTTGATGATACATTTTTGGTCATGAACGGTGATGTGCTCTCTGATCTAAATTACACGGAGCTGATCAATTTTCATCATCAACAACAAGCCATTACCACCATCGCAATGTACGATAAAGAGGTGAAGATCGATCTGGGCATTATCAAAACGAATGAGCACCATCAAATCATCGACTATATCGAAAAGCCTACGCTCACGTACCAGGTGAGCATGGGGATTTATGTGTTCAATCGAAAGGTGATGGATTATATTCCTTTCAAAACCTATTTCGATTTGCCCGATTTGATCCTTGCTTTGATTCGAGCAAAGGAAAAGATCATCGGCTATCATTTCAGAGGATATTGGCGCGATATTGGACGCCGCGAGGATTATGAGCTGGCGGTAGAAGAATTCGAAAGGCTGAAGCATACTTTCATCGCATAGCCAGGTCTGATATTAAAAGCCGAAAAAACGATCGGCCCGAGGCATGAGAGTATCACTATATAAAAATTGCCTGAATATTTCGATCACCGAAATAGGGTTTATCAGGTAAAATCAGTATTTCAGGTGGAGATGAAGCAAATTATCCCTGGAGATTGATAACGATGGGTGCAGTGAAGTGGATTCGATATGAGCTCGAAAAGATTAAATAGATTCATCAATCTTTTTACCGTCATCCTGATTTGTGTCGGGTTTTATTTTTTATTCCGAAAAGGAGATTGGAGCAAGATTGTCCACATAAAGAACAATATCAGCTATTGGGGACTTGTTGGCGTTCTGGCGTTGTTCACCGTGAGCCAGTTCCTGATGATTGTGCGTTGGTACCTGTTGCTGATCCCTATTAAGCCCGAGATCAATTTAAAATCTGTGTTCCGCATCGCTGTCAATGCCATCATCTTAAATCAAATTGCACCAGGGAAAGTTGGCTATCCGACCAAGGCATATTTTTTAAAAAAAGCTGAGGACATTCCGATTTCCAGCACCATCCCATCGCTGGTCGGAGAAGTTTTTTTGGATTATTCGATCACTGGCTTATTTCTGATGATTGCTGTTACGCTGGGAGGATATCTAAAATTTTTAATTCAGCTTTTAAGTAAAAATCTCTATTGGGGTCATGTTTGGTTGCTTCCGATTGTGATACTCTTGCTCGTTTTTGTCTACTTCGCGCTGAAACGTCGCTTTGAGTCATCAAGCATCTTTAGAAATATTTCGATCGCGATTCGGACCACGCGTCGGAGACGTGATATTATTATCAAGAGCGTTACTTTGACCGTGATGGCATTATTCATTTGGTTTATATGCGACTATTTGCTATTGCTGAGCTTGGGCTATGAACTGCCATTGAATTTTTTGATTTTTGTTGGGGCCTTCACCAACATCATCGTTCTATTGGCGCCACTGCCTGGCGGCTTGGGCGTTCGCGAGATTTCTGGAGCATATTTATTCAAGCTTTTTTTTAACCTCGGTGAAATTGCCGTGATCATGGTTCTGTTGAGCCGCTTGTTCTCTTTATTGAGCTTGCTCATTTTATATGGAATTGATGCCCTCATGCGATTTCAATTAAAAATAGAAGCGCGACCTGAGCGCGTCTCCGAAGCCGCGGTCGCTGCCCAGGATTTGAAGTTCACCGCCTCAGAACAATGAGTATGGGGTTTACAATGATATATCCAGTGGAATTTTCTCCCAACCCAATCTAAATCTCCCGACCGCAACATTGGCTTTGCTTCCAGCACAGGTTTAGCTTCGATATCTTTTTGAATATCGATGTATCCGAGGATAATTACATAAAGGCTCCAATCTACTGATACGGTAGCAAATTTATGTGACAGAACCAATCATGGTCAAGTAAGCATGGGCAAACAATACCAAGTAGGGCTTATAAGAAAAAATTTCAAATAGAAATAGCAATCATTCCTGGCAAGTTTTCGTTTCAAAATTTTGAATAAATCCAGAAAAAATGGTTCATGTGACTTGTGAGATTTGAGAGTGTAAAATGAAGGTAGCGATCATTGACGAGTGTTATCAATCGGCTGGTTTTGGTGGTATAGCTTTATGGACAAATCGCTTGACTTCTTACTATTCAAGTGTTAAATTAGACTATGAAATTTTTTCTTATCAGAATGGGTTAAAGACGCGCCTTCCGCGAGCATTAAAGCTATTTCCCAATTTGAGGGAAATGATCGTTTATCCGTATCTCGGGAGGCGTTATTTACCAGAGATCCAAAAACAATTCGATATCATTCATTTTACGGCAGCAGTGTCATTGGCTGGCTTTCAGCCGAGTGTCCCCACGGTCGTATCCGTTCACTATTTGCAGACTTTGCAGAATGAAAAATACAAGCGTGTGCTGCCGTTTCGTTATCGATTGATATTTAATCCGATCATCGATCTCTGGTTGCGGCAATTGGAACGAGTGGCCTATCCTCGTGCCGATCGGATCACGGTTTGTAAGGAGGAGTTCAAGCAGTATTTGGTATCTCAATATAACGTCGATCCCAAAAAAGTTGTGATTATCAAATACGGACTTGATCCTGAGCAATATCGTCCGCAATGGGATTGGTCTCAGAAGCAGCGGAGCGTGATCTATGTAGGACGCGGTTCGATCGGCAAGGGATTTGACACTTTGGTGGCGGCGGCGCCGAAAATTAACGGGCAAATCATTGCGGTTGCATCGCGAATACCCAAATTTCTTCAGAAGCAGATCCAGAAGCTTAGCAATTTTCGGGTGGTCAGCGGCATTTCTGATGCGGAGTTGGGCGAGTTGTATCGGAACGCTATGGTTTTTGTCATGCCCTCGCTTTCGGAAGGCAGCCCGCTCTCCACGCTGGAGGCGATGGCCTGCGGCTTACCAGTGGTCTGTACCACCGAAGGCGGTGGCGGATATATCGAGCATGAAATAAATGGGCTCATTTTTCCAGTTCGCGATGCCAATGCCCTGGCAGCGCAGGTCAATCGGATGCTCGATGATCCCAATTTAGCAAAACAATTCGGCCAGCTCAATCGGGCAAAAGTGGAACAACAATATACTATTCCAATTATTGCGGAACAAACGATTGATGTCTATCGACAAATTGTTCAGCATTAATTCGGCTGAATGAGTGCTTAAACCCAATACTTATTTCAGCGAAGTGCTTCATCAAATAAGAAAGGGTCAAATGGTGGCAAAAGGAAAACGAGAACCCCTGAAGCGGAGAGTGAAAGCAAAGGGGACGCCTCGAAAGACCGATCGGTCCATACAATTCTTCTTCGTCTGGGGGATGATCATCGTCTATGTCATCGTTTTCAGTTATCTCAGCATCTATCGATATCGGAGCTATCAGACCAGTGCTTATGATCTGGGGACTATGATTCAGGTGATCTGGAATACCAGCAAGGGCTGGTTCTTGCAAGATAGCATTAATATGGGATATCCTATGAGCCGCTTTTGGATGGCGCATTGGGAATTTATTTTTGTCCTGGTGGCTGCGATCTTCAAGATCATTCCCCATGTTTATACGACTTTAATCCTTCAGACCATTGTGGTTGCTCTCGGAGCCTTGCCGATATACTGGATCGGCAAACTCATCACCCATGACAAATCGACAGCAGCCACATTTTCTTTTGCATATCTGATGTACCCGGCCATTCAAAACGCCAATTTAGCGGACGTACATGGGGTTACTTTCGCCGCGCCATTATTGATATTCACTTTTTATTATTTGATGAAAAGAGATATCAAGCGGTTTTACATCTTTGCGGCGCTCTCATTAATGTGTCGCGAGGACTCGGCGCTGCTGCTGGTGGCTATGGCCATTTACATGATTTTTGTTGTTAAGGAAAAGAAGCATGGCTTAATAGTTGCAGCAGTCAGTGCGATCTGGTTCTTGATCTGGTTCCAGCGCTTGAAAATACGAGCGATTTTGGGCTTGCCCGCCTTTGACATTATGGCCGGGGCTGATACACATTGGAGCCATTTGGGACAGTTAGCCCATGATCCATTATACTTGTTTAAATTCTGGGCCAAAAAATACAACATCCTTTACTTCATTTACATTTTTGCCCCGGTGGTGTTTCTCAGCTTTCTGGGGTGGCGGGTGCTGCTGATTGCAACACCGATCTTCGTGATCAATTTAATCAGCAGCTATTATTACACCCATGACGTGGAACATTATTACAGCGCGACCGTGGCCCCGTTCGTATTTATTTCTGCGCTCTATGGCTTACAAAAACTGAATGAGTTCTTTGTGCACAAGTTGGGACACCGCTTTAAAGAACGAAGCATCCGAGAGAATGTCCTATCCATCGCAGCTACTTTGGTGCTGGTGATTGCCATTGTGATGTTCTTCCTTAAATCCAATGCACTGGATTATCGCTTCTGGAACATCACGCCGCATCATCGAGTGATCGACGAAACCATTGCGACGATCCCTCGGGATGCATCGGTTACCGCGGAACACGGATTGGTGCCACAAGCGGCGATGCGGCATGAGATTTACGTTTTTAATGATAATATCGATAAGGTCGATTACATTCTTTATGATTTCTATGCGCCCTCCGTTCGGTTGGTGACGCGATCGAGCTTTCATGTGCCGTACTATTGGCCAGATAATGATTCTATCCGCGCAGTCATTCGCAATAAAAATTATGGTATCATTCGCTACGAGGACGGCGTCTGTCTATGGCAGCGCGGTGCAGATCATGAACGTGGTATAAGGGAGTTAGCTATCGATGTTGGTGCAGCGATCGAAACATTTTCCAAGAAGGAGATCTTCTCTCCACTTGAGTTTATGGGATATAATCAATTTCCATTACTCAAAGCGTATCATCCCATCGAAGGCAGCGAGGCAATCCGTTGGAACTATGCGATCCATTTCACAGCCTTTTGGTCAATCTCGCAGCGTTTGAATCAAGATCTGCTGATTATTTTCAGGTTCCAATCGGGCGATCAGGTCTTTTACCTGGCTCATGAGCCGGTCTTTGGCGTTTTTCCCACCACAGTGTGGCAACCAGAAGAGATCGTTAAAGACGAAATCTTTTGGGAATTGCCTGAATCCGCGAAATCTGGGCTGTACCAGATCTCAGCCGCTTTCGCAGAACGCGCGACCAGCGAGTTTGAGTCTTTGCCCTTCGTCAAATTATTTGAGCTGAATGTAGAAATACCTCAGGAGCAATAGATGAGTCAATGGAAGATCCCCTTATTTGATAGCGATTATGATCAAGATGAGATTGATGCTGTGATAAAGGTGCTTCAGTCTCGCTGGTTGACCATGGGCGAGATCACGCACCAATTTGAAACACAATTTTGCAATTACATTGGAGCGAAACACGCATTTGCGGTTTCCAATTGTACAACCGCACTTCATCTCGCCAATCTGGTGCTGGATATCGGGCCAGGCGATGAGGTGATCGTGCCTTCATTGACGTTTGTCGCTTCGGTCAATTCAATCCTCTATGCTGGTGCCACACCGGTTTTCGCGGATATCGTCAGCGAGGACGATTGGACAGTTTCCCCAGAAGATATAGAACGAAAGATATCGCCCCGGACCAAGGCGATTTTGGTGGTTCATTACGCTGGTTACCCGTGCCACATGGACCTTATTATGGCCCTGGCACAGAAATATCATCTTGCGGTAATTGAAGATGCTGCTCATGCCCCGGGCGCCTGGTTGAACGGTACGGCTTGTGGTAGTTTTGGAGATTGCGGCTGTTTCAGTTTTTTTTCGAATAAAAATTTAGCCACCGGCGAAGGGGGCATGATCGTCACCAATCGCGATGACCTGGCAGAAAAGATCAAGCTCGCGCGATCGCATGGCATGACCTCGTTGACACTCGATCGATTTAAGGGCCATGCTTATACTTACGATGTGGTTGCATTGGGCTATAATTATCGGCCCACTGAGATCACTTCAGCTCTGGGAATAGTTCAGTTGGGCAGGCTGAAAGCAAAAAATGAACGCCGAGGTCAGTTATGTCGATATTATCAGCAGCAACTTGCGGACGTTCCTGGGATTAAAATCCCGTTTCTCAATCATCCCGGTTTATCCAGTTATCATATTTTTCCAATTCTGCTCGATCCAGATCTGGATCGAACCCGGTTCATGGAGTTCTTGAAGCAACACGGCATTCAAACAAGTATCCATTATCCCCCGGTCCATCGATTTACCTATCATCAGAAGTTTCATCAGGCCATGCATCCCCTGCCAAAGACAGAGGATATTGCCCAAAGAGAGGTAACCCTTCCCCTTTACCCCAGTCTCAGTGTTGAACAAATTGATTACATCGCCGACGTCATTGAAAAATTTGTAATGGGATAACATAAAATTAATTACTGGATGGCATCATATTTGCAATTTTTGGCCTCCACTGAGATGTAGTTGATGAAAATTAAAAAAGTGACATAACATCGAGTGGCGCATCATGCCCAGTATTTTGTCGCGATAGATCCAGCAATATCAAAGAAAAGACAATATGTAAATTGGCCAGGCATTGGTCGCCATCATGAGCCAGACGAAGTTGTGTCGCTCTGTTTCATGGAAATACGATGTATTAAAATTGAAACCGTTCATGATGCAATCATAGACGGCGATCGCTCTGGCGATTCAGGGTACTTAAAATCTGCATTAACGGGCTTAAAAAATGGTTTGATCGGCTCTCGGATGGCTTCGATGATGAAATGGATAAAGAAACAGGCGATGATAATCGTTTGATCGAATCTATCAGCGCAAGCGTTCCAATGCCAGTTCAGGCGGAGGGGGTAACTTCTGGCCTGGCAGATTGATCCAGGCAAGATGATGCAATCAAGAGGGATTTTGTGAAAAAGATATTGATTACAACCAGTACTTTTCCGCGATGGCGTGGCGATACTGAACCAGCGTTTATATCGGATATGGCCCAGGCTTTGTCTCGCCATTTTAATGTGTTCGTTTTGGCCCCTCATGCCAAAGGTGCCAGCAAGCAAGAGACGTGGGGCACTGTCGAGGTGCGAAGATTTACCTATATGGTCCCTCATCAATGGCAGCGGCTATGTTACGGTGGTGGGATTTTCGCCAATCTATTGAAGAGCAAATTAAATTATCTGTTAATACCGTTTCTTTTTCTTTTCGAAGCCATCGCTGTGATCCGTTTAGTAAAAAAGGAGCACATCGATCTGCTTTATGCCAATTTTGCTGTGCCGCAGGGGCTGGTGGGGGTGTTGATCAAGCGATGGATCAAAATCCCGGTAATCGTGAATGTGCTGGGTGGGGATATCGGCATCTCGAATGCGATGCTCCGATATTTTGTGAAGTATAGTCTTCAGCGAGCAGATCACATTGTGGCGCTCACACCGGCGTTGCGGGACGCGATCCAACAGCTTGGCATCTGCGAGCGGGAGATTTCGATCATGCCGTTGGGGGTGTATACTGACTTGTTTAGTCCCGATTTTCGCGATGAAAAAATCCGGCAGAAATATGTGGCGAATGGCGCGCCGCTGCTTTTGTTCGTGGGACGATTGGTGGAGAAAAAGGGAGTGGCCTATTTGATCAAAGCGATGCCAGAGGTGTTACAACGATTTGATCGATCGAAGCTGCTGATCATTGGCAATGGTCTGTTGGCAGATGAGCTGAAGCGGCTGGCGCAGCAATTGGAATTGACCGATAGCGTCTATTTCGAGGGCGATATTGACAATAAAAAACTGCCTCAATACTATGCCTCTGCCGATATCTTTATTGGGCCATCTGTGATTCCTGCGAGCGGAGACCTGGAGGGTCAGGGCGTCGTGTTCTTGGAGGCGATGGCATCGGGCTGTTGCACCATCGGGACGAACATTGGTGGGATTCCGATGAGCGTGGTTCATGAGAAAAGTGGGTTATTGGTGGAGCAAAAGAACCCACAACAAATCAGCCAGGCGATCCTCAGAATCCTGGAAGACGGTGAATTGAGAGAGCGATTGAAACGCGAGGGTCGACAGTTTGTCATCGAAAACTTCGATTGGCGGGCAATTGCCAGTCGCTATCAGGAATTGTTCGAGCGATTTATGGGGCGAACCGATGCAAATTGAGCGGCTCACACGGGCACGACTTGATGGGTTTTATCAATTCAATCAAGCGATCGATCCGATTCGCAACGATTTCGTGGAACGGTTCGAATTTATGGTGCTCAGGCATCCGCGGATCGCTGAAGCAACAGATTTGCCGGTGGTCATTGCTGTCGATGAGACGGGACAGATCATCGGACAGCACTTGCATCAGCCGTGTCAGTATTATTGGCGCGGAACGCAATCCGATGGGTATTATGGCTATGATTTCTATGTGCAGGAGGGCCTGCGCGGTCGCGGCATCGGCAAAGCGCTGGCGAAAGCTGCAAGTCAGCAGTTTTACCCGCATTTTGGAGTCGGGGTCGCCAAAGCATCCCAGAAAATTTTAATTGATCTGGGAAATCGTACCATCGGCAGTCTGTTCGTTTATCTCTGGATTCGCAATTGGCTGAGTCCCGTCAAATTCGCAATGGATAAACTTAACTTGCGAAATCCATCTTTGGCATCGGCACAAGTCAGGCAAAATAGATTTCCTGAACGAATTCGCATTGGCAATTTTCGATTTCGATTGATTACTGTATTGGCCGAATGGCACGATGAATATTGGGATCCTGATACGCTTGAGTTCGCTCGATCCTTAGAATTTTTGCAGTGGCGTTTTTTGATGCATCCGAACCGATATTATTTCTATCTACTGGAAGAACCCAATGCAACGGCCTATGTGGTGTTGAGAAAGATCGAGGCCAAGGGGCTGTGCCTGTTGGGGATGATCGATTATCGTGTGCCGAAAAACGATGCACTCCGATGGGCAGCCGTGATCAGGCTCGCCAAACAGTTGGCGAGGCTTGGGCGTTTCGATGGGATTTTGACCATGAGCTCGCATCGGTTCTTTGATGCAATGCTCAAACGAAAGGCATTTTGGCGCGTCGGCAAGCCGATTGTCATCTTGACCAATGCTCAAATCGAGATCGAACCAGATCGCGTGGACCAACGCACCGCAGTATTCGCCACAATGGCGGATTCTGATCTTGATTTCTTTTTCCAATTTTGATTTCGGAGGGAACGACATTCCTTATGCTGATTTATTTGAGAACCATTGTCAGAAACTTCATTGGAGCAATGATAGCAATTTGGTTGTTGATAAAACACCGCTATCATTGCTCAGATCGAAATACAACGAGCGACGATGCGATCACCCCGCTGTTTTTTCATCGCATCGGCAAAAGACTTTTTTCTAAATGTGTCCTTTGGTTGAAAGCACAGGGTTATTATTTTATCTCTACTGAACAAGTCATCAACTACATCAAAGGTACTGCTTCAATTCCAAAAAAAGCTGTTTGGATCACCTTTGATGATGGTTGGGAAGATAACATCGAAAATGTTATTCCAATAATCATCAAATACGATATTCCAGTGACATTTTTTATCAGCACCGATCCGGTCGAGAATGGTGGGGTGTTTTGGTGGAGCTATGTAACCAGATATGGCAAGTATTTGACAGCGAATAAGACCATTCGGGAAATGCGAAAGATCAGCGAGCAACAGCGGGAACAGTTGATCGAGCAACTGGAGTGCCGTTTTGCGCGTCTAATGCCGCGTGAAGCCATGACCATCAATGAGATAAGATCGATTGCAAAGCTTCCTCAGGTAGAAATCGGTTGCCATACAGCGCATCATGTCATAATGTCCCAGTGCAATGATCAGCAATTGGATGCTGAAATTCAGACCTCAAAGGAAAAATTGGAGCGCTGGATCAATCGGCCGATAAAGTTTTTTGCATATCCTGAAGGAGATTATAATTTTCATATTCGGGAGATGATTCAAAAATACGGGTTCGAAATGGCCGCAACGACAGAGAACCGCGTGGTGAAAAGGAACGAGAACTTATTTGCGTTGCCACGATTTTGGGTTCGAGGAGAAGGTTTTTTTTGCGAGGCCAAATGCCAGATGCTCGGCATCTGGGTGCCCTTTGTCATGAAGATAGAGAAATTATTCAATGCAGAATTTGAATGGGAGAGCCTGTTTGGCCAGGTAAAGGCTATGTTCGCAGAGATGCTCAAGCTAATTTTTGCAGGGGAGATAGTTTGGAAGTCCTTTATCGCATGAATAACAGTTTAGTGTGAGTGAATGACGATTTATGAAAATTGCTATCATGGGGATCCGTGGGATCCCAGCGAATTATGGTGGGTTCGAGACCTTTGCTGAGAATTTGAGCACTCGATTGGTGCAAAAAGGACATCAGGTGACTGTTTATGGGCGGACCAATATCATTGATTATCGGGAGAAATATTACAAAGGTGTGGAGCTCGTTCTGCTGCCGACGATCAGCCACAAATATTTTGATACAGTGGCGCATACTTTTTTGTGTGTCCTCCATTCGCTCACCCGGAAATACGATGTGATTTTGATATGCAACAGCGCCAATGCGATTTTCTCTTTTATTCCGCGACTTGGTCGGCCGCGCGTAGCGATCAATGTGGATGGTCTGGAGTGGCAGCGCGATAAATGGAACCTGGCAGGTAAATTGTTCTATCGCGTTTCAGAATTTTTAGCAACGATTCTCTCTGATCAAGTCGTTACAGATTCGATTTTTATCCGAGAATATTATTTGAAGCGATTCAAAAAATTTTCAACCTATATCCCTTATGGTGCTCCGACGCAAAAGGAATTGACCACTGAGGTGCTTGATAAGTTCAATGTGAAGCCGAACCGTTATATTTTGTACGTCAGTCGCATGGAGCCGGAGAACAATGCACATCTGGTGGTTAAGGCGTTCGAGCAGGTCAAAACCGATTTGAACCTTGTGATGGTGGGTGACGCTCCGTATAGTACCGATTATATTCGAAAATTGAGATCGACCAAAGACCCTCGGATCATTTTTACTGGATATGTGTTTGGCAAAGGCTATCGGGAGTTTCAATCCCATGCGTATTTGTATGTTCAAGCGACCGAGGTGGGCGGCACCCATCCCGCTTTATTAGAGGGAATGGGCTTTGGGAATTGCGTCCTGGCTAATGATGTCCCAGAACATCGCGAGGTTATTCGGGATGCCGGTCCCTATTTTAAGACCAGCGATTGGCAGGATTTGCGCGACAAGATGCAATTTCTGGTGGATCACCCAGAGGTGGTCGAGCAATATCGAACCAAAGCGGTGGCTCGCATCCAGGAAGCCTATACCTGGGATCGGATCACCGATCAATATGAGAAATTGTTCATGAAAATGAACGGCCGGCGTAACGGCAAGCAGACAAATTGAGGGATGACGGTGGCGTTGAAAACAATTATCTCCAAAAAATATTATGCAATACTTCTGCTGCTGGGAGTGGCCGGCGTACTACGGCTGTTTTATCTTCGCTTTGAGTACGCTGCTGGTTGGGATGAAATCAATTATTTGAAATTGGGAGCCAGCGGGGCGATCCATGGCTGGAAACAGGTACTCCATCCGTATTGGTCGCCTCTATATCCATTTTTCATCGCATTCACGGGTAAAATCATCCCGGATATCGAACTGGCAGGTCGTCTTGTCTCGCTGCTGTTCGGAGTGCTTTTGATCGTTCCATTTTACATTTTAGTTGAAAAATTGTTTTCACGAAAAATCGCCTTGCACAGCAGCCTGATTATCGCCCTTTTCCCAATGCTGATCGAAAGCAGCGTTTCTGCGCTCACAGAATCGCTCTACATTTTCCTTGCAGTCATTGGAGTTTTGATCGGTCTTTTAGCATTGAAGAAAGGCTCCGTTACATACGCAGCGGTCACTGGGGCGCTGTTCAGCCTGAGCTACCTTACCCGGCCAGAGGGATTTGGTTTGTTGATCGTTTTTGCCTCAGTCGCTGTGGCGATGTTGATTTATCAAAGAGTCCATAAGCAGGGTACCACGCTCCATTGGGTGGTGATCAGCACGGTTGCTTGTTTTTTTATCATCGGCGCTCCCTATTGGTATTATCTGCATCAGGCGACTGGCCGATGGACGCTCAGTTCCAAAGGCACGGCCAATTTGCATGGCGCTATTACCGCGATGGAGCATAAAAACCAATCGCTCAATCCATGGCTGTTATTGAATGAAGACAATACCCATTTACCAGATGATGATATTTATCATACTGGAGAATTTTTGAAAAATTACCAGCCAGCCGATCAGCAGGGACAATCCGACATCACAAGCAGCAAGGGACTCAGCACGAATTCGTTTCGCTTTTTCAAAAAGTATGTGAGAGATTTTCATGAGGTCAATACCAGGGGAGTCGGTTCGGTTTTGGGTCTGCCATTATTGCTGCTGGGCGTATTGGGTCTGTTCGGCCGAACTGGAACACATGATAAGCTCTGGCAGGATGTTTATCTGTTAAGCTATGTGATATTTTTCTGGATCATCCTTATTCCTGTTTTTCATGTCACGGAGCGTTATTTACTGCCGATGGTCCCGATCGTTTTGATCTGGAGCGCAAGGGGTATCGACCCATTGGTCGAATGGATCCAATCATTGATGACGGCACTTTCCGATGTCTGGAACAACAAATTGTCGTCCCTGTTTCCCGTTATGATCGTGATGTTACTGATCGGCAGCTTTATCGCGCCTGGATTAATCCGAATGGCGCTGAAAAATCCCTCTGCACCCGATCAATGGGCTGAGCCGATCGAAATGAAAAAAGCTGGGCTTTGGATGAGAGGGCATTGCCAACAACCGCCGGTCATCATGGCCTGGAACCATGCAATTAGCTTTTATGCTGGAAATTATGATATCCGACAGACAGTGTCAATTCCTCAAAACCAATTGGATCGGGTGCTGGCGTATGCCAGGAATCGGGGGGCTAAATATATTGCGCTAAACGAAAAAAATAAGCAAGATTTTCCCACGATCAGCTATCTATTGGACGAGACCCAGGCCCCGGCCACGCTAAAGGTGGTCTATAAGGATGATTCGATCCATGGCCTCAAGACAATCATTTACGAAATTGTAGATTAATTCATCCGAATCGAATGGCCTGTACAGGCAGGCTATTAAGATCTCGAAAAATGAGATTGGATTGATCGAATGAAAGTATTAATGGTCAACAAATACTACTATATCAAAGGGGGATCGGAGCGATATCTGTTCGATGTAAAGACATTGCTGGAACAGCACGGGCATGAAGTGATTCCATTTGCCATGAAAGATGAACGGAATTTTCCATCGGAGTACCAGCATTATTTTGTTGACCATGTCGATTATGATGCACCTTTCAGTTTGAAGAAGCTGAAAGAAGCCGCACGGCTGATCTATTCGTGGCATGCCAGAGAAAAGATCGAGGCATTGATCGAGGCGACCCGGCCAGACATCGCCCATGTGCACATGATTGACCACCAGATTTCGCCAGCGATTCTTCATTCGCTTCGCCGCTATGGCATTCCGGTGGTCCAAACCGTGCACCAGTACAAATTGGTTTGTCCAAATTATCGCTTCTACATCGAGCATAACAATCAGATCTGCGAACGCTGTGTGCCTGGAAAATTTTATCAGCCGATATTGACGCGATGTCACAAAAATTCTCTAACTGCGAGCCTGTTGATCGCTGTTGAGGCTTACTGTCATCATTGGCTGGGCACCTATCGGAAACATGTTCGGCTGTTCCATACGCCATCAGCGTTCATGAAGCAAATGCTGGTGCGCGGCGGGATCGACGAGCAGAAGATCGAGCATCATTTTTTATTGACCTGGCTGGATCAATTTCCATTCAGTCCTTACTATGAAGACTATTTTGTTTATCTCGGCCGACTTTCGCCCGAAAAGGGGGTGTTGACCTTATTAAAGGCTATGACTCGGATCAATCGGTCCAAATTGGTGATTGTGGGCGATGGGCCGCAGCGGGCTGAGCTCGAACGATTTGTTCAAGAAAATGGCATCAAGAACGTCGAGTTCGTTGGGTACAAGACCAAAGGCGAAGTCAAAGAACTATTGAGTCATGCTGCGTTCACGGTAGTGCCTTCGGAATGGTACGAAAATTCACCTTTGGTCATCTATGAAGCCTTTGCCATGGGCAAACCGGTAATTGGAGCGACTATTGGAGGCATCACCGAATTTATCGAGCCGAACAAGGATGGGCTGCATTTTTCGCCAGGTAATGACAAACAATTGGCGGAGTGTATTCAATCATTATTGGATCGTCCTGAAACGCTCCCTGAGTTGGGCAGAAACGCTCGGACTAAAGCAGAGCAGTTGTTCTCACCCGAAGAGCACTACCAATGGCTCAGCCGCATCTACGAACGGCTGATGAGCCGATGAACGGTTATGATAATAAAACAGGAGCTATGAATTGATGGATTGAGGTAATTTTATCGCATTAAAGATTCTGCTAAACAGCGGAGTTGCCAGTAATTACCATGTATTTTAAACGGACTGAGGGGGACAGCGAGAATTAGAGTTGTTACATATCTCACACTACACGATGAAAATTTGAACCATGCGATCGGATTTGATATTTTTCATCCTGGTGGCCATTGTAATCGCCATCGGTTTGGCGGTCTCCAAGCGACCGCGCCATTTTCTGCTGGCATTTGCACTCATTGCCATTCCCTGGCAAGGCGGGTTATGGATTTCGTTTTTGATGGTCGATCTGAGATTGGTGTACATTCTGCTGATCGCCGTATTGATTCATATCCATGTGGTTGGACCAAAGCTAAAAAAGGGTGATCGCTTCTATGCCCCGATAGCTTATCCCGGAGTGGCCATTATGGTTTGGGGGTTGATCTCTACGCTGACGGTGGCCTATAATATCAATTATGGCCTGAAAGGCGTGTTCTTTTATGCGATGAATTTAGTCATCTTCTATTGCGTGGTAAACACGATCCGAACGCCAGAGGATATGGAGTACATTTTGAAATGGTATATGGTCGGGCTGTTATTTCAGAGCGCGGTGGCGACGCTTCAATTTACCAATATCATTTTCAAAGTGCCCATCCTTGGGGAGGAGCGGGCTGGCGAAATGTACTGGCGCAAAGGCGGTACCTTTATTCACCCCAACCAATGCGGCATGTACCACATGATCATGATGCCGCTGGCATTGCGTATGGCCATGGGGGCAGCAGTACAGAAAAATTGGAAAAAAACTGCGTTCTTCGCTTTTATTTTCGCAATTGGCATTGTGGGCATCTTCTCAACGTTCAACCGCGGCTCGTGGCTAGGCCTGGCTTTTGGCATCACGGTGATGTTCGCTTATAACCTGGTTCGTATCCGAAGCAAGAAGCTGAAGCGCGTCCTAATGGGGATGGCAGCCATTGGCGCCATCGGATTTGTGATCTTCTTTGCGCGATACGGCGATACGTTGACCGAGCGGCTATTCAAGAGCGACGTGGAAGGGATTAAAGAGGGTCGCTTCGAATTACAGCAGGCCTCCTATGATATCATTAAGGCGAATCCAATTTTTGGCGTAGCGCCGTGGAACTATCAATTTCACATGACAACAGTGATCTTTGTTCATAACCTGTATTTGTTGATCACTGCTGAGAATGGAATTATCGGGTTGTTGTTCTTTTTGTGGTTTCTGGCCATGTATCTGCGGGAAACGCTGAAGGGGATGAGGTCGAAATTTGTTTTCCTTGCCAATATTAGCAGCGGGTTGTTCGCTTCATTAATGGGGTTTCTGCTGGCATCCTATCCTGGGCCAGACTATTTTACTGAGCATGCTGTGGGTATTAATATCTGGGCGCTGGCTGGGATTGCCGTAGTTTTAAATCGATTGGACCGGCAGTTGAATGCCATGATGAAGCAACAGAAGATGAAGGCAATGAAAAGCCAAACACGATCAGATGAAAAAGTAATCGTTCAACCGAGTATGACTTAACATAAAGCATTGAAGAGGGACATTCCATGGCAGTATTATCTTTTAGCAATGAGCATGAAGCGGGTGCATCGATAGTAATTAACGGTAAGATTGTAGCCGCCATTAATGAGGAACGGCTCACCCGTGTGAAAAATCAGGATGGTTTTCCAGAAAAATCGATTCAGGAGGTCCTCCGGCTATCCAATTTGACCCCGGATGATATTACGGATGTCATTATTCCGGAGATCAGCAAAGTGAAAGACTTTTTCACGAACGTGCTGCGTCACTTTCCTGGACAGCTTTTTTATAAGGGCAAGGGCAAATTGCCTGGCTTTGTCGATATTTTGCGCCACTTTTTGATGACCAATTTTATTTTGATCAAGGGATATGCCCGGTCGCTGGTCACCCATCGTCGCGATGAGAAGCGCTTGAAAAAGATGTTCCCCAAAGCTCGCTTTCATCGGGTGGAGCATCATATCACTCATGCGGCCTCGGCGTTTTTCACCAGTGGTTTTGAGAAATCGCTCATTATCACTTCCGATTATTGGGGCGATTTTGTCACCACTATGGTTTCGATCGGCGAGGGCAAAAGGATTACACCAGTTGCGAAAAGCTACTATCCTGCTTCACTGGGGCACTATTACGCCAGCGTGACCAAATGGCTGGGGTTCAAAGCGAATCGGCATGAGGGCAAAATTCTTGGCCTCGCGGCGTACGGCAATCCCCAGTCGCCAGCTTATGATATGATGAAAGATATCCTGGAATGCGATGGGCTGACCATCAAAGCGCCATTCATGATCGGCCGATTGTGGCATCATAAAGCCCCGATCTTGAGGAAGAATTGCATGATGCAGAAGATGGTGGAGCAATTTTCCCGCGAGGATATCGCAGCCGTGTTCCAGCGCCGGTTCGAGGAAGTGGTGACCGACTTGGTGCGCAATGCGGTCAAAAAGTTTCATATCGAAAATATCGTTTTGGCCGGGGGGAGTTTCTCCAATGTAAAACTCAATCAGCGCATCTTTGAGGTTGAAGGGATCGAGCGCATCTACATCTTCCCCAACATGACCGACGGAGGGATCGCCTCTGGCGCTGCCCTATTCTACGATATCAATCAAAATGGCAGCTACGGTTCGGTGCTCGATGATGTGTATTTCGGACCGGGCTTCAGCGAGGAGGAGATCGAGGCGGAATTGAAAAAGTTCAACCTGAAATATGAGCGCTATGATGATATCGAGCGAAAGGTCGCAGAGTTGTTGGCGAATGAGCATGTGGTGGCGCGTTTCAATGGCAAAATGGAATATGGCCCGCGGGCGTTAGGGAATCGTTCGATCCTGTATCAGGCGACCGATCCCACGGTGAACGATTGGCTGAACAAAAAACTCCGGCGCACCGAGTTCATGCCGTTCGCGCCAGTTACGCTCAAGGAATATGCGGAGGACTGTTACATCAACCTCAAAGGGGCGGAATATCCGGCGCGATTTATGACCATCACGTTTGATTGCACGGATTACATGAAGAAGATCTCGCCAGCCACAGTCCATGTCGATGGAACGGCGCGGCCTCAATTGATCGAAGAGCGTGAAAATCCCAGCTATTATCGCATCTTGAAAGAGTATCACCGACTGACCGGGATCCCGACGCTGATTAATACCAGCTTTAACATGCACGAAGAGCCGATCGTTTGCACGCCGAATGACGCCATTCGTTCGTTCTTGCAGGGGCATCTGGAATATTTAGCGATCGGGCCATTTTTGGTGAAACATGAAGCGGGTGAAAAGCATGTGCCCGGGGAGCAAGTGGTGATCCCTGATTAAGGGGAAAATGATAGATTTCATGTGGAAAACCAACGCAGCAGCTTTAAAAGAATTTGATAACGATCGGCGTCATCGGGTCTAATCAGGTTCGCGGCTGTTCGCCAATGATGAATGGTGCGGATCATTGTATTGGGGGTCGACTGTGTCAGAGTGGTCCCAGGAAAATTGCTGCATCACAATGATCCCTGAAAGCGAAACAGAATTCGCTGGCGAAAGCCGGTCATACCGATGGGTCGTTCGGGTTCTTGTCCAGAAAGAGACAGCAGCTCGTGCGGCTGCAAAAAAGCTGGCAAAATTGGATGCAGTGGCTGCGGAGTGATGATATTGATTGAGAAAGATGATTCATGAGAAATGGCAAGATAAATATGCTGCAACTGGTCAATGGCTTTGCCATTGGCGGTGGTGAGATGAAGGTTTTAGAGCTGGTGCAGCGGCTGGACAAAGATCGCTATCATATTACGGTTTGCAGCGTGGGGCAAGGGGGTCCATTGGAGGCTGAATTTCGGAAGGCGGCGCCCCGGGTGGAGATTTTCGAGAAGAAATTCAGCTTTGATGTCACGCTGGTGAAAAAAGTCGCCCGGTTGATGAAAGAGCAACGGATCGACTTGGTCCAGACCACGCTATTCTATGCCGATGTCATCGGCGCCTACGCGGCCGCGCTGGCTAAAGTGCCCGTGGTTATTTCCTGGGAGGCCGTGACTGGACCGTTTCGCTGGTATCATTCCTGGTCCTATCAATTGGCCATGCAGAAGATCGATCGGGTTGTGGCCGTGTCTGAGGATATTCGGCAGCGTGTCATTCGTGAGCGGAATCTTCCCCCAGAGAAGGTGGTGACCATTCATTACGGGGTCGATCTGACTCGATTTGCCCCGCAGGACCAGCATCTGCGGCGCGAGGAGATCGGCGTATCCGATGACCATCTGGTATTGGGCACGGTGGCGCGGTTCGATCATCCCAAAGGACATAAGTATTTGGTGGCAGCAGCGCCAGCGATCGTTCAGCAGTTTCCCAATGTTCGGTTCGTTCTGGTTGGAGATGGGCCGCTGCGCCAGCAAATAGAGCAACAGATCGAAGCATCGGGAGTCAAAGATCACTTTGTGCTGCTGGGCTTTCGAAGGGATATCACCCAATTGCTGGGCTTGTTCGATCTGTTTATTCTGCCGTCATTATCGGAGGGATTGCCCAATGCCGTGCTGGAGGCCATGGCGTGTTCGAATCCCGTGGTGGCAACAGCCGTCAACGGCGTGGTAGAGGTCGTTGATCATGGCAAAACTGGATTGTTAGTCCCTCCAGCAGATCCAGATCGGCTGGCTGCTGCAGTGATCGAGTTGCTCAGCTCGCCGGCTCGTTTGAAACAAATGGGACAGCAAGGACGAGAACGGGTGGCCATGTTTTTCTCGGTAGAGCAACAGATCAGCAAATTCGAAGCGCTGTATCAATCGCTTTATGAGCAAAAGGTACATAAAGGAATTGCTGCATGAAGATTCTCTATTTTAATTATATGTATGATCTCTGGGGCGTATCGTTGGGCTCCACAATCAAGGCCATTGAGCTGATGAAGGCGCTGGGGGATTTTGGTCATGAGGTGAAAGTGATGTGGCGTCGCGAGCAGGAAAATTTCAACAATGGCAATCATGTCCCCCGTAAACCGCCATCAAAAATGAAACAGGCGGTGGCTAAATGGTTGCATGAGCCCAATCAAATCCTGAATAACCTGAAATTCTATTGGGAAGAAAAGCAGATCCTGAAAAAAGAGCAACCAGACCTGCTGATCTCTCGGCTGGAAGCATATACAATTTCATCGATCTTGCTGGCGAATAAAATGGGAATCCCTGTGATTGTCGAAGCGGATGGCCCAGTGGCCTATGAGAAGATGAACTTCCAGGACCAATTCTGGACGCATCAGCGGCTGGTGGATTATTTTGAGGTGGCGGCGCTGAAGAATTGCGCTCTGAGTTTTACAGTTTCCCATCAGTTGAAACACTATTTCATGAACAAAGGCGTGCCAGGCGATACGATCCATGTGATCCCCAATGGCGCGGACCCGGATCGCTTTCGGCCCGATCTTCCGTGTGAGGATGTGAAACAAAAATATCAATTATGGGATCATCTGGTAATCGGGTTTGTTGGTTCGTTCCATTACTGGCATGGCGTCGAGAATCTGATACGGATCATTGAAGCCACGGTCCAAAAGCATCATCGGGTGAAGTTCTTGATGGTGGGGGACGGAGGGCCATTGAAACAATCGTTAGGAGAATTCATCAGCTCGAATGGCCTGGCTGGCAAGGTTCACCTCACTGGCCTGGTGAAACATCAAGAGATCCCCCGCTATATAGCGGCGATGGATATCGTGCTGGCGCCTTATCCCAGATTAAAATTTGACTACTATTCGCCAGTGAAACTATATGAGTATTTGTCCAGCGGTAGAGCGGTGGTTTCCAGCCGAATGGGGCAGATCGGGGAGGTCATTCGAGATGGGGAGAACGGTTTTTTGTGCGAGCCAGATGATATTAGCGCAATGACGCGGAAGATCACCACGCTCATTGAATCGCCAGAATTGATACAACGGGTTGGCGCCCAAGCGCGGGCAGATGTATTGCAACATTATACCTGGAAAAAACGAGGACAACAATTGGCAGCATTGTGCGAACAGGTTGTCAATGATGCTGCATCGGGCCAGCAACGTCCTTTTTAATCCTGAAGATCATCGCTGGTCTGATTGAAATTTGCCAGGCCAGGCATTTATTGGTCGCAACCAGCGACATGACGGAGAGAAATGGAAACAGCAAAAAGACTGACAATCAATGCGATTTTTATCATGGTCGCAAAAGGGCTGCAACCCATTATTTCATTTGCCATGGTCTTAGCCATTGGCAGAAAATTGGGTGTGACAGCGTTTGGCATTTTCTCCACTGCGATCTCACTGGTTTTGATCTTTCAGATCATTGCCTCGTTCGGATTGCGAAACCTCATCACCCGAGAAGTGGCCAAGCATCGCGATCAAGTAGCCCTGTACATTATCAATAGCCTTTATATTGCGATCCCGCTGTCGCTGATCGCTGCCGCTCTCATGGTGATCATTGTCAATTTTGTCCTGCAATTGGATGCAGAGGCTGCACGAATGACCAGTCTTTTGGCGCTCTCGCTCATGGCGACGGCTGTGTTGGAATGCTTCGAGGGAGTTCTGGCTGGTGTTGAAAAGATCAAAATAATCTCGTACATCTATCTGGCAGAAAATATCATCAAAGTGGGCGTCTGTGTAGGGCTGATCCTGATGGGCTATCAGTTGCTGGCCGTCATCGTGGTGCATATTGTCACCCGATATTTGGCCGTGCTGCTCTATTTACCTTCAATGATGAAGCTCGGTCATCGCACCAAGCTGAAACCCGATGTGGCATTTATCAAACAGCTCATGAAAACCGCCTATATTTTCGCGCTGATCATGGTGTTGGTGACCATGTACTGGAATATCGATGTGGTATTTTTAAATAACATCGCTGGCAACGATGCGGCTGGCATATATTCTGGGGCCAAACGATTTGTGCTGTTTTTGATCACCCTGATCCAGAGTTTTTTCACGGCGTTTTTCCCGGTTATTTCTGGACTCTATGAATCCCGGGCCGATCAATTCCAATATGCTTGCAAAAAGACGTTGCAATATCTAATGGTGGTGACTGTTCCAATAGCCATGATCATGACCCTGATGGCGAATAAGATTTTCTATTTCACCTTTGGGCCGGGGTTCGAACAATCCGCCAGTGTTTTGAAGATCTTGATATGGATCATTATTCCCTATTCAATGTCTCAAGTATTCGCCTATGCGCTTCTGGCCAGCAATAACCAGAAGATCGATCTGCGGGTGAACGGCATTGGTTTGGTGTGCAACATCATCCTGACGCTGGTGTTGAGCCAGCAATTTGGCTATATTGGAACCAGTATTGCCGCGCTGGTTGCGATTTTCATCTATGTTGGGCTGCAAATTCCATTTGTATTCAAACGACTGATCAAGTTCGATTATATGAAAATGGGCGCCATTGCTGGGAAACTCGTGGTGAGCGCCGGGGTCATGGTGCTGGTGATTCGGCTGCTCGATCGGCTCTTTTTTGTTAGTCTGGCGGCCCTGGCAGCGCTGATCTATGTCGCCCTATTGTTCTTGTTTAAAACATTTGCACCAGAAGATGTGGATTTCATCAAAGGCCTTCTTAAAAAGAAGTCCACAGAAGAGATCTCAGTGCAAAGAACCGCATAACGAACGCCCGAAGCGAAGGCTGTAGCGCTGACGATGAGAATTATGTTACGATTGGTTGTTCTGGTCATATTTTTGCTATGAAAATAGACGCTTCAGGCGACCGGCTGATTTTATCAACTGGCTATCCTGTGGATGAAGAATTAGACTGGTGAGGGATATCGAGCGATCTATCTGGAAGAAGAAGATGATGATGTGAACCAATGAAGGAGAGAGACCATGCGAAAAACGACAATGATGATCGCCAGCATCTTGCTGAGCATTGTGTTCAGCTATGCTCAGGTAGATCATCGGTATCCCCGGTTGGGCATCCATCAATGGTCGGGTGCTCCGGACGAATGGTATGCCCAGTTTGATCTCATCAGCACGGCGCTGATCGATGTGGAGTGGGCGAAACGGATCAAACGGCTCAATCCAGATGTGTTTATTTTGCCCACCAGCGATTGGAATGCTGGCACGTACATCGAGCCGTTCCCAGATGAATGGTACATCAGACGGGCTGATGGGTCGCGGATTGAGTATGGCGGGCCAAATACTTTTTATGCCAATCTATCGGATATCTGCCCCAGATCGTCGATGTACGGTGGCAAGCGCGTCTGCGATTATTTGCCCGAATTGCTGATGCAGCGAGTCGATTTGACCGTGTTCGATGGCATTGCGACGGATGGGCTGTATTATCAGGATAAAGAGCTATGGAATTACCATGTGGTCAGCGATAACCTCGGTTGGGACACCGATCTGGATCGCAATGGCGTCAATGACTTTAACGAACACGGCGAGGAGTGGGTGGTCAATCACTGGAACGCTGGGATTGACATCCTGTTTCAGAAACTGCGCCAGTTGATGCCAGCCAATAAATTATTAATGGTGAATTCAGGTTCATGGCACTACCATCATCATCCAGAAACCAATGGCGTTTTTTTAGAGCACTCTTACGGTGGAGTGACCTGGAGCTGGTTCACTTATATCTATGATCGATTCATGCAGTCGCTGCGCAAGCCGAACACGATTTTTTTGGATTACGATGGCGACAGCAAAAATGATTTTCGCGATATGCGGTTTCAGTTGACCACCACGCTTTATGGAAATGGGTATTTTAGCTACTCGGATCCTGGGTCTCATGAGCATTATTACAACAAGTTTTACGATGAATATCTGGTTGATCTGGGGTATCCGAAGGGGCCGATGCAGCAAATCGGCAGCACGGGTGTATGGGTTCGGTTTTTTGATAATGGGGCTGCCATTGTCAATGTAAGCGGTGCGCCGCAATGGGTTCGAGATGCAGACATGAAAACCATTGCTGGGTATGAGGGCCCTTATTATCGATTTCTGGGCGGTCAGGATCCGACTCATAATAATGGGCAGTTGTTCGACAATGTCCAATTGTGGGGGGGCAAAGATAATTCTGGCAATATTGGCGATGGCTATTTGTTATTGAAAGCCCCGAAGACCATCGTCTATAGCATCATCATCGATGATGTGGATATGGGAACATCCCCAGGGACGCCACCACCAGAATTCATCGGCAGATGGGAACATTACCCGGACCCAATCCCTGGCAATCCCTACTACACGATGCGGGTTGCCGATTGGTTTGGCATGTTTGCTTACGCCTACACATCCCCAGGAAATGGTGAATCGAGGGTGATCTATCGACCCACCATTGGGGTGCCAGGCTATTATCAGGTGTTTGAATGGCATGGATGGCATGAGTGGGCCATCGATGACGAGGCCACCAACGTGCCGTACACCATCAAATACCACAATGGTCAGAAAAGCGGGATGATCAATCAAAAGAAGGATCATGGTCGCTGGAATTCTTTGGGCTTGTATTATTTTCAGAGTGGAACGTCAGGCTATGTGGAATTGACCAACAAAGCCGACGGTGTGGTGATCGCGGATGCCATCAAATTTGAATATCGCGGTGATAATCCAAATGTAGATATCACGCCGCCTAACCCGCCGCAAGGCGTCAAAGTCATCAGGGGCAACAATTGATTGCGCGCTTTAACGGGCCGATAGGCTATTATATCGGCACCACAATGATATCTCCAATGCGCAATTTTTGCCAGGTGACAGCATATTACCGATTGCACGCACGGCATCATGAACTTTCAACAATATCGGTGGAATTAATGCATCATAATAGGGCAAAGGCCTCGAGGCAAGCCCGTTCAGGGCTTCTCAGGCCATTAACGATTCTGGTTGTATTCGTCATTGGACTTACGATTTTGTCATTGCTGAACCGATCGCTCATTATGCGAGTCGTGGCAAAAAATCCGATCGCTTTCCAATATGCGATGAAAGGTCGAGCGATGTTGGCCCGGCTGGGTTGGTCTTATCATGGAGCGCATTCGTCTCCAGTCGAAATGAAACCTTTGCCAGCGCAAATTGCTATCACGGTCGATCTGGCGCAAAGCAAAGGCAGATATCAGCAGTTTTGGGGCGGCTTTGGCTACAATTCATTCAAAGCTGGCTCATTGGATGCCAACAATCAGAAGCTATTTCAAATGATAGTCGCTGCAAATCGCAACAATCCCGGTACGTTTAATTATGTACGGGCATTCAATATCTTTACGAACGGGTCGGCCGTGACCCAATTCGGCCAGGGGTGCGATATTTATAGCGAAGATGCGATGGGTAACCCGCAATATCATTGGGAGCTGTGCGACAAGGTGTTCGACACCATGGTTTCGATGGGATTCGATGTGATGGTCGATTTCACTTTGATGCCGATCGAGCTGGCATCGAATAAAACGCGCTTGCAACCATGGTTTGGGGGCAATATGTCGCCGCCGCTCAGCCATGAAAAATGGGCAAACCTTGTTTATGAGACCACAAAGCATTTGGTGCAGCGCTATGGCATCGACCGCGTGTCTCGCTGGTATTTTGAGGTGTGGAACGAGCCGGATCTGGCCTGGTTGTTTTGGATCCCCGATACCAATAATCCTGATCCCAGGCTTCGGGAATGGGGCGACATGGAAGCCTATAATAAGCTGTACGATTACACCGCCGCTGCGGTGAAGCGGGTCGATAGTCGGCTTCGCGTCGGTGGTCCAGCCGTGGCGGGCTCATATATCGAGCCGTTCTTGAAACATCTCGAGCGGCCCAATTACGTCGGTGGGACCAAGGGCACCCCAGTGGATTTCCTGTCGTTTCATTCTTACGGGAGCGTGTTCGAGAAAGTGATTAATAAGATCGACGAGATCCATCGGACGGCGGGCCGGATTAAGAAGGAATATCAAAGATTGCCCTATATCGTATCAGAATTCAGCCCCAGCCCCTATGATCCACCATGGTATGTGACGCAATATCCAGCACTATGGCTGGTGGCTACGGTCGATGCGATCTTCAATTACGCGGATCAACGCCAGGAGCCTACAGCCCTGCCCCAGATGATGATCTATTGGACATCGCCGGTCATCCGTGACTTTGGTCAGAACGGGATTGACAAAGAGACCGATGGTCTGGCAACATCCTTGGGGGGATCCGTGTTCAAATTGCCCATCTTCAATGCGTTTGAAATGCTCGGATATTTATCTGATGAGCGAGTGGCGGTGAACAATAGCGTGCCGTTTCCAGATTATCGAAAAAATTTGGGCAATGAATTTAGCAATTTGCTCAATGCCATTGCCACCAAGAGCGATTCGTCGTTCGAGGTGTTGATCTATCAGTTCACGGAAAATGATCCGTTTAATCGGCATGCAAAGGACTATGAGGTGACTTTAACGATCCAGCATATTCCAGATCAGAATTATGCTGTGAGGACGTTTCGGCTGGGTGAAAAGGATGCCAATTGTTATCAGGCCTGGCGTCAACTGGACAGTCCGCTGCGTCCGACATCGCAGGAGTTGGAAATTTTAGATGCGAGCGATGATTTAAGCTTAATCGCGCCAGTTTATCGCCCCACGATTGCAGCGGGGAATTTCAATGAAAAAATTAAAATGCAGAGCAATGAGGCGCTATTGCTGGTGTTTTCGAAGCAACGGGATAAGGTTGCGCCAAATGCGCCGGGACGGTTTGTGACCACCCGGGTCAACACGCATTCCGTGTATATGCAATGGCAGCCACCAGCGCCAGCAAGGGATGGGGACAGTGCGGCTGGCTACGAGGTTTATATGGACCAGCGGCTGATCGCTCGAACTTTTCAGCCATCCTATTCAAGTGAACAGTTGCAGGACGATACCCGCTATCATTTCCAAATTTATGCGCTGGATAAAGCAGGCAATCGGAGTACTGATGCACTGGACTGGGTTGTGACGACCATGACAGATACGCGGCCGCCGGCACTTATGTCGATCACTTTCGCCGATCCAGGCAATCTTACGCTCGAATTCGATGAACCAGTGGACACAGTGAGCGGCCTGCGCCGGGACAATTATCAAATAGAAACCGAAATTGCCATTCGCTCAGTCACCGCCGATCCCAGCGGAATGAAATTGACAGTGATGACGAGCCCCCATCAGCTTGGGCACAATTACACACTGACGATGCGAAAGCTCAGCGATCGCGCACGACAGCCCAATCGTATCGATAACTTTCAAATTCGATATCAGTTTGTCCTGAAATTTGAGGATCAATTTGATTCAGACAATCTCAAAGCGTATAGTTGGCAGCGGCTGTGGGATGAAGGGGGGATCGGAAGCTATCAGTATGATGCGACTGGAAAGCGGTTGTTGATGACGACTGGAGATGACGTGGGGGAGGCATTTGGCCGCGCCTTGCCAGCATCAGAGCAGGGGACCTTTCGATTCGACTTTCTGCCAATCCGGAGCTATCCATCGGGTGGCCGGTTGATCCTGAAGCTCAAACAGGATCAGGATAATTACTATCAGATCGAGAAGACCCAAGGCTATGGCCCCGGCTATCTCAAAAAAGTGATTGATGGGGCCACCGTGGATAGCATCTCCTGCGTGAAGGAATATCGGCAGGGACAGAGCTATCGCTTGCAGATCGTCTTCTCCCCAGAGCGATTGAGCCTTTCCGGGGTCAATGAAACCGTTCCCCTGGTGAACAATAATGACCCGATTAAGGTTCAATGGTTTGAAATTCAGCTTTGGCAACAAGACGCTTATTTCGACAATATTCTCTATGAAAGTCGATAGGAGAACATCCACAAAGCTTATTACAATCATGAATCGGTTCGCATCCAAATGCAACCAAAATCAGATCTGGGGGGCAAAGCAATTCGGAACATATATCAGAGGCGAAATGTGTGGCAATTGATGGAGAAATTTCGACAACGATCCAGGGATCAAAAATATAATCTTTTTCTTGAACAATTGAACCCGAAGCCGGACGATGTCATCTTAAACGTTGGTGCTGGAAATGGCTTGTTTCTGGAATCGTACTACGCGCAGCGCGGTAAGATCATCGCCCTGGATATCAGCCGGACCATGTTGCAGGATCTGAAACGCAAATATCCAGAGGTGCAATGCATCGTCGCAGATGCTTTGGCGCTGCCCTTTAAAGATCATTCGGTCAAAATCGCCTTTTCCAATGCGGTGATCGAGCATGTGGGCGCCAATAGCCACCAGCAACAGTTTGCAGATGAAATTCGACGGGTCAGCCAGAAATATTTCGTCACCTGTCCCTATAAATACTTCCCGTTAGAATTTCATTATCGACTGCCGCTATATCAATTCGTTCCAAAACCGATCCAGCGCTGGCTATACAGAAAGTTTCGGATTGGGCTGTGGTACGAGGACAAATGGGAGGACATTCATCTGTTATCGTTTCGACAATTGAAGAAGCTATTTCCTGGGACCACGGTGACGAAACAGCGGGTCACTTTGATCCCAGAGACATTGATCTGTTATAAGAATTGATGTTTTTGTTCAACAGTATTGGGCATGATTCATTCGAAAACAGAAAATAGCTCTAAAATCGTTGCTTGTCTCGATGAATATTTGGTTTTGAAACCTGAATCTTTTCAAATAGGAAACCAGACGAATCATTTTTGAAACAGTCAACAGGAAGGAAACTATGTACATTTTGGGGATATCAGCCTACTATCATGATAGCGCGGCATGTTTGGTGAAAGACGGGGAGATTTTTGCGGCAGCTCAGGAAGAGCGATTCACTCGAAAAAAGCATGATTTTAATTTCCCGTATCATGCGATTCGCTATTGTCTGGAAGCTGCTGGCATTTCTGGCCGTGATCTGGATTACGTAGCGTTTTATGACAAGCCATTCATCAAATTTGAACGCTTATTAGAGACATATCTGGCGTATGCGCCCAAGGGCATCACCTCGTTCATCAAAGCGATGCCGGTGTGGTTGAAGCAGAAGCTATGGACAAAAGAGCTGCTGAAAAAGGACATCGGCTATGAGGGCGATGTGATTTTCCCAGCCCATCATGAATCCCATGCAGCCTCGGCCTTTTTCCCGTCACCATATCAGGAAGCTGCATTTTTGACCATCGATGGGGTGGGAGAGTGGAACACCACCACGTTTGGTGTGGGCAAGGATAACCATATCGAGATTTGGGGCAATATGGATTTTCCGCATTCGCTGGGGTTGCTCTATTCGGCGTTTACGTACTATACTGGATTCAAAGTGAATTCTGGGGAATATAAGGTCATGGGTTTGGCGCCCTATGGCGAGCCGAAATATGTTGATCTCATTATGAACGAGCTAATCGATCTCAAAGAAGATGGATCGTTTCGGATGAACATGAAATATTTCAACTACTGTGTGGGGCTCACCATGACCAATCGCCATTTTGATAAATTGTTCGGTGGGCCGGCCCGCAAGCCGGAATCGCAACTGACCCAACGGGAGATGGACCTGGCGCGCTCCATTCAAGATGTGACCGAGGAGATCATGCTGCGGATGGCGCGGTTTGTTCATCGTCAGACCGGCCAGAAAAATTTGGTTCTGGCAGGTGGGTGTGCGCTGAACTGCGTGGCCAATGGTCGCATTTTGCGCGAGGGCCCGTATCAGAACATCTGGATCCAGCCTGCCGCTGGAGATGCCGGCGGCGCGGTGGGCGCTGCGCTGTTTACCTGGTATCAGTACCTTGGTAACCAGCGGCAAGCCGATGGTGTCAACGATTTTCAAAAAGCGTCCTATCTGGGACCGGAGTATTCTGATGAACAAATCGAGGCATTTCTCAAGGAAAATAACATCCCTTATCAGCGGCTCGAACCATCGGAAATTCCGCGGCGCACCGCTGAGCTGATCAATGCCGAAAAGGTGATCGGCTGGTTCCAGGGCCGAATGGAATTCGGGCCACGGGCACTGGGCAGCCGCAGCATCATCGGAGATGCGCGCTCTAAAAACATGCAATCGGTAATGAATCTCAAGATCAAATTCAGAGAATCGTTCCGGCCATTTGCGCCGACCGTATTGGTGGAACACGTTTCTGAGTATTTTGAGATCGATCGGGAGAGCCCATACATGTTGCTGGTCGCACCAGTCCGATTGGATAAGCGAACCAATTCTCAGCCTGAACATAAGAATCTCTTCGGCATCGAGAAGCTAAAAGTGCCACGGTCGGTGGTACCAGCGATTACGCACGTGGACTATTCCGCCCGTATACAAACCGTTGACAAAAAGAATAACGGCCGATATTACGACATGATCAAAGCGTTCTATGAGTTAACGGGTTGCCCGGTAATCATCAATACCTCTTTCAACGTCCGTGGCGAGCCGATCGTTTGTTCCCCGCAACACGCCTACACCTGCTTCATGAGGACCGAGATGGATTATCTGGTCATGGGGAGCTTTTTATTGGACAAAAAACAGCAGCCAAAGCTCAAGGACGATATCGATTGGAAAAAAGAGTTTGAATTGGACTGATCTGATCCGTTGGATCGGGTGTTTTGGACGCAATGAATTATCGCGGCATTTGATGAAAAATTGGTTGAATGGATTTACCAGGAAATTGACATGAATAAAAAAACAATCACCATAAAACAACTGCGCACCTTTGGCCTTGTTTTGGCGCTGGTTCTTGGCGCTATCGGATTGGTGCATTTTTTGAAAGGGCGCACTCCTCAGAATTATTGGTTCTGGGCAACTGGAGGAATCTCATTGTTGGTCAGCCTCGCGGTACCTGAGCTCATCAAGCCGATTTACCGCGCGGCGCTATTCTTGGGACATATTCTGGGATGGATCAACACGCGACTGATTTTGGGACTGATCTACTACTTGATTTTCACGCCGATCGGGCTCATCATGAGAATCATCGGCAAGGATCCATTGCATCGAAAATTCGATAAGCAGGCAGCCTCTTATTGGAATATCTCCTCGCGCACACCGATCCCGAAGGAGCAGTATTTGAAGCAATTCTGAGCCTGATTCGTGCGAAATTCCGAAGGCGCGATCGCGATGCTCCAGCGCGGTGGAGATACATTAGACTGCTGGGATTTCGGCGTGAAAGTTTCGCGAGAATGATGTTTTGTGATGATTGGGATTCGATCGAGAGATTGCCCTGAACGCTTAATAATCGCATAAAATTTGAATGAACGGGACAACAGATGGCAGCAAAAATCAAAAAGCTGGCGGTTAATTTTTCATTGATGGTGTTTGTATTTATCATCCTATTGGTCTTGGGTGAGCTGGGTGCGAACGTGCTGGTCAAGATGGGCAAGGGCCAGCGCCAACAAATCCTGGGCGAAGCTGATAATATTGTGATGAATTCGCCCAATAAGGACCTGGAGTTCGTGTTCAAGCCACATTACGTCAATGCCGATGGCGATACCATTACCAATGCCCTCGGCTTTCATGAATTGGATTGGTCGCCAGCAGAATTGGATGAGAGCCGGGTTATTTTGAACATCGGGGACTCCATTACTTTTGGTGCCAATATCAAAGACCTCAATCAGGTCTATGGAAAGGTGGTGCAATCCCTGGTTCGTCAGAATTTCCCTGAGCAAAGGGTCATTGTGTATAATGCCGGTGTGGGTGGCTATAATATCTGGCAGGAGCGCGCCATGCTTCGCGAGCTGGATGGACAGCTCAAATACGATATGGTGCTGTTGGGATTGTGCCTCAATGACAGCAGCCCCAAGATGTATGTGAGTGAGGATATCAAAGGAGCGGTGGTCAATGTTTCGGGAGAAATTGAGTCGGCGCGAGAACTGTTTTCCCGCAAGTTTTTTAATCGCTTCAAGCTCTATGTGATGTTTAAAGAGGCTGTCAAATCAATGCAACGCCGCTATCCAGGCTTGTTTCCCAGTTCCATGCTCTGGCACAATATGCTGGTCAAGGGCGAAGGATGGACCAGTTTGAAAGCGACAATTTTGGACATGCATCAGGAATTGGGCGATCGCGGCATCCCGTTGGTAGTGGTCATTTTTCCTTACGCCCATCAGTTGAAATTGAAAGCTGAGGACAACATCATCCAGAACGATCTGGTACAGTTTTGTCAGAGCCATCAGATCCCCTGTTTGGACCTGTTTCATGCGTACCAGAGATATCAGGATCAGATCCGATGGGATGCGGAAGGGATCCACCCCGACGTCAATGGTCATCGCGTCGCTGGGGAAGCGATTTATCAGTTTTTGGTTGAACAAAAGTTAATTCCATTTGAAAACGATGGGGAGGTACGTCATGAGTAAGATTTCGATTGTGAATGAGCTATGGCAGTTTTTGAAAGCGCGAAAAAAATGGTGGCTGACCCCGATTGTCGTGTTTCTATTGTTGCTTGGGTTCTTGATCATTTTCACCGAGGGATCGGCATTGGCGCCATTTATTTATGCTTTATTCTAATTTGGAACAAAATCATTTCTCAATCGAACGCTGAGCGCCGGCTGCGTCTCATATCCGGCGTTCAGTTCGTACGATGAGGGCTGATTGATTCAGAATGGGTTTCTTTGGCAGTGATATAGCAAGATCAATAGCCAATTGTGCTCGATAAGAGGTTAGAACCGTTTGAAACGAAGGGCATTGGCTGATTTTCGGAATGATGGGTGGATGAAATTATTGGCATCATCGCAACGACAACTGAGAAAAATAAAAGGTGGGGGCAAATGAACAAGAGTCTATCGATATTTTTTCCTGTTTATAATGATTGGGCGACAATTGGGAGTTTGGTGGCCCAGGCGATCACCACGGCTGAAAAGTTGACCGATGATTATGAGATCATTTTGGTGAATGATGGCAGCAGGCAGATGACCGTGGACGTATTGAATCATCTCGAGAAAACCTATGATAAAGTTCGGGTGGTTCATCATGAGAAAAATCGGGGTTATGGCGGAGCGCTGCGGACTGGTTTCAAGGAGTGCAAAAAGGATCTGATTTTTTACACGGATGGCGATGCGCAATATGACGTTACGGAATTGACTCGCCTGTTTGAGAAAATGAATGGCAAAATCGATATTGTCAACGGCTGGAAGATCAAGCGGTCGGATCCGTTCTATCGGGTGGTGATCGGCAAATTCTATCATTATTTCACCAAGTGGCTGTTTGGCTTTAAGATCAGGGATGTGGACTGTGATTTTCGGCTCATGAAGCGAGAGATCTTCGATAATATCGAGCTGGAGTCGGATAGCGGGCTGATCTGTGTGGAGATGATCAAGAAGATGACCGATGCTGGCTATGTGTTCGACGAGGTCGGAGTCACTCATCATTTTCGGCCCAGTGGCAAATCTCAGTTTTTCAACTTTAAGCGTATCTTCCGCGTTGGCGTGGACATGTTGAAACTGTGGTGGAAAATTCAGGTCAAGAAACAATATGCTCGACCAGCGAAGAAAACCCAGATGGTGGTTGCAAAGCCAGCACCATCGATCGGCGATGCTGATCGCCAGTCCAATGTTGTGACCAATCAAGCAGCATGATTGAATGCAGAATTAGATCGCGGTGAAGCGGACGCTTTGACATAAGCGCTGGCGTAGCGCGACCTTATCAAGCGCGATTTAGCATGGCGGCTCTTCATGAGCATGAAAGTTCAAAAGAATAGAAATCGACGATTAACTTTTAAATACAGGCATAGGAGACCATGGAAATACAGATCCCGTGTTCGGAATTGAAAATTCAATATGAGGAGATCAAAGCTGAGATCAAAGCGGCGTTTGATGAAGTGTTCGAATCGAGCTGGTTTATCCTGGGCAAGCAGGTCGAGCGCTTCGAGCAAGAGTTTGCTGCATACTGCGGTGCGAGTTACGGCATTGGGGTCGGCTCTGGGACCGAGGCGCTTCACCTGGCGTTGTTGGCATGTGGCGTCCAGCCTGGGGATGAGGTAATCACAGTCGCCAATACCGCTGTGCCAACCGTATCGGCGATTTCGTTTGCCCAGGCAACACCGGTGTTCGTAGATATCGATCCCGTTAGCTATACGATGGATCCCCAGGCGATCGAGTCGAAGATCACCAGCAGAACGCGGGTCATTCTTCCTGTTCATCTCTATGGTCAGCCAGCCGATATGGACCCGATCCTGGATGTGGCTCGTCGCTACGGACTCAAAGTAGTGGAAGATGCCTGTCAGGCCCATGGCGCTGAATATCGTGGTCAAAAAGTCGGCGCAATCGGGGATCTTGGGTGCTTTAGCTTCTATCCGTCAAAGAACCTGGGCGCTTATGGCGATGGTGGCATGGTCGTTACCAATGATCCGGAGCTGGCTGATCACGTGCGACTGTTGCGAAACTACGGGCAACGCAAGCGCTATTATCATGACATCAAAGGATTCAATAGCCGATTGGATGAACTTCAGGCTGCATTTCTGCGCAAGAAATTGTTGCATCTCGATCAGTGGAATCTTCGGCGACGCGCACTCGCCAGCCGCTATCAGGAGTTGCTTGATGATAGTGTGATTAAACCGGTCGAGCAAAGCTATGCCTATCATATCTATCATCTGTATGTGATCCGGTGTCAGCGTCGTGAGCAATTGCAGCAGCATCTGCTGGAAAATGGCATTCAGACGCTGATCCATTATCCTGTGCCGGTCCACTTGCAGCGGGCTTATCAAGACCTTAACCTCTCATCAAAGTCTCTGCCAATCACGGAGCAATTTGCTTCCGAGATCCTATCGTTGCCGATGTTTCCCGAGCTGACCGATGAGCAGGTAAGCATCGTGGCTGATCGCATTAATCGGTTTTATCGCTGACCGATGAACGGCGCCTCGTTTCATCGGCACCATAACCTAAGGGTCTGAATTTGGGCCGCAATCCCATTAAAGCCGTTTTATTCGTGATGAACGCTTATTGTTAGGATTTGGATTTGTATGCTTAACGATACGAAGACAATGTCATTGAAATCATCGAACCGATTGTTGAGCCGAGAGATTGGCATTCTCGATCCCTATTTGCTTCTGGTGATTTTGTTGTCATTATACATTCCACTAATCGGTGTCCATCTTTATTTCCGCTATGATGATGCTGGGACCTTGCTGTGGGCATTGGATTTCAAGAAGAGCATCATCCATGCGTTCGATCCAGCGCCCTGGTTCGACGAATACAATTTCTATAATGGTGTGGGCGGCTATTATCGGCCATTCGAATCGCTCTATATCATGCTACTGGTGAAAATATTTGGCCCAGAGCCTTTTTATTTCCAGTTGATCAATGGTATTCTGGTGATCACCACGATTGTGTTCATGTATCGCATCGCGGTGATGCTCAGTGGCAGCAGGTTGGCTGGTCTGATGAGCGCGGGGATTTTTCATCTTGCGTTCCAATCCATCCTCTATGGCACTTATCATGTGGTGGTACCATTTGGATTTTTCTTCGAGCTGATCACTTTTTATTTGTTTCTCAAAGGGCTCTATCAGAGCAAATTCGGGACAATTGCGCTTGGCTTTCTATTTTTGATCCCAGCGACCAATCGCCAGACCACCGCGCTGATACTTACGGCTATGGTGATAGTGTTTTTTGTTCTGCGCTGGCGCGAGTCCAAATTCACGCTTGGGGAACGAATCGCGATTTTTTTGATGGCCAGTGTGCCTAACCTGCTCATCCCATTCACCAAAAATTCCAGCCACGCCACGATCTTGAGCCAGCCATTCAGCATCGCGGGCTATTTTCAATACGTCATGGAGCGGCTCAGCTTTTATACTAATCTAATGACCAGCCATTTGACTGGTGCGATAATTATCGGTGTTCTGTTGCTCTACTGGCTAACGAATTTGCCCCTTGGAAGATTGTGGCCGAAAATAAATTCGCGTTGGATCCCTGTGGCGGCAATACCGATCGCCCTGATAATGACGCTGGTGGCCTTGAAAATCCAACCGCTCGCAATCGCGGTGCTCTATTTGAGTCTCTTGTATCTATTTTTTGCAGAGCGGTCTTTGCAATTGGTCATCATCTGGTTTGTTACCTCATTGGGATTGTTCAGCATCATCAATTTTTATCATGATGCCTATTTTTTAGAGGCCGCTTTCGCAGTGGCTATCGTCCTGGGATGGTTGCTTTATAAGGCCGCGATGAAAATCCAAAACGCTTTTGGTGTGCTGGTCTCACCGCGAATAGAAAAACAGATCTTGGGACTAAGCGCGGTGGCGATCGTTCTATTCGCCGTGCTCGTGTGGAAAGTCCCTAACCTGCCAGTTATCGGCGCGAAGGTTGAAGCGGTCAAAATTCTGATTGAGACCAATCAGAACTTCAAGCGCATGTTCGAGTATTTGGCGTCCGAGCTGCCGGCCAATGCCTGCGTCTATCAGCTTTCTGAGGAATACCTGGGGCTTACTATGAATCAGCGACGATTTCTGCCGCTGCGCGAGCGCGCGGAAAACGTGAAAGTCATCAATATTTTGGACTCGAATGTCATGATTAAAGTGCTGGGTCGATGGGATATCGAATTCAAACATGCCGAGGGATTGACGCTGGGAATCCCAGAGAATTGCGTATTCATCGTTCATAATAAGCTGGAAAAGCGAATTGCTACACAAAAATTCGAACTTGAGCCAATTCGGGAGTTCAAAAATCGAAATACCGAGGCCGCAGTCTATCGGGTCATCGCATTGAAAGAGCCGCTTTAGCTGAATCATACCGGCTGGATGAAAACAAGCAATTTTTCAAACAAGTGGGCTATTCGGCTCTGGCGAGCTCGAAAGCCGACTGACACGATATCCCATCTGCGGCATATTTTCATTTGATTGAGATCATCTGCATCCCGCATCCCCCAACATCTCGCTAAAGTCGAAATCGTCTGTTCCCTCATTCACGATCCTGAGGTCGCCATGATTCTGCTTATCGCGACGATTTCATGCACTTACAATCTGGTCTTTCAAAATTGCAATCCAAAATCAAAAAGGCGAATGGGTTGCCGAGATTCGGCCATCTGATACTTATCTGGTTAACCCGCGTGCCAATTGTTTGCCAAAAATACCATGGGCGCATGATTGGATGCAATACATTGTTTCGCTCTAATACAATTTTGTATTTTTGAGCCGCCAAAATCGATTGATAAGCCATTGAAAATGGGCATGATTTCTCTGCTTCAATTTTTGATGGCCCAATGGTATAATATTTGCCTGTTTTCACGAATAAAGACGCGGGAATTCGTTTGAAAAAGCGATTCCCGAGTTGTGACAGGCGCAAGTGGTTCGAAAGGGCCGTAATGTGCCAGGCGGCTCTTCCTATGATGCGTCTCGCTGCGCGAATGAAAGCAAGCCGTGAAAATCGTGCAGCAGTCGGAACGAAAAAACTAATTATCAGAGCAAGACACCCAATCATGTCCCTACATTTAATTTGTTAAATCAATCGCAGGGGCGCTGCATCTTTTAACGAGGAGGTTTGTAATGAAACAACCGTATAACATCAGCACTGCGGTTATGGTGGTTATGGTTAGCATCATTTTAATGGCAACGTGGCAATTTGGATGGGGACAGACCTATAAAATCATGCCGTTGGGGGATTCAATAACTCGTGGGGTCGTTGGTTCCTCGACACCAGGCGGTTATCGGGATGACCTGAAGGAGTTATTGACGAATGAGTATGTCAATAGTGATTTCGTCGGTAGTCTGTCGGATGGCTCTTTTTCTGACCCACAGCACGAAGGTCACGATGGAGCCAATGTCGAGTACGTAAACAATAATGTGATCACCTGGGTAACCAATGCATCGCCTAATTTTGTATTATTGAATATTGGCACAAACGACCTTGGTTTTACCCCGGTGGAGACGATCGCTGACAAAATCAATAGCATCTGCGATAAGATCTACAGCGTTAACAGCAGCATTACGATATTTTTGTCCAGCATTCTTCCGCGAGGCGATAATGCCAGTCGAGACAGTTTGGCCTCCCAGGTGAACAAGCGGATCAAGCGGATTGTCGTTCAGAAATTGGAAGCCGGATATAGCATCTATTATGTTGGCAATAACGAGCTGTTCCGCGCTAACCCTAACTGGTCAGCGGACTATTTGTCAGATGGGCTGCATCCCAACGATACCGGCTACAATCTGATGGCCGAACTGTTTTGGAGCGCCATCATGAACGTCATCAAAAATGATGGCACGTTGGTGGTCGACAATTTCAATCGCTCGGCGATCGGTATTGCCTGGGAATATGACCCAGCGTTTTCCCTTGTTACTGTGGCACCAGGGCAGCGAGAGTTGGAAAATACCAGCAGCGATGGTGGCTGGAATATGATGGCCGTTTATAAAGCAGTGACCAATCCGGGCCAGGTTTCGATCCGTTGGGGGCAGAATGCCGATGCCATAGGTATCGAGAATGGCGGTCTGGCGCTGCGATTAAACAGACCTTCTACCACTGCCAATGGGTATTTACTCCGAGTGAAGCAGGATGGCTCGCTGAATTTATGGACCATTGTGAATGGCGCGCCAGGTGAAGATCTTGCCGAAGCGCCTGGCACACAGCCAAGAGCGGGACAGATTTTCAGCGTAAAGTTATCTTCCGATGCTGTTGCGCATCATTTTCATTGTTATCTTGATGGCAATTACATTGGAACTGTCTCCGATTACGATAAAAAGCGGGGCAATGAGGCTGAATTGTATGCGGGTGTGATGATTCGCGGCAGCATGAGCGGCGTTTCATTGCAAAATAACGTCGATAATTTTGATCTCGTGATAGTTGGGGATGTGACCCCACCCGCAAAAATTAAAAATCTTGCCGTGGCATCGACCTCTGGCTCTTCGGTGACATTGACCTGGACCGCACCGGGAGACGACAGCCTTTCCGATCGCGCATCCTATTATGATATTCGATATTCTACATCGGCATTGACAGATGCCAATTGGAACAGTGCCAAAAAGGCGAGCAACATCGAAAAGCCCAAAGCCCCTGGCGCAACGGAGAGCTTTGTGGTGATGGGACTCGAGAGCAATAAACGATATTATTTCGGAATCAAAACAGCGGACGAAGAATATAACTGGTCGCTATTATCCAACGTGGTGGATGCCACCACGAGTGGCGGCGCTGCCTTGCAGAAGAGCGATGATTTTAGCGATCCCAATACGCTGAACACCCTGTGGAGTGCGAACCCGTCATATCAGATCAGAAACGGTGAATTGGTCAATACCTCTACGGTGAATAATTGGGGACAATTGGCGGTATTTAAGGCCAATGTCAATCCCATCGAGGCCTCCATTACCTGGTCGGCCAATGCGACCCCAGAGGGAATCGATAAGGGGGCGCTGGCAGTGATGTTGGACAGCGATAATTATACCACGGCCAATGGCTACATGGCGTGGATCCGAACGCTGGTGGGTGACGACCCAGTTCTTTATTTATTTACTCACCGGGCTGGTACGCCGGAGACATTTTTGGGCACATATACCGCGTCTGGTCAGAAAAAACCAGGACCAGGGGATGTGTTTAAGGTCGCCGTGAGCAGTGATGCCAGCGGTCACCATTTCGATTACTATGTGAATGAAAAATTCTATGGCCGCATTAACGATCCCAGTAAGACTTACAGCAATGGCACCGATTATTATATGGGCATTGAGCTGCATGGCAATCTGGAGAACAATGTCGATAAGTTTGTCACGGTGAATACTGTTGGAGCGCCTTCAGAGATGAAGAAGGTGAAACCGATCGACACGCCAACAGGGATTGTGGGCAAACCGTTGAGTGATTCTCTTATTGTTCGGATCACCGACAAGAGCGGCAATCCCATTTCTGGCGTCAATGTGGATTTCACGGTGACACAGGGAGGCGGCAAAGTTGATCTTCAGAGCACTGATAATTATGTTCGGCTGGAGGCTGAAAAGGCCTCGGTGATCCAGAGCCCGATGGAGATCGGTGTCGACCCGGGTGCTTCCAATAGCCAATATGTGACGCCAAATGGCGGCGTTCCGTTGGAGGGCAAGGTCGAATACACTTTTTATGTCAAAGAAGCAGGCACTTATGTGATCTGGTGCCGGATTGCTTTACAAGATAATCAACGCCATTCTCTGTTCGTTCAAGTGGACGGAAAACCGACCATCTCTGCCACGGGCGATCCGCCTCCGCCAGATGGCGTATGGGATTATCAGGAATATGAACCTGGTCCGTGGGTCTGGAGGGTTGTGACTGATCGGGCCAAGAATGGTGATATAGCTACTTTTACGCTAACCAAAGGGAACCACAAGCTGACCATTACCCAGCGTTCCGGTACGGGAACCTGGATCGACAAGATATTGCTGTCCAATAATTACAGTTATGTGCCATCTGGATTGGAGGCGGTACAGCAGTATATCACAGATTCCTATGGTCAGGCACGGGCGCAATACACGTTGGGGACGGTCGCTGGCGAAAATCGGGTCGAGGCAATTGCGCCTGCCTACACATTGAACGGTGCCCCAGTGATCTTTGTGATTAACGGCAATGCGGATACTCCAGTGAATATGGTCGCGACCTCAGCAACGAGCATGACTGGAGTCGGAGGACAAAAACTGGCGCAGCCGTTCGAGGTGGCGTTGAAAGATAAATACAATAATGCAGCAGCTAATTATGAGATTACTTTTACCATCACCGAAGGCGACGGCTTTTTGACCAATGGCCAAACCGTTCACAAGGTGAAATCGGATGCCAACGGCAAAGCCTCCACTTATCTCACGCTTGGGACGGAATCGCCCAATAATAAAGTTGTGGCCAGTTTTGAGACTTTGCCGTCCATTACGTTTACTGCAACAGCCACCTCGGGCATTGCCAAGACGATGCAGTACCTTAGTGGCAATTCTCAGTCCGCCAAAGTGGGAACAACTTTGCTGAATCCTCTCAAGGTCAAAATTCTGGATAATGCTGGCAATCCGGTGGTGAACCATAATGTCAAATTTCAGGTGACCGCCGGAGGTGGTAGTCTGGTTCCCATTGGTCAATTTGGTCAGCAACTTGGCGAATCAGTGGCCGGGCTGGGGATCACGGAATCATCGAGCGGAGCCCCGACGCTGGATGTTTTAACTGGCAGCGATGGAACGGCTGGAGTTAAACTGACCCTTGGTTTCATCGCTGGGACCAACTCGGTGCAAGCTACCTCCAATACTGGCGGTGCAGCGATGACGCCCATCGAATTCAACGCCACAGCCATCCCAGATATGCCCGATACATTGATTCAGGTGAGTGGAAATAACCAGACTGGGGCGGCTGGCATGCCATTGAGCAATCCGTTCGTCGTTCGGATAACCGATCATTATCGCAATCCCATTGGGAATCATGAGGTGAAATTTTCGGTCACGGCTGGGAATGGCTATCTGGATGGCACGACCGATCGTACTGTGACCAAGCGAACCGACCCGCAGGGGAACGCCCAGGTTTATCTTACCCTCGGCCAAACCGCTGGGGTGACAAATACGGTTAAAGTAGAGTCCTATTACGGCGGACAGGTGTTGTTGAACAGTGGGTTTGAAACTCTGGGTGCTGGCGGTGCGGATGTATTTGCCAATTGGGATGAGGAGGTATCTGGCAGTTCCAGTATCAAAGATGAAACCGCCTCGGTGCATGGGGGCTCTCATGCATGTTTGTTGCAAAAGAACGATCAAGACGTCCGCATTCGGCAAACAGTGAAACTATATCCTGGTCAAGAATACACGGTTTCATTCTGGGGCAAGATCAGCGGCGCTACTAATTTTGGCGTAGCTATCAAGAATCAGTCGACTGGTCATTGGTGGAACGGCGAGAAGCAGCAATGGGAAGCGACCGCGTTCTCCAATAAATTTACTTTGACTGCAGATTACAAGCTCTATTCTTTGACTTTTACGAGCATGAATGCAGGGGACGAGTATCGGGTGATATTCGAAACCTACACGGGGCAGGCCGCCCATACCGTTCGTATTGATGATGTGTCTTTGAGCTTGAAAGCAACAGGCAATACTGCCAAGGCATTGCCAGGCTCTCCAGTGAATTTCAATGCAACCGCGGGCGTTGTCACCTCGCTGCAATCGAAAACACCGATCAATCTCAACGGCTCGGCTGGCGTTCCGCTGGATGACACTCTTGCCGTTTACGTCAAAGACAACTATGGCAACCCGGTGGGTGGCTATTCGGTGACATTTTCTTCGACAACGGGAGATAACCCTGGGACGTTCAATGGTCATACGTTCCACGAGGTTGTTGCCAAAACGGATGTGCAGGGGCTTGCCCGGGCGATTTTTTATCCTGGCAATAAACCTGGGGTGGCCTCGAGCGCGAAGGCCATTGCCACTGGCCTGACCGGCTCACCGATCACTTACACGGTTCAGGTGGCTGAATTGACCGAATTGAAATATGTGGATGGCAACAATCAAACTGGCGCCGTGGGGAGTGATCTGCCCAAGCCGTTGACAGTAAAAGTGATTGATCAGCGTGGCAAGGCGATTCCGTATGTCGATGTCACCTTCAAGGTGGTCCAGGGCAAAGGTAAGGTTAACGGCGATTCCGTGGTTGTGGTGAAAACAGATACCGCCAGCTATCAGGCTCAGGTGAAATTGACACTCGGGCCGAATCCGGGAACGAATAATAATGTTGTCGAGGCCAGCGCAAGTTACAAGGGCAAGGCATTAACTGGCTCACCAGTGCGGTTTACCGCTTCGGCGACCATTGGCGGAGCGACGGAACTGGTAGAGGTCAGCGGAAATTATCAGCGAACCGTTGTGGGAAGCCCATTGGAGAACCCGCTCGTCGTTATGGTCGGCGATGCATATCGGAATCCCATCTCTGGTCACGCTGTGACCTTCACGGTGAAAAGCGGAGGAGGGTTCTTAGATGGGGATTCCACCAAGAAGACCGTGACCAAGAATACGGACAAGGACGGGAAGGCGCAGGTGACTTTGACTGTTGGTCGGGTTTCTGGCCAAAACAACAACACTGTCGAGGTCGTGGCTTACAAACCTGGAACGCAAACTCACCTGACCAACTCGCCGATGACGTTTTATGCATCGGCGACGCACAGCGCTGCCCATACCCTGGAGACCGTTTCAGGGGCGAACCAGCCGCGCAGCCCGGTTCGAGTGGCCTTGCCTCAGCCGTTTGTCGTCAAGGTCAAAGATCGCAATGGCAATCCCGTCTCGGATCATCCCGTCCAGTGGGAAGTTGTCCAGGGCGGTGGCACCTTCGATGGCTTGACTGATTCGGTAAAAACGGTGAACACGAACGCCAATGGTTTGTCGCAGGTCTATTATTACCCAGGTCCTGTTGCCGGGCTGCAAAATGTGGTCAGGGCACGATCATGGAATCAGGTTGAGCTCAATGGTTCGCCGCGAACCTTTGTGGTCGATACTAAGGAGGGCGCTGTGAGCGCCAAAAATTCGGTGGTCAGTGCCACCAGCCCAGTTCCAGCCGATGGCGAAACGAAATCGACCATCACCGTGATCCTGCAGGACGATTGGGGTAACAAGATCGCCAACAAGGTGGTTGGATTTCTGAGTGTCACTGGCAGCAACAATGTCCAATCTGGGTTCTTCGATCCGACTGATGCCACTGGGAAGGCGTTGGGCTATCTGGCTTCGAAGAAAGCTGAGGTGAAAGTAATCAGGATCCGCGATATTACGGATGGCATCAATTTGGAGGACACGGCAACAGTCCGATTTACGCCATTAGCCGCGCATAGTATCGGTTATGTTTCTGGGACGGACCAAATCGCCAATTTCGGGACCGCTGTGAAGGATCCCATCAAGGCGGTGGTCCTGGATGTAAATGGAAATCCCATCCAAGGGCATCCGGTCAAGTTCGAGGTTTACGAAGGTGGTGGCTATATTTGGGAACATCAGGAATTGAAGCAGTCCTTCATCTATACTGACCAGAATGGCATTGCAGCGGCCAATTGGGTGTTGGGTCCGTCGATCCAGGTGAACCGCGCCAAAGCAGTGGCAGAAGGGCTTTCCGGCTCGGGAAATGTTCGTTATATCGCAACCGGGCGAAGCAGCACTCCTGCCGCATTGAAGAAGGTGAGCGGCGACCTCCAGAACGGGACGGCTGGTTTGCCACTGGACAAACCGCTGGTGGTGAAAGTGGTGGATAAAGATAACAGCCCTATTTTCGACCATCCGGTGAAATTCTCCGTCGAATTTGGTGGAGGCAACTTCAGTGGTGAGCCCTCGCTGACAGTGCGTTCTAATCCATTCGGTGAAGCGATCGCAGTATTCACGCTCGGCAAACAGGCGGGCTCCAACGTTGCATCGGCCAGCGCCCCGGGATTGACTGGTTCACCACAGGGATTCACCGCTCAGGGATCTGCGGGTAGAGCCGCCAAAATCGTGAAATGGGCGGGAGAAGGAAAAACCGGTCCAGTCGGCGGCCGCATCAGCGGCATTCAGGTGAGAGTGACCGACATCTTCGACAACCCGGTCAGCGGCTATACGGTGAATTTCGCCATCAACAAAGGGGATGCGACCATTAATGGCCCCAGCGCGATCGCCAGCGGACCGGATGGGATCGCTTCGTTGACGATCAATGTTGGGACGACCCTGGGCGAGATCGAAATTATCGCCGCAGCTCCAGGATTGATCGGCGATGGGCTGAGGATCAAGGTCTATGCAGTGGCCGCAGCCGCAGTCGCGATGAAAGAATTCACTGGAAATAACCAGCAAGGGACGATCGAGCGAGAACTGGTCTATCCGCTGTCTGTGGTGGTGCTGGATCAATATGGAAATCCAGCCGGTGGACAAAATATTCCCGTCTCGTTCGTCATGATCGAAGGGAATGGCGTTGTGCTGGATCGCACTGTTTACTCGGATGAACGAGGTGTGGCTTCTGCGCGATTCCAATTGGGCAACATGACCGGCACCAATTATAAAGTGTGGGCTATCAATAATGGGCTCACCGGGTCGCCAGTGGAGTTCAAAGCCACCGGGGTAACCAATAAATTCCCATTGTTCGATCCAATTCCCAACGTGACGATCCGAGAGAATCAAAACATCAACTTCAAAGTCAACGCCACGGATGGCGATAACGATGCGATCCGCTACGGCGTCCGCAATCTGCCCCAGGGAGCGATGTTCGATTCGTTGGGGACCAAGCAGTTCAATTGGACTCCCAACTATTTTCAAGCGGGAAAACACGTAGTTCATTTCATGGCCTGGGACAATAAAGGCGGTTTTGATGATGAGCCAGTCACAATCACGGTTGAAAACGTCAATCGACCGCCGCAAATCACCTACTACGAGCCGATCAGTGTCAATTTGGTCGGGCATAAAAACATCGGAGAGACATTCCGGTTCCTCGTGCAGGTGAGCGATCCTGATTACGATGAGATCAGCTATTCGTGGTATGACAACAACGTATTTGTCAGCGCGAAAAACAGCTATGATTTCTTCGTGGCTGATAATATCGTTGGCAGTCATCACATCAAAGTGGGCGTGTCGGATGGATATGATACCGTGGAGCGCAGTTGGGACTTGTATGTCAAGACCCCCGTGCAACTGGCCAGCTTTTCGGGACGAATCAATGATCGACATGCCGTGGAATTGGAATGGGAGACGACTGTGGAAGTCGCCCACGCCGGATTCAATCTGTTGCGAAAGTCTACGGCTGCTCGGGACTATCAGCAGATCAATGCGCAGTTGATCAAGTCGGATGGGACCAAAAAATATCGTTATGTCGATCGGGCGATTGAAGTGGGCGAAACTTATTCTTATAAGCTGGAAGATGTTTCGATCACTGGAGAAAAAATGCAGCACGACGCCATAACGATCACGGTAGAAAGGCCAAAGGCGTTCAAATTGGCGCAGAACTATCCCAATCCGTTCAATCCGACGACCATGATCGAATTTCAACTGCCCGAGCAAAGTCATGTGAGAATCTACGTCTATAACATGTTGGGCCAGGAAGTGAGATCGCTGATCGATGAGGTCAAATCTGCTGGTTATCATTCGGTGATCTGGGATGGTCGGGATAATGCGGGCACGCTGGTGTCTTCGGGCATCTATTATTATCGCATGATCACTCCGTCTTATAATGAAGTGAAGAAGATGGTGCTGTTGCGATAGATGGATTGGGGCTTTGCCTCGAACCGGTATTGGGATATAAGTTATCACTGGAAGCCGCATGATAGCGATAGGTCTCATCATGAATTGGTAGCGTCATATTTTCACGGGCAGTGAGAATTTTGTGAGATCATATCACTTCCTCCGGGTGCGGTCCGTATGTTTGGAGGTCAGCCGGAGGAAGTTCATTTTAATCCAAAATCTCAAGGGAAAATGAAGAGAGGCAGAGATGATGCAAGGGGAAATGACGAATTATAAAAGGATAGTGCTGGTCAATCCAGCTATCGACAAAGAGAAAAAGTACGGCAAATTGGTCAGCATGATGTTGACGCCCTCGGTACCATTGAGCATCGTTTTTTTGGGCAGCTTTTTGGAGCGCCAGGGTTATGAAGTAAGATTATTTGATGAACAAATCGAATGGCTTGACGAACAACGCATTCAGCAGCTTGTCAATGATTTTCATCCAGGCGTGATCGGGTTCACCTGCACCACTCCAGGCATGGTGCGCGCTCATGAAATTGCGGCCGACATCAAAAAGATCAATCCCGAGATCAAAGTTGTAATGGGCAACATCCATCCCACCGTGCTCCCAGAAGAGACGCTCAGGGATACTAACGTGGATTTGGTCGTGCGCGGCGAAGGCGAGTTCACCATGCTGGAATATTTGCAAGCATTGGAACAGCGGGGCGATATCAGCAAGATCGATGGTATTTCTTATCGCCTCAATGGTGGGTATTATCATACTGGACAACGCGCTTATGAGAAAGATCTGGATGTATTTCCTCCGGTCAATTGGAAGCTGTTGACCGATTTCCATAGCAGTTATGTGATCGAATGGATATTGACATCGCGGGGTTGTCCGTACAAATGCGTCTTTTGTTCGGCGCGCAGCATTTCTGGCTATAAATATCGATTCAATAGCCCGGAGCGGGTGATTCAAGAAGTGGATAATGTGGTCAATAATTATGGGGCAAAATTTTTCAGTTTTGCGGATGACAACTTTGTGGTGCGAAAAGAGCGAGCGCGCCAGATCTGCAATTTGTTGATCGAGCGTGGTTATCATAAATATACGAAGTGGCTGTGTCAGACCCGAGCCGATGCCGTCGATGAGCCCTTATTGGAACTCATGCGCAAGGCCAGCTGCGAATATATCAGCTTCGGGATCGAGACCGGGACGCAGCGACTGTTAGATTTGATTGGCAAAAGCCTGAAGATCGAGACCGTGGAGAAAGCAGTCAACCTGGCCCATCAGGTGGGGATTAAGACGCGGGGCTCATTTATGTTGGGATTGCCGACAGAGACGCGCGAAGAATCGCTTGCGACCATTGATTTTGCATTGCGGCTGCCGCTGGATATCGCCAAATTCAATCTTGCAGTGCCATATCCTGGCACCGAATTGCTGAACATGGCCATTGCGGAAGGGCTTCAGGTCACCGGGGATTGGTCGCAAATCAACACCGCTGCCGGGCTGAGCGATACCCAGGCATTCTATATTCCGAAAGGCCGCACCATGGCCGAATTGGCGAAGCTCCAAAAGATGGCCCATGCCAAGTTTTACCTTCGACCCAAGCAACTCTGGCGCATTTTGAAACGCGAGAACATCGATTTCAATCTGCCGAAAATCAAATCGCCCCGCCAATTTATCGAATTGTTAGGGGCAGCCGCCGAATTTCTCATTCATACCATTAAAAAATAGTCGCCCATCTATTCTGCGGTCGATACCGCATGAGCGTATTTTACTCAGGCGAGCGCAGCAGGACGATAGTGCCGCAAGGTTATTTCAGATTGCAGAGGGCGATCAATTAGATGGAGGCAGGTTGGTGCGGCGATTGCTACCCCCCATCTTTGGCCTTTTATATAATACAGCGTGGGATCGAGAGCCGTTACAGCCACATTCGATCTTCGGCATGCGCAGTGTCTATTGAACACTGCATCAATGCTGTTTATGATGATCGTGCCGGAGCGCCCGAGTTTTTGTACAAGCGGCTCATCAACTTTGTCTGCCTATGAGATGGAGACCATCAAGTAGGCTAAGGTTCGGCATGAGCTGTTCTCGTCAAATAGCTTAAGCGAATAGGCGCCAGGGTCATGAACAGCGCGAGCAATCACGTTTCAAATAAAATTGGAAAAGAGAAAGATGTTAAATTTACAATGGGGAACGCTATGAAGAGCTTGAGATTCATTGGAGCAATAATTAGCACATTGCTCAGTTGGTCGATGGTGATGTTTGGACAAACTTTATCAGAAAGCTCAGCATTCGGAACCTTGAACCCAGTGGCCTCCTTTTACGGCCGAGAATACATCGAGCGGATCGGCTATGCGGTGGCCGGTGGCGGAGATGTCAATGGTGACGGGTATGATGATTTTCTGATCGGCACGTTTCATAACGGCGTGATGGGCCACGATGCTGGGGCGGTGTATTTATTTTTAGGTCATCGCTACCTGCGATGGACCCTGAACGATTCGGTTTCCCATGCAGATGCCCGCTTGTTGGGTCAGCAGGCCTACGATGCGGCTGGCTACTCGGTCGCCTGCAACGGCGATTTGAACGGTGATGGGCTTGCTGACATGATTATCGGCGCCCCGGCTGGCAATGACAAAGTCCCCTATATGACCGGTCGCGTCTACATCCTTTTCGGTCGAAAAAAGGCCAATTGGGGCTATTACTTTCGCCTTTTCGACAACTGTGATTCAATTTATGAAGGCGAGGGGAACCAGGACCTGGCTGGACTTTCCGTGGCGTATATCGGGGATCTGAACGGGGATGGCTTTGATGATTTTTTGGTCGGCGCTCCGTTTCGCGATGGGACGTACAAAGATCAGGGACAAGTTTATCTCATTCTGGGACGTGCCACTCCGTGGCTCAAAACCGATTACCTGGCGTATGCGGATGCAATATTCCGCTTCGAGATGCAAGGCGCTCAGACCGGCTATTCAGTGGCTGGGATCGGCGATGTGAACGATGATGGCGTGCCAGATTTTGCTATTGGCGCTTATGGCGCCAGCCACGCATTCGTTCTATATGGCCGACCCAGGGTCAACTGGGGCAAAAATTTCAATCTGGAAAACGCTGATCTTATCATTTACGGCAGCAATCGCTGGTCAAAAGAAGGGGTGGGTTGGCGCGTCGCTGGTGGCTGGGATGTGAATGGGGATGGCATCTCGGATCTCTTGGTCTCGGCGACTCAGAACAGTTCGCATGGCACGCGTTCTGGAATGGTCTATGTGATATTCGGTCGACGAGGCGGATGGAGCAACTCCGAACTTTCATTGGACTACGCAGACGCCTCCTTTTATGGCGAGCTACCAGGAGATCAGGCAGGCTGGGGACTGGCCATGGCTGGCGATGTCAATGGCGATGGTTTGGGGGATATTCTGATCGGGACTTATAAAGATGAAAATGGGCCTGTCAATGGCAAAGCTTATCTCATTAAAGGCAAGACATCTGGGTGGAAGAAAGATGTGTCGCTGGCCACCATACCCGATTATTGCGAGCGCCACCCTGATGGCATTGGCTATGCCGTCGCATCGGCTGGGGATTTCGATGGTGATGGCATTGGCGACTATATCATCAGTGCGCCATTTAACAGCGATATTCAGAAATGGAATGGCAAGGTCTTTCTGTTTGCCAGCCAGGAGGTGCCCTATGAAATAACCGGCCAAGTGACTTATCAGCGAACTGGTAAGCCTATTCCAGGGGCATGGGTCAAAGTGGATACGCTTGTTGCGCCAGCCGACACTACGGATAACCAGGGAAAATATCAAATTTATGTGCGGGGCAAGCACGATCATATCGTCGCATTGGAAAAGCCGCTCGGCAGCGATCGGGGCTCAGCCATTAGCGCTTTTGATGCCGCGTTGATCGCCCAAATGGCCGTAAAACTGTCCGTGCCCGATACCATTCATCGTGACGCGGGAGACGTCAACTGCGATGGCAAAATTACAATGTACGATGCGGCCAATACACTGCGCTGCGCCGTCCAATTGCCTGCGTTGCCTAACACCTATGCCGGCCAATGGGTCTTTACACCAGCCAGCACGTTTTATGACTCCGTCACCCACCATTATCTCGATCAGAATTATGTCGGATTCCTCCGCGGAGATGTGGATGGCAACTGGATCGATCCAACGCCTGGTCGTGCAAAGCCTGTCGAGGCTGGTTCTCTGCTGCAATTTCAGGCAACGCTTCATGACAGGGAGATTCGCCTGCCGATCGATATCGATCTGGAACTCCCCATGCTGTCTTTCGATCTGGATATAAGCTATCCTCAGTCATCGCTCAAGCTGGTCTCGGTTGAGCCAATGGAAATGATCGCTGATTTTCAAGTGGCCATCAATTCTAATCTGCCCAACCAGGTCAAAATTGCGGGGTATAGTACCCGCCATATCCCAGCGCGCGGCCAATTGGTGGTTTTGGTGTTCGAGATGCTTAAATCCGCTGATCCTGACATACGAATTCAAATCAATCAATTTGCAGTGAATAATAGCTTATTCGCAGCTCAAGCGACGATTGCTGGGCTCGAACTCCAGTCAACTTTGCCCCAAAGTTTCGCGCTGTTTCAAAATTACCCCAATCCATTCAACGGGGTTACAACGATCAAATTTGAAGTGCCGCGTCATGGGGATGTCCGATTGAAAATCTATAATCTGCTCGGAGAAGTCGTGAATATCTTGCTGAATGACACCGTGGTTCCAGGCAGATATCAGGTCACCTGGAATGGCCAGGATAAATTTGGAACGCCGGTGGCCTCTGGAATTTATATCGCCAGATTAGAATATGCGTCAGGATCAGAGCAGATCAAAATTATCTACATGCAATAGGGGGATACATTGATGACGGGACGTACAGGCATACGAAATTGCATTTTGATGTCATTGATGGTTTTGTTGATGGCAAATCGCCTCATAGGTCAAACAGGCGAGCAAATAATAATTGGTGAAATTTATCCGGACGCAACGTTCGTGTGCAAAAATGCGCATGAGCGGTGCGGCTATTCCGCGGCCGGGGCTGGTGATGTGAACGGCGATGGTTTCGATGATTTTATGGTGGCAGCGTACCACAACTATCTTCATGGTTGGAACTCGGGCGGCGTGTATTTGATTGCCGGGGCGCTGAACCAGCGCTGGGGGATGAACGTCGATATCGAAGCCGCAGCCACCGCGATCTTTCGAGGCAGCCAGGATTACGACATGGTCGGCTATTGCGTTGCCGGAAGGGGCGACTTCAATGGTGACGGATTGGCTGATATGATCATTGGTGCTCCAGGCACATGGGATCGGATGCCTGAGACTCCAGGATGGGCCTATCTTGTGTTCGGCAGGCGCGAGTTAGATTGGGGGAAAGACTATCAATTAGCAGTTTCGGCGGATGTGAAATTGGTGGGAGAACGTCCACTGGATCAATTCGGCTATTCCGTTTCGTTTGTCGGCGACATCAATCATGATGGGTATGACGATATCATTTGCGGTGCGCCCTATCGCAATCAATATCGGAAATGGGATGGCAAAGCGTATTTGGTTTTAGGTTCTGCTAAAGGCTGGGATGGCGATCAGCCTGTGGCCAAAAAGGCGGTGGCATCGTTTTTCTATCCAGCGGAACAGGCATTAACTGGTTATTCAGTCGCTGGAGTGGGCGATGTCAATCAAGACGGCACGTCAGATTTCGTGATCGGTGTCCCCGGGGCCAATGTGGCTTGTCTTATCTTAGGCAGACCATCGGTGGATTGGGGGTTGGATTTCGATCTGCACAATGCCGATTACAAATTTTGGGGAGAATATGAGGGGGATTTTGCGGGGTCATGGATCAGTGCCGCCAATGACGTCAATCACGATGGGTATCCCGATTTTATGATCTCTGCCATTCAATCCTATTTCAATGGCGGAAGAATTTATTTGATCCTGGGTCGAAAAAGCTGGCCTGGTCGGGACATTATGCTCGCCAAGGCCGATGCCTCGTTCATTGGGGAGGACGTGGAGACCCACACCGGCTTCTGCACCTCAGGGTTAAAAGATTATGATGGGGATGGCTACGATGACCTATTGATCGGTGCCCGCTATCTCAATAGCTTAGACATCCCTCATGCAGGCAAGATGTATCTCATCAAAGGTCGCGCCACTGGTTGGCAGCGGGATACCAATCTGGAACATAGCGATTACTACTTTTGGGGACCGGACTCAATTACATGCGCGGGCTGGCAGGTAGCGGATGTGGGGGATGTGAATGGTGACCGCGCCCATGATTTCATTACCTCTGGGCCGTTTAATAGCACTGGCGCGCATTGGGGCGGGAAAATATTTTTCTTTTATGGCAAAAATATCGCCTATCAAATTGCTGGGGCAATTGGCTATTATTCTCATCGCCAGCCAATGCCAGGTATTAAGTTGTTGGTCAATGGTGATAGTATCGATAGCACTTTCAGCGACCCGCTTGGTAGATACGGGTTATGGGTGAAGCCTCATGGCAACTATTCTGTCGTGCCAGCGAAAGCTGGTCGGATTACCAACGAAGATTACACAATTTCAGCTTACGATGCTGCACTGGTGGCAAGCCATGCCATCGGCCGGACTACGCTATCCGATTATTCCCTTAGGGCAGCCGATCCTGATCAAAATGGGAAGGTCCAGATGTTTGATGCAGCCCAGATCGCCCGTTTTGCCGTGGGGCTCCCCCCATTGGAATCCTCACACATTGGCGAGTTCCGTTTCGATCCAGTCAGCCGCTTTTATTCCGATCTGCAGAAATCGTCTCTGGGAGAAGATTATCTCGGTATTATTTTAGGCGATGTGGATGGAAATTGGCTCAGCGCCGGACAAGTCTTGGCCAAGAACTCGAACAATTCTGTTCTGCCTAGCAGCCTGGTGGTCCTATTTAATTCACGACCCATCATTCCCTTGACGGTCAACGATTTTCCAGACGCAAAATCGGCCGATATCCGGATCGAGTTCGATCCCATGCAACTTCAATTTCTCAGCCTCCACAAAACTGAACTCACCGAGAGCTTCTCGCTCGAGTTTAATGATAGCGTTCCTGGGGTCATCAGGATTGCTTTATACAATACCGATTCGGTCCATTTTCAGGGTGAAATCCTTCGATTGCAGTTCAAAGTCATAAATCTGAACAAGAGCAACTTCACCCACCTTAAATTGGCCACCATGCGAGTGAATGATGTCCGGCTGCCGGCAGAGCAGACCACGATTTTCATGACCAGTAGGAATGGTTTGACCCTCGCTACCGAGCAGGTTTTGGTCAATCAGCCAAATCCCTTCAATCCGGCGACCCATATTATCTTCAATAATGTTGAGGCAGGCTCAGGAAAGCTGGTGATCTATGATATTTTGGGCAAGGCTGTTCGAACGTTTGACCTCGGTTATCTGTCGCCTGGAGTGCATCAGGTGTTTTGGGATGGAGCGGATGATAGCGGTATCGAGCTGTCCAGCGGTGTTTACTTTGCCAAATTCCAGGGCGTGGGTGAGGAAAGCGTAATTAAAATGATCAAATTAAAATAACGAGGGAAATCATCATGCAACGATGGAAGCTTGGGCTGATCGCAGGGCTCAGCGCCATCATCATTGCATGGGGGATCAATGATGGAGTCGCGCAGATTTACGTTAAGGTGCCGGACGTTACGTGCGCACCAGACGATACCATCAGTATTCCAATACTGGTGAGTGATTTTTCTTGCTGCGAAATTATTTCTTATCAATTCGAGGTTCGGTTCGATTCGGCAGTGATTCGGGCGCTCGGTGCAAGCGCCGAGGGCACGATCACTGCCTCGTGGGGCAATCCCGCAGTCAATCTGGATAGCGCTGGCAGAATGATTGTTGGCAATTTCGGGACGCATGGGATGCCGGCCGGCGATACGCTGGTGAAGCTGATTTTTCGCGTGCTGGGTAAACCTGGCGATACATGCGCAATTGTCCTGAAAGAGTTCCAATTTAATAATGGCAATCCGAGCGCGGTAGTGAAGGACGGTCGGCTGGAGGTGCGATCCCCTACTGGTGTGGAGAACAGGCAATCCCGAAGCGTGCCGCGATCGACGATCTGGCTGTCCAACTCACCCGAACCATTGCGAGATCGCACCGTGATTCAACTCAAAGAACTCCCGCTGGGACCCATTGAGATCGAGATTTTCAATATTCTGGGACAACGGATCAAGCAGTTAGGGAAGTTCAATCACCATCTCCATCAATTGGAGGTTGAGTGGGACGCAACGGACCAGCGAGGCCAGCCGGTCCCACCTGGCATCTATTTCTGTATGTTGAAGCAGTTCAATCGAATTCTGGCTGTTGATCGGATGATAGTCATCAAGTGATAGAGGAGTGTATGAAGCTTGTTTCTTGTTTGAGCAGTATTATTTTATCTTTCATCGCGTCAACATTGGCACTGGGGCAGGTACAGGTTACCCTGCCAGATACTACAGCAAATTGGAACAGCTCGGTGACGATTCCAGTGCGCGTCAGTAGTGTGAATGCTTATGAGATTTACTCATACGAGTTCTACTTGAACTACAATAGTTTGGTATTGAAGCCAATTTTCGTGGATCATAATAATACGATCGCCTCGAACTGGCAAAAACCCGAAGCCAATGATTCGACAAAGGGGTTGTTGATCGTCGGCGGATATGGGGCCAATAAGCTGACTGGCAGCGGCCGACTCGTCAACATCACGTTCCAGGTGATCGGGCAACCTGACCAGGTCAGTGAGTTAACTTTTAGCTATTTCGCATTCAATGATGGCACTCCAACACCCCTGTTGACCAATGGTCGGGTGAAGGTCAATACCAATCTGGTCCCAGTTACGATAACGACCAATGTGCTCGATAGCACCAGGGTGATCGTGGATGGCATTGCCTATACTGCCCCCTATAATACCTATTGGGAGAAGGGGAGCAGCCACCAGATTTCTGCAGCGAGCACTCAGACTTTTTCGAACCGAAGGTATAATTTTGAATCATGGAGCGATCAGGGGGCGCAGACCCATATCGTTTCAGTGACCCAGCCAACCACTTTCACGGCCAGATATAGTACGCAGTATCTATTGACGATTCGAACAGCGCATGGCAATCCGCAAGGAGGCGGCTGGTACAACGCTGGCGCCACGGCTTCGTTTTCAATTGATTCTACCGTGGTCGATCAAGGAAATACCAAACATTTGTTTGTGTCATGGTCTGGAAGCGGCGCTGGTAGCTATACTGGTCCGTTGCGCCAGGCCTCCGTGGTGATGAATAACCCGATCACCCAAACTGCTAATTGGTCGACCCAGTATTATGTCGATGTTCGATCCCCCTTCGGAAAACCCTATGGCAGTGGCTGGTATTCCTCTGGCGCTTCGGTGAAATTTGGCATCGATTCCACCGCGATCATGCGCGCCGACGCTCATCATTTCTTTCGCTCCTGGACCGGAACTGGAACTGGCAGTTACAGTGGGACGAACCCCAGTGCCACGATCACAGTGGCGGGTCCAGTGATCGAGCAAGCGGTATGGGAAAGTGAATTCTTGTTGACTACCGGCTCGCTTCCAGATGGATTGCTTCAGGTGCCTGGGGCCGGATGGTATCCCATGGGATATTCGTTCACTACGATCAAAGCACCAGATCCCCTAATTGTGAACCAGATCAGTTATCGTTTCAAGGGTTGGAAAGTCAATGGTGCGCTGGTTGCGGGCAACCCAGTGACCGTGGTCATGGATGCCCCCAAAACCATCATTGCCGATTATACCAATGACATTACCGTGATCGTCACCACGAATGTTGGAGCGGGCACCAAAGTGATTGTCGATGGACAGGAGTATAATGCGCCTTATACTGGCCAATGGATCGCTGGTTCGCGGCATAACATTGGCGTAGTCTCTGTTCAGAATGGAGCAGCCGGAGTCCGATACAGCTATTTGCGCTGGAGCCACGGCGGCGATCAGACTCAGGAGGTGGTTCCGACCACTAATACGACCTACATCGCTGAGTTGGCCACTCAATATTATCTTGATGTGAAGGATGAGCCCGCAGGTGTTGTCAATCCGCGAGGTGCTGGGTGGTATGCAGCGGGACAAACGGTGAGATTGGATAGCTTGATCCAAGCAAAGATCACTGGCCAAACCAGCTATCGATTCATTAAATGGCAACTGGATGGGGCGGATAGCCTCAAGGGATCCATCACCATCCTCATGGATAAACCGCATCAGGCGGTGGCGGTTTATCAGAAAGGCTTCTATATTTCTGGGACGATTACGTTCATAGGAAGCTCACCAGTCCCATTAACTCTTGAAATCGGCGGGGCTGAGACTTTTTCGGTGCAATCGGATAATCGCGGCAATTATGTGATTACTGGATTGCTGAACGCCGAGTATATCGTTCGTCCACGCCAGCAGGGATTCACAGTTGAACCCAGCCAGCGCGCTTATAAGGTGAATCGAAATTTTGAGAACGAATATTACTTAGCTTTTTATTCAACGGCTGTTTCGACGCCAGAAGAGCCAAATCAGGCACCAGAGCGATTTGAATTGCACCAGAACTATCCCAATCCTGTGGCTGATATGACAGTAATCGAGTATGGGGTGAAAAGCTATTGTCCCATCCAGATATCGGTCTATAACGTGCTGGGCCAGGAGATCGCACGGCTGGTGGAGGTCAGCCAGCCGGCTGGTCGGTATCGTGTTCAATGGAACCGCACCGATAGCCAGGGTGTTCGGGTGCCGCCGGGAGTTTATTTCTATCGGATCGAAGCTCCAAATTTCGTCCAGATCAAAAAGATGATCGTGCTTTAGCTGGATATAGACGGGCATCTGACATCGCTGTTGAACCCCAGTGCGATGCAAAGTTCTATTGGTGGGGCAATTTTAATACTCGATTCGTTGCCATATTTTTCTGTATAGCGCTTCGATCTGAGACGGCAACTGTTTCGCCTTCGATGGACGGGGGCGATGCAGTGCTTGTGAACGGTTTCGATGCGATTGCATTTTGCTCAATTTCGATCTGAAGCATTAGATATTTCGTTGTGAAATGGGGGAGTGAACGCATGCAGGGTAATCACCTCAGCCGCGTGCTCAGATGGTATGTTTTGGGAGCGTTGTTCGTTTGCTGGATTCACAGCGCTAACGGTCAGCATGAAATCATGAATCCAACCATCAAGTTGATCCCTTCGGCAGCATTTTTGGGGGAATTTTATTATGAGCGGGTTGGCTATTACATGGAGAATGCTGGCGATGTGAACGGAGATGGGTGCGAGGATTTCCTGATTGGCACGTTTCATAACCGCGAAAATGGCTATGATGCGGGAGCGGCTTACCTGATTTTAGGCAATCGGAACAATATTTGGGGGATGAAGCAGAAATTGCGCACTGCAGATGCGCGGTTTTTGGGCAAATATGAATATGATGCGCTGGGGTACTATGTTTCTGGCAATGGGGATGTGAACGGCGATGGCTATGATGATTTTTTGATCGGCGCCCCAGCAGGCAATGAACTGGGTGGCCCCAACCCTGGCTATGCCTTTCTCTTTTTCGGAAGGGCAAAAGCAGACTGGGGGGTGGACTGCGTGGCGCGAGATGCTGCTGATGCATCATGGGTGGGACGCCAGGCATACGATCACTTAGGCCAGTCCGTTGCCATGATCGGGGATATCAATGGCGATGGGTTTGACGATTTCCTGATCGGTGCGCCTTTGAATGATGATGGCTCGGAAGAGAGCGGTAAAGCTTATCTGATCCTTGGAAAACGCTCAGGGTGGCGTCGCGGCCTGGATATTGAAGCTGCGGCCGATGCCAGTTTCATCAGCAAATATTATAAAGCCTGGGCAGGATATACCGTTTCAGCAGCCGGGGATATGAATGGTGATGGTCTGGCAGATTTTCTGATTGGAGCGCCGTTTCTTGATCGGTATGGCGGACGAGTTTATCTGTTTTTTGGACGAAAAACCGTCAATTGGGGCGCCAATTTTGATCTTGACCGCGCTGATGTGGTTTTCCAGGGTGAAAACTATGGCGATAGAGCGGGCTGGAGCCTGGCCCATGCCGGGGATGTCAATGGCGATGGCCTCAGTGATATCGTAATCGGGGCGTATGGCAATGATCATCAGGCAGCCCAGGCAGGAAAGGTGTACATGATCCTGGGCCGGAAGAAAGATTGGCCAGCCGTTATGGATCTAGGCGATGCGGATGGCTCCTGGTATGGAGAGAGAGTGGATGATCAAGCGGGATGGAGCGCTGGTGCAGTGCCCGATATCAATTACGATGGGTGCGATGAAATTCTAATCGGCGCCTGGCACAATGATCAAATCGGCAGCAATTGCGGCAAAGCCTATTTGATCTATGGCAGGCCAACTGGATGGGAAAAGAATCAGCCGCTGGCCAGCGTGACTGATTATTTTGTCGGTGAATACGCCGGGGATTATGCTGGCTATTGTGTCGCTGGCAATGATGCCAATGGGGATGGCCTGGGCGACATCTGGATTTCAGCGTCCTATAATAGTGACAGCCAGGAACATGCTGGCAAAGTTTATGTGTTCTTGAGCGAGCGCGATCGTTACGCGATCCAGGGGAATATCTGCTATTTCAGCAATGGCCAACCCGTGTCGGATGTGCAGATCAATATTCTGGGAGGCATCCGGGCGCGCCTGGTGAGCGATGGCCATGGCCGTTTTGGGGAAGTGTTGCCCCATCACCGCGATTATTACCTGGTCCCCTGCAAGGCGCCGTATAGCGATTTTGATGAGGAAACGATTATCGCCTATGACGCGGCCCTCACATTGCAAGCTGCTATTGGCAAATTGGCTTTGGATAGCCTGCGATGGCTGGCTGCCAACGCGGATCAGGATAGCTTCCTCACAGCGTATGACGCTGCCCTGATCGCCCGCTACGCCGTTGGCTATCGAGATTCCAATTCGGCGGTTGGCAAATGGATTTTTTCGCCCGCACAACGAAACATTTACGATCTAAACCAGGAACAATATGAGCAGAACTTTTCAGCCATCATCATCGGCAATGTGCATGGTGGCTGGCGCCCTTTGGCTGGAGATTCATTGCCACGTCTTGCTCGCAGCATGCGATTGCCCCATGTCTCGCGTCAGGGCAACAGCCTTGAGCTCCGCTTTGATATAGATCAGCCAGTCGAACTGGCCTCGGTGGAGGTCCAGTTGGTGCTGCCAAACGATCGGTTTCGTCTTGTTGAGCTTCAACGCGCGCCCGCTATTGCCGATTTCCAATGGATTTGCCGTCACCAACAGGGCCGATTCAATTTGGCGCTATTTGGCAGTCAACCTGCAAACGCGGCTGGCGAGCTGATCACCATTGTGCTCGAATTCGATGAAGTGGCCAAGGATGTCGATCAATTAGAACTTGCAAAATTCCAGGTCAACGATTTTCCGCCAATCCGAGGCACGCTGACCATTGGATCGCAAGCAGTGCCCGTGCCAGCAAAAAGCTTTGCTCTCGTCCAAAATTATCCCAACCCTTTCAATGGCGAGACAGCGATTCGTTTATCCGTGGCTCGGAGCTCCAAATTGCATCTGGCCATTTACAATTTGCAGGGAAATTTGATTCGCCTGCTGGCAGATCAAATGTTAGCACCAGCAGAGTACCATTTTATCTGGGATGGTAGAGACCAGGACCAGATCGCGGTGGCCTCTGGAGTCTATTTATGTCGGGCCATTGCCGGAGAAGAACTCCAAGTGGTGAAGATAATGTTGATCAAATAGGCAGATGTTAATCCGCATCAAGGGAGCGACATCGGTGAAGATATCTGATTTATCACTTAACACGAGGAAGGCATCATGCGTGGCAGCAAAATTTTTATCCCGTTTTTATTTTGGGCCATAATGGCAGGGCCGCTATTGGCGCAAGTAACGGTGACAATCCCAGACACAACCGCTTATCCTGGGGATACGCTATTTATCCCCGTGGACGTATCCGATTTGACAGGTAAGGAAGTCTATTCTTATGAGTGCCGTCTAAAGTTTAATCCGATGGTTGTCCAATTCATCCGAGTAGATTCAACCAGGACGCTGACGGAAACATGGTCCAAGACCTGGTTAAATACTGAATTGCCTGGTGAAATCAGGTTGGGAAATTATGGCGTGAATGCTTTGAACAATGCAGGGGTGCTCATTTATCTGGGATTCAAAATTGTCGGGACAATTAATGATTCAAGCCGATTTGAATTGCAGGATTTTGAATTTAATGCTGGACAGCCAACGGCCGAGGTTGCGAATGGTTCGGTGAAGATCAAACATCCGCCAGTTACTGTGAGGTTTCGGTCCAATGTCTCGGCGCCTCTTGTAATTTTCTTCGATAACCTGGAGAAAAAGCTGCCGTTCGATACCACCTTAACCCATGGCTCAAGTCATACCATCTCGACAAAATCGCCTCAGTATCTGGCGCCCGATACTCGTGTCACCTTTCAGCAGTGGAGCGATGGTGGGGGGATGTCCCACACAATAGTTCCAGTTTCAGATACCACCTTCACGCTGGTTATGGATGAAGAATTCTTGCTGACGCTCCAATCGAGTTATGGGACCCCGACAGGGGCTGGCTGGTATATCCGAGGAAAAAACGCCACCTTTTCGGTCGACTCGCTCGCCCAACAGACCGATAGCACCCGCTATGTTTTTGTCCGATGGTCCGGTTCGGGCAGCAGCAGTTACAGCGGTCCTCAGCGCACTGTCACAATCGTGATGAACAGCCCCGTGGTTGAGACCGCCCAGTGGGGGGTTCAATATTTTTTGGCGATCCGATCGACCCATGGAACGCCGATCGGGCAAGGATGGCACAACAAGGGCGATACTGTCACCATCGCCATCGATTCCCTGGTAGTGCCCATCACTGGCACTCGTTATATCTTCCAGTCATGGACTGGTAATGGGACTGGTAGTTATACAGGGGCAAAACGCGTCGCCACGGTTACGATGTCCTCGCCGATTCGGCAACTGGCCAATTGGCGAACCGAGCATTATCTTATGGTCAAATCATCTCCAGCAGGGATCGTTCAGTTCAAGCAATCCGGCTGGTATGCGAAAAATAGCCAGGTATCCACGGATACAGCGCCAAACAGCGTCGCATCGATCTCAGCGATTTATCGGTTCCATCAATGGATGAAAGATCAAATCGCGCAGATCGGCAATCCAATCCAAATCACAATGGACACCTCCCATGTGGCGGAAGCGCATTATCAAATCGACAGCGTGTCCGTGACGATCACCACCAACATCGGCCCTGGCAGTTCTATTATCGTTGATGGAAGCCGACAAAGCGCTCCATTTTCGAGCTGGTGGCAATATCAGTCCAGACATGTAGTGGCCATCGATTCGGTTCAAACCGCTGCACATCAAAACACCCGATATTTATTTGAATCCTGGAGCGATCAGGGCGCGCGAGAGCATACGGTGATCGCTGATACCAATTTTCAGTTGACCGCCACCCTGGCTATTCAGCACCTGCTCCATCTCGATACCCATCCCCCTGGGCTACTCCAGTTCGCCGAAGCCGGCTGGTACAGGCAGGGAAGTTCTGTCACGATCCCTTCAGTGCCAGCACAAATTCGGGTTGGTCAAGAGCAATTGGATTTCAAAGGCTGGTATCTGGATAAGAATTTCATCGGCCAGGAGCTTCATCAGATTCAAATGGAGCGTCCGCACTCGCTCATTGCCGCTTACATGGATCTGCTCTCTATTAAGGGAAAAATCAATGATCGGCGTGGTCAAGTTGTCCCAAACATCAAGGTGGTTCTTTCTGGGGCGGTTAATGATACAGTGTTGTCTTCCGATCAAGGTGCGTATGCGTTCGAGATGCTAACCGTTGGGGATTATATGGTCACTCCTGAAAGCGATGGTTTTCGCTTCGAGCCGGCGATGCGAACCTTCCTGGCTTTGTCTGAAAGTCGCGCCGATCAAAACTTTGTCGCGATCGACACGCTGAAACCCCAGGTCTGTCTGATCTATCCCAATGGTGGTGAACGGCTGATCGCCGCATCGATCGATACCATTAAATGGCAGGCAACCGATAATATGGCGATCGATTCAATCGCCATCGATTTTAGCAGTGATCAGGGTCAATCCTGGATCCCTGTTGTCAGCATCCATGGGGACACGGTATCAAGCTATCTCTGGACCCTGCCGAGTCTATCCAGCGACCGTTGTCAGCTTCGAATTATTGTTAAAGACCTGGATGGCAACCTGGCGGTTGATCTCAGTGATGGGACCTTTACGGTCACCGAGAAGGCAGCTATTCACGATGAGGCTGGTCCTCAGGTGCCAGGTTCTTTTGCATTAGAACAAAATTATCCCAATCCGTTCAATAGCTCCACTTTGATCCGTTTTGAATTGCCGGTTGCGATCAACGTTAGAATTAAGATCTTTAACACAATGGGGCAGCATATTGCCACAGTGGTCGATCGAAATTTCGAGGCCGGCTACCATCAGATAACCTGGGATGGGAGAGATCAAGTCGGTCGCGATCTATCTTCCGGGATCTATTTTTATCAGGTTGAAGCGGGCGAACTGATGATGATGCGAAGAATGTTGTTATTGCGCTGAGAGACGCCTGCGAGCGCAGACATTTCATTTCACCCATGTCTCAAATGGTGATTTGAGGTGACGTCCGCAGGCTATCTAACAGAGCAGAGGGCATCGTGATGCAAGATTTCGATTTCTGCTAAAGAAATCATCCGATCATATTGCGAAATCCATTGCCCATAACAGCTCCCTTCGAAAGGAACTATCCAGGAAAAGCCGCACCATTGAAAAGATGGGCGGCTTTTCTGTTTTGATCGATACAATCATCTCAATTGTTAATGGCCTTTCTGGATTAGCCATTAGTGAGGAGCAGGGTGATTCCAATTTATAGCCTCAATGATTTCGCCTAGAAGGGTCGCGAGCTGATTTCCAATTCGGGCCCATGATTGTTCAAAAAATGAAATGGCTTCTCAGGGGACTATGTGCGACTAACCAGCCTGGGAGGATCAGGATGTCAGTGAAAATTGCATCTTCTCATGATAGGTTCTTTTCCGTGTCCTATAAAATTTCGAACCGCAGCGCGACCACGGAGCGGATTTTTTGAATGGATGGCTTAATGTAACGTTTGACAACGGTTTTATGGTAAAACGTCTCCGATAGAAAAGGTTTAGTTTTTGACTGAATGAAAAATTGCTCTCAATGATTCTATGCTCGACTCATGAAAAATTCATTTTGAACATGAATGATTCGGACGAAGCGATTCATTGCTGAGGATGCAAATTGTTCAATCCTTTGATAGATTCAAATGGCCGCAAAAATATCAAATCAAGTAATTTTCTGCTTGCCTTTTAAAATAAAAATGCTATTTTCTGATTGTGATCATGCTTAATTCCCTTTCATTGTCTTGCCGCGGGTCTGCCTGAGAACGATCACTTGGTGATTTTATCTTTGCCGTTCATTCTTGCTGGTTCTTATGACAATGTCTCGATGTCTTGACAGGTTCGATCCAAAAATAATCGATGATAGGAATGATCCTAAAAAGGGTTTACACATTTTTTCTATTGGCCAATTATGGCATACAAACCTTACTCGGGAGGGCTAAATCATGAAAGATGCAAAGAGCACTTTAATTATCATCGGATTCATGCTATTTACGGTTAGTGGCGTGCTGGGGCAGACTGTAACCGTCTCGATTCCAGCCTTATCGGACAGCGCCGGCGCTGAGATCAAAGTGCCCATTATGGTGAGCGAACTCACTGGATTAGGGGTGGTCGCTTACAGTTTTGCATTGACATTTGACCAGAGCGTATTAGATGGGACTGGATATGCTTTCGACGGGACACTGTCGAATGGTTGGGCAGCTTCTTTTTCTGATACCATTGGAAAGGTTCGGTTAGCTGCTGCAACGACAAAGGATGCTGTTGGCAGCGGTGTGCTTGTCTTCATGAAATTCAAAGTTGTGGGCGTGGCCGGCAGCCGAACTGCGCTGACATTGGCAAATTTTATATTCAATGAAGGCTTCCCCCAGGCTTCGATCAACAACGGATTGTTCGAAGTGACGTCCACTAAAAACCGGCAGCCCAAGGCTGATGCTGGTGATGATATCCTTGGGGTTCAAGCTGCCACTTATGTGCGATTGGATGGATCCCGGTCATTTGACCCCGACGGCGATTCGCTGCGTTACTATTGGCGCAGTGCCAGGCCCGGCATAATTATCGACACTTCGCCTGAGAGACCGATGGCGGGATTTCGGCCGATGGATATCGGAGAATATAAGTTTTATTTGCACGTGAATGACGGCCAGGAAGATAGTGAGCCAGATAGCGTGATTGTCTCCGTGACGATCGAGGCCCCGCCAGCGCTCGGCTATCAATTTGTCGATAATTTTGCGACGCTGCTGGGCGCGCAGGGCGTCGCCGTCGATCCGGAGGGCAAGGTCTGGTCCGGGTCGTATTACACCAGCCCCAGCTCCTATGTGCGTGTGTGGAATTCCGATGGGACCACGCCCGAGTGGGCGCCGATCAAATCTGGTAGGGTTGGGAACGATGTGGTGAGCACCCAGGGCAACTGTTATGGGCTTGCCATCGACAAAGAGGGAAATGTTTATTACAGCAATGCCACCGAGCACGCTGTGCTGAAGTTCGATTATCGCACGGGAACACCCTTGGGGGGTATTCGGCTGGCCAAAGGCAGCCCTACTATGGGGGTCGATCAGCAGGGTTATCTCTATGTGGGCACGGTGGTCGGCGATACCGTATGGATTTACGATAGAGATTTTCGGTTGGTCAACCGGGTTTATGTGGAATACATTGGCCGCGAGGTGGAGGTCGCCCCAGATGGCAGCGTCATTTACGTGGGGCAATTCAATGGCACCGTGAAACGGTTTCAAGGCAGCCCATTAACCGGCTATCATCCCATCGAAGATCTGCCGGGTCCATTTACCACAGCGGACGGGCCAGGAGTGACCAGTGATATTGGGTTCGACATGTTCGGTCGGCTCTGGGTAACTGAAGAACACACGACATATCCGCAGCGAGACTACATCCACATTTACAGCCCGGATCTGAAATTTCGGGAGACATTTACCAGTCCAGATGATCATCCCTGGGATCGTCCGCGCGGCGTGGGATTCGATCACACTTTGGGCGACTCGCTGATCTACATCGTTGATTTCGAAGCCAGAAATCCGTACATCCAGCGTTGGGCGATCCCTGGCACCGAGCTGCCCCCAATCTTCCATTCGATCCGAGAGGTGGCGGAAGTCAATGACAATGGTTTCCCGATCTTGTCCAATAAAAATGTCAAGCTTCGCGGCATTGTGACTGTGGCTGGGGAATTTGGGCCGACTGGCCCGTCCTATCTTCAGGATGCGACCGATTCTGCGGCCGTGGCGATCTACGATGGTCGTGCGATCCTGCCAGATTCTGTGACGATCGGGGATGAAATCGTGGTGGTCGGCAAGGTCGGTTTTTATAATGGACTCACCGAAATAGATCCAGTCAAGGACTTTCGTATCGTTTCTTCGGGTCATTCTATCACGCCGCGCCGAATTACCTGCGCGGATTTGTCTGAAAGAGTGGGCGAGCGCTTTCAATCGCAATTGGTAGTCATAGAACAGGTCCACACCGAAATAACCGTTTTTCCAAGTAACCAAAATGTCACCATCAGCGATCGGACTGGGACGGCCATCATGCGAATCGATAAGGACACTGATATTCCAGGCGCAGAGGTGCGGGCGGATTCGTTTAGCGTCATTGGTGTGGTCACCCAATACGATCCGCAAGCGCCCTATTGGGGAGGGTATCAAATTATGCCGCGTTCAAAGCGCGATCTGGCCAAGGCTACGGCCGTTCATGTCAGTGCCCAAAATTCCGGCCCAAAGAAATTTGCGCTGTATCAAAATTATCCCAATCCGATGAACGCCCATACGATCATCAAATACGATCTGCCGAAAGATTGTTTGGTCACCCTGGAGATCTTTAATTTGTTAGGCCAAAAAGTGAGAACTCTGGTTCATGGCTATCAAACGGCTGGATCTAAATTAGTCTCCTGGGATGGAAAGAACGAGGCTGGGGAGCCTGTCGCGGCTGGAAGTTATATCTATCTCATGAAGGCCGGAGATTTTCAGCAGTCGAAACGAATGGTTTTGCTCCCATAACGATGGCTCGAAAGATTTGCCCCGTCCATTGATCCGACGGGGCTTTTTTTGAGACCTCAAATTCCAAAATGACATTTTATGAGCCCACCAAATACACGAAAATGAAAGCGCTCAGAATTGTAGACCACGGAAAAAGAACTCACACGGAACAAAGCTTTTTTAAAATTGATTTCTGTGTCAGTTCCAATTCCGTGGCCTTCTATGTATTTCGTGGGCAAAATTTTATCAGTTGGGATGGTCTTGGTTCATTTTATAAATTTCGGTTTTGATCTCCATGTGAGGACACCGCATGGTGCTTCATCGAATGATCGTTTCATCGCAATTATCAACCCATAAAGATGCCTTGAAAACGATAATTCGATCCCATGAAATTGCTTTGAATTCTATCGGCACTGGAACGTTTTTAGGATGCCAGGGATCGATTTTTGTCCCCAAGAGATCTACCGGCCAGAATCGAAGAAGAAACGCACGCCAATAGCGGCGTTCATATTGAAATCGGTTGCCGGGATCAATTCCAATATGGGGACAATTTCGATAAAGATATCGAACGGAGCTCGGGCGAACTGATAGTTCAGCCCCAGTGGAAATCGGACGCCCAGCAGGGTTTCGACCTGGAGCTTGAGTCGGCCCCCAATGCCGTAATAAACTGGCAATTTCCCTTCAGAGATTTTAATGAGACTGTAATCGTGGAGCAGAAAATCGCCGTGCATGTGAAAGGCATCTTTGCGTCCAAATGACCAGGCCAATGAGCCGTCCAGCGCCGTGGTGCGGCTGGTCCATAGTTTCGCGGACAAACCTGTGGGCTCTCCCAAGATGACGCCGAGACCAAACGTCCTTTGGTCCTTTGCCATTGCCGAGAGTGGAAAAAGGGTCACAATCAGCATCAGATAAAGCGAGCATATCGGCCATCGTTTCATCATCATTACTCCTTAAAATGCGTCCATTCCAATCGTCTTTTGGTATCTATGACAGTATCAGCAGTTCAGCTACAATCTGACGGCATTATTCCTATCGGAAGCAACCCGGGGCGTGGCATAGCCGGTCAGCTCAACATAACCGTGGCCAGAGACCCGATCGCCCGAAGAGAAGCCCTCGATTTTCACAGCACCTTCCCAATAGCGGATCGAAAGGTTCAACTCCTGATCTGGGAGAAGAGGTTCAATGATCAGATCCAGGCGCTGCGAGGGGAGTTGAAATCGCCAGCGCGAGGGATAGCGGCTGCCGCTGGTGCTGATCCAATGATCGAGGACTTGCAGATCGACATCGGAGGGATCCAGTTGCTGGCAATCGCCGTTTTTATCTATCAAGCTTCCGCGGCTGAATCCTTTGGTGGATTCGTTTCGATTTCTGATCTGGTAGTACATAATCTCGCGTCCGTCGGACAATTGAAGCGAGAACCAATCCCATCCCACTTGATCTGGGCCCAATGCGCTCGTGCTCCACTCCCGATCCAACCAGGCCTCTCCAGCCACTTCGAACCATCGGTCTTTGATGCGAATTTTTCCGCAGGCCGACATTCTTGGAAGCGAGTAATAATAAGAAGCATTGCCAGGCTCGATTCCCTTTGGGCTGAGACCATGGTCGCCATGCAATGCCACTGGTTTCGCGCTTTGAAGCTCTAATTCAAGGGCGATCATCTGTTCAGCCGCCTGAATTTTCATGGTCGGAAACGCGATCGAGCTGTCTGTTGTTGATGAAGCAACTTGCCAATCTTCGACCCAAATTTTAAACGGGATCCCTTGAGCCCCAGCCAATCGGTTTGCGCCACGACTGAATCGCTCGAAGGCATAGAACTTTTTATCAGCGACATCGGTGACGGCGAAATGAGCCATATAGACCTGGTTAGTTGCCCAGTCCGAACGCCGAGGCGGCAAATTCGGCGCTATGGCAAAACGAAAAATCGTGAATTGAAATCCGAAATGCTGACCTGCAATCGTTTTCACATTACCTGTATAGTACCACCATTCGGTCTGAAACGCGGGATGGGGACCATGGTCGGCCGGGAAAACAAAGCGCCGCTGCTCAAGTGCCCGCGCGTACCCCTCGATGTTTTGCGTCGACATGAGATCGGTTATCGCAAGGACTGGCACCGCGCCTGGCGAAGATTCGGGCTGCCGAGGCATGATGAAAAAAACAGCGATCGCTGCTGCGAACAATATGAAGATCACGACCAATCTGAGCATAAATTGTCTCAATCACACGTGTAAACATTTTGGCTTAGCTGAGCAAAGGCCCTCGACCACTGCGAATTATACCAATTGGAGATCGCTTCGTTCCTGAGTTTTGATATCATAAAAGTCAATCGCAGAAGAATTAGCAGAACGACATTTGCTGTTCTGCGAGATTCAAGTTGCGCCGCATCTATAAAATTGGTCCTATTGGACTCGAAAGTCATTCATCAACTGCCGCTGAGTTGAACTTGGCCAAGCAAGAACCCAATCATCGAAATGCAGGGCTATCCTGCAAAACGATCCATCGCTGAATGGTTTGCTGTTCAGAAATACCAAATTCTGAAAAAGGATCGATCTGGCGATCGGTTTTCCTGCGGATCGATTTATTCTTCTCTGAGCGCCTGCGCTGGAGAAGTTCGGGCCATTTTGTACGCTGGGTAGATGCCAGCCAGTACCGCTGCCCCTATGGCCAAAAGTATGGCCTGCAGCATCAGATGGGGCAGAATTTCGAATTGAATGCTCCAACCAAAGGATCGCTCATTCACGACTTTAATCAGCACCATTGCCAGGATGTTCCCCATGGGTAGCGCAATGAATCCTGCCATGAACCCCATCAGGCCGGTCTGAAGAATGACCATGTGCCAGAGCTGTCGGGGAGTGAGCCCGATTGCGCGCAAGGCACCAAATTCGCGAACCCGCTCCAATTGAATGGCCATCAGGGCACTAAGGACACCGATGAACGCGACGATGATCGCCAATCCCTGCAACACGTTGGTGATCAAAAAGGTGCGATCAAACACCTCGATCGAGGTGTTCAGTAACGAGCGATTGGATTGGATGATGACCTCATCCTGAGGGCGAAGCAAAGGACGGATTTGGTTCATTAAGAAGTTGATATCAGTACCAGGATATGCATAAACCAGAATTCCAGACAGGCGATCGTCATCCCAATATTTGCGATACGTATGATGGGCTATGGAGAACAGCCCCTGGTCCGTGCCGTAATCGTAATAGATCCCGGCGATCTTGAATTTCTGTTCGCCCCGATCAGTCGGCAGGGAGAACCAATCGCCCAGCTTGAGATGATGTCGATAGGCGAATGGTTCGGAAACAATGGCGGCTTCCTCATGTTGATAGGCACGCCAAACTTGGTTGGGATCGCCAGCCTTGAAACTGAAGTTGCGATACCGATGGGCTCCGATCTTTGCAGTGAAAAGCACGACATTGCCGCGCTGCGTGCTGATTTGCCGCTCGCGATAGTAATTGACGAATTGGACCTGGGGCAAGCGGGCGATGCTGTCGCAAAGAGCTGGGTCGAGGTCGCCGTAGGCCTGTGTAGCGATGAGTCGCGGCGCGGCAATATAGATATCCGCCGATAAGATGTTCTCCAGCCAGTTGACAACGGTCGATCGGAAATTTTGAATCATGGTTCCCACTCCGATCGTTGCAGCCACCGCAATGCTGAGCGCAGCAATGGCGACAGCCGTCCGGCTCATCTGGGAGACGATCGCGCGGAGCGACATCCGACCGAATAAGCCCAGGAGCCGACCAATGATTGGCGTCAGAGCGCGGACCAGCAGAATCATCGTAACTGGCGTGAGTAGTGCCATCCCCATCACCAGGGGAATAATGCCAGCGTAACTCATCAAGATGTGCTGGCTGGGGATGAACAGGATTGTTGATCCAACCGCCATGAGGGCTAAGGCTACCTTCGTTAGGCGTGGGCTCGCTTGTTGCAATTGAGTCTCTAATAGCGACCGGCGCATTACCACGTTGGCTGGCGCTAACGTTGCTTCTCGGGCGGGCCGAAACGCTGCCCCAAGTGTGGCAAGGATCCCCAACACCAGGCCTTTAACCAAGCTGCCAGTTGGCACTTCAATCGAGGTTACTGAAAGCACAAAATACAAATCATTGATGCTCTGGGTGACCAATCGGACCATGCCCCGTCCCATGATCACTCCAGTGAAAAGCCCCAACACCGTGCCAAGACTACCGACCAAAAAAGCCTCTGATAAGATCATGCGGAAAATCTCTTTTCGAGTTACGCCGAGAGAACGAATTAAACCGAGATATGTTCTTCGCTGCACAACCGAGAACGTCATGGTATTGTAGATCAGAAATGTGCCGACGATCAACGCCAATAAACTGAGGGCAGTCAGATTGAGATTGAAGGCGCTGACCATTTGGGTCGCTGTTTGGGTGCGCGTTTCCGATGGCAGTATCTGAGCGCCTGGCGACAGAATACTGCTGATCTTCTCTAGTAGGGAATGGTCGGTAATGATTAAATCGATGCGACTGAGTTTGCCGGGCATATCCAGCAATTCCTGAGCCGTGGCGATATCGGAGAGGATCAAATTTTCCCAGCTTCTTCGCTGCTGTTGATCGGTTGGCTGAACTATCCCGGCGATTACGACAGATTTTTTAGCGCTGCCGACGCGGATCTGGAGCGAATCCCCAATTGCCAGGCCAAATTCATCGGCGATCTGATGAGAGATAAGCACTGCCCCAGGAGAAGAAAGCAAGATGACCCATTGCGTTTTAGAATGATCAAAGCTCGATCCGAGCTGGGGTCTAAAAGGGGGCTCGGCAAAAGGGTCGATGCCAATCAATCGCATTGGTCGGGGTGGATTTTTGCCCACGGCGACAAATTGTTCCACGATGGGCGCACTGGGGCGAATGCCGAGATCGGTTCTTAACAAGACATAAAGAGAGTCTGGCAGTCCGGTCCCCGCAGCCACAATCTGATGCGTTGCGTTGCCGGTAATTCCCTGCATCGAAATCTCGAAGGCGCGGCTTGCACTGCGATTGGCCACATCGACCGAGACAACCACTGCAACGCCCAGGACAATGCCCAGCACAGAAAGAGCCACCTGCCAGGGATGACGCACATAATGCCGCAGGCTGGATCGGACTAAAATTCTATTTTGAAACAGATGCATGATCGATTCAGAGTGAATTTAACTGATCGTTGTAGAAAATTGGCATGGCAATAGTGATCATTGCTGGACACCCCCACGGCTAAGCGAACGATGGCGACGAGCTTTCTACGAGCTTCCCATCTCGAATGGAAAAAATCCGGTCTGCCATGCCGATCAGCTCGCGACTATGAGTGGCCATAATTAGTGTTTTTCGCTGTTGCCGCACCAATTGATCCAAGATGGTTATCACCTGCGCGCCTGTCTCAAAATCGAGGTTGCCGGTGGGCTCGTCTGCCAGGATAAGGTCTGGATCATGAACCAGCGCCCGCGCAATGGCGATCCGTTGCTGTTCTCCCCCAGAAAGTCGATCGGGATAGCTTTTTGCCCGATCGGGCAAACCGACAGCGTCTAACATGGCAATTACCTGCTCCCGAGCCAGGGGGCCATTTTTACCGTTCAATTCCAGCGGCAATAGCAGGTTCTCCTCCACCGTTAATGTCGGGATCAAATTGAAAAATTGAAAAACAAAGCCGATGTGTCGGCGCCGAAATAGGGTTCGCTGTTGCTCTGTGAGTCTGTTGAGGCATTCGTTCCTCAAAATCACCTCCCCTTCAGTGGGCAAGTCAATTCCGCTGATCAGATTCAGCAAGGTCGATTTCCCCGAGCCGCTTTTTCCAAGCAATACGATCAATTCGCCATGTCGAACCTGACAATTGATATTTTTAAGCACCGTCCGTTCGCTATCGGCCTCGCGATAGGTTTTGGTCAAATTCTTTAGTTCGATAAAAGCTGCATCATTTGGTTGTTCGAAAAATCGTACCATAGTTCTCCCGTTAAAAATTGAAGATGGGGAAACGATCGTCGGGGAGTAAAGTTCCCGGGATAAGATAGAGTGCAAACGGACCTTTTAATCTGATCGATCCTATGCCAAATCGCAATAGGGCTATCGTGCAATTTCCCTGAGCAAAAGATCTTGCAAATGAGCTTGGTCATCAATATTCACCGCAAAAACTGGGATGGAGTCGTGGAGTGAGATAGACATGAGTGAATGATTGACAAATGAATTTTCTCCTGGAGGGGGCATCAGACAATGATTCTGCAACAAGATCCTCATGATGCATGTCGCTGAACCAAACAGAACAGCGGCAAACCAGATTTGGTGCAATAACAGACATTGGGGTGATGGGAAAGTTCTATTTCATTGCGTTAGGATCAGCTCAATTGATAGAGGTTTGGTCTGCGATGCTGAAAAATGGGCATTCTGCTGCGCACGGCCAGCAGATTGTCTCGGCTGATTTCGCCGATCAGCAGGGCTTCGCGATCCTCGGCCGCCGATGCAACGATGACGCCATAGGGATCGATGATGCGACTGGACCCACAAAATGTCACGGGCCCATCGCTACCGACCCGATTCGCAGCAATGAGATAAGCCTGATTTTCAATCGCTCGGGCGCGGGTCAATATATCCCAGTGAATGACGCGTGGAAACGGCCATGCAGAACAGAGCACCAGCACTTCCGCCCCTTTCAGCACCAACGATCGGCTCAGCTCCGGGAAACGGAGATCGTAACAGATCATCAGTCCCCATGTCATATCGCCGATGTTGATGAGCGACAGCGAGTCGCCGGGCGAAATACAACTGTCTTCATCCAGAGGCGGATAAGCAGCCAAATGGGCTTTGCGATATTTGCCGATGAATTCTCCGCGACGGCCGAAAGCCGCGATGGAATTATAGATGCGTTCGCCCTCTTTCTCCGATATTCCGGCGACGATATGAATGTTATGCTGCTCCGCAATGGTTTGGATCGTTTGGAACACAGCCTCGTGCCATGGAGATGCTTTCTCCCGAATTACCGACATGTCGTAACCTGTATCGACCATCTCTGGGAAGACGATGACATCGCACTCCTTTTCGGCTGCATTTTGGGTTAGGGCACCTATCTGTTCCAGGTTTGCCATCGTATCCCCGAGGGAACATTTGATCTGAGCCACGGCAATCTTCATAATTGACTTCTCCCTTGAATGGCGAAAATTTCAAGCAAAAGGTATTAAATTTTGATCAAAATAACAAGCATTAATTTTCAGAATACGAGAAAATTGGCTTGATTTTTTGCCAGCATTTCTTTATTATTGTCCTTCAAAATTTAGCCAGATAAAACGAACTTACCCATTCAGCCCGAAAAGGAATAGGTTAAATAAAAGAGAGAACGGATATTGAAACGATGAATGAATTCGGAATAAGAATTTGACGGACATCAGAGAGAATTATCATGAACAAACGAGGCAATTGATCAGTGATGAATGACGAACAATATAAAGGCTATCGTGGACCCGCATTGAGCACCTTGAAAAATTTTTCGGTTCAAGTTTGGAGTGATGTGGAGGTGCAAACCACTCGGGGGGAGTTTAAGGGAATTATTTTACCACGTTCCGAGACGGCCGATGACAGACATATCGTTCTGAAATTGCGCAATGGCTATAACGTCGGATTGGCGGTCGATACAATCACGGCGATGCGGCAGACAGGGTATAAGAAAGCAAATTATAAGATTCCAGAGAAACAATTCCCGTATGATCCCAAAAAACCAAAGGTCAAACTGTTTGGGACCGGTGGTACTATTGCCAGTCGGCTGGATTACCGAACTGGAGCCGTTATTCCAGCGTTCTCCCCTGGCGAGCTGTACGGTTCGGTTCCCGAGTTAGCTGATATTTGTAATCTCGAAACCGAAAAGCTTTATGGTGTATTCAGTGAGAACATGGGGCCAGAACAATGGATTGGCACAGCGACGGCTATCGGTCGGGAGATCGAAAAAGGCGTGAACGGCATCGTGATTGGTCATGGCACCGATACGATGCATCACACCGCAGCGATCCTTTCGTTCATGGTACAAAACACCCCAGTGCCGATCGTCATGGTAGGCTCGCAGCGTTCCAGCGATCGGCCCTCTTCGGATGCGGCGATCAATCTCATTAATGCAACAAAGACCGCTGCAGAAAGCGATATTGCGGAAGTCATGGTCTGCATGTTCGGACCAACCAGCGATCAGTATGATTTATTGCATCGGGGGACACGGGTGCGCAAGATGCATTCCAGTTACCGCTCCACATTTCGGACCATCGGGGATATTCCACTGGCCATGGTCAGCCGTGATTGGATCATTCCTTTGCGCAATGACTATAAGCGCCGGAGGAACGATAAAAATGTCACCATCAATACCGCTTTTGAGGAAATGGTTTCCATTGTCTATTACTATCCCAATATGCGGCCGGATATTATCGAATCGCTGATCGATAACAACTACAAGGGTATTATCATCGCTGGCACCGGTCTGGGACATGTGAATAAGCCGCTTTACCCTGCCCTGAAAAAAGCGCATGAAAAAGGAATCGCCATGTATATGACGGTGCAGACGCTGTGGGGTTATGTCCAGATGTACGTTTACGATACGGGTCGGGATATTATGGAACTTGGGGTGATTCCGGCGGCCAATATGTTGCCCGAGGTGGCTTATGTGAAGCTGGGCTGGGCATTGGGACAAACAACAGATCTGGAAAAAGTAAAAGAGATCATGTTGACCCCCATTGCTGGCGAAATCACGGAGCGCGAACCTCATAATGGCTATTTGATCTATCAAGGCGGAATCCCTGAAGTTGAGGAGTTTATCAGCAAATATTGGAAATGATGGGAGATTGTATTTATTGGGCAACGGATGAGGCTGGTGGGAGTAAACGGTGATCAGTGATCAGTAATCAGTATTCAGTATTCAGTATTCAGTAAGCAGTAAATCAGCAGTACAAGGCCTTTCTGCAAAGTAACTTTATCAGGCGCAAGGTTTATGCAGCAATTAGAAATGCCATTTGAGATTGACAAGGCAACTTTCTTGATCAGTGATCTGCATTTGGGAGATGGTGGTCGAGCTGATAATTTTCGACAGAGCAATGCAAAACGATCATTGCTTGGATTCCTTGATATGGTGGCACAAAAAGGGCAACGGCTGATCATCAATGGCGACCTGTTCGAGCTATGGAAATTCGATCTGATAGATTGCCTTCGAACCTATGGTCCGGTATTGATGAAATTCCATCAGCTTGTCGACCAGGGCGTCGAAATCGTCTATATTTTTGGCAATCATGATCTCGAGCTTCGCTATTCGCAGCCGCTGTTTCGCTTTGTTGTAGAACGCTGGGACTTGAGCGATCAGCTCCATGTGCAACATGGCCATAGATTTGATCGGGATACGGGTCGAACCTGGAAGATCCGGCAAGCGGCAGTATGGCTGGTGGCCTGGGCCGAACGCTGGTTCGATCGCAATATCGATCTCCGGCTGGATCGGGCGCTGCAACGATACCATATTTTCCAGCCGAAAACCCCAGCTTCCCGTCGCTATAAGGGAACTTATATCGAATATGAGCAGGAGGTGGAAAAGCTGCTCAAGAAATATCGACTTGTCGTGTTAGGTCACACCCATAAGCCCATGCTTAAATATTTGACGAGCGCAGGAATCTATGCCAATAGTGGCACATGGATCGATGGCAGAAGGGATTATATTTTTATCGAAGGCAATCGCATCACCCTGGATGAATTTAAGACCTAAAAGTCTTAATGGACCGAATTGAATTTAACGTGCTTGAATGACGCCCTATGGGAATGCCTAAAATTTAATCGTTCGGAAATTAAAATATTCCCGGTCCCCGTCATTCCAAAAGATAGCTTTAGTGCAGTTTTGATTTGGAATAATGAAATAAAAGAGAACAAAATGATCGATTATCACATTCACACCAAACGCTGTGGCCATGCCACCGGCGAAATAGACGAGTATATTGAACAGGCACTGGCGCTGGGATTGACAGAGATGGGCTTTAGCGACCATTTTCCATTTCAAGATCGAGATCGGCCTGAACTGGCAATGCCATTGTCGGAGCTACCCGATTATGTGAGGGATGTGGAACAACTTCGGATTCAATATCCACAGATCCCCATTCGGCTTGGCACTGAGGTGGATTATTTTCCTGACCAGGAAGAACAAATTGGAGGGTTACTCGCTAAGTATCCATTCGATTACGTGATTGTTGGAGTCCACTTTATTGGGGAGTGGAATTTCGACAATCGGGCCGAGATCGCTGAGTGGGATCGGCGAGATGTGAACGAAGTTTATCAGCAATACATCCATTTGCTCATGCAGGCTGCCAGCTCTGGATTGTTCAATATCATTGCCCATTGCGATCTGGTCAAGATTTTCGGCTATCGGCCGACCCTGGATTTTCATGATCAATGGGAGGAGGTCATACAATGTTTCGCTCAGCATGGATTGGCCGCTGAAATTAGCACGGCGGGCTTGTACAAGCCAGTGGGGGAAATTTATCCGTCAGAGGAGATTATCGGACTACTGAAAAAGTATGATATCCCGATTGTAATCAGCTCCGATGCACATCAGCCGCAAAATGTGGGCAGAAGCTTTGATCAAGCGATCGCTCTTGCTTTGAAATTTGGGCTGACGAAGGTGGCTCGATTTGAGAATAGAACAATAATCCAGCAGGTGCCAATTTAATAGCGCTTGCGAAATTCCATCGCACTTAATGATAGAATCGTTCAGTCAATTTTGGGGACAGCTTTACTGAGCCCCGTAGGTTTAGGAACGCCTACCTGCTCATCACTGTCCCATTACTGAATGACCAAAATTCTTCTTGACTTTTTAAATTTTATATCATACCTTTTTTTAGTTTTAAACGATGGCATCGTTAATAATCAGCCAATTTTAAACGATAGGATCGTTAGAAGGGTAGCATGGTAATGAAAAGTAAGATATTGATCGATAGAGTTATTCAATGGTAATCGAAAAATTTGGAATGAATCATGGATGCGAAATTGAAACAGCAGTTGATCAGTCGTTACATTGTAGTCGATCCTAAAATTTGTCATGGGAAACCAACCTTTCGTGGCACTCGAGTTCTGGTTTCGGATGTGCTGGATCAAGTGGCGAGTGGAATGGCATGGGAGACAATCATTGAAGAGTGGAATAACAGCATCACCAAAGAAGCCATCAGAGAAGCAGTGGAATTGGCCTCTCAAGCCCTATTCAAACATGCGGATGAATTTATCTTGGAGCCACTGGCGGCGTGAATATTTTGGATGAAAATATTCCCAAGAACCAGCGCCAGTTGCTTGAAAAATGGCACATTCATGTCCGACAGATCGGTATAAATATCGGACGCATGGGGATGGAGGACGAAGAGATTATCCCCTTTCTGATCCAGATAAAGCGACCAACTTTTTTTACACGAGACGAACACTTTTATGATCCCAACCTGCGTCATGCAAGAGTATTGCCTGGTTTATCTGGCAGTTGATAAATATGAGAGCGCTATTTTTGTTCGTCGAATCCTTCGGCACCCAGATTTTGACAGCAAAGAAAAACGAATGGGCTCAATTATAAGAGTAACCCGTGCTGGAATTTCTATGTGGCCTCTTCATAAAGAAAATGAATTTTTCAGCAGGTGGGTCTGAAATATTTTTTTTATCACGGAATATCCCTCCGATTAATCCTCCAGAACGCCAGCGCCATAAAAACGATGGTCAACAGGGAAAGGACAGCGATGTTAGCTCCCAAACCAGGCTGTCCCAGCATCACCTTCTGTGGCTGATAATAATTGAAAATTGAAATAGGATTCAGAAAACTGATCTTGGGCCAGAGCCTGGCGATGTAATTCAAAAAATAGAAAAATAGCGTGATTCCTGCGGCTTGCATGGTCACTCGGTTGCCCTCTCTGGCGAAAGCAGCCAGGAAAAATGTGTAAGCGTTGATCGCCAACATTAACAACCAGAGATTGATGCCTGTCAGAAGAAGTCGGAAGAAAGACAAATTGGAAAATTGGGGATAGGCCACCGTTCCCACGAAAGTGCCAATCCAGCAGCCAACGATTACCATCAATAGAGCGAGCAAAGAAACCAGCCACAATGAAAAGGCGATTGTAAACCGTTTGACGGGCAAAGAAAAAAGCAACTCCAGCGTCCCGCCTTCGATCTCACTGGCAATATGTTTGGCGGGCAACATGATGGCAATAATGGCTAAGAAAATGAGCACTAATGGATGGTTGTAACCAAGTGCCACCGCGCCGCTAATCGAAAATTGCGCCAGCCATTGATCGTTGAAATATTGCTGCACAATGGGCGGAAATTTTTGGATCACCATCTGGACCAGTCCCAAAAAATCAGCTTCCACGACCAGCATGAAGATCAAGAACTCTAGCGTTCCCAGCATCAGGAACGCTATGATCAAAAATTTCACATGCTCTCGAAGCGTTTTCAGAATATAGTTTGAATTGATCAATGCTCTACTCCTTTATTGAATTTGCCTTTCCGAAGCCGCCTTAGCGGATTCTGAAAGGTCGCTTTCATAGAACGCGAATGACACTGATGACGCGGGTTGACGCGGATTCAAATAAAAATAATAATCCGTGAAAATCCGTTTAATCCGCGTCATCCGCGTTCTATTTTGTTCATAGCACTTTAATCATGTTTTTCCATATAATACGCCAAAAAAATATCCTCCAGATCTGGCTCGGGGAAGGTCAAATCTTCAATCGGTAACCTGGCTAGCGCCCTGAGCAAATTTGGAATACTACCTTCTACCAGATACACGCAACGATTGCCGCTCCATTCCAATAGTCTGGTCTCTGGAATCGATGGCGGCTTATCTTCGATTAGCTCTTTAAAAATGATGATCAGCCGTCGGGGGCGCTTCTGCTTCAATTTCTGAATTTCCTCCAGCGCCACGATTTTTCCCTGGCGAATGATCGCCACCCGCTGGCAGACCTTTTCCACTTCGGGCAAAATATGCGACGACAAGAAAATCGTTTTGCCGTCGTCTTGAAATCGCCACAGAATCTCATAAAACGCTTCCTGAACCAATGGATCCAAGCCCAACGTTGGTTCGTCCAGAATCGCCAGATCGGGATGGTGTTCCAGCGCAAACACGATCCCGATCTTCTGTCTCGTGCCATGGGAGAGGTGCTTGATCTTCTGGGACAAATTTTGATCGGTGATATTCAATTTATCAAGCAACCACGGCCGCAATTGGGGCGAGCGAGAGCGAAATTTGGCCATGTAGTTCAGAAAGCGAGAGACGGTCATATCGCCGTAGGGGGAGAAATCCCCAGGCAAATAGCCAATCCGTGCCCTCATTTCCACCTGATTGCGCCTCAAGGGGATTCCAAACAGCTCGATAGTGCCGCTATTGGGTCGCAGTAAATCGATCAGCAGGCGGATGGTCGTGGTTTTTCCAGCGCCATTGGGCCCGAGAAAGCCGAAGATTTCGCCCTGCTCAACCGAAAAGGCGACGTCTTCGATGCCGAGGGTTTTGCCGTAATATTTGGTGAGGTTTTTTACTTCGATGATTGCCATAATTATAAACTGGCTTCTCTTGCTATTCAGCGATAATTAAGCGAATTTTCAAATCCCAAAATCCAAATGACAAATAAATCTCAATTCATAGATTTCAATGATCAAAAACCAGAGCGTTTGGAATTTGAATTTTCATAATTGAAATTTGTTTGTATTTTGTCTGTTGAGATTTGAGATTTTCTAACTGATTTCATCTGCGGCAATAAATTCAATGCCATGAATTCCCTTCCCCTCCTCATCGGTCACCCGAAAGTAGCATCCCCAGGACCCCCAGCGATTGATCACTTTAACCAGAATTTTGTTCAATCCTGGCTTGAGCGTAACATTGGCGATATCGTCGTCGATGACAGCGCCCCGAATGCGATTCATCCGCCAGACTTCCTCGTCGTTCAACCAGACCTTGACGGCCTCATCGGGACCCAAGCGCAATTGGGCGGCTCGCTGGTCAGGCGATTTCACATAAATCAAAAGATACGCCACCGCCATATAGGATTTCGGATAGAGGGCCGCCAGATTGATATATCCATCCTGATTGCCATCATCGAGATGCTGCCACCGAAGCAGGGTGGATTGCTCCTTGTAGTTCTTGTTCAAATCGATCTTCTTTTCAGGCGGAAATTTTTTCAGGAAGCCATTGTTATTTTCAAACGGGCCGATCACCAACCATTGCCGTTCCTCGGGCGCACCAAGAAGCCGCAATTGCTCTCGACCGTGAACCGTGTCCTGTCGAGCAAAATACAAATCCGCCAGCAACCAGCGAAAACCGACTTCGAAGAACCTGGCATCGTTCTCCTGTGCCGATTGGATATTGGCCTGATAATGTTTAATCCCCTCCTCGGGGTGCAGATAAAACAGCCGATTGAAATTGACATGGTATTTCCAGAAATCATCGTAATTGATGTTGCGGGCCAATTTGTACAGGGTTACGACATCCGAAGCCAGATCACCTTTCCAGAGTTGAGTAACCTGATCGAACTGGTGCTGTTGCAAATAGAGCTGAGATAGCATGAATTTCGCTCGCAACCTCAGATTCGGATTGTCGGATTCTGCAATGATTCGATGGAGCAAAGCTGCGGTCTCATCGAGATAAACATTGTAAGTCATGCTATACAGGAATAGAAATCCGATATATTGATTGCGCAGCAGATCGCTACCCGTCAGAGCGCTCATTTTCTGGTATGCATCGCTGATGATCTGACGTGCATTCGTGCTATCATGGTTAGCAATGTAAAGATGATATAAATGATCCAGGGCCAACGATGGCACAGGATCGCTGTCCAGCGCCTGCTTAAAATTCTGGATGGCCTGATCCGTTTGGCCGAGCAACACATTGGTCTGGCCGATCAAACCATAAGCGTTGGCCTTAAGTTTACCCTCATTGATCTTTTCCAGATAGTGTTCAAACATTTGCTGCGCTTTTTGAAATTGTCCCTGATCCAGGTAGACCATGCCCAAATGCAGCAGCGAGACATGGAAATTCTCATTCTTTTTCAAGGCAGCTTTGAGTTGCTTTTCGGCCTGCTTGAAATTGCCGTACCAGGTATAAATTTCGCCCATGCTGTCAAACGGGTTCGGCTCCTCAGGAGCAATTTGCTGGTAGTTGATGAAATAGGCCATGGCCTGGTTCAGGTCACCGATGAAGGCATGTTCATAGCCCATCTGGTTCAAAGCCAATTTATAATTGGGATCAATTTCCAGCGTTTTTCTGAGGTATTCGATGGAGCGGAAACGGTCGTTCAGGCCATCATAAAATTTGGCCAGATTGAAATTGGCCTCCCGATCGTCAGGGTGCTTTTGCAGCCATTGCTGATGGGCTTTCATCCCAGCTTCCAGGTCGCCCCGTAAACTGGCATTGATCAGTTCGATGTGGTAGAGGTCCTGTTCAGTGGCATGCGTTTTTAGATGTTCCAGCTTGTTAAAGACCGTAAACGCCTCATTGACCATTCCTTCCTGGCCGTAGCAACCCGCCAATCGCAAATAGGCAGAGACGAAATTGGAGTCAATGGCAATGGCTTTGTTGAGCTGGGCCATGGCGTCCCGATAGTAGAGACGGTTGAGGTTCTCCACGGCATCGGTGTAATAACGCCAGGCCTCCAGCGAATTGGTGGACAGTTCGGCGATGCCTTTGCTCCCCTCGGCCATCTCCAGCGACAGGTTCAAATCCGTTTTGATCTTCTCAGTCAACTGATCGACCATGGCAAAGATTTTCTCCAGCCCAGGGCCTTCAACGCTCTCCTCTTTCAGCACCAGCCCCTGGTTTGGCTCCTGCAGTTTGATGCTGATTTTCAGCTCGTTTCCGCTTTTGGTAATATTGCCCACCACAATGGCTTCCACATTGGCCTCTTTCGCCACTACTGCTGCCATGTCCAGATCGATGTTTCTGGTGGCGCTGGTGGTGCGCTCCAGGATTTCGTGCATCCGTTCTGTGCTGAGGACCGAGAGCGATGGGGACTGGGATAAGGCACGGATGAACATTTCAGTGAGGCCTTTTTGCAGCCACTGCAAATTTTGATCGCCCGTCTGATTTTGAAAGAACATCACCGCAATGGAGCGCCGTTCCCGAGGTTCTAATTGAATGGTAGTGGTTAATTTTTGATCCTGGCGGGTGGTGGTGATCTCGCTGGAGAGTTTGATTTTGCGCTTCTCGGATTGTCGGTCGCAAAATAGCAGTCCACTGACAATTAAAGCAAACAAGAAAATTAGATTTCGATTTCTCATAGTTTGGTTCCTGACCTCAAAAGCAAGAATTTTCAATCGCAATGATTTGGATCGTGTCCTGACCTGGCATTACTACGCTGCAATTTAGTAAAAGTTAGTGGCTTTGTCAATTGAAATTTGGGAGTTGTTAAAATATATGTCAAAGATCTGGCTGGAGTTTTTTATTGACAACCTGGATTTAAAGTTGTATATTTATTATAGCCAAAAAGCTGAAATAAGAAATTCTTTAAATTTGAACAATGAGAAAGAAAATCTATATTGAAACCTCGGTGATAAGCTATTTAACCGCTCGTCCCAGTCGAGACTTATTGGTTGCTGCGCATCAGCAGATTACACACGATTGGTGGGATATTCGACGGCAAGATTTTGATTTGTACACATCACAAGTTGTAAAAAGCGAAGCGAGTGCAGGCGATCCTATGGCAGCGGCACAGAGACTTCAGAAATTAGAAGAGATTCAATTTCTTGATGTGCTCGATGAAGCTGCTTATTTAGCAGACAAATTGCTCTCAGAAGGATGTCTTCCGAAAAAAGCTGCCGAAGATGCTTTGCATATTGCCATCGCAACGATACATCGAATGGATTATTTGCTAACCTGGAATTGTAAGCATATAGCAAATTCTGAGAAGCGACCAGCAATAGAAAGAGTTATTCGTGAGAACGGTTATCAACCACCAATTATCAGTACCCCTGAAGAACTTATGGGAGAATAAAGCCATGTGGACTGATCCGATCGTGGAGGAAATCCATAAAATACGTGAAGCTCATGCCGCAAAGTTTAATTACAATCTGCTGGCAATCGTTAGAGAATATCAAAGACAGCAAAGAGAAAGCAGAAAAAAAATTGTCTCCTTCGCAAAAAAAGAAGATTATATTCTTGAAGAAATTGAACAGTTAGAAGCTTGATATATCGGTGCTAAACCTATTTCATCAGGTGACTCAGATAGATATTAGCCTTGTTTGAGCTGAAACCAAAAGAAAGCAACGGACAAGTAACGCCTCCCTTATGAAGATGGGTACTTATGAAGCTTTTGTGCAGGAGAATTCTCCCACCACAACAAAAATTCAACGGGGCACTGAGGCTCGCAGGCAGCGGTTTGAAGCTGCTATCTTAAAATACGCTATTCGAATTGATGAGGACATCCTGGCACAATTTGAACAACTGACACCTGACGGGCAGAGAGTTGAAAAACTGATCAATCAAGCATTGCGAGAATGGTTATCGGCTAAAGATTTCAAAGAGACAACAAGGGCCGAGTTACAACAAATGGTTCAAAAGGCGCTGCAATCCATTACCAGCAATATTGAGTTCTCGAAAGCAAAAAGAAAGAAGCCTGTGGCAGTTGAAGAGAGCTAAGAAAATATTTTTACTTTTGAGAGTTATCAGTCTTGAATTGATAATCAGCAATTTTGTTTAATCAATTTCATCTGCCGAAATAAACTCAATCCCAGGGATCCCTTTCCCATTCTTATCCGCAATAAAATTTGGTTAAATTCTCGGTCAAGCCTTTTTGCAGTGACTGCAAATTTTGATCGCCTGTTTGATTTTGAAAGAACATGACGGCTATTGATCGCCGTTCTCTGGGCTCCAACTGGATGGTGGTGGTTAATTTTTTGATCCTGGCGGGTGGTGGTGATCTCGCTGGAGAGTTTGATTTTGCGCTTCTCCGATTGTCGGTCGCAAGATAGCAGTCCAATGACAATTAAAGCAAACAAGAAAATTAAATTTCGATTGCTCATAGTTTGGTTCCTGACCTCAAAAGCAAGAATTTTTGAATCGCAATGATTTGGATCGTGTCCTGACCTGGCATTACTGCGCTGCAATTTAGTAAAAGTTAGTGGCTTTGTCAATTGAAATTTGGGGGATATTAAAATATTCTATTCAGAGATTGTGCTCACTATTTTGGGCTGATTTGCCTTTGATCGAATCTAATGAGAATTAGCACTTCACAAATCTAGCTATGCAGAATTCATCAGATTTTTTTATTGACAAGATGGAATTAAAGTTGTATATTTTTATCGACCAAATAGTTGACAATAAAAGAAGAAAATTTCATCAAAACGGTTTACGCATTCAGGAGATTAATAGGATGAGCTCAGGAGCTTTGCTTGACGAGGTGTTAACATTGGAAATTGATGAGCGGGCTGTATTAGCTCAAAAGATATGGGATAGTATCGAACATTTCGTCTCGCCTGAGGTGGAAGAAGCATGGCTGGCAGAGGCAGATCGACGCTGGCGAGAAATTGAAGAAGAGAGAGTAATGTGCATTTCAGCCGACGAAGCCATAAAAAAAGCAAGAAAAAACCTGCACCAATGAAAGCTCAATTTCACCCCGATGCGACTGTCGAGCTGATAGAAGCCGCTCATTTTTATGAAGAACGTCAACAGGGATTGGGAGACCGATTGCTGGACGCTGTTGAAGAAGCGATTGCCTTTATCAAAAGGCATCCAACGATCTGGCATCCAGACAAAGCGGGCAGGCGCAAATATCGTGTTCGGCGATTCCCCTATTTGATTATCTATAAAATTAAAAATAATTCTATTTACATTCTCGCAATTGCCCATACCAGCAGGCGACCAGGCTATTGGAAGAAGCGGCATGAACCATGAATGAAGTTTGAACCAGGATTCAGATAAAATTAGTTTATGAAAAGCAAATCAGTCCCTGAACCCGAAGCCAAAGTTATGGATGCAGCAGAGGTCTGGGAAGACGCCCAACAAATCGCCAATGTATTACGACAGAACTTATTAGAAACCGAATCCATCGTACGGCTTCAAATTACGTTATCAAGTTTCTGATCCGCCCTGGATAATCTGAACCGTGACGAATTAATGACTTAGCTAAAGCGTGTTTAGGAGCGGATTAGCAGCTTAAATGAGGATACACTTATATAATTGCAAGACCTAATTGACAATTGTCAATTTTCAATTCACAATTGACAATCAGCAATTTTGTTTAATCAATTTCATCTGCCGAAATAAACTCAATCCCAGGGGTCCCCTTCCCATTCTTATCCGCAATAAACTTTTCTTAAATTCTCGGTCAAGCCTTTTTGCAGCCACTGCAAATTTTGATCGCCTGTCTGATTTTGAAAGAACATGACGGCTATTGATCGCCGTTCTCTGGGCTCCAACTGGATGGTGGTGGTTAATTTTTGATCCTGGCGGGTGGTGGTGATCTCGCTGGAGAGTTTGATTTAGCACTTTTGGGTGCTCTGGTCACAACCTGTCAGTGCGATGATTACAGAAATCAACAAAGCGAAGAAACGATATTTTATCATTTTAAATTCCTGTCCAGGGATGAAAACAAGATGGCAAGCGAACCGATTTGTTCTGAAATGCCGGAAGTTTTTCACTATCTTTTTATAGGGATGAGTGATTTTCTTGCATAAAAATTATGTTGGGCTCACTCTTGTCCAAAATAGGTTTTTAAAAATAAGAATTATGTAGAAAATTAGAACAGGTTTCCTTATATTCTATCCATGGCCAAAAAACGAA